>Ga0265296_1000018_pt1 | contig 429997 bp, 415 predicted proteins | sample MunlanPumphouse1_FD_189073 | JGI IMG/M metagenome (GOLD analysis project Ga0265296, IMG submission 189073) | Groundwater microbial communities from a municipal landfill in Southern Ontario, Canada - Pumphouse #1 | ecosystem: Environmental > Aquatic > Deep subsurface > Groundwater | place...
TAGGGCCTGGATTCGTGTCTCAGAATCCATCTCCGGGCTCTTGCTCCCACAACCCGTACCGATTACAGGCTTGTTGGGCCGTTACCCCAACAACAACCTAATCGGCCGCAGACCCATCCTAAGGCGGCTGACCTTTCGACTACAAAGCATTCCAGCATTCATAGCCTATGGGGTATTATCCCCAGTTTCCCGGGGTTATCCCCCACCTTAGGTTAGATTGTCCACGTGTTACTGAGCAGTATGCCGAGGTCTTACACCTCTCGACTCGCATGGCTTAATCGAACTCCGATAGCAGTGGCCTCTGGCAGGATCAACCAGAATTTTAATTGTACATTGTACGCACACGTATCTGAACTTGTTTTAAGGAATTAGCGGTTATTAAACAAATTTCCGCATTGCCAGTACCAACGTCAGAACCAACTCTGGTCAAGCCAGGTATCGTTGGATCTCCATCAAAGAAAATTTATGGTGAATTTATTGTCGTGATTTTTCACGCATTCACGGGCTTACAATGTAGGCTTCAAGGATATTTATACCTTGTTACCTGCATTGTTTTCCCATCAGAACCAAGGCCGGTTAAACCGGAGTGCTTGGTTCCTCATCGAACCTTTTTTGTTCAGTGAATATCGTCGTGTTTTTCACGCGTTCACGGGCTTACAATGTAGGCTTCAAGGATATTTATACCTTGTTACCTGCATTGTTTTCCCATCAGAACCAGCGCCGGTGACCGGCGTGCCTGGTTCCTCATCAAACGGTATCTGAACAGTGGACATCGTCGTGTTTTTTCACGCGTCCACGGGCTTACAACATAGGATTCAAGGATATTTAAACCTTGTTGCCTGCGTTGTTTTTCCCTCGGAACCGACACCCGTTCCCGAAGGGGGGTTTCGTCGGTTTGTCATCAGATTTTGTGGATCTACATATAACACAGCCAACCATTTAAACATTTTCCACCCCCCGTGCCCGGTTTCTTCCCCGTATTTTATTTTCAGAAAACTATTTTTTTGGGACATAAAGACAAAACTGGTTGGAAACCTGATTTATGCCTCGTTTTCCGGATTTTTACCCCTTTTTTCCTGTACTGCGCGTACTGGCCGGAACCCTTCCGGGCTCACTTTTTTTCTTAAGAAGAATTACGGAGCGCATTTTTGGATACGTGCGGTTTATCGTCGTGGATAGTGCAATTTGCAAAAAAATCGTCCAAACCCTTGCCGCAATCGCGCATTGGAAGAACACACCGGAAAGTGAACTTCCTGGCTGGTTTTGCACTACTATAGTACGTGCCATGTTCCGCGCAATCGCGCATTTTTTCCGGGCCGTAATGTGAAAAGCGGGGGGGCTGCGGCACTAGTAAAGGAAGTCATCCACAATTGAGGCAATGTCTGATGAGTTTTGCTGCATTACAAACTTGCACCAACTAAGGCTCCCGACTTATATTGTATGTTACTTGGTTTTGTATGCCCAACCATATACAGTGGTCTTAGACTTATGATATCGCAGATCTATTTTCCTCAAAGTTATCCCACGGCTGCTTCGTTAGGCAAAAATCCCTGAATTCACCTTTTCTTACGGTAAGTTTACTGACTCACCAAAAAAAATAGGATACGGTCACTTCCGATCCGGTCAACCCTCAAGACACTTAGTCCAACCACAAGATCTAACCGCCCCTGCTTTCGAAGGAGAAACCAATGGATCGTATCTGACCGCTTTGACCACAATCCGACCACCCATCCACCCCAATAAAAAGAAACCCTATGACATATGAACGATCGAAAAGCGAATCCTCAATGCACATAGAGAGTTCAAGTCAAAACAAAACTCGTGTGGGCTGATGCATTTGAGTATATTGCATTTACATTCACAATGTGTTTTTCTGCACGCCACTTTGATAACGATGTATTCGCATTAATATGCCATCGGTTGACATTACCTGAAAGTCCTTTCTCAACTTTTATCGTCCTGGATATTCCACTGATTCTACTATCGTCATAAGCTAATGGACCCCCTTTCACATATGACGCCAAATAAACTTCGATAAGTAACTCATCCCCTTCCGCTAAATTTGTCGATCCCGTTATATCGAATATTTCTCCGCGAGGGTGATCTCCAATTTTATCAATCATGATCCATTTTTCATCAGGATTGACTTGAGAGTTATGAACTGTCGAATTAAGTTCCAAAGATATACTCTGCTGCGAATGAGCTACTTCAATATTTGGAGTAATCGTTGTTGTGATATCCGGGGAATATCGGGATGAATCAATACAGCCACATGTAAGGATACAAAAAATGCAGATTATCGAAATCCACACAGGTTGAGTTTTCATGGCGAATACCTTGTAAAAATATTAGAGACTAGAATTATATTAATTAAACAACCTCGATTTTTAGTTCCTCGCCCGAATTTTAGATATCCCCAAATCACCGCACTACACTTCCCGCTGATGTTCCCAAAAACCTAGCCCGGCCCCCCACTCAACCATTAGGCCAGCTGGATCAACCTCACTCCGCAAATTTTTGTTGAATAATCCCCTAAATTTCCATGAAAAAAGCGGATTGGGACTGGGAGGTCATGAGGGTCGGACCACTTTTTTGAATCAGAGCAACCCCGATGACAACGTCAGCACAGTATCAAAATGACTAGGCCCACCCAAATTTTAACTATGCAAAATCAGAAAATGCCAGAACGGAACAAAAATCCCTGAACAGCGGGTCGTGGTTATCAAAGTACACTGCCCGACCCCCCTCATCCAAAAAGCTACCAGTATTAATGTTACAATGCAAATTTATCGTCATAAAAACTTACCATTTATTATGCAAAAAGCGGATAAAATAGTAAGGGCCTTGAGGGGGTCGGACCACTTTTTTGAATCAGAGCAACCCCATGACAGTTGCAGTACGGTATCAAAATAACCGGACATCCCCACATTTTAACGACAGCATATCCTGAAATATCAGACAGAATCAACAAGCACGGAACAGCAAGTTGCAGTTATCAATGTACACCGCCAGACCCCCCCATTTCCCCGTTCAGCCGACCACCAAGGATTTATCGGTCTCTCTCATTCTCCTTGATCAGGATCATTCCTTCTCTCCAACCCTGTGTTCTGTTATTCGTATCACGGGAATTTAGGAGAGCAACAGCCGTAACTGATAGCGCGGCTGATACCAGACGAGGAAAATTATGGCACATTTCAACCAGAGAGCCGGAACAAAGAGTGCAGTCCACCGTTTAAAAAACCCGTTTCCGGATATAATGGCGTTCAACGCTGTTGTCCAGTCATCCATCCTGAAAAATCCCCTTGGGTGCACATCGTACCATACGGTGAAAAAGCATTATCGACCGGTCCAGAAGGTTCGTGAGATGTACACCGCGAAATTCGTATATGAAGATGCGATGCAGAAACGGATCGGGGCCGGGCACGAAACGTACGACTCGGTCGAAGGATACCAGTTAGGTATCGCCGCGGTGATCTCCAATATGGCGAATATCGCTGCCCATCGCGGAAAGGCCCGGCACCTTCCCGATGCCGACCACTTCTCCGTGATCCTGAAATGCCATGATCCGAACGGCGAGTTATACTTCCTGAGTATCGCCCGGGACCGGGTGACCGTGTCTTCCTATAGTGATGATGCGATCCGGAAGCGGGTTGAAGATTGGGCGGATAGCGTTCCGGCACTGGAATAATTCCGGGAAGAAATACCGTAACCGCAATAAGAATCCCGCATTACAAGGGGAAATCTCCAAAAAAAAAGATCCCGTTACTCCTTCTTACCCAGGAGAACGAGGAAACCGCAAATTCCAAGACCGGCAAGGGGAATGACTGCCGGAAGCCCGGACTTTGTCGGCTGGGGCACCGGATTCACGGAGGCTGGTTTGGCCGGCGTAGAACCTGGAACGAGCGTCCCGGATATCTCCGTATAGCTTCCCCCGTTAACAGTTACTGCCGAGGTCCATTCCGCAAACCCACCCTGGCGGAGCACGAGCGTGTGGCTTCCCGCAGGAATGTTCGCCAGCACCATGGGGGTAACACCGCTGTACTTGTTGTCAAGGTAGATGCCGGCTCCGGAGGGGACAGAACCAACGATGAGCTGACCCGTGGTATCGGGAGCCGCACCGGGGGTTACCGGTACCATAGACGCGGTAATCTGCTTTGTTTTCCCTGCCTGGACAACGGCAGTCTGGGTGAATGTCTGGTAATCCTGCATAGAAAGACTGACCGTGTAGGTGCCCGGTGCAAGCTGGGTGACATAGACAGGATCGCCCGGATAGGTTATACCCTGGTAATTATTGTTCACATACACCGCGGCTCCCGGGGGGACGGACTGGATCTGGAGATCCCCGTAGATGGGCGACTGCGTATACGGCTCCATCCCGATCGCGGTGGGGAAGGTCTCGCCGGCAGTGATGGAGAACCGGGTCGTGGAATCATAATAGCCGGGCTTCTTGAGAAGAAGCGTGTGGCTTCCCGGGGCAAGAGGAATGGTCTGCTCACCGTTTCCATAGTAGACGCCATCGATGTAAATGTCCGCCTCGAAGGGATTGAGGTCAAGCCACCCGTACGAGACCGGGTTTGGTACCAGGATTGCATTGATTACTTCCGTTCCTATATCCCCGACACCCTCGTACGTGCTCCAGGTCTGGTACCCGGGCATGGATACGGTAATGGTGTGCCAGGTATTGGGCGATACCCCAAAATCATCGGGGGTAGAGTAGCCGCAATGGTAATCGACACAGAAGGAGGCACCTGACGGTTCAGAGTAGACACGGTACTGCGTAGTGTCCGCCGCAGCCGGGGCAATGCCCAAAACAAGACAGGCAAGTATCACACAGGCGACTACGAGGGTTCGGTAATGAATGGACATGATAAAGAAGAGTCTCGCCGCGGCTAATATAAAAACGGGTCGGGTTCGATGCACAGCACCCGATTGTTTTTCGTTCCGGGGCCGGTACCCGAAATTCAGGGGGTCGGGGATCCCCCGGTCATTTCGACAAGCGCGGGGATAATGACATGCGGTCCGGTGATGGCCCGCTAACGGTCCTGGTCCCGGAGTATGCACGATTACCTGGCCAGGTAACAGGGAGTGTCGCCTGATATAACTTCATAACACCCTTTTATAAAAAAAAGATAAATTTTGTTGAGCAATTGCCCCCATTGCAAAAAAGGCCCCTTATGGGAAGTATTTCCATTACCGGTTGTTTCCGGGGTCACACCCTTATTTCGTGCTACCCGCAAAACCGGTACGCCCCTTCCGGCACGGTTATCTCGAACCGCACACCCTGACCGGGTTCTCCGGTCTCCCGGATCGTAATGCCAGTGATTGCAAGGATCTCATGGGAGAGGAAGAGTCCAAAGCCGGTATGCTTTCCGAACCCTCGTTCAAACAGATGTTCTTTGTCCTCATTACGTATCCCGATACCATTGTCCTCATAGAATATTACCAGTCTGCTGTCGGTATTCTTACAAGAGAAGCGGACTTCTGTTGCATGCATCCCGTGTCTCTGGGTGTTCTCAATAAGCGTATAGACAACCCGCTCGAAGAGCGGATCGACAAAGACTTCGAGTTTGTCGATCAACGGGTCTTTGACTATACGGGCAAACGCGAGGGATTGGGATGTATGGGTGATGAGATCACCCACATTCTGCCACTTCGGGCTTTTGATACCGATCTCCTGGTATTCTTTCGTTAAGGAGATCTGGTTGAAGATCGTAGTGCTTGCCCGTTCGGCAAGTTCGATCAACTTCTTATATTTCTGATCGGTCAATGCCTCAGACATTATCTGGACACACCCCTGGAGCGCGGTGAGCTGGTTGAGAATGTCGTGCCTCGTTATCGAACTCATCAGGTTGAGCTTTTTATTTGCCTGGTAATACGCCTCCTGCACCTGCCGGAGTTCAGCCGTGCGTTCTTCGACACGGATCTCCAGTTCATTGTAGAGTTTATGGAGTTCCTTTTCAGATTTTTTGCGCTCGGTGATATCGATAAAGGCAATAAGGCTCTGTCGCGTCCCGGGGATCACGGACGTCATGACAATGATATCTTTTACTTCGCCAGTCTTATTCACAACATGGGATTCATAGGAAGCAGGTGCAAGGTCCGTATTGATCCTCCGCAACCGGTGATATTCTATCATCTTCGCAAGATCATCCGGATTTGCGATAAAATCTACCCAGCGTTTTTTTCCTTCGATCTTATCCTTACGACCCCCTGAAAATTTTTCAAACTCCCGGTTGATCATGGTGATGATGGTATCCTCTTCGCTGATGAGTAACGGGTTTCCGCTGTTCTCAAAGATCGCCCTGTATTTTATTTCTGACTGTTTCAGGGCTTCCTCCGCCTGCATATGTTCGGTGATATCCCAGAATATGCCGAAAATACCTACGACATTCGCCTCTGAATCCTTTACCGGCGTTTTGATAGTATTGACCCAACGTACAACCCCGTCCTGCAGGTATTGCTCGACGATCTCCTCGGTCTGACCGGTTGACATCAGCCGCTTATCATCAGCACGATATTTTTCTGCAAGTTCTTTGGGAAAGAAATCATAATCGGTCTTCCCTGCAATCATTTCCTGATCTATCTTTAAGTCTGCTGCAAAATTCTTGTTGCAGGAAATAAAAGTGGAATTCCGGTCTTTGAGGAATATCTTCTGCGGGATGTTCTCAACAAGCGTCCGGTACTTGTGTTCGCTCTCCCGCAGAGCAGTCTCTGTCCGTTTGAGTTCGGCCACGTTCTGTTCCAGGCCTTCCAGCGTCTGCCGCAACTTCGTGGTCATCTCGTTAAAGGCGCGAGCCAGCACACCGACCTCATCTTCGGTCAGGACCGGTGCGCTCAGGCTCAGGTCACCATTGGTCACTTTACAGGCAGTGTCAGTGATCGCAAGAATCGGCCGGGTAATCTGGCGTGCCAGCAGGTACATCCCGACAGCCAGCAGTACTGACAGGATCATTCCCAGTGCAAAGATTGTCCAGGCCAGCTGACGGGCCGGTGCAAACGCCTCTTCCTGGCTCATCTCGGCGATCAGGGCCACTTCCTGTTCATTATTCCAGCGGTAAACCCCGATTACCGGAATTCCCGCATAATTCCGGTAAAGCCCGGTCCCCTGCCCACCCAGTAATGCAGTGTCAATACCTTCAGAATAAACCTTACCCGCAGAGAGCCCCTGTTTCGGGAGAGAGGTTTCTGAGATAATCGTATGGGATCGGTCTACCAGGTATGTTTCACCGCTCGTACCAAGGCCGGTGCGTTCCAGGATGATTCGGTCAATCCTTGCCAACGAAAGATGGGATGCGAGCACCCCGATACGCCGCCCCTGGGGATCAAATATCGGTGTAACGATAGTGATGATCGGCCTGCCGGTAAGGGATGAGACATATACATTCTGCACAAATGTCTTTGACTGACCTTCGGAAAAGAACGGGGCACTGGCAAGCGACTGCCCTTCAATGGTTTTGTCAGTCGACACGACTACGGTACCATTCATGTCGAGTATTAACAACTCTTCTGAGTACGAGTTCCGGGTCACCACAAGATTCAGGTATTCCGAAAGGCTCGTATAGGCTATTTTATGCTTCGGATCTGACCCTGAGGTAGAGAGCAGCGTTCCGGTCTGCTCCCGCACTGCCGGCATCCATGCGATCATGACCGCATTCTGGAGCTGGTCGTCCACCCAGTGGTCAAACCCGTCTTCCTTCAACGTGGAGACTGCCTCAAGCCGGTCGAAAACAGACTGTTTCAGGGCTCCCGTGGCCTGAACGTAAGCAAAAAAACCCACCAGGCTGACGATGACCAGGGACAACAAAAGGAACGAGCAGACAAGTCGTGTTGTCAGGCTCTTTTTCAGGAATGTGAGTGGCATCTTCCACACTCGCTATGGGGGAAACTGTCCCAGAGCGCTGATATTGAATTTGCCCGCCTCTGTTGAGCGATCCTGTCCATAGTACTGCTGCGAGAGTTTTTGCAGGGTGCCGTCGCTATGCTGCTGCCGTATGATCCCGGTCACGGTATTAACAAAAGATGCCGGGTCCCTGCTGCTCTTTTTGTCTACCGCTGCGGCCACATACCCATAAAAGGCTGGCTTATTGAGCGGTCTGATGGGGATGCCATTTTTAATCGCGTCCTGACCCATGGGCAGGTTTGTCAGTACCGCATCCAGTTTGACGCCATCTCCTGCGGCTAGATCTGATAGGGCATTAGCCTCATTATCATATGCCACAATACTAGCATTTTTGACCGCAAAGTCAATCGTCTGTCCGGGCAGTTCAAGCGTGCCCTGCAGGTACCGTTCGAGAATGCAGCCTGCGCATACACCCACCCGTTTTCCCGAAAGATCGCTGATCTCTGAAAAGGCAGAATTGTTCTTGTGCACAAACATGACCACCGGGCCGGCATAGTACGGCTGGGTAAAGTACAGCGCCTTCATACGGTCAGATGTGATAGTCAGAGATCCGACATGTATGTCCCAACCCTCGGCCCAGCTACCGCTTATGATCTGTGTCCTCGTAGGCATGACAAAGCAGGGCTCGACACCAAGCTGCCGGGCAATCTCTTCTGCCACCGCCACATTATAGCCGGTCACCTGGTTGGCAGTGTACTCGGTTGGAGCGCATTTGGTACCCGCAGTGCGGCTGGCACCGGGGACAAGGTCTGAATTAGGGGGATATGCCGAATCGGTAGCGATAACAATCCTGCCCCGTGCCAGGATCTCGGCGAGCTTATCAGTCTGCGAAGCAGGAGAAGGATCCGGTTGCGGGGGGATGATCAACGTCATCAGTACAATGCTGCCTATACCCAGAAGCAGGATGATTCCGGCGATGTAATACCACCGGTTAGACATGGTACACCTCATAAGTCACTGGTAGACAGATAATCCTGTTCCCGCGGAAAATAATGCGGCCCGATGCATCGTTTTGGTCAAAGTTACGAGATACATATATTCCGTCATCTCTAAACATCGCCGGATTCAGTTGTCTATTGAGACGTTTCACTCTGAGCAACCCGCAAAAGCTGTTGATAAACTTGTCAAAAAAATCATCTATTGCCAGGTCTGATGCAAAAGGCAGTTTCATATCATCATCTCGTTTGTCTCAGGTTTTTCATCTGGTGTTATGAGTTCGGGCCGGAGCTCATCAGACGACATTATTATCATATCTTCCCCATGTCTTTATATTATTTTATACTGAATCTTTTATTTTAGCCTTAAGTGCCAGAAGATTTTTTGTTTCTTCAACTGATCCCGGTCATGCGGCAGAATCCTGGATGTTGTCCCATGCTATACCTTCATAACACCTTTTAAAAAAAATCTGAATGAATTTTGTTGAGCAATTGCCCTCACTGGGGAAATATTTCCCTTACCGGTTGTATCCTTAAGTCACTACCGGGTAATTACTCACAGAAGAGCATCCCCGGATCAAACCCATCCATAGTACAGGATGATTAAAAGAGCATCCTCTTGTTATTCAGCGCCGGACCCGGAAATGGGTTCTTCCCCCTCGACCCGGCAGAGCTGCACCCAGATATCCCCGAAAAACTCTTCCTGCCGGAGGGAACACCGCCCCTCATGCGCCAGGAACAAGAGCGGAATATACACTTCCGGCATGCCCCACCCCAGTTTCCCGCAGAGCTCGACAAGCGTCATCTCGCCGTCAATCTCAAGGAGGGAAAGGCACTCCTCCAGTACGGTCGATGAGGATGCCTGGTAGCCTTCATCGTGGGCAATACTGACCACATCATCCGCATCGATCAGGAACGCCTCGGTGGGATCCGCAGCCATCCGCCGGCGCCGCCTCTCTTCCTTCTCGATGTTCTTGAGCTCGGTGATCAACTCGAAGAGGGTGATCGGGCTCTGCCGCATATGCTTGCGATCCAGCCGGCGCTGGATCTCGTGTTCGAGCCGCTCGATAATCCCCAGCCGGCCGGTATATTCGATCTCCCCCTCGGGAAACAGATCATAATCTTCGCCCGAGTCGCCATCGTCCTCACCCGCTTCTTCTTCCGGTGATGCAAGGATCAAAAGCTGCTCCGACTTCATGCGCAGGAGCGTAGCGGCATAAAAAAGGGTGCGCCCCGAAAGCTTGAGGTTAAGCTCACGCCGCCGCTCCAGCTCGGAAAGGAAGCGGTCGGTCACTTCGATGATATTGATATTCCACGGATCGATCTCCCCCCGCTCGGCAAGCCCGACCAGGATCTCGATCGGATCTTCGAGCGCCCCGCCATTCTCCGGTTCAATTGACAGCGGGGCTTCTCCTGAGGTTTCGGCAAGCCCGTTTGCCAAACCGGGGTCCGGTTTTTTCCCCTCGTCCAAAGGAATATCTTTCACGACACCTGCAGGAGGAACCTGCGATGGGGTTGAAGGGGCTTGTTCCGGATCCGGCGTGAGGCCGGAACCATCAGGCTCCGCCATGTGCCTTGACCCCGGTGACCAGCGTGCTCTTGTCGGAACGCAGCGTGACACCCATGATGCGTTGCGCTGCATCGATCATCGGCTTGCGCAGCGATACGATGACGAACTGCGAGTTGGGTGCAAGTTCCGTGACCATCGATGAGATACGCTCCACGTTCGAGCCGTCGAGCGACATATCCACTTCATCGAAAGCATAGAACGGGGCGGGGATGTACCGCTGGATAGAGAAGATGAACGCTAAGGTAGTAAGCGACTTTTCCCCGCCGGAGAGGGAGGAGAGCAGGTGCACTTTCTTGTCCCGGGGCTTGACGGCAAACGTCATTCCCCCGGCAAACGGGTCCTCTTCGTTTTCCAGCACAAGGTTCCCGCTCCCGCTGGTGAGGCGGGCAAAGATCTCCCGGAAGTTGGTGTCAATAGCCTTGAATGCAGCCGTGAATGCTTCGTATTTCATCTGCTCGAACTGCTCGATCCGCTCGATAAGGCTCGTCCGCTCGCTCGACAGGGTCTCCTTGCGCTCCGTCCGCTCGCCCACCTGCCGCTCTACCTTGTCGTACTCTTCGATCGCGAGCATGTTCACGGCACCGATCTTCCGCAGGGCACCATCCGCTTCTGCAATTTTTCCTTCGATCTCCGTCAGGGAAAGGGTGGTGTCCATCTCTCCGACCTGTTGCCGGAGCATCCCGACTTCAATGCCTAAGGTTTTGGCACGCTCGTCGATTGCTCCCAGCTGGATGCTGATCCGCTCCTTGTCGGCATCAAACTTCATAAGTTTGAGTTCCGAGTCCTGGATATGCTGCGAGGCTTCACCCCGCTTGGCGCGGAGCTCGTCAAGTACTCCGGAGAACTCCTTCTGCCGCTCTTCAAGGGCAGCAATCTGGGACTTGTGGATACCTATCTGCTCGTTTGATCCTGCGATATCGGTATCGATCTGGCGGTTGCGCTCATCCTGCCGGGCGCGGTCTTCCCCGAGTTCGACAAGACGGGCATTGAAATGCTGGCGCTCGCGCTGGGCATCATTGATATCGGCATCCTTGTTCCGGAGCCGGCGTTCCGCTTCCTCGATCTCCTTGCGCTTCCTCTCCATCTGCTCGGTGAGAGCCGGGATGTTGGTATCATCGAGGCGCTTCTTGATCTCCTCGATCCGGACATTGATCGCATTGATAGCCTCAGTCGTCTTGTCCAGCTCGCCTTCGAGCGCGCCAAGCTCTGCACCGCCGTTCCGGGTCTCCTCTGTCTGCCGGGCAACCGCCGCTTCAATCGTCTGTTTCTCGACCGTGATGGCCTCAAACCGGCGCGAGAACTCCTCAGTGAACATCCCGAAACGGGCAACTTTCTGGTCGATCTCGTTCCGGGTTGCACGCCGGGCATCCACTTCTTCGACGAGACGCTTTACCCCTGCTTCCAGCGTCGCGGCCTCACCCTGTAATTCACCGAGGTGCGATCGGATCCGCATGATCTCGTCATCGACCGCAGCGCCAAAACCCCGTATGGCCTGCTTCTTTGCCGACCCACCCGTCATTGCCCCGCTCTTTTCGAGTATTTCGCCTTCGAGCGTGACCATGCGGTATTTGCCGATCAGTTTGCGTGCCCGGTCAAGGGTATCGACCACGACGGTGCCTCCCAGTGCAACGGCAAACGCCCGGTCAAATTTCGGGTCGTAATCGATCAGGTTTACCGCATAATCAATAACGCCCGGTTCCTTGACCGGGGGAAGCTGAGGGGGTTTTAATTTATTGAGGGGGAGGAACGTAGCACGCCCGAGCCGCTCCTCCTTGAGGTACCGGATCGCATCGGCCGCGATCTGATCGTCGTCGCAGACTACGAACTGGAGCTTGTTGCCTGCGGCAATATTGAGCGCCATCGAGTATTCGGGCGGGGCTTTGCCGAGGTCGGCAATGGTGCCGTGCACCCCTTCCATTGCCATGATCGCCTCGATCGCCTTACCTCCTGATTCCCCGCGGGCCTGCTGGGCAGCCTCAAGACGGTACACGTCCTGTTCCGCAGATCGTATCTCGGTTTTCAGCCGTTCAAGGGTGGAGCGCTGGGCAAACATCGCTCCTTCGAGTTCCGAGAGATTGCGGTCCAGCTCCTTCTTCTCTGCTGCAAGGTCCCCGACACTCTTCTCGCTGTCCGTGAGCTGGGACTGTTTTGCGGTATACTCTTCATCGAGCTGTTTTAAGAGCAGGGTGAGGCGTTCCAGTTCGGTGGTGCGCATCCGGCTCTTCTCGATCAGCATGTCCTGCTGGTGCAGGATGCCGGAACGCTGCGCCTTCTTCTCCTCGCTCTCTTTGAGAAGCGCGAACAGTTTCTCCCGCGAGCCTTCCGTATCTTCGGAGTGTGCCTTTAACTCGGTCTCCACCTTTTCGAGCTGGGCCTTAAACGTTGCCACTTCCATGGCAACATTCGTGCGGTCGATGGTGAGGGAACGGATCTGGTCAGTGCATTCGGTTACCCGGGCTTCTGCCCGTTTCGTATCCATGTACACACGGTTGATCGCCTCAAGATTGGTTTCCTTTTCCTTCCTGAGGCGGACAATCGTCTGCTCGGCGAGCTTGATCCCGCCCTTGGCTTCTTCTAATTCTGCGATCAGTTTGAGATAATCCGAACCGCTCTTCTTGTTGATCAGATCGTCAATATCCTTTAAATCCGCCTTTAAGTAGGCGAGTTCATTCTCCTCAATACTCCGGTCAGAGGCGATCCGTGACAGGTGGATCTTATGCTCTTCGGTTGAACGCAGGAGTGAATTGAGTTCTTTTTCCCGGTCATGGAGCTGGGCGACGGACCGGCAGTTCTGGAAATACGAGAGATCTTTCTGCCATTTCTGGTACTCAAGAGCGTGCTCGCGCTCACGTTTGAGTTCATGGGCCCGTTTGCTCAGCTCGATGAGGAGCAGTTCCTCACGTTCGATCCGCTCCCGCACGATATCGAGCTCCGAGAGCGCCTGCTGTTTCTTGGTATCGAACTCAGAAACCCCGGCGATCTCATCGATGATCTTGCGCCGCTCGAAATCGCTCATCTCCATGATGCGGGTCACATCTCCCTGCATCACCACATTGTAGCCATGGGGTTTGATCCCGTGCTTTGCAAGATGATCGACAATATCGCTCTGTTTGCAGAGCCGGTCATTGAGGTAATTATAGCTGTAATACCCGTTGCCGGTCCGCTTGATCCTCCGCCGGATCTTCGTCCCGTCTGAGAACTGGAGGGCGACTTCGGCGATATTGCGCCCGGAATTCAGGTTGATTAAGTCCGTGAGCTTCTCTGCACGGAGATTGCGGGAACTCGAAAGTGCCAGTACAAAAAGAACAGAATCGATGATATTGCTTTTACCAGACCCATTAGGACCCGATATCACCGTGAACCCTTCTAAAAAAGGGATTTTTGTCTTTTTGGAAAAAGACTTGAAATTATCTATCTCGAGTTCTGTGATATGCAAAGATCCGGCTCCTTACTTCTTTGCAGGATCCTTTGATTCTTCAGCAGCATAGATCAGGTCAGCCTGCTTGGGCTTTCCCGCTGCACCTTTTTTCTGGCCATAACCGGCACGGGCAACAATGTAATCCTTGTCTCCACGCCGGGGCTCAAGTTTCATCGTCCCATCCTGCTGCATGATCATGTCCATCGCAGGTTCTGCGGGTGCTGCCGGTACATCAGGTTGCCGTGCACCTTTGCGCATGACGACCGTGCTCCCGCCCGATGAGGGACTTCCGGCTTCTGCGGCGGGATATGGCTGCGAACCCTGGACAACAGTCGGGGCACGTTTGAGTTCCTGCCGGCTGCGTTCCTCGGTCTGTTTGGACATCTTCATGGAGACAGACTTGAGATCCAGAAGCTCCTGGGTGAGACCCTTGACCAGTGCTTCCATCTCTCTCATCTTCTTTTCTAGTGCCGCAATCCGGTCCTCAGTCGCAGCCCCGATTCCTGAATTTTCCAACATTGTAATCAGTTACTCCTGTTTTTCCCCATTGCTCACGATGCTAGATCTTTGCATACCGTTGCACCCAACAGAGGTACTCTTGTGTACAGGTGCGGCGCATACCTTATTAATAATAGTAATGATCGCCTGATTAGGAAAAAAGCTTTGTGCTTTATTGTGATAAATTGCACCAGAATTTTACATAACCACAATTCCTGCCATCTTAACCGGTAATGCCGGATCCGGCCGGGCATGAATAAAAAGAGGCATAATTTCTGCTGCGTTTTAAAAAACAGTGACGCGAAAAGGATTTTTGCTGAGGTTCATGGTATCATTCCCGGTTCTCTTCAGTTTTTACACGCTAAGAAAAGGTATTACCTGATCCGAGCGAACCCTAGTCCATATGTCTTATCTGTCTAAAACTGATCCAGAAATAGCAGATATTATCGAAAAAGAACGACTTCGCCAGACCAATGGCCTCGAGCTCATTGCGTCTGAAAATCTCGTCTCCCATGCGGTACTCGAAGCTATGGGGTCTATCATGACCAACAAGTATGCCGAGGGGTATCCCGGGAAACGGTACTACGGCGGCTGCGAGTATCACGATATGGCCGAGAATCTAGCCCGCGACCGGTTGAAGCAGCTGTTCGGCGCTGAGCACGCAAACGTGCAGCCCCACTCCGGCACCCAGGCAAACATGGCGGTTTATTTTGCGTATATGAGCCTCGGAGACACCCTGATGAGCATGAAGCTCCAGCAGGGAGGTCACCTGTCCCACGGTTCTCCGGTCAGCTTTACCGGCAAGTTTTACAAGGTAGCCCAGTATGGCGTTGACCCGATGACCGAGATGATCGATTACGGCGCAGTCGAGGAACTGGCAAAGAAGGAGAAGCCCAAGATGCTGGTCTGTGGTGCATCCGCGTACCCCCGCACCATCGATTTCAAGGCATTCCAGGAGATTGCTGATGGTGTCGGCGCCTACTGTATGGCCGATATCGCCCACATCGCCGGGCTCTGCGCAACCGGCGTCCACCCGAACTCGGTCGGCGTCGTGAACTTCACCACCACCACCACCCACAAGACCCTGAGGGGACCCCGGGGCGGCGCGATCATGTGCAACAGCGAGTATGCACAGGCCATCGACAAGGCGATCTTCCCCGGCATGCAGGGCGGCCCCCTCATGCACACCATTACGGCAAAAGCAGTCTGTTTCGAAGAAGCCCTCAAGCCTTCGTTCAAGGTATACAGCCAGCAGATAGTGAAGAACGCAAAGGTGCTGGCCGAGACCCTGATGAACAACGGTCTCCGGCTCGTTTCGGGGGGTACCGACAACCACCTGATGCTCCTCGACCTGACCGCACAGGGCATCACGGGTCTTGAAGCGGAAGTCGCGCTCGGAAAAGCCGGCATAACGGTGAACAAGAACACGATCCCCAACGAGACCAAGAGCCCGTTCATTACCAGCGGCCTCCGGGTTGGCACTCCCGCCGTCACCTCACGCGGCATGAAAGAGGCGGAGATGCGCAATATCGGGAACTGGATTGCAACCATTGTCAAGGACGTTCACAACGAAGCCGCGATCAAGGACATCCACGCAAAGGTCCATGCCATGTCCAGCAAATTCCCGATCTATCCGGAATAATTCACCCAATTTTTCAGGAATCCCTATGGTCATAATCCTTGATGGAAAAAAGTGCTCGGCAATGCGGCTCGAACTCCTCAAAGAAGAGATCGAGGATTCAGGACTCTATCCCCGCCTTGCCACCGTGATTGTCGGCAATGACCCTGCATCGCAGATGTATGTGAGGATGAAACACCGCGCCTGCGAGCAGGTGGGCATCGGATCGGTAGGTATCGAACTTCCTGCCGATGCCACCACGGAAAAGGTACTGGAATCGGTCCACCAGCTGAACAGGGATACCGATATCGACGGGATCCTCGTCCAGCTCCCCCTCCCGAAACAGGTGGATGCAGAGCGCGTGATCGAAGCGATCAGCCCGCAGAAAGATGTGGACGGGTACCACCCCGAGAACATGGGGCTCCTTTTCTCCGGCAAGCCCCGGTTCACATCGTGCACCCCGACCGGGATTATGACCCTGCTTGCAGAATACAAGATCCCGCTCGCGGGTGCCCGTGCAGTCGTAGTCGGGCGCAGTATCGATGTGGGGCGCCCCATGGCGGCATTACTGCTCAATGCCGATGCAACAGTGACGATCTGCCACAGCAAAACAAAAGATCTTGCTGAAGAGATGAAGCGGGCTGATATTCTGATTTCCGCCATCGGCAAGGCCCACTTTATCCAGCCGGCAATGGTAAAGCCGGGAGCAGTTGTCATCGATGTGGGGATCAACCAGCTGGATGGCAAACTGGTCGGTGATGTGGAATATGCAAAAGTCAGTGAGATTGCTTCCGCTATCACCCCGGTTCCGGGCGGCGTTGGCCCGATGACGATTGCAACCCTGATGGAAAACACCTACCGGGCGGCAAAGGTGAAGGCATGCACCAGTGCGTAATCAACAAGCTCACGATCGGCGGTGATGCCCCTGTCAGGCTGATGGGGGTTATCAACTGTAGTTACGAGTCGTTTTATCACGACTCCTACATCCCCACCAACGAAGTGCACAAAAAGGCGGTGGAGATGATCGAACAGGGCGCAGATCTCATCGATCTCGGTGCCCGCAGCACCGCTCCCAATGCTCAGGCGATCAGCGGGAGCGAGGAGGCTTCCCGTATCGATGCTGCACTCAAAGAGCTTGACGGGACCGGGTTCACCATCTCGGTAGACACCATGAACCCGTGGGTGCTCGATGTCTGCCTGAAACATGGCATCCATGCGGCAAACGATATCTCCGGGTTATCCTCACCGGCCTATGCCAAACGGGTGGCGGATGCCGGGCTGCCGGCTATCCTGATGGCAGCCAATTACAACCCGGGAGATGCGGTCGGGCTGGATGCAACGATGACAACGCTCAAAACCGTTGCCCGGCGGTGTGAGTCTGCGGGGATTGATAACTATATACTCGATCCGGGTGTCGGGTACTGGAGCCCGTTGCGATCCCTTGACAATGACTGGGAACTCTGCCAGAATTATGAGCACTTCTTAGAGTTCGGCCGCCCGATCCTTGCCGCAATCTCGCGCAAGAGCTTTATCGGAAACCTCGTGAACAGGGAGCCCGAAGGCCGGCTGGCCGGCAGCCTGGCAGTGACGATGGTGCTGCTCCAGAAAGGGGCATCCATCGTGCGGACCCACGATGTGCCCCAGACCCGGGACCTTATCTCGGTCTTTGAGCGGATGGTGAAGAAACCGTGAACACCTCTTTTAAGGTGTTCGGGCTTTCCACCGGGATCATCCGCAGCGGGGACTCCATTGCGGCTCGTGCTGCTGATGCAGCAGACAGGCAATGCGGAGGCATTCATGAGGGCGACATCCTTGTGTTTGCCGAGACAGCGGTTGCATCCGCTGAGGGAAATATCATCGATCTCGCCACCATCACCCCAACCCCCCGGGCAGAGGAACTGGGGAAAAAATACCAGATGGACTCCCGCACCGCTGAAGTCGTGCTGAGGGAAAGCGATTCGGTTGTTGGCGGGATACCCGGCTTTTTGCTGTGCATGAAAGCCGGTACCCTCTTACCCAATGCCGGTGTCGATGCATCCAACGCACCCCCGGGATGCGTAACGCCCCTTCCCAAAAATCCTGACGGGAGTGCCCTTGCCATCAAAACGGTAATTGAACAGAGATATGGCGTGAAGGTGGGAGTCATCATCGCCGACAGCCGGACGCACGCAATGCGCCTCGGGTGCAGTGGCGTTGCAATTGGCTGTGCAGGAATTACCGCCGTTATCGATGACCGGGGCAGGAGCGATCTCTTCGGGCGCAAACTCGAAGTGACGAAACGGGCGGTGGCGGACAATATCGCATCTGCTGCCGAACTGGTGATGGGCGAGGCAGATGAGTGTACACCGGCAGCGATCGTCCGGGGCATCGGGCTTCCCATCGGGGATCAGGTTGGTATTGATTCGATCGCCGCAGATGAGTGCCTGTTCATGGGGGTACTGAGGAACCGTTCATCTGAGTGAACGTTGGGCTTTTTACGGAATTTTAGCTCAGTTTTTTTTTTAAAAAAAAAATGTTTTTATCCATCATTTCGTTCGTGCTCTTTGGAGATTATGAGTGTGACCCCCTCACTCCCCCAGAGGGGGAAGCAGCCCAAGGGGAGCATCCCCTTGACCCCCCATTTTCCCACAATTTTTAATCTGACAAAACAGAGATGCTTCTGTCAGGTATATACCGGAATCTGAAGATCGTGAATGAATGAGAATGTCCCGAATCAGGATCGGTTAGGGGAAGTTTAATGCATTTTTTTGCTCTGTAGAAACGCACATGAGTTACGAACTCAGGCAAACATGATGAATAACCGTGGATTTTTCAGGGAGAATCATTTAGAAAACTCTCTGACGCTGTCGGGGGCTTCGCCCCCGCCACGGGGGCACCTGCCATTGCGATGACAACGCATTACCAGTAACCTTACTCGGGCTATCGCGCTGCGCCCGTCCCCCAGCGGGGGACTGGTGGCGCAAGAGGGGGGCAATTTATTACGTGAAAAAAAGGTTTTCTACAATGCACATTTTTTTAGTCATCCAAACCGCCGCGGGGGCGTCCCTCCGGGGGCAGCGGCGTTCATCGTTTTTGGGGGTATGGGGGCATCAGCTCCCATCTTTGTAATCTGCTTAAAACTTGGATTACTCATCCAAAACAGCGAGGAGCTTTTTGTTTCCCCAGTTTACCGGCGAATCAACCCGAGCGTTTCGAGGGCCCGCCGGGCAGCTGCCTGTTCTGCCAGTTGTTTGCTGTCTCCGGTTCCCTCGCCCAGAAGTGCATTCTTGAAAAAAACCTGGCAGGTAAATACCGGTTTGTGACCTGGACCCGTTCGCATCGTCTCCCTGTATTCAGGGACTTCGGACTTGTCGATCTTCTGGAAATATTCCTGCAGGATACCTTTTGCGTTCTGGCCCGGGTTGTAACTGTTGAGCGCATCTTCCATGATCGCATTGACAAAATAGGCTACATCATCCAGTCCGACTTCACAGTACAGGGCACCGATAAACGCTTCAAACGCCCCACCGGTGATTTTTTCACCATAGGTATTTTGCTCACCGATGGATTTTGGAATAAGACGCGTAAAGGCCTGTTTCTCATGCTGATGCGTCAGGGCATCCAGGGCCCGGTTCGATACTACGCCGCTTAAGATCTTTGTCATCTCTCCTTCGTTCAGCATCGCATCGCGCTGGGTAAACAGGGACTGTGCAATGATAAGACTCAGGACACGGTCACCGAGAAACTCATACCGCTGCCAGTCCTCTTTTGTGATATCCCACCGGTCGGTGCCCGGGATACCATAGGCAGCATTGAACCGGGTGACAAAAGTATTGATAATCCGGTTGACGTCGGGATCAGGATTGCCCAATAGTTCTATGAGCGATAACCCGGCCTGCCTGTTCATATCATGGGTTTCTGCCGAGCGGTTGGATAAAACTATCGCTTCCGCTCAACCCCGACCCTGCCCTTCTCGACCACCAACGAGATGCCGAGTTCCTCCAGATATGCCCTGCTCTTGCCAGTGCCATGGATCAGCAGCTCAGCCAGATCCTCTTTCTCATCGATATCGGTGTGGAGGCGGAACGAGTCGATCACTTCGCAGGAGAGACCGGCATCCTGGGCGATCTTCATGTGCTTTAAAAAACTCATGCCGTAGTAATCGACATGGAACCGCTTGGTGTCCTTGATATAGATCACATTTGTGCCCCCGCCCCGCCCGGGCACTATCGCCATATCACTCGTTGTACTGGTGACCCGCTGGATGGATGCGCGATCGGCGAGAGGAAGATCCGCCATGAGGATGAGAATAGGGCCGGTGCAGTCCGGCAGGATCTGGTTGAGGGAACTGCTGAGATCGGCATCTTTTATCGTGATCTGGACATCCTCGCTGTCATAGAGTTCGGTGCTGACGATCACCGGTGTGCAGAGGGCATCTATGGTAGTAGTGATGACATCCTGCAGCATAGCACGGGCAAATGCCTCCCGTTCTGCCTGGTCGAGGATACAGGATAAGCGTGTCTTCGGGTTTACAGGTTTATACGGGATAAGGGCGTGCGGGCACATTGCGTACCGATGTACGCGGGGCAGGGAAAAAAAGATACTGATATGGATCTTTACAAGGTGAGAATTCCGCAGGTTTAACTTCCCGTATGCTGATAATTCCGGCATGGATGTACCTGGATTTACGGTAAAGAAGATGCCCGCAAAGATCATCATGGGCATCAAACGCCGGACTTCTAACGCGGATGGCCGGAGTGTTGAGGATATTCCGGCCTGCTGGCAGGAATTTCTCACAAAAAACACGGCTGCAAAGATCACCAACCGTGCCAGGACTCCGGCAATGTTTGCCGTATATTCGGAATACGACAGTGACTGGACAGGAGAATATTCCTACCTGATCGGCAGTGAAGTCACAAAAGCCGACACAATTCCCGAGGGACTTGCTGTCACCTATATCCCCGCCCAGACCTACGCAGTCTTCAAAGCAGCCGGGCCCATGCCGGATGCGCTCCTTGCCATCTGGATGTCAGTCTGGGGAACAAATCTTCCCCGTACGTATACCTGCGATTTTGAGTGGTACGATGCCCGTTTCACCCGCCCGGAGAATAAGGAGATCGATGTCTACGTGGCGATAAACGAAGAAGAACTGAAAAAATTGCAATAAAATCCTCCCGTTTTATTTCCCATTTTTGACAATGATTCCCTCGCAGACTTATTCCTTAATTAAAAGGAGATCTGCCTGTCGCAGGGTAATAGGGGGCCGGCTCATCTCGCGGTGATTACGACTACGGCGATAACGATGCATCCGGGATTACCAACGGGTATGAACGTATACAATATCTCGTACCGGTTTTAAACATAGTATCTATGAAACGACAACAGATCCGTTCAGCCATTCTGGTCCTCTCATTTCTCCTCATGTCGGTGACCTTTGTCTACCTGTCACCGATCGTCATGATGAGCGGACTGTTACAGGGCGTGATCACCGCAGCACTCCTGTTCTGGATTGCCATGTTCATCCTCGCATTCATCTTCGGCAGAGGTTTTTGCGGCTATGCCTGTCCTACCGGCGCAGAGCAGATGATTATTGACCGGGCGGTGAAAGTCAGTCTCCGACCCGTACCTTACCTGCGCAACCTGAAATACCTGTTCGCAGTTCTCTGGGTAGGAGGTGCCATCCTTCTGGCGATCGGGGCAGGAAACCTGGTCATCAACCTGCTCTTCCAGCTGGGCAGCGGTATGCCACCATGGTCGCTCGCCACGTACATAGTCTTTTACCTTATCATTCTGGTCGTATTCGCCATTGCCCTGATACTGGGGCGCAGGGGCATGTGCAATTATTTCTGCCCGATGTCAGTTGTCTTTATGATCATCACAAAACTCAAGAACCTGCTCAAAATACCCTCGCTTCATCTTGAAGCACAACCGGATGACTGCATCCACTGTAAAAAATGTGATACCGCATGTCCGATGAGTCTTACCGTTGAGGAAATGGTCAGGGGTAACCAGATGCAGAACCCGGAATGCATTCTCTGCGGGAGCTGTGTGGATACCTGCCCAAAAAAGGTCATCCGCTTTGCGTGGCTGTGGAAAAAATAATTTTTATTAACCGTTTTTAGTAAGGCAACGGAATCTCCGGTTCTCCACCTTCCAACCGGAAATTATCCTGCGGGATTCGAATCTCAAACCGGCTCCCTTTTCCGGGCTCTCCGGTCTCGGTGATCGTCATACCGGTGAATGCAAGGATCTCCCGGGCAAGGAATAACCCCCAGCCGGTTCCTTTTCCATAACCGCGCTCGAATACCTTGGTCTTCTCTTCCACAGGAATGCCTGTTCCATTATCTTCCACAACCAGCACAACTTCAGTATCTTTGCGGCTCACGAACAGGCGGATTTCCGTAGCAGCACCGCCGTGACGCAGGGTGTTTTCGAACAGGTTTGAAAAAACTTTTTCAAAGAGAGGGTCGGCATAGACCGATGCGCCGCCGGTGAGATCCGTAACCCGGATCCCCTTGAGATCGGCGTCCTCAATTGCCCGGTGTATCACATTCTTCAGCAACTGCAAGCGGGCGGGTTCAACGCCAATATTCTGGTATTCCTTGGCAAACTTAAACTGACGGCGAATCTTATCGATCGCATGCTTCTCCTTTTCAAGAAACGACCGCTGTTTCGGGTCTTCCACCATCATGCTGAGCAATTCGTTGTACCCGACAACGGCTGTCAGCTGGTTAAGCACATCATGCCGGGTTACGCTTCCGACGATCTGGAGTTTCTTTAGCGCAAACTCCAGCGCTTTTTTCAGGTCGGCATCTGTCTGTTCAGATGAGGGGCTTTTTCCGCTATCACCTTCAGCCGGGTTTTTGACGCCACCCGCTTTGTTATCTTGTCCTGACATCCCCACTCCCCCGATATTGATTATGTATATACCGGGTAACCGGTATTGACAACTATGCACCGTGCAGTACTTTATGGTTCCCCTTCCTGTTCTTTCTGGCAAACCCTGAAATCGACCCGGGGCATCACCTTTCAATAGTTAATAAAGAGAACTTTGTCTATGCAGCACCGGGTCATCACCTTCTCAAAAAATGTTTTTTTACCCCTGACTACCGTATGCCGGAACCGGTGCGGGTATTGTGGTTTCCGCACACCTGCCCAGAATGGGTGCGTCATGGGAAATGAGGAGGTCGAAAAGACCCTCCGGCATGGCGCTGCGATGGGGTGTACAGAAGCACTCTTCACCTTCGGCGAGCACCCTGAAGAGGAACCCGGGTTTACGCAGTATCTCAAACCATTGGGCTATGGAACGATTCTCGATTACTGCGAGGCGATGTGCAAAAAGAGCATTGAATACGGGGTCCTGCCACACACGAATGCCGGCATACTCACGCTCGAGGAAATGGAGCGCCTGCGTGCAGTGAATGCCAGTATGGGGCTCATGCTTGAGACCACTGCGCGGATCCCGGCTCATGCCACATCAAAGGGCAAGGAGCCGGAGGTCAGGCTCGCAATGATTGAAGACGCCGGTAAACTCAAAATCCCGTTCACCACCGGCCTGCTTCTCGGGATTGGCGAGACGATGGAGGACCGGGAGGAATCCCTTTACGCGATCCGCGATATCCACCGGCGCTACCAGCATATCCAGGAGATCATCATCCAGAACTTCTGCCCCAAACCCGGTACTCCCATGGCAGGTCAGCCGGTACCAACAACGGATGAGATCTGTACAACGATCCGGATGGCACGCGACATCCTGCCAGCGGATATCGCGATCCAGATCCCCCCCAACCTGATCGATGCCACATTGCTCATATCATGCGGTGTGGACGATCTCGGCGGCGTCTCCCCGCTCACCATCGATTATGTCAACCCCGAACACCCGTGGCCGGCGATGGAGGAACTCAAAACCATTGCCGGAGAGGCCGAGCTCAAGGAACGGCTCTGCATCTACCCGCAGTATATTGAACGGGGCTGGTTCCATCCGGGTTTGCAACCCCTAATAAACCGGCTCGCACAAACAATTAAGCAAAGGGGCAGTTGATCGTGAAGCAGAAAAAACTCCTGTACGCCGGCAAGGCAAAATCGGTGTATCGTACCGATGTGGATGGAAAACTCATCGTCGAGTTCCGTGACGACATCACCGCATTTGATGGCGGAAAGAAAGATGTGCTCAAGAACAAGGGGAGTTACAATGCAGAAGTCTCGGCATTCCTCTTCGAATACCTTGGGAGAAATGGCGTAAAAACCCATTTTGTCAGCATGATCGATCCCCGCCACATGGTTGTGCGCGAACTTGGGATGATCCCGCTCGAAGTGATTGTCAGAAACGTTGCTGCAGGTTCCATTGTGCGGAATTACCCGTTCAAAGAAGGGACAAAACTCGATCCGCCGGTTATCGTGATCGATTTCAAGGATGACGCACGGCATGATCCCATGCTCAATGACGATCTGATTATCGCCCTCAAAATCGCAACCCCGGCAGAGCTTAAAAAGATCAAAAAGATTGCCCTGGAAATAAACCGGCTGCTCTTTTCCCTCCTTGCAGCGCAGGGTATCACCCTTGTCGACTTTAAGATCGAGTTCGGCAGGCAGGGAAAAACAATCTTCCTCGGGGATGAGATCAGCATGGACTCGATGCGGCTCTGGGACAAGAAGAGCGGGGAGTCACTGGACAAGGACGTGTATCGTTTCGAAAAAGGCGATGTGATGGCAACCTACAACCGGGTAGCACAGCGGATCACCACGTCACCAAAGAAGCGGTGAAGAAAAGAAGATACCCGGTTCAGAGGATGAAAAATCGCGCAATGAGCCGGTGCATAGAGCACAAAGACTAACGTCTCGTATACATAATTATCGATATATCAGGAGAATTCGGCAGGATACCATGACAGAAGAAAGTGCAGAGCATGCTGATATGCTTAAATGGGCAAAAGGCTATGCGCATAAACACGGCTGGACACTCAATACCGATGAAAAGCAGCTCAATACCGTGATCAAGGGACTGGTGCGCAATAAGACAAAGTTCGGCCGGCCCTACTGCCCCTGCCGCCTCCGGAGTGGTGACGAGGAGAAGGACCGGGCAATCGAATGCCCCTGCCTCTATCATAAAGAGGAAGTGGCAAAGCAGGGACACTGCCACTGCAGCCTGTATTTTAAAGAACCCTGATTTTTAATTTTTTTTACAGTCTACCTCGTTATGGCCGGCCTGTGCAGAACCCGTTTCCATGCAGCGGACTCAGCAGGTTTTCCTCCCGTGACCGGGGACTCCCCCCGGGTCCTTATCCTGGGCAGTTTTCCCAGCGTACAATCACTCCGGCACAGCGAGTATTACGGAAATCCCCAGAACCATTTCTGGAAGATCATGGATGCGCTGTTCGGAATCGATCGCCAGCTCCCGTACCAGGATCGGATTGCGAACCTTACGGGGCACCATATCGCGCTCTGGGATGTTGTGCGGACCTGTTCAAGGAGAGGGAGTGCGGATCAGGAGATCAGGGAGCCGGCCTTCAACGATATCAGCGGGTTCCTCATCGCACACCCCACCGTGCGGCTCATCATCCTGAACGGGTCTGCTGCTGGCCGCTACTTCCGCAGGATGCATATGCCACCGGCCATTGAAAGCCGTATCCTGCCGTCAACGAGCCCTGCAAACACCCGGTATACTCTTGCAGAAAAAATTGAAGCCTGGGACATTATCCGGGCGAACTGTGAAAGGGGAGAGTAACCGGGGGTTACCGTTCCATACGGAATTTTAAGAATATGACATGGTAGATGGCATAGAAACCGACCAGCACCGCAGCGGTATACCCCAGAATTGCAATCCATGAGACTTCCTTTGGCAGTACGAATGAAGAGGACTGGAGAACCAGAGAAGATCCCACCACGAGCGAGGCAACAACCATACCGATCATCAGTTTGTCGCTGGCCTTATCGAGTGCCATCTGGAGTTTCTGGATATCGGTGTCCACGATCTCAAGTTTGAATGTTCCCGTAGACAACCGCCGCAGCATCAGGTTGAGATTCCGGGGCATGTCCAGCAGGGCATCGACACCATCAAGGAGCGATGTTGATGCCCGTTTGATGTAACCGGCAGAGAGTGTATTGGTATCGGCCAGTTTCGTTAAGTAGGGCGTGACCTCTTTTCCCAAGTTGAATTTCGGGTCAAGCCGGACGCCGATGTCGAGGACCATGATAAAGACCTTTAATAGCAGCATCAGGCTCAGGGGTACTTTGAGGCGGTAGCGGCGCATCGCTTCGGTGAGCTCGGTCACCACAAGCCGGAAGTTCAGTTGCGAGACCTCGTCCCCACCACCGAAATCATGCATCATGATATAGAGATCGTCCCGCATTGCTTCCCGGTCCTCTTCGGCAATGGCAATCCCAAAACCCTCAAGGGACCGGAGCATCATCTCGATATCATCGGTGACCAGAGCAAAGAGAAGGTTGATAAAATTCTGCCGTTTCTCGGGCCGTAAGATACCCACGATCCCGAAGTCCAGAAAGACGATGTCTCCTTCCGCGGTGACAAACAGGTTACCCGGGTGCGGATCCCCGTGGAAGAACCCGTCTTCGAAGATCATCTTGAGATAGGCGTGGAATCCCCGCACACCTATGTCGTGCGGATCCAGTCCCATTTCCATGATAGAGTCGGGGTTATCAATCCTGACACCCTCAATAAATTCCATCACCATCAGACGGGGCGTGGTAAATTCCCAGTAAATTTTCGGGAACCGTATGCCCGGCACATCCCGGAAGTTCCGGGCCATCCGCTCGACATTGCGGGCTTCCCGTGTGTAATCAAGTTCCTTTACGATCTGGTGTGCGAAATCATCCACCATGCCGGAGGGATTATAGATCCGGGTCTCGGGAAACACCGTCTCGATCCGTTCTGCCATGGATTTCAGGATCGTGATATCGGTCTCGATAATCTCCCCAATACCCGGGCGCTGGATCTTGATGGCAACTTTAGTTCCGTCTTTAAGGACGGCACGATGAACCTGTCCGATCGAGGCAGAGGCAACGGGCGTTTCATCGATCTCGCTGAACCAGTCGAAAATATCGGGGCTGTTCTCTTCGATCACAGCCCGCACATCACAAAACGGCAGGGGCTTTGCATGGTCCTGCAGTTTTTTAAGCTCCTCGATCAGCTCGGGCGGTAGCAGTTCCGTCCTTGTGCTCATGATCTGCCCGAACTTGACAAAGGTGGGTCCCAGATCCTCTAAGGTGAGCCGCATCCTCTCGTAGACCGTGGACGTCTCCGGGGCTTTGCCGGATGAGGAGAGCCTGAACCGGGCTCTGCCGGGGAATAACTTTTCAAGCCCGATACTGAAGCCGTACTGGCCCAGCACATCCACGATCTGCGCATACCGCCTGATACGGGTGACCATGCATACCTATTGGTAGTGGAGATACTTAATGCGTGCTTTTTTTACGCCGTGGGTAATGGGAGAGGGTAAGAAAATACTGCAGGTTTCCGATGGCCACACCCATACATACACATGAAGCGGCCCCATCTTTCAAGGTAAAAAAGTGCCGGGATAAGGTGGTTATCCGGTTCCGATATCGACAAAAGTATCATTGTGGGTGATCCGGAGATCGAGGGGTGCAACCGTCAGACGCGGGTTTGCAGTCGTTCCGGCCACAGGGTTTTTTGAACAGCAGCTGAAACTGTCAGATGCCGTCAGCCATCTCCCCGGGCACACCTGCCCGGGAATGGCAATGGTTCCTTTTAACTGGCTGCAGGTTTTCGTTCCATCATCCAAAACGATCACTTGTGAAGATGTCGGCAGGGGGGTGGACAATTTTGCGGGATTTTTTGTGGGAGCCGGTGTTGCAGTAGCGGGTGTTGCAGCAGCGGATGTTGTATCTTTCCCGGAAATACAACCTGCGGAAAGAAGACAGAGGATCACGAGGACGACGGCGACTTTTATGAAACGGAAGGCTTGGGAGGTCATCAGGATTCACCGATCCGGTCTGCTGTTTCTTCCAAAGAGATCGACGTTGCCTTCAGGATATCTGCCATCCCCTCAGGGAGGCTGGCACTGACCGCGATATCCCGGTATGCCGCAGCAAGGTCACGGTAATCTTTTTTGATCAGCTGAAGCTGGGTCGAGATAAGGCGGGGCTGCCCGCCATTCAGTGCACCATGGGCCAGCTTCACATCCACTTTTGTTTTGGAGAGAGCCGGCTCGGCAGCACCTATATCGAGGATAGCCTCGACAAGCTGGCGGTTGATCCGGTCTCCCCGTGCAATAACCCGGTCAGCCTCGTCGATCCGGAACGCTGCGGTTTCATCCTGGGAGACCTCCCCCTGGAGCGCCGCGATACGGTCGGTAATTTCAACCGAGCGATTCCGGATCATGAGAGCGGTTGTATCAGCTTTATTGAAATCTCTTGAATCGAGAGCAGATTTCATATCGGCCTTTAAACTGGAAAAGCGGGTGAGATACGGCTGGGTCTCGGTTACCGGAAATCCCTGGACCTGCAGGGCATCTAAGGTTTTTTGCGTCTGTGCAACCCAGGTATCGAAATCATCCATCTGGTGAGTGCTCCTTATGATCCAGTAATCATCTTTTTTCATCGCAATGTAGGGATTGGCATTCACAGCCCTGCCAATCTGGCTTTGCAGGTCTGAAATCTTTCCCTGGTGGGCAGTGGTCTGGTTTATCGTCTCCCGGTTAAATGCAAGGGCCGTCTTCTGCATCAGGGAGGTATGATTGTCAAGTGCCGGCTGAGATGCAATGGAACCGATGGCTGATTTGGCTTTCGAGAAATCGGAGTGCAGGGATATCATCGTGCCGGTGTCTTCACCATAGAGAGTCTCAACATAGGAGACCGATGCAGCCATCTCAGCATCAGTAACTTCTGACATCCATGCGAGGTATGCCTGTTGGATGGGAAAATTCCGGTCCGCCGCAGATAACCCGGGATCTGCTGCATGGACCGGAACGCAGACAATGAGGGCGAGCAGTGCCAGACAGAGTATTCCAAAGAACCCTGCCCGCAGGGGGTGGCAACTCATGGTGACTCCCGGCCAGTCAGTGATCGCTGTGCTGCACACATGATACGGTACATTACCTGCATATATCAATAAAAAGGTGTGTTACACCAGGGCACGAACGCCAGAATCCCGCAGCCACTACCTGCCGCAAGCCGCACACCTTAATGGTTTTTTGAAAAGATGACGATCCGGTTGGTATTGGTACCGGAGGTGTTGTTGTCTACCCCCCAGATGTTGGAGGTTTTGGTAAAGGTCTGCTGGTTGATAAGCACACATTCGCAGGAAAACCCCGCTGATATCCCCAGCGGTACCACATGTTCTTCCAGCCGGATCGACCGCTTCTTAACCTCTCCTACCTCAAAAGCGACATATCCCCCGGGGCGGGTGATGCGGTAGAGCTCATGAAATACCGCACCCATCACCCCGGACCAGGCACCCACCGTTTTTGCCATCGTAATCCCGTTCCCGATCACCCGGCCATCGAGACCATTGAACCAGCAGCGAAGCCAGTTGTCATCCTTATACTGTACAATATCGAGAAACGGGGGTGACGTGACCGTAAGCTGCACGGAATCGTTGAGAATCTCCGGGGTATTCCGGGAGTCCCCGGTCAAAAGGCGGGCGTTTTTGCCGGCATGGTTCAGGTTCTTCTGCTCTTCTGGAGTAAGACTGCGCAGCAGGCTTTTTGTCTTATTCAGGATGATCCGGTGGGTGTCGCGGTACTCAGGCACCTGATTTCGTTTTATGTTGATCCGCTGCTGGCTCAGTTGAGATACCGCCTGGTTGGGGGGAAGAGTATAGACCGAGAAGAAACCCGGCGAATGCCCGGTCAGGCGGTTCGTTGCAACCATCGCAATCCAGCGATCGATCATATCATCCCGTGAGGCGGCTTGTCGTGCCAGCAGGTACTGCCGCAGGCAAATGATCTCCCTCTCGGTATCGGGATGATAGAACATCGATAAGTCAATATCGGCTGTGCAGGTCTCCGCCTGGATAGATGCCAGCCGTTTCTCTACTGCCTCATACTCCGGCGGGAAAAACCGGGGCTCAGTCATGATCCGGGATAAGGGATTCGCGTCGTTTGCGATCGCGTTGCGCCCCGAGAGCCCTGCTTCTATTACCGTTGTCCCCCTGCCGCTGAAAGGATCATACACGAAATCTCCCTTTTTTGTCAGGAGATTGATGAAGAACCGGGGGAGCTGGGGCTTGAAACAGGCACGGTACGAGATCTCGTGAATGGAGGAGGCCTGACGCTGGCGGGACGTCCAGAACTCATTGGTGTATTTCTTCAGTGCCGGGACGGTTGGATCCAGGGGTTCAACATGAGTGGGAATGCCGGCATCACTGGTGAATCCTGCAAGAGTGTGGCCAAATCCTGTGCGGCCGGGTTCTCTCGTCTCCAATCCCATCGTACTGTACAGGTTGTGCCGTGAAGGGTATATCCGCTCTGGTTGTAACAGGACAAAAAAAGGCGCGATTATCTGGCATCAAAATGGATTTTTTATTTATCCCGTGTGGGCACCCTCTGCATCGAACGCAGGGGGATACCGGACCGTCCCATGAACCCCGTCAAGTGCTCCGGGCTCAAGTTCGATCGCCATGAACGCTTCATCCGGGCAGGGGAAGGGGGCGGAAATGCCAAACGTCCGGGCCGGGGAAAAGCCGAACCGGGGATAATAACCCGGATGGCCGACGACAATCACCGCACGATGCCCGAGTTGCCGGCAGGCATTGAGACCTTCTTCAAGAAGTGCTGCCCCGACACCCTGGCACTGGTATGCCGGGTCGACCCCCAGCGGTGCCAGTGCGCGGGCAGGAACGCTCGTATGATTATTACCAGGCGACTCGATCGTGATCGGGGGGAAGAGCACATGCCCGATAATCCGGTCATTATGAATTGCGACAAGGGAAAGATCCGACGTGAAATCTCCATCCTTGCGCAGGGCATTGACAAGCCGGGCTTCACCGTCCTGCGCAAAGGCATCGTTATGCACGGCAAAAATATCCGTGATATCAAACGGGGTTTCCGTGCGGATAAAAAAAGATCCCATCATCTCCTATACGGTTCTTGAGGATAAATGATGGATGGTAGTCCGCGGTATTCTTGGATCGGTTCTTCCCGGTATACCCGTTTTTAAAATCTCTATGATTCCGGATGGCCAAGCCTACCGGCACATGAGACGGAGCCATTTTCTTTGTAAAAAGGGCGGGGATAATCGGGTTATCCGTGAGCAGGGGATGCAGAGGTTTTCTTTACCTGGAACGCTGCAATCACTGCTGCAATACCGGTTGCAATGGCAAACACCCCAACGATCAACGGTATGAGTTCTGCTGCATACATGGGGTAGATCAGAATAATCAGACCAAAGATCAGGCTGATCACTCCCAGCACACCGTTACCGGCATCCTTTGTGGTAAATGCCTGGTACAGGTGGGCTGCGCCAATGAAACACCCCCAGAAACCAATGAAGATTGCAAAGAATGCCAGGATAAACACCGTGCTGTACAGGGGGTACAGGAGGATGAGAATCCCGGCGATGATATTGACCACGGCAAGAAAGATCTTCAATCCCATATTGCTCTTATCGACAACAAGACTGCCAAGGGTGAACAATCCACCCACCAGCCAGTACGCCCCCATGAAAGTGATCAGGAGGAGAGTGGTTACGCCCGGCGTTGTCAGGAACATAATCCCGATGATCAGGGAAAGGAGTCCCCACACCAGTACCAGCCACCACGGCAAAAGGCTCGTGTAGCATGCAATTATATCAGATGCCTCTGTTGTTTCTTTCACGTCACTCATGATATGTTCACATTGTCTTTGAATATTTTATAATAGTATGTGTTTTATGGAGACCTCTTTTACGGGAGATATCTGATTGAGACGTGCCGGGAATCCGAAGTATTCACACACCGGGAATCACAGGGTGTATCTGGGAGAAAATCCTATACCGGATACCATGAACGCAACCCTGCGGGCCTATATTGATCTCACCCGGCTCCAGTTCTCGTTTGCCTGGCCCCTGCTCTTCTGCTCCGGGTACCTCCTCGCCACGGTTACCTATGGGGGATTTGCATGGCTGGATCTCGTGCGGGTTGCCCTTATCGGGTTTTTCGGGTTTGAAGCCGGGCTTGTGCTGAATGATTATATTGATCGCGAGTATGACCGGAAAGATATCGAAACCGATAAGCTGACGAAATACTGGAGGGTGTTTGGCACAAGACCCATACCAGCCGGACTCGTTTCCCCCCGTAGTGCGCTCGTTCTTTTTCTTATCCTTGCTGCTGTCGCGGCCACCCTTATCCTTACGCTGCCTGCCCCGCATTCGATCTACGTCCTCATCCTGATGTGCTATTGCTTTGCGATTGAGTGCTTTTACCAGGAGGAAAAACGCGGGCAGAAATTTCCCTTTGCGCAACTCATAGGCAGGACAGACTTTGCATTGTTCCCGGTTGCAGGGTACCTCTGCGTTGGAAGCCCGGACCTGAACGCGCTCCTGTACTTTGCATTCTTCTACCCGTTTGCACTGGCCCATCTGGGTGCAAATGACTTAATCGATGTGGCAAACGACCGGGCACGCGGGATGAACACAATTCCGACCCTCTACAGCATGGACAGGACCGCGTACTGGATCACCGGTTTTACCGCCGTCCATGTGGTGACCGCTATCATCTTCATGACCCGGCTTGGCTTAATTGCACGCGCCGGTATCGTCGCAGGGCTGGTGCTCCTTCTCTATGCAAATATTATAATCCTGAAAACGAAGTCCCCCGAGGATACGCTGAAAGTGTTGCCGTGCTTCCATGTGGCGATGGTGCTGTACGCGGGGGGGATAGCGGCGGGGGCGTTGTTGTAAGAGAGAGTAGATTCACAGTTAAGATACATTTCGCGAGAAAACGACCGGTCCGGTTTTGTCAGGTTTTTCTTTCTGACCCCCCCTTGTGCCACCAGCCCCCAAGGGGGCGGGGCACAATACGATAGTGCCGGAACAGGCCATACAACACCGTCCCAATGCGAAGGGGGGCTGCTGAATACCTGCCTCATCGATCAACAGAAATCCATATTGTGACTATCGCAATTGTGCCCGGTCCCCCAGCGGGGGACTCGTGGCACAAGAGGGGGGGGTTCATAGCAAGACTGCCCTATTTTCTCGTTGTTTTTTATATCCTCAGCAGCCGCTCATTCTCCCGGAGCCACTTCCGTCTCTGCTCGTAATCCGGCATAATCGCCTTCACTTTCGCCCAAAACTTCTTCGAATGGTCCGGCTGGCTGATATGGACCAGTTCATGGACCACCACATAATCGATAATCTCCGGAGGCGCCTGGATGAGCCGCCAGCTGAAATTCAGCCCGCCCTTGTGGGTGCAGGAACCCCAGCGCTGCCGGGCATCCGATATGCGGATCGTTGTCGGGATATGGCCGGTTGTCATCGAGAACCACATGCACCGTGCCCGTATTTCCCGCCGGGCCTCCTGCATATACCAGCGTCTTAACTGGTTTTTTATGTCCGGGAGTAGCGTCCTGCATACGCATAACCGGTCAGTGCGTTCGATTGCCCCGTTTTTGCTTTCCACGATATGCAGCGGGTATGCCCGCCCAAGATAGAGAAAGGTCTCACCCTCTGTGTACGCATGTGCCGTTGCAGCGGGCCGCTGCCGGATCTCCCCGATTTTCTTCTGGATCCAGCTGCGCTTTTCCCGTACAAGATCGTCAATCATCGCGGCCGATGCCCGGAGCGGTGCCCGGACAATCAGCTGTGCTTCCGGTGTAATGACCAGCGCTATTGTCCGGCGGCGGGAGCGGACTATCTTTTCAATGCGGATATCGTCCATAAGGGTTCCGGGATGTCAACAGTACCCTCAACGGGACAATGAAAAAAGGTGATTATTCCGGCAAATAACTAATAGTTCCAAAAGAGAGGGTCCCTGCCTTGTCACAGGCAGGCATTATCCCGGGTCCCGGAAGGATGACGGCGGCGGAAATAGAGAAGGAACGCAGCGCCCATGAGGAGCAGGAAGCTCGTCATGTAGGAAAATTCATGGAAGTCGTTGATGGTCACCCTCACAAAATCTCCGTCATATAATCCGGTCATACCATTTGCTTCCGCAAAGCCCGGAAGCCAGATCGAGACGACTAGGCTCGAGAGCGCAATCAGGCAGGCAAATGTGACAAGGGTATAACGTCCTGCATCCCCCAAATGGACCGGGCTCGTTCCGATGCCGGCCATCCCTCCGCTCCGGTCGATCCAGATGACGAGAAAGAGCAGCGAGAATACCAGTGTTGTGGGAAAGATTGTCTCATTGCCGACAAGCAGCGACCAGCCGGAGATCGCTGCCATTACAAGTGCCATCCAAAGAGGAAATTTCTGTTGTCCATCCTGTTGTTTTTCGTCTTTCATCATACACCAGTTTTCGTTCATGTCTTTCTCCTGTATTCCATCTATCCCTTAACCAAAGGGTTGGTGTTTGCCTCATTCGCAGCATCCGCTATGCCATATTACGCATGCTTCCCGGATCCGTTGAACCCGTCACTCACAACTTTGCCATCTTTGAGCCGGACGATGCGGTGGAAATACTCCTTGTGCCAGTCCTCATGCGAGACCATTACGATGGTCTGCTGCATCTCTTCGTTGATCTCGCGGAAGAGGTCCAGCACCATCCGTGAATTCTCGGTGTCAAGATTTGCACACGGCTCATCGGCAAAGAGGATGTCCGGCTTGTTCACGATCGCCCGGGCGATGGAAACACGCTGCTGCTGGCCACCGGAGAGTTCCCGGGGGAGGTGGTCCCGCCGGTCGCACAGGCCGATCTGCTGCAGGATGTGAAAACTGTCCTTTTTAATCTGCTCATCGTCGCGGTCCCTGCGGAGCATCGCGGGAAGAGAGACATTCTCCATCACCGTCAGGTCAGGGACGAGTGCATAGTCCTGGAAGACATACCCGAGCTTGTAGAGCCGGAACATCGTCTTTTCGTAATCAGAAAATTTCCCGACATCTGTTCCATCAATAATAATCTTGCCCGATGAGGGTTCGTCAAGGAGACCCAGCATGTGAAGAAGCGTGGTCTTGCCACTCCCGCTCGCTCCCATGATGCCGAGAAACTCGCCCTTTGCAATATCAAGGCTCACGCCATCCAGCGCCCTGACTTCGACATCTCCCATCCGGTAAATTTTCCGCAGGTCAATTATATCGATCATATCAGGCCCTCATGGCAGACTGGATATCCTCGCGGGAGACCTGGTAGGCAGGGACATACCCGGCCACGATTGACGCAAGGAACAGGATCAGGGAGTTCGTGATATAGTCCATAGGGGTCAGGTACAGGGTAGCAGACCATTCAGGAGTGACAATGGGGTGGGCGGTAAGATATACGGCCATAAGCGATGTGAGGAGGATCCCAAAGAAGATTCCCATGACTGCCATGATGATGACCTGGAACCCGTAGTTATGCATGATGACTTCCTTATCCACACCGATTGCTTTTAAAATCCCAATCTGCCGGCGGCTGTTGAGAGTCTTGATGGTGATGACGATGAAGAGCACGACCGATGTGATGATGATCCCTACAATGAGAGAGACCATGTTGATGATCGCAAAACTCTGGAGGGCCTTGCCCATACTCTTTGCCATGAGATCTGCGGTTGTCTGTACTTTCTGGGAAACACCATACTGCTGGAGTTCGTCCTTGACAAATTTCTCCGAGTAGCCGGGCTTTGTTTTAACCGTGATATAATCTGCATAATCGACCGGCTTTCCTTCCACCAGTTGCATATCACTCATGGTCACATAGACCGTATTATCTGCCGAAGACCAGCCGGTAGAATAGATCCCTTTGATCCGGTAGTCTCTGGTATACCCGTTGGCAAACTCGATGGTGATCGAGTCGCCAACCCGGACCCCGCCAAGCGAGGCCTGGAATTCATCCTCTTCCTTAATGGTGGCATCCCCGGCAACGGGCTTTCCTATAATCACTTCCCCGGTATCACCGTCGCCAAGGTAGCTGCCGGCGACCATCTTGGTATACAGGGGGGAGACGTACTTCTCGTCATTGGGCGATATAGCCCGCACTGAGACCCCGAGCATACGCTGGCGGTATTTGAGAGTCGCCCCTTTGCTGATATGAGGGGTTGCCCTCTCCACGCCGGGCATTCCATTGATGAGATCCAGCGTTGCATCAAGATCCATCACGTACTTGTCGCCGGACTTGGGGGTGACGAGCACATTGCCGATTTCGTAATCCACGACCTGCTTAGTTATACTCTGGCCTATCCCGTTGAAGAGTCCGGGCAAAAAGACCATGTTGGCAAAGCACATGGCAATGATAAGCACGGTCAGGACTACACTTGAGCGGCTTCCCCGCTGGAGCGAGCGCAGCGCCAGCAGGAAGGCAACCTTTAGTTCTTTTTTACCCATGGGAATTTTCCGTCCCCGTTCTTTTTAGGCAGGTACCAGTACCGGTAGGCAACGAACCCGATAATCCCAAGTATGATGAGCCCGAGGATGAGAGTCCCCGAATTGTCCGCAGCAGGCACCCGCATACCCATTGGCCGGTTCATCGTGTGGACACCCATGTCATCGGTATAGGTGATCGTAAGATTGTAGGGATGGCTGCCTGCTTTTGCACCTTCGAGAAGGAAGATGGCCGGAGCATCGTTACCGGGCTTGATCTTCCCGATGAATGCCTCTTTTGTCCCTTCTGCCGGGAGATCTATCTTTGCCGATACCTGTTTTGCGTCACCAGTGCCGGTATTCTCTATACGAATCGTGAGATCAAAGGGGGTATTTTCGGTGAGACGGGGCGGATTGGTATCCACTGAGACAAAACCCAGTTCTGCTTTGCCTTTCATCATCAGATCGATCCCGGTTGACTGGGTATGGATAATCCCGTCGATGGCATTGTAACTGAGGGTCACCGGTATCCGGACAAGACCGGCGTTTGCCTTCTTATCGGAGAGCAAGACCAGGTTGACCGTCTGCTGCTCACCGGGACTGATCACTCCCAGATGATAAAGATCGGCATTCTTTGGTGCAACGACCGTGCTCAGATTGTCGATCTTTACCGTCACGTCATCTGCCAGGGTCTGCCCCGCATTCCTGACCGTGAGGGTGACCGGAATCTCCTCTCCCGGGTTTGCAGTAGCCCCCAGCGATGAATCCAGGATCAGGATCGCCTGTCTCTGAATTCCTACAGCCGTATTGACATTGACCGGCACAGGGTACTTGGTGCTCTTTCCCCCCGTGGTGTCAATCCAGACTTCGGGATAATACATCCCGCTCTTAGAAGGGGCACGGATCGAGAAGGTGATGGGGATTGACTGCCCGGGACCGATCTCACCGACACTATCATAATCCTTACTCAGGACTTCAACGCCATTTCCTTCAAGATGCACGTTCTCAAGGTTCACGTTGATATCCGTGGTTTTTACCGTTGCATAGGTAGCATCCGATAACTGCCCGGATTTTTCACTGATGGATGCACTTGCCGCAGTGTTTTTTATCGTTATGGTGACAGTCCCGAGACTGTCCGGCATGAGCACCGAGGGGTTCACTTTATAGTCAGTAATCGTTACGGTGGGTGTACCTTCTGCGGACACAGGAACCACCATTGCGCTCATGAGCGCGATGACAACAACAATTGAGATTATCCACTTCATAGAGATCGCTCTGCTTACGGGAGAGAGTTTAATTTCTTTTTTCGTACCATGACCTAAATAATTCTGGTTGGTTTTCATAATCACACCATCTCAAGGAGAACAGAGCCTACACCCTGTTTTACCGCTATTTCGTTGACCGGTAGGGCCGGGTTAAAACCGGGAGTAACATACGCTCCATTGTTCTGCGTGAACCCGGAGCCGGTGATATCGCCAACACCCTGGTGAACGGTAATACGGGTATTGCCCGAACCGGGAACTTTCAGGGTCAGGTCGCCAATCCCCTTCGTGATTGTGGCATCAAACCGTCCACCACGATACCGGCCAAGATCTATCCCGGTATCCCCGGCACCGGAATGGACGTTGAGATTGTGGAGATTAACCGAACCAAGATTCAGCTGGCAATCCCCGGCACCGATATTCACATCCAGTGAAACCGGAACATTATCGGTAAGGCGGATTTCCCAGCTGTTCGGGGAATCCACGGCAAACCAGGCTTTTCCGGTATGACCCTTATCAGTCATCCGGACCGTTTTTGTTGTATTGTCAAGGGTGGATGAAAAATCCGGTTGCCATTCCGGAGATTTCGAAAAGACGGTAGCTTCCATCAGTATATTGTCCCGGGCACCACCATTCAGCGTGATCTCCCCGGCACCCATAGTGACAGAAATATTTCCCGATGTGGCACCACCCAGCGGGAAATCCGTTGTATTGGAGGCGATCCATGCGGTGTGGGTAAACGGAGAATTCGGGTGAGCCATACCGGGTGAAAATCCTCCCGAGACCGCGAGGATGCCAAACCCGATGGCAAAGGATACGATAGCAATGGCAACCAGCCACAGGATTATTCGTGTCGGTGTTGTGCCTGAACCGCTGAGGAAACCTTTGATGCAATATTTTTTCCCGTCATTTGGCATATCTGCGCTCATTCCGTATGCACCGTCCCGGTAATCATTTGAATATTCCATTTCAGGTAGCTGATGCCCATGCGGTAGAAGAACCGGGCGAGATAGAAATCACCGATTACCAAGAGAAACCCGACTGCAGTGATTCCTACTGAAAGGAATATCCCTGCCACGGGAGACAGCCAGATGGAAAACGAGGGGAATCCCAGGAGCTGCAGTATCGCATAGACAAAGGCCGCCGGCCCAAAGAGAGAGAACGCAACCCCGACCAGGAATATAACCAGGAGCATGACAACGAGAATGATGAACGGCACCAGCACAAATACCAGGTTGAAGAGGCCGAGGCCGAGGGTTGCCACGACAGCGTGGAAGATATTGCGGCAGGAACAGGTGTGCTCGGCTTTTTTAACGAGATGCGTTGCCCGGATCTCCTTTGCAACATCTTCAGGAGAGCCAAGGGAGCAGAAGAGCTCGTCTTCCGATCTTCCATCCGCCTTTCCGAGCCTGAAATGCTCCCGGTAATCTGAAAGGAGGTCTTCAAGATCCTCGGCCGGAAGGGTTCCCTCAAGCCGGTTTTTCAAAATCCGGATATATTCCTGTTCATTCTGCAGCATTGTTTTTCCCCACGAGGAGCGCGTTCACCGCTGTTGTAAACCGCAGCCATTCCTCTTTGAGTTCATGTTCTTCTTTCCTTCCACTGTCGGTCAGCCGGTAATATTTTCTCGGGGGACCTTCTTCGGATTCCTGCAGGTACGTGGTGACATACCCTTCATCTTTGAGGCGACGCAGGAGCGGGTAGATCGTGCCTTCCGAGATATCAATTCTTTTGGAGATCTCGTTGACAAGTTCGTACCCGTAGCAGTCCTTCCGGGCCAGAACGGCAAGGACACAGATTTCGAGCACGCCTTTTTTAAACTGGATATTCATGACATCTCCCTGAGAACCTGCGTACCCAAATCCCGGGCAGGGAACGGAAACATCCTGATGGAGGACGCGGTTCGCCCGGGAAATTTGAGAGGGTATTTGTTGTCGGGTACGCAGGCCACAGTGTTTAACACAGTATCTTGCATTACAAGATACTTACTATTATTATGGTCCATTGGTATAAAAGGTTCTCGACCGGAGGTTCTGGTGCATTGACGGGAGATCGGCACTGGTTCACGGGGGTGGTGGATCGCGGGAGATCGATCAGCTCAGCGTTTTGTAATGTTGTTTTGAACGGGTAGTAATAAAATGAGGTCGATATAACTTCTGAATTGTAATTAGTAACACTGAGGTCAGTTTATATGGAGATCGAGATCATTGGAATATTAGACGATAAGAAATATTCAATCGGCAAAATCTCTGTCTCTAAGAAGGGAGATGTCTACATTTTCCACAAACAAAAAGGATTAAATTTCCATACTTCAAGGCATAAAAGTGGATCTTTACATTGGAAACCTTCACCACTCGGGTTAAAACAACCCATTAGGCATTCTACACCTACTGACGATTTCAAAGGAATTGAACAATTAGAATGTTGGGCACATAGTCAAATCAATTCGGCCAAACTTTCTGGTCTTTATCCAGAATATAAAATGAAAAAACAAGATGACAAGATATGTGCAATCAATTTTGGGGCCTATATGGGGGAATTTGATTTGATAAATTTAATGGTATTCATGTTAACCCAAGAAGGAATACCATTTCTCTATACTAGTTCGAATAACCTCACAAAACGGCAGATTTACTTATATGCTGATTCTTTTCCAATGATCGGGATTATAGTAGGTACACCCGGGGGTTTTCCATCACGAAGAGAATAATTCATTGTACTGTTATGATGCGGAAAAAACGTGGCTGGAATACAACCAGCAATGCAATCGCATCACGGTTACGAAGCGACTGGCTGTATATCCTTTTCGCTCGTAGGAATAATGCAGACAACACTGCCGGGAATCAGGGCTTCAAGAGAGCCCTTTAAGGAATCGATGGACTCCTGCATATCCCCCACCTTCTGCTCCGGATCAAACCCAAGGTAGATGTCGATATAGATCCTGGCCCCGGACCGGCGCGACCGGACACCGTGGAATTCATGGAACTTTTCGAACGAGCCGACCAGTTCCTTTAAGATGACAATCTGGAGCTCTTCTTCCAGAGTCTTGTCAAACAGATCCGGAAGTGAGGAGGAGATCTCCCGGTATCCCGCGAACAGCAGGAACCCGATAATAACCAGAGAGGCGATCGGATCGATATACTCCGACCAGCTGTACTGGACGAGGAGCACCGAAAGCACCAGCGCAAAGAGGATAAGGAGGTCGGAGAAGGTCTTGGCCCGCCGGAGCCGCCACTGGGCCTCCATGATGGGAGTGGGCTCTTTCTGCGCGAGGCGATAGTTTTTCTTCCAGTGGTACGAGTCCGTGATACTGACAAGGAGCATGAGCGGAATACCGATGAACGCAGCGTCCATATCGAAATGTTCGGGATTGAGAATCCGGTGCATGGTGAAGAAGAGCAGGATCACGATGGATATGAACATCACACCACCCGTGATGATCCGTGTTAAGGACTCGAACTTTCCCATGCCGTAATCGTACGTGAACTTCCCGCCAATCGTCACCCTGCGTATGATAATGAGGGCAAAGGTGGTGGCCAGGATCTCGTTTGCACCCTTGATGATATCGGCAAACAGGGTCATGGATCCGGAGAGGATAACCGCGATGGACTCAGGGATCAGGACAAGGAGATCAATGCAGAGCCCGGTAAAGACCAGCTGCTGGCGGGACTCTCCGGTTTCGCCTCCTCCGTTGCTGATCTCTTCACCTGTCATGTATGTCTATACCTGTATGATTGGAATACTAATGAAACTTCAGGACGGCGACAATCCCGTTTATACGTAACGGAGGGGACCGTGCCTGTCCCCACAGAAACCGCCCCTGCGCATTGCGATAGTGCCGTATTACCTGTTCAGGAACGTTCAATGAATCGAACTGAACAGACTCTGGTTAATTTTTTGCAATTACAGCTTACTTAAAAAAAAATTTCAATCAAAGTCCGGTTGAAAACTTTTAATCAGGGTCTGATTGATCCGGATTTGTTTTTCAAACGCGATCGTGATCGCGATGCGAAATTTTCAAGCAGGGTTCGGTTATTTTTTTTCAATCGAAGTCTGCCTGAAAAAATAAAATCAAGATCTGCTTGAAAAATTTCAAGCAAGGTTTGACGTAAAAATGTTAGTCAGACTCTGCTTAAAAATTTCAAATCAAAGTCCGGTTGAAAAATTTTAAGCAGGGTTTGATTGCATTGCCGGGGGAAGGTTTACGTCTGAAGGGTAGCATCGGATTCATTTTTCAATCAAGGTCCGGTTATTTTTTTTCAATCAAAGTCTGCTTAAAAAAATAAAATCAAAGTCTGGTTGAAAATTTTTCATCAAGGTCCGGTTTCTTTTTTTCAATCAAAGTCTGCCCAAAAAATTTCAATCAAGATCCGATTGAAAAATTTCAGGCAATGTCCGGTTGATCCGGATCAACTTTTCAAACGCGATCATGATCGCGATGAGAAATTTTCAAGCAGGGTCTGATGAAAAAATTTCAGGCAAAGTCTGCTTGAAAAGTTTTCGTGAAGGGTTTGGATCTGTGCACGGAATGGGACAAACAGTCCCTGAACCGCCGCGGGGGCGTCCCTTTTAGGTGCGGCGGCGTTCATCATATCCGGGGGTATGGGGGCATCAGTCCCCATCTTTGTACTTCACGCAATACATGCCAATGCTGTTGTCTTCAACCGGGACTTGATGCAACCGACAATTGCCTCATTGATATTTTCAATTGCTTCCTTGAGAGTAGCGCCTTCGGTCATGCATCCCGGCAGATCAGTACATTCCACAACATACCGCCCGTCTTCATCCTGTTCTATTAAAATTGAAAATTTCATAATCTGATCTTATATTGACTGTATGCCGGGGGCTTCAATAAAGATATATGAGAAGGTCGCGGGACATTTTTGAAGGGTGACTTATCCAGAAATCGCGTGGCCTTCCCCAAGTGATGCAATCCCGCAAACCTGTTTTAGCAATTGATATGAGGCGGTGGAGATTTCACGGAAGGGGGCGGGCGCTGAGAATAGGGGCGAAAAGTGCGGATACTACAGCAGCCGATTCTTCGATGGCAATTTCAAAAAAGGGGAATGTGACAACTGAATGGAAATGTCGGGATTGTCGGGATTATGTCGGGCTAATGTCGGGATTGTCGGGATTCTTTTTCACCAGAACATACTCAGTAGCCCTGCCCTTCTTATCCCGTTTCAAGAAAATACCCTTCATGCAAAGATCATTCAAGTCCCGGAGAGCAGTCCGATCAATAGCACCGGTAAGTTCCCGGTACGCTTTATTCGTGATTACGTCCTGCTCCCTGACATACCGCACGGCTTGAACCTGCCGGTCAGAAAGTCCCATTGCAAGAAGTCGTTCATCCGTGTAGAAATCTTTGGTGAATGTTACGCTGAACCAATCCGGATGTGCAGAAAATTCCGGCTCGGGAATCCCGTGATTCTGGCAGAGCGTAATCATGCGGCTTGTACCCGTGCCCCACTTCTCCAGCAATTCACCGTAATAAAAAACCTGGGCGAGCAGCGTATTTCGCGGTAGTGAACGATGACCTTCCTGCCGGAGTTCATCGACCGTCATCCCCTCCGGAAGACCACCGGGGTTTGTGATCACGACGCGAACATCGTAAACTCGGATCTGGATCTCGGAACCGGTCTGGAAATAATCCCGGTGGATAAGCGCATTGATCACCGCTTCACGCAGGGCTTTGATCGGGTAATCCCAGATCTCGGTTCGTTGCATTGCAGACAGCGGCTCCGTTTTGACCGGCTTTTCACCGAATTCATACCGGACCTGCATATATTGCTGGAACAGTTGCACCGCTGCATCCACCTGTGAGAAGAGATTGCCTTTCAGGATTTTGTCATCAATGATGGTAATGGCGTCTTTGAACCGGCCCATGTGTATCTGGGCAGAAGTGAATGAAGCCTGCGGGTTTTTCCCAAACAGCAATATTGCGCCACGAGTGATTTTTCCGTCACGGATCAATTCCAGTTTTTGCAGGAGGCTCTCAACAGATTCATCATCGCGGGCAAACGGGAGCCGGTTTTTTGCAAGTTCGCGAAAGCGCTTTACCGCTGCGGGGTCAATCTGCTCAAGAGCATAGTCGTCAGCGATGCTGTCCCATTGAACACCCAGTTTTGCAATGAAGTAACGCCCCAGCTGCTCGGCCGGGATCTCGCGCGTTGTGTTGCCTACCCGCTGAAAATACCTGCCCCTGCATGTGGCAAGGGTGGTGCCGGGCCTTACTTCGATAACAAGCACGGGTTTTTTCTTTTCCTGCTGGACAGAGACCGATGGCTGGACCCGGAGTATTTCGACAATCTGGTTGATGATGGTCTGCTGTGCCCGGTCATCACCAGTCCACCCGATAACCGTTCCATTATCCCTCACCCCGATAAGGAGGGTCCCCCCTTTGGTATTGACGAATGAGGCGAGCGCTTCAAGACCGTGGTCGTTCCACTGCTCCTTGAATTCCACAGTCTCGCTTTCGCCGTGCCGGATAAGTGCAGTGAGATTGTCCATTGGGCAGGTACTCCCGCTTAAAATCCTGTTTTTAAAGATACGGGTTAGTGTGTTATTGATTTATCCATAAATGCTGGAAAACGCGAAGCTGGTCGCGGAGCCGGGGTGTGCAGGCACACGGTCTGCGGGGTCGCTCGGCCACCTCGTCGGGGCCTCGCTGGGCGGGTCGGTTTAAGGGGATAAGCAGTCCCTGAACCGCCGCGGGGGCGTCCCTTCGGGGGCGGCGGCGTTCATCTATTTCATTTTCATGAATGTTCCGGAGGAACGACTAGCTCGATTCTTTTAACACCTTCCATTGAGACAAGAGCATCGAGATTTCTTACGTCAATCCACACTACAACGACGTGAGATTCTGCATCTCGTATTATCACTGAGGTAGCGATGGGATCAATAAGTTGTAATGGAGCAGTCGAATTAAGATGAATAATCAGGTGGACCTGATCACCTGGCGGATTACCAGATTTATTCGATAGATTAAACTTAGTACCTGCCTGATCGGCTGGGATTAACTGGTTGGATAAGATCATGAACTGTTTCAGTTCGTCAACAGATACTATGTTTTTTGGAAAACTCGGATCAATGATCTGGAGAAGGTTATCCGGGATTTTATTCCGGGGATATGTCAGATTTTCCCGGTACATTTTCAGCGCAAGGACTATCTCTTCGTTGGACTTGGCATTCGCATTTATTGTTCCAGCCAGGGTTTCGTTTCCCACACTCTTCCCAATCCCGAACGATTGTTGCCCCGCACACCCCGCCGTCAACAGCACCGCCACCATCACCAGCATCAGGGCAAGCGTTACACGGATGGAAGTTATGGGGCGGCCAGCAGTCAAGGAAATTACCTGAACCAAAAATCAGTTCCATCGGGTAAATATATTGTGAAATATTTTTGAACCCGGTCCCTGAACCGCCGCGGGGGCGTCCCTCCGGGGGCGGCGGCGTTCATCGCTTCCAGGGGTATGGGGGCATCAGCCCCCATCTTTATACTTCATTACGGATTCCCTACGTCACACAATGCTGCAAACCCGTTTTCGTAATTGAATTGACGAAATTGTTATGATAATGGAGGTGCATCATAAAAAGAAGAGGTAAAAATGTGAAAATTAGAAATCATGAACTTACTGGAACAGACATCGTTGCTTCAATTATATTTGGAGTGGCTGGCATTTCTGCTTTTATTCTAATCCTGGAACTTGCTCAATTGAAATCTATTCCTGGAACTTTCTTCATTGATGTCACAAACGCATGCATTAACACTTCTGCATTTTTCCTAGCGGCAATTTTCGCAATATATGCTATCATTGTCACTCTTAACAAAACATTTCCGGGTGAATTTCTATACCTAACGATAGTACCCATAGCAGCAATTATTACCGGAATATTTACAATAATATTTTCTTATTTTCCAGCAACTGCACCATTGGCAATAGCCTTTCTTGGGGTATCGTTGGAGCTTACGATTCTGACATTATCTATAATATACTTCTTAATTAATGTCACAATTCCACTAAACAGAACCCGAAATAAACCTCTACCAATTAATCAGCCTGCAACGAATAAAAAGGAATAATTCTTCATTTATTTGTCAAGAACAATAAATTCTATATGCATTTTACAATATTTGGAATTAAAACATGAGATACTTTCAGATATTAACTAAAAAATACAAAGTTTATTGAGTTACACTTTGAGTTTCTTTAAAAAAAGGGAAGATTGAGAGAGAGAACAATTCACTTGTGCGTAAAATACGCCACAATCCCATCATCACTAAACGCATCGATCTTCACAAACCCGACCCGCTCGAACTGGATGACCTTCCCGAGTTCTGAGCGTACAGCAGGTTCGCAGACGCCGGCAATATCCCCTTCCTGCGTGCGCAGCGTGCAGGGAACCTGGTCTGCAACAGGCAGCCACTGGATGATCGGGGCCTTTGCCGCCCGGGCATCGGCCAGCGAATCGCCGGCATAGGTGAAATGCGGCCTGCCACGGTCGTGCTCCACCGTGACATTGAACAGGTCCTTGAGCCGGATCATGGGCCTGTCTTTTCGCTCCAGTTCCGCCGCAGGGATGGAGACGGCACCGGTGAAAACGAGCGTCCGCACCCCCCGCTTCTCATCGGCGGGGTGGAGCAGTGCATGGGTTGTCAGGTGCGGGGCGGCATGGATTACAATGCTCACGGGATCTGCAACAAAGAAATACCGGTTCGCCACCGGATCAACGATCTTCTTGTTCTCTGAGTACAAGTTGTCCCACGAGAATGAGATATCCGTGTCCCCGATACCGATCGCAAGCATCGCATTCTTGACGGCCTCGGGGCTGATCCCCCTGCGGGCGAGTGCCCGTAACGTGCCGAGCCGGATATCATCCCAGCCGGTATACGTCCCGTCATTGATGCCGAGCCGCATCTGGGACGTCGAGAGCACCACGCCCTCGATGCCCATCCGGCCATAGTGCCGGTACACCGGCACCTTCCAGCCGAAGTGATCGTAGATGTAGCGCTGGCGCCGGGTGTTGGCGATATGATCCTTGCCCCGGATCACGTGCGTGACCCCGAGCAGGTGATCATCGGCCACTACCGAGAAGTTCATCAGCGGGTAGACATGCGCTATCACCTTCGGGTGCGCCGGGGCGTCAAGGATACGGAACGCGGGGAAGTCCCGCATGGCCGGATCCGGGTGGAGCAGGTCGGTCTTGATCCTGACCGATGCCTCGCCTTCCTTGAACCCGTGGGTGAGCATCTTGTCCCAGAGCTTAAGGTTCGTCTCGACCGACTGCTCCCGGCAGGGGCAGGCGATCTTCTTGTTCTTGAGCTCCTTGAACTGCTCGTTGTCGCAGGTGCAGACATATGCCCCGTTCCGCTCGATCAGCTGCGTGCAGAGCACATAGTACAGGTGCAGGCGATCGCTCTGCGTCACGGTGTCGGTAATACCAAGACCCAGCCACCTGAGGTCCTCAGCCACCATCTCGTACGCCTCGGGATCGACCCGCTTGGGATCGGTATCCTCGATGCGCAGGATATAGCGCCCGCCGTACTGTTTGATGTACGCATCATTGAGCGCCGCAGCCCGGGCATGCCCGATATGGAGGGGGCCGGAAGGATTGGGGGCAAACCGCATCACTACGCCGTTTTCAGCCCCTTCGAGATCGGGCAGCACTTTCTTGTGCTCGTGCTTCTCGGAGAGTGCCGCAAACATTTCGGGTGCACGGGTCTGGAGAGTTGTTACCCGCTCTTCAGGAGAAAGGGCGGCTACCTCCGCAATCGCTTCCTTTGCAAACGCGGATACCTCCTTGGCCCGGCTCCGCAGTTCCGGGTGTGCCCCCATCACCATACCCATGACGGCTCCTGCCTGCGGGACACCGCCATGCTTCACGGCATTCTGGAGTGCACACAAAAAGAGGAGCTCTTTTGGATCATCCCCGGGCATTGTTAATAACTCCGGGTAACAAAAAATTCGCCGATGTCCATCAGGAGCTGGCGTTCTTTTGAGGCGGGGAGCAGCGAGAGATGCTTGTTGCTGGCAACGACAAGGTCTGCTGCGATCTTCTTAACCTCGTCGATCACGCCGGCATAGGTCAGCTCTTTTATCGCTGCATCGATATCGGCTTTCGAGAGCTCGCGCCGGTATTTCTGCAGGTCGATACCCTTCTCCCGCGCCTTGATCATGATGATCGTCTGCTTGCCTTCCCGCAGGTCGGAAGCCTGGTCTTTGCCGCTCTTCTCTGAAGGCGTGAGCAGGTCAATTAAGTCATCCTGAATCTGGAACGCGATACCGGTGTTGAGCCCGAAGTTATAGAGGGCTTTTACCTGCGGGGCAGTGCCCCCGGCAAGAATGCCGCCGATACCGGCAGCGGCTGCGTACAGCACCCCGGTCTTTTTCCTCACCATCTCGATGTACTCGAACTCGCTCACGTCATTGCGGTGCTCGAACGACATATCCATGTGTTGTCCCGCACAGATATCGGCGCAGGCGCGGGCGAGCATGGTGACCGAGCGGACTTTTGCTGCATCGGTGGCCTTTGCCATGCAGATATACTCGAACGCCCGGGCATAGAGCACATCGCCGGCAAGAATACCGGTCGGCATATCCCATTTCGTGTGCACGGTCTGGACACCCCGGCGCAGGTTGTCGTCATCCATGATATCATCGTGGATGAGCGTGAACGTGTGCGTGATCTCCAGCGCGAGAGCCGCGTGCATGATATCATCGGAGCTTCCGTGATTCACAGAATCTGCCGCCAGCATGACAACTGCGGGGCGGAGCCGTTTGCCGCCGGCAGCAAGCAGGTGGGCTGATGCCTTGTTCAGTTCACCCACCGTGTCAACAAAATACCGGTCGATCATGCGGTCAATCTGTGCTGCAACCGATTCCAGGTACGGGGATAGTTCCGACATGTATGATTCCTCGTTTTAATTGAGTTTGACCCGCTGCCCGTTCTTCAGCATGTGGACCGTGGACTGGGCCGTGTATCCCATCTCGGTGGCAAAGTCCGTGTAGCCGGCCGTCATCTTCAGGTGCCCGTGGGCAGGGATGATGTGCTGCGGCTGGAGCAGCTGGATAAACTCGTAGTGATCCTCGCGGTAGGCGTGACCGGATACGTGCAGGTCTTCAAAGATGCGTGCACCGGCATGCCGGAGGTGCTGCTCGACCATGTAGCGCTGGCCGAAGTTCATGGGGTTCGGGATTACGTTGGCCGAGAAGACGACCTTGTCGCCCTTGGCCAGCTGGTAGGGGGTATCCCCGAGCGCAACGCGGGTAAGAATGGAGCCCGGTTCGCCCTGGTGCCCGGTGACGATTGGGAGGAACTGTTCTTTTCCCATCTTCATCATCCGGCGCATGGTCCGGTCAACGGTCCTGCGGTTCCCGAACACACTGGTGGTCTCGGGGAAGGAGCAGAGTTTCATCTGCTCTGCGGTCACGGAGTATTTCTCCATGGACCTGCCGAGCAGCACCGGCTTCCTGCCGATCTCGTGCGCACACTCCGCGATCGTTTTGACACGGGCAATGTGCGAAGAGAAGGTAGAGACGATGATGGCGCTCTTGTCATCCTCGTAACTGGTGATGACGTTCCTGACGAGATCGCGGGCGATCCGCTCGCTCGGGCACCGGCCGGGCCGGTCGATATACGTGCTCTCCACGATAAGGGCGAGCACGCCTTCCTTGCCGATCTGGCGGAAGCGGGCAAAGTCCGGCGGTTCGCCGATGACCGGTGTCCGGTCGAGCTTGAAATCACACGCATAGACGATCGCACCGTGGGGAGTGTGAAGCACCGGCGTCACGGTATCGATGATCGAGTGCTGCGTGCGGACGAACTCGAGCACAAGGTTCGGGGAGAGCGTGTAGCGCTGGCCGGACTTGAGGGCAAAGAGCTTGTTGTTCACGCCGAACTTCTGCTCACCGGAGATCTGCTGCCGGATAAGTTCGGTGGCATACGGGGTTGCGATGATGGGTGCATTGTACCGGTGCGCCAGTTTCGGGATTGCCCCGATGTGGTCGAGGTGGCCGTGCGAGCAGACGATCGCCTTGACCGACCCTTCGATCCCGTTCATCAGGGTATCATCCGGTATCGCCTTGATCTTGATCAGGTCAAGGGAATGCATATTCTCAATTTCCGCGTCCTCGTGGATCATTATCTGGTCCAGCCTGAGGCCCATGTCAAAGATGACAATTTCCTTTCCGCAGCGGACAGCGGTCATATTCCGCCCGACCTCGTCGTATCCGCCCACTGCAATGACTTCTATATCCATTTTTTTATCTCCTTACGTTTCTGTATGTATATTCTGCCTGAAGAATTCCCCGGTTTGATTGGGTTATCGCTTGATACGCGCCGGATTGTCCTTATCGATCATCTGGCGGGTCATTCCGGTAAGATACATCGGGGCCTTCCTGAGATCGGATACCCGTGCAGAGCCGGTCAAAAACATCGTGACCATAAGCTGCTGGTGTATCACATCGATCACGTTACCGAGTGCCTCGTCGTTTTCCATTGCAGGTTTGAGCAGGGGCAGTGCCATTCCACAGAGATCTGCTCCGAGTGCAAGCGCCTTTGCGATATCAAGACCGCTCCGGATTCCCCCCGAGGCAATCACCGGGCTGCCCGTTGCGAGCACTTCTGCAAGACTGACTACCGTGGGAATGCCCCAGCAGGAGAAGTCCTGCCCTAATGATTTCAGGGCATGGTCTTTTGCATTTTTACTCTCGTCTGCCCGGACGCTCTCGACAGCAGCCCAGGACGTACCGCCCCAGCCACCGATATCGATCGCACTGACACCAGCACCCCAGCACTGCCGGGCCGTTGCCGCAGAGATACCGCAGCCGGTCTCTTTTACGATAACCGGGGTCTTGAATTCCCGGCAGAGTTCTTCGATTGCCGCAGAGCAGCCGATGGCGTTATGATCGCCTTCCGGCTGGATCGCTTCCTGCAGGAAATTTAAGTGGATTGCAAGGGCATCCGCCTCGATCATCGAGACGGCACGCTCTGCCCATTCGATCCCGTGGTCGCGGAGCTGGACGGCACCCAGGTTTGCAACCAGGAATGCGTGGGGCGCCTCATCCCGGACAACCGAGAACGTATCCTCGAGCCGGGGATTCTCCAGCGCCGCACGCTGGGAGCCGACACCCATGCCGGCCCCGTAGTGTTCAGCTGCCCGTGCAAGCCGGGCATTCACATCTTTTGTTCCCGGGTGACCACCGGTCATGGCCGAGATGAACAGGGGGGATGAAAACGTGTGGTTCAGGAACCGCGTCGAGAGGCTGATCGCTCCCTTGTCACATTCCGGCAGTGCGTTGTGCACAAACCTGATGCTCCCAAACCCGGCATCCCCGCTCTCGACTGCTTCTTCTGCACAGATGCGCAGGTGGTCAAGCTTGCGCGAGGACGTAAACCGCTTCTTGTCACTCATGTTTTATTCCCCTTAACGGTTGTCCCGCCGTGGCCGGCTCCGGAAAGGAAGTCGGCTACCCGCGAGACATGAAAGATATCTGACCCGATTCCCGCATCGGCGAGTTCGAGCAGTTCGTTGATTTTGCCTCTCATTCCACCGGTGACATCGGTATGCATCGAGTTGCCGATGCGGAGAGTTGGCATCGTGTCCCGGGTAATTTCCGGAACAACCCGCTCTCCATCCAGCACTCCCGGTACATCGGTGGCGAGCCCCACGCGGCTGATACCTAATCCAACCGCGAGATACCGCACGAGCTGATCGCCCGAGACGATACAGGCTCCTTTTGAAAGGTCCATCACCACGTCGCCGTGGATCACAGGGACCATCCCCAGGCCCAGCATTGTTTCAAGGTGCCGGCATTCGAAGGAGACCAGCCGGCCGTTGTCCGCAATCGCGGTATGAAGCGGGTGGACCCCAATCGCGGCAACCCCCTGTTCGCGGAGGGTTGCGACAACCTCTTCGTTCAAACGGCTGACTGCCCGGTGGGTGACATAGATCCCCTCGGTCTGCCCGGTTACGGCACCGATATCCAGGTTGTACCGCTTCGCCTCGGGATGCCCGCAGGAACCGGCACCGTGTATGACCACAATGCCACCCGTGCGTGCCCGGGCAATCGAGCCGGCAATAGATGCCAGCTGCCCGCGGTTGATTGCACAGTCTGCACTCTTATCGGTGATTACACTTCCGCCCAGTTTTAAGATCAAGCGGTCAGACATTCTTCTCCTTGCGTGCCCCTTCCGTGTCGATACCCGTAATGATTGCCCGGGCATCGCACGCCTCAATGGCACTGGCAATCCGGTGTTTGATGGGCTTGGGGCAGAGTGCCACCATACAGCCCCCGCCACCGGCACCGGTGATCTTTGCCCCGAATGCCCCTGCCGCCCGTGCAGCAAGGACCATCTTTCCAAGCTGCGGGTGCCCGACACCCAGCACTTCGAGCAGGGCATGGTTCATGTTCATGTATTTTCCCAGTTCCTTGGGATTGTTGAGGTGGTGGATCGCGCTCAGGCTCACCCCTTCGATCGCATCGAGCACGGGATCGACAATATTGGGGTGCTTCTTTTTCAGTTCGCTCACCTGCTCTACCATCTTTGAGGTGCTGTGGGAGACGAGCGAGTCCCCGATCACCAGGTGAATGTTCTGCGGGGGCAGTCGCCTGCGGGAACCGCCGCTGATAAGCACAATTCCCCCGTACGCAGATACGGTTGTGTCCGTGGGGCTGGCCCGCCCTTTCTGCACGGTCTTTTCGATCTCAAAGGCCATGTCTGCGATATCTTCCCGGGTCTTGTGCAGGGAGAATTCATCGTTGATGGCCGACAGGGTGGCAACCGTGACTGCGGCGGACGATCCCAACCCGGACGAACTCGGGATCTGGGAGTTGATATAGACACTGCCCATCACGCCCATCGCCTCGAAACACCCGTCGATGTACGGCGATTTCGCCCGCTGGGGGCGCTTGGTGTTCCTCACCGTGACAAACACCCGGGGCTTGATGGCCATGGCTATGCCGGGCTTTCCATAGACTACTGCATGCTCACCGAACAAGAATACCTTGCCCGGTGCACTCCACGTTGCCAACTTTATATCACCGTAATGGCCGCGTACCCGACGACTTCGCGGGTGTCGCCTGTCACATCCCCGCTCGTCGCATACCGGATAAGCTTTGCCGATTTCGCCCCAAGCCTGCTGCAGGCGTTCACCATGGCAGTGATCGGGCCATACCCGCAGGCGGTTACGCGTCGCTCCTCGATCCGCCGGTAGAATTCCAGCGTGTCGAGAGTAGCTAAGGGTTCGATTGCATAAAGATCATCTGATTTTGCCTTCTTCTCCGGCACATAATGTGAGAAATCACTGGAAGCAACGATCCTGATATCCCGCTTTGTCAGCCGGACTGCCGCTTCTATCTTCTCTGCAAGCCGGATCGCACTTGCATAATCCTGCTGCCCCATCATGATCGGGGCAATACGGGCACGCGGGAACCGGTACTTTATCAGCGGCATCTGCACTTCTAACGAGTGCTCGTCCCGGTGAGAGAGTTCATCGGTCTCCATATCCAGCGCTTCTACAAACCCGGTGTCCGTATCAACCACACCGAGCGGAGTTTCCCAGGGAACGGCAGAAACACAGCTGATATACCCGCGATGGGAAGGGCCAATCACCACAAAAGTGCCGGAAAAATCCGGAGCAATAGAACCGAATGCATGGGCGGCTACCTGCCCTGAATAGATATATCCTGCATGGGGCGATACGATACCCAGAGGTGTTCCCTCCACCCGGGTGCCGGAGAAAAACTTCTCGAGCAGTTGCTCCAGATGGGAGGGGTCTCGCGGATAGAACATGCCGGCTACTGCGCATGTACGCATCTTCATCGGATCAACCCTCTGGTCGTACTCATATATCTAACGATCGGTCACCCTGAAAAAAAGGTGAACTGATCAAAACTCAGTTTCGAAGTCTTCGGGAGAGAGTGCTGTCGAGATGCCGCGGAGCCTGAGCATCTCACGGGTGAGCAGGAAGTAGATCATGGAGAGTGCCTTGCGACCTTTGTTGTTGGTCGGGATGACTAAGTCAACATACTTGGTCATATTGTTGGTATCGCAGAGTGCTACAACGGGGATACCACACTGGACTGCCTCGTTGATAACCTGTGCGTCACCGATCGGGTCGGTTACAACAACGACCGACGGCTCAATGTATTCAGAGAGAACGGGGTTGGTCATGAGACCCGGGATGAAGCGGCCGGTGGCAGACATTGCACCGATGGTGTCGGCAAACTTCTTTGCCGGGTACTGGCCGTACTGGCGGGAGGTGACCACGAGGATATTGGGTGCCTCGAACTGGTTTAAGAACTTGGCCGTGGTCTTGATCCGGGCATCGGTCTCGCGGATATCAAGGATATAGAGTCCATCGCCGCGGACGCGGTAGATGAACTTCTTCATATCTTCGCTCTTCTGCTGGGTACCGATGTGAACACCGGCTGCAAGGTACTCTTCGACGGGGATGAGTGGCTCTTTTAATTCGATTTCCATTTCATTTACAGTAGTCATAGCTGTTCCTCTATGCGTATCAGTTCGTTTAATTTGGCAATGCGTTCTCCGCCAACGGCTCCGCATTTTAAGAAAACGCAGGAGAACGCGGTTGCAAGGTGGGCGATTGTTGTATCGGTGGTTTCACCGGACCGGTGGCTCATAACCGTGTCCAGGCCATGGGTGTGGGCGAGCCGCACTGCGTCATAGGTCTCAGTGAGGGTTCCCACCTGGTTGGGTTTTATGAGTACGCAGTTTGCGGCATCCTTCTCGATACCCTGCGCGATGCGGTCAACCTGGGTCACAAAGATGTCGTCCCCGCAAAGGAGACAGCGATCCCCGATCTGGCGGTTGAGCTCGGAAAAGGCGTCGAAGTCTTCCTCGAAGAGAGGATCTTCAACATACACAAGATTATACGTGTCAACCAGCTCGGCAATGTAGGCGATCTGGTCTTCAGTTGAGCGCGTCTTGTTGCGGTACTTGTACCCTTCCCCGGTCCACATCTGGCTTGCCGCAACATCAATACCCATGTCGACTTCTACATTCAGTTCGTCGGCAACAAGTCCGGTCGCCTCGGCAATGAGCTCAAATGCGAGGGCATCGTCAATCTGCGGTGCCCACGCACCCTCATCACCCTTGCCGCAGGATTTCCCTTTTTGCTTCAGAAGTTCCTTGACATGCCGGTGGACCGCTGCATTGGCAAATACGGCCTCTTCTGCATCGGCTGCTCCCCCGGGCACGACAAGGAATTCCTGGATCTCGGTGGCATTTGCCGCATGTGCCCCGCCGCCAATAATGTTACCTAAGGGGAGTGGCATTTCCTTGACAAATGCCCCGCCCAGATAGCGGAAGAGCGGCATGTCACTTGCGGATGCTGCTGCCTTGGCATTGGCAAGCGAGAGTGCTACGGCAATATTAGCCCCGATCTCCGAGAAATCGGCAGTCCCGTCGATATCACGGAGCTGCTCGTCGAATCCTTCCTGGTCACACGCATCCATGCCGATGAGTGCGGGAAGTACATTCTGGTAGGCATAGTCAACCGCCTCGCGGGGTTCCTTGACTTTTGCCTCAAAGGCCCCGGTGCTGGCACCGCTGGGCGCTGCAGACCTTCCAAAACCATTCGCCGTGTATACGTCCGCCTCAACGGTCGCATTGCCCCGGCTGTCCAGGATTGTCCGCAGTTCGATAACCTCTATGGTCGTCATAAGAGTCCTCTACTTCCTTTTTACGGTAATGGGGATGGTGTGGTTGTTGAATTCCTCGATGGCGATCTCAAGCGGATCGATCCGTGTCGTCGTGATAAGTAACGGAGCACCCATTGATATCTGCAGAGCCCTTGCTCCAATGATCCTTGCCCGTTCATACCGGGAGTATGTCTGCGTCTGCATTTTTTGTCCTCAAAATGATGTTTTTCGTTTGATAATGGGGTCGCTGAGATTCGAACTCAGGTCACTGCGTCCCGAACGCAATAGGATGGTCCAGGCTACCCTACGACCCCTCGGTCATATGGTCAATCTAATTGTAAGGGTTGAGCTCGTCAATGACGACTTTATGGGTCAGGAGCATGCGCCTGCAGCAGTACCGGGTAATATTAAGATCGGTGAGGATCTGTTTGGGATCCTCGCCTTTCTCCCGCCTCTGCCTGAACTCTTCCCACGCGGTGGAAATCGGTTTTCCACAGGTGAAACATCGTACGGGTATCATTATTTTAACCTCTCATCATATCTGTTATCTTAACGATAAGACTTTTGGAACTTTGCCCTTGCACCGGAACCATGCGGCTTCTTGGCTTCTTTCTGCCGCGAGTCATTGACAAGGAGTGTCCTGTCATAGGTAAGGTAGATATCCTTGATCTGGGGTTCGTTGTGCCAAAGGAGGATGCCACGGGCAAGTGCGGTCCTGACCGCCTCTGCCTGTCCCATCACACCGCCACCTGCGACATCGATGGTTACATCGATACCGTGCACCGCGTTGGGTACCAGGAGGAGAGGCTCAGAGATCTTCATCCGGGTGACATCAGAGCCGTACTGATCGAGCGGTACTGAGTTGACCCGGATAACGCCTTTGCCTGCCTTTAAGGTCGCCCGTGCGATTGCAGTCTTGCGTTTTCCGCTTGTGTTAATGATCTTTACCATGGGAACCAGCCTCTAGAACTTTGCTCCGAGGAACGTGCTCACTGCGCCGAGCGTGATGTGGCTCGGGTTGTTCAGACGGTTCATGTGTGCGTCTTCGAGCACTTCCATCTCCTTTCCGACAAATTCTGTTGGAACACCGACGTAGCACTTGATGCGCTTCATGGCCTCAACACCACGGGGGCGTTTGTACGGCAGCATGCCGCGGATCGTCCGCTTCATGAGATGGTCGGGCCGGCGCGGGACAAACGGTCCCCAGCGGTTGCCGCTGGCGCCGCGTTCCACCTTGTGTTTGTAGTTGCCGAGCACGCGTGCACGGCTGCCGGAGATGATTACTTTTTCTGCGTTGACAATTGCAATCGTTTCTCCGGCAAGCCCGCGCTGTGCGACAAGGCTTGCAAGACGCCCGAGAAGCAGTCCGTCACCGTTGATTACTGTTACCATATCTTCTTCACCTCAGGATCCGGACACCGCTGCCTTTCGGGTTGTCCTGCAGGAGCTGCTCAATCGTCATACACTGTCCCTTAGCGTCCTTGATCTTGCTGGTCGCTGATGCTGAAAAATTCAGCGCTGCAACCTTGACGGACTGCTCCAGCAGGCCGCTGCCCAGCACTTTGCCCGGGACGATGATTGTCTCGCCGTTCTGGGCATAGCGGTTGATCTTGGACAGGTTGACCTCAGCGTAATTCCGGTTGGGGGTCTCTAACCTGCTTGCGATCTCGCGCCAGATCTTAGCCTCATTCTCCCGTGACTTGTTCTTCAGGAGTAAGATAAGGCTGGTAAGACGGGGGTTCGTCTTCTCTACAATTCTTGTCATTTCTTTTCATCCCCTGATATTTCGCCTAGCTGGTGTTCCAGCTCGTCTGACTGCTCCTTGATATACAGAAGTGCCCGATTCATGATCTCTTTTACCGGCAGTGAACCGTCGCCCTCGACCACGAAAATATAGCGGTCTGCTTCGGCGGATACACGGATTGCCGGTTCATCACCGATACCGCTCGTCATGCATGCCTTTTCACAAAGCTTGCACATGGAACAGTCGGGAAGTTTACCATTCACTACTTCGACTTTCTTGCCGCGAACCGCAAGCACCTGGCGGGGACACTCGTCCACGCACATACCGCAGGCATCACAGGCTTCGCTGATCGAGACTACGGGGTGGTTTTTGTACCCGCAGACCAGGGTCGGCTGCCATTTTGAGTGCACCTTACCGGTATTGAGGACCGCTTTTGCTTCAAGGACAAGGGTCTGCCCTTTCGTGAGCTTCACGATGGGGACATTGTCGTACACCGGCACCGCTTTCGGGTCTGCCGGGATCAGGTCATTTGAACTGACCATCCGGGGGCCTTCGGCGCTTAAGGTGTAAGTCACCGTGCAGCCCGGGCATCCTGCCCCGCCGCACGTGCATTTCTCTTGTGTCGAATAGGATGAGAGATCGGTCTTTATGGGAATAAGTCCGAGGCGGTGTGCCAGCATCTCGTCAAAGAGCGCACTGGTATTGTTATAAATGCGCACATCTTCGATTGCAAGGGTTGGCACTTCGCCGATCATTGCCCGCCGGAAGGCGTTGGCAAATGCCGGGCTCGCTCCCGAGAGAGTGAATCGCGCCAAGGAATCGTCCAGACTGGCGAATTCTATCTGCATCACACTCTCCTTCCGCGTCTGCCGCCTTTCGGCCGGCATGAGTCGTGGGGAACAGGTGTAACATCTTCAATGCGGCCTATGCGCATGCCTGCACGGGCAAGTGCACGGATGGCTGCCTGGGCACCGGGCCCGGGGCTGCGCTGCTTGCCCTGTCCGGGTGCTCGCACCTTGACATGGACACCGACAATGCCCTTTTCACGGGCTGCCTGGGCAACGTTTCCTGCCATCTGCATGGCAGCATACGGGGAGCTCTCATTGCGGTCCTGCTTGACGACCATACCACCACTGCTTTTTGTGACCGTCTCTGCACCGGAGAGGTCAGTTACCGTGATGATAGTGTTGTTGAAGGACGCAAAGATGTGAGCGATACCCCATTTTTCCTTGTCATTTGCTGCCATTATCTACCTCCACGCTGGTATCCCTGCTGGGGGGCTGCCTTGGGGTTGCTTGCCGGCTTGGCAATGCGGGTCCTCTCAGCATTCGAGTCACTGACGAACGAGGATGTTCCGTAATAGGAGATCTGTCCTTCTTCGATCCGGTTGACGCGGTAGCCGGGAATGGTGGTACGCCTTCCGGCGATTGCGATATGACCGTGGGTGACCATCTGCCGCGCCTGTTTGGGCGAGCGGGCGAGTCCCTTGCGGTGTACCAGGGTCTGGAGACGGCGATCGAGCTGGGCCTGTACCTTTAAGGAGAGCACAGCTTCGATATCCGCATCGGGGCCGAGAAGTCCTGCGCGCTGGAGGTGGCTGATAAGCTCGTCCCTCTTTGCTTCGAAAATGTGCTTGTCGGTGGCACTGGATGCGAGCACGAGAAGGTTACGGGCACCCTTGCGGTATTTGCGCAGGTCTGCCTGGGCTTTCCAGACTTCACGCTTGTTGCGGAGACCGTATTCGATGACAAGGCGCGTTTCGGATTCGATACGCGTCTTTTCAAAGGGCCGCTTCGGTGGCTGGTAAGTCTTGTGGTTCTTTCCGGGGTATCCCATGATTAGCTTCCTCCGGCTTTCTTCTTGCTCACACCGACGGTCTTACCGGTTCTGCCTGTCGACTTGGTGCGCTGACCACGGACTTTCTGGCCGGTCTCATGGCGGATGCCCTTGTAGCACCGGATCTTTCTCATGAGGTTGATGTCTTCATCGTTTGCGAGAGCGACATCACCGCCAAAGAGGTGCTTTGTTTCGCCAGTGTACACATCTTTCGGCCGGTTTGCCATCCAAGCCGGAATCTTCGTGATGTACTCTTCAACAGCGACCCGGAGCCGGTTTACCGACTCCTCTTCAAGGCGACCGAGTAACGCGTATTCGTCAACCTTCGCCATCCGGGAAATAACCGTGGAGGTATGCCTGCCGACACCCTTGATGCCGGTGAGCGCTACTCTCACGGATTTGGTACCATCGAGATCGGTGGTTCCAACCCTTACAAAGTATTTTATATCGTTTTCCTGAGCCATCCAATCCCCTCGATTGGTGAGATTGTCTCTTTGAGCGCTGAGGGGGAGATTTGAACTCCCGAGTCCTTTCGAACACAGGTTTAGCAAACCTGCGCCATACCAGGCTTGGCTACCTCAACAGAGGAATCTCGCATCTTGTAACAGACACTCGCAGTGGATAGTCACTGCTCCATGAATGGTGCTTTATAATATGGGTACAGTTGGGTAATAAGTGTTGCGGGCAGCCAGTTCCACAGAGATGGGGGCCGGGGACCCGAAGAGGATAGAAGGAATTTATTGGATCTTCTCACGTTTACAAATATTTTCCCTATTATGTATGCCGGGATTCCGGGGCATTGTTATTCTTAGTACCTTAGTGTGTGTGCATCCTATTTCAAAAATGCCGGGTCCGGTTATCAGATAAAGGGGGAGATGCAGGCCTTGATCCGCCGCGGGGGCGCCCCTTCGGGGGCGGCGGCTCCATCCTTACTGTTTATTATCTCCATCTAAGTATGACGATTCGCAAGCAAGAAGTTGCACATACTAAGTATGTCTGCAAAATATGCATGCAAAAAAATATGATGAACTCCTTTTTCTTGTAAAATAGCCACGATTTTTTTCCCAAAAGGGGGTGGGTACCCCTCCCACACTCAAGGGGTCCCCCCACTCTAAAAACAGAGAGGGGGTACCCCACCCCCCTGTCTCGCGCAAGACAGGGTACCACCCCCCCTCCGGTCGCACGCACACGGCCACGGCTTCGTGTGGAATCACGACGGAAAGGGGATTTCATGAGAAGGTATCCGGGAGAGGGCATACCCCCTCTCCAAAAAGTGAGCGGGGGGTACCTGCCTACCCTACCCCCTCTCGCAAACAAGAGGGGGGGTCCCCCTACCCCCCTGTCCTTCGCAAGACAGGGTACCACCCCCCTCAGGACAACGAGTAAGGAGCAGAATACCAATTATCCAGCACCAACCCAAAATGATAAGACCACTGCACGTAAGACATATCTTACTGATAAGCCATGGATGTTGCAATCACTAAAATGAGTTCCAAGGGACAGATCGTTATCCCCGCATCGATGCGAGCCGATCTTCCCGAAGGCGAGAAGATCCTGATAATCAAGGACGGGGAACGGATCATTCTCAAACCGCTCACCGATCTTGAACCGGCATTGCGGGATGACATTCTGTTCGCGGAAAAAACCGAACTGGCATTCGAGGAATACAAGAAAGGGACATTTATCCGGAAGAAAGAGGGTGAGTTCGTCGATGAGTTAGACTCATGGTAACCGTTTCGTACCACCCGCATTTTGAGAAAACAATCCGGAAGATCAACGATGCCCGGCTTAAAGAACACGTGAAGCAACAGATCCGGAAGATCATTGGGAATCCATCGATTGGAAAACCGATGGGGTATTGCCGGAAACAGACCCGGGAAGTGTATATCCCACCATTCCGGTTATCGTACTGGTATGATAAGCGCCAGGATACCCTCGTTTTCCTCGCTCTCTATCATAAAGATGAACAATAATCCCGCACTCCGGGAAAAGTTGGGAGAAGTTCCTGCTCATCGCTCCGCAACCTACCCCAACTCAAACGTGGTCACGCCAAAAATCTCATCCAGCAGGAGAGGTACGGGATCCGGTGAAGTATAGAGCCGGGCGGTGTAAAAGACCGGGGTCATCTTCCGGTCCTGCACGAGCGCAACCGCAGCCGCATTCGGGACCGGGATATCGAGATAGAACTGCTCGCCGGGAATTCCCGCAACAAGGCCATCGAGAATCCGTTCAGCGGTTGCCCGATCACGGGCGAAGAGCGGACCGATCTTGTGGCCCGTGTGACAGACCCGCCGCACACCATACCCTACGATTTTCCCGTCACGGTCCAGCTGTGCCAGACCATAATGCTCCTTCTGCCGGATCCAGCACCGGAGGAACCGCTCGCGACGGGCCGGGAAGTGCGCCGCGTCATAGTCAGCCAGCGTGTCGAAATCCACATCACGTATCGGGGTGAGTCCCGCTGGCATTGCACCCCCGCCGACACCCTCGTACCGGGCATTGTTGTAGTGCAGGAAAAGGCCGCCGCTCTTCTCGTAATTGGCCACCATTGCGACCACGCCATCACAGCCCACAACGCGGGTGCCGGCATGCTGCATTGCGTACCGGTAGAGCTGCATCCCTATCCCCTTTGCACGGTAGGCCGGGTCGACGACAAAGAAGCCGTAAAACGAGAACCGGTCATCGTAGTTGACCACCGAAACCGTGCCCACGATCTTGCCGTCTGTTTCCGCACAGAAAAACCCCCCCGGATCAACGGCAGAGAAACATTCCGCATCAGAAAGACCGGGGTTCCAGCCCTCGTTCGCAGCCCACGCTACTGCGACAGCAACTTCCTCTCTTTTCATCACCCGGAACTGAATGCCAGCCATTTTCCTATTCTCCTGTTACGGTTATTGGCAGGAAAGCTACATACACATGACGGTTTTTGACGGGGCCGGCGCATTTTTAAAATCCGAAAAAAATAGGGGGTCAAGGGGATGCTCCCCTTGGGCTGCCTCCCCCTCTGGGGGAGAGAGGGGGTCACCCTCCTTACACCCGTAGTGAATAAACGAACAATAAGAGAAATCGGGTTTCAACGAAATCGAAAAATCCAAAAAAAGAAGTTATCGGATCGCCCTACATCGCATTGATCAGCGATCTGCGGGTGATGAGACCGAAGAGTTTGCCCTTGTCCATCACTGCTATCGAGCTGATGTTCTTTTTTACCATCGTATCGATAACCCCGGAGACGGTAGCCGTACGTTCCACTGATAAGAGCGGAGCGCTCATGATGTCCTTGACAAGCAGGTTCCGGATCCGGTGGTCCTGGTGGTTGTCATCAACCGATTCGCGGAACTTGCGCATCGCAACCGCTACATCCGTCTCGGTGACAATGCCGGTGAACTTATCGTGCTCCGTAACCACGAACCGGGTGATGTTGTCATCCAGCATCCGGCGCCGCAGGTGGACTACCCGTTCGTTTGCTTCGATGGTGACGGCCTTTTCTACCACATCATCCATCCCGTTCTCCGGCTTGACTTTCTTGAGCAGGTCAACGGCACTAACCTGGCCGATGAGTTTGTGATCCCCGTCATATACCACAACCAGTTTGTAGCGCTGGAGCAGGGGGACGAGCACATTGACACTCTCATCAGGATAGACACTGGTGAAGTCTTCCTCAATTACACTTGATACATGGATTGAAGTCGGGGCGATATCGGAGTTCTGCTTGCTCCCCAGCTTCGCGGCGATTGCCTGCCTGGATACGGTGCCGATTACAGAGTTATTATTAACGGCTATCAGGGGGTCGATCCCTTCTGCCAGCATCTTATCGAGCGCTTCGGTGATCTTGGCCGATTTGGCTATGGTAGTCGGTTTTACCATTACATCTTTGATAAAAACTTCTTTTGTCATTTCGCCACTTCCTTTATAATATCATCGCGTTTTATGATCCCGGAAATCGTGTTGTTCTCCATGACAACAAGGCTGTTGACATGATGTCTGTCCATCAGTGCGATAGCGTCGGGGAGCCGGGTTTTTGCAGGTACCGTGATCACGGGACTGGTCATCACGTCTTCTGCAGTCACCGAGGCGACCATGAGCGAGCCCTGCCCGCCTGCCCCGTCCGCTTTGTCACGTCTCGTTATTGCTACGTCTTTTCCAACCACACCTGAAATCTTGGGCTCATCTTCATAGAATGCAAGGTTCGTTTCCGTGATGATTCCGGCAGGCTTGCCATCATCGTCCATCACCAGCACCTTGTCATTGCGTTCCCGCATCACGCTGATCACATGATCGAGCGAATGGTAGCGGCTGACCGTCACCACATCCTCCATCACGTCCCGGACCGGGAGGCTCAGGCGCCGGACAAGGACGGATTTCATCAGATCAGTCTTGGTGATGATCCCCACAACGGATCCTGCTTCAACCACCGGAACGCTGCTGATATTCTTCTCGGTAAACAGCTTAGCGATCTTCTCGATCCCGGTACCGGGATCGACAGTCACGGGGTTTTCAGTGGCAAGGGCGCCCACCGGGATCCGGTCGAGCGGGCGCCGCCTCCATGCCGGTTCGCCCTGCTTCAGGCGGTAGGCAATATCCTTTTTTGTGAGTATTCCGGTCAGTTTCTGCTCTTCCATGACCAGGATGCGGGATATCTTGTGCCGCACCATCAGGTTCCGGGCATGGGCTACGGTTGCGTCAGGAGAGATGAAAAAGACCGGTGCGGTCATTACGTCGCGTGCGAACATGGCAGTCATCCCCTCGCAAATGCCCGGACCAGATCGAACTCGGTCACAAGCCCGATCAGCCGGGAATCCTCAATCACCGGTAATGCCCCGATATTCTTTGCAAGCATCTCCCGGGCTGCTTCATTAATGCTCTTTTCCGGAGTAGTTGTGATAAGATTTCCCTTAATCAGTGTCCTGACGGGCAGTCCCATCACTTCCGAGATATTCCCGGTGGTCAGCCGCGAGAAGACTTCCCGGCTGCCGAGATAGCACATCAGGTCAGTTGCCGTAACAATGCCGTACACGACATCGTCGCTCACTACCGGTAACCGGCGGAGCCGGTATTTCGTCATGTCATGGGCGACTGTTTCTATCGGGCAGTCCGGCGCAGTCACCCGCAGGGACGTACTCATCACATCTTCGACCTTGAGCGAACTCTGCTGTGCCCCCAGCACCCGCATCACATCCCGTTCAGTTACAATCCCGGTAAGAACCCCGTCGTTGTCTACGATCGGGAGCCCCCCGATCATTTTTTCGACAATCTCTTTAACCGCATCGCGGATGGTTGCATCGTGCGTGAGCGTGACCGTCTGCTGCGTCATGATCGTTCGAACGTTCTCGTTCACCGCCGAGAGCAGGTTGCCGCCATGTTTGACCTGTACGAGCTTGTACTTGTCACCTCCCCCCATGAAATTGATCACATCACCCGATGTGATGATTCCCCGCAGTTTTTTTGTGCCTGCATCGGTGACAGGAAGCCGACGGAAACCGCACGCGGTCATCTGTTCCACAGCCCCGAAAATACTCGTAGTAGGGGGAACTGAAATGACATCGCGGGTTGCGATCGCCATGATCTCGCCTTCCTGCTCTGCAATATGTGATTTAAACTCAACCGGCCCGCGGTCGAGTTTTCCCTGCATCTTTAAGAGCCGGTCGCCCTGTTTGATGCCCCGATCATTCTGGTGCATTCTCACCTCTGGAGGGTCATAAAACCCACTTCTGTAATTATCCCTGGAAGATTCCTTCCAGAAGTATCCTGTCCATGTTGATCCTGCTGGTGATGGCGCGGTTTTTACGCAAGTGCAGCAAGGATGTCATGCCGGTCAACAATCCCGACAAGGATCTCCCCGTTAAGCACCGGCAGCCGGCTTATATCATGCTTCACGAGCAGTTCTGCCGCATACCTTACCGGCTCATCGGGCGCGATCGTGACCACTTCATGGGTCATCACGTCTTCGATCGTGGTATGGGCGTGCTGGGCGATTGCCGACCGCACCCTTTTGTGACTGATCAGGTCACGTCGTGATATAATCCCAACGAGCCGCTTCTTTTTGATAACCGGGAATGCAGTGAACCCGCTCTCCATGATCAGTGCCTGGACTTTCTGGAGTTCATCGGCAGGATTTACTGCAACCACGTGCCCGGTCATGCGTGAAGCCACCGTCCCGTGCAGTTCGTTGCGCGAGATGATGACCGGGAAGAGATCCGAAAGAAGAACCCCTCCCCGTATGTGATGCGTAGAGTCAACCACCGCAGCACTATCCGTATGGAAGCTTTTCATTGTTTTTGCCACCTGTTCGATTGAGTCTTCAGGACTTACCATCGGTGCATCCTTAACAAATCCCTCAACCGTCACATTTGATTTTGTTGCAGTCACCCGCAACCCGTCCGTCAAGTCAATATAGCCGACAAGGGATTTTTTCCCGTCGACTACATAGACTTCTCGGAACCGGCCATCTCTCAGGATCTGCCGTGCCTTTGTTATCTGGTCACTGTTTTTCAGCACAGGGATCTCTAAGATGAAATCCTGTGCTGTTTTCATGTGATTTTGTCCTCGTCACGGCAGCCTGGGCAGACCATTACACCATCCACCCGCTTAAGGTCATCAGACATCTGGCTGCAGCGGTCACATATACCCTGCTCAATGATCTCCTCGCGGTTGATCTCGATGAGATCCTCCAGTATATCATTGAGTTCGGTAGAGACGGTAAGAAGATCCCGGACGGTAACAATACCAATCACCTTGTGGTGTTCATCCACAACGGGGAGTCTCCTTACCTTATACTTCACCATCATATGGGCGGCATCGCCAGATGTTTTATCCGCACTCACCGTAATGAGTGGCGTGCTCATGATTTCATTCACGTGTACTTTGCTCGGTTTGAGATCCTTTGCCACCACCTTGCAGTTGATGTCTTCCTCGGTAACAATGCCGATGGGCTTGTGATCCTCGAGGATGATTACGCTGCCGACTCCTTCCTGGCACATCACCTTTGCAGCTTTTGCTACTGTGGCCTCAATGCCGATCATAGTCGGATTGCGTTTCATCACTTCCCCGATGGGGACACGGGTTTCAAACCGGATTGCGTCGGTTGTCTTTTTCATGAGTCACCTCCTTGGTGCGCTTTTGTTCTGATGATTTACAATTAGCATACTCCCCTCCCCTTGTATAAATACAATTTGGCCGAGGCGGGCAACAATGCGGCGCAGTAATAATTGAAGAGGTCGACACGGACCGTGCAGAAACCCCCTACGGCGACCCGCTGGAAAAAATACGAGAAACCTAATAAACTGCGTATTCTATACATTACTAACGAATCATGGTGAATTCTTTGTATCCCGGTACAATGCGTAACCAACGAGGTGCATAAGTGAAAATATTTTTACAGACGTTTGGTACGGCAAAGAAGAAATTTTCCAATTTCCTCAACTCATTTTTCAAGAAGAAGCGAACCCGGATAGGCATCTACGGCCCCCCCAATGCGGGTAAGACCACGCTGGCAAACCGTATTGCCCGTGACTGGACCGGCGATGCTGTTGGCCCGGTAAGCGAGATCCCGCACGAGACCCGCAGGGCAAGAAAGAAGGAAGATATCATTATTTCCGGCGCCAACGGCAGCACGGTAACGATGGATATTGTCGACACCCCGGGTGTAACGACCAAGATCGATTACCACGAATTTTTGGAGTTCGGCATGGAGAAGGACGAAGCGATCATCCGCTCCCGGGAAGCCACCGAGGGTGTTGCCGAGGCCATGCACTGGCTGCGCGAGGATATCGATGGCGTCATCTACATGCTCGACTCGACCCTCGATCCATTCATGCAGGTGAATATCATGATGATCGGGATCATCGAGAGCAGGAACCTGCCCGTCATTATTGTGGCAAATAAGATTGACCTGCCCGATGCTACGCCGGCACGTATCCGCAGCGCGTTTCCCCAGCACCCGGTTGTTGCTATTTCCGGTCTCGAGGGCAGGAACGTTGAGGATCTCTACGAGACCATGATCGAATACTTCGGGTGAAGACCATGCCGCACAAGTGTACGAAATGCGGGCGGGAATACAAGGATGGTTCAACCGAGATCCTGAGAGGGTGCGCAAGCTGCGGCGGCAAGAAGTTTCTCTACGTCAAGGAAGAAGAGATCAACAAGGATGTGCTCGAAGAGAAATCTATTGAAGAGATTGCTGACGAGTCCAAAGAAGAGGTGCTCGAGATTGTCGAGCAGCCCACTACTGCAAAAAAGGAAGTGGAGATGTATGACCGGGTCGAGACTATCCGGATTGTTTCCCCGGGCTCTTATGAGCTGAACCTTGAGAAGATGGCAAAAACCGATGAGCGGATCGTAAGCGTCGGCAAAGAGGGCAGTTATATCATCGATCTCATGTCCATGGCAAAAGACGAGCCCAAGAAGAAAGGAAAGAAGAAGTAAGGGTTACTTCTGAATATTTTTTTGCATTTCCAATGGATCGCAGATAATTTTGTTATTCATTGAGGTTTCATTCCCTCGGCGATGGCATCCTCCGGATGCGATTATGCCACGTTTTTTACCGCGTCCTCATCTCGCCCCGTATTCCTTCGTACGGCGCCGGCAGATCCAGCCGCCGGAAGAACTCGTCGGTGAAGATCAGGCTGTTGACCACTGCCCATTCCGCACACCCGTGGCCTAAGCATTTATCAGGGAAAAATGGCTGTTTTTTTTGCGCGAACGGGTTTGTTGCAAATTTTTTCCGGAGGTTTTTTTCAAATTTCCCACCGGTTGTTTCTTCGAGAGTCTCCCGGGACCCGGACTCACCGATGACCACCCATTCCCGCTTGTAGTGCATGAGATGATTGCGGATCTCAATGAGGGACCGCAGGTTCGCAAATGCCGGGTCATCTTCATCGAACGGAGGTTTTCCTGCTATGAGGAGAATCTTCTGGTATTTGTTTAACAGCGGGGCACGGTCGAAGTTCTTCTCGTTCTTCCACTTCTCACAGATCAGCCTCAAAAGTGCCTCATGCTTTTCATCGGAAAAAAAGTAGGCCTCGTCAGCAACATCGGCATAGAGCTCATTGATGGTGGATTCGAGGAACGTAACAGAGGACAGGACCGAATTGAGAATAAAGACTTCATGCCGGAGCTGGAGGTCGGCAGGAACCTCTTTTGCCCCCCGGTATTCCTGCTCGATCGCAAACGCGAGCTGGCAGAGCAGGGCTGCCGACTGGATATACCGCACGGAGAAGCAGTCCCGGAACCGGATCGCGGATTCCTCGCCACAGGTCTCAAGGGGGATCTTGTCCATCTGTACTATCCCGTTCTCTTTGGGAGGTAAAAAGAGTGCGGGGAACCGGAGGTCCCCCAATTGTTGCATTGACAACAGTTATCTCCCGGACCGGCAACCTATACTGGTGCATATGAAATCCCCGATCACCGGAGAGATCCCCTTTGGGGCTGTGATCTCCATCACCAGTCGCGGCCGGTTCATCTTTTTGAATGACCGGCTCCGGCCGCTGGGCCTCTCCGCCGGCCAGTTCCCGGTCCTGATGCTGCTTTACAAGGAGCAGAATATCATGCAGGAGACCCTTGTCCGGCACTATCATCTCGATAAGGGCACGATTGCCCGGGCAGTCAGGAAACTTGAAGATGCCGGGTACATCCGGCGTATCGTCGACCCCGATAACCGGAGGGCAGTCCGCCTCTTCCTCACGGAAAAAGGCGAACGGGTTGCCCCCGTGCTGCAGGACATAAATCGCGAGTGGGAAGAACAGGTCTGTGCCGGTCTGTCCCGGGATGAGAAAGAGACCCTCAATTCCCTGATGAGAACGGTGGCAGAGAACAGCCACAGGAGCATGCAGCATGCAAGAGACCATCCCGATGCAGACAACTGATTCTCCCGACAGGGCGACCGATGCCCCGGCGGGCAGAGACAACACCGAAGGCATCGCGCTCCTGATGGGCGATCCGAAAAAAGCCATCGTGAAACTGTCCGGGCCCATGATCATCGCGATGTTCCTGATGTCCACCTACAATATCGTCAACGCAATCTGGGTTGCCGGCCTTGGCTCCGATGCGCTGGCGGCTGTCGGGTTCATCACGCCGCTCTTCATGATCCTGATCGGGATCGGCAGCGGGCTTGGTGCCGGGACAGCATCCGTCATCTCCCGCCGTATCGGTGCAAAGGATAAGACCGGTGCTGACAACGCGGCAATCCACGCGATATTCATCACGCTGATCCTCTCGGCAATCCTCACCATACCGTTAATCTTCCTCACCGGCCCGATTGTCAACCTCTTTGGGGCGGGAGAGACTGCCGGGCTTGCAATAGAATACGGGCAGGTTGTCTTCCTCGGCATGGTGCTCATCCTCTTTACCAATATTGCTTATGCAATCCTCCGGGCCGAAGGAGATGCCAAACGGGCGATGTATGTCATGGCAGCGTCGTCGGTCCTGAACATGATCCTCGACCCGCTGCTGATCTACACCGCCGGCATGGGCATTGCCGGGGCCGCGTGGGGGATGATCATCTCGCTGGTCATGGTCTCGGGCGTACTCCTCTACTGGTTCTTTATGAAGCGGGACACCTACGTCACGATCTCGTACACGGCTTTCTCGTGGGACAAAAGGACAATAAAGGACATCCTCGGGGTTGGCCTTCCGGCAAGCTTTGAGTTCTTCCTCATGGCGATCCTCGCGATCTTCATCAACGGCCTGTTAGTTGCAACTGCGGGCACGGATGCTGTCGCAATCTATACCGCGGGGTGGCGGGTCGTGTTCTTCGCGGTCATCCCCCTCATCGCCATCAGCACCTCGGTTATCTCCGTTGCCGGGGCTGCTTACGGGGCACGGCAGTTTGCCAAGCTCCGGACGGTCCATACCTTCTCAATCTCGCTCGGAATTGCGATCTCGCTGGTCATCAGCGCCATCACCTTCATCTTTGCCCGGCAGATCGCCGTCATCTTCACGTACTCGCCGGACAGCGCCCATCTCGCACCGGAGATCGCCGCATTCCTTGCTATCATGTGCTTCTTCTACCCGTTCATCCCGCCGGGCATCATGTCGGGATCGATATTCCAGGCAACAGGAAAGGGAATGACTTCGCTTGTTATCTCAGTGCTGCGGAACCTTGTCTTCATCGCAGTCTTTGCCTACCTGTTCGGGATCGTGCTCGGGTTTGGCGAGCATGGCGTATGGTGGGGGATTGTTGTCGGGGATATTGTCGGGGGGACAATCGCGTTCATCTGGGCCCGGGCCTACATCTCGCGGCTGATTGCAAATGGGTAATATCCACTTTTTTTAGATTTTGTTGAAACGGACATGAACGGGAATTCACACCCAAACCATGAAAATCGTTTTTGTGATTCTCCTCCGCCTCAGGGCCTCTCCGAGGCACGGCGGGGCAAGGAGATTTTCTCCAACGGAATTTTTCGACAGGGCTGATCGCCACTTGATTATCTGTCAATAGTACGGTAACTTATACGGTTGATGAAAACTTCTGAAATAACGGGGGTCAAGGGGATGCTCCCCTTGGGCTGCCTCCCCCTCTGGGGGAGAGAGGGGGTCACACTCCAAGCGGTCGTGAAGATTTTGACAATTGTCTGAAAACGGATTTTACCAAAATTTTTTTCACGCCAACACCATCCAATCTCTGAAAATTACGTACGAACGGTCACCCTTGCCGGACACCGTAAATCTCAGCGGAATAAACTTTGATATCGATAACCGGTGTCCCGTCAAATGCGTCCAGTCCCCAGACTTTCAGGACTCCGTCTTTGACTTCAAGAAGGTCAACCATGCAGAGCGAGACCGGGTTCGGCCGGTCCGGGGATCGTATCGCAAACACTCCCTTCTCATACACAGTCCCTGGCGGGATTGCCCGGAGCACGGTCCGGTCCGCCCGGTCGAACCAGCAGAGGACCCAGAGATGTTTCTGCCCCTCCATCTGGTAAAGGGCGGGGCGGTAGCGTTCATCAACCACGATCTCGGAGATGGTATCTGATAAGCGACCCTGTCGCGGGGCATCGCCCTTTGCTTTGTAGGGAGAGCGGACGTATCCTATGGGATGGAGTTCTATGGGCGGGGAAGTCATCGTCAGGAGAGATTGGGAAGAGGGAGTATTTACGGATAGTGAGGGGAGGTCTCGCGCGAAAAGCGGGAAGTCAGGCTCAGTTACCCTTATTATACCTCACATCGAATGATGGTAAGCACTTTTAATACATGTGCTGGCAGATGTAAGTCCGACGTGCGACACAAACGCATGGCCTCAAACATGGCTTTGGGATTACAGAGAGTCAGTAAATAAACTGTACTTTTCTGGACTTACGTTTAGTCTATAAGGAGGCTACACTATGGCACGAATGCATGCTCGAAGAAGAGGCAAGTCATGCTCAGTCCGCCCCTACCGCAAGGAAGTCCCCGCATGGTCCAACAAGGACGTAGCAGGGATCACAAAAGTTATCCTTGAACTCCGGAAGGAAGGCGCGTCGAGCAGCAAGATTGGACTGGTACTCAGGGACAGCTATGGAGTTCCCGATATTAAACTTGCCACCGGCAAGCGTCTCGGGGACATCCTGAAAGAGAACAAGGTCGCAACCGAGATCCCCGAAGATCTCCGGGACCTCATGACAAAGGCGCTCGGTCTGCGCAAGCACCTGAGTGAGAACAAGAAAGATCTGCACAACAAACGGCAGCTTCAGCTGGTCGAATCCAAGGTTCGCCGTCTCGTGAAGTATTACACGGGAAGCAAGAAACTGCCCAAAGAGTTTGTGTACAAGCCGGAGACGGCAGAGATCCTGCTGTCCAGATAATCCATCTGTATAATTATCCACACCATCATGTCGCTCGATACCGCAGCAGAAACCGTGGCCGAACAGATTTCCCGGCAGGAGTTCATCGAGGTGTTCGCGCACCACGATGCAGACGGCATAGCCGCTGCCTCGATCCTCTGCCATGCGATGCTGCGTTTGAGTATCCGCTTCCGGCTCCGCGTCCGGCAGGAAATTACTGCAAAGGACCTGACCGGTGACGATACCTACCTGCTCTGCGATCTCGGTTCTGGCATTAAAGATCTCCCGAATGACGCAATCGTGGTGGATCACCACATCCCGGCATTCGATGGCGAGTTCCATGCAAACCCGCGGCTTGCCAGTATCGACGGCGATCGCGAACTCTCGGCAGCAGGCACCGCGTATCTCGTCGCCCAGAAGATGGGGGACAACCGCGACCTCGCCGGGCTCGTGATACCCGGCATACTCGGTGACGGACAACAGATGACCGGCAAAAACCTCGAGATCTTCAACGAGGCAATAACAAACGGCATCATTGTACCGGACCGGGGACTCATCCTGCCGGGCAGGGACATGACCGAACGGTTCTACACCGCGATCAGCCCCTACCTTGAAGGCGTGAGTGGCGCAGAAGAACTCGTCTCGACGCTCATCAACCAGTCCGCTGGCACTGATGGCGTCCGGCTCGACACCCTGCTCTCGCAGGTCGTGATAACGGCAGCACCGAAAACAACGCTTGCCGGCCTGGGTGCGATCTACGGCGACACCTACCACCTCCAGCGCGAAGTGATCGAGGATGCCCACGCACTCACCGCAGTCATCGATGCCTGCGGTAAAGCCGGGCGTGGCGATCTCGCTGCATCCCTCTGCCTCCGGTCGTCCCACGACATAGACCGGGCATGGGAGATTGCACGAAAGCACCGCGTCGGCGTGATCGATGCCATCCGGACTGCCCACCCTGCAGACGGTGCACCGGGCGTATTCGAAGTCAAAGACGTCACCCTTGCAAGCGATGTTGCTGACATATTAGCCCGCGACCGGGTGAATGCACAACCGGTGCTGGTCTATGCACGGGATGGAAATGCCTGCCGGATCTCGGCACGCTGTCCTGCCGGCGTTGAAAAAGAACTCGGCCCGTTGCTCCGGGCACTTGCCCATGCAAGCAATGGAAACGGTGGCGGTCACAACCGGCGGGCAGGCGCAACTATCCCCTGCGACCAGATCGGTGCGTTCACAAAAGCATGGCACGAAGCGGTGGCATCATGATGCAGATCGAAGGCAGGATCACAACCCTGCACCGGAATGCAGGAGCAGTTGCATCGGCATTAACCCCGGACAACATGCACAACATGAGCACCGCCGCAGAGGGCGACAGGGTAACAACAGTGATCACCGGAACACAGATCCGGTCGGTCATTGCATCGGTGGATGATTATCTGATGAATCTGGCAATAGCGGAAGACGCGTGCAGCGTTTCCGCCCCCAACAACAATCACCAGGTGATGTAAGTATGGCAAAGAAGAAACAGGTTGGAAGAAGAGTAGAAGGCTGGAAGGCCAAGAGCTGGTTCAAGGTGCACACCCCCGACAACCTCGGGAAAGTGTTCATCGGTGACACCATTGCAAACGATGCTGAGAGCGTTGTCGGCAGGATCATGACGTCAACACTCGGCGAGATCACCAATGATTACGCCAAGCAGCACATGAAGATGAGCTTTAAGATCGCAACCGTTACCGGCGATGCGGCATACACCGAGTTCGTTGGCCACGACGTAACGAGGGACTACCTCCGCTCGCTCGTCAAGCGCCGCAGCACCCGCGTAGACTGCCATGTCCCGCTGGTCACCAAGGATGGCAAGAAAGTCCATCTGACCATCAGCTGCTACACGTTTGCCCGTGCCAACGTCTCGCAGGAGCACGCAATCCGGAAGATCATTACCGAAGCCGTCAAAGCCCAGGCATCCGCATGGGACCTGACCACGCTTGTCAACGTGATTGTATCCGGAGAGATCTCACGCGATCTCTTCAAGGCAGTCAAGATCATCTACCCGACCCGCAGGGTTGAGGTCATCAAGTCAAAGGTTGAGCCCGTGGCAGCACGGATTTCAACAGCATAATTTTTTTTCCTTTTAATTAATTCCAGAACCGGCCGGGAGTGACCGGCGGATTTGAGAGTGCCGCAGCCCGGTGCCCGGGTCCCGAACGTTAATACAATTCCCCGCCAAAAAGGGTACTTCCATGACCTCCATTATCACCGATCCTCTCCGCCAGAAACTCCTGCTTTCTGCTATAGCGCTCGGTGTGGTAATGGACGGGATCGACGGATCCATTGTGAACGTGGCGCTCCCGACCATGGCTGCGTACTTCGATACGGACACCGGGACGATCGCGTGGGTTATTATCACGTACCTGCTCATGATGGCAGGGCTCCTCCTCGTCTTCGGGAAACTTGCGGACCGGGGGTATGCAAAAAAACTGTTCCTCCTGGGGTTTGTCATCTTCACGCTCGGTTCTGCTGCCTGCGGGATCGCCCCTACGCTTGACATCCTGCTCGCTGCACGGCTCGTGCAGGGACTCGGGGCCGCGATGATCGCTGCCGTTGCCCCGCTGCTCTGCATACGGTACCTCCCCAAAGAGATGCTCGGCACGGCCCTTGGGGTTATCGCCGCAACCGCTTCCATCGGGTTTGCGGCCGGGCCGGCAATCGGGGGTATCCTCACCCAGTACCTGTCATGGCACTGGATCTTCTTAGTCAACATCCCGATCGGCATCCTTGGGATCCTCTTTGCGGCCCGGGTAATCCCGGGTGATGAGCCGGAAGACCACACGGAATCCTTCGATTACCCGGGCGCGGTCACGCTCTTTGGCGCCATGGTGTTCTGCACCTTTGTGCTGGAAGAGGTAGCCGCCCGCGGGGTAACGGACCCACTGATCCTCACCTGTGGAGCACTCTGCCTGCTCTGCTCGGGGGTATTTGTCATACGGGAACTCACAACAACAGAGCCATTTCTCAATATCCGGATCTTCTTAAAGTGGCAGTTCACCGCGGTCCTCGTCGCATACCTGCTGGTCAATATCATCTTCATGGGCATCATCTACCTGCTCCCGTTCTATCTCACGATGGAGATGCACTTCGATATGGCGACAAGCGGCCTCTGCCTCCTGATTCCACCTGCAGTGATCGCATGCATCAGCATCCCGTTCGGGCACTGGTCGGACCGGCACGGCCGCCGGGCATTTGCGGTCGCAGCCTGCGGACTGTTCGTCCTCTTCAGCGCCATCTTTGCGGTCCTGTCTCCTGGATCCGGGATTCTTCCCCTGCTTGCCGGCCTCGTCCTGATGGGAGTGGCCTTCGGGATCGCAGCCGGGCCGGCCTCAAGCAGGATCATCGAGAGCGCTCCAAAAGGCGAAGAGGGAACCGGGTCCTCGCTGATGGTGACCACCATCTATTTCGGCGGCGTTCTGGGTACGGCGATCTATGCGATGCTCTTCACCTTTTCAACCGCAAATGCCGGGGGGATTGTTGCGTTTACCGCACTCGATTCCGCAACATTCCTGACCGGTTTCCACATCACGATGGCAGCGGGCCTCGTGCTTTCAGTGCTCCCGCTGGTGCTGTCGGCAATCGTGCCGGATGAGAAGAAAGCGGCATAACTCTCAATGGACACCACAGTACCAGGGCGAATCCCCGGCAGAGTCATCAATAATCGGAGGGTAAAGACTTTATCCGGTTTTTCCTCCACCCCCCGAAACCTAATTACCCCGCCCGTCCAACATTCCCTACCAATGACCGCGAGCAGGATTCTTTTTATCGTTCTCGATGGAATTTCCGATCGCCCCTGTCCCGCGCTCGGGGGTACCACCCCGCTCGCAGCAGCAAAAACACCGGTTCTGGACAAACTTGCGCAGGAAGGCTGCTGCGGCATCATGGATACCATCGCGCCGGGCATCCGCCCGGGTTCCGATACCGCACACCTTGCCCTCCTCGGGTATGATCCCTACAAGTACTACACCGGCCGGGGACCGCTCGAGTGCGAGGGTTCGGGCATCCACATGGAGCCGGGCATGATCGGGTTCCGGTGCAACTACGCCACGATATCCAAAGAAGGGCTGGTCATCGACCGCCGTGCCGGGCGCATCCATGACACCGCTGCCTTAAGTGCCGCCATACAGAAGGGAGTTGATCTCTCGGAGTTCGGCGTGGAATTCACGTTCCGCTCCGGCGCCGGGCACCGGGCCGCCCTCGCTCTCAAAGGAGAGGGAATCGGCCACTGTGTCACCTCCAATGATCCCAAGAAAGAGGGCGTCAGACCGCTCACCGTCAGCGCGACTAAGGTCATGCCCACCCATGAAAAAACCGCCGCGATCTGCAATGAATTTGTCCGGCAGTCCACAAAGATTCTCTTTGAGCATCCGATGAACCGCGATCGTCTCGCACAGAACATCAGCCCGGCAAACATTGTGCTGATGCGGGGTGCCGGCGAGATGGGGAAGTATGAACCCTTCTCCACAAAATACGGCCTCTCGGGATCGGTCATCTCCGCAGCAAGCCTCATCACCGGTATCGGACGGGCAGTTGGCCTCCCGCATATCGAGGTCGCCGGTGCCACCGGCTCGCAGAACAGCAACGTTGCCGGCAAAATCTCGGCAGCGCTTGGGGAGTTAAAGACCAAAGAGTTCGTGCTCCTGAACATCAAGGGGGCAGACGAGTCTGGCCATGACGGGCTTGCCGAACAGAAGAGAGACTTTATCCAGAAGATCGACCCGCTGCTCGAACCCCTGCTGGGCCTCAAAGATACCATCGTTATCATCTGCGGGGACCACTCGACACCCTGTACCATCAAGGACCACAGCGCCGACCCGGTCCCGGTCCTGATCCGGGGCGACGGTGTCCGGATGGACGACGTAGTCCGCTACGATGAATACCATTGCGCGAACGGCGGGCTTAACCGGATCCGGGGAACCGACCTGTTACCCATTGCACTCGACCTGATCAACAAGTCACACAAATTCGGAGCCTGAGGGCTTTTGGCGGAGAAGGGGATGAAAGAGCGAGCCGTAAAAAACTGGCATAAACACTGCCTGCTTCCTGATGGCACCGAGCTGCAGGAGCACAGCTTAAAGACCGACCGGGATATCGTGATCGGGGAGTTCTGCCAGATCGATTACGGCCTGCGGGGTGCAGACGTCTACGTTGGTGAGTCGTCAAAGATCCGCGAGTACGTCTGGGCAAACGGCGACGCACGGATCGGCAACCTCTGCGAGATCGGCAGCGATGTCATTGCAAAGCAGGATGCGTACATCGGCGAAGGGGTGAAGATCAACGGCAGGCTGGTCGTTTCAGGGGCACTTGACATCGGCGATAAAGTCGAGATCAAAGAAGGGTTTGAGGCCAAAGGCGACATCGAGGTGAGAAACCCGATGCCGGTCTTCATGTTCATCCTCATCTACTTCATGACGATGTTAAAGATCCAGAACGAGAAAGAACTGGACCGGATCATCGACAATCTCTTCTCGGAAGACGAGGAAAAACGGGAGATCCCGCTCATGATCCCGGCCCGCTCGAAACTCAACATGAAGCTCTTTTCCGTCCCCTCCACCATGAAGATCGGGAAAAACTGCCGGCTCCACGGCAACATACGGGCTGGTTCGATCGATGTCCAGCAGAACTCGGTCATCTTCGGAAGCCTGCGGGCACGGAACCAGATCAGCGTAGTTGACGGGGTCACGATCCACGGTAATGTCGAGAGTGGCAGCACCGTCCATGTGAAGAAGGGGGCCCATATCCTGGGGAATGTGATCGCAAAATCGATTGTGCTTCACGAGGATGCAAAAATTGACGGGACCATCCAGGCACCGCACGGGATGCGGATCGAGAGGGGACCATGAACGTAGCAGAAATTTTTGAACTTGAAAACCTCCGGTTGATCGAACCATCGTTTGCCGATCTTACGGACAGCAGGTACAATACCCTGCTTGCAGGACAGGATGCCCGTGAAGGGCGCCTCTTACTGGATGAAGGGGAAGAGCCGCTCGCCCTTGCGTTCCAGGGTGCGCATGGCTGGATTGCCGGCACCTTTCTCTGCCGGCACCCTTCGGTCCCCCTCATCGACCTGTTCGAGAGCGTGAACGGCGAGATCTTCCAGGAGAACCGGTCGGTCTTTACTGCCGCAGTGCGGGAATATTTCAGCACGATGCTGGCCGCTGAAGTCCCCCCGGCGATTGAGGATCTCAATCCCGCCCGGAGAGGGATTTTGGGGGCACTGATTGAGAATACCTGGGGGGGCGGCAGTGGTGAGACCTGCGTTGACTGCTGCTGCGGATCCGGTGTCGGTTCGCTGGTACTCCGGGATATCGGCTACTCCCCGATCTCGTATGACAACGATAGTTCGCTCCTGTCACGGGGGCTTTTTACCGGCCGGCTCCTGCCCGCAGAGACGATGTGCATCAATGCGATGGTAGCTTCGCAGTACGTGGAACCCTCCCCTAAGGGTATCGGCATCATGATGGGCGATATCAACACGTTTACCCAGGATATGTGGGAAGCGATCGTAAAGGAGCTCTTCGCCGCCACCAAAGAGACGCTGATCACGGTGGGTAGGGAACCCGAGGCCCGGCTCGTGGCCGCATGGGGGGAGGAGATGGGACGGACAGTTGAAGTCACCGAGAATCCCGCAGACCCGATCTACGATCTCTGGGTGTGCGAGGCTCACCTCTGAGTGAGCGTAAAGAAACGAAGAAAAAGAATTATTCCGGGAGCTTGACGCGTTTTAACCGCTCACTGACCGAATGTCCGGGCTCGTGCGCACTTTTGAACGGGGGAGTGCATGCCCGTATCCCCCGTTTAGGGGAGAACATCTCATCCACATTGAGATTATCCCCCGTAAGTGTCCGGGTCAGGTTCTCCAGATCGTTTTTGACCTGCAGTTCCTGCTCTTTTTGTTCCATAGGTACTACTGATCCGCGTGATCGGATAAAGGATTATGTGAGATTTTCCGGAAAAGCTTCATTTGTCCCTGCCGAAACCCGGGGGGCCGGTATGGGTCTCGCAAACGTGGGTGCAGTCGTGAGCCGGTGCCGAAGATGGCGCCCCTCCGGGCAAATGTGGGGGGACGGGGCTTTTCTTTGGAGGATCAGAGAGCGGGTTCAGGTTACCAGGACCGCAGATGGAAAGAAACCATGCTCCGTTTTTTCCTGAAGGGCGTTTCCGGTCCCGGCAATAACTTTATCATCTCGCATGGTTAGTCCCCATTATACCCGCACTGGGTGGAGGTATGTACCATATGTCGAAAATTGCCATTATCGTGGCATCGGAGAAGATGGACAAACTCTTTCCCGCCGTCACGCTTGCAACCACCGCAGCAATCTCCGGGTGGAATGCAGAGATGTTCTTTACCTTCTGGGGACTGCTTGCACTGAAAAAGGGATACCAGCCCTCCGGAGTGACGCTCGATTACAAGGCTTACGAAGGAAAACTGACCGAGGCCCTTGCCTCCGGGTCGATACCCGGCTGGAAAACCGTACTTGAGCAGGGTCTCGCTACCGGGCGGATCAAAATCTATGCCTGTTCCACCACTCTCGGGATGTTCAACTTAAAGCAAGAAGACCTTGAAGGTTTCGTTGACAGTATCGCCGGGGCCGCAACGTTCCTTTCCAAAGCGAAGGGATCCGATGTTTCGCTCTTCATTTCCTAAAAAGGGGGGTGAATGAGGTGAATGCCGATATAACGGTGGATGCGAAATTCAAATCGTGCCCGGGTCCGCTTATCGCCCTTGCCGATGCAGTAGGAAAGGCTCAGCCGGGACAGGTTGTAAAACTGCTTGCCACTGACCCTGCCTCCCCATCGGATGTGAAGGAGTGGGCGCAGAGCGTCGGGCACAAACTGATCGCAACCGAAAAGAGCGGGGATGTTTATGTGTTCTACGTAGGAGTGTCCGGCTGATGTTCAGCGATATGTCCCGGGATGTGACAGCGCTTCTTCAATCCCATGGCGTTCCTGAACGTGAGGTCTACCTGGACTCCGAGAACTCCGGCATGGTCTTCCCGCAGGCGCTCGAGGCCATGCAGAGTGCATACACCGGCAGCGGGATGGGCCATCCCTCAATCACTCACCGGAAAGGCTGGGAGGCTTACGAGACTCTCTACCAGTCCACGCTGGTCCTTGCGGATGCAATGCACTGCAAGCCGGACGAGATCGCCTACACCCACAGCGGCACGGAAGCAAACAACCTCGCCATCACCGGCCTTGCACTGGCAGCAGACACAAGGAAGAAAATCATCATCTCCTCAATCGAGCACCTGAGCGTTGTATTCCCGGCCGAACAGCTGGCGCAGGCCGGGTTCCGGGTGGTAAAAATTCCGGTTGATCGCGACGGATTGGTGAATCTGGACGCACTGGCCGGCCAGCTGGACAAAGACACGCTGCTTGTCAGTATCGCACCGGTCAATCACGAGATCGGGGCCATCCAGGACACCCGGGCCATCGTGGATATCGTGAAGGACAGGGATCCCGGGATCAAAATTCACCTTGATGCCCGTGATGCGTTTTCGAAGATCCCGCTCGACCTGGAAAAAACCGGTGCAGACCTTGCTTCATTCTCCAGCCACAAGGTGTACGGCCCTAAAGGTGCCGGGGCCCTGTATATCCGTGAGGGTATCGAACTCAAACCCATCATCCACGGCCAGCTGAGCACCCAGAAGCTCTGGGCAGGTATCGAGAATATCCCTGCGATAGCGGGTTTTGCAACCGCCGTCTCACTCATGCAGGAACATGCTGATGAGTATCCCGCCCATATGGCCCGGCTGCGGGACCGGCTCATAACGGGTATCACGGAAACCGTCGGCCAGACCCTGCTCAACGGCCCTGCCGGCCGGAGACGGGCACCGGACAATGTGAACATCAGCTTCTTAAACTGCGAAGGCGAGGCCATGACGGTGGAGATGAGCTTAAAAGGCGTGTACGTCTCGAGCGGGAGCGCCTGCACAAGCCGGGTGCTGGAGCCCAGCCACGTTCTCCTTGCGATCCACCGCAAGTACGAAGAAGCTCACGGCAGTATTTTAATGAAGACCACACCGTTCCACACGCAGGAGGATATCGAGTACGTTATCCCGTGCTTTGCGGAAGCGGCACGACGGATCAGATCCATGAGTCCGTTTAAAACAGGAGGGTAAAACCATGTCAAGTCGCATTCCCTTAGCCTATAACCCGAAGGTTCTTGAGATATTCCGGAACCCGAAGAACCTGGGCAAAATGGAGAACCCGGATGCCGAGGCCGTTGCCGGAAGCCTGGCCTGCGGCGATATGATCGCAGTCTTTTTACGGGTCGATAAACCAACGCAGACGATTACCGAAGCGATGTTCGAGAGTTACGGATGTGCCGCAAATATCGCAGCATCGAGCGTCATGACTGTCATGGCCAAAGGAAAAACCCTCGAACAGGCCTGGCAGATCAGCTGGAAGAATATCTCGGACGAACTCGGGACGCTTCCTGCGGTGAAAGCCCACTGCGGCATTCTCGCAGTTGGGGCCCTGCGCCGGGCAATCCGGAATTATTTCAAAGACCAGCCGCGGCCAGCATGGATTCCGGAGGGCCCCACGGCAGATGAACGGCACGCGGTGGAAGAAGAGCGGCTCTTAGAGGTGCTTGCAAAGCGGGCAAAGAGGATCGAGGGGGAGCTTGCGGAGGATGCAAAAGAGTGTAAGACCGGGTAGGTCCACCGGTGTGATCGGGGGCTCCCGGCAACCGGATAAAAAAAACAATTCGGGGTTGCTGCAGTTATTCAACAGGTGGAATGGTGCCCTCTGCATCTACAGGCTCAACCCTGAGCATGATCACCGGCCCGGCTTTTCTTGTAGATACGAGAAGATTGATCGGACAGGAGTGATCCGGTGTTCCCTGCTGAAGTACTGCAGGACACTGCTCGACCGGTTCTCCGGTTTCATAGGTTTTTTGAACTGAGTTCCTGATAGCACAACCGGAACAAAAAGCTGTTTTTCCGCATCCTTCAGGAAGGCCGGCATGACTGCATCCGAGGGCATTTCCCGTCAGGGTATCCAGGATCTTGTCAAGCGGCTTACCCATGAAACAGACCGCATCGCTGTTTGCATCCAGCACCTGTCCATCCGGATTGACGAAAATAACCGGTGCATTGAGCATGTCAAGGTATTTGCTGATGTCAACGCCAAGCTGGGAAAGAAAATGACGGGAGCAGGAATCGCAGATACCGTGGGTAACCGGACTATCGGGAGAGTCGGGTGAATCTCCCGGGCTCATAACCGCATTACAATAGGCACATACTCTTTTCATGAGAAAACCGGTGGTTGATAATAATGAATTGGACGAAATAAAAAAGAGATCGGTTGCGGTAAATCCTGCCATCCTGTCGACCAACAGGGGAAATTCCGGGGGTACCCTAAAATCCCCTGGCACGGAAGAACAAGTACGATCGTAGAGATCAGGAAGCGGTTCTTGTGATCCTGAAAAGGGCTTAAATAGAAAACCTGCGAAAATGCAGGGTATGCCAATCATGGAATGGACTGATGAGTTGAGTGTCAATGTCAAAGAGATCGATGACCAGCACAAAAAACTCATCGCGCTGATCAACAAGCTGCACGATGCAATGCGTGCCGGGCAGGGAAAACATGTGCTCGAGGAAACGCTCCAGGAGCTTGCTGCATATACCGTCTATCACTTCCAGACCGAGGAGAAATACATGCAGCAGTTCAAGTACCCCGGGTATCTCAAGCATAAGGCCGAGCATACTGCATTTGTGAAAAAAGTTACCGATTTCCAGAAAGATTTTGCCAGCAACCGGCTCGGTGTCACCATCGAACTTATGAATTTCCTTAAGGACTGGGTGAACAAACATATCCGGGAGACGGATAAACAGTACTCTGACCTGTTCAAAAAAAGCGGGCTTGCATAAGGGAACTGATAACAGAAGTACCCCTGGGGAGAAGATTTAGTTTCGTTAAGAAACCAACGGAAAATATGGGGTGGATACCCCTTCCACCAGCGATTTTTTCTGTTGGGATTTTTCCGGCAAATCCATCTGAAGAAAAAGACTGCCATTTATCATCTTTCATACCAACAACAGAGATGGCACATCTATGTCTGACATCCCGCGTATCCTCATCCTCTTCATTGTCATCGCAGCAATCGTTTCCTCCGGGTGCACGCAATCCGTAACCCCGCAGCAGCAGGCAGGGGGCAAGGGGCCAAATCCGCCACCCGAAGAGACCCGGGCTGCCCTCCAGCAGATCATGGATACCGAGATCCACACCGCCGGCATTCCCGGAGCTCAGGTGGAAATCGCAACCTCGAAATGGACCTGGAATTCCGCTGCCGGAAACGCGTCCCCGATCACCGGAGAGAAGGCACAGCCCGGCATGCGCTTTTTGATTGCCAGCGTCACAAAGACCTTCACGAGCGTTGCAGTCCAGAAACTTGCAGAAGAGAAGAAACTCTCGCTCGATGACCCTATCGAACGCTGGCTGCCGGCCGATCTCGTGGAGAAAATTCCCAATGGCCGGGTGATCACGGTCCGCCAGCTTCTTGATCACACCAGCGGCATCGCGGATTATAACGAAATCTCCATCATTCTCCGGGAATACCAGGACCCGGGAATTCCGGTAACGTACCAGGCAGCCATGGAACAAGGCATCAGCGAAAGCCCGCTCTACCCGCCGGGAACGAATTACACCTACTCGAACGTGAATTATATACTCCTGACGCTGATCATCGATAAAGCAGCCGGGGTTCCCTATGAGGATTACGTAACCCGGAACATCTTTGTTCCTGCGGGCATGAACGACACGTTCATCCAGGAGATCAACCACATCCCCGGATCGCACATGACTGCTACCCAGCGCGGAGAGAATGGCACGTACGTAGATTTATCCAACCTGTATGTACAGTTCGATCGCGGGGCTGGAGACATTGTGAGCACAACTGCTGATCTCAACCGCTTCCACCGTGCGCTGCGGGAAGGGAAACTGATCAGCAAATCGTCGTTCGCCACTATGGAAAAACCCTCGCCACAATCCCGCGAGCAGGGCTACGGTCTCGGGTATATGACCGGATTCAATGCTGCCTCGAACCTGACCTTGCAGGGTCATGGCGGTGGATACCCGGGTTCGTTCACGCTCTGGGATTACCTGCCGGAAAAGGATACCTACATTACCCTCAACCTGAATTCAGCCGATATGTCAACCGACAACCTCAGGCCGGTCCGAACGGCACTTCTCACGTACCTTAAAGAACAGGACCTGTCAGGGAGATGATCTCCCCGTACCTTTTTTCTGCTGAAATCCGGGAGAATGGCCGGGTCTCGCGGAGTGGTGCGTGCGGAGCCGGTTATCAATAAACACGGAGGTATTTATCAGGATTATTTTTATCTCTGCGCCAGTTTACTTTTTTAGTCCTGATAAAAGCAGCAATCCCCGGGAAATAACGGGAACGATTTGTTATATATGAATTGATAGCATGGGGACGGGGAATATTATCCCTCCCGGGTAATTAAAAACCGCCGGGCCATGCACTCATTCTTTAATTCCATCCTGCATCTGTGGTTTATTGCATTGGATACTACCGACACGAGACGAACAGAATTATGCAGATTACTACTTCTATCAGACGCACCATCGCGTCGGTTCTCCTCACAGCGGGACTCATCTACCCGGCCTGTGCCGCGGTCTGTCCAAAAGGTATCGGAGGCTGTACTTCTCCGGGCAGGTGCTTCCTTTTTGTCGATGCAGACGGCAATTCATTGTGCGATTATACCGCACGCACCGTATCACAAGCTTCAGCAGGCCCGGTTTCTTCCGGCCCGGCCGCACCGGTAAATCCGCAGATTTCAACCCGGGCCACTGCAACACCGGCTACAGATCCGACGAGTGTACAGGTATCTTCGCTTCCGGTTTCCACCCCTTCGGGAACATCAGTTCCTGCAATGCCGGATACTACTGCATCCGTTCTCCAGAATACCTCCCCAGGGAGTTTTCTCGATGCACTCAACCTGTCTGCACCCATAACCGAAACCGCACTCTTTCTCATGGTTACCGGTATATTATTTGTGTTCATCCGAACGGGAATTCTGGGAATACGGATCGAAAAGACACTCCCGGCCCTTGCACTATCGTCCCTCTGTGCTCTGGGCATCTCACTCATTGTCACTTCATTCCTTGCGGGAGCGGCCGTTGCAGGGACCACGTATGCTCTCTGCTACATGGGGGCCGAAACCCTGCTCGCCGCATACCTCTGGCACACCGGAGTCATGACACAAAAGATAGTAGTTTTGGCGGCGGGCTTAAGCACGCTCACCGGTTTTATCTTCCTGGCACCGATCATGCCCATGGAGTTGGGGGGACTTGTCAATGTGATGACCGGACAATCAAACCTGAATCCGGGCATCATCGTGATTTGCGCAGTCATTGCACTCACGCTCGGCGTGGGCAGAACGTTCTGCGGCGCTATCTGCCCGGTGGGATCATTGCAGGAACTGGCATATGCGGTACCAATGACAAAGATCGTTATCCGTCGCACGGTAATCCTTGAACTGATCCGGCTTGTCGTTTTCGCTGCAACAGTCATTGCTGCGGTATACCTGATCGACATTATGGCATTCACCGGCTTGTACGACGTGTTCTCCCTTACCCTTTCGGCAGGGCTGGTGGTAGCAGCAGGTATCATTCTGCTGTCAGTATTTCTGTACCGCCCGGTCTGCAGGATCATCTGCCCCTTTGGTGTCCTCTTTTCTCTTCTTGCAGGGTTCAGTTTATTCCGGCTGCGACGCACGGGGGCCTGCATTAACTGTAAGAGATGTGAGAAGGCCTGCCCGGCCAATACGGCAGGAAAACCCGATTCGAAGGGGGAATGCTATCTCTGCGGCCGCTGCACGGATACCTGCCCGGCCCCCGGAGCTTTAATGTATTACCTGCGGGATAACCGCGGTGATTATTTTACATCGGAAAGCCAGTCCGATCTCTGCCAGAATCTGAGCGGGGAGTTTTCAGGGGATGGCACCGACAGGACTGGGGCACAAAAGGGGAGGTGTATTATTGGTAAGAGATGAGAAAGGGAAAAACCTGATTACCTTTGTTTTTTGGATCTGTTTATAATTCAGATCAGTATTACGGGGATGTCTTCATCGAATTCTCAATTTCATTGATATAATGCAAAAGGCGGGAATGATATGCATCTGCAAGAATTTGTGCCGCCAGATGGGAATTACATGAGCAACCTGAAAGCCCAATACTCCGGATTTCTTCGGAATGTGTATCATCAGCTGCATATATTCCATCAATCACAGACCAGGTTTTTGAACACCAGCCAATAAAATCGTAATATTCAAGACCATATTGATTTCTTCTAATCGTTTTTATATCATCGATTCTCTCACTAATCAGAAGAATTGCTTTTTCAGGGGGAATTTTCAGATTTGGCATATTATGAGATCCAGAATATTGATTTAATGATAACAGAGAAAAGGATTATTATTTGTTTTTTAATGAAAGTTAAACAATAAATGAATAGTTTTCCACGTAAGATTTTACAAAAAGTATCAAATCTTTTTCATCTCCCCCTCATTATGCAAAATATCCCGATCTGCACAAACATTTTCCATTAAAGTGCAGTTGGAATCTTTTCATGCAGGGTCCGGCCGGGAAACCCGGACGGGAACCGGACGAAATTATTCACGTGCATCTGGTATCACCCTGTAGCAGTCCTTCGGCACCAGGATTTCGAAACGTGCCCCTTTTCCCGGCTCACCGGTCTCAGCGATGGTGATGCCGGTAATCGAGAGGATCTCCCGGGTGAGGAAAAGGCCAAGACCGGTATTTTTCCCGTAGCCCTGCTCGAACAGGCATTTTTTATCGTCGCCCAGGATCCCCACCCCGTCATCCTCGCAGGCAATCACGAGCCCGTCACCGGTTTCAGAAGAGGTGATGCGAATGGTCGTCATTGCCCGACCGCCGTATCTCAGGGCATTATCGATCAGGTTATAAAAGACCTTTTCGAACAGGGAATCGGCATAAATTTCAAGATCCAACGGTTCAACCACCACTCCCACATCCCGCAGGGGAAGGGCGGCAACTGCCCGCTGGACACTGGTATTGATATTCTGCCAGACTGGAGATTTTGTTCCCATATTCTCGTAGATTTTTGTGAAATCGATCTGATGCCCTATTATTTCAGCAATCTTCATCTCTTTTTTGAGATATTCTGATGCCGTGGGAATGGTATCGAGTTCTTCTTTCGAAAGCTCGAGATATGTCGAGAGTGCCATGAGCTGGTTCTTGATGTCGTGCCGGGTTATTGATGAGAGAATCGTGAGTTTTTTATTAACCCGGGAGAGTGCATCCTCTGCTGCTTTGCGCTCGGTGATATCGGTAATCACGGATAAGAGTACCGGCATTCCTTTGTCTGCAATCGGCACGGTCTTGATCAGGCAATGCCTGATCGTGTCATCGTGAAGCTGGATATCAATCATGGTGAGGGGATCCGGGGCATCTCTGCTATGGAGTGCATGAATATATGCCCGATAAGCTTCAGCACTCGCCGCTGTCAGGAATGAATAGATTGATGATCCCACAAGGGTTTTGTCGGGCTGTCCCATGAACTGGGCCGCTGCCGGGTTGGCGTACCGTATAAACCCCCTGTCGTGGACGAGAATATAATCAGGGAGGTTGTCCGCAAGGTTCCGGTACCGCTCCTCGCTTTGCCGGAGCTCGCCCTGGGACCGGGCCATATTGAGCATCAGGAAGGAACCCGTGGAGACGATATCCATGAGGATCGTGACGATAAAGAAGATCGGGTTAATGGGATCCGGGCCCCTAAGCGAGTGGTCACCGGGAGTGATAATCGCGTTTACAGTGATCGCGGTCCAGAGAAGTGCTGTAACCAGGAGGGCCGCGGCAAAGCTGTACCTGAGCGACCGGGTTTCCGGTTCCCTGAACCGGATCGCGATGAGTGAGGTCGCAACAAAGCAGGGGACAATGACCACTCCTATAATCACGCCACGCATGATTTGCGAATCGACACGGAACGTAAACCAGAGTAACAGGAGAACGGCCGGTATCAGGCTGCAGTATATGATCACAGGGAGCGCCCGTGACCGGAAATATTTCCCGGTACTGTCAAGCCGCATCATGACCGACAACATAATCAAAAGACCTGCCACCGTTGAGGAGAGCAGGAGGGGCAGGGATCCACCGATCACGTACAGAAAATACCCGCAGGATGTGACCAGCAGGGAAAGCATCCATGTCCGGAACCCGTCATGGGTCTTCTGGGACCTCCAGAAGGTAAAGAGCATCAGCGTGAGGACGACATTGACAAGAAAGAGTGTCAGAAAAAGGGTGCTGATGTCAAGCTTATACATGGTATCACATTCCGGCCGGTGTTACCTCGCCGGACATTATTATAGAGTTATAAGGGGAGATAATATTCCTTCTATTGATATGAATATTCGTAATGCTTAAACGCCCACCAAAAAATTTCATGATTGGGGGTAACCCTCAGCAGTTCCGCACGTTTGACATAGTCCGCAATATGGACAATACGATCTCGATCTTCACAACCGACGTTGATCCGGCAGGGCCTGGAACAATCGCGGGGGCACATGGGGCACATTGAGGGTCATTTCCGGGATCTTTTTTCTGTACAGTTTTCTCGTAAGCCTTTCCGGTAAATGGGATATAAGTGCCCCATGTACCCCACAAGAGAGAGGGTAGTGCCCCACCCGTCCCCGCAAAAACCCGGGGGCTGACCGGTTTTGTGCAGGGAGTTCCCGGGATGGGGGGCCGCAACCATGGCTTTTTATTCACGATTGGACTATACAGTGATCTTATTCCATGGCCTCCAGCTATCGCGTTCTCTATGTTGATGACGAACCTTCCCTGCTCGAAATTACCAAACTGTACCTTGAAAAAAAAGCAGGATTTTCTGTTGACTGCAGCCTCTCGGGAAGCGAAGCCCTCAGCCAGATTGCTGCAGGGCACTATGATGCAGTAGTCTCGGATTACCAGATGCCGGAGATGGACGGGATCACCCTCTTAAAGAAGGTGCGTGAAATCCACAAAACCCTCCCGTTCATCCTGTTTACCGGGAGGGGCAGGGAAGAAGTGGTCATTGAGGCAATCAACAGCGGTGTGGATTTCTACCTCCAGAAAGGCGGCGATCCCGTAGCGCAGTACGCCGAGCTCTCGCATAAGATCCGTACCGCCGTCGAGCGGCGCACTTCGGAGAGAGCATTGAAAGAGAGCGGGAACCGCTATCGCTCCCTTGTCGATAACATGCATGACTGCGTAGCGATCTACAAGGCTGTCGCCGACGGTGAGAACTTTTTGATTCTGGAATTCAACAAGGCTGCGGAGAAAACAGAGCGGGTAGCAAGGGATGAGATTGTCGGGCGCACGGTGACGGATATTTTTCCCGGGGTACAGGAATTCGGGATTCTTGACGTCTTCCGGCGCGTCTGGCGCACGGGCATTCCAGAATCGTTTCCCATCTCGTTCTATAAAGATAACCGTATATCCGGGTGGCGGGATAATTTTATCTTTAAACTTCCCTCCGGGGAGATCGTTGCGAGTTACAGTGATGAAACAGCTCGAAAGCAGGCAGAAGAGGCGCAACAAAAGAGCGAGGAGAAATACCGGCTCACGCTGGATGCCACCAATGACGGGATCTGGGACTGGAATATCCCCACCGGCGGGACTTTTTTTTCCTACCGCTGGTATACCATGATCGGTTATGACCCCGGTGAACTACCCGCAACGTATGCCACATGGCGTTCCCTGCTCCACCCGGACGATGCGGGTCGGGCAGAACAGAAGATCCAGGACCACATCGGGCAAAAAGTCGAAAGTTATTCAGTAGAATTCCGGATGCGGACAAAACAGGGGGACTGGAAATGGATCCTTGCCCGGGGTAAAGTAGTTGAACGGGATTCCGGGGGCAATCCGATCCGTATGGTGGGGACCCATACCGATATCGATGAGCGCAAACGGATTGAATCCGAACTGGAACAAAAGAACCAGGAGCTGATGGCGTCCTATGAACAGCTGACCGCTTCTGAGGAGGAACTCAAAAGCCAGTTCGATGAACTCAGCCGCATCCAGAAAAATCTCGCAAAGAGCGAGGAACAGTACCGGAGCCTTGTTGAGACCACCGGTACCGGGTATGTTATCCTTGACAAAGACGGCCGGGTCATAACGGCAAACCAGGAATACCTCCGGCTTTGCGGCCGGTCAACACTTCGCGAGATACAGGGGAGAACGGTGACAGACTGGACCGCCCCCTATGATCTCGAGAGGAATGCACGGGAAGTTGAACAATGCCTTAAAGCGGGACAGGTCCGGGGCCTTGAGATCGATTACCAGAAACCGGACGGTACTATCCAGCCCGTGGAGATCAATGCCTCGGTCATCCAGGCTGATTCGGGACAGATCATCCTGACCTTATGCCGGGATATCACTGAACGCCGGATGGCGGCGGAGGTGCTGCGGGAGAGCGAGGAACGTTTCAGGACCACGATCGAGCAGTCCCCCCTGAGTATCCAGGTTTTGTCTCCTGATGGGCGAACAGTGCAGGTCAATCGTGCCTTTGAGGAACTCTGGGGACTGACCCTTGAGAATCTGAAAGATTACAATATGCGCTGGGACGAGCAGCTCACCGCCCTTGGAATAATGCCCTATATTAATAGAGGCTTCTCCGGAGAAGCGTGTACAATTCCCCCGGTGCTCTACGATCCCGGAAAGACCGTGGGTGCCGGAGGGAAACGGTGGGTACTGGGCCATATCTATCCGGTCCGTAATGCAGCGGGGGCGATCCGCAATGTCGTTGTAGTGCATGAAGACATCACCGAACGTAAAGAGGCCGAAGAGTTGTTACATAAGAGCGAGGAGCGGTACCGGGTTGTCGCTGATTTTACATTTGACTGGGAATACTGGATTGTCCCCGACGGGAAATTTATCTATGTCTCTCCATCCTGTGAACGCATCACCGGTTATCGTCCTGAAGAGTTTATCCACGATCCTGGTCTCCTGGTTACTATTACCCATCCTGACGACCGTGGCAGGGTTATCACCCATCTCTCCAATGTAAAGAGCGGCGTTGGAGAACATAACGCGCTTGAATTCCGGATCATTACGAAAAACGGGGAAGCACGATGGATAGGTCATGAATGCCAGCCGGTATACAATACCAACAGCGAGTACCTGGGGAACCGCGCCAGTAATCGTGATATTACCGAACGTAAAGAGGCAGAGCAGAAGATCGCTGAATCTTCACGGTTCCTTGCAACCCTGATCGATACCCTTCCCGTCCCGGTATTCTACAAGAGCGCAGACGGAAAGTACCTTGGATGCAACCCGCCGTTCGAGGAATATATCGGGATCCTCCGCAGTGAACTGATCGGAAAAACGGTGTATGATATCTCCCCCAAGGACCTTGCGGACAAGTACAGGGCAGCAGACCAGGAGATGATTGAGAACCCGGCTCGCCAGCAATATGAAACGCAGATCATGTTTGCGGACGGTTCCCGCCATGATGTTATTTTCTACAAGGCCCCGTTCTACACATCCGATGGGTCTGTCGGGGGCCTGATCGGAACGTTCATCGACATCACCGAACGGAAGCGGATTGAATCAGATCTGGAAAGAAAGAACCAGGAACTGAGGGGCTCCTACGAACAGCTGACTGCTTCCGAAGAGGAACTGCGGCATACGGTCGACGAACTGAGCAGGAGTGAGCAGGAACTGCGGAAGAGTGAGGAACAGGTCAGGGTGAAACTTGAAAGTCTCCTCTCTCCCGGAGGGGATATCGGCACGCTGGAACTGGGGGACATCATTAATGCGCAGGAATTCCAGTCGATGATGGATGACTTCTATGCCATTACGCATATGGGAATCGGCATTATTGATATCCAGGGAAATGTCCTTGTAGGTACCGGCTGGCAGGAGATCTGCACAGGATTTCACCGGGTAAATCCCGAGACCTGTGCAAACTGTGTTGAAAGCGATACCCATCTCACAGAAGAGGTTGAGCCGGGTACTTTCAGGAAATACCGGTGTAAGAATAACATGTGGGACATTGTCACCCCCATTATCGTTGGCGGGAACCACGTGGGCAATATTTTCCTTGGCCAGTTCCTGTATGATGATGAATCCATTGACATTGAACTCTTCCGTGCGCAGGCTGCCCGGTACGGGTTTGACGAGCAGGCATACCTTGCCGCGCTTGAACGGGTTCCCCGTTGGAGCCGGGAAAAGGTTGACACCTTAATGACATTTTATGCGAAGTTTGCCCAGATGATCTCGTCGATCAGTTACCGCAATCTCCAGCTCGCCCGGACCGTAACCGAGCGGGACTCCCTTCTCCATTCGCTGCAGGAGAGCGAACGCAAGTACCGGACACTTGGTGAAAATATTCCCGAGAAGATCTTTGTCAAGGATACTGCACTTGCCTATGTATCATGCAACGAACACTATGCCCGCGATCTTGGCATTGCAGCCGAAGGGATTGCGGGTAAGACCGATTTTGATTTTTTTCCCCGCGATCTGGCGGACCATTACCACGAGGTTGACCGGACCGTCATCGCATCCGGAACAACGAGGACGATTGAAGAGCGGTACATCAAGGATGGCAGAGAATCCTGGATTTCCATGTCAAAGACCCCCATACGGGATGATACAGGAAATATCACCGGCATCCTCGGCATCTTCCATGATATTACGGAGCGAAAGATGGCACAGGATGCGCTGGACCGGGCAACAAAGAAACTGAACCTGTTGAATTCCATCACTTTTGCCGACATCCAGAACGCGGTATTTTCCCTGTCCGGGTATCTGGATCTGGAAAAAACAATCCCGATGAATGAAAAACTGCAGCAGTACCTGAAAAAGGAGATAGGAATTGTTGAGACCATCAAGGAATCCTTAACATTTTCAGCTAATTATCAGAGCCTGGGATTAAAGCCCCCCGAATGGCAGGATGTCTTACAATCCTTCCTCTTTGGTATTTCTCACCTGGACATTTCAAATTTATCCCGGAGACTTGATGTTGAAGAACTGGAGATCTTTGCCGATCCTCTCCTTGAGAATGTCTTTTTTACGCTTGCTGAAAATGTGGTTATGCACGGGAAAACGGCAACGGAAATCGTATTCCGTTATCATGAATCCCCGGACGGGCTCACCCTGATCTTTGAAGATAACGGTGCAGGGATTCAAAACGATATGAAAGAAAAGATTTTTGACAGGCGATTTGAGGAAAAGAAAGGTATGGGCCTGTTTCTCGCCCGTGAGATTCTTTCCATCACCGACATGACAATTAAGGAAACCGGCGAACCCGGGAAAGGTGCACGGTTCGAGATTTTTGTGCCGAACGGAGTGTACCGGTTTACCGGCAGCAAGGGAAAAAACAGGTAAAATCTTCAGAGGGCAGGTACTAAGCCCCGTTCAGCCGGGTGACCGGAGGACGGAGTAAACGATACCGGAAAGGGCTGATATATGCCGGGACCGGAAGGCCGGGCCCCATCCGAGGTACTTTCCGCCGCCGGATCGTTTTTGACACCGGAACTCCATGAAGTTATTTTTTTTGTAATTTGCCACAATGATTATTTACCCCACGGTATATTTCCAAACGGGAAACAGTGATTCCGTATGAAAAACCTTGCATATGTCGTACTATGTATTGCGGTATGCGCAATTGTTCTGGCTGCAGGATGCACGCAGAACACCCCGGTACCTGTTGCGAATCCTGTTGCAACGGCACCGGTCACACAGTCCTTACCTTCAGATTCGATTAAAACTATCACCTCTTCACTCGGGACAATCCTCACGGATGCACGGGGAATGACCCTCTATTTCTTTGCACGGGACCGTCCCGGCAGCGGGAACAGCACCTGCTACGGAAAATGCGCCACGATCTGGCCAGTATTTTACACAAATTCCCCGGTCATATCCCCACCTCTTGCGGCCTCTGACTTCACCGTGATCACTCGCGCTGATGGTACACCCCAGACAAGCTACAAGGGCTGGCCGCTCTACTACTATCAGGAGGATGTACAAGCCGGCGACATGAAAGGGGAAGGCATAACCGAAAACTGGTTTGTTGCAAAACCCGACTACTCCGTTATGCTCTCCCAGCAGCCCGGTGCCGGTGAATTCCTGACAGACGGGGCTGGCAGGACCCTGTATTTCTTTGCGTCCGACAATCCCGGGGCAACAGCCTGTACAGGTTCATGTATTTCTAACTGGCCGGCGTTCTCATCTGGCCCGCTTATAGCGCCATCGATACTGAAAACAGCCTCTTTCTCCGGCGGTAAACGCCAGGATGGCAGCATGCAGTCCCTGTACCAGGACCGGCCGCTCTATTATTTCATCAAGGACACTAAACCGGGGGACATGAACGGGCAGGGCGTAAACAATGTGTGGTTCGTGGCAAACATGTCCGGGTTCGTACCTCCCGTCCCGACAACGGTACCGACTATTCCTCCAACTCCGACACCAACCCCGACCTTTGATTATGGAGACAGCGGTAGTGACAGCGGGGGCGGGGGCGGCGGGGGCTACTGATACTTCTTTTTTCTTAAGGTGATAGCGGCAAAACGCTGCATGAAATATCAGAAGGTCGGAGGTAGCTTTTTTCCCGGAGGGTCCGATTGATCCGGAAACACATTTTTATTGCGATCCGCATCGCGATGAAAAAATTCCGGGCAGGATCTGGTTACTATTTTCCAGGCAGGGTCAGCAGGGAAATTTCACGGCACAGGCCCCCCCGTGTCCGTGCAACCGTGGGCTGGTGAGGAGTGTCACTTTTGGCCGGGTACCTTAAAGATGTGCTCCGGACATGCACGTTTCGCCGCTCTTGGCAGAGTGAACATCGGAAACGACTGAGCGATCCCAGAATGGAATGGTGGCCGGGAAAATGGCAGATACATAGCGTTAAAAATATTGTAGCGTAATATTCACAAAAAGTTCTCTGGTCTTATCGAGATGACAAAAAGAAGGCAGATCCCTTAACATTCTGCCATTCAGCGGAACACCGGCACTTTTTGTCTGAAGGCAGAGAGGGATGAAGTCGTATGCAATCGGGTAAAGTAACAAGTTGTGTTCTGGTAATCTGCCTGGTCCTTACCGGTTTTTCTTTCCTGGCAGGCTGTACCCAGAAGGGACCGGATGCCGGTCCGGTGAAAACCGGTGCCGGAGTTGTCAGAACGGACGCCGGCCCGGTTTCAGGATTACAGCAGGACGGGCTTCAGGTTTACACCGGCATCCCGTTTGCAGCTCCCCCGACCGGTGAGCTTCGGTGGAAACCACCCGCGCCGGTCAAATCCTGGGACGGCGTGAAGGAAACGAAGATGTATTCACCGGCCTGTCCCCAGCCGGCCGCTGCGAGTCCCGGGGCTCCTCTCAACATGAGCGAAGACTGCCTGTATCTCAATGTCTGGACTCCTGCAAAGAGTGCCGATGAGAAACTGCCGGTCATGGTCTTTTTCTATGGCGGGGCGTTCGGAAAGATAGCCGGCTCCATGCCGCTGTATAACGGCACAGCCCTTGCAGAGAAGGGCGTCGTTGTCGTTACGACCAATTACCGGGTGGGCGCTCTCGGGTTCCTTGCCCACCCCCAGCTCGATACCGAGTCCCCCAACAACGTCTCGGGCAATTACGGGCTCCTCGACCAGATTTCCGCGATGCAATGGGTCCAGCGGAATATCGGGAAGTTCGGCGGCGATCCGTCCCGGGTGACCATCTTCGGGCAATCGGCGGGAGGGGAGAGTACCCTTATCCATCTTGTCAGCCCGCAGAGCAGGGGGCTCTACCAGCAGGCAATCGTCGAGAGTGGCACGTTCTGGACAAACGGTGCGGAAATTGATTCCCTCAATGCAAAAGCCGACGCGGAGCAGCTCGGGGAAACATTCGCACAAAGCCTCGGATACTCCGGCCCGGATGCGATTTTGCAGATGAGAAAACTGAGTTCACAGGAGATCGCCAATGCAACCCCCTGGCCGGCATCCCCGTTCCAGATGGTAAACAGCAGGCATTTCGAGCCAACGATTGACGGGTGGTTAATCCCTGATTCCCCGGACAACCTGTACCGTCTCCACTGTCAGAATCCGGTTCCCCTCATCATCGGGCACAACACCGATGACGGGACAACGCTTGCTGCAGACGCAAACATGACCGTTCCTGAATACCGGACATACATCCAGAACCGGTTTAAGATGGACGCAGATAGAGTTCTTGCAAAATATCCTGCCAATTCAACTGCAGAGGTCCAGATCCAGCTTGAGCAGATCATGACGGACTACGACTTTAATGACGCTGCAAAGTTTGTAGCGGGATCGATGGCAGACTTAAACGCGAGCATATATTTGTACCGGTACTCTTACATCCTCCCCGGGCAGCCCTACGGCGCATTCCACGGGAGCGAGACCATCCTGTTATTCAAGGTCCCGATTCCTTCGGATCCGGTGAATGATGCTGTCGCTGACAACCTGATCGATCTCTGGACCCGGTTTGCCAAGACCGGGGACCCGAACGGCGGGATGAATGTCACCTGGCCGAAGTATACCCGTGTCGGGGAACAATATCTCGATATCGGGGCTGATCCTATCGTGAAGAGCGGGTATTAGCACTCCTTTTTTCGCATGCAAAACAACAACAACGAACTATCACAGACTTTATAATACCCGGATGGAAATACCCCCCCATGCGATTGCTTCAGTTGTCCCTGTCCCTGATCCTGATACTTGCCGTTAGCATCTGCGGATGCACGGCCCCGTCTCAAGCCCCGGTTCACACCACTCCGGTAACAGCAGTCCCCACACCACCCACCGGGTCCGGGGACTGGAAATTTGTCGTATTCGCAGATTCCCCCGACCCGGCGGGGAACACAACCACCGGTGTCAGTCCGTCCCTCATCCCGATTGCCAAAGCAATAGCTGAAGAGAAGCCTGACCTCACCCTGTACCTGGGTGATATGGTCAACGGGTGGATGTTAACCAAAGCGTCCCCGATGGCGGGCAATTACACGGGCCAGTTCGAAAACTGGATGGAATACGTTGCTCCCATCCATAATTACCGTGACGGTACCGGTATCCCGCTGTATGTAATCCGGGGTAATCACGAGGACGGCCCGAACCAGACCGTTATGCCCCTCCTCGATGCCTATCTCGCAACAGCGGCTGCCGGCATGCCGGCAAACGGCCCGCCCGGTGAAGAGAAGCTGACGTATTCGTTCACGCACAAGGGTGCAAAATTCCTCATGAACGACAATTATATCGCACACAATGGTCAGAAAGAGACGGTGAACCAGAGCTGGGTCGACGAACAGCTCACGCAGGAGACCCGGCCGTTCATGTTTGTCTTCGGGCATTCTCCTGCGTATGCAGTGGCTAACGATGCTGAAGAGGATGATTACGCCATCGATGTGCATTCCCCGCAGCGCGATATTTTCTGGAAGAGCATGGTGGACAACAACGTATCTGCCTATTTCTGCGGGCATGCCCACCTGTATGTCAGGGGCCAATCCCAGGGTGTCCAGCAGGTTGTCAGCGGGAACGCCGGGGCACATGCGATAGCATTCGATCCTGCGAATGTGGATCCCACACTTACGCTGGAATACCCAAAGAAGACCATCACCAAGAATGACCAGAGAGTCGGCTACATTGTCATCACGGTCCACGAAGGGACCGGGACGATCGACGGGGTAGAGAAACAGTTGAATCCGGTGACCGGTTCGTGGGAAAACGGGGATACCTTCACCATCCCTGCCCGGTAAAACAACCGGGTGCCCTGACGAAGGCAAGATGTTTGTCTTCCATGAATAGAGAATAAACACCCCCGCTCTCATTTTACTCAGGGACCAGGAGCACCCGGACCCCGGTTAGTACCCGGTCCTCGTATCCAACCAGCCATACCATTAAACAATAACACGCCTATAATCACCATAAACTCGCCGTGTTATACGGGGGCGAGAGCGCGATGGCGGGCTTTTTAGAGAAATTCACCTCCTGCCAGAACCCGGCTTTTTTGCCGGTAAAAAGAGGATGAAATTGTATGCAAACAGGTAACGTAACAAGTTGTGTTCTGGTAATCTGCCTGCTCATCGGATTTTCCTTCCTGGCAGGATGTACCCAGCCGGCACCGGCAACCGGTGTCGTCACTGAACCGGTGATGGTGAAGACTGACGACGGCTCTGTTTCAGGAATCCGGCAGGACAACCTCCGGGTCTTCCACGGCATCCCGTTCGCGGCCCCCCCGACCGGGGACCTGCGCTGGAGACCTCCGGCACCGGTCAAGCCCTGGGACGGCGTAAAGGAGACGAAGGGGTATTCAGCGACCTGTCCCCAGCCGGGATCTCCGGCTCCCCTGAACATGAGCGAGGACTGCCTCTACCTCAATGTCTGGACCCCGGCACAAAGTGCTGGCGAGAAACTGCCGGTCATGGTCTTTTTCTTTGGCGGGGGATTCAAGGATGTTGCCTTCAACATGCCGATGTATAACGGGACCACCCTTGCACAGAAAGGAGTCATCGTTGTCACGCCAAATTACCGGCTGGGTGCTCTCGGGTTCCTTGCCCATCCCCAGCTGGACAGCGAGTCTGTGCATAATACGTCGGGCAATTACGGACTTATGGACCAGCAGGCTGCCCTGAAGTGGGTGCAGAAAAATATCGGGGCGTTTGGCGGGGACCCGTCCCGGGTGACCATCTTCGGGCAGTCGGCAGGAGCCGAGAGCGTCCTCATCCACGTTGCCAGCCCCACGAGCAAAGGCCTCTTCCAGCAGGCAATTGTTGAGAGCGGCCCCTTCTGGGCACACGGGGCGATCATCAATGCCACTCACCCGAAAGCGTATGCCGAACAGTTCGGTGTGGAGTACGCAACAAGCCTCGGGTACTCAGGCCCGGATGCGATCGCCCGGATGCGACAGGTAAATCCCGAAGCCCTGATCAATGCAACGCCATCCCCGTCACCCGGGTTCTGGACTACCCACACCGTCCAGTTCGAGCCAACCGTCGACGGGTGGATCCTTTCGGATACTATGGATAACCTGTACCTTCTCCACAAGGAGAACCCGGTCCCCCTCATGATCGGGAACAATGCCAATGATGGGACCACGCTCTCAGCGGGCGCCAATATGACCGTCCTGGAGTACGTGAGCTTCATTAAGGGCAGGTTCGAGAAGGATGCCGATGCGGTCTTGGTGAAATATCCTGCCAATTCGACTGCCGAGGTCCAGCTCCGGCTGGCGCAGATCATGACTGACTATGATTTCAGCGACTCGGTGAAGTATGCCGCCGGCTCGATGGGAGACATAAACCCGGACACTTACATGTACCGGTACAGCTATATCCTGCCCGGGCAGCCCAACGGGGCCTTCCATGGCAGCGAGACGCTCCTGTTGTTCGGTGTGCCAGTTCCGGCGGACCCGGCGGTGGCTGACAATGTCGTGGATCTCTGGACACGGTTTGCCAAGACGGGGAACCCTAACGGCGGGATGACTGTCACCTGGCCGAACTATACCCGGCAGAAGGGCCAGTATCTCAATATCAATAGTACCCCTTCTGTGATGACCGGTTAACAGAATCACTTTTTAGAAGGTACGGTTGAAAATTTTTCATCCGGGGTCCGTCCGGGGTATTTCCCGGCACAGCCCCTATCCGCCCCCACTGAAACCCGGGGGCTGGCTGGTCTCGCGAGGATTGACAGGAACAGGTCAGAATAGTGAAGTGGGCGGGGGAGGAATAGAAAATAAGCAGGCTAAACAAAGGAATGGCGAAGTGACGATGCAACCAGTCCAGGAATACCTGAATCATCAAATGAGCTAAACCTTATCTCGTACTATCCTGTACGCCCCGTGCGGAACATGGATCTCAAACCGGACACCTTCCCCGTAGATTCCGGTTTCCCGGATCTGAATCCTGGTGAGGGCAAGGATTTCCCGGGTAAGGAAAAGACCCAGACCGGTATTCTTCCCGTACCCTTTATTGAAGATCCGTTCCTTATCAGATTGCAGGATCCCGGCCCCGTTATCCTCGTAGGTGATGAGAAATTCTTCCCCGGACTCCTGCCCCCTGATCCTGATCTCGGCAATGTGACCCCCGTGCCGGAGCGAATTATCGATCATGTTGTAAAAGACCCGGCCTAACATAGGATCTGCAAAGACGACAACATCTGCAAGCAGGGGGTCAACGAAAATCCGCGTTTTCTCCAGTCCGGGAAGGTACGGGTCAAGAGCGTTTTTTACCTTCTGCCATTGTGCAGACTGGAGCCCGAGCGTCTGGTAATCCCGCGTGAACTCGATCTGGCTCTGGAGAAGCTCCGCGTGATTCTCGGCATTTGTCAGGTAGTGATCGGTTTCTTTCGGAAGGGGTCCGGCCCGGGCCAGCTGGAGCGAACCCATGAGGGCCGTAAGGGTATTGAGGATATCATGGCGGGTGATGGAAGTGAGCAACTGGAGTTTCTCATTCGATTTTACGAGCCCGAGTTCCGTAAGGTGCCGTGTATGGCTGTCGTGGAGCAGGATGATGTTTCCACCGGGTACCCGGTCATAGCCGCAGAGCGGGATATGCCGGAGATCGTAATAATGGGGTTGGCCTTCAAGGGGGAGCGTGATGGTACGGGGGGCTTTAAGGCCTTTCCCGCACCCGGGATCGGACAGGACTACATCAGGAACAAGGGAATCTGCCATCACGCCGATGAGCGTGTTACGATCTGTTCCTATGATCCGTGCAGCTGCAGGGTTTACTTCCACAACCTTGTTCTGGATATTGACGATGATGACCCCGTCGGTCATCTGGTCAAAAAGAACGGGGATGGCAACCGGTGTCAGGGTGAGGAACTGGTAACGCGATGTCGCAACATAGAGGGCAACTGCCGTGAGAATGAAACCACCGAGAACAAGCGCTACCGAAAATAGGGAATCCGGCATGAAAATTAGAACGTTGTGCATGAAAAAAGGCACAACAAATGCGAGCAGGATTGCCACAATCTGGATCCGGTAGACAGGGGGTGAACGAAAAAATCTGCTTACTGCCAGAGAGAGACCTGCAATGACCAGCACCGAAGAATAGAGATGACTGAGCCAGAAGAATGGGCCGGGTGTGAACCAGAAAATTAACCTTTCATCAATAATTGTTGAAGAGATCCCGATTACAAAGAGGTTGTGCAGCGAAGGGGTCATCGCCACTATGAGTACGAGAGCGGGAATCAGGCAGGTTAGCGCAAGCATACGGGGAGTAATGCGCTCGATTTCTCCGATATACAAGAGGATGAAATAAAACGACAAGACGGGTAAGAAAAGCCGCAGCGGCAGTTGAAGTATGACAAGAATCAAGCTCAGCGTGGGATCGACAGTTGCCAAAGAGAGGGTGAAAAGGAACGAGTACAGGGATGCACAAGCCAGAATGAGTACCGCGACCCGCCCAATCAAACCGTACGGGAACTGCAAGGTAAGATAACCGATGATAAGAAGGAAAAAAGTGGCAGTAAGTCCTGCAACAACAAGAGGTGTGATTGACAACAACGTCATGAACCGGTTCCCTGCACAACCATTGACACTTATAGACGATAGGAATAGAATGACAATAAATGCTTGTGTACGGTTACGATAGTCCCCGGCCATCGGAGACCGGCTTTCTTCCCACCACCTTTTTTAGGTCAGAGGCTCCCTCACTACGAAGGGAGCCCAGCCTCCATTTTGTGCTACATTCGTGAAAAATGGTGCTGATTATTTTTAAAAAAAAAACAGTCTGCACCGGTTCTGACTGGTGCCGGCGTTTTTAGGGCTTGGAGAAAAACACGGGGGGACTTTTGGGAGAGTGAGCGGTACCGGAAAGAGCTCAGCTTCTCCGGAACCGGAAGGCCCGGGCCCCACCAGTCCCCTCCGAAACCCGGGGGCTGGCCGGGTCTCCGCGTAACGGCCCAGCCTTGAGCCGGTCATCGCATGCCGTTTGACAATTGTCCGGTACATGAACGGGCCCGGGGCGGGCAGTTACTGGAGATTTTGGGGGAGTGAGCGGTACCGGAGGGTTGGGAACTCCCCATACCATCAAAATGCCTTTGTAGGGCAACAACAATTATGGTACAGAGGCATCTTTATGGGAACCGAAGGAGTATCCCTCAATACCGTTCTTGAATACGTCGAGAAGCTCGATATCGAAGACCAGCAATATCTCCAGGAGATCATCCACCGCAGGCTTATCGACGCAAAACGCATGGCTATTGTCAGCAGGGCAAAGCAGGCAAAAGCAAACGTGCAGAAAAACAAAAGCCGGAGCGGAACGGCAAAAGATCTTCTGGCGGATCTGAATGGTTAAACTCATCTGGGAGGAGCGGTTCAAGAAGATCTACAAGAAATGGTCGAACCAGCACCCGGATCTGAAAGCACAATTTGCCAAAAAGATTGTTCAGTTTGAAGAAGATCCGTTTCATCCTTCATTAAAAACCCATACGTTAAGCGGGGTCCTGAAAGGACTCTGGTTGTTCAGGATTACGTACGAGCACCGCCTCATTTTCGATTTTATTGATGAAAGCCGGACACAAGTTGTACTGATCGATATCGGTTCACACGAAGAAGTGTATTAACGTTCAAATCTTTATTCAGAAGACTATTTTCCCAAGTCCCCGCTGAAACCCGGGGGCTGGCCGGTCACCGCGTAACGGTCCAGCCGGGAGCCGGTGTGCATGGGGCGTTTGACAATTGTCCGGAACATGAACGGGCCCGGGATGTGCATGTACCGGAGATTTTGGGAGATTGGACGAGTGCTATTATAAATTAGTCATCAGCTCTTTCCAGGAGAGCCTTCACTTCGCGGTTGAGCGTGGGCAGGTTGGTTTCCAGTACACCCCAGACAACTTTGTCTGAAATTGTTGCGTACCCATGAGTCAGCCGGTTACGAAAAGAAATAATTCTCGATGAGTTGCTGATCAATTCTGCAACAGAAGGATCGTGCTGGATGGCTTGATTGAGCGCCTCTCCGATTATTTCAAACTGGCGCTCGACACCCGATCAAAGTAGAGGATCGTTCTGGTAATCGGCAAGAGTCTTACCGGCAGTAAATTGTGCAATCAGATCGGAAGCTTCTGCGATATCGAAAAAATATTTCTTTGTCTCATGCGGCTGCATAAATTTCGACCTGCGTATCTTCAAGGGATTTGCGGAAATATGGATTGCGGACTCCACCCGGCTCGACAAGATCAACCGGGCGATTGAGCAGGTGTTCGAGATCCTCTGCGAGCCCGAAGTACTGGTCTGCATGCTCCGCGGGTTGCATCTTTTCAAATTCAACGAGCAGATCAAGATCACTCCTGTCAGGATCAAACCGGTCATCTGTCGCTGAGCCGAATACTGCGAGACGGCGGACCCTGCGGTGAGTACATATCCTGATTATCTCTTCTAAATTCTGCTCGATGATGCGGTGCATGGGTAGATCCCGGACTCTTGGGAGTCTGTTTCTTAGTAATGTGGTGATCGTTCTCCCTGATAGTGCTTGCGATGACAAAGCCTCGGATCAATCGGGATCTCCATACGGGAGTGGAAAGTTTGGCCGGTTCCGGCGTTTTTGGGGCTCGGTGAATTTCGCGAAAGGGGAGTTTTGGGAGAGTGAGCGATACCGGAAAGGGCTCAGCTACTCCGGAACCGGAAGGCAGTCCTCACCCGTCCCTATTGAAACCCGGGGGCTGGCCGGTTCGCGTGACGGCCCAGCCTTGAGCCGGGAATCGCAAGCCGCTTGACAATTGCCGGAACAGGAACGGGCGCCATCCGGTTCACTCGTAATTGCCCTTTATCCCTGGGCTTTCTGCTTCATGTCCCGGGCAAACTCTTCCGCATTCCTGAGGTCTTCGGCATCGGGTTTATCCTTGTTGAGACCCCCGAAATATTTTAAGAAACTGTTCGTGTTCCACCCCGCACACCCGAATTCACCGATGACCGTGTACCCTTTTGACTTCAGTATTTCCCGGATCTGTGAGTGGTTATTCTCAACAAATTCCCTGTTGGCCGCGAAGGCCGGGGCTCCATAGGTCGAGAAGAGGAATGCTTTTTTATTGTTTACCTGCGGCAGCCGGTCGGCAAGGTCGAGGATGGATGCATCGAATGTCGCGCTATAGATCCCTGAGCCAAAACCTACAAGGTCATACTCTAAAATCTCGTCAGGATTAACCTGCTGTGGTGATTTTACCGGTGCACCAAGCACTTTTGCGATGACGTGAGCGATCTTCTCGGTATTTTTGTGATGATAGGAAAACACAACTACGAGAGCATTCTTTGGCAACTGATCCCCGGGCACTTTTTCATTCGTTTCCATTTTTTTACCTTTTCTTAGAACAGATATCTTTTGAACTTAATCCAGATTGCTCTCCGGCAAATCATTAAAATCAAGACCTGATTTTTCCGGGATCTTTTTCTCGAACCGGAAGGCCCGGGCCCCACCCGTCCCCGCTGAAACCCGGGGGCTGGCCGGTCTCCACGTAACGGCCCAGCCTTGAGCCGGCCATCGCATGCCGTTTGACAATTGCCCGGAACAGGAACGGGCAACGAAACATGCACTTATTGGATTTGGGGGACGGGGACCACGAAGAACATAGAGTACCCGTTACCGATGTTCCTGGTCACGTGGCCCTTGCCCGAGGTATCCTCCAGCAGGACGAGGTCCCCCGGTCCCAACCGCCTTACCGTGCCATCGGTTGTCTCCATTTCCACTGCACCCGACATGAGGACCAGGAACTGCCGGGTGGGACAGGGGTGCCAGTCGCCGATCCAGCCGGGCTGAAACGAATAGAAGCGATACTTCGACGCGGGTTTGTCCACGGAGATGTAGAACGGGGCAGCGGGGGGCGCTCCAGTCGCGAGATTCTGTTCGACCGTTACTGTATCAAAGTGCGAACCCCCCTGTGCGTCTGCATATAATCTGTGATACGTCACATTGGTGAGATTGGGCGAGAGTTTTTGAGCCATGGTTTGTTTTCCTCAGTACGATATGCGGGATGACATGCTTCCCGATGAGAGAATAAACAGAACGATAAAGGATAAAGGTTACGACACGTCTTAAAGTCTTATGAAATACGCAATTTTTTTACTGAAACCCGGGGGCTGACCGGTCTCCGCGTAACGGCCCAGCCTTGAGCCGGTGATCGCATGCTTTTTGGAGGAGAATTCAAAAGAACGTATCCGAACTGAAAAATTTAAGAAAAATCAGTACCCCATATTCACGACCGGGTTTATCCCGATGTCAAGGTATTGACCTTTTTCCCGGGTGTACTGCGGCCACGTGACATTGCCACCGGCCGGATCGCCGTTCTTTGCAAACCGTACCCAGGTATCCATCATCATATCGGAGACCCGGGCGCCAGCGGGATCCGGGACAATCGAAGAAGGCCGGAAGACGAAGAAGAGTTCCTCGCCATGGAATGCACCAAGCGAACTGTCCGGCAGCATCACATACGAGAACCGGTACAGGTACGTGTTCGGGTTCAGCTGCGATTGCGACCCGGCAACAAACTTTGCCGCAGCGCTGAAATCAACATCCGTCATGATCCGCCCCATCTGCTGCTGGACCTCTTCTGTAGTTGTAGCCGGGTATTTTTTTAGGACTTCCGGGGCATACTCGCCGAAGCGAGACCGGATATAGGTGTTGTATTGGGTAACGTTCATCCCGGTATTTGCGGCGAGCGTAGAATCTTCATTAGTGTTGGTCCCGATAATAAGGGGGACCGGGTTCTGCCGTTTCTCAAAGAAGATCTTCTCCGGATCCTCACGAATCAGGAGGCCGTCAACAGTAGGTTTGAACCGGAGCGTGTGGACCTTCCAGAATGCCGATGCCGGATCGGGTGTTGCATTGACAAGGGTCCATGCATCCAGACTCCGCATATTCCTGATAGCGTCCGGGCCTTCATACCCGAGGCTTTTTGCATATTCTATGCCATACTGTTCGGCTTCTGCCTTCGAGCTGATGATATTTAACGCAGACCCGTTTGTCCACAGGGGCCCGCTCTCGACAATCGCCTGCCGGTACAGCCCCCTCGTGTCATTGGCCGCGAGATGGACAAGAACACTTGTAGCACCGGCAGATTCCCCGAAGATCGTGATGCGATCCGGATCCCCGCCGAATCCCGCGATATTTTTCTTTACCCACTGGAGGGCAGCGGCCTGATCCTGCAATCCATAGTTGCCCGAAGAGTTCTTCAAGGACTCGTTCGCGAGAGCAGGATGGGCCAGAAATCCGAGCGGTCCCAGGCGGTAATTCAGGTTGACGAGAACAACGCCTTTTTTTGCAAGGCTGGTCCCGTTATAGAGAGGTATGGAGCCCGCTCCCTGAAGGAACGAGCCGCCGTGGATGAACACCATGACCGGACGTTTTTCATCCGGGCTCAAGGCCGGGGTCCAGACGTTCAGGTACAGGCAGTCCTCGCTCATATTCCCCGGCTGGCCTTCTGCAGATCTATCTGACTGGACAACCTGCGGGCATGCCGGCCCATATGCGGTTGCCGGGCGGGTACCCTGCCATGGCTGGGCCGGGACCGGTGGTCTCCACCGCAGGTCACCGGTCGGGGGCGCTGCGTAGGGTATGCCGAGGTAAGCCCTGATGCCGTCAGAGGAGGTTCCGGAGACCGGGCCGGATTCTGTCCTGACAATGCTGGAATCCGTAACCGTACTGGTACATCCCATGAAAAGGATGAACCCGGTAAGTAGAAGTACAATCATTATAAGACAAAGGGGGAGTCGATGTGTCACATCGTCAACAAGCACCGTCTTTCCCGGAATCCGGGTCACGATACGATCTCTATCTTGATGGCTTATTATTTTTCGGCATGAACAACGGTTTTCTTGGTAAATTGGATACAATCGAATTTTTGGAGTGGCCGGGAGATGGGTTTTTGTCACTGTAGAACGGTTATGCAGCCGGGGCCGGTTGGGGTGAGACGGAGCCCGTAAAGGTCGGGTACCGGGACGGGCATGTACCGGAGCGTTTGGGAGGGGGAACGGTACCGGAAAGGGCTCCGGCCACTACGCTACCGGAAAGCCCGGACCCCCACCCGTCCCCGCTGAAAGCCGGGGGCTGGCCGGTCTCCACGTAACGGCCCAGCCTTGAGCCGGCCATCGCATGCCGTTTGACAATTGCCCGGAACAGGAACGGGCACCGGACCGGGCAGGTACCGGAGATTTTGGGAGAGGGAACGGTACCAGAATGGGCCCGGCTAATCCGGAACGAGTCGGGTGCCATGCAGGGCATTTTTGAATTTACAACAACTTTTTTTACAAGATCTGAACAAACACATACTGTGATTATTTCGATTGATAAATCGAGACGATTATTCGAAGCGATTATTCCAAAACTGTTTAACAGGAAACTTTTTTTCATTCTGATTCTTATTCTGGCAATTGTCGGAACATCGCCCGTAAGCGCAGCAGCAATCGACGGTGTTATCGGGTTCCGGTGGAACACATCAGATCCTTCCCCCCGGTTGTATCAGATAGATTCAGACGGGGCGGTAATTCCTAATGCGACCGGGGACTGGTTCAACACTCACCCGCCGTGGAGTGGCATGAAAACGGTTGTGGTAAATGCAACCAACTCTACGCCGGTTCTCTACGGCACAAACAATCGTGGTGACGGTTTGGATTTAACCGGCACATACGGGGATGTGATGGTGGAGATCCCGCTATTTTATACGTGCAGTACCTATGCCAATGGGAATTTCTCTTACTGGATTTCACCCACTGCACAAGAAGCACTCCATTATACCGCAGCACCGATGTTCAACCAACGGGGTACCGGAACCGAAGCGGGAACAGCAGCAGCATACTATTACGTAGGCAGATACGATGCGAATCTGGTTGGCAGTAAATTACAAAGTGCAACCGACAAATCGCCGAAAGTGGATATGACTATCGCTTCCGCACGAACCTACGCTGAAAACAAAGGTGCCGGGTGGGGTATAACCAACGTCTGGACGTTATCAGCGTTACGACAACTGTTCTATACCGAAATGGTTACCTTAGACAGTCAGACAGCATGGACGGGTTCGAGGGGAATTGTTGATACTGGTGGCTCCACCCCTAAAAACAGTGGAGCGGATGGCATCGATGCAGCAATCTACACAATTAATGCCACGGGTAACGGGACGGGTCTCTATGGTAACACCCCTGTATCCTACAGAGGTATTGAAAACCTGTGGGGGAATGTCTGGCAGTTCCAGGACGGGTTTGCCGCAACAACAACCGGTTCTAATGTAATTAATGCAACGGGATTGGGACTAACCGGTCAGGCAACAACATTTGCCATTCCCTTGGGGGTAAACGACAACCAATCTGTCGGAGCACTTCCCCCAGAAGGCTGGCAAATAAATTTAACTAATACGGATGTTGCCCGACCGTTATTCCTACCGTCACAAACTAGTACTACAGGATATACAAACTCCTATTTATCGGATTATTATTATGCGCCGAGATCAGAAACTGCTGCCTCTCCAAATATTCTGCAGTCGGGCGGCTATTGTAATGATGCCGGGAACGCGGGGATCGGGGCTCTGGCTCCATCTGATATTGCGTCGTATACGTATGCGGTGGTCGGCGCACGCCTTGAGTTCAGAAGGAGTCTGGCGCCCGTGGTGAGTTTCAGTTCCAGGAACACATCAGTAGCAACCAACACTACCTCGCAGGGCTGGGCGGGTGTTGCACCGTTTAGCATGGTGTTCAACGACACATCGACCGGTACTCCGATAAGCTGGGTCTGGAACGCAACGAATGTAACCGGCAATAATGTACCGTTTTACATCAATACCACCACCGTGACGCTGGCAAACATATCGTACGAATTCAAAACGGCAGGCAACTTCACGATCAAACTGAACGCAACGAACACGTTAGGGTCGAGCATTTCGACGCAGGTCACGTGGGTGAATGTGAGTGCCGCTCCGGTAACCCCGGTCGCCAGCTTCAGTTCCACGAACACATCAGTAGCAACCAACACTACCTCGCAGGGCTGGTCCGGAGTTGCACCGTTTAGCATGGTGTTCAACGACACATCAACCGGTCCACCGACAAGCTGGGTCTGGAACGCAACGAATGTAACCGGCAATAATGTACCGTTTTACATCAATACCACCACCGTGACGCTGGCAAACATATCGTACGAATTCAAAACGGCGGGCAACTACACGATCAAACTGAACGCAACGAACACGTTAGGGTCGAGCATTTCAACGCAGGTCACGTGGGTGAATGTGAGTGCCGCTCCGGTAACCCCGGTCGCCAGTTTCAGTTCCACGAACACATCAGTAGCAACCAACACTACCTCGCAGGGCTGGGCGGGTGTTGCACCGTTTAGCATGGTGTTCAATGACACATCGACCGGTCCACCGACAAGCTGGGTCTGGAACGCAACGAATGTAACCGGCAATAATGTACCGTTTTACATCAATACCACCACCGTGACGCTGGCAAACATATCGTACGAATTCAAAACGGCAGGCAACTACACGATCAAACTGAACGCAACGAACACGTTAGGGTCGAGCATTTCAACGCAGGTCACGTGGGTGAATGTGAGTGCCGCTCCGGTAACCCCGGTCGCCAGTTTCAGTTCCACGAACACATCAGTAGCAACCAACACTACCTCGCAGGGCTGGGCGGGTGTTGCACCGTTTAGCATGGTGTTCAATGACACATCGACCGGTCCACCGACAAGCTGGGTCTGGAACGCAACGAATGTAACCGGCAATAATGTACCGTTTTACATCAATACCACCACCGTGACGCTGGCAAACATATCGTACGAATTCAAAACGGCAGGCAACTACACGATCAAACTGAACGCAACGAACACGTTAGGGTCGAGCATTTCAACGCAGGTCACGTGGGTGAATGTATCGGCAGCTACGGGAACTCCTCCCGTCGCCAGTTTCAGTTCCACGAACACATCAGTAGCAACCAACACTTCCTCGCAGGGCTGGGCGGGTGTTGCACCGTTTAGCATGGTGTTCAACGACACATCAACGAACACTCCGACAGCGTGGAAATGGGGTAGAAACAATCTCACTGTTGCCGCATGGGAACAGTTCAGCACAACCAATAACGCCACACAGGCATTTGTTGCAGGGAACTGGTCGGTCAATTTAACCGCAACAAACAGCGGAGGCTCCGGTATATCCGGAATTACGTGGGTGAATGTGAGTGCCGCGCCGGCAGCCCCGGTCGCCAACTTCGCCGGGACTCCCCTATCAGGCACGGCTCCACTTGCCGTGACCTTCACAGACACCTCAACCGGAACTCCGACAAGCTGGAACTGGGTTTTCGGTGACGGAAACACCAGCTCATCAACGAATCCGGTATTCACGTATGTAACCTCCGGCTACTTCACGGTAAAGCTGACTGCAGCCAATGCCTTCGGATCGAATGCCAAAACGATGTCTCAGTATATATCAGTCGCTGCGGTTTCCCGACAGAATAGCACAGCAAATGCAAATATCACCCAAACGACAAACGGTGGACAGACTAATGTTAATGTTTCCACTTGTGATCCGGGAATGACCGTAACAAATACCACCACTCAGGTTCTTGTGATCAATCCTGCACTCGGGTGGCAGAAATATACCTTTGACGGCGCGAATATTACGAAAAATACCTGCTATGTAAACATATCAGTTTCCAATGTCACGATGGACAGCACCCCATTTACAGCATCATTACCGGGTCTTGGAACGGTGAGCACATCACTTATCATTGGACAGAACCAGACAACAAGCGGCACACTTCAGCAGGAGATTATACCCGGAGCTAATACAACAGTAACGAATGCGTTCCAGCTTGCTGCAACAAACAACGGTCTGACATTGGGAAATATCGCATACACATTGCAAATTGGCGGTGCTGCACCGTTCAATAGAAATCTCACTGCAAGCGGCGTGATCATAAACATGAGCGCCAGTCACACATGGGTTCTTGCAAATGGAGGTACTGGTGCGATAAGGATCTTCAGGTACTCTGATACCGGGGTAGTGCAGATGCTGCCTACTACGTTCGTTGTCACCGATGCGGGAAGTATTGATTATTTCATAGCAACTTCAGTGAACGGATTTTCAGAATTTGGGCTCGGTGGAACAAGTACTACACCCGGTCCCGGTCCTTCCGGAGGTGGCGGTGGGGGCGGAGATAGCGATGGCCCCGTCAGCATGGTAACCCCGCAGCAGGTACCCATAACCACTAAAGTAAATGTTGGCGGTGATTCTGCCGTCACGCAGGTTACAATTACCGGCACAGGAATCTCCGGAGCTATCGTAACCGGTACCGTAGTCTCCGGGCCGGGACAGAACACTACACCACCGACCGGTAACGTGTACCAGTATATGGATATCACACCTGCACGGTACACCACCATCAGCGAAGCGATCATCTCATTCAAGGTGCCGGTCACGTGGCTGACTGAACACCAACTTACCCCGCAGAATGTCATCATGTACCATCTGGTGGAACAAACATGGGTTGCACTCCCCACAACGCTGGTCAAAGTTGAAAACGGAGTCGCGTATTACACGGCAGCAAGCCCCGGATTCTCGCGGTTTGCGATCACCGGACAGGCCGGTGTCACATCCGGTACACCGTTGGCAACACTTACGCCAGCAGGGCAGACCTATGGTGAACTGTCACCAGCAACAGCTACCAAAACCCCCACACCCGTTGCGGTTGTCGTCAGATCCGTAACAACGCAGACCACAGCCATACCGGCGGTCTCTCAACCGGCACCCGCTCTCCCGCTTCTGACCCTCGCGATTATTGGGGGGGTCGTTGTGGTGCTTGTCGCTGGAGGTTTTCTGATCCGGCGCTGGTGGATCCGGAGACAGAACCCGACGCTGTTCCGGGATTACGATTAATTTTTTTTCAAAGCTCCAAGGGTTACACTTCCCCTATCGAAAAAATCCGGCCGGGAAATTTCCGGCCCGGCCCCCCCGGCCCCACCCGCCCCCTCCGAAACCCGGGGGCTGGCCGGCTCTCGCGTAACAGTCCAGCCTTGTCCCGGTCATCGCACGCCGTTTGACAATTGCCGGAACATGAACGGGTACCGGAACGTGCATGTACCGGAGTGTTTGGGAGAGGGAGCGATCAGCGGAATTGATAAAACTCCCGAAATCGTAAATGCATTAATAACAAGAACACACCAACCACACACATACAGGAATATATGGACGCACTCGCACTCCTCCGTCAGCACGAACCGGAACTGAAAAAACAGTTCGGTGTGACGAAAATCGGCATCTTCGGCTCATTCGCACGCGGAGAGGAGCGGCCGGACAGCGATGTTGACGTTCTCGTCACATTCCAGAACGGCAGGAAAACGTTTGACAATTTTATGGGAACCAAATTCTATCTCGAAGATCTCTTCAAGCGGAAAGTTGATCTGGTGACGGACGCGGCACTCAAGCCCCTCATCCGGGATCCGATTCTTCAGGATGTAGTCTATGCCTAGGTCCCAGCTGCTCTACCTGAACGATATTTCAGAGGCAGCAGGAAATATCCAGTCGTATGTAGGTGACCTGACATTTGAGAAGTTCAAAAACGATCGGATGCGAATTGATGCGGTTGTACGCAATTTTGAGGTTATCGGGGAAGCGGTCAAGAACCTGAGCGATGACCTGAAGGCACAGTTCCCGGCAACTGACTGGAGAGCGGTTGCCGGGTTCCGTGACACCCTGATTCATGGATATTTTGGCATTGACCTGGAGATTCTCTGGGATATCATCGTGCATAAGATCCCGGTCTTACAAAAAGAAATTGCCGCGATTATCGCACACGAGAAAGCGAAGAACAAATAATAAAATCCCGGGTCTGATCTTTTTTCATCAATTATTTGATTCTTTAATTCAGTTTTACGTTTTGGTTTCTGTACCACTCGCATAGCCGGTGAGCCTGACAGAAGATAACCGATCACGATCCAACCAGAAAATAATCAAAACAAAACTATCAATCCGTATTGGGTGATACCGTACTATCTTCCTCCGGCAGTAATTCTTCAGAAGAACTTCTCTTTCATCACTGCATCTCTCTGGATGCGGTACGGTTTGGAACAATCAGGCCGGACCGGAAATTTTCTGATCCGGAATTTTTACCTGCGTACGAATGGGTGGAGGAGATAACCGGGTTCTTTCCCATTTTTTATGCGGTCGGGCAGATTGATGCCGTGTTACCCATGACGGGTTATGCAGATAACTGGAGGTACCTGACGGGCGGTGAGATGGTCAATGGGAGATACCAAAAGATCTACAACCACAAGGGAGATTTCACCAACCTTGCCGTGTTCTCGTTTGACACCATTGATGGAATATTCATGGACTTCCAGAGCTGGCATATTGCGCTCAATGCCTGCATGAATGGCGGGAATGTGACACCTGCCGAACAACGCATGATCTTCAAACCTTCGTGGACCCGCAGCCGCTGGATCCGGGCAGCACTGAATGGCACACATTCGGTTCAGCTTGTTGCACCTGAATTACCACTCCAGTTGGCAAAACGCGGGTATGTGAGAAATACCAAAACCAAACTGATTGTTGAGCGAATGGGTTTTCCCGAGATAACTATCAAGAGAGTGAAAGTGATGAGTATTTTATGACCGGACAACCCCGATGATGTAACCAGGAACCGAGTACGGAATCGAAATACATTTGGATTCCTGGAATACGGAAACGTTTCAATAATCCGGATTTTAAACCCATCGAATTCGACGGGTTTAGAAAACGTAGCAAGGCTTAGCAAAAAATCCTCAGCTTATGCAGTATCCAGTGATCGCACCCATTTACCGTCGGCAAAAACCCTCCCGGATACCCTATCTCCCACCCCCAATCCGGGCGCTCTACGGCCCCCGATTGTCCATTCTGATGATCATTTTCGCAAACGACTTGCCAAAAACACTGCACTTTTACACAGATTTTTAGAATATGCGTTTTCCGCATGATTTAAGCCAAACGGAGCGATTTCCATCGAGCCCTGAAACGCTATTGTACGCTATTGGGAGGCAAAACCCGAAGGGGCTGGGGGGGTAGCACGGTCAAAAGGAAAAGAACCCCCTTTTTGAGGCCCGGAACGAAGGACTCTCACGTCTGACACCGACGTGAATTTCCCGTTATTTCCAACCCTGAGTTCATGCAAACTATCCTGGAGGTGGACTTCGTTCCGGAAGAGATCGCGTGAAATCTTTTTTGAGCGGGGGCCGGGAAAAATTTTCGTGAAAATTCCGGTTGAAAATTTTCCGGGAAAAGTCCGGCCGGGAAATTTCCGGCCCCGCTGAAACCCGGGGGCTGGCCCTGTCTCCGCGTAACGGCCCAGCCTTGAGCCGGCGATCGCATGCCGTTTGACAATTGTTCGGTACATGAACGGGCACCGGGACATGCAAGTACCGGAAATTTTTGGGGGAGTGAGTGAACAAATGGGGCACATGGGGCACATGGGGCACATGGGGCACATTGAGTGTCATTTCCGGGATCTTTTTTATGTACAGATTTCTCGTAAGACTTTACAGAAAATGGGGTCTAAGTGCCCCATGTGCCCACCATGAGAAAGGCCCGGGCCCCACCCGTCCCCTCAAAAACCCGGGGGCTGGCCACTCTCGCGTAACGGCCCAGCCTTGAGCCGGTCATTGCATGCCGTTTGACAATTGCCCGGAACAGGAACGGGCACCGGGATGTGCCAGTACCGGCACATCCGGCACATTGCCAGCATTTTCCGGGATCTTTATTTTGTACATTTTTCTCGTGAGAGTTTCCGGAAAACAGGTACAATGTGCCGGAAGTGCCGGAGGGATTAGATGTTTTGGAACCGGAAGGCAGGCCTCACCAATCCCCGCTGAAGACCATGCCTTAGCGTATGCGACAGCGAATATTGTGGGAACAACGGGTGGATTAGACTCAGGATGTTTTACTAAACGGATTGTAGATTACCAGATCCGGCACCTGATCAAAATCCCGCTCGTTCCGGGTAACGAGAGTCGCATCCAGAGACAAGGCAGAGGCAGCGATAACTGCATCGGGAAGGGTGATATTTACCCTCGTACGGAGATCAATGGTTTTCTCCGCAAGGGTATCAGTAAGAGGAAGGCACTGGGCACAATCAAGAAGATGTCGTGCCTGGGCAAGTCCTTCAGGAGTATGATCTTTCCAACCGAGAAGTTCGATACGGGTGATGATTGAAATGTTAAAAGATTCCTGAAGAATCTGGTCAATGACCGGTTTCTCGTTGTCAGGAATTGCACCCGCGAGATAATAGATGAGGATATTGGTATCGATCAGATAGGTGGTCATCCGCGGTTCCACTCACTTCGGAGAGCCCGCGCTACTTCCTGTGGATTTTTAATCCTGTCACGGTATATCCCGTAATAATCCTGCGGATTGCATGGTGCAAGCCTCGGCTTTTGCACCTGAAGTGTCCGCTCCCAGAGTTCAACGGGTATTATGACGCTTTTCTTATGGCCGCCGGCGTCATAAACGTACTGGATTTCATTCATTGTACCATCATTATTCCCACAAGAGAATATAGTTTTCCCGGTTCTGCTGAAGCCGGGGGCTGGCCGGTCTCTTTGTAACAGCCCAGCCCTGAACCGGTCATCGCATGCCGTTTGACAATTGCACGGTACAGGAACGGGCACCGGACCGGGCAGGTACCGGAGCGTGTCACTTGTGTCACATTGATGGCATTTTCCGGGATCTTTTTTCTGTACGATTTTCTCGTAAGACTTTCCGGAAAAGGGGGTTAAAGTGACACAAGTGACACAGAGAGAGTGGGCCCCACCCGTCCCCGCTGAAACCCGGGGGCTGGCCGGTCTCCGCGTAACGGTCCAGCCTTGAGCCGGTCATTGCATGCCGTTTGACAATTGACCGGAACAGGAATGGGCACCGGACCGGGCAGGTACTGGAGCGTTTGGGAGAGTGTGCAGTACCGGAAGGGGCAAAGGGAGACCTGTGGCCCGGAACCTCAGGGCACTTAGGGCACATAGAGGGCATTTTCGGTAATCTTTTTTCTGTACAATATTCTCGTAAGACTTTCCCGAAAAAGGGGTACATGTGCCCTTAGTGCCCTGAGGAAAAACCCGGAACAATTTGCATTATTCCCCATACAGCATCGGATCTGGCCGGTGCCGGCGTTTTGGGGCTCGGAGAAATGTACTTACCGGACCTTTTGGAAAAGTGAACGGTACCGGAAAGGGCTCCGGCCACTCCGGAACCGGACGGCCCGGGCCCCACCCGTCCCCTCCGAAACTCGGGGGCTGGCCTCCCTCGCATAACGGCCCAGCCTTGAGCCGGTCATCGCATGCCGTTTGGCAATTGTCCGGAACAGGAACGGGCACCGGGCCGGGCAGGTACCGGAGATTTTGGAAGAGTGAGCGGTACCGTTCCGGGCACCATGGACACCATTTTCACGATTTCCGGGATCTTTTTTATGTACAATTTTCTCGTAAGACTTTCCAGAATAACCGGAAATGGTGTCCATAGTGTCCAACTCGTGGATACCGGATGAATGTAGGGCACTAGTGGAGAGGGACAACTAAACTTGTAAATACTGTTCTGAAGGAATGCCTCACAATTTTAAATGTCATTGACCACTAGTGCTTTTGAAAAAATTTTAGTTAAAAAAAATCCAACCGATTTCCTTTAAAAGTCAGTCATAATCCTGAACAAAGTCGATTTCTTCCTTATCGATCCAACCGGTGAACTCATCGGTTCCGTGACCAACGGCCCTGCCGGCAGTGACCGCACAGCAGTCAGGGAGAATACCGGCCCCTACCTGATATGGGGTCGAAAATCATCGTTCTTATTCCGGGAGGATATCTCCAAAACAAAACCTTTAAAATAAGCAAAATTTCACTGTCCGGGTATGATCGGCGGAGCGATTACGCAAAGACGAGTGTTCATGGGTATTTGTGCGGTACTGGTAACGGCTGCATTGCTGGCAGCGGCCTGCACGTCATCCGTTTCACCATCCGACTACAACAAAGGCTACGCAATCGGGCTCGAAGCCTACACCTACGGCCTGCCCCTGCTCGTGACCAACACCACGTTTGCAACCATGACCAGCATCGATGTCTCGAACGGTGCGTTCGGTCCGGTCAACCAGTTCAATAACGTACGCACCCTGAACAACCCGGGAAGCACGGTGGTCGTGGCGCCGGGAGCGAGTTCGCTCTCGTCGATCGCGTGGCTTGACCTGAGCAGGGAACCGCAGGTCCTCCACGTGCCGGAGGTACCGGACCACTTCTTTGTCCTCGCCCTGATCGACCCCTACACCACGAATGTCGCAAACTTCGGCAGCGCGAGCCATACCGTGCCGGGCGATTACGTCATCGCCGGCCCCGGCCAGCATGCGGTGCCGATCCCGGCAGGGACCCACCGGGTCGATGTCAACTACAGCCGGATCTGGATCATCGGGTCCACCCAGCTCAAAGGGAGCGGCGATATCCCGAATGTCACCCGTATCCAGGACGGTTACACCTTAACGCCCCTCAGTAAGTACGGCACGGACTACCGGCCCATAAACGCAACCAATCCCAATACCACCGTCCAGGTCGCCACGATGCCGGGCGGGCTCGCGTTCTACGACATGCTCGGGCAGCAGCTCGTGATGTTCCCCCCGCCGGCTGCTGACCAGCCCGCGCTGGCCCGGTTCGCGGAGATCGGGATCGGACCCGGGATGCATCCCTCGCAGAACACGCACCTGAGCAAAGACACCATCCGGGGCATGGAAGACGCCGTGGCCGCCGGTCCCGGGCAGATCAAAAACGACACCGTCTCCCTCTTCCTCGAAAGTTTTGACAAGCACAACGGCTACCTGCTGGGAGGCTTCGGACAGTACGGGACCAATTACAAGCTGCGTGCAGTCATCAGCCAGATCGGTCTTGGTGCCTTCACCCCCGACCAGGCAATCTATGCCCTCAGCTGGGCGGACCATGACAAGATGCCGCTCGACGGATCGAAAAACTATGTCCTGCACATGGCCACTGCTCCGACCGGGGGCGAGAGCTGGACGCTGACCGTCTACACCCTTCAGGGGCAGATGGTCCCAAACCCGATCAACCGGTACCAGTTCAGCGACACCTCGGCTCCGAATGTCAACCCGGACGGTTCGGTGGACTTCTATCTCCAGGCCACGCAGCCCACAGACCCGGCAAAGATCGCCAACTGGCTCCCGACTCCTCCCGCCGGGCAGGGATTCGAGGTCATGTGGCGGCTCCTGGGCCCGAACCCGTCCGCAATTCCCGGCATCCTCGACGGCACGGGCTGGCAGCCGCCGGCCATCACAGCGGTGCCGTGATAGGCGACGAAGGATGAAGTCCCCGCATCCCGACTAAAAAAATTTGGGGTCTTCCCTGCCCTCTTGTGGGGAGGGGGCCCGGACACCCTCCGGGACGAACATCCCCGAAATGAGACGTGTGACAGGATAAAAAAATCAACAACAACCTTTTTTTTTAGGATTTGTAACCGGTGCCTGACCATTGTTCTGGTTCAGCGAACCTCCGGACCCCCACAATTCCCAAAAAAAAGGGTACAAAGTGACGCACTAAAGAGTTTGGCCGGTGCCGGCGTTTTTGGGGCTCGGAGAATTTCACTTACCGGAACTTTTGGAAAAGTGAGCAGTACCGGAAAGGGCTCCGCTACTCCGGTACCGGAAGGCCCGGGCCCCACCCCCTCCGGAACCCGGGGGCTGGCCGGGTCTCCGCGTAACGGACCCAGCCTTGAACCGGTCATCGCAGGCCGTTTGGCGATTGCCCGGAACAGGAACGGGCACCGGGACGTGAATGTACCGGAGATTTTGGGAGGGCGAACCGCGGAAGAAAGGATATTGCCGATCTACAATCCCCGGTATGCCACACTCCGGTGCCGGATATAGATCACCGTAACTTCGCGATCCACGTGAAGTACCTGATAGATCACACGATAATCGCCAACGCGAATCCGGTAAAGATTTTCTGCACCGGCAAGTTTGTAAGCATCGTGGGGAACCGGTTCGTTCACCAGATTCTCAATATGATCAAAAATATGCAGGACGATTTCTTTGGGGATTTTCCGGAGATCTTTTTCTGCGCTCTTTTTAAAAGAGAGTGAATACGGTTCCATGAACCCTGCTCACATTACGCGTTTCTTCAACTCGGCAAGGCTTATCGTACCTTCGTCACGCCGCTCGGCAACCATGGCAAGATCATGAAGATCTTCCTTGAGGTGCTGGTATTCGGCGAGCGGGAGGATGACTGCGACCTTATTGCCGTTCTCATCGACAACATACTGTTCAACAGCACTCATAGGAATTCCTGATTGTACGTTGTATTCACCTGATGATATAATCGCTTTTTGTTGCAGTCATCAAGACCATTCTCATCCACTCAAGGCAGCTGCGAATGCTACTCCGGAACCAGAAGGCCCGGGCCCCACCCCTCCGAAACCCGGGGGCTGGCCGGTCTCCGCGTAACGGCCCAGCCTTGAGCCGGTCATCGCATGCCGTTTGACAATTGTCCGGAACAGGAACGGGCACCGGGACGGGAAGGAACCGGAGATTTTGGGAGAGTGAGCGGTACCGGAAGGGGATCAGCTTCTCCTGAACCGGAAGGCAGGTCCGATCATCCCGCCTTCGCCCTAACCCTTATTCTCCCAAAAAACGAACCAGTACCTATTGTGAAAAAAGCGTTTCTCATTCTCATTATTATCACGTGCATCCTCATGGCCGGATGCACCAGCACAACCCCAACCGGCACGAACTCTCCCGACACGAAAACCACGCAGGCAATTGTCGTGAACGAGTCCATCCGGCCGGGTGACGATTTCTACACGCACGTGAACGATGCATGGCTCAGAAGCCATCCCATCCCGGCAGACAAGAGTGCCTATGGATCCTTTTACGAACTGATGGACAAGGTTGACCGTGATCTCCTTGATCTCTCCCTCAAAGCGGAGAATGTTTCATCAAAGAACGGGGACCGGAACCTCACCCTCATCGGGCAGTTCTACCGGTCCGGGATGGATACCGCTGCGATCGAGAGCGCGGGAACCCATCCCCTCAAAAGCGATCTCGCGATGATCGACGCCATCAGTTCCCGTAAGGACCTGACGAATGCAACCGTCACTCTCCTGGCAAAGGGATCCGGGCCATTGTATTATTATTTCGCCGATTCAAATCCCCGGAACAGTACCGAGATAGTTCCCTGGTTCTACCAGGGCGGACTCGGGCTTCCGGACCGGGACTATTACCTGAGAAACGACACAGAGAGCAGGGGACTCCAGGATAAATACCGGGCTCATATCGCCAAAGTATTTGTCCTGATGGGCGAGCCGGACCAGCAGGCAACAACGGATGCAAAGACCGTCTACGCTATGGAAGAGACCCTTGCCCGGAGTCATTTTACGTCCGAAGAGAACCGGGTTCCTGCAAAGACCTCCAACATCTATCCGCTCAAGGAGCTGGAAGAAAAATATCCGGCCATCGGGTGGGATTCCTTAAGCACTATCCCGGGTTCGGGACCGGTCAGTATCGTAGAGGTCTACCAGCCGCGGTACGTCGAGGGATTGAACACGCAGCTCCAGACCGCACCGCTTGAGGACTGGAAAGTGTACCTGCGGTACCACCTCGTCGATGGTTCATCCCGGTATCTCAGCGCACCGTTCGAGAACGAGAGTTTTGCATTCTATTCAAAGACGCTCTACGGAACCGAAGAGATGAAACCCCGGTGGAAACGCGTCATTTCTACGGAGAGCAATTCTCTGGGTGATCTCGTGGGCCGGGAATATGTTGCAACCTATATCGATCCCCGGACACGCGGCATGGTGACCGGGATGTTCTCCACTATCAGGAAAACTTTTGACGGCCGGATCGAAAACCTGACCTGGATGGGAAGCGAAACAAAGGCAAAGGCCCGGGAGAAACTTGCCGCCATGGGCGAGAAGATCGGGTATCCCGACCAGTGGATGGATTACTCGGGTCTTGAGCTTTCGGACTCGTATGTCAATAATGTCCGTTCTGCATCAGCATATTCCTTTATTCACGGGCCCGATGGACTCGATAAGATCGGACAGCCGGTGAACCCGGACAACTGGTTTGTAGCACCCCAGGTCGTGAACGCATTTTACGACCCGACAAAAAACGAGATGGTATTTCCTGCTGCGATCCTTCAGCCCCCGTTCTTTGACCCGAACGCAGATCCCTCGCAGAACTACGGAACTATCGGCTGGCTTATCGGCCACGAGATGACGCACGGCTTTGATGACCAGGGACGGCAGTACGACAAGGACGGGACCTTAAATGACTGGTGGACGCAGGAGGACGCGAAGAATTTCAACAACCGGACGGCCATGCTCGTTACCGAGTACAACGGATTCGAAGTTCTTCCCGGGCTCAACCTGAACGGGAACCTGACGCTCGGCGAGAATATCGCAGACTTCGGGGGCCTGACCCTGGCATACCATGCCTGGAAGGAGAACAAGAACCCGTCATCAGGAACGGCAGCTGTCAGTACATCAGATCGGCAGTTTTTCATTAGTGCGGCGACCACCTGGAGAGAGAATGACCGTGACGATACAATACGCCTCTGGACCCTGACCGATCCCCACAGCGCACCCAAGTACCGGGTGAATGGTGTTGTCTTCAATATTCCTGAGTTCTACGAAGCATTCCCGGAGATCCTGCCCGGGGATGCATTATACTGGAACGTGACCGATCGGCCGGTCATCTGGTAACTTTTTTTTTAGAAAACTGCGAAGAAATGTAAGTGCCGGCGCTTTTTTAGACTCGGTTAAATTCACTTACCGGACCTTTTGGGAAAGTGAACGATTCCGGAAAGGGCTCAGCTACTCCAGAACCGGAAGGCCGGGCCCCACCCGTCCCCGCTGAAACCCGGGGGCTGGCCGGCTCTCGCGTACCGGACCAGCCTTGAACCGGTCATCGCATGCCGTTTGGCAATTGCCCGGTACAGGAACGGGCACCGGCATGGATGTCCATCAAAAGCGTGTCACTTGTGTCACTTTGAAGGCATTTTCCGGGATCTTTTTTCTGTACGATTTTCTCGTAAGACTTTCCAGAAAAGGGGGTTAATGTGACACAAGTGACACAAGACTGATTGCGGAAGGGTTTGAGCCAGTTCCGGAAACAATCGCGGGGGCACATGGGGCACATTGAGGGTCATTTCCGGGATCTTTTTTCTGTACAATTTTCTCGTAAGACTTTCCGGAAAATGGGGTCTAAGTGCCCCATGTGCCCCCCATGATAGTAGAAGCCGGGCCCCACCCCTCCGAAACCCGGGGGCTAGCCACTCTCGCGTACCGGACCCAGCCGGGAGCCGGCGATCGCATGCCGTTTGACTATTGCCCGGAACAGGAACGGGCACCGGGACCGGGCAGGTACCGGAGATTTTGGGAGAGCGATCTATTGTCTGGAGAGCGAGGGTTTTTCGTGAAAAAAACAAAAACAACCGGGAAGAATTATCGCAGACCCTTCACCAGCAGTTCCATCCGTTCGATAAATTTTCCGGCCTCTGCCACAGATTGCCGGACTTCCTGAACGGTCGGGCGGGCATCCAAGCTGTACTGATCATCATGCCGCAGTCCCCTCATGTGATCGAATTGCAGTACCCACTCATCTTCCAATAATCCCCGTTCCCGGTAGGATTCGAGATACACCCCGATACAATAATGACTTTTTTCCCGGACCCCGTCACGGTATAAAACCGCCCGGGCCGCATGGAAATATCCCATATAGGCTGCCATAAGTGCTGACCGGAGCGCATCTGCATCACAGTCATACCCGGCTTCGGTTACCCACTCCCGGGCCTGTGCAAGTGACTGCATCGCCTTATCATGTGAGGCAGCAACCTTTCGCAGGAGTCCGCGTTCGTAACATTCATCAAGTCGTGTCAGGTGAATCACCTTCGAGCGTGATCGCTTGTTTCACAAACGACCGGTAAAATGGTTCATCAGAATCTTTCATGCCGGCAATCTTCTCCCGGGTGAGAACCAGGACATGGACTTCAGCGGAAAGTGCACGCGAGATATCCCGCTCCAGCTCTGCAACCATAATTCCTGTTGGCAGATTTTTTGTATAAACCCAGATATCGATATCGCTTTCTTCCGTGTTTGTCCCTTCAGCCCAGCTCCCGTACAGGCCGATGCCGGAAGCCCATGCCGGTTTTTTGCCCACCGCGGTGATCCGATCAATATTCAGGAGACGTTTTATCGCAACGGTCAGCGGGGAAAACTTCAACTGGTACGTGCGGTCGTTCTTCTCCAGGAGTCCGTCGCGTGCGAGCTGGGCAAGATACGGGGACACGAGTCCTTTTGACAGCCCGGTCTTTGATGCGAGCTGCTGCACGGTGCAGGAAGGTACGTTGAGAGCAGCATGGAGCAGGGTTACGCGTTCTGCTGTCCGGAAGAGCGCTGAGAGATCATGCAGTTCGTTCATAGTTCCTGAACAATAGGTTCACGTTTCATGAACAAAATGTTTGTGATCCGTGAACAACTATGGGCGCGATAGTGCCATTCATTGTCTGCGAGAGAGGTGATCAGCCTTGTTACCTGGTAAAAATATCTCCGTCGTAGAGGATCATGATCGCGTGGATAATTCTGTTGGCAGGACCTGATTTAATTGCACAAAATTGAGAATTATAGATCCCCTTTTCCAGAAAAAGCCCATTTTGAGGGATTCAGACAAAAATACGGCATATACTAGCCTGAAAAATATCCCTAATAGATCCTTTTGGATGGCAAATCTCCCTTGAGATGCCCTGAAGTAGGCACTCAAGGCAAAAAACCCCCTTTTTGAGGCCCGGAACAAAGTCACCTCACGTCGAACACCGACGTTAATTTCACGATACATTCCGGACCCCCTGTTCATGCAATTCTTCCAGGAGTTTTCGATCGAACAGGGGGTGATCTTGACCAAAACGGGGCTCAATTTGGGCGTTGTTTGGGAGTTTTGGGGGAACGGAGGCCGTTTAAGTGCCCGATTGGAGAGGTTGTTAAGTCTAAAAAACGGGGGGTTTCAGGAGAGGCAGGGGGGGTTTGTTCTGATGGGATCGTGTGAAATTTTTATTTCATGATCCGCTTGAAATTTTCCCGGCAAAGTCTGCTCAAAAGTGTTCAATCAAAGTCCGGTTGAAAATTTTCAGGCAAGGTTTGATTGATCGACACGCGTCTTTCAAGCAGGGGCTGATGGGTCGATTGAAATTTTCCGGGCAAGGTTCGATTTATTTTTTTCAACCAGAGTCTGCCTGGAATTTTTCAATCAAGGTCCGGTTGAAAATTTTCCGGCAGGGTCTGATGCATTTTTCCCGCACGTCCGCACGTCGCAGAGGGACCTATGGACGCACATTTCAATCAAGGTCTGGTTCATTTTTTTCAGACAAGGTCTGCTCAAAAGTTTTCAATCAAAGTCCGGTTGAAAATTTTCAGGAAAGATTTGATTGATCGATACGCGACTTTCAAGCGGAGGCTGAGGGGTCGATTGAAATTTTCCGGTCAAGGTTTGATTTATTTTTTTCAACCAAAGTCTGCCCGGAATTTTTCTATCAAGGTCCGGTTGAAAATTTTCCGGCAGGGTCTGCTTAATATTTCCGGCCCGGCCCCCACCCGTCCCCTCCTAAACCCGGGGGCTGGCCAGTCTCCGCGTAACGGCCCAGCCGGGAGCCGGCGATCGCATGCCGTTTGACTATTGTCCGGAACAGGAACGGGCACCGGGACGGGCACGTACCGGAGATTTTTGGAGATAAACACAGTCTTTATGATATTCGGATAGGAATACAAACCCATGCGATTGTTTCAGTTACTTGTATTCATCTTCCTGATACTTGCTGTAAGTGTCTGCGGGTGCACGACCCAGTCACCTGCGCCGGTCCACACGACACCGGCAGCTGCTGTCCCCACAACACCCACAGGGTCCGGGGACTGGAAATTTGTTGTATTCGCAGATTCCCCCGACCCGGCGGGGAACACGACAACCGGTGTCAGTCCGGCCCTCATCCCGATTGCTAAAGCAATCGCCGCGGAGAAGCCGGACCTTGCCCTGTACATGGGTGACCTGGTCAACGGGTGGGAATTAACAAAGGCGTCCCCGATGGCGGGCAATTACACGGGTCAGTTCGAAAACTGGATGAAATACGTTGCTCCTATCCACAATTACACTGACGGTACCGGAATCCCGCTGTATGTAATCCGGGGTAACCACGAGGACGGCCCGAACCAGACTGTTATGCCCCTCCTCGAGGCCTATCGCGCCACTGCAGCTGCCGGTATGCCGTCAAACGGCCCGCCCGGTGAAGAGAAGCTGACATATTCAGTCACGCACAAGGGTGCAAAATTTCTCCTGAATGACAATTATATTGCACACAATGGTAAGAAGGAGACGGTGAACCAGAGCTGGGTCAACGAGCAGCTCACGCAGGATACCCGGCCGTTCACGTTTGTCTTCGGGCATTCTCCCGCATATGCTGTGGTTAACGATACTAAAGAGAATGATTACTCCATCGACACGCATAGAACAGAGCGTGATATCTTCTGGAAGAGCATGGTTGACAACAACGTATCTGCCTATTTATGCGGGCATGCCCACCTGTATGTCAGGAGCGAATCTCAGGGTGTCAGGCAAATAGTCAGCGGGAACGCCGGGGCACACGCGATAGCATTCGATCCTGCAAATGTGGATCCTGCACTTACCCTGGAAAACCCGTTAAAGACAATCGCCAAGGATGACCAGAGAGTCGGCTATCTTGTCTTCACGGTCCATGAAAGTACTGGGACGTTTGATGGTGTTGAGAAACAGTTGAACCCGTTGACCGGTTTGTGGGAAACCGGGGATACGTTCACTCTCAAAGCCCGGTGAAACAACCGGGCACCTGACCGTTTTTTTTAGTTCTCATAAAGGGCTTCTTACTTTTTTCCGAAACATGGCCCCACCCGTCCCCCCCGAAACCCGGGGGCTGGCCGGGTCTCGCGTAACAGCCCAGCCCTGAACCGGTCATCGCATGCCGTTTGACTATTGTCCGGAACAGGAACGGGCACCGGACCGGGCATGTGCCGGAGATTTTGAGAGAGTGAGCGGTACCGGGGGGCACATGGGGCACATTGAGGGTCATTTCCGGGATCTTTTTTCTGTACGATTTTCTCGTAAGACTTTCCGGAAAATAGGGTCTAAGTGCCCCATGTGCCCCCAATGAGAGAGGGCGGGCCCCACCCACCCCTCCGAAACCCGGGGGCTGGCCGGTCTCCGCGTAACGGCCCAGCCTTGAGCCGGTCATCGCATGCCGTTTGACAATTGCCCGGAACAGGATCGGGTACCGGGGTGTGTGGGTACCGGAGATTTTGGGAGAGTCTGCGGTACCGAAAAGGGCTCAGCTACTCTGGTACCGGAAGGCAGGCCCCACCCGTCCCCGCTGAAACTGGGGGGCTAGCTAACTGGTTGACTGTAGGATCATTGGCACCGGTGAAAGATTGCCTGATCCCTTAATGAGATTAAAAAAATTATTTTGTTGGTGAATTTTGAGAGGATGTATGGGGAACTGCCTTATAGGTCAGATATCCAGAATGACTGATACCAATGAGGAATAAAAATCCTTCATCGAATGGAGGCATTGTCACGATCATCGTGGTCTTTGCCAGGAGAAGTGTACTGATAGCAAATGCATAAATCAGAACGATAATGATTGTGAAGAAAAACATCTGGATTTTACTCAGATCCAATATCGCACCATTACCGGTTTCATCCCCCTTAAATAAATCAGAAACCCGGGCATACGCGGGTGTTTTGTAAGAGAGGATTACCCCTTTTGAGATAATCTTTCCCGTTGAATACCCTTGGTTGCCCAAACGCGAAAGAGTAGTTTGCTTTTCACTGGGATCTCCTCGCGTCTCCTTTTTTCCATTTAAAATCAGCGAGGATCCCACGAATGATGTGGTGCTGATTCCAATCAGTATCCATAACTCCGGGGGGATAGTGATTAAAAGAGGACTGGGGTTATTATTGATAACATTTGAAAAGGCGATGGTAAAAATGCTGGAGAGAACAACAATGGTCCACAATGTTAATTGTAATCGGGACAAACTCATTTTATTTCGTCCATCAATGATGAATCCAAATAATCGCCCGGTAACACCATGACCGATTGCAATAATCGAGAGACTGATAAGCAATAAGACAACAATCCAAGACGCAAAACGATTAACCGGGGTTACAAATAATCCAACTACCACCAGACTAATAACCAAGATAACCATTGCAATGGTATGCCAAAAAGTCCATTTTTCATTGTTCATTATCTCACCAATTAATGATTCATTAAAATAGATATAACTAATATTCTATACAGGTTTCTATAATTCGGTAGGGGGTAAACAACCAGATTGGATGACATGAGACAACAATAAAAATTCATATCCATACCTATGACGGAAAATTAATATTCAGAAAAAATATAATACAAATTGCGTGTAACCCACGCGAGCCGGGTATAAATCTTCTTTAGATGAATGATGAATAGGTCATTGATTGCAAAGATGAGTAATACCCGGGTTTGATTATATACGATCTTCGTACGTTCTTCTGCAGCCCCTTCTAAATATTTTCCTATCGGGATTTACTTGGCATCCTTATGAATACAACGAGGGGAGGCATTTTTTCTCATAATTCAGATCGTGTTCATCAGCAAAGAAAATACAAATTTAATTCACTCATATATCAGGAATGAGATAGGGCGTGTAGATCAATTTTTGAAATCCGGGCAGAAAGATGAAATTGTCACGATTTCCGGGATCATTTTTATGTACAGTTTTCTCGTAAGACTTTCCGGAAATAAGGGTATATCTGCCCGGAGTGCCTGGAAAAATATTCCGGCAATTCCGGCCCGGGCCCCACCCCTCCGGAACCCGGGGGCTGGCCGGTTTCGCGTAACGGCCCAGCCGGGAGCCGGTGATCGCATGCCGTTTGGCAATCGACCGGAACAGGAACGGGCACCGGACCGGGCAGGTACCGGAGAGTTTGGGGGAATGGGCGGTACCGGAAAGGGTTCAGTTACTCCGGAACCGGAACGATTGCCATAGGTTACGGTGCGATCACCGAGATACAATCGACCCGGGAAAAATCACGATCATTGGTTACGAGATGATCAAGGGCATAATGCGTGCAGCTCGCTGCATGGAGAGCATCGGAGAAGAGGAGACCGTACTTTTGTGAGAATGCAAGAGTTTCATCCAGAAGTGGAGCAGTATCAAGAATGATAATCCCATAATCGTGGAGCACTTCCCGGGTTACATCGAACGGGAGAGAAAAATCCGCAATCCGTTCCGGATTCTGTTTCAGGAATGTAACCGCTTCTTTCGGCTGCATGCCTTTTTCGGTGTACACCTGCATGAGCAGGACTTTGTGGAAGAACTCATCGATGACGGTGCTGTTGACATGGCCCTTCACCACACCATTCCGCACCTTTTCGAGCAGCTCTTCACAGGCAGGAGTGAACCGGGTAGTAGTAAAAGCGTAGATGAGAATATTGGTGTCAAGAAATACGGAACAATCCTGAAGGCCGGAGATCTTCATCAATAGAGCTCTTCGATATCGGTTTCTGCGATCATCATGGCGAATTGTTCCGGGACGGGGATCTTGGTCCGGCCGGTTTTCTTTTTCAACCGTACAAGGACTTCGTTCTGACCGTTTGCCAGCGGGTGATCGAGGATGATCGTGCGCCCGTCAACCATTTTTCCTTCGACAGTAACCGGCATGTTCGCTCCTTTGGTATTTCATATATTACTGCTCTGGTATATCTGCTTCTCTCTCTCCGGATGCAGTGGTCTGTCATCCAGCCCGGGCCCCACCCGTCCCCTCCGTAACCCGGGGGCTGGCCGAGTCTCTTTGTAACGGCCCAGCCTTGAACCGGTCATCACACGCCGTTTGACTATTGAGCGGTACCGGAATGGGCTCCGGCCACTCCGGAACCGGAAGGCCCGGGCCCCACCCGGCCCCCTGTGCAGGTGCGCCGTCAGCAGGATCAGCATTCAGCACCGGCTGTTGTCGCGGTAATGCAGGGACCTGCAGGCACCAGCCGAGCCACTCCTTCACAACTTCAGACATGCGGGTCATGCTGAAGGCTCTGCAATATTCTGTCTTTTTTCAGCCCTTCAGGCAGCTGGCCGGTTTTTGTGTACAGGTAGAGGCATACGATGAGGATTTCTGCTAAAATCATGGCCGCTGTAAAGATGAGGTTGAGTGCGATATCCCCGGAAAGACTACGACCGGGAGCCACCGGGTTTGTAATTATCGCCGGGATGAGGCCAATAAATCCCATGATGAAGAACGCCAGGATAATGGTTGTGAGTCCGCCGGAGATCTCCCGCCAGTACGTCCGGACGATCCCCGCAGAACCGACTATTGCCTCACGGAGACTCTTCTCCTCGAACAGAAAGACTGGAACTACAAACAGGGTCAGCATGTACACGGAAACGAGAAGGATCGATCCCCCGATCTCCAGGATTCCCCCGGGGTACCAGACACGTGCAGATTCAATAGCGGTCTGAACAGTGGTGATGAGGAGTGCCCATGCGGCAATGGTCCGCAGGTGCAGCCAGGCATTTGCCAGACCCTCATGGACAGTCGGGATCCGGCCCGCGAGAGTAACCGATACAACGGTGAACAGGCTGGCGACCACAAATGTTCCGAGCAGGTGGCCGGCAAAACTCGTTGTGAAGATGAGAGATAGCCACGATAAGGATCCCTTCGCAACAATGACAGAAGCTGAATTAACCATCGCACCACTCCCGGTCATGAGATCGATAAGATACTGCGTTCCAATCTCCATCTCGATCGTCAGACCGGTCAGAAGGGAAAAAATAAGGATGGCAGTGTTCTTCCGGATAAGGCCCACGCTCTCCTTCGCAAGATCGAATCCCCGGCCGAACCGGCCGGGCGCGTGGGCATTTGTACCGGTTTTCGGAGATTTGTCAAACGACGGAGGGATTGTGCCCTCTTGTGCGTACGCATAGAGTCCGAAAAGGAAGATACTCCCCAGCAGTGTGAGAACTGCCATTTCGATGACCATTATCGCACCGAAGATGAAATACGCATCGACGCGTTCGGGTGGAGTGAATGGCGAACCGCCCGCCGCTGAAGGTACAACCCAGACGAGCACGAGTGCGAAAAAGATCAGGATGGATACCAGAAGATAGAGAAGTGCCCCGGTGATAATTTCAACCCATAACCGTTTCAGCCAGGATACGGATCTATCCACACTCGCGGAAAAACTCTCAGTTTCGAACGCAAGGATAGGGATAACAAAGAGGGTTGAAATTGCAAAGACCAGCTCAAAAACACCTGCCATCCCGCTCAGGATCCCGGCTGGGATGGACCCGGGGAAAAACGCCCGGAACGTCGGGGGAATGATAGTCGCGACTGTAAGAATGAGGATGTACCCGTACGCACGAACCGTCCGCTGTGCGGCAAACGAGAGGCTTTCCCGGAGATCGATCTTCCTTCCACGGGACGTCTCTCTGACAGAGTACATAATGCCGATAGTGATCATGACTCCCCAGCATTCAACGATCAGGCCAAGCGAGATGACACAAAGAAGCCACAGGAATGTTCCCTGGGCCGGAAGGATCCCTGCACCAACGGGGATACCGCTGGGGAGGGGGAGATCCTGAAGGGTGAACTGCGCAAAGAAAAAAAGCGCCAGGATCGCAGCAAACAGCGAGTACCATACAAGGCTCATATTTTCCCGGAGGATCCGGAAACTTCCCATGAACAGCAGTAATCCCCGGTTTCTCCTCCCGGATCCAGAGGACGCTCCCGGTTGCGGGATGTCGTGAATGGAGTGTGGGAGTTCTGTCGGTACTACTGACGGTGCTGTTCTCAGGGTACCCGCGTTCGGGCACCAACCGAGATATGACATAATTCTTTCTGCGATCTGCATAATTTATTTCTTCGGATTAGAGAAGGGGGGCATATTCATCGGGGATTTCATGGACTCTTTTACCTAACAAATCCCGGAGGGTCTGTCTGAGTTCAGGCGAGAACGGGGTAATGACAACAACACTCTTGTTTCCTGTTGTGACCACTAACTGGAAGGTTACATGATACCGGGCATTTGCGGGTTCGACAGGATACAAACCGAAAAGAAACTGAGGCCGGGAATAGCGGCCATAGGTGTTTACCCACGTAATGGTGATCTCTTTGATCGTATCCAGAGGAATTGCGTTCGTATCAGGTTCCGCGATAAATACTTCATCAGGATCCTTCTCAAGATACTGTCGGATGAGATTTTCCTGTTGTTCCCGTAACACGGAATCGTTATCGCGGGCGCCCGATTGTTTCGTTGCCGGCTTTGCCTGATTGGATTCCGTAAAAAATACTCCAGCAACCGGATTTGCCTGGAGGAATGCATGCGGGACGGGCATGATGATCATCATGGAGCTGGTTATGAACATCAGGCACCAGCGATTTTTCCGGTTGTCGCCGGTCTTTTCGAAACAGTCAGTTACATGAAGGAAGGGGCCCTGGAACGACAGCCTGTCCGCTTTCAGGACCGGTTTCACATCCGGGCACCAGCACAGATCCTGTTTCAATGGCGATCCAAAGTTCATACCATCGCCTTCACTTTCGTAAAAAGTTCCTCGGCCATCTTTGTCGGGTCGGCTGTTTTCTCGATCCGTATGCCGAGCTCAGTTGCATAATCCCAGAGCAGCTCAATACATTCAGTATACCGCTGGCAGGTGCCGCAATTGCCCTCATGATCGTACCATACCTGGACCCCGTGCTTTTCGGAGACGAAGATAATTGCAGCGGTCTGGAATGGTATCGACCGGCCGAGCAGGATTCCCCGTTCTGCATTGATCTTTTCTATTGCGATCTGATTTGCATGTGCCATCTCCAGGAGTGCCGATTCTATCTTCCCGTCCATGACAAGAAGGGCCTTGGACACGGCTTGCCGGGAGATCCCCAGCACGTTCGCAATAACAATATTGGGAGAACCGTTGCGCCGCATCTTCCAGAATCCGAACTGTTTGTCGTTCGTTGGCAGAAGCATTGGTCAATGTATGAATGTTGACTATATAAATTTTCTTAAAATTGCCCATGTCCCATAAAATAACGGAAGCAAGGTGTCAGGATCTCTTTCCCACACCCATCCCTGTAATCATCCCGACCCCATAATGCTGGGCGGTCCCCAGGTCCGCCACCCGGGCCAGCACATGTTTGGCCATGACGATAATATCAGCCGGGACGTGAATCTTTGAATCCATAACGCAGGTAGTTCCGTTGGACGCTACAGGTTAAACCGATAAAGATAATAATGCAATAATTGAACTCTGGTGCTATGCAGAAGCGATGGTTCCTGACGATATGCCTCCTTCTCATTGCATGCGTAATCCTGACCGGTTGCCTGGATTACCTCACCGGAACCTGCCCACGGCACTGGACCAACGAGACCATCTCCCCATCGCCAAACACCACAATCAACCTGCGGGTCGACACTCTCGGTCCCGCTCCAATCACGGTGCTGGACTCGGATTCGGATGTGATCAGAATCGCGGTGAATTACTGTGCGGACCCTGCCGTAAAACACCGGGAAACCAAAGAACGACTGTATATCAATGCATTTGTTACATCACCTCACGATGCAACACAAAATGTCGTGGCGGATATCCTCGTGTCCCTGCCGGCGGATACCAATTATACCCTGAATATCTGGAACCAGCAGTATACCCCGGTGACAAACCGGTATACCAGCGGGAACCTCACGCTCTGGACAAATCATGGAGACCACCTTCCCCCTACTCAGATCAATGACCTCGGGCTGACACGACCATAGCTGCTGTATTCAGACCTTTCTGTTATCGTCTATTTCCGGCCCGGCCCCCCCTGTCCCCTCCGAAACCCGGGGACTGGCCGGTCTCCGCGTAACGGCCCAGCCCTGAACCGGTCATCGCATGCCGTTTGGCAATTGCCCGGAACATGAACGGGCACCGGGACGGGCAGGTACCGGAGCGTGTCACTTGTGTCACATTGATGGCATTTTCCGGGATCTTTTTTCTGTACGATTTTCTCGTAAGACTTTCCGGAAAAGGGGGTTAAAGTGACACAAGTGACACAGAGAGAGTGGGCCCCACCCATCCCCGCTGGAACCCGGGTGGCTGGCCGGTTTTTTTTGAAGGGGCCATCCGTGAGAGGCAAAGTTAACTTAAAAAAAGAATTTTAGTGTAGTCCATGAGCACTGTTATTTTTGTTTTAAAAATTTTGGTGATTTCCTCAGGTCTCTAATCTTATACCAACCACCTGCACTGAAAAATGCTATGATCAATATACAAATTATGTAAACGAAGAATGAGACTAAATCATTTGGACGGATAATAACAGTGGCAAAAATGATTATCAAAGGGAAAGCAACAATATCAGGTATTGTAACAAGTAATAATTTGTAAAGCGGTTTAGAGTAGAGTAGATCTAAATCAACTGGAGAATTCGCATCTTTAATAGTACCTTTAATTTCAATATCCTCAGCTATTTTACCGGAATGTATTACAATTATTTCTGCTCCATCTTCTTTTGAAAGATAATCAAATGAAATGTTTGAATATTTATTATCAAAAACGGGACTTACTACTAATGCGTTTGCAAAATTTGAATATTTATTTACAGCCACAATGAAGATTTTGACATTTTCCTTTGCTTGAATACGAAGTGGATCTATTGTTGAAATATCGGTTTTATCAATTCTGTCATTTCCATTATTCCAGAATCGGATTATTGTTGATGATAAATTTTGTATCGTTTCACCATTGTATAGAATATTTAATCCGGGAAAAAACGGAATATTATTAGTAATTATATTATTATTTGTTCTTGTAAAAACGGGTTTTTTCTTCTTGATACTGACGTAGCCAAAATATAAAGTTCCAATCAATCCTAAAATACCAATTATATATCCACTACTTTGCCAAATATCAAAATCCATAAATATTTTTGCAATTTTAACACGAAAAAGATACCTTATCTGATATGTCTTTTTTTATTTTCAAACAGAGTCTGATCAGAATTTCCTGGACCGAATATAGTTAATAAATTCCGGAATCGATTACTGGCCGGTCTGAATGCGATGGCGGTTCAGCCTTGAGCCGGTCATCGCATGCCGTTTGACAATTGCCCGGAACAGGAGCGGGCACCGGACCGGGCATGTACCGGACCTTTTAGGAAAGTGAGCGGTACCGGAAAGGGCTCCAGCCACTCCGGAACCGGAAGGCCCGGGCCCCACCCATCCCCGCCGAAATCAGAGGGGGCTCAGCTTAAGAGATAGACAAGGGCTGCTCCCATATCTCCCCATCTGGGTCCATATTAGCCCCGGATTGCATCATTTCCGGCACCCGACCGGCCAGTTCCGGTGATTTCCCGGCCAGTTCTTTTCAGGAAATCTTATTTTAATTCCTGATGGGGAAACGGGGCATTTTGAGAGGAGATAAACCGGCCAGTACTGTGCAGTTTGGATTGAGGAGAGCCGATAGCCCTCTAGGGCAGGAGATTATGAGGCAGGACGGGAAAAAGAACCCCGTTTTGGGGAGCGGATATTCCGGTAAGAGACCCAGGGAGACCTGTACTCCGCTCATCTCACTTCTCCGTCGGAGACCCGCTTCATGAGCACGAGTCCGGGCCTCCAAAATGACAGTAATTCATGAAAAAACGACACTATTGTTTTTAAGAAATCGCATATCGAGCCCCGTTTGGCTGGATTGCGGGGTTAACGGGCTCTAAAAAAACCGCTAATAGCATCAATTGGATGGGCGATCGTTTTTCGGATTAAGAGGAGTTGGTGGAAAATGAAATGAAGGCCTGTTTTGGGGTCCGGGTATTCCAGGTCCCGGCCCGGGCCCCACCCCTCCGAAACCCGGGGGCTGGCCGGCTCTCGCGTAACGGCCCAGCCTTGAGCCGGTCATCGCATACCGTTTGATGATTGTCGGGAACAGGAATGGGCACCGAGATATAGCGGATGGGGATAGCCGATGATTAAAATGAATAACATAAATAAGGTTCTGAAAGAATGATCTTTCAAGACAATTATGATTATTAAAAAAATATCAATCAAAAATTTTCGCTCTTATGGTAATGAACCCTTTACTCTGTCTCTTTCCCCAAATACGAACACTTTGATCGGCGAAAATAATGTAGGTAAAACAACAATTTTTGAAGCTTTGAAAAAAATTCTTATTTTAGATAGTGGATGGGATAACGAAGATTTTTTCGTCCGAGATGGGACGAAAGAAATGAAAATTTCTATTGAATGCATTCTTGATAATGAGCAGATTCGGAGTATCATAAATACATATCAATTGCCGTACAATGAGGAAGAATTTACATCCAACCTATCAAATGAGTTGGAGTACACATATACGAGAATTTTAGGTCAAGTTTATTTAGGAATTAAAATTGGGTTTTTAGAAATTGAAAATGGGATAGGACATATTGAACCTTTTGAGAGAGACAAGGGATATGCCGTGATTGGGTGGCATCAAATAATTGAAGAGTTAAAAAGAGATAAATCAAGATCTCTGAAAACAATTTGTGAATCTCTAATCGAGGTACCAAAGAAGAATAACCCCGGTTCTCACTACGGAATTAATTTTCAAACAACTGATCTTCTTAAATCAGTTATCTCGATAATCGCTTCAAAAACTATTATCTTAGAAGAGTTCCGGGAAAAACCACAAATTAAGGCAAATAAATCACTCATTAGTCCAACAGGAAGGGATCTTGCAAATATTTTAGATGGCTTGAAGAATGGTCCTGACGAATTCCGGAAAAAATATGCAGAAATTCAACGACAATTCCAAAATCTATTTCCTCATCTCAAAATTGAGTTTTTAGGAATTGATGAAAATAAAAAAATTGAGATTCAAAAAGGACCCATTTTCTCAACAACAAATTACATCGGTTCTGGTGTTCTTCAGACATTATTTTTATTGACCCATATGATTACACATCCGGATAAAGTTCTCTGCATCGATACGCCGGAAATACAACTTCACCCACATGTTCAACGTCGGTTAGGAAAACTTCTCCAAACTTCTAAAGAGGTTCAAATTATCCTAATCACTCACTCACAATATTTTTTGCCAATCTCAAAAGATTCAAGACTTATCCGATTCATCCAAAGAGATGGGAATACAAAAGCAATTTACCCTTCAGAAGGATATTTCACAGATTCGGATTTCAACATTTATGATCAAATCCTTACCGTTGACAACAAGGAATTTTTCTTCTCCCGATTGGTGTTGCTTGTTGAGGGATTATCAGATCAATGGGTAATGCAAATTTTTTCATCTGCGGAAGGATTTGATCTTGATGAACATGGGATTAGCATCGTTTCTGTGAATGGGAAAACAAATTTTTTACGTTATCCTAAGATTCTTGAGGGTTATCAAATTCCTTGGATTCTTATGGCCGATAAGGATAAGAAAGGAGAGATTTTACCAATCCTGGCTCAAGTGAAAAAACAATATCCTGAAAGGAAATCATTTATGTTACGAGGTGAAATCGAACATTCATTAGACCGGGATTTCATTATTGAAGGTAAACGAATATTCGGTGACGGCAACGATAAGAAGAATAAGCCGCTCATCGCTCGATATGCAGCAAAAAAAATGATTGAGACAGGAAAATCAATTCCTGACGAAATTAAAAAGGTAATAATGGCATTAGAAGACGAAAACGTGTAATTTTCGATTGCGGGAAAGCCCCGGAATATTGGGGAAGGGGATAACATCAGTACCTTCGGTGAGAGGAGAGGAATGTCCCGACTCCGGTCTGTTGGAACCCGGGGGCTGGCCGGCTCTCGCGTAATAGCCCAGCCTTGAGCCGGTCATCGTAAGCCGTTTGACAATTGCGGGTACATGAACGGGCACCGGACCGGGCAGGTACCGGAGATTTTGGGAGAGTGAGCGGTACCGGAAAGGGCTCAGGCCACTCCGGTACCGGAAGGCCCGGGCCCCACCCGTCCCCTCCGAAACCCGGGGGCTGGCCTCGTACTCGTGACTGGGCAGCCGTGGACTGATGAGCGTGGGGCGTTTGGCAATTGCCCGGAACAGGAACGGGCACCGGGACGGGCATTATTTCTCTAAAAATGTTGTGTTACAATTTTCGGAATGATTTGAAAACCTTTTTCGTCTTCATCATTTCAATTGGATATATGTCAGGTTTATTTGAATAAAGAAATCATCATATATATCATGAATGACGGGAATAATTAGACCATTATGAGATTGGTTCAAGTTAAAATTGAAAAACTTTTTTATAAATATGATATTGTTTTGCCTTTACATATCGAAGACAGAATCACAATTATTCATGGCCCTAACGGTAGTGGCAAGACAACGATTCTTGAATTTTTGAATAATTTTTTCAAATTAAATTTCAAAGATTTATCGAAAATTCCCTTTGCAAAAGCATCTTTAAGTTTTGATAATTCTCAAACAATTCATATCTACAAAAATTTTCTTTATGCAATTGGTTTAGATAATTGTGATAATTTTAATGAATTGATGCATTATAAGAAAATTTTGAGTGATGAGCGTTTTGTAATTATTATTGAATCATTAGAAAAAATAGGGGATATCGATAATAAATTTTTTTTTATTACGAGAAATGGTTCGGAAAAAATTATTTCGAATTTTGAAAATAATCAAGAGAACTTTGAAAATTATATCGAACAATTATCATCTGAAGAACAAGTAAAATTACAGAACGAAATTCTAATCAAATTAAAGGATATGGAGTACCTCCAAGAACTTGACGAAAAGAGTAAACAATATTATTCAAATTTCGTTATCAGAAAATTTCTTGAAAAAGATGATGATTCTCAAAAAAATCGCAATATTTTCGAGAATGAATTAATGCGTTATCGCGATTTTCAATTGAAACTAGAGAGTAATTTACAAGATACTAAAAATCTTACTCCCGAAATGAGAATTGCATCTCAACATGAGATAAAAGTTGTTCGAATGAGAATCGAAGAAATCGAAGATAAATTGCGAAGACAAATATTTAGAGATCGACATCGACAAACGACACTTAATAATAGAAATTTAGCTGAATTTCAATATACTATCGAAAATTTTCTCTTTAGATTATCGAAAGATATTCGTCCTCTGCTAATTGAGTCTCAAAGGCTACAAGTTTTCAGTAGAAATCGACTGAGATCTAATAATGATATCGTTATCAGAGGTGTGAATATTTGTGCTGAAGAATTAAAAAGCCAAATGGCTGCCGCTGAAAAGGATTACAATATGGCGTCAAAGGAGCGCGACCAAACGTTCATGAATATTTTAATGAAGGGAATTCTAAGCAATGGAGCAGTATCAAACACAATAAAAGAGGATTTTGAAGATTTGCGTAGCTTACAAGAACATTTGGCCGAATTTGGACTTTATAAACTAGAGAAAGATATCACTAGCCATTATTCCATAAATGATATTGATTCAAAACCGGATGCAAGAATTGCATTAGATTTGTACATTAAACATACTCGAGAAAAACTTGACCTATACAAATCATTGGATAGCAAAATGAAAAATTTTCAACAAATCATATCAGATCTTTTTGTAGAGAAAAAAATTTTTTTCTCTCCTGAAAAGGGATTTTGGTTCATTGATACTCAAACAAATATTGAAATTTCCCCTGAGAAACTTTCATCCGGTGAACAGCATATTGTCATCTTATTTTTTAAATTCTTATTTGAGGTTCCTGAAAATGCACTTGTTTTAATTGATGAACCTGAAATTTCGTTACATATAGGATGGCAACGAAAATTTGTGGTAATACTATCAGAGATTGTAAAAGTGAATCCAATGGACATTATAATATCAACACATGCCCCGGCTATCATCTCCGATCGAGATGATTTGATGGTGAAAGTTGGGGGAGGGTTTTAGTGGATATCTGCGATAATCGTAATCCTCTCAAACCCACTCCACACGAAATCCGAACTGAAATTCAACTTCAAAGGGAAGATCAGTTGTATAAGGGATCGTTTATTCTTGTAGAGGGGAGTCCAGATTCACGACTATATAAAAAATTTTTTGATAAAAAAAAATCATCGCCAATTATTGCATGTGGTAAAGAGAAAATAGTTGAAGTTTTTTCATTGCTTACAGGAAATTATAACGGCATTATTGGTATCGCTGATGCAGATTTTGATCATATTTTAGATAAAAAAAATCTACATAACAACCTTTTTTTAACAGAATTGCATGATATCGAATCGATTATTATTCGTTCAAATGCCTTGGAAGCAGTTCTTTCTGAATATGCCGATGAAAAAAAAGTTGAAGAATTTGAGGCTCAAAATAAAAAAGACCTTCGTCAGATACTTCTTGACAGCTCATTATATCTTGGATATTTACGACAGTATAACGAATTTCATAAAAAATATTGGGATTTTAAAACATTACCTTATAGTCAAATAATTTCAACTGAAACATTTGAATTAAACAAAAAAAATCTACATAATGAATTACAAAAAATAAATCTTCAAAAACCCATTAATGATGCACTATTACAAAGATTATCTGATATCTTCGATGAAAAAATTGACGATCCTCAAAATTTTGTTAAACGAGGAAAAGGGGAACCTTGGCAAATGTGTAGAGGTCACGATCTTGTTGCCATTTTATATCAAGGTTTTATCAAAAAATTTGGTACTGATCAGAGTAAAAATTGGAAAGACATCAGATCATTAGAGGAGGTGTTACGGATAGCATATAACGAACATTTGTTTAAACAAACTGGGTTGTATGAATCAATCCGACAATGGGAAACACAAAATATTCCATTTATTGTTTTGAAAAATGAAGAAATCGAAGTATAGGTAAGATGATCGTACTCGATCCCCCTCACCTCTTCCTCCGGACCTTCTGCTGCTTCCCCGGCAATTCATGCCCCACGTGCATCTTCGTCCCCGCCGACTGCACATGCTTCGGCTTCTCCGCAGACACGTTAGACTGATACTGTCCCCTCACTGACTCCCGGCCCCGCTTCTCCGGCTCCCGCAGCCGCTCACCCGGTCGCGTTGGCCCCTTCTTCTTCTCCGTCCGCTTGTCCTTGTGGATATCCTCGCTCTCCAGCTCCCCGATGATATCGAGCGGCTCGGTCTCGCACTTCGTCAGCCGGATGATCTCCAGCAGCCGCTCCATGCCGATGAAATGCTCCGCCATCACGCGTGCAAGCGGCGTCATCACGAGCCTCGTGCCGTGCTTCTCCACCAGCTTGTGCGTGATGAGGTCCGGCAGCACGGGCTCCATGCTCCCCACCATCATGCCGTTGATCCGGTTGAGGTCCGCTTCTTCGCCATTGCACGCGATCGCGTTCGCCACGTACTCCTCCGAGCTCGCCTCGAACTCATGCACCGGCGCAACCTCCTCCATCTCTCCTTTCAGCAGCTTGATGGCGATCTCCTCTTCCGTGCCCGGGTTCTCCCGCGAGTAACTGCCGCCGGGCTCTGCGAGGATCACGACACGCCCGAGGTCGTGGAAGTCGGGCCGTCCCGCCCGGCCTCCCATCTGGTTGAACTCCTGCACCGAGAGCCAGTCGCGGCCCATCGCCAGCGCATCGAAGATCACCTGCGAGGCGGGGAAATCCACCCCGGCCCCGAGCGCTGCGGTCGTGACAACCGCCATGAGTTTGCCGGTTAAGAACTTCGTCTCCACGTCCCGGCGTTCCACGGAACTTAAGCCCGCATGGTACGCGGCCGCCCGGATGCCGAGCGCATCGGCGATCGTGTGGCACCGGGCCCGGGCGTTGGTGAAGATGATCGTCTGGCCCCGGAAACCCTTAGACGACGTGCGCTTGTACTCCTCGGTCGTCATCTGCTTGATCATCGGGATCTTCATTTTGCGCTCGGTAAAGAGGAGGTACCGTTCCAGCCCCACCGGGCGATCCGCGTACACCACGAGCGTGCAGTTCAGTTTCTTTGCCAGGATCTTGGGTGAGCCGATCGTTGCTGACAGGTACAGGAACTGCGCCTGCGGCGCGAGATATTTGAGCCTCGCGATCATCCCGTCGAGGCGGTGGCCCCGGTCCCGGTCCTCCAGCATCTGGACCTCGTCAATGATCACGGTGCCGATGTTCGCCATCTTCTGGCCGCAGCGGATCATGTTGTCCACGCCCTCGTACGTGCCGATGATGATCGGGGCCTGCGGATTCCGGTCCCCTACTTTGCGGGTCTCGGGGAGATTGAGCCGGCTCGTGCCCGTCAGCAGGCCGGACTTGGCAAACTTCGCGTAGCGTTCGGTGAAGCGCTCGTACTTCTGGTTCGCGAGCGCCACGAGCGGGACTAAAAAGAGCGTCCGGCCCCGGCCTTCCATATAGTTCTTCATCCCGGCCATCTCGCCGATGAACGTCTTGCCGCTCGCGGTTGCCGCCACCACCAGCAGGTCCTTTCCCCGGAGCAGCCCGGCCTCGACGGCGAGGTGCTGCGCCGGCATGAGCTGCTTGACCCCGCTCGCTTCCACAAATATGCGGGGGAGCGGCAGCTCATCGATGGACGCGGTCGTCATCACCGGGTGGGCTTCGAGCTTGTCGAAGATCGCCGACTCCATCGTGATCTTGTCCGGCGAGAGGGTGGCTAACACCCGGTCAAGGTTGCGGTACTGGGCGAGGAGTTTTTCGAGATGCACGATCCCGTCCCGGCCCAGCCGCCCGATATGGGAAACCTCGCGGCGCAGCTCCTTTCTCCCGCAGTCAAGGCAGATCTTCTCGTTCTTGCCAAACGTGATCGCATCCTCTTCATTTATCGGCGTGTACCGCTCGTCGAGCAGGCACATCCGGCAGAGATTGACGGCCCCGGCCTTGACCTGGAACGCCTCCAAAAACTCCTCGAAGAGATGGTCCCGCTTCACCATCCGCACATCCGACTCGCGGAGTTGCGCGATGAGCTCCTTGGACGGCGTGTGCGTGTAATCTTTCTTCGAGCCCCACTTCACCCGGTACTTCGTGGGCCGGGGACCGCGGGGCGTATCCATCATCTCGACGTAGGCTGCGCCCCGCACGCTCTTGCCATCGTAAAAGAGGAGCTTGTAATTGCCGCTCCGCTGGAGCTGGACAATGATCTTCATGGCGCAATCAGGTCGTGGATCACGTACGCGAGTTCCACGCTCTCCAGCCGTTTTAAGAAATCCGTGAACTCCTCATCAACGATCACGATCGCACAGGTGATCCCGTGGAAGGCCGCCTCGATCACGCCTTCCCGTGCGCCAAAGAACATGTCGGGCTTCCGGCCCGCTGCTTCGAGCGCGATATACGCTTCGAGCCCGACTGCGGCAACCATCCCCGCCTCGCCGGTGATAGCCAGCAGTTCCGCCCGCTTGACTTTCCTTGAACCCCCGTGCTGGATCCGGGGCACCTTGCAGACATGGATCATGCCCTCCTTGTGCTCGATGATCCCGTTGAGCCGGGCCACGCCAACATCCTGGCCTTTCTTTGCATCCGACACAACAGTGCCGGTGGCGGCAAGCGGGGATTTGCCGGCATAGAGAAAACCATCCATCATGTATACGCCGACTTCGTCGCCCTTGGTCAGGTTCTCTGCGGCAATGGCCGCCCAGACCGAGACCTGCTGGATGATATCGCGCCGGATATGCCGGGCATAGGACTCCAGCGACTCGGCATTGGCCAGCACCCACTCGATACCGGACTTGGTTACTTCGTAGTTGCCCCGGCCGATGGCAGAGACCATGCCTTCGTCAACCAGTTCGCGGATATATTCCGAGATTGCCTGCGGGGTTACGCCCATCTTCTCGGCAATCTCCTGCTGCCGGACGGCAGGCTGGTGCTCGGCGATCTCCACGAGAATCTGGAGGCGCGAGACTTCACGTTTGCTGCGCAGAATAGAGTAGAGGGGATCCTTAGCGCCCAGTGTCAAGCAGCACCAGTCCCTGGCCTTTGACATCCATATGGGGAATCCGTTTTGCTATGCCCTTGACAAAGACCGGGCTGACCGTGAATTTGCGGGAGAGTTCATTGATCGAGCTGTTGCCCTTGGTCAGCTCGCTTTCAAGATTATCCACGACTTCCCGGAGTTGCTCGTCATTGGAGAGGGAGATGTAGATGATATCGGCGAGATCGGAAAGGTTGCACTGGAAGTTTGCCCGGAACTTGTTGTACGTGGCACGGAACTCTTTTTCCGGTTTTGCACCGGGCTTGGGCATGCGCCACTGCTCTTCGATCATATTGCCTTTCTTTAAGAGCTGGAGACACACCTCCACGTGCTCCGGGCCCACCTGCGCCTTTATTTCATCTTCAGTCAGCCATGATTTATTGAGCAGTTCATAGACCTTTTTAAAAGATGGATCATTGAACGTCATCAGGAGCGGAACGAGTTCCACTGGATCGTTAACTATTCGAATATGGCCCGGCACGGTAAAATCCCTATTATTATATCGTCATGCGATTCAATAAGTTTTTCCGGACATACATGCGAAAAACGGGCAGGATCACAGTATGCGGAATTGTCCAGGGTGTGGGGTTTCGCCCGTTTGTGTACGCTCAGGCAACGACGCTGGGGATCGCTGGCACGGTAAAAAATCTCGGCAGCGAAGTGGAGATTTTTGCGCGGGGAGCGCGGTTTGAGGAGTTTGTGGCAGCAGTTGCCCGCGGCCCCCCGCTTTCGCGCATCGATTCAGTGAAGGTTGCCGACACATCCGCAGAAATTCCTGACGGTTTTTTTATTCTGCCGAGCGCCACCGGGTCCTTCAGCGGCATGATCCCGCCCGACATTGCGTGCTGCGACGAGTGCATCGCCGATATTTTCCAGCGGGGCGGGCGGTACGAGCTCTACTGGGGTACATCCTGCGTGAACTGCGGGCCCCGGTACAGCATCATCAACGAGATCCCGTACGACCGCGAACGCACCTCGATGGATGAGTTCCCGGTGTGCCCGGCCTGCGCAAGGGAGTACAACGATCCGCACTCCCGGCGCCACCATGCGCAGACGATCGCCTGCGCCGACTGCGGGCCGGAGATCGAGCTCTTCGATACGGAGGGCCGTAAGGTGGACTGCTGCGATCCGGTGAAGGAAGCAGCACAGCTGCTCGATGCCGGAAAGATCCTTGCGGTGCGGGGAGCCGGCGGGTTCCATCTCGCGTGCATCGAGAACTCGGCGGGTGAGCTGAAACACCGGCTCGGCCGGATCGAGCAGCCTTTTGCGTGCATGGTGCGCCCGGACTATATCGATCGCATCGCGGAAGTATCGGCACAGGATCGCGAACTGCTGACGAGCCCGGTCCACCCGATCGTGGTGCTCACGAAACGCGATCCCACGGCCCACGCAACGATCAGCAACATCCATACGATCGGCTGCATGCTCCCCTACACCGGGCTCCACCATCTCCTCTTCTCGTACCTGAAAAACCCGCTCCTCATCATGACGAGCGCCAACATGCCCGGCTACCCGATGATCACGGCCATCGACCAGGCCATGGCAAAGCTGAACCGGGATGTGGACTTTTTCTTAACGCACAACCGGACGATCGTGAACCGGTGCGATGACTCGGTAATAAGGGACGGGTACATCATCCGGATCTCGCGGGGGATTGCCCCGAAGCGGACGGCCATCGATCTCGGCAGGCGCTGCATTCTTGCGGTTGGCCCGGAACTGAATGCGAACGCGACGATCTACCGGAACGGGTTTGCCGTCACCTCGCCGCACGTGGGCAATGTGCGGAACCCGGCCACACTCGAATATCTTCAGGAGACCGTGCGGAACCTCCAGCGGGTGCTCGGCGCAGAGTTCGGCGTGATCGCCCATGATCTCCACCCGCAGTTCCTCTCGACGCGCTTTGCCCGGGAGCTGGCAGCGGAACACGAGCTGGAACTGATCCCGGTCCAGCACCACCGGGCCCATATCGCCGCCACGACAACGGAGCCCTGTATCGGGATCGCGATCGACGGGGTCGGGTACGGCGATGACGCGACGATCTGGGGCGGGGAGATCTTCTCCGGGCAGGTGCCGGACTTCCGGCGCGTGGCCCATCTCGAACCGGTGCCGATGCCCGGCGGGGATCTCGCCACCCGGTTCCCCGAGCGGATGCTCTACGGCATCCTGCCGGATGAACGGGTCCTTGACATCCTTGCGGAGCGGGGATGGTCGGATATCGAAACCGGTGTGATCCGGAAACAGGTGGCCTCGGGCTTCAATGTCACGCAGACGAGCAGTACCGGCCGGGTGCTCGATGCCGCCGCCGCACTGCTTGGCATCTGCCGGGAAAAAACCTATGACGGCGAACCGGCCATGAAACTCGAAGCTGCCGCGTATGGCGGGCGGGCGGAGCCATGGGAGCTGGTGTATGGCTCCGATACCGGTTGCGCCATACTCTCCACCCGTTCCCTGGTGGAGACCGCACTGGACCGGATGCAGGCAGCACCCAAAGGAGATCTCCGGGCCGTGCGGGACATCGCGGCATCGTTCCAGTACAACCTCTCGCGGGGAATTGCAGCGCTTGCGATACGGGCTGCCGAACGTGACGGCATGCAGAACATCGCGATCAGCGGCGGGGTTGCGATCAACCACGCGATCAGGGAGACCATCAGGAACGAGATCCTGGCAGCGGGCTACACCTGCATCATCAATGCCGACTACCCGCTCGGCGACGGCGGTGTTTCCTTTGGGCAGTGCGTGTACGCCGGAAAACTTTTAGGGCAGAGAAGGTAAGTCACCATGGGCCATTCTGCCTGCAGGTTCGAGCATTTTATCCGTGGGGAGACATAAACAGGGAAGTACGTGCAATGGAACCACCTGAACCAGTCCCCGATAAAGAGCAGAAGATAAAAAACCTGGAGCGGGACTTAAACGATCTCCGCCAGGGACTTACCGTAGTCTCGGATTTCTATAAAGAGCTCGAATCCACCTCGAAACAGCAGGTCGCATCTTTAGAGATCGATGAAACGATCGTCAAGCCCCTGATGGAAGATGAACTCGAGTTCGAGAGCATCTGGAGTTTCCACGAAGAAGTGCTGATGGCAGATACTATGGCTCATGTTCCCTGCACAAAGATGTATGAGGCGTTCGTGCAGTTCTGCACCCGGAACGGGAGGCGCGTGATGGAGCAGGAAGCGTTCGAGTTCGTCTTTGAGCATATGGAGAATCCAAAACCCGCATGTGATCAGGGGAACTGGATTGGCTACCGGCTTCGTGCCGCTAAAGAATGAGCGATTTTTTTTAGATACCAGTTACTTCGTAAGGGACTCGTTGCATGCCGGTTCATGATCCCATCCGGCTAATAAACCGCCCGTGCATAGGTTTTTTCCATCTGTGAAGCAACGGGGCTCCATTGAAACATCCGGTCGACTTTGGCTCTTCCCCGCATGCCAAGCATCTCAGCCTTTGACGGGTCGTTGATCACATTGCTTATACCCCATGCAAGAGAGTCCGGCGTGGGTTCTGCCTTTATTCCGTTCACGAACGCATCGATATTCTCTGACAGGCCACCCACATTTGACGCAACGACCGGCTTCTCCGCACTCCAGGCTTCCAACAGGACAAGACCGAACGGTTCGTTCCGGCTGGGAATAACTACAAGGTTGCAGGCATTCAGGAGACGGATATATTCTGAATCGGGAATGTACCCCACAAAATTTACCGGGAGATCCCAAGCCCGTTCCTGGAGGGACTGGCGCATTCCGCCATCCCCGGCCACAATTACCCGGGCATCCCATCGCTCCCGGCATACTTTTTTTAACGCCTCGATGAGAATATCCGGGCCTTTCTGGTACACGAGCCGGCCGATGAACAGGATAAGAGGGGCGTAAGGATGGATGCCATAGGATCGTTTCACTTCCCCGGGATCAATAGCGGACCGGTACTGCTGGGGGACTACGCCATTGGGAACAACATCGCACTTACCGTCCGGAATGTTGTAGAGCTGCATCACCTCTTTTTTTAAGGTATCTGAAACCGTTGTCACTCTCTTTGCGATCAGGCCTCCGTACCACTCTTTGCCGGAAATTTCCCGGTACTCCCACCAGTCCCCGACATTGTTGCCGTTCCTCCCGTATTCCGTTGAATGGAAGGTGAGGATCGTGTCCCTCTCCTGAAGAGAATGCAGGGCCTGTATGGCATGCCAGTCATGGAAATGCAGGATATCGAAACGTCCATGGCGATCACAGGTGCGGAATTGCTTAACCATCTTAGTGCTCATATCATCGCAGTATTGTACAGGATTATTTCCGGAGGGCTGGCAGTAATGATACTGCACATGGTTCACGATCTGGTCCGGGATAAAACCCCGGGTAAAATAGTGAACTTCATGGGATTTTGCCAGGTTCTCTGCAAGATTGGTTGCTGCAACCGCAAGCCCACCCACTCGTTCAGCATACATAGACTCCCAGCAGAAAAATGCTACCTTACGTGATTCCATAACTCTTCCTTCCTCTCATCGACAACCGTGACCGGATCTTTTATCTTCGCGTGTTCCTGTTCCAAAGCCGGTTTTTCATCTTCCCGTTCACTTATTAGTCTCCGTGGGGATGTTTCCAGTGATTCCGGATAAAATCCGCGTAAAAACAATCGTCTGCCGTACAGCTGCCACACGCATGGGCAGGGCATATCTTTCCAAATCGGGCATCGCGCCGCTGGAACCGGGCATCCCGGTTCCATTTTCCCAGGGGATAACCTCCGGTGCCATAATCCATGCTCATTTCTTCTGCAGTAACGTGCTCCGGGGTCCCAAATCTGAAAATAATCTTCACCGGGTCCGGACTATATATGGCATATATAAAAACAACTTTGTTAAAAAACAGATTTTAAGACAAAATTTGAAACTCAGTACCCGATCACTCCAGAAAAAAGGAGGAGAATTCCGGTAAAAACACCACCCTAATACCCGAGCGACTCCTTTACCAGGATCAGGGTGATGCGTCCAACATTTTTCTCATGGGAAATAATCACACATTTTCCGATCGTACTTGGGGTATCGTACACCTTATGTGCCCGGACATTCTCTAAGGGGTAGACGTACTTTCTTACCCTGTTCAGTGCATCTTCAAGCGTGGGGACGATCTTGTTTATACCCACCACAAGGATGAGATGCCCGGCCGCAAACGGCCATGCACCGACACGGCTCCCGCTCGCATCACATCCGACAATCTCCCCGGTCTGGGCAATGGCATTTGCACTCGAGATAAAATAATCGGCAGTAACAGATTTTCTGCGCAGATCTGCCCGCTTTGCCGCATCATTCTCCGCATTGATTACGGTATGCATGAGTTTCCATCCGCTCTTTCCACCGGCAATATACTCCTCAAATCCTATCTCGATGAGGGTCGTTGAGGAACCGGCCATCACTTCGCCATTGCGGGGAATGAGCCGTTTGATAACCGACATTGCCTCATCGCCGTCAGCCGCCGGAATCACCGTTATGCCGCGTTTTTCGACAGCTTTGATAGTCAACTCGACAATATCCGGCGTAGGGAACCGGTTCCAGGTATCCGGGTCTGTGATTACTTCCGGATAGAGGTTTACCGCACTGTACGGGGTTACTTTGGTCATAGGTACTCCGATGATGTAGTCATCCGAATCTAAGATAATAAAAGTATAGCCAAATTCCGGAAAAAGAAAATACCATGAATTAAATTTACCTCAGCACCGATCGGGAATCCGGAACTGGCGGGCACATACCGGGATTGCCTCTCCGGGGGTCGGGAATAGGTGGTACATATCCGCCATATTGTGAACAGGCAGATGATGAGATGCATCCGGTATTCACGCAGGTGCCCAAAGAGGGGGCCACGCTCCATATTCGCCACGCGTGATGCCCCCTGGTGAACGGCGGTGGTTGCAGCGGTAGCTCCGGCAGCCCCGCTTCCGATTACAAGAAGATCATATTCCGCCGTGCAAAATCATCCATCATTCTCCAATAGTGATAACCTGCGCAGGACAGAGATCCGCAGCCTCTGTTACGCATGCAGCCTGATCTGCTGAAGCGGATCCTTCTGCAGGATTATTTCCCAGCCGGAATTTTTCAATAACCTGGCTGAATGAGTCATCCGCGTTCTGTTCAAAGAATGCCGGGCAGGTATCCCAGCAGGTTCCACAGCTTACGCATCCATTCCTGTCAATTACAACTTTCATGTTTCCTCAGGCGATGGGTGGGAAATATCGTGAAGGCAGCGGACTGAACCGTTGTGTATGCCGGTTGTCCGCTGGCCACGATTCTTCCGGGGTTAAACAATAGTTCACAAGTGTATTGTTCAACAGTCTGCCAACCCGCTGTGCTTTTCCGGGATCAAACGGTACTGGTAAATAATCTGGCGCATATCATGCATGTTCATCTTCTCGATGAGGAGGTGTTTTTCCTTGAGTTTTTTTAAGGCGTACCGTACGGTTCTTGGGGAAGAGGCAGATTTACTCACGAGATCCTTATGGGTCATTGCACCTTCTGTACAAAGGATCTCGAGCACGTTTTTTTGAGACGGGGGTAATAAAACCATAATTATTTTCCTGGCGCGATTACCTTAGCCGCTGCTGGTCCCGCAGCAGCTTTCCTGTCCTGGATCAATCGCATCCTTTTCTGAAAGAATACGGGAGAGCGCTTTTTTCACAAAATCGTCGACCGATTCCATCTTTCCCCAGGATTCCACAAGGTAAGCATCGGATCTTTCGGCATCAGGCATGATCAGGACATATCCATCCTGGTTGGGCCCGGACACATATTTTTTCCCGATGTGTAAGTGATGAAGCCCTTCCTCTTTGTGTTTTGGAATCCTTGCGTGAATGATCCAGTATGTCAAGGCATCTGTTGCATCGAGATAAATTTCATAATCCTGCTCGAATTTTTTTACCAGTTCCTGTGTTTGTTCTCTCAAAGGTCTCACCTTCTACCAATGAATACGATTTTTACTGTATCACGTAAGTACGCAGATAGACTCCGGTGTGCGAATCATGAGCGCAAGACTCTCAGAAATACTGAATTCAAGCGAGTCTTCATACGGTCCGTTGTAACCGATGCTCATATCCTGCCCGAGTACAAGGGAACAATACTGGCGGCCGGAAGCGAGCAGGACTCCGCCTTTTTTAAGGACCGCAGCCTTGATGACATCCCCGGCAAGTATTGTCCGGATGTGATCGAGTTCGGTGCCATTACCCTGCGGGTACCGGCGCAGGAGGAGATTGTACTGGGCTGGAGCAAGGGCCATAGAGTAGGGACCGTGGAAACCGGCATCATCCAGCAGGGTCACTGCATTGATGATCTGGTCAGCAGCTGTACCAACCTTGTCCCATTTTGTCAGGGCAAGCGAACCAGCACCTTCAGCATTGAGGAGCCCCGGGGTATTCAGGATCCCGTTAAAGATAATATCATCTTCTTTTTCCGCACATGTTATCGCGGCACCGGCAGCCGGGCCTGCATCCAGGGCCAGCCGGTCCCGTTCGCCCGCGGCAAGATCCCGCTTGTTCAAGAAGAATGAGGTGGTTATCAGGTTCACCGGGATGAATGTGCTGGTTGTGATCCCATCGGGGGTCTCGTAGTCGCTGAGGGGTATGACCTTGAGCCCGAAACCGAACGGACCATCGATACTGAGCAGGCGTCGTCCTGAAAGCTGGCTTTTTGCAGCTTCTACCATGGTAGTATCGAGCAGTTTCCAGGTCTCAGCGCTGAGAGGGGCGTCTTCACGTCCCAGGTAGGTTTTTTCCATTTTTTTCATCTCCTAGGATTTTTTTAAGGATCCAATGGTAGTTTCACCCACGGTTTGCGGGGGGCTTTGTTCCGGGGGGGCCAGTGATGCAGCCATGGCATCGACTTCGAGGGTTCCCTTTTTAAGATACCCGTCTTCATCTCCGGTAAGGATGGAGATGAGGCGGGCAAATTCCCCGACATGCACACGCTCTTCGTTCGCGATATCGATCAGTACCGCTTTTGCAAGGGGGTTATCCGTAGCATCGGCGTGGGCAAGGTACGTATGGACAGCCTCATGTTCGGCTGCCAGGTCAAGGCGCAGAGCCCGGACCAGTTCTCCCTCAGTCAGTGTGCGTTTCGGTATCATTCCGCTGAACGGGTTGACAAATTCCGGCATATTTTTCACGTTCCTTTTTAGTTAGTTCAGGAGATCCTGGGTGGGCAATGCTTTATTTTTTCAGCGAGCTGAAGCGTTGTTCAACTACATCCCAGTTCACGATGTTCCAGAACGTATCGACAAATTTTGCCCGGTCGTTCCGGTAATCAAGATAGTAGGCATGCTCCCAGACGTCAAGAACCATCAACATATCGAAACCGGGGGGCACGTTCGTGTTGTGTTTTTCTATCTGCAGAATAAGCAGCCGCCCGGTTTTCCGGCAGAATGTCAGGACAGCCCACCCGGAACCCTCGGCACTCGTTGCTGCCTGGGTAAACTCTTTTTTGAACCGTTCATATGTGGAAAACTCGCTATTGACAGCTTTTGCCAGATCCCCCTTTGGGATCCCGCCGCCTCCCTTTCCCGCGGGAGCCAGGTTTTCCCAGAACTTGTTGTGGAGCCTGAAACCGCCGATGAAAAACGACAGTTCCTTAAGGGTCGCCTTCATGTCGGGGTCGGTATTTTCCCTGCGTGCTTTGTCCAGTTTTTCAAATATGCTGTTGGCGCCGTTGACATACGCCTGGTGGTGTTTCTGGTGATGCAGCTTGAGCTGCTCTTCAGAGATATGAGGGGCAAGGGCAGAGTATTCGTACGGCAGTTTTGGGAGAGAATAAAACCTGTTTTCGTCCATGATTCTGATCCTCCGGAAACGAGGGAGCTGCCGGCTCGGACAGTTCCCCACTTTGGATGGCATCGACTACAGAAAGGTATAGGGTTTTTCCTCAATGTCAAATTGTAAGACTAAAATTGAGACATGGTCAAAGGTAATAAAAAAACAGGCACGATCCCGCCGTCACCATGGGAAAATTGTATTAACCAGAGCAGGTTGTTGTTCCGGACCGCGTAAGGTTCGATACTCTTTTTTCGTCGGTCAATTGGTTATCAGATTTCCCTACCCGGGCACCTGTGTTGTTTAGGGGGTCCGGATTATTTCCCGCCCGTAAAAAATTCTGCCTGGTCTGCAGCCTGCTTGCAAGGATTATCGGGATTGATCAGGTTACCTGCCGGGATGGAAGGTAATTTTTTCCGGGGTGTTCTCCAGCCACTCATTGATGAGGGGCCGTTTTTCTTCCGCTGAAATTTCCCTTGTTGTTTCAAAAAAAGTTTCTGAATCTGGATTTCAGGACATCTGCTATAAACCCCCGCTTCACAGGGATTATGGTGAATTTTTATGTCTACAACTGCACAAACCATGGTTAACAGTATCACCACCAGGAATTACCCAAAGACATCGATTAGACACGTAAATGCACATGACGGGCTCTCACCGGATTTAATGGACAGAGCAAGTACCACGGGTTTCGGGGAGCAATTCCTGCTCAGCGGGATAGAAATCAGTCCCGAAGAGATGCAAGAGCTTAGGATCTTTAAAGAATTTTTGTCGCACCATGTGCTCCAGAACAAGATCTGCAGCGTCCAGTGTATGCTGTTATGGAATGAATGGGTCCGGGCATTCCTGCGCCAGACCCACGAATTTCCGAAGATTGTCCTTGAAAAAGAGTTCCGTATCGTTGTTGAAGAACATCTCGGTGCAGGAATCGTCAGCGAGGATTACCTGGGCTCAGTCTACACCGGTATAAAGTTCGTACCGTAACTTATAAGGAATATATGAGGCAACGACCTCTCCTTCTTTTTATTCCCTTATCTGTCAAAGGATCTGTTTTCATAAAGAAAATCCAGAACGAGGGTTTTAGGTCTGTAGTTGCCGTCATCCTGACCGTCAGGATTTCCGGATGATACGGGGGATTGCACCGGAATTGAACAATTCCACGCTTTTTTAAGATCCAAGGATGTTTTACAGGGGCCTTTCAAGGATAACTTCCAGGATTCCGTCACGAAATCTTTTTTTACTGATCCGTGAACCTTCAGGAACTGAAATTTTCCGCATGACCATCGCATCTGGTTTTGACGCGGATATTATCAGCTGTTTTTTTTCCAGATCAATCCTGATATTCTCTTCGGGAATGCCGTGAAGATGGATTATGATTATCATCGATCTTCCGCTTTGAGATATACCGGTTGGCGGGCTGATAATGGTTTTTTCCCCGTTTTTCTTTTTGGTTCTTTCACCCATATGATTCCCTCCATGCTGACAGAGTGAAAAATGCCCGGGTTATCACCGGAGTTTTAAAAATTGCCAGATATCCCGGGCCCGGGTTGGAAGTTTGCTGGTGAACACTTCCACCGTTACAGGATATTTTACCTGGCCATACATTACTGACTCGATCATATTTTGTGCTGGTTGAGGCATTGCTTTTCTCTTGGGGACATGAATTTTTGTCAAAACCCGTATATCGGATATTTTCTCCGGAGTAACGGGAATTCTGACAGATTTCTTCCAACGTTTATATTTCACCCCCTTAAGTAAGTGCTCAAGCGCCCCTACCGATTCTACATTACAGGAATCTGCTGATATAGTTATTCTCGTCTGACAGGGATTGTTTCATGGATTGGAATACAATCCGTGATCGATACACGGCCGGTAACCGGTGCATGCAATGAAACCGCCCCTCGCTGATTTCATGATCGTAATCAAAAAAGACTATGTGTTCTTGTCCGGAGCACCGGATTTGTCCTGGGGGTATACCATCCAGCCAGTGTCCAAAAATGAGAATAGTCCAAAGGATTATTATGCCCGCTCGGGGAAGTGCAGGCAGTTTACCAAGGTGAAACTATGAAAAATATAACGTTACTTTTCCTTATGCTTGCAATGACCGTGACACTGCTCATTGCCGGATGTGCACAACCGCAACAACAAGTACAGACTCCTCCGTCATCCCCGGTACTGACTCCGGTGCAGACTGATACTATCAGGGTTTCAACCAGCCCGCTGGGTACCATCCTCACGGATGCCAGGGGACAGACCCTCTACTACTTTGCCAAAGACATTCCTGCAAGCGGCGCAAGCTCCTGTTCGGGTAAATGTGCAACCGTCTGGCCGATCTTTTCGGCTGATACCATCCGGGTATCATCGCCACTCGACCCGGCGGATTTTGGAACCATCACGCGTGCCGACGGGACAAAACAGACCACCTACTATGGCTGGCCGCTCTATTATTACCAGGCCGATACAAAACCGGGAGATGTGAACGGTGAGAATGTCTTGAATGTCTGGTTTGTGATGAATCCCGATGAGAGTGTTCTGATTACCCAAAGTCCTGCACTCGGCCAGTATCTTACCGGCACGTCAGGAAAGACGCTCTACGTCTTTACAAAGGATTCCGCCGGTACCAGTACCTGCACCGGTAGCTGCCTTGCAAAATGGCCGGCCTTCAGTACTAGTACGGTGACTGCCCCGTCCGTCCTGAAACCGTCAGGTTTCAGTGCCATATCCCGGGCAGATGGAGTGAACCAGACAGCCTGGATGGGCATGCCACTCTATTACTATGCCGGGGATACAAAGCCGGGCGATGTGAACGGGCAGGGATTCAACAACGTGTGGTATGTGGCAAATGTATCCGGTATCACACCGGTGGTAACAACAGTCCCGGTTACCACTGTCCCGGTAACAGTCGTTCCAACAAAATCCGCGAGTACTGGCTATAGCAGCGGGTACTGATGCGAAAAGGAAATTCCCATTTTTCTGATCTGTTTTAAAACCGCAATAAAAAATGATGTGACGACAGATAGGAGCAGGGATTTATCTTTGCGGGCGGGGATCACCCGGGGTATCCCCGTGAAAATACGCGATTCGCGGTGAACTGCTGGATTTTGACAATGCCAAAACCCGCTGGGCGTCACCGGTGGAATCCTTAAAAATCATACTTTCTTTTCCGGACCAGCAGATTCATCCCCGAGGATGAGATGGAATACAATCCTGAATTCGTTCATCCGCTGCCGGATATATTTTTTACCGGTTTTAGTAGGATTGTATAATTTTGACTTGCCCGACATCTTAATTTCTAAGTATCCCTTATTCTCGAGATCATAAAGGAACGTATATATCCGGGCCTGGGAAATGAGAACCTTGTACCGGCTATGGATCTCATGAACGATATCATATCCGGATATCGGTTTTTCAAGCATAGACAGTATCACCGGTTCGAGGAGTTTTTTCACCACATCTTCAACCGTTGCCTGGGGAACAATGGTTAAAGATTCTGCCGGGAACGTGGGGTGGTCAAAGGAAAGGTTCGTGTCCTTGCCGGTAGATATGATGATCTTTGTTATGCCTTCTGACAGAAGCCTGATGTGGTCGTGATCGAGATCTGCAATGTTCAGGGCGATAATCCCGGTGATGGGAATTCCGGCTTCCTTTTTTACACAAATCAGTTTTTTTACGGCGATGATATCGGCAAATTCTTCCATGTCAGAAAAATCAAAAAGGATCTGGAGACTGGCAGAAGGATCCCCGGGGGTTAAGGTGGATGTACATTTCTCAAGAATACGAGGGAGGAAAAACAGTTCCCCTTTTTTTATGCGCCGGGTGAACAGCTCACCATTCTGAACCTCCTTTAAAAAAAATTTATTCAGGACGGACTGGTGATATGCAAAGAAATTCCGCCCTCCTTTTTTTATCCCGGCTTCAAGGGCGGATTTGAATATCGGATCTTTTACAGACGGATCTACATACAGGAAGAGGACAATATCTGAAAAAATATCTTTCAGGAGAATCATTTTTACTTCAGGCTGGTCAATGAAATCAGTTTCCGGCTTTTCCACACTACCGGGAGATGTTTTTGCCTTGGCTGCCTCTGCCATCCGGTTCATCTCCCGTTCTGCGTCTTTACGGAAGAGGGCAACTTCGATGGCAGCTTTTATTTCCAGTTCATTGAAGGGTTTAACAATATACCCGTACGGCCGGACCTGCTTGGCTTTCTCGATAATCGCATCATCCGCGTACGACGTGACAAAAACTACCGGAATATCCAGTTCGCTGATAATAACCTGTGCCGCTTCGATACCGTTGAGTCTTTTAGGCATAACGATATCCATCAGGATCAGGTCAGGTGTAAGCTGCCGGGCCTTCTCGATCGCATCCTCACCGGATGCTGCCAATCCCACGACCGTATATCCCATTGTTTCCAGCAGCTCCCCCAGCTGCATGGAAATGATCGCTTCATCGTCTACTACAAGAATCTTCGACATTTGTTCTCCTCTATCTTATCGGAAAGCACACGTTCACGGTAGAACCATGCATGGTACTTTCGATTTTCACCGTCCCCTCCAGTTGCAATACCAGGCTCCTGATCAGTTTCAGTCCCAGGCTCGTAGACAGCCGGGTATCCACATCGACGGGAATACCGACACCATCATCCTCAACGGATATATTGACATTCTCTCCATCCAGCGATAAAGTGATCAGAATAGTCCCGCGCTCACGTCCTTTAAACGCATGTTTGAATGCGTTCGACAGGGCTTCGTTTATCACCAGTGCGCAGGGAATTGCCTGGTCAACCGGAAGAAAAAGATCCTCTGCTTCCACGGTGCAGGTGATCTCCGGGCCGGACTTCCTGTAGATATTTGAGAGATCGGTCACCTGGTCCCGGATATGACTGCTCATATTGATCTTATCGAATTGCTTACTCTCATACAACCGCGTATGGATCTGGGCCATGGTCTTGATCTTCATCATCATGTCAGTCAATATGCTGTTTACGGCCGGATCCTGCGTCCTCGTCCTCGTCATATAGAGGAGACTTGAAATTATCTGGAGATTGTTTTTGACCCGGTGGTGGATTTCCCGGATCAGGATCTCTTTTTCCGCCAGTGCGGCAGTGATCTTTTCATTTGCCAGTTTTGACTCGGTTACATTCCTGAAATAACCGATAAGTCCGTCAATCTCGCCGGCAGCGTTCCGTTTCGGCACATAGGATCCGGCAAAGTAGTTTTTCTCGCCGCGTGCATTGACCAATGGGATTTCCTGGTGCACTGCTGTACCACTTTCCACTACATGTTTCTTGATCTTTGTCAGGACATCCGCATCTTCTTTGGATAATACCTCGTAATCGGTTTTTCCGATCATTTCCTGCACGGTCAGGCCAAGTTGGGGATTTATTACCTGGATATACCGGAGGTTCATATCCTGCACCAGGATATGATCCGGGGTATTGGTGGCAATAATCCGGAATTTTTCAAGACTCTCCCGTAAGGCTTCTTCTGCCTGCCGGCGCTCGGTGATATCGCGGTAACTCCAGACCCTGCCGACAATAGTTTCGTTAATTTTCTGGGGTTTGGAATACCGCTCGAAGATCCGGCCATCGGTGAGGCTGACGATATCGTAGCTCTCCCGTTCCGGGTGAGAATAGAAGTCCTTTAACCGGGCAACAAACTCCCGTGAGTCTGCAATCAGGGGGGTCATGTAGGCAAGAGCGGTCTTCTCTCCGGCGGAATCGAGCCGGTGTACCGGGATTCCCCAGATTTCACAAAAGGTCTTGTTGTAACTGGTAATGTTTCCGCTGTTATCGACCACCAGGATACCATCAGCAGTGGAATCGAGAGCCGCATTAAGGAGTGAAGCGGTTTTTATGGATGTTTCTTCCGCACGTTTGCGCTCCGTAATATCATTTCCCTGGGCAATGGTAGAGGTGATCGTGACACCAGCCGCATCATAGATATTGGCTGAATTCCAGAGAACGATTTTTATCGCGCCGGAAACATGCCGGATGGGGATCTCTACCGAGTCCCACTGTTCACCGCGGCTTGTCTTCTTTATCAGCTCCATTGTTTCATGCCGGGTTTTTTCAGGAAAGAGGATATCGAGGGGTTTTTTTTGCACGGTGTCGGCAGTCATTCCGGTCAGGAATTCAAATGCGTGGTTGAACCGCAGGATCCTGAATTCCGGGTCCCAGACAATGATCGGGGCATTGGCATAATCGATCAGGTTTTCGAGATACTGGCTCGTGCCACGCAGGGTTTCTTCTATCTTTTTCCGCGCCATTGCGGTTGCCACAAGATCCGTGACTGCCTGCATCAGCTCAAGTTCATCATAGGTAAAATGCGGCCGTTCGCTGGTACCAAACAGGAGTGTCCCGAGAGTGCGACCCTGGTAGACGATCGGATAACACGCATATCCGGTTGTACCAAATGAATGGATCGGAAAAGTTCCTTCAGGTTCATGAGAGGGGATGTCAAAGGAAACAATTCGTTCGCCATCGCGGGCGACCCGGCCACAGACACCGTCACCGAGATCCAGGTATTCAAGCCGGCGTGCATCTTCCCGGGTAATGCCGGCATATGCATTCAGGTGCAGCTGGGGTCTTCCCTCCTCGATAATATAATTGAAAAATGTCTGGCAGGAGAGGTGCTGCATCACCCGCTCACCCACGGTCAGGACTACCTGTTCGGGTTTCTCAGCCCCCAGGAGCCTGCGGGCAGCATCTGCAAGAATGTTTAATTTGCCGGACTCTTGTTTCAGTTTTTCTTCAATCTGCCTGCGTTCAGTGATATTCTGGAACGTACCGGTAACAAAGGAACGGGTTCCCTCTGTTACGGGCATTAATCCCCGTAATTCCGTCCAGACCTTCAATCCAGTCCCGGTTGTAATGGGAAGCTCAAGGGTAAAGGGATCACCGGTGGAAAGGCACGTCTCCAGTTTATTCCTGACGAGTAGCCGGTCTTCCTCTGCAAAATATTTTAATCCCTCTGAAAAACCCGGCGAGGAATTGCGAGGAGCTTCTACGATGTCGTAAATCCCATCAGTCCACTTGAGGTAATCGGTATGCGGGTTTGCCATCCACCCGCCAAGCTTCGCATTTTTCTCTGTTTCCCTGAGGAACCAATCTCTCTCCCTGAGCGCATCCTCAGTTTTTTTGCGGGCCGTTACATCGAGCACCTGGGAATGGATGGAGATGAGGTTCCCGTCTTTATCGCGGAGTGCAGAATTGTACCATTCACAGTAAATAACCGAACCGTCTTTACGGTAATTGCGGTTGCTGTGCATGTTTCGCGGGCTCTTCCCGCTCATCATATCAGAGGAAATGGCCGTGACCCGGTCTATGTCATCATCGTAAACCCAGCGGAATTCACCCAGGATTTTTCCCACGATCTCTTCTTTTGTCCAGCCAAACATGCGGGTTGCTTCATCGGACCAGACGGTAATGCGGAACTGTGAATCGAACGTTATCACCGCCAGGGGTGAATTGTCGATATGCCAGATCAGGCGCTCCTCGCTTTCCCGCAGCGCCAGTTCTGTTTTTGTGAGATCATCTACATTCTGCCGCAATTCTTCTTCTGCGGACTGGAGTTCCTCGTTGAGTTCGCTGAGCTCTTCATTTTGGTGAACAAGTGCCTGTTCTGCGGTATCAAGCCGGTGCCCGATCTGTCCGGATATTCTTGCGACAATGAGAGCAGTTGCGATAATAAAAATGACGATGCTTACCGAGAGGGTAACCGCATCGGAAAAATGGTACCATGACGATATGATATAAAAAAATATGTTTTCACAAAGAGTGACAGCGACGGTTAACGTAACGAAGTTCCGGAGCAGCATGGCCTGGGTGGAATTTCCCCTGAAATAGCAGACCGGAACGGTTGCCGGCCCGGCAGCAGCAATCAGCCCGGCCCCGATACAAAATGCTGCAATCGCAGAAATAGCTGCGATCGGAATTACCGGCGTCCCATAGAAAAACGGATTTCCATAGAAATAACTCAGGATCAGGGTGAGAGAGACCAGGGTGATAATAATCCCCGCTACGACCGTAATTTCCCGTGCCCTGCGGTTTTGTGAAGACAAAAAGAATGGATCGCCATAAAAAAACAATCCGACCGCTGCAATAACGATGAACCCGGCTGCGACAGGAGATAAAGGTGATGACAGGGGTCCGAAAATTACCGACCCGGCCGCAATAAACCAGGATTCTATAATAAAATGTCCCCCGTAGAGTCCCGAAATAATTTCTAAAAATGTTGTACCTGCAATGACCACCAGTGCAGCTCTTAAAAACAGAGATACCGTCCGGCCCAGCACCTTTCCTGAAGAGATGTATACAAGAATAGCTCCAAAAAAAATCCATATGAGAGCTGCACTCAGGGCCATTGTCTTGCAGCCCGGGCAGACACTGCTTATAAGAATGACTCCCGAAATATTCCCCATAATGCCGGTTACACCGGAAAGGATTGCAAGAAGTCCGAAGGTGAAGGTAATTTTTTTAAATAAATGTTCTTCCGCTACATTTTCAGGTAAAAAAGCGGTAGTGAAAGGTGATGGCCGATTCATCAAATCATCCTAAAAGCAGTTACAGTATATATAAACATAAAAACCCAGTAGCATCATTTAAAGATTTGCCTATGTCTCAAAAAATGAGAACATAATTTTTGATGGCATGTAGCAGGGATTTACATCAGTGATGACAAAGGACATGGCTCATCCCATACAGTATCCCACTCTTCGCAGATCCCATTCGGTTATAACAGCATTAACAACGTCGAGCTCCGGATTTGATGCTCCCGGGGGCTCCGCCCCAAAAGGGTGGGCGCCCCCGAATAGCAAGAACCCCGGAAGCGGGCACATAAACCCTTAATGAAATTATTTTTCCAAAATCCGCCCGATATCTTTTTTCAGGGGAGGAATATCCACAACAACAATCCGCCAGATTTCTGAGGGATCAATGGCAAAATAGTGATGCACAAGAATATTCCGGAACCCGATAATCTTGCTTCAGGGTATCAGGGGATTATTCTTCCGGGTTTCTTCTGAAATCCCGCGGGCTGCTTCTCCAAGAATCTGGAGGGGGTGCACGATCCACACCTGAATCAGTTCACTGCTCTCAAACGCTCCTTTTCCCTGAGCCGCATATTTCTCAATGTGGCTGATGGCCTCTGCCATATCAGAAAAACGCAATGTATCGTCCCTCAAAGAGGAATCGCCTCCGCAAGAATCCGGTTCCGTACCTGATCCCGGAGCAGATTGACCGTGCAGACATCCACGTGTTTTCCAAGAAGCTGCTCAAGATCATACGATAAGCCGCCCAGATCAAACAAGGTCCGTCCCGGTTCAAGTTCGACAAGAAAATCAATATCGCTGCTCTCATCCGCAGTGTGGCGGGCAACCGATCCGAAAATACGGATGTGCGATGCCCCGTAGCGTGCCGCAAGCTCGGCGATCTCCTGCTTTTTCTGGGCAACGAGATGGTAGATGTCCGGCTCAGGCATAGCATACAGGGATTGAACGTCCAATTACATAAAAAAACCTGACCGGGGATTCTTTGGGAGGAGCGGAACGGGACTAATCCTGCGGAACTTGGCGGGGTCTTTACGGACTTACTCCCGGAGAGGGGGTGAGTTTGTCGCTCCCGGGGGCTCCACCCCCGCCGCGTGGGCTCCCCCGATAGCGATGACACCAGAACAGGTTAAACGATACTATCAATGAGCGCGGGGCTGAGTCATAGGATGAGACACTGATCCGGAAATTCTGAATGCAATCAGAATGAAAACAGCAATACACTAATCAACGAACGGGAGAAGAAAAAAAAGAGATTAGCCGAACAGGGCACCGAGCCCTGCCATACCGCTCTCTTCTTCCTGCTTCTTGTCCTCTTCCTTGTGCTCTTCCTTGGCTGGTGCTGCGTGGCCTGCTGCTGCGGGTGCTGCTGCTGCGGCAACCGGGGCGACTGCTGCCTTGGAGATTGCCTCTTCAATGTTCACGCCATCGAGCGCTGCAACGAGTGCCTTGATCCGTGATTCATTTGCTGCTACACCGGCGGCAGTAAGGACTGCCTTTACGCCATTCTCATCGACTTTCTTGCCTGCTTTGTGCAGGAGAAGTGCTGCATAGATATACTCCATCTTAAACTACCTCAAATATCTCAAATATTATTTTACCAGGCCGTTGACTGCCTGGCTTTCTCTGTACGCTTTACCAATTATCGCATCGATAACGTCTTTCTCGTAGATCGCTGCCTCAACCGCAAGACCGCGGGCTTCCCGGACCGCCTTGGTCAGGATGGCTTCCATCGAGTCTTTGGTTGGGATCGCTGCATTAACCGACAGGTTGAACGCCTGTGCGGCTGCGAGCTGGATCTGTCCGAGAATTACGGTCTCATCCACTGCAAGGACGGACGGCTCAAAGATTCCGCCTTCATGGTACGCGACCTGCAGTGCAAGTCCTACGTCCATCGGCTTGATGTCAAGCTTGGCCAGTACCACGGCAAGTTTTGGCGAAATGACTCCGCCTTTCTTGACAACGGTCTTGGTCTCTCTTATCTTGACTTTGCCGCCTTCAATCGCTGCGGGTATGCCTGCCTGCTGGAGTTCCCCGACAATCGGGCCCGGCTTGAAACTGGTCGGACCCTTCTCGATGACGATATCCTCCGGTGCTTTCTCACCGGCTTTTGCCGCCATCTTGGTCTTGGTCTTTTCCAGCGCTTTATAAAGCTTGAACGGGTTGTCGTTGGTGAAGATGATCGCCGAGTGACCGGAGATGTACTTCGAGAGGTTCTTGACGTCGCCGCCAATCTCCTCAAACGCGTGCTTGATCAGCGTGTTCCTCGTCACTTTGATGACAGCTTTTCCCCGCAGGTTCCTGCGGATCTGCTGCACCTGCTGTGCCGGGATACCGTACATGTCCACGAGCCCGATTAAGGCGAACTGTTTTGCGTTCTTCTTAATCTCTGCGACTTCGTCCTTTTTCCAGGTGGGCAGGTGGTGGGTATACAACGCCATTATTCCAGCCTCACTGCGGGACCCATCGTGGTCTTGACAAAGATGGAACGAACGTTTAACGGACCCTGTTCAAGAACAGACTCGATCCTTTTTACGATCGTTTCAATATTCTCGGCGACCTGTTCCGGCTTCATTGCCGTTGTACCGACCTTTGAAGAGAAGACCGTCTTGTCCTTGGTTCGGATTTTTACCGAGTTCCGGAGACGTTCGACGATCGGACGGATATCCTGCTGTGCAGGAATCGGCAGCGGCATTCTGCCCCGCGGACCGAGCCGGGGACCTAAGTACCGGCCGACACCGGCCATGACACCCATCTCTGCAAGGAAGTACCGGTATGTACTGGCAACTCTCCGTGCTTCGCGGGGCTGACCGCCGAGCCGTTCAACTTCCTCAGGGCCGATAATCAGATCAACCTTGGCTTCCTTAGCCTGCGTGACGATGTCTCCTTTCCCGATGACACAGATTTTTATCTGCTGACCCGTGCCGTGGGGGAGCATAATCGTCTCGTCGATACGATTTTTCGGCTGCGCCATATCGATATTCTTGAGATTGATGGTAATATCGATGCTCTCAGAGAACTTACGCTCTGGCGCTTTTTCAATCGCCGCATTTACGGCTTCCAAAATTTTGGCCCTATCAACCATCAGATTCCTCCATAGTTCTGCGACCGAACCTGATTCGATCTCCTATGGTTTTCTCATGTTACTTCACGAGAACGCTGTCATACTTGCCTTGAGAAATTTCAGCGAGAACGTCTTTCGGGCGCTTGCCGTCAACGTTGACACCCATGCTGACACACGTGCCGATGACTTCCTTTACGGCAGTCTTCAGCTCGTAGGCGAGCATGTTTTCAATTTTCATGTTGGCAATTCTGACAGCGGCCTCGAATGGTAGATTGCCTACCACTTTGACGTTGGGCTCTGCGGATCCTTTCTCGATATTGGCCTCTTTCTTGATGAGTGCCGACACCGGGGGAATACCCACGGTGATCGTGAATTTCTTTTTGTCGTCAACGGTAACGGTGACCGGGACCTGCATTCCATTGAATGAGGCGGTCTTTGCGTTGATCTCATCGACAACAGCTTTCACGTTGATACCGAGTGGTCCGAGCGAAGGTCCTAATGGGGGACCTGCGGTTGCCTTTCCGCCGGGTACTAAAACCTCGACCACATCTGCCATAGTCTTTGCACCATGCCGTCCCTAATATAGGGCTCCAAGCTTGGGTCTGTAAATATTGATGGCAAATGACATAAAGGTGATCTTGGGTGGAGGGGGAATTTTTTATGATAGTGAGGGCATCTAAAAGATTATTGCAATAGCGTACAAAATCAAACCGAGTAGTAACAACGACAGATGGATTAAAATTGCATTATTGAATTGATGAGGACCCATTGGAAGAATCTTCCAATACCAAGATGGCTTAATTTGTATTGTTGCTTTTTTCTTCTCTTCGGCCTTTTCGTCCGAATATTGATTCACGAATGCATCGAGTAAAAATTGGTTGAGATCCCAAGTTTTGCCAAAACGGAAAACAATAGAATAAATTGTGATAATTGAAGCAATTATCGAAAATATTAGGGAAATTAGAGACAATCCTAAAAAAAATTTCATTGCACCAACATTGTTGAAGTTGGTAGTGACCCATACTATAGCTGCAAAGGTAAAAGTCGTAGTCCACTTTAAAAAATCGATAACTGTTTTAAAAAAAAATATCTCCTGCGGAGTTCGTCTCTTCTATTGAGTCAATTATCAACTTGGCCCGATCATCAGGGATTTCCACGCTGCCAATTAAATTAGATAAAGATAAGAATCTTGTGTTTTTGCTGTTAGTGTTCCGTCTAATTTTCGTTTGTTATCAGTGAGTATCTAAAATCATAAAAGAACACGAATCCTAAAGATAATTTTTTTTCAAAGTTGCATGTAAAATGAATTATATCTTAAAATACAATATCCCATATGGACGAAAAAACGAAAAAAAGAATATTCGTTTTTATCGACACAAATTTAGTATATTCTAAAGAGATGGATTATAACATTTTTCGATCGAACTTCCTCAATCAAATAATAATTTTACGTAATTTTTTCTCAGAAAGGATTGAATCAACGGAGATTCTTCTCATTTTACCATATACGGTTGTTCGTGAAAGATACAAACAAAAATATGATCTACTCTACAAAGAGATGGATGAAATTATAAAGAAGTTAAAGTTATTACAGAAAAAAGATTTTTTTAAAACGGATATAACGATTAAAGAATTAGAAAAAAACCAAAAAAATCTTGAAAAAAAAATTGAACGTGCTGGTAATGACTATCTCAAAAGTAATTCAATATTAATTACATCAGATTGCCCCGCAGAATTTTTTGAGCGAATTAAAAATAAAGCATACACAAAAGAAAAGCCATTCGATAATAAAGAAATTGATGGTTTTAAAGATGCATTAATCTGGTATTCTTTAATAAATTATTTAAAAACCCAAAATATTTCTAAAAATGATCATATCTTCCTTTTCACAAATAATTCACGCGACTTCAAATCAGATAATACACTTAAAGAGTTTAAAGCGATATTTGGAACAGATATAAAAATTATTTCTAGAGAATCGAAAAACTTTCAAATATGTGCATCAGAAAATCAAGAATTCTTGCAATTTACACTTCAAGAGTCGAAAGGGATTGAGATTTTAAATATTTTTATCGAATACATCGAAAAGATTGACAAAGTAAAAATTGAAAAAATAATTGCAAATCCTTTTCCCACTGATCTGTCACCGATAATAATTCCATATCAGTTAAACAAGGAGAATTGGAAAAAAGAAATCGAGAAAAGAACAATAGATTTATTGAAAAGTTTAAATTTCAAAGTTGATACAAGTAAAATTACATTTAACTATTCTTTATTACCCAATATCTTTGAAATCACAGTTTTTTTAGATTTTCATGAAGAGGGATACTTTTATGATATCAATTCATTTGAAATTTCGTTTGAAGATGGCGATATACAAGAGATTGAAATTGGATCAGAAAATTATCTAATATTAGATGATTATATTATAGATTACCAAAGTCCTGACTTTACTTTTTTTAGTATAGAACCCCGGATAAACATAATAATCGCGGAAATTCTTGAAAATTTAATCGGCCGTGAGGTTGATCCGGACACACTCATTTACACGATCTTGAGGTAAAAATATTTTTTTCAACGTGGAATAATCGAATTATTCCAACAACTTTTCACCCATCAAACGTTAAAGATTTTCTTTTCAATAAAGGATATTTACCAAGGAAATACATTTCCCCTCGCCCTGCGAGGCCATTACGAGTTGGCCGGGCGACCCCCAACCAGCGAGCGGGCCAACTCGCCAATAATAGTCATGCTCACGGCCCGCCATGCAAAGTACACCGCCCGACCCTCCAATCCGGAGGTAAGCGGACCATATAACTGCAGTCTTCTCACCTCTATCCAGTGAGCAGAGTCAGACACTCGTCCCATAGCCCAATCTTAAATAATAACGGGGATGGGATCCCCCATTTAAAAAAGGAATATTTAATACTCACAATAATATACATCAATTTGATCCCCCATGAATAAAATTGGCGAATGGCTCAAAGATAAATGGCAAAAACTAGTCTCGGTGTTTGGAAAGATTGCTACCGATAACTACGCGATTTTCGTATTAGGTCTCGCAATAATTGTTATTCTGGTTTTCATCATCTATTTCGGGGTCACGCCAGTCCTTGTGATTCTGGCGCCGGTACCGAATTATATTTATTCGTGGGTCAAAGAATTCCGGCAAAAGATCCTGTTTAAGAAAAGCGGAACATCTGTCTCCTCAAATGAGGGGCCAAAGGTCCTGTTCTGGATCCTCGATGGCTGTAACATTCCTGCCTTTCTTGATGTTGCCCAAAGGAATCCGTATCTCAGAACTCTGTTCGAGGAAGGATACTTCGCAGAGTGCGTAACTATCTTTCCATCGATAACTCCCGCTGCCCACTCCACTCTTATGACCGGGTGTTATCCTGCAAAAACCCGTGTCCCTGCTTTTGACTGGGTTGAAGTAAAACCCGGTAATGATGGATCGGTGAGTAAGGAATACATCCGGGTTATGCCGGATTTCAAACGCTACCGGGAGTTACCTTCTGACAAAAAAGCACGGGACGAATTTTTCCAGGGTCTTGGAGATGCAATTGACCTAAACCAAAAATTCCTCAGCCCCATGGTCTCCACAATCTTTGAGGTACGGAGTGACAAACTCTATACCGCATCCATCAAGGAATGGATCCACCGGGGAGCTGACAGCTTCATCGGCGAATCGGTAACCGATCTGATCGATGATCTTGCAAACAAGAAACTCATAGAGAAGAACACCATGATCGGTCTCCTCACGGCCTTCTATAAAGAGGCAAGTTACGAATACGGAGATTTAATCTGGGGGTCCGAGTGTTCCCGGCAGCTTGCTGACCTCATGGTTTACTGGAAATCGGGCACGGACACACTGAGTCACGAATATGGACCGAAGTCGTTCCAGGTACGCGATCAGATCGATGAAGCGATCATTAAACTCGCCGATACCATCAGGTTTTACAAGATGCATTCAAACCAGCCGGTGTATGTGATAATTTCGGCTGATCACAGCCAGAGCGAAGTGACCCGGTTCTCGAACCTGTCCGACGACTTTAAGCGAACGCTGGGGAAGACCTATGCGGTTGCAGGGCAGGAGGACCGGGCAAATGCAGAACTCATGAGAGAGGCTCACATAATCATGGCCAACAATGACCGGGCCGCCTTTTTCTATACGTTCGGCACACCGGAGAAAAAAGATGCTGCGGGAACCGACATACTGGATTTCCTGAAGAAACGCACCGATGTCGATCTCATTTTTTACAAGGAGAATAGTACGTTCCAGGCAATTCAGGTTCTCGAAAACGGGTCTTGTTCCGGACCGGAAGATATAACGACGTTCTTCATGGGAAAAGAAGAGTCGTACCCCAACGCGGTGGAACGACTGGAAGGACTGATGAAGGGCGACAAGTGGGGAGAGATCGTGATATCCATGAAGGAAGGATACTCGATGAATTCTGAATTCAGGCCTTCTTATGAAGGAGAGAAAATTCTTCACGGGGATCATGCCGGCCTCAATTCCAGCGACTCTCTCGTACCGCTCCTGTTCTGGGGGCCCACGATAAAGCCCAATATCAAGGACGGGAAATGGAAGACATTCAGGACCGTGGATATTGCGCCAACTATTGCATCCATATTCAAGGACACGCATCCCAAGACCGATGGTCAGGCCCTTGAAGAAATCTTCGTTAATGAAAAATAAGAGATTCGAATCCGTTATACCTATGAGAACTATCGCGGCCGAGCGACCCCCATCAGCGAGCGGCCCAACTCGCCAAAATTACAGAGTGTTCCCGGCCTGCCACCAACACTGTACCCACACGACCCCCCCTCTCGCACTCAGCCCGCTCATGCTCCGCCCACGTACAAAATTCACTTCGTAAAACTGCTCAAAATATAACAAGAAATCTTCCGAAAATGGCAAAGGGTTTGAGGGGGTCGCGTTGGTACAAAATGTAAATTGACGCCATGGATGAAGCGCCATGAGCCTAAATTAACGACGTGAACTTCCCGGTCCCTCCCTTCCGCACCGGATCGATTTGTACCCATGCGACCCCCTCCACCGGGGACAAGACCCTCTTTTTTTAACGATATATCCGGAGCACTACACGGAAAAGGAAGATCCCACTGCACTTGGGAAAACTTGTGTAACACCGGTATTACACACAGGTTCATCGTTTCCGTGCAGGTTTTTTACCAGGTCGCCCCATGACAAAATCATGGGGGGCATCCTTGAACATGCTGGAACCGGGCCCGTTATTCAGAACCTTCCGGTTGTATGCCTCAATATACGTACGGACAGCCTTTGCATCTGTGACGTCAATACCGTCAGCACGGGCAGTCATCACAAATCGTTTCGCCATTCCCCAGTTGTCAAAATCGGACGACCGCTCCATAATACTGTCGTGGAGATTTTTGATGTCACGCGCCATTGCACCGGCATGCTGCTGAAGATTTTGTTCTTCCAGGTGCAAGAAAAACGCAGAGAGTACCGGCACGATGCACCGGAAAAATTCAGGACCTTCGGATATCTTCTCCGGGAAAAAGTAAACGCAACACTCCTCCATAGAGCCTTCATCCCACTGGTGCGGGGTAAGTCCGAGATAGTTAAACATCATCTCGGTGAAGAAAAAGGCAATGCCTTCGTATTCCTCTCTCTCTTCATCGGACAGGTTCTTGAAATAAGAACTGGTACAGAAACCCTCACCCCATTGGGAAATGACAAGGGTGAGACTGTTGTCCAGCATCTGTTCTTCTGATTGTGCAGACGGCCGGGGTTTTCCTTTTTTGGGTTTCCTCATCAAGCACCTGTGCCTGCTTCTTTGCCGTCTTACCGGGAAGTCCCGTAGTGTGGCGGATAGTAACCATCTATCAGTTCATTTTTAAAAAAAATCAGCCGTTCAACGACACTTCACCGGCAGGAACCGGCCGGACGCAGAGTTTCTTCCGGTGCACGTCCCGCATGACCCCGTCAATCTTCCGGGAAATCTCCGGCGTGTAATACGCTTCTCCGCATTGCTCGCAGACATAGGCAGGCACATCTTTGATTACAACGACCTCTCCTCCGGCCCGGGCAATGAACTCGGTTTTACCTTCTTCGAGCCGGCCTTTACAGAAAGTGCAACGATCAGGAATCATTCAACTCTCCTCTTGCGGTAATCTTTCCATTTCTCTTCTTCCGGAATATATACGGTGATGACACGGAGATGATCCGTGCAGAGTCCTATTACTACATGATATGCGGTATGGTTAATAAAACCAAGGATGAGAGCGGAAGGACAGGGATCATCATCCGGGTATTCCTCGATAATCTCACCGGTTGCGACAACCACCAGCAGGTCATCGGTAGGAATATTGCGTTCAAACATGCGCACGCGGGCATGCTGGGAGATAAGGACTGCTTCATCATTCACAAACTCTTCCCTTCGTCCGGTTCCCTTCATTTCATGCACCGAAATTTCTGATCAGGTTTTATTCTTTACCGGAATATAACCGCCTTTCGATTCGGGTGTGAAAGTGTTCATTCCAATTCGTTTCTCGCTGGCCCCGGCCTGCCACTAAAAAGTACACCGCCCGACCCCCCCGCTCGCATCAAGCCCGCTTCGTTCCCGGAGGTTTATAAACAGTTCACCGCAACGGACAAAAATATTGACCACGTACACTCTTGAGATACAATAAGAGCGTCACCATGCTTTCCCACAGCTGGCTGCATCCCCATCTTGAGAAACGTTGTTCGGCCACTCAGGGGTGTGGTATATTTGCCAGAGCAGATATCCGGAAAGATGAGCGGCTGGCCATATTAGGGGGAAAAATAATGCTGATCGATGAGATGTATCAGCTTCCGGTGAATATGCAGAGCTATACCATGCAAATCGAAGAGCGGTTTGTCTTAGGTCCTGCCAGTTCTGTCCCGGAAGATACGGATTTTTTCAACCACAGCTGTGACCCCAACGGTGGGTTCAAAGGCCAGGTTTTCCTGGTTGCCATGCGGGATATCAAAATCGGGGAGGAGATCACCTTTGATTATTGCATGACCGTTTCAGCATCGGAAGGAAGTGATATGGTCTTTAAGATGGACTGTGCATGCGGTTCTCCCCGGTGCCGGAAAACGATCACCGAACATGACTGGATGCTTCCCGAATTGCAGGTCCGGTATAAAGGCTATTTTTCCCAGTATATCCAGGACAAGATAGAGAGACAGCATTAACACGGTTTTGGGGAACAGGTACCTGAGGACGTTCATATCCCGCAGGACAGGAAAGCCGGCTTGCTTTTACCGTGATTTCGTTAGTCCGGGTTGCGAAAATCTGAACAACAAGGGCCGTATTTCCGGATTGAGATTTCCATTATTTTTCCTGTTCAACCCAACTCACCCGGCAAAAATCAGCACATAACCGCAATTGGCAGGGCTATCCGGGAACCTGCGATGGATAGCACGGTCGGGGGAAAAGGAAGGTGTTTGGGTGATCATCCCCACACACATCAGAGGATGCTGGTGAGTACGTGCAAGGTCACCCTTGTCGTGTCAATCACTCTCTTTAAGAACGGTCCCTGGAGGCAGGTACAAGATCTATTATTATCAGGAGAGGGATGAAATGTCAAAAAATGAGAGCACGGGTGAGCAACCCATCTTGTACTACGATTCCCCATCATTCCTTCATTTTCTGGAGAACCAGATTGGCCGCGTGCTCACCGGAGAGGAGCATCCCGCCAAATACCGCGCCCATGCGGCTCTCGCCCCCGACAGCATTGGCTGCCATACCGGCAACAACAAGACCGGGGAACACCTCTTTGGTATGCTGGAGGATATGCGATTCAGCCCGGTCAGCCCACATGAAACTCTCGCCTTTAACGTGAAGATTCCCGCCCTTCTTCTCCACAAGGCGGGCAACGACCGCATCGTGGCCGGTAGCATCGACCGTGTACCGGCAGCGCATGACAAGGGGATCGACATGGAGTTTTCCCATCTCAACGGCAGTCCAGTTGATCACGAGCCCGCTGATCCGTCCGTCTGCCTTGATCATGACATCCTCGACGGACGTAAGATTGAAAAATTCAGCCCCAGCATCACACGCGGCAGCGGTAAGCTTGGAGACCGCTTCAACCGATTTGGCAACATAATATCCCTCTTTGTAGGCAGTGGAGCGGATATGAAACCGGTCAAGCAGGCGGCGAGCCTCTTCCTGCACGACAATCCGGGGGAACATCATCCCACCGCCCCACATCCCGCCGCCGACAGAGAGTTTCTTCTCAATGACGCCGACCTTGATGCCCTTTTCAGCGATCAGTGCTGCACAGGTAAGTCCGGCAGGCCCGGCTCCCACGACCGCCACATCCAGTTCCATATAATCGATCAGGGTATTCATCTGTGCTGAAAGAATCGCCCTGCTGATGGTAATTTCATCGAGTTCCATGTTTGTTCACGTCCCCTTAGTGTATTTTCCTGCCCGGTTAATAAGTATGAACCGGGGATGTGGCTGCAGGCGGATAGCGGTGTGCCGGCACAAATATTTTTACACGATGATGAATTGGTGAATCCTGGTTAAAAACGGGGAAATAAACCAACATGATTAATAGTTAACAATCACAATTGTTATGAGATCTCACGAATGCTGGATGCCTTTTCCAGATACAGGGGCTTTTAATCCCGAGAAATGTGCATCCGTTCGTTGATCTCTCAACGGGAAAATCCCGTGAAAATAACCGGACATGAGGTTACGTGTTCCCTGGGTTTCACTCGATCAAGAGAACCGGACCAGACTATCACGTCCCGAGCATATCGGGAAGAGATATTGTTCCAGAATCAGAAAAAGGAGAATAAATAATGGCATTATTTTCAGCAGCATCAGAAAAAGATGTGACAACGGCAATTGTTGAAGAGTTTACCAGAGAATTTCTCAACCATGTGGAAACCGACGTGATCATTGTTGGTGGGGGTCCAAGCGGGCTTGTGGCTGCCCGGGACCTTGCACAGGCGAAAATCAAGACGTTGGTGATCGAGAGCAATAACTATTTCGGGGGTGGTTTCTGGATTGGGGGATATCTCATGAACAAACTGACCGTCAGGGCACCCGCCCAGAAAATCCTTGATGAGATTGGAGCTCCGTGCCGCGAAGTAAAAAGTGGACTCTATGTCGCCGATGGCCCCCATGCATGCTCAAAGCTGATAGCCGCTGCGTGTGATGCCGGGGCAACGCTTTTCAACATGAACCGGTTTGATGACGTGGTCCTTAAACATGACCGTGTTGCAGGAGTCGTGATCAACTGGACGCCCGTGGCAGCGTTGCCGCGTGCGATCACCTGCGTGGACCCGGTTGCGCTCGAATCAAAGATCGTCATCGATGCAACCGGTCACGACGCTGTTGTAGTGAATTCGCTTGCAAGCCGGGGACTTGTCTCCATGAAAGGGTTCTCACCGATGTGGGTGGAGACCTCAGAAGAAGCGGTTGTTAACCACACCTCCGAAGTCTACCCGGGTCTCATCGTAGCCGGTATGGCTACTGCATCGACATTTGGCCTTCCGAGGATGGGACCGACATTTGGGGGCATGCTCCTCTCCGGTGTACGGGCAGCAGAAATCGCGCAGGAACTCCTCAGATAACAAGGGTTATCCTTGTATCAGGGTAATTTTTTTCGATTGTGTTACCATTCTGGAAATAGTTCGATTCAGGCGATTGTGGTCTTACGTTTCATTGATTATGCAATCTATGAAAAAGAGTTATCAGAATCGTCGTGAATGCGCACGGGCAATTTCGCACACATCCCGTGCAACACTGATGGGTTCATTCCCCACCAGAATACAGACCGGCTCTTTTCCCATTCCTCCGGCATCGCAGATAATTTTCGGCACCCTCCCACCGGCAGCCCGGACTGCCTCTGCTGCCTTCCACGGCATCGATGACCCCTCTGCAATCCTGAGTTCAGCAGGCTCGGTTCTCCGGTCAATCATGGCAGACACCCAGCCTTGCTGTGTGCAATAGTCAGCCAGCCAGTCTGAAAATCCCGGGGGATTTGCAAAATCGATTCCGGCCCGGATGGACGGATCGGTCTTCATGAGTTCAATGATGAGCCGTGCCATATGGCCCGATGCCCCGAACCGGACTCTCCCGGCAGCCCGTGGCATACCGTTGATGACGGTAATCCGGCCATCTACAGCCAAAACTTCATCGGTTTTCTGCGCATGCGGTTGTGCAAATACCAGGTTCGTCCTGACTTCAGGGATGAGAGAGACAAATTCCCGGCAACCCTCAATCTCCCTAAGGGCAATCATCATCCGTCCGATCATGTCAATTTCAGTGGCGATATCGGGGTGTTTCATTGTCCTACCTGATTTATCTTAAATACTTTGACGGGAAGGGATATGGTAACTGTGGTTGTGTGGCCCGATCTCCTGAACATTGCATGAAAATATGAATATGGAAATTACATCAAAGATTGCCGGCAGGCATCCTGAACAATATCCGTCCCTTTTAACGAGCGATCAGGTTACAGCTACATTAATGACAAATATCATCGCACTTCTCAAGCAGGATGCAGCCGCATCTGCAAGGATTGCGCACCGGCTGCCCCAAGGGTTTTCCGGCACGGTTCCTGCCCATGGAAAGAAGCGGTCTGGACCCGGTACCGGGAGGAGGATGAAAGAGATGAAGTGCTACATTTGTGCAAAAGAGGGAACGGAAAGCGACGCGGTGGCAGTCTGCGTTGCCTGCGGTATGGGAACCTGCATGAAACATACAATCAGGAAAGAGGTAGATGTCTGGGAGGGCGGGTACCCGCTCCCCTCCCAGAAGCTGCCAAAGAAGATGCCCCGTATGCTCTGCCCGGATTGCAATAAGGCATACAAAGGGGAGAAGTGATGGGCTCGCTTGCCACCCGCAGTATTGCTGAAGCCGTCGGGACGGCACTCCTTGTGTACTTCGGGGCCGGAGCAGCGGCGATCACGTTAATGATCGCTGCCGGAACAAAGCCGGCGACCTCCTTTAACGTCGGGATCGGCCAGCTCGGCGGACTTGGCGACTGGTTTGCTATCGGAATCTCGTTTGGTATCGTTATCGCAGCTGTCATTTACTCGCTTGGCAGGGTCTCGGGGGCCCACATCAACCCGGCAGTAACGATTGCACTCTGGGCAACGAAACGGTTCCCGGCCGGGGACACGGTTGCGTATATACTCGCCCAGTGCATCGGAGCGGCGGTCGGGAGTCTGCTCTTCTTCCTGACCGTGGGGATGGATGCAATAACCATCGGGGGGCTCGGGGCAACCGCACCGTTTCCGGGGATCGGGTACGGACAGGCAATACTTGTCGAGGCGATAGCAACGTTCGTACTGATGCTTGTGATCATGGGAGTTGCCGTGGACAAACGTGCCCCGCCGGGATTTGCCGGGCTCATCATCGGCCTGACCGTGGCCGGCATGATCACGGCAACAGGAAACATAGCCGGAGCGTCACTCAACCCCGCCCGGACTTTCGGGCCATACGTGATGGATTTCTTACTTGGCGGCACAAATCTCTGGGCATTCTTTCCCATCTACATCATCGGTCCCGTCATCGGTGCTATTGCTGCAGCAGTCTTCTACGACCGGATGACCGCAGAATAAGTTTCTGCCCGTCATCTTTTTTTTGGTTCTGTTGAAACGCACATGAACTGATAGGGTTCACACCAGAAGCATGAAAATCGTTTTTATGATTCTCCCCCGCCTCAGGGCCTCTACGAGGCACGGCGGGGCAAGGAGGTTTTAGTTTTTTTAGTCACTAAATTGCCGCGGGGGTGCCCCGTCGGGGGCGGCAACGTTCATCGTTACTGGGGGTATGGGAGTCTCAACCCCCATCACATTAAAGATGACAATTTAATATGGAAATGCCACCGGCAATTTTCATCTTGTATGCTTGTGGCACAACAGCATCATGTCTGTTTTCAGGGGAAATCCTCATTTTCCCATTGCTTGTCTATTCTCTGAGGATGATATGAGGATGACCCCTCATCTCCCCCTCCAATGGTATCGATTGAAAGACAGGAGTACTGGCATGTGTTCACGATTCCTTCGTCCTCTTCTCGGGATCGGTAAGCCCGGAACCTGATCGTCCCGACCGTCAAAAATTATTTCTCTTGCTACAGCAATTGTTTAAAAAAATTCTCCCATATCATTACCCGCAGGTTGAAAATACCTGAATAACTCTCATTTTATGGTGATGCCGGCCATGATCTCAAAAAAATCTCGTTCCATCTCAATTATCCTGATCCTTCTGATTCTCGTCATCACTTCCCTGATGGTCTATTCCATTGCTGCAGAGACGCAGAAAACGCTGAAAGGTGCGGTCCAGGAGAAACTGATCGCTGTAGCCGGGGCCACCGCATCCCAGATTGACGGGGATGCATTCGCACGGATTGAGAATGGTGAAGAAAAAACACCGGATTTTATCCGGATCCAGGATCAGCTCTGGCGGGTAAAACAGGGAACGCCGGATATCCGTTTCATATACACCATGCGGAAAACCGGGGATGCGGTTGAGTTTGTGGTCGATGGGGATTACGGGCATACTACTGATGCTGCAAAGATCGGGCAGCCATATCCTGAGGCTGAACCGGAACTCATCGCCGGGTTCACAACCCACTCCGTGGATGAAGAGTTCACAACCGACCTGTGGGGAACGGTGCTCTCGGGTTTTTCACCAATCAGGGACAGTACGGGAAACGTGGTGGGCATTGTCGGGGTCGATATGGACAGCACGGTTGTCTCGGCAGAGCTGAACCGGCTGGTCCTGATAATCTATAGTATCGGGATACTTGCCATGATCGCAGCAGTCATCGGCATTATCATGATCGAACGGCGTCGGGAAATGAATGAGCAGAAGATTGAAGAGAGTGAGAGAAAATACCGTCTTCTTTTCGAACGGGCGGGCGATGCAATTTTCCTTCTGGAGGCAGAAGGGGAGAACCGGGGAAGAATTATTACGGCAAACAAAGCCGCTGCCGATATGCACGGGTATTCAGTTGACGAACTGCAACACCTTACCATCACGGATCTGGACGCGCCTGCATCGAAAGCCGGCGTACCTGACAGGTTTGACCGGATACTGAACGGAAAATGGCTGCACGGTGAACTTATTCATTGCAAAAAAGACGGCTCTGAGTTCCCGGTTGAAATCTCCGCAGGCCTGTTCGATCTCGGGATGAAAAAATATATCCTGGCAATTGACCGGGATATATCCGAACGAAAACAGACAGAAAAGGCATTGCATCAGGCAACAAAAAAGATCAACTTGTTGAACTCTGTTACGTTCAACGATATCCAGAATGCCATCTTCAGCCTCAAAGGGTACCTTGAACTGGCAAAATCTGCCGCAGGAGATGAGAAGATGAAAGGCTATCTTGACAAGGAAGAAGAATCGGTCCAGAGAATCACCCGATCACTCAACTTTGCGGGATGCTACAAGGATCTTGGAATCAAGCCTCCGATGTGGCAGAGTGTCAACCAGACATTTGTTTTTGCCATCTCGCACCGGGATTTTTCATCAATCAGCCGCAATATTCAAATCGGGGGTCTGGAAATTTATGCAGACTATCTTCTCGAACGGGTATTCCTGGCATTGGTGGATAATGTCCTGAGGCATGCAAAGACGGCAACTGAGGTGGCCATGCACTATCATGAGACCCCTGGCGGGCTCACGCTCGTTTTTGAGGACAATGGTACCGGTATTCCGGATAACAGAAAAGAGGCCATATTTGAACGCGGAAGTGGTTCATATAAAGGCATGGAATTGTTCCTGGTACAAGAGATCCTCTCTATCACCGGCATCACGATCAAAGAGACCGGTCAATATGGCAAAGGGGCCCGCTTTGAAATCCTGGTACCGAAAGGAGCATACCGGTTTGCCGCCACAACCTGAAGAACCCGATAAAAAAAAGACCGGGGGAGATTTCCCCACCCACGATAACCCGGTCACCCCCATACCGGCTCCATTTCATCCCCCGATCCGGATATATCCAGACCGGCAGGGGCATCTTTTTCAGGGCATTTCCCGCAAAAACAGGATCTATCCATGCCGGTCGTATCCCTGTTGAAATAACCTTATCAGGTAAAAGCCCTACACAAGCATATCGGATACAGCAGGTGTCTCATTGGCTGATCGCAATTCGGCGGGACAGGAGAATTTAAAATCACTCACTAGCCCTGCCAACGTTCTTCAGGTCGCCTTCATCGTTGCTATCCTCATTGCCCTTTATTTTATCAGCACAGTAAATTTCCTCCTCTTTCATGGGATCGTTGAACTCGCGGGTATCGCGGTTGCCTTCTCAATCTTCATCATCGTCTGGAATACCCGCAGGGATGTCAACGATGCATTTTTCCTGATAGTAGGCATCTCATTTTTCTTTATCGGGTGTATCGATCTCGTTCACACGCTTGCGTACAAGGGAATGGGAGTATTTCCCGGCAACAACGCCGACCTCCCCACCCAGCTCTGGATCGTGGCACGGTACTTCCAGAGTATCACGTTCCTTGTCGCAACCTTCTTTATCGGGAGATCCATAACCCGAGACCGGAAGTACGATGTGGGTATCATCATTGCAGCCTGCACCGCCGCATGCACCTTCCTGTTCGCCAGCATCTTTGTCTGGCAGAACTTCCCGCACTGTTTCATCGAGGGCAGTGGGCTCACCCCGTTCAAGATCGTGAGCGAATACATCATTTCGCTCATCCTCGTTGCCACCATTGGTATCCTGTACCTGAAACGGGAGCACTTCGATCCCACGGTCTGGAAGTTCCTCATCGCTGCGCAGGTATTCCTCATCCCTGGTGAACTGGCGTTTTCAACCTACATCTCGGTATACGGGTTCACAAACATGCTCGGCCACCTGTTCTGTCTCATCTCGGTCTACCTCTTCTACCGGGCGTTCGTCGTAGTCGCCCTGACCCGGCCGTATGATCTCCTCCTTCACGAACTCAAGGTAAACGATGATGCGCTGCGGGATAGCGAGGCAAAGAACAGGGCAATTTATGAGGGTTCAAACGACGCCGTCATGCTCCTGACCGAGAAGGGTTTTTTTGACTGCAATCCCCGCACATTACAGATGTTTGGTCTGAGAAGCAGAGAAGAATTTGTACACTATCATCCGGCTGAACTATCCCCGCCGACCCAGCCGGATGGACGTCCGTCTTTGGAGGCTGCAATGGGACACATCCAGGCAGCATTCCGGAACGGTATTGACCGGTTCGAATGGATGCACCGCCGGAAAAATGGTGAGGATTTCCCGGCTGAAGTACTCCTCTCTGCTTGTAATTATGGTAAGAAACGAGTCCTGCAGGCAACAGTCCGGGACATCACCGATCGGAAAATGACAGATGATGCCCTGAAGCGCTCCGAACGCCATCTTGCCGATATCATCAATTTCCTGCCGGATGCAACATTCGTCATTGACCGGAACAGGACCGTCATTGCGTGGAATAAGGCGATGGAAGAGATGACCGGTGTTCCCGCAGGGCAGATGCTCGGAAAAGGGGATCATGAATATGCCATCCCGTTCTACGGACACCGCCGGCCGATCCTGATAGATCTTGCCTTGATGCCGGATGAGGAGATAGAGAAGAACTATTACCATATTATCCAAAAAGAAGGAGATCTCCTCATCGCAGAAACGGATCTCTCGAGGCCGATGGGGAAGATCGTCAACCTGTGGGGAAAGGCGACCCCATTGTATGACGATAAAGGGAACAAGGTTGGCGCAATCGAATCGATCCGGGACGTGACCGATCGCAAGCAGGCAGAACTTGCATTACGTCAGTCCGAGGATAAGTACCGGACCCTTTTCGAGAACAGCGGAAGCCCGCTGATGATCATTGACGAGGATACCACCATCCTGCTCGTGAACCGTAAGTTCGAAAACATCAGCGGCTATACCAAGGAGGAGATTGAAGGCAGGAAGAGCTGGACAGAGTTTGTCGCCGATACCGGAGATCTGGAGAGGATGAAGGAATATCACCGGCTCCGAAGGGTCAGCCCTGAACTCGCCCCGGTAACCTATGAGTCCCGGATAATCATGAGAACGGGGGATATCCGGAATATGATTGTCACTGTTGCGATGATCCCCGCAACAAAGCAGAGTCTCGCGGCCCTTGTCGATATCACCGACCATAAGAGGGCCGAGGAGGCATTGCGCAGGAGCGAAGAGCGGTTCCGGGAAATCTTTGACAATTCCAATGATGCCATTTATCTGGTTGCCTCACCCAAAGACGGGTCCGTGGGCACGAATATTGCGGTAAATCGCAAGGCGGTTGAGATGCTCGGGTACAGCGAGCGTGAATTTATGAAGATGACGCCCCGTGACATCCACGATCCTGCGACACTGTCGGATGTTCTGAACGTACAGGAGATGCTGGCCGGTACGGGACATGTCATAATCCAGACAAACCACCGGGCAAAAGATGGCAGGATCATCCCTGTAGAGCTCTCCATCCACCGGTTCTTACTTGGAGAGGAGATGGTTAGCCTTGTCGTAGCCCGGGATATTACCGAACGTAAAAAGGCTGATGAGGCACTGCACACGAGCGAAGAGCGCTTCCGGGGCATTGCCAGCAACCTCCCGGGAATTGTCTACCAGTTCTATGCCCGGGACACCGGTGAATGGGGCATGTATTTTGTTGACGGACGTTCCCGGGATGTCTACGGCCTGAACCCTGAACCGCTGGATACCTGGTACGAGCGTTATGCCTCCTGTATTGCACCTGAAGATCGACAACGATGGGTTGAATCAATTAATGATGTTGTCATTAAGGTTGCCCCCTGGGATTTCGAAGGCAGATTCATCAAACCTACGGGGGAAGAGATGTATATCCGGGGTCTCTCGCAACCCGTCAGGTTACAGAACGAAACGGTCTGGAACGGGATATTGCTCGACATCACCGAGCGCAGGAAGGCAGAAGAAGAACTCAGGCGACTTTACACTGAGCTGGAGCAGCGGGTTGCCGAACGAACGGCGGATCTCAGACAGGCGCAGGATGCGTTCCGGCAGGCTAATGAAAAACTCAACCTGTTAAGCTCGATCACGCGGCACGACATCCTCAACCAGCTTATGGCCCTGAGCGGATTTCTGGAACTTTCAAGGATGAAGATACATGATGATGCAGTGGGAGAGTATATCCGGAAAGCCCAGCACGCTGCCGTTACGATCGGACGTCATATCTCGTTTACGAAACAGTACCAGGATATCGGGGTAAAATCCCCGGTCTGGCAGAATGTGCGGGAATGTGTTGAGAAGCCGGTGACCGATCTTTTGCCTGCATCGGTAACCTGCACGGTGGATCTGGATGAAATTGAGATTTATGCAGATCCCCTCTTTGAAAAAGTCCTCTATACACTGGTTGACAATACCCTCAGGCACGGAGAGCGGGTAACATTGATCCGGTTTTCCTACCGGATGTCCGATACCGGGGAACTGATCCTGCTCTATGACGATAACGGTGTCGGAATCCGGGCTGATGATAAGGAGCGTATTTTCGAACGGGGGTTTGGTAAGCACACGGGATTCGGGTTGTTCCTCGCACGGGAGATTCTCGCAATCACCGGCATTACGATCCGGGAGACCGGGACTGAAGAGACCGGCGCCCGGTTTGAGATCGCGGTACCGAAAGGTGCGTACAGGTTCAAAGGTACAACCTGACGAATCCGACTAAAAAGAAAGAACCTGGGTGAGATTCCCCCTCCCACGATAACCCGGTCACCCCCATTTGCACATCGGAGAATGATACCGGGGATTCCTGATCAGAGGGTATCGGCAGATAGTCTCAGCGAGGTCAGAAGGGTCACCATGATCTCGCAGGATCGGTACCGACCCCGGCGACCCCATCCTCAGGAAGTACGGTACCGGCCTGTTTTCCGACAATCGCATTTTTTTGCCAAAGTCTAAAAGGAAATACACGTATAAACAACCTGTATAGCACTATCCCATTGACCCACGCGGAGATCGTATCATGTACAGAGTCCTCTATGTTGATGACGAAGCAGCACTCCTCGAGCTGGGAAAAGCATTTCTCGAGCAGTCGGATTTCATCACCGTAGAGACTGCCCTCTCTGCAAAAGAGGGGATTGAGGCACTGAAAAAAACTGCCTTTGACTGTATTATCTCCGATTACCAGATGCCGGATATGGACGGCCTTGCATTTCTTAAATTATTAAGGAAAGAGAGCAATTTAATCCCGTTTATCCTCTTCACCGGCAGGGGCCGCGAGGAAGTGGTCATCGAAGCGGTGAACAATGGTGTTGATTATTATCTCCAGAAAGGCGGGGATCCCAAATCGCAATTCGTCGAGCTGCAGCACAAGGTCAAACTCGCAATAGAACGCCGACGTACGGAAGAGGATCTTACGGAATCCCGGCAGCGGATGACCGACATCATCGACCACCTGCCGGACGCCACCTTTGCTATCAACCTGGACGGGGAGGTTATCGCATGGAACCGGGCAATGGAGGAGATGACAGGCGTAAAAACAGAGCAGATCCTGGGAACGGGGGATCATTCCTATGCCCTCCCGTTTTACGGAACGAAGCGCCCCCTTCTGCTCGATCTTGTTTTAAGGGATGATGAAGAGACATGGAAAAAATATCCCCATATTATCAGAAAGGACAACAAACTGATCTCGGAGATCCAAATCCCTATTCTCTATGGCGGAAAAGGCGCCTACCTCTGGTTTATTGCATCCCCACTCTATGACACGCACGGGAAAATCATCGGGGCAATCGAATCCATCCGGGACATAACTGACCGGAAGCTGGCCGAGAATGAACTGAGGGCCGCATATGAGCAGATCGCTGCAGCAGAAGAAGAACTCAAGGACCAGTTTGATGAGCTGAAAAAGAGCGGGGACGCGCTCCGCGAGAGTGAGGAGAATTACCGTACCCTGTTTGATGAAGCTGAGGATCTCATCGTCATTGTGGATGCACACGGCACGTTCCTCAACCTGAACAGGAAGTTTGTTGAGGAGAGTGGTTATGAGCGGGAAGAGATGATTGGCAAAAACGTGCTGACCTCGGGGATTGTGACGGTTCCATCCGCTGCAAAGATCGCATTTAACCTGGGCCAGATTTTCCTCGGCAAACAATCCCCACTCTTTGAAATTGACGGTGTTGCACGGAATGGGACAATTCTCCCCTATGAGATCCGGGCAACCCCGATCATAAAAAACGGTAAAGTGTTTGCAGTTCAGGCCACATTGCGAAACCTGACCGAACGAAAACAGGCGGAGAAGGAGATCAGCGATCGTAAAAAAATACTTGAAGAGATCGTTTCAGGCTCCCCGATCCCGCAGTTCGTTATCGATAAAAACCACCGGGTAGTCAGCTGGAACCGGGCACTTGAGGAATACAGTGGCCTGAATGCAAAGGATGTGCTCGGTACAACGGATATCTGGAAAGCATTCTATGACCGGGAACGGCCGGTGCTCGCGGACCTGCTGGTGGATAACAACCTTAAAAAAATTCCGGAATGGTATGCCGGGAAATTTGACCGGTCAAAATATGTCGATGGCGCATACGAAGCAACCGACTTTTTCCCACGAATGCGGGGCAGCGGCACCTGGCTCTACTTTACGGCAGCATTGCTCCGGGATTCTGATGGGAATATCGTAGGCGCAGTTGAAACACTCGAAGATATTACCGAACGCAAAAAAGCAGAGGACGAGCTGCAAGCTTCCTATGAGCAGATCGCTGCTTCAGAAGAAGAACTCCGGGACCAGCTTGATCAGCTGCAAAAGGGAGAGGATGCGCTCCGTGAGAGTGAGGAGAATTACCGGAGCATTCTTGAAGATATCCAGGATGCTTATTACCGGAGCGACACTGCGGGAAACCTCATACTGGTAAGTCCCTCGGCAGCATACCTGCTCGGGTACGACTCGGTATCAGACCTGATCGGGAAGAATATTGCACAATCCTTCTATTACTATCCAGAGGAACGCTCCCGGCTCCTTGCTGAAATAACCAGCAGGGGAACGGTCACCGATTACGAAGTGACACTGAAAAAGCGGGACGGGACTCCGGTACCTGTTTCGACAAGCAGCCACCGGTACTTTGATTCATCCGGTAATTTCCTCGGTGTTGAAGGGATCTTCCGGGACATCACTGAACGCAAACAGGCAGAAGAAGAGAGAACGTTTAAAAATATCATCCTGTCGACGCAGCAGGAAACATCCCCTGATGCGATCCTCATCGTGGATGAAAACGGGAATATCCTCAATTATAATCAGAAATTTATCGAGATCTGGGGAATACCGGATGCCCTCATCGTATCCCGTATAGATGAACCGGTCCTGCACTATGTAGTAGCACAGCTTGCTGATCCGATAGCGTTCCTTAACCGGGTCAGATATCTCTATGATCATAAAGAGGAGAAGAGCTTTGAAGAGCTCCTGCTTAAGGATGGGAGGATACTGGAACGGTATTCAGCTCCGATGCAGGGAGAACAGGGGAAATATTACGGGAGGGTGTGGTACTTCCGGGACATCACCGGCCGTAAGAGGTCAGAAGAGATGCTGCGGGAAAGCGAATCGCGGCTCAGCAGTATTATTCGTGTTGCACCGATTGGTATCGGTGTCGCATCCAACCGGACTATCCAGACGGTCAACGACCGGCTCTGCCAGATGACCGGGTACACCGAAGAAGAACTCATCGGCAAACAGGCCCGTTTCCTCTACCCGACGCAGGAGGACTTTGACTTTGTCGGCAGGGAGAAATATGCCCAGATCGCAGAGAGAGGATCCGGTTCGGTCGAGACACGATGGCTAAAGAAAGACGGGACAATTATCGATGTGTTCCTGTCCTCAACACCGGTCGATCCATCTGACCTGTCCCGGGGCGTGACGTTTACTGCACTGGATATCACCGAACGGAAAAAGATGGAACAATCGCTTCGGGCAAATGAGGAGAAATACCGCTCTCTTGTTGATAACCTCAACGTGGGAGTTTACCGGAATACCGCTGAATTTCCCGGCAGGTGGCTCTGGGCAAACCCGGCTTTTGTCAGGATATACGGGTATGACTCGTTACAGGAATGCCTGGAACACCTGGTCACCGATACGTATGTCAATCCGGAAGAACGGAAAAAACTCATTCATCTGCTGGAAACCGATGGCTTTGTCAGGGACTATAAACTGCAGCAGAAAAAGAAGGACGGTACGCCCATCTGGGTTTCCGTCACCGCACAGGCAAAAAAGAGACGGGATGGAACAATTGAATGGATTGACGGGATTTGTGACGATATCACCGCTTTGAAAGATGCAGAGGAGAGGAGCAGGCGGTATCAGCTCGAGATGTCAAGGGCTATTGATTATCTGCCGGATGCTACTTTTATCATTGACCGGAAGGGCTCGGTTATTGCATGGAACCGGGCAATTGAAGAGATGACCGGGGTTAAGGCTAAAGATATCGTCGGCAAGGGTGATTACGAGTATGCCATCCCGTTTTACGGACAATGCCGGCCGATCCTGATCGATCTCATCTTTGCATCGGAAGAGGAGTTGAAAAAAGGAGAGTACGTTGAGATAAAACGGAACGGGGAGATCCTTTCGGTCGAGACCCAGAATCCGATACTCAAGGGGAAACCCTCGGTTGTAAGGGCCATTGCCGCTCCCATCTATGACGAAACAGGAAACATTGCCGGTGCTATCGAAACGATTACCGATATCACCGAATTAAAACGGGCGCAGGAAGAACTCAGGGTGTCGGAGAACCGGTACCGGACCATATTTGAAAACACCGGGGCCGCTACGGTCCTCCTTGATGAAAATACCATAATATCCATTGCCAATGCCGAATTCGAGCGAATGTCAGGATATTCAAGAGAGGCAATTGAGGGGAAGAAGAGCTGGACGGAATTTGTGGTAAAAGAGGATCTGGAGAGGATGCTTGCCCAGCACCGCATGCGGCGGGAGAGGCAGGAGGCAGCCCTGAGACATTACGAGTTCAGGTTCGTTACAAAAACCGGCGAGATCCGCAATATTTTCTTAACCATTGATGTTATCCCGGGCACAAAACAATCGGTAGCCTCCTTAATGGATATCACTGCCCAGGTCCGGGCCCAGGATACCGTGAAACTGGCGAATAGAAAACTCAATCTCTTATCGGGCATTACCCGCCATGATATCAGGAACCAGCTCCTGGCACTCTCGGGATATCTTGAGCTGTCGAAGCATTCCCTGGCCGATCAGTCCAAAATATCAGAATTTATTAACAAGGAAACAGTTATCGCAGGTACTCTCACCCGGCTTATCAATTTCACCAAGGACTATGAGGACATGGGCATACATGCTCCCGCATGGCAGAATGTTCATACCGTTTTGGGTAAAGCCATTGCCCTGCTACCGATGCGGGATATCCGCGTTAATGCCGGAGATCCTGCTCTTGAGGTGTTTGCTGATCCCCTGCTGGAAAGAGTGTTCTACAATCTTATCGACAATGCCCTGCGGTACGGCGGGGACAAGATGACCGCCATCGGGGTCTCGTCGCATGTGACCGGGGGCGGGCTTGTAATTGTTTTCGAAGATGACGGTGCAGGGATTGACAATAAGGATAAAGCCCGCCTCTTTGAGAAGGGTTTTGGGAAAAATACCGGCCTCGGGCTGTTTCTCTCCCGGGAGATCCTCGGGATCACCGGGATTACGATCACGGTGAATGGCAAACCCGGCAAAGGGGCCCGGTTTGAGATCGCGGTACCGAAAGGTGCGTACAGGTTCACAGGTACAACCTGACGAATCCGATGTAAAGAAAAGAACCGACGGAAGATTCCCCCGCGATAACCCGGTCACAGCCCTGTACCGGCTGCATTTCTCTCACCGATCAGGATAATCCCTGTTCGTTATTTTCAGGGGTACATACATCGATAGATAAAACCAGCCCATGTCAATTTTTTTCCTTTGTTAAGGGAGTCGGGAACCGGGAGTCGGATACTTTTTCCTGATATGATCCGATTAGAAACTATGTTATATGTCGCAGCCAGGTGTCGTGTTCATATCGATTATTGCGAGGATTTTGCTCTTCAGGTTAAACGAATAATTCCCCTTGTCCGTGCAGAGCCGGGATGTTCCCGATATGAACTCCATGCCAATGTCTTTGAAGAAGGACTGTTCGTCTTTTGCGAAGAGTGGGAGAGCCAGAAACATCTTGACAATCATATTGCCACTCCGCACATGCAGGAATATTTTGCAGGATGTGCTGAGTGGATGGCATCCCCAATCGAATTAACCCAGTATGAGGTGACGGGATGCAAGACGGTGGTGCTGGAGAAATAAAAATTTTTGACAATTTGCGATGATGAAGAGATCCGTTTCCAGATTGTGATCCTTTGGTTCGGTTATTTCTACGACAATTAGGAGGGTGACCCCCTCTCTCCCCCAGAGGGGGAGGCAGCCCAAGGGGAGCGCCCCTTGACTCCCTGTTTATTCTTCCTTTTTTCCTGCAAATTTTCACTGATCTTCCGGTACCCTATCACAACATGCAGGCTGCCCACGAAGGCGATCAGAGACGATTGAAAAAAATCAAGTCGGATAAAACCTCATTGTCCCGCCGTGCCTAAATAGAGGCCCTGATGCGGGAAGCCATCGTTTCATATCAATAATTATACCGGTTTTCAGGATTCGGGAGCGAAACCCGGTTACTAAATGCTAGTTTCTATTGAGCCCCCCTAAAAATCCACTTCGGTCCGCTCAGGAACCTGCACGGTCTTCCAGCGCAATCAAACAAAAAAAGATTTGAGAAAATTACCGGTCCGAGAACTTCTCGACCACACGGACATTGTCACCGCGGACGGTGATCGGGATCGGGACAACGCTCTCGTAGAGCTCGACCGTGATCTCTTCCTTTGCGGAATCAACCCTTTTTACGACTGCCTTCTCACCCTTGAACGGCCCGGCAATCAGTTCAACAATCGTACCTTCATCGATACCGGCAACGACCGGTTTCGGGATCAGGAAATGACCGACTTCTGCAAGGCTGGTCTCGCCTTTGATGACTGTGCGCGCGTGGGCAATCAGCTCCACGAGCTGCTCGATGCGGTTCATCTTCTCCGGTGTTTCTACGAGCACGTAACCCTGCAGTTCATTGGGCACAATGATCGCAGTCACCTTGACATCCGTCGCCTTGGTGTCGATTGCCTTGAGGATATTATCCGCTACCGTCCGTTCCTGCTTGGACGTGGTCTTTATCGCAAAGATCCGGTTGACAAAGACTTCCGGGGCGGCGGGAACCAGTGGCGCTGCGGGAGGAGCCTGGGGAGTCATAGCCATCAGGATCAGAATCCGAGCAGTTTCTGGTGTTCGAATAATACGTAGATGACAAACCCGATCAGCCCGATGAGGAGCACACCAGCGGCAGCGACCGTTGCAATCTTTCCAAATTCTTCCCGTGTAGGGGTGCGCGCGAGTTTTAAGACCCGGAGGTACTTGCGGAATAATTCCTCATGTATCGCGTCTGTCTTGAAATCAGGTTTTGATATTTCCATATTGACTCACTTGAGAAAATCGATCTCAAACTGTTTCTGTACTTTGGGGGTAAGTTTCTCGCTCCGACCATATATTTGTGGCGACCGTACGCCCGTGACCACAAGCAGGGTCCGCATCTTGTTCTGCATGGCGGGATCGATCTGCGCACCCCAGATGATCCGGGCATTCGGGTCAACCCGGTTGTAGACTTCCTGCACCACACCCTCGGCTTCTTCCATGGTCATGTCCGGACCGCCCACCACATTGACGAGCGCAGCGGTTGCCCCGGATATATCCACATCGAGAAGCGGGGAACGGATCGCCTTTTTCACCGAGTCAGCTGCCTTGTCCTCGCTGTCACTCTCACCCATACCGATCATGGCAACACCGCCGCGTTCCATGACCGTACGTACATCGGCAAAGTCGAGATTAACGAGACCGGGCATCGTGATCAGTTCGGTGATGCCCTTGACCGCACGCATCAGGACTTCATCGGCAATCTTGAACGCTGCTGAGAGCGGGAGCTTGGGTACGACTTCGAGCAGCCGGTCATTGGGCACAACAATGACCGTGTCCGCTACATCCCTGAGTCGTTCGAGGCCTGCCTCTGCATTCTCCATGCGGATGGCACCTTCCGCAGCGAATGGCAGGGTCACGACCGCGATCGTGAGCGCCCCTTCCTCCCGGGCAGCCTTTGCCACCACAGGAGCAACGCCGGTACCGGTACCGCCACCGAGACCGACGGTGATAAAGACCATGTCACACCCGGAGACAACCGCCCGGATCTCCTGTTCGTTCTCAAGGGCCGCCTCCTCACCGATCTGCGGGATGGAGCCGGCGCCAAGGCCCCGGGTCCGCTGCCTGCCGACAAGGATACGCTGGTCGGCGTGCGTGCGGATAAGGTGCTGGGCATCGGTGTTGATAGCGATGAGTTTCGCACCGTGGATGCCCTCTTCCATCATGCGGGAGATCGTATTCGATCCGCCACCTCCGCAACCAATCACAGCGATCTCGGTCTTGAGCTCGGCCAGAATCTGGTCAAGGTCTTCATTATTCTGCGAGGGAGTAACGGTTTCGTCCCTCGCTTTGGTTAGTGCCTCTTCAACAATGGACCTCATGAAAACTTCTCCAACCCCGGGATGTGGATGTCGGTCTTACTGCACAGGGACACCTTTGAAGGCGTGATAACCTGACCGTTGATCTCTACTGACTGGCCTGCTGCCAGTTGTTTGTAGGCAGGTCCGGGCGGTACCCCCAGTTCGTGCGCTTTTTGGGGATCGAACCTTACCTTAGTTATGATCAGGTGATCGCTCTCTGTTGCAGTGATCTCTTTATTACGTATGATTTTTACGCACAATGTATTTAAATCATTTATTATTTGCGACGAATGTTCCTCATACGTGATAAAATCGGGAAGCAGGCGATTATCACGCGTGGAAAGGTGAACGACCGGTAATCCATCGAGATCTTTTATCAGGCCCGGCTCGTCCGATTTGGCGGTTTCTGCCAGTAAAACAGGATTTACCCGGATCAGGCTGAGTGTTCCCTCCCCCCTCAGGTCATGGATATAGCACCGGGCACCGGGGGACACCTGCTCTGCCATTGCCCGGACCGTCCGATACGTGTCCCACGAGAGATGCCCCAGTGCAGAGATCTCGCTTTCCGAAAGTCGCGGGATGGCAAGCTGGTCCAGTATTCCACCCAAAGAGTTGAGGGTCACACGGTCAAGCGCTTTACGGTCGATATAAGCAGCAACTGCCCCGCTCTGCTCCTGCATCCTGCGGATCATTCCTGCGTCAAGCCCGGCAATCTCCCGGCTGTGAGCGATATGCCCGAATGCCCCACGGGATGTGAGGGCAATCTCTGTCTGGCGGGTTGCGTAATGAGTGCCACCAAATCCAATCAGGGGGACGGCGAGGATGGGGGCTGCATCCAGTACTGCCTCGGCCACTGCCCGGCCGGCAAGGGAATCGATCCACTCTTTCTCGGTGCTCCCTATCTCGACAAAGAACGAGGGGTGGTGCAGGCCCGTGGGACCGTGATGGGTCACTTCATAGGAGACCCGGTAGCCTTCGGGACAATGTTTTGCGAGTGCCCGCAGGGTTGCCTGCATCATTGCCGGGGCTGCAGGGGCGAGGGTCCGGGCAGAACCCCCGAGCTCTGCAACGCCAAAGTTTCCGGTAACGTGAACGGTGAGCACGGGGACCGGGTTGACGCTTGAATGGCGTGAGAGGAAGATCACCAGATCGGCATCGATCCGTTCATCCACACCTTCGGCATGGATTAACCGTTCCTTCGTTTCAAAAAAAGAGTATGTCCGCCCCTGCTCCTGCCACCGCCCATCAGGATCAGCAGCCAGCAGCTGTTCGATATGCTGCCGGATGTTCACTCCCGCCTTGTCCTGCCGGGAGTTGACGAGTGCGACTTTCATTACCGGTATATTAGAGGGGCTGAGTCCATAAGGTTCATGGTGCGGTGCCGGTAACCACTCTATCAGGAACACGGGAAACCCGGTTGCATATGGACACGGATAAGATTGCACAGGCGTTTCAGAGCGCCGGCATAGGTAAATCCGTCACCTGCGATGAGGCCTTTTCCATTGCGGCACGGTATGGCATCACCAAGAAGGAGATCCGCAAGTACTGTGAGGCAAACGGGATCAGGATTTGTGGTTCGCAGACAAGCTGCTTCCGGTAATTTTATTAACATGAGCTGCGGGTTATACCGGTCGCCTTCTCAACTGCTTCTTTTGGAGTGGCACACTTCACAACACCCTCAATGTTCCGGGTATTCACACCGAAAACCGGCCGCTTCATCGCGAGGGCCAGCGAGATTTCCGGTGCTGCACTGTAACTATTACCTACCACGATGACTGCGTCAGAAGACTGGACGACGTACATATTCCGCGATTGCCTGATACCGGCCCTGACGAAAAAGTCCAGGAACTGGTTCCGGTATCCTTTTTTGGGTGCAATTTTCAGGATCGCCCCCCCATCCCCACGGGCTCCCATTGCGGCAGCCTCCCCCACGCCGCCATGCGCACCACAGACGAGCATCGCATTGTTCCGGGCGATGAACTGCCCTGTAGCGAAGGCAGCCTTCCATTCGTCGCCGCTGCATTTTCCCGGCCCAATTACAGCGATCTGCATACCGGATGCAATATTATTGGTTGATATATATACGCGTAGTGTTTTTGTCGTGGTATTTCCTGCAAGAACCCCTGCCGTCACAGCATGCCCCCACAGACCCAGTAATTAATACCCATGCCGTGATACAAGGTTGATTATGCGGACTGCAATATTCCTTGTCATACTCCTGCTGGCCGTCACCCTCGTGGCCGGGTGCTCCCAGCAAAGCTCTGCAACGGTGCCGGTTTCTCCATCCACGACACCCGGGGGGACAACTTCTCCTCTTGTCGCAGCTCCCACGGCCACACCTGCGCTGGGCCCGGCATCCGGAACCCCGTCACCGGCAACCACACCTGCTGCAACCCCCTTTAGCGGGAACTTCATCGACACCCATGCCCACATCCGGCCGTCTTCAGAACCGTACACGGAGATCATACGGATGATGGACGAGCACAAAATCGACCGGATGATCGTGATGGAGCCCCCCGGAGACTTCTGGATATCGGGCACTCCCCCGTCCGCATACGGCATACCGGATGCAGCGGTTCAGTATCCGGACCGGTTTTTAGTTCTCTACAGCGGTGAAGCCGGGTCGATGCTGTACGATGCGGCAAAAAAAGGCACGTATACCCCGGAGCAGGAAAAGGAATTCATCTCCCTCCTTGATCGGGCCATGGCATCCGGAAAGTACCGGGGTATCGGCGAGATTGGCCTCCGGCACCAGCCCCCGCCCGGCATGGCCGCAACCTATGATATCACCGTCCCTGCCGACCACCCGTGGATGTTCAGCATGGCTGATATCGCCGCCCGGTACTCGGTTCCCCTTGACCTCCATATGCAGGCCGACGATACCAATGTAGCTGCTCTTGAGCGTCTCCTTGACCATAACCCCGGTGCTATCATCATCTGGGACCATGCCGGGGATCATACCCAGAACGCCACCCCGGACCTCTTGCGAACGCTTCTTGCAGCTCATAAAAACCTCTACACAAGCATTAAGATCAGGACCGAGGAGAAGCAACTACTGGGAGGGATTGTCACGAAAGAAGGAGGGGTATTGACAGAAAAATGGAAAAACCTCATCGCTGATTACCCTGACCGGTTCATCATCGGGACTGATGTCAAGCTTGGCATCCGGCCAAACGAGATCCGGTTTGTTGATCTCCACAGCTCACTCCTCTCCCAGCTGCCTGCCGATGTGGCACAGAAGGTGGCGCAGGATAACCCGAAGCGGATCTTCAACCTGAGCACATAAAAAAACCTGACCGGCCGGAATATTTTTTTTCTCTGGGGGAATCCGCAGGGGATTTCCCTCATTAACAGCAGTGAAGAGCAGTTTTTACCATTCACTGCCGTCCGGCATCCGCCGATGAAACCAGCTTCGGGTAATAATTGGTCACGTAATCCTTGACCATCCGCCGGGCACAGAATCGCGGTGCAATGCTCTTTATGGACTCCTTCATCATCTTCACCCACCCGTGGGGGATAGCATCGAGCGAGCTGCTATAATAGAGCGGGATAACCTGCTGTTCAAGAATATCATACAAGGCGGCCGCATCCGCTGCATCCCGGTTTTCATCGGCCTGTACTGAACCAAAAGCCCAGCCATTCCTGCCATTGTAGCCTTCCAGCCACCAGCCGTCAAGGATACTCAGGTTCAGGACACCGTTGATACCCGCCTTCATGCCGCTTGTGCCGCAGGCTTCCATGGGGGGCAGGGGATTGTTGAGCCAGACATCGACCCCGTGCACCAGGTACTGGGCGGTCTGTTCACTGTAATCTTCCACAATCGCGATCCGTCCTTCGAATTCCGGCTGCCTCGCGATCTGGTAGATTTTCTGGAGTATGCGTTTTCCCTCGTAATCCGACTGGTGGGCCTTGCCGGCAAAGATGATCTGGACCGGCCTCCAGCGGTTTGAGAGGATCTTTTTTAACCGTTCGAGATCGTAAAAGATCAGGTCTGCCCGCTTGTAGGTGGCAAAACGCCGGGCAAAACCTATGGTCAGGACAGACGAGTTCAAAAAGAGCCCTTCAGTGACGATGCCGTGGGTGTCGTCCCGTTCTTTCGTCCACTTCACCCGCTTGCGTTCGCGGATCCGGTTGATGAGTTTGTTCTTGAGCCGGGTATGCAGCTCCCAGAGGTCCTTATCCGGGATCTCATCGACGAGATTCCAGATGGCCTCATCGTCATGCTCCTGCTGCCAGTTGGGGGCCACGTAATAAAAATGGGAATCCAGGAGATCTTCGATACGGGGGTTCATCCATGTCGGCAGGTGGACACCATTGGTGATCGCATCGATCGGGATCTGGTCTTCGGGGCGATCCCGCCACAGTCCCCGCCACATGTGGCGGGTGACCTCGGCGTGTTTTTTTGAAACGGCGTTGTGGTAACCGGACAGCCGCAGGGCAAGGACCGTCATGTTGAACCCGTTGTCAGGGTAATCAGGGTGTTTTCCCAAAGACAGGAACTGGTCACGGTCGATGCCGAGCTCCTTGCAATACGTGGAAAAATACTTGTCCATCAGTTCCGTTGAGAACACATCATGGCCTGCGGCGACAGGAGTATGCGTGGTAAAGACGGTTGTTCCCTGTACCTGCCGCACGGCATCGTCAAACGGGGTCCCGTGTTCCATGCGTTCACGGATCCGCTCCAGCAGGGCAAACGCAGGATGGCCTTCATTGAGATGCACCGCAGAATATTCAATGCCGAGCGTCTGCAGCACCTTGCGCCCGCCGATTCCCAGGACAATCTCCTGCCGCAACCGCTCTTCGCGGTCGCTCATGTACAGGCTCGAGGATATCCGCCGGCTCTCCTTGTCATTTAACGGGATATCGGTATCGAGCAGGTAGAGCGGGACTTTCCCGACATCCACCCGCCAGACGGCGACATAGATCGCTGGTTCAACATAGGGCACCCGGACGACCAGGTGATCCCCGTCCCAGTTCAGCACCTTTTTTACCGGGGTGGCTTCGCGGTCCAGATGCTCCTTTGCGCCGGTCTGCCAGCCGTCGGACTGGATATGCTGGTGAAGGTATCCCTCCGAGTACATGAATCCCACCGCAACGAGCGGCACGCCAAGATCACTGCATTCCTTGAGATAGTCCCCGGCCAGAAAACCGAGTCCCCCGGCATAGAAGGGGAGTGAGTGGTGCAACCCGTACTCCGCGGAGAAATACGCAATGGTAAGAGACTGTTTTTCCGGATACTGCTCCCAGAACCAGCCGGTCTTGGTGTTCAGGTACCGCCGGAACCGGTGCATGATGATATCGTAACGGCGGAGATACTCGGCATTGTTCTCCGCAGCTTCCATGAACTCGGCAGGAATGTCCCGCAGCATCCGTACCGGATTGTGGATGCTTGCCTTCCAGGCTTCCTGGTTTAACTGCTTGAAAAGAATCCGTACCTCGGGGTGCCAGCTCCACCAGAGGTTATAGGCGAGATCGAGAAGTCCCGATATCCGGAACGGGATATGGGTATACTGGTCGCGTATAGACTTCACGCAATGGATGCCTTAGGAAGATGGGGAGATAAATATTGTGGAAGGTTATTAAAACCGCAGAAAACGGGAGGAATGATGATGGGAAAGGGCAGAGTCTTACTCCACCCCGCCGTTCCGGTTGATCACCATCAGCCGGAGGCCGGTCATCTCCTCGATTGCATACCGGGGGCCCTCGCGCCCGAGCCCGGAGCCTTTCGCGCCGCCATACGGCATCTGGTCCGTCCGGAATGTGGGGATATCATTTACGATCACGCCACCGACATCCATCTCGGCAAAGGCATGCATTGCCCGGTTGATGTTCTGGGTGAAGATGCCCACCTGCAGCCCATACTCCCCGGCGTTTGCGATCCGGATCGCTTCGGGGAAATCATCGTACGGGGTAAGGGATATGACCGGTGCAAATACTTCCTCTTTATTCATCCGCATCGCAGGGGTGGTGTCTGCGATAACGGTAGGTGCAAACATCGTCTCATCGAGCGTGCCACCGGTCAGGATCCGGGCGCCCTGCTTAACCGCTTCCTGCACCTTCCGGTACGCCTCCTCTGCCTTGATCCGGTCGATCATCGGCCCGACATCCGTGGCCGGGTCACGAGGATCTCCCACGTTGAGCACTTTGACTGCCGCAAGAATTTTTTCAACCGCACGTTCATAGACCGGGCGGTGGATGAGCACCCGCTGCACCGATATACAAACCTGCCCGGCGTTGATAAACCCGCCGGTGGCGATCCGCTGTGCTGCATAATCGAGGTTTGCATCCTCGTGCACGATCACCGCGGCATTCCCGCCGAGTTCGAGCCCGACCCTTGTCCTGCCCGCAATCTCTTTGAGGTGCCAGCCGACAGTGCAGCTGCCGGTGAACGAGAGATACGCGACCCGGGGATCCCGGGCCAGCTGTTCGGCACGCCCGCCGGCACAGGGCACCACGCTGATCGCCGCCGGAGGCATACCCGCCGCGAGCGCCATCTCGCCCAGCAGCAGGCTGGAGATCGGGGTGGATGACGCAGGTTTGAGGATGATGGAGTTACCTGCCGCAATCGCCGGTGCCAGTTTGTGGCACGCGAGGTTGAGCGGGAAGTTAAACGGCACGATGCCGACAACCGGGCCGAGCGGGAAGCGCTGGAGAAAACCGGTGCGTCCTGCAGTGTCGTCACTCCAGTCCAGCGGGATGATCTCGCCATAGATCCTCTTGGCTTCTTCCGCAGAGGTCCTGACCGTAATCTCCGCCCGGGCAACCTCGCTTACGGCAAACTTCCGGGTCTTACCCCCTTCCATCACCAGTACTTCGGCGAGTTCGTCTGCCCGCTTATGGATCTCATCGGCAAGCCGGATGAGGATCTGTGCCCGGGTCCCGGATGAAAATTTTTTTGTGGTTTTAAAACCCTTCACTGCTTCGGTAACTGCCGCTTTGAGATCCAACGCGCTCGCCTGGCAGACCTGCACATACACTTCGCCCGTAAAGGGGAACCTCACAGTTACGATCTCATCAGTTTTTTTTTTCACTCCACCAAGTATTATCGGGTATATCTCCATTGTCGGTTACTCCTGTGACCGGTATGCATCACCCGGTGCGTCTATAGTAAAGCATGAAAATGCATCCATAAAGAGCTGCCTGATCCAATTCAGGCTCTACCGGAAGACATAGTGCGCCCGGAATAAAAAAATGCGGTTTTTTCCCCAAGCAACACTATGAGATCCGGGTCAGTGTCACCGGTACCCTGAGCATGATATCATTGAGACCGGTTTCCTTGCGATCATCGACGCAGATGTAATACTTGCTCTGGGTTTTTATCGTGAATGTCTTTTCCTGAGGTACGGTGATATCGTTAAACTGGACAACCGGCACGAGGCCCGGGTATAACCAGGTCTTTTTAATCGAGTCCCACTGAGGCCTGGTCTGCCCGAGTATCAGGTTGTCATTTTCATCGACAACAACGACATTGACATTTACTGCCGCAGCACTCGGGGATGCCGCCGTGAGTCTGTACTTCTGGTCGGGATAGAGGTACGACACGCCCATTTCCTTCTGGATATCAAGGCAGGCAACATCGTTGAAGTGGACGTTTACCATCGTATTAATATCCGAAGTCTTTGCTGCAACCGCTGCAGACGCTGTGACTGAAGGATTCTGCGGCGAACCCGCGATGGCTGCGGTTGTGGCTGATGGTGACGGTGTAGCGGTTGTGGCCGGGGGTGTGGTGCACCCTGCTGCCAACACCAGCACAATCACCAGTGCTGTAAAGACAGACGTGTATCCGTTGAGTTTCATAGTGTTCAATATAAAATCGGTATATATATTCATTACGCTCATGAGCGGGTGAGTTATCCTTATGGTACCTGATGAGCGGTCATGCATTCTTCCAGATCGATTCAGTCCGAACCGTGCTGCTATACACCCGTGTTTATCGCAGTTCTGCACAACCGGCATGCCGGGGCGAGAGAAAAACTACTTTGTGCAGTGAAGCCAACATTCCTTAGCGCACGTGAATTTTCGCGTCCGATACTACTACAAGAGGGGTTTTGTGAAGGAAGTCGCTGCAAACTTCAATGCAAAAGGTTTAGAAAATTCGGTGCAGGAATACTGGCGCACCAATGATACGTACGCAACCGTAAAACAGCACCGCAGTCTGGGTAAACCGTTCTTCTTTGTCGACGGTCCACCCTATACCACCGGTACCATCCATCTCGGAACAGCCTGGAACAAGATCTTAAAAGACTCGATCCTGCGCTACCACCGGATGAACGGCCGCCACGTAATCGACCGTGCGGGCTATGATATGCACGGTCTGCCAATTGAAGTCAAAGTCGAGCAGGCACTCGGATTTAAGTCCAAAAAGGATATCGAAAAATATGGTATCCAGAAATTCATCGAGCAGTGCCGGGAGTTTGCGATCAAGAACAAGCTCCTGATGGATGACCAGTTTGCCAACCTCGGGGTCTGGCTCGATTTCCCCGGCGCTTACAAGACCGTCATGCCTGAATATATTGAAGCGGCATGGTGGACGCTTGCACAGGCAGAAGACAAGGGTATGCTTGAACGCGGGCACCGTGTCGTGAACTGGTGTCCCCGGTGCGAGACCGCGATTGCCGATGCTGAAGTGGAATACGCAGACGAGAACGACCCCTCGGTTTTCGTCAAGTTCCCCTTAAAAGGCAGGACCAATGAGTTCCTTGTGATCTGGACGACAACCCCGTGGACCCTTCCGGCAAACGTTGCTGTTGCGATTGCAAAGGATTTCCTTTATGCAAAAGTGCTTGCGAAGAAAGACGACAAAGAGACACTCCTCTGGATAGCCGAGCCGCTCGTAAAAGCGGTGCTCAAGAAGGGGCGCTGTAAGGATTATTCCATTATCGAGACCAGGAAGGGTGCCGAGCTCATTGGATGGGAGTACGAATCCCCGCTCGCATCCTGTGTACCGCTCCAGCGCGATATCGCCCACAAAGTTCTTGCAGCAGATTTTGTTGCGCTCGAAAATACCGGCATGGTACACATTGCGCCCGGGCATGGCTGGGATGACTTCGTGCTCGGGACCAAAGAAGGACTTGCCATTGTCTGCCCGGTGGATGGTGCCGGGAAGTTCAAGGAAGAGGCAGGGATCTTTGCCGGCCAGTTCGTGCGGGATTCCAATGACAATGTGCTGGAGGCACTCGGCGATCACCTGTTTGCCAGGGAGATCGTATCTCACCGCTACGGCCACTGCTGGCGCTGCAAGACGCCGATCATCTTCCGGGCCACCTCCCAGTGGTTCCTGAAGATCTCCGAGATGCGGGAGCTCATGCTCAGGGAAGTGGAAAAGGTCACCTGGTACCCGGAATGGGCAGGAAGTGCCCGCTTCTATGACTGGATCAAGGATGCCCGTGACTGGTGTATCTCGCGCCAGCGCTACTGGGGCATCCCGATCCCGGTCTGGGTCTGTCCGAAATGCGATGCCTACCGGGTCATCGGTACCATTGCAGAACTCGAAGAGCGCAGCGGCAGACCGCTGGCAGATCCCCACCGCCCCTACGTGGATGACGTTACAATCCCGTGTACCTGTGGCGGCACCATGAAACGGGTCGAGGACATTTTCGATGTCTGGTTCGACTCGGCGGTTGCATCGTGGGCAACTATTGGATTTCCCGGCAAGACACAGGACTTCGATTCGCTCTGGCCTGCGGACTTCATCACCGAAGGACAGGACCAGACAAGGGGCTGGTTCTACTCGCAGCTCGGTGCCAGCACGATTGCGTTTGGCAAGGCGCCGTACAAGAGCGTCTGCATGCACGGATTTGCGCTCGATGCCGAGGGAAAGAAGATGTCTAAGAGCCTTGGCAACGTCGTAACCCCGGAAGAGGTCATCGCAAAAGTGGGTGTTGATGTGCTCCGGCTCTACATCCTCTCCTCCTCCGCCCCGTGGGACGATCTGAAGTTCAACTGGGAAGGCGTAGGTACGGTCAATCGTACGGCAAACATCCTCTGGAACGTGTACCGCTTCCCGGTCCCGTATATGATCCTCGACAAATTCGAGCCGGCAAATAAGGGCGGGATCTGGGACGATGTGTTTATCCGGTCACACCTCCGGCAGATGCCCGATGAGGACCAGTTTATTATCTCCCGGATCAACTCGGTTGCAGCTACGGTCGATGATGCGATCAACGAATGCCAGCTTCACCGGGCCACCCGGGAACTGATCAACTTTATCCTGGAAGACCTTTCGCGCTGGTACGTCCAGCTGGTCCGCGAACGGATGTGGATCGAAGGCGAATCCGAGAGCAAGCACTTCGCCTACGAGACGATCTATTACGTGATGCGCAAGCTCATTGGCCTCCTTGCCCCGGTCTGCCCGCATATCACGGAAGAGATCTACAGCAACCTTCGGTGCACAAACGATCCTGCAAGCGTGCACCTGCTCGACTGGAACAAAGGCGAACCTGCATTTGTGAACGAGAGCCTCGAACAGGCAGTCGGGATCGTCCGCTCGTTTGACGAGGCATGCGCTAATGCCCGCCAGGCCGGCAAGCGCAAACTCCGCTGGCCGGTTGCTGAAGTGGTCGTTGTGACGGACTCAGAGCCGGTCCGGGATGCAATCGGACAACGTCTCAATGCAGTCTGCAAGGACCGTGCCAATGCCAAGACCGTCCGGGTCGTGATGGGCCGGTGGGAGCGGATTGGGTGGAAAGCCGAACCGGTCATGAAGGCGCTCGGGAAAGGATTCGGCAAGAACTCCTTTGCGGTAAAAACCCTCATTGAAGCTGCCGATGGCAACCTGCTCAAGGCAGAGATCGGTGCCGGGCGGACCGTGAAACTCGGTGGGGGAGATGCGATCTTCGAAATCGGTGCAGACCATGTCACGTTTGCCGAGCAGCTTCCCCCCGAAGTGTTCTCGGCACCGATGCCGGATGCCACGGTCTACGTGGATGTCCAGCTGACGCCCGAACTGGAAGCAGAGGGCTATGCCCGCGAAGTGATCCGCAGGATCAACGAGATGCGCAAGCAGCTCGATCTCGCGGTAGAAGATTTCATCGTTGCCGATACCGCTGTAGCAGATGAACGGATCTGTACCCTGATACAGGGCATGTGGCGTGCGGGGATTATGGAAGAGGTGCGGGCGCGGGAACTCGCGATTCATAATACCGGTGCGCCGGCAAAAACGTACGAGATGGTAAAAGACTGGGATGTCGAAGGTGTTGCGATGACGATTGGGATCTCGAAAGTGTGAGATTGATGATGAACCCGGTTTTTCCGGCTCTCACGGCGGCAATGTGATGAATTTACGAATTATTGCTCCTATTTTTTTTATCATTATTTTTTCCGCAATGATCATCCCGATTGTCATTGCACAGGAAGAGCCGTCGATATACTCTGCCCCTGTACTCGTCTCAGTTTCCGGCAACGGCCAGTATATTGTTGCGGGATCAGAACAGGGGGAAATTAACTTTTTCGACAAGACCGGCACACTCCTCTGGGCGTATCCTACGGGCAAACGAATTACCGATGTCTCGATGTCCCGTAACGGGGATTTTATTGTCGTTGCCGGTGTCGGTCCCATTGATGCATCAAACGGTTCTGTGTATTGTTTCAATCCTCATGGTGACCTGTTATGGCAGTCAGATCCGGCAATGGGTATTCAGGAGGCGCGGATATCCTCAGATGGAACGACAATAATTGCAACCGGCTATACCGGGCCCTCTGAAGCGAACGAACCGGTAATGTATTCTCTGGATCAGACAGGAAATACCCGTTGGAAAATTCTGAAAATGACCGGGGGCATATCCGGTGTTGCGCTGTCAGATGATGGGAATACCATCGTTATCGGGACATGGGGCGGGGGTGGATCCCGGGATCGTTATGATGGGAGTGTCCGGTTGTTTGCAGGAAACGGCACCATGCTCTGGAAATATGGTACCAAATCGTGGGTGATCGGTGTTGACATCTCCCGGGACGGTTCCACAATTGCCGCAATTGATCGGGATGCTGTTTATTTCCTGAACTGGGACGGTAACCTTCTCGGGAATTATTCCAGCCGTTACCAGACCAGAAGTGTGGCGATCTCAGCGGATGGGAATTTTGTTGCTGCGGGTTCCCAGTATAAGGTTTATTATTTCAATCGGAGCGGGAGGCTTTTGTGGGATCTGACGGATTCTGGTTATGTTTACTCCGTAGCATTGTCCGATGATGGCCGGTCAGTACTTGCAGGTACTGCACCTGCGGGAAAAAACCCAAAAAATGGCACCGTGTATTCCCTCAATGGTACTGGAACAATTTTCTGGTCATACCCGATCCGGGGCGCAGCACGGAGCGTTTCGACTTCCGGCAGCGGGGATGTGAATGTTGTGGGACTCTGGGGTACAGGTGAAGAAAAAGACCCGTCAATCTATGTATCCGACCAGGACGGGAAGGAAAAGAAAATAATACTTAACACAGGTTACTATCTCTCACCCCAGGCCCGGCCAACCCCAGGCCCATCTTTATCGCAGACTCAGCAGACCACAACATCCCAACCGGTCCCGCTTCCCATGACCGTTATTTTCTTCGCGCTCATCCTTGCGGGTTGTGCCTTTACAATCATGAAAAAATAAACCGATCATTGAAACTATGTTTCATAGCGACGGAGATGTGGTTTTTAGTATCGATACTTTTTTAACGCAAGCGGTTCTTGGAAAAAACCACGATATCTCTTTTTTGAAAATTTTGCGTGACCGAAAATAAGGAAATTTTTTGCAAAAGTCCAGACCTGCCCGGTTACATAGGGGGCAGATTCTGTAAAATGGCCTGGAGGACTGCAATGATGATTTTCAGGAATATCGCCCAGTCAAACAAAACATCACCTCCTTTTAGGGGATATCTGCTAGTGTACTATAATTATATTTATGCTTTTTGATTTTGAAATATCAAAGCATTTCTGTCAGAATTATATTTTAAGAGAGAATATTAGCGCAACATGATTTGTTACGCTGACCGGGCATTTAAACGAGGGCATTGAACCCGGAGACGGTAATCCTGATCTGCAGGAAGAAGATCTACGATCTAATCTGGTCTCGTAGTTCAGAAAAACATCGGAAACTTATGAAATTCTGTTTTGAGAGGGGGACATAAACACATTGATTCCGATACGGCATGCCGAAAAAACGATTTATTACGAGAGTTCCCCGCCTCAGGGGCTCTCCGAGGCACGGCGGGGCAAGTTGGTTTCAATATTTTTAGTCACTGAAACCGCCGCGGGGGCGTCCCTTCGGGGGCGGCGGCGTTTATCTTTATTTATCAAAAGAATGGGGGGCCATTCCTTCCATAAAAACATCAAATTTAGCTTATCTCTGCCATTTTTTTGATAGACGTCCGTACCATACCACTTAAAAAAATCGATACTATTCTTAAACTTGGGTTCACCCAATTTTGAAATGGGGATTTTGTATAAATTATTTGATAAATTCCCTAATGGCCCGGCAGGTGTTTTTATTCCTTCATCATAATAGTGCGCTGGCCATGCAATAACCCAAAATTTTTTTTCTTTTTCTTTTTCGCGATGAGTCAGAGGGACATCGTACTGAACAATACCGTATTCAAACAGCCTTATAGCATCATGTGATTCTTTGCGTTTTTCGGTTTCTAATGCAGATTCCAGCCATAATTGGATTTTTGGAGAGAGAATCACACCAAACCAATCAGCACTCTCATACCAATCATGTGCATCAAATACTGCTGGGCCAAGAACAACGTTGTCTCCGTATAGGAAATCACCAATCGAGATGCTACCACGAAATAGAATTCCGGTTTTTATTCCAAGATTCAATAAATAGCTTAAATGCAATCCAACCCATCCAAGAATTTCCAAAGATGAATATGAATCATTCTCCTTGATGGGATAACAAATTATTATCGTATCTCCAAATGTTGCAGTTATAATCCCCTTTAAAAAATCATAATTCTTAAAATCTTTTTTCGTTTTGATTATTTCGTTCATCATCTCATTTTGTTTTTTCAAAAAGACTTCACATTGTTTCAAGGTATAATGCGAAACACCAAGTGCATCCAACATTACAACAATGCCATATTGTTTTTTGGGTGATGAAGGGGGTTTAGTTGTGGCCATGAAAAGACTCACGTTTAATATTTACTGATTTTTTACATCTGCAAAGAGGGTTATCATCATTTATTATTCCTCACACCCCGCCCAACAATTTCCGCAGAAACACCTTTCCTTCCTCACTGGTAAACAGCGGAAGATCCTTGTCCACCGTGACTGCACTCCGCTCGGCAACCACGGTCTCTTCCGTGATCGGGTTGAACCCCTCCTTCTCGGTGAGCTTCTTGTATACCATCACACCCCGGCGCTGCCATGCCGGTGTCATCGCGAGATTGAACCCCCGCACATGCATCATGTCATGAAGTGCTTTTGAGGGCAGGCCCTTGAGATGCTCAGCGGCTTTCTTTCCGTTCATCCCTTCTTCGATCAGCACCTGCTGGCAGTAACCGTTGATATGGTTGCGCCATGCCTCGTTCTGCCGGTTGGCTAAGTATTCCAGGGCAAATGCCGGGGTTGCCGGGATCACCCGTGCATCGAATGAGACCAGCGTTGTGCCTCCCAGCGCCAGAGTGAGCGAGCTTGCCGCAAACGATGCTGATACGGAATCGATCTTTTCCACCCTGCCATTGAACGGAAGCTGGGTGAAATACAGGCTGATCTCATCGGAGAACGTGAATGCAAAATCAGGATTCAGGCCGCTTTCTGAAAGGAGCGAGGTGCAGACCGTGCACATCGAGGTATTGAAAAACTCATCGAACGGTTTTTCGAGACCTAGCGTTTCGGTCAGCCGGTGGAATGCCCGCCCGTCAAGCCGCACGAAAATGGGGGGAATGGTCGTAAGATTTGAAAAGAGTTCGCGGTTTTCCATAAAGAGACCATACAAGACGAGAGAAAATATGGGGTGCGGGTTTCCCCGCAGGGTTTGTCCGTTGGTTATTCTTCGCCGCTGCCTGACCCGGAGAATGCACCCGGCAGGTGACGGATAAGGACAATGTCATCGATAGCGCTGATGATGCGGTACGGGATCTTGAGTCCCTTGTAATTCTTGAGCTCGAAGAGCTGGTCATTGACCTTGCCGACCACGACACCTTCAATCTTCTTGCTGTCAACATCGATGACAACATCCTCGACTTCGCCGACGAACATGCCCTTATCGGTGTAGATCTGGAGTCCGAACAAATCGGTAATCTGGCTTTCCATCGTTATCAGAGAGAGTATATACTTAAGAGTTAAAAAGATAATCCTTTCATATGGACGGATCGTTTCGGATCGGGCGCTTATTCGGGATTCCGATCCTGATCCATTATACCTTCCTGCTGGTCATTCCGCTCTTTGCCTGGATTATCGGCACCGAGATCCTGATCACCGCAGGAATGCTCAAAGATATCTTTACAGTACCGATAGACACCTCAATCATCACCAGCGGGTTGACACCATGGATCCTGGGAGTTATTATCGCACTCGGACTCTTTGCCGGCGTTCTGGTGCATGAGCTTGCCCATTCGGTGGTTGCGTTGCATAAAGGCATCGCGATCAACAGTATCACCCTCATGATCTTCGGTGGCATCGCACAGATGGAGGAGGGGACACCGGATCCCAAAATCGAGCTTCCGATGGCGCTTGTCGGGCCGGTTGCGAGCCTGATCCTCGGGATCGTCTGCTGCGGGCTGGTCTATGCTGCGCCGTCAGTGACTACAAACCCGGGGATGCAGGGGGTATGGATCTTTGTCCTGGGTTATCTCGGCATACTCAATATCATCCTATGCGCCTTCAATCTCATTCCGGCCTTTCCCATGGATGGTGGCAGGGTGCTCCGGGCATGGCTGGCAACGAGGATGCCGCTCCACCGGGCCACAAAAATTGCCGCTGATATCGGTAAGGGATTTGCGATTATCTTTGGCATCATCGGGCTCGTAACCTTCTCCCCGTTCCTGATCCTCATCGCGCTCTTCATCTACATCGGTGCAAATGCAGAGTCAACAGCGGTGAAGTACAGCCACCTGTTGCAGAATGTGACCGTGGGCGACATGATGAGCACCCCGGTGACCACCGTTCCGCCAACCATGCCCTTAAGCACGGTGATTGGCATGATGTATTCCAGCAAGCATCTCGGTTTTCCGGTAGTCGAGCGGGATACCCTTGTCGGCATGATAACCCTTGCAGATGTAAACCGCACGTCGTCCATTGACCGGGACGCGATGCAGGTACGCGATATCATGACCCGGGACCTGATCACGCTCCCGCCGGAAGCGCCGGTGATCGATGCGCTCAGGATCATGTCAGCACAGGATTTCGGCAGGATTCCGGTCGTGGTGGATGGGAAGATCCTCGGGATCGTGACCCGGACGGATATCCTGAAAGTGACTGAATTGAAGCAGATTTAGTGATGTATTAGATTTTTCTGACATCAATCTTTTTTCAATAATCACGGCTCTGTTGAAATCCTATTTTCCTTTGATTCGCTTCCTCTTATCGGTTGTTTGGAGGGTGACCCCCTCTCTCCCCCAGAGGGGGAGGCAGCCCAAGGGGTGCACCCCCTTGACCCCCCCTCTTTTTAGAGGGTTTTAACAGAGCCATAATCATGATAAACCCGCTCCGAACCGCCGCGGGGGCGTCCCTTCGGGGGCGGCGGCGTTAATCGCAATCGGGGGTATGGGGGCATCGGCCCCCATCATTATATTCTTTTTTCTACCCATCGTGTAAAAATTCCTAAAACCGCATCAGCCCGTCCACCGCTGAGTTTCCCGCCACCTTCCGGTACGCCTCGATCCCGGTAAACGGCCGCTTTGCAATCACGGCTGCCACCTTTTTCTTGCCAATACCGGGCAGCCACCTGATTGCAGAAGCAGGGAGTGTGTTAATCTCAACAGGCACGGGCAATGCCGTGATCGAACGCATCCCCCAGTCCACGACCACCGCATCGGTGATGGTGTTCCGGGGCAGCTTAAGCGGAACCCCGACCAGGATCGGATAGGATCCCATCTGCCGCCCGAATGACAGGTCTCCCGGAACTTCGATCCGCACATCGCGAAGCACAGTACCGATGGGAAAGACACGCTGGAGCATCGGGAGATCGATCGTATTCCGGACAAACTCCTTAAACGCCCGGAATCGCTGCTCGTGCCTGCCGAGCGTGTTGTTCGTGTACGCGGGTGTACCCTCAAACGGCATCACCTGACGGATATTCACCCGCCGGACGGACAGGCCGGCATCCCGCACCCGGACGAGGAACTGCTCATTCAGATCATAGGTCGTTTCAGTCTCACCGGCAAGCCCGCATACGAAGTTTAATCCCGGCAGGAGCTCGGGCACGTTGTCCCTGCGCATGCCCCCTTCTTCATTCACGATTTCAATTGCCCGGAAGACTTCATCGGGCTGCGCCTTGAGATTGTTCGCCGCAATGACGGCCGGGTCAGCGGTTTCCATGCCAAATGCAGCAACATCTCCGGATGTGTGGTGGCGGATGATGGCACGAAGAGCCTCGCGGCCGGCATCCTCATGCCGGGCAATGGTGGCCGGGTTCGTATTGTCGATGTGGAGCGTTTTTAGATCGGGAGCTGCGGTGCGGATCGATGAAAAGAGCTGGTCGAGCAGTTCCGGGCGGGGAGCGGGATATTCTCCTGCTCCTGCACCGTACGCGAGAATATCCGGCTGCCGGCCGACCCGGAAGTGCCGGGCACCGTGAGAGTGGAGTGCTGCAACCTCCGCCGCAATTCCCGCGATGCTGCGGTACTTCGGCTGGCCGTAAAACGGTTCGGTGCAGAACGAGCAGCCGCCGGTCGCTCCATGGGAACAGCCCCGTGCGGTCTCCAGTTCGCACATCACGTACGGGTAATCGGGATGCTGCGTGATGATCGTGCTGCCCGAAACACTCCACGGGTCCGTGCGGGAGTAATCGAGCGCTCCTGCCGGTTCATTGCCGCACAGATAGTTGTCCAGCGCAATGGCCGGCTCTCCGGTCAGCAGGGCATCAAACCCGCCGATCACCTGCCGGATCGCCTTCTGACCTCCCTCCGCCGCATAGCCAAACGCGATCGGCCCGCCGATCATCTTCTTCGGGCCGCGTACCATGTGACCGACCTGCTGGATCTCGGTGAGGGTGGCAGGAGTGCCGCCCAGGTATTTTCCCGGGACCGTGACACCGGCAATCATCACGAGCAGGTTCGCCCGGTTCAGCTCAACGGTCCGCATCGGATCGGTGCGAAGCTGGTCGATGGTGAGGTACTGCACCGCGTAACCGTGGGCAATAAGTGCACCGGCAACCGTGCGGATGTAGGGCGATACATAGGGGGGAACCCCAAGGCAGGCCGGCTCGTCAACGTACCCGTCAAGGATGACTGCAATAGGATTCATACCGTATGACCGATCAGGGCGAGCAGTTTTCTGGCCCAGATGAGCTTTCCGCGTTTCACCGGATCAACATCCTTGTCATCGAGATCAAAACCGATGAGCGTGATCTGTTCAGCACCAAGTTCCTCAGCGGTAAAGACCGCCCGGTCGCCATCGGAAAAACCGCCGAAGTTGTGGACATGGGGAAGCGGGGTGCCCTGCGTTGTCCCGACCAGCGGACCTTTGAACCGTGGCACCCAGTGCTTCAGCAGCGCAATGTTATCGCCATGCGCATGCACGACCACGATCGTTCCCTCTTCATTCAGCGCAAGAAGCCGGTCACTTGCACCATCGAGGTCGGTAAATACAGCATCGGGATAGATGCCGTTTGCATCGAGCACATCAGCCGCTGCATCAGCGGCAAAGACTACGCCATTGATCTTGTCCAGCTCGTCTTTGAGGCAGGGGGCATTGCCGCAGACCGTAACCGGGTTGTCACACGTCAGGGCTGCAAGGGAGAGCAGATTGTCGCGGGGCAGGAGCGAGGCGAGGAGCCGGGCTGCCTCTTCGTCACCGGCACGGTCGAACCCGAAGTACGCGAGGATCTCGCAGTAATGCGGTTCCCAGTCCCTAAACTCCATTCTTCCGGTCCTCGTTCTCCAGTCCGACGAGGTTCTTGAACTTCTCGAGGATCGGTTCGATCACGAGTTTGAGCAGTTCTTCCTTGTTCTCCACCCGGTTAAAGAAGTGGAGCGGAAGCGCAGCTGCCGCCATGTTCGGGTGGCCGCCGGCATCGCCCATCTCCCCGAACGCTTCGGACAGGGCATTGCCGATGTGCAGCCGGATGTCACGGTTGCGGGCCGAGATCACGATCGCGTTGTCGGTGATACCATAGACCAGCGCCGTGTTAACCCCTTCGAGCGTGATGAGCAGGTCAGCTGCCTGCGGGAGGGCATCGCGGTTCATAACAAAACCGACATTAGAGAAGAGGTACCCGCTCTGGATTCTCCGCTCCTGGATCGCCTTACCGATCACATCGAGCGTCTCCTGCGACATGGAAGGCGACATGATCTTGTCGAGCAGGTCTGCATCGGTGAGCGGCAGGAGAAAGCCTGCGTAATTGAGATCCTGCGGGGTGACATTGCGCTTGAACTCCTTGGTGTCCGTGCGGATACCGTAGAGAAGGGCGGTGGCAACGCGTTTGTCGACGGGCACATCGAGCTCCTGCAGGTACTGGGTGAGGATGCTTGCGGTGGCCCCAACCCCGGGCCGGATATCGACAAAGGTGCTCTGCGTTGCGATATGCTTGCCATCCTTGTGGTGATCGATGACAATGTTGATCTTCGTCTGGGGGGGAATATCGTTGTTGGCGCCCGGGCCCGAACAGTCCACGAGCGCCAGGAAGTTGCACTGCTGCATGGCTTCTGTGGTCAGGTGCTCCATCTTGATATCGAGCAGGTTGACAAACGTACGGTTCTCCTGGTGGCCGATGTTGCCTTCATAGAAGATCCGGGTGGTGAGGCTCTTGGGGTTAGCCCGTTTGGCAATCTCTGCGAGTGCCAGGGCTGACGCAATGGCATCAGGGTCCGGGTTCTTGTGGGTAATGATCCCCAGACACCCTTCCCAGCCGGCAAGCAGGGTAAAAAGTCTTTGCGAGATCCGGCTGGAATGCTGTTTTTTTATCTGGAGAATCGCGGAGCGGGCAACTACTTCCTGCGGGTAGAGGACGAACTCGGCCCCGGCAGCGGTGAGTTTCTGACCATTGACCGGGTCAACCGAGCGGGCGACAACCTGCACGGCAGGGTACCGCTTCTTGATGGTCAGGACTGCGGCGAGGTTTGCATCCCCGTCACCGGTCATTACAAACGCGATCTCGAATGGGGGAAGGCCAACCAGCAAATCAGATGAGGTGATATCGCGCTGGTATGCATCGTATTTCTGGTCGCGGAGATGGCGTACGCGGGACTCGTCCTTGTCCACGACCATCACGCGCTCCTGCTCTTTCAGGAGTTCAAGGATGATATTGTAACCGTTCGTGCCGCAGCCGAAAATACAGTATTTTGTTGGACCCGGCTGTTCAAACGGGGCTGGTTCAGGCATGTAACAGAAGATGTACTATTCTAGGGTATTAAGGAATTCTTTGCCTGAGTGGCCAAAACATTTATTCGGCATTATCGACCACTTAATTAGGTCTAACAGGCTGGGTCTGTAGCTTAGTTCGGCATAGCGGCGGACTCTTAATCCGCAGGTCAAGGGTTCAAATCCCTTCAGGCCCGTTTTTCTGGTTGTTTTTGATAATTCTTCGCTCTCACCGGGCAACATAGAATCTAAATCAAAATAACTAATCTAAATCTCAATCTGTTTTTGGAAAACAATGGGAAACATGAGCGATTCTTTTGCCCATATAATAATTAAATAGATTAAATTGTATGTGTAATTCAAAGTTACTATATGGAACAAGAGATCATTGCATTAATTTTTGTAATGGCGTTAGCAATCATAATTTTAGTATTCATCAATTTTACACTTTGGTGTAGAACAACGCCAGTTACATTTCGAAGGACAATAATCACTCAAGAAAATATTCAACTTTTAACGATCTCGATACCATTAAGTTTACTTACCGGGATGGTTGGAGGTCTATATGTTGAATGGTCAAAGAATCCAATGAGTTTAAACCTAACTACATTGTTATTCGTCGGAGGAATGATGTTTTGTATTATCGTTATGGTAATTCTAGGCAGAAATTTGGAAAGACCAACTTAACTTTTAGAAAGTCGGATCACTATTCCAATTCAAACATCTACCCAACAAGCCATATAACGAATGTAGACGTTATCAGGTGATCACTACTTCTATCTCATCGAACAATTTATCGAAGAAAATATGGATTGAAACCATGATATAATCGATTTAGCAGTCCCACGATACACTATTAATGATTAATAGAGACAGCAAAGTGAAAAACCATACAATCACCCTAATGTAATCAAGTGTTCTTCAAAGTCACTAAATTAAACAAATATTTCTCCCTCACAGAGAGACCAAACTAATATCAAGCAACGGGTATATACTTGGAAAAATAACACCTCTGTGTGATAATGGGTGGAACCTGATACTGATCCTGAATACGCAATAGATCAAATCAACTCTTTTATCAGTAAAATTGCTGATCTTCAACAAATTGATTGTGAAAACCCAGATAGCGAGAGAGAGATAACCAAATTAAAGATAAATATTAGAGGTTTTCTTCGCGCTAATTTTAAGGATGACGATAAAAAACTTAAAGATCTCGAAAAGGATCGCAGTTCTTTTGCAACAAGACATTTTTTAGATCCGACGGATCCAGTGACAAGACAAAGAAATTATGAAAATGACCTTGAATTAATAAAAAATCATCTAATTGTATATAAAGCGGAATTGGAGTCAATTAATTATTCTAGACGGAAAACTGTGCTACCCACTCAACCAAAACGAATCACAAAAAAAAAATTAGCAAATTCACCCGTTGTAAAAAAACAGACCTCCAAAGAAAAATCTCTTGATAGTCGTAAAATCTTCATTGTTCATGGGCATGATGATGAATTAAAAAATGAAGTTGAACAATATATCAAAAGCCTCAAATTAAAACCAATTATCCTTCACAAACAGGCAAATCTCGGCAAAACAATTATTGAAAAAGTTGAACATTATTCAGATGTCGATTTTGCAATCGTGTTACTTTCACGAGATGATCTTGCGGCGAAATATATTGAGTATGTTGAGAATTTTGATGACCTCGTACGTGAACCTACTGTCGAAGATATGAAGGAAGCATTGGAATATTCAGTTGATAGATATCATATGAACCTCAAACATCGAGCCAGACAAAATGTAATTTTTGAGTGGGGATTTTTTATTGGTAAACTTGGCCGTAATAAGGTTGCAGCATTGTGTCAAGAAAAAGTTGAACTACCCTCTGATAATGATGGCCTTCTTTATACTTCAATTGATAGACAGGGAGATTGGAAGAAAAAACTAGCAACAGAGATTAATGCATCAGGAATAAAAATTGATGAAAAATATCTTTGAGCTACAATGAGGAACATGAAATCAAACCGTGAAAAAGAGGTTATCTTGGAAGGATTGATCACTGGTATTTTTTTTGGTCTTTTCTTAAAAACGGGTAATTCATACGATCCGAACGATATTATAATTTCAGTTCTTCAGAAAGTTGAAGAAACAACCAAAAGTATGCCACATGTGGGAAACACTCCGTCATTTGTTCCTTTTGCGAGTATCATCGTTACAGTATTAGGGATATTATCTTTATTTGTGACAATTTTATCTGTAAAAAATAAAAAGTTAGGGATAATTTTATTCATAATTGGATTTATTTGTGGAGTAGGATTGATCATGTATGCATATCATTGACAATTATTGCAATGTCAGGTAGACGGGTATGAAAAACCTCACGTTTATTCTATTGATCGCAATTTTCGTAATGATAGCAGGTTGTTCGAGTGATTATTGCTTGACAGGAGAAGATAAAAATATCACTGTATCGGTTGTAGAGAACAAAGATAAGGCGATCAATGCGGGTTTTACATATCACCATAATGTCACAATATCCATCGTTAACCTTTTAGATGCCTCTGCAAAATCTGTTGAAGTAAAGACAGGATATTGTAATGATTTTCTACCACAACAACGGAAATGTGAGAATCGCTCTTTTAACATTGATTACATCCCCCCGAAAGGAATAGTCACGCAATTTTTTGAATATGATAGAAATGTTGTTGAAAATGCTGCGGACGGAAAATATCAACTCCAATACAGGGTAAAGAGTTGTCTTCCTTATATTGTTGTTGATAACAATATTTACGCAAGTCAAAGATAAAACAAATAAGTTTATAGAGAGTTCAAATCCCTTCAGGCCCGTTTTTCTGGTTGTTTTTCTGGTACGTACCCGGTTTCATTTCCGGCCAACCACCAGATTTTCGGTTCCATTCTCAGCAGGCTCTGGAACGTTTCAGTATCCCGGAAAAGACTCGGACCGTATGCGATCTTCCGTCAGGCCCATCTCCCGGAGCACTGAAAGCATCGCGTTGACCATCGCGGGCGGCCCGGAGACAAAAAAGACCCGCTCCTGCCAGTCGGGGATCTCCTGCACGATCATGTCAGCATTGATCCTGCCGGTTCGCCCTGTCCACCCGGGTCCCGGTTCCGTCAGGGTCGTGATAATTCCGAGGTGCGGGTTCACGAGCGAGAGCTCCGCCATCTCCTCCCGGAACAGGATCTCCGGCTCGATCTTGGCCGAACAGAGCAGCCGGATATCGGTGTCAAGCCGCATCCCGGTGGCATAGCGCATCATGCTCCAGAAGGGCGTGATGCCGATGCCGCCCGCGATGAACGCAACCTTTGCATATTCTCCATGAAAGGTAAAGTCCCCGAAGGGACCCCGTATCACCACCTCGTCGCCCGCTTTAAGTGCCCGCAAGGCTTCTGCAAAGGGATGGCCGGTCGAGCCTTTCGTTACCTCCAGATACGCATTGGACGGGCTGCTCGAGAGCGTAAGGTGTTTTGTCAGGGCAGTGGAGCCGGTGCCAATCGTGATGAACATGTACTGGCCCGGCAGGTACGGGAATGCGGACGGCCGCTTGAACCTGACCGAGAACGCGAAGTTCCCGTGGGATACAACCTCCATCACCCGGACCTGGTATTCCATGAAGGATACACTATCGCGGGATTCCATAAAAATGATTGCCCGTTTTTCCGGCACGTGATTGGGTGAGGTTCGCAGAGCAAAAGTCCCCATCAGCTGCGGGTCATGGGTCTGCATGCGATTGCCACAGATCTTAAAAAGTGTCCCTCACTGACCCCCCCTTACACTTCCGGCCACATTTTTCTCACTGTTACGAGGTTAAATGCACCATTTTCTGCCCGGAAAACAAAGGAGGTTGATGGGGGTCAGTGAGGGACATGTTGTTCCGGACGCTGATCAGGAACCGCAGGAATAATGAAAAAATACGGTGGAGATGCCAGAGGGCTCACGGTATTCTTCCGATCGAATAATTGTTGTCCGACCCCCATCTTACGCCATCAGGGCGTTACCGGGTCCGGGATCTTTCTGAGTCCGAGCCAATTAAGAAAACGGGGGAAAAAGTTCCGGTTCCGGAGACACATTCAAAAATATTTGACGCTCTTTGGGGTTCTGTGCGCCTTCGCGCCTCCACCCCCACGATGTGAGCATCCCCCCATATTGCTGTAGCTCTCATAGTGCTGACAACCAAACTGAGAAAATAAGGGGGGTCAGGGGAATGTTCTCCCAAGGCTGCCCCACCCATTGGATAGGGTGGGTCGTTTCTCAGGCCCATAAAGGATGTTCATGTACCATGCGATGTTCGAGATTCCCCTGATTCCTGCCTGCTGAGGAAGGGGAAAAGTATTTGATAACCTGAAGACAGGGATTGGATGATGGATGAGTGGCATACAACGGGGATGATCGTAACCCTGGCAATTCTTGCTGTTGTCCTGTCGGCTGCCGGATGCCTTGGACAGACGTATGGCAGCGGGAACAACGGTTCGACAATCCGGATGGCGCCGGGAGATACGGCAGTGATCTCGCTCGCGGAAAACCCTTCTACGGGTTTTGTCTGGAACGTGACGACCACCGGGGATATTAAAATCACCGGGGATGGATACTCATCAGGCAACCCGATAGGAGAACTGATGGGAATGGTCGGCTCGGGTGGTTCCCGCACATGGCACATCTCAATCGGGAATGATCCCATCCAGACGTTTTCCGCTGACCTGCGGCGGCCGGGGGAACCGGTAAACAGGACACTCCGGAGCTTTGAGATTACATTCATAGTTCCCTGAAAAATTCCTCTGGTGAACCATTTTTATCCGGGATCCGCTGTTCATACCGGGCGAAGGTACAATCTCCGGACCCTGATCCGGCAAGTCAGGTCCTGACATTCCTTCAGGCCCCGTTTGTCCCTGAATAAAAGATCCTTCATACCGAACATTCCTCTGTTTGGTTATAACAGCCACAATATTAATCATCTGAACGGTGATCCATCCAATAGAGGTAATTTTATATGAAGGCCATCATTATTCTGGGAGTGTGCGCCCTTGCCATGGCACTGCTCATGCCCTGTGTTGCCGCAGCAGACAGGGATTGTCCGGATTACTGCGCTGCCGGATTACAGTATTCCCGCGGAACATACGATACCCGGACCGGCATATGCGAATATGCCTCCCGTACGAGTTGTGATAACGGCTGCGATGCCCGGGGCATCACGTGTGCTGCTGCGCCGGCAGCGACCGTGACGACAGCTGAGCGGTCCTGCCCTGACTATTGCTCCGACAGGGTTGCCTATTCCCGCGGTACCTACAATTCCCGGACCAGCAGCTGCGATTATGCGTACCGGTCCGCATGCGATACCGGCTGCAATACACGCGGCACCGGCTGTGCAGCTGCACCTACAGTAACAACGACTGCCGAGACCCGGCAGAGCTGCCCGGATACCTGTGCCGGAGGAGTCCACTCCTTCAATGGCGCATGGAGCAGCATCATGCAGCAGTGCACCTACATGACCCGGAGTTGCGTGAATGGCTGTGATGGCTCTGGCACGACCTGTGCACGTGACCCTGCCGGTTGCCCGGATTACTGTAGTGACGGGGTTCGCCATTTCAACGGTACCTGGAATGAATGGGCGCAGCAGTGCGACTATGGATACCGGGAAGAGTGCCTTTCAGGATGTGATGCACGCGGGACAGGCTGCACCGGCATCGTGACAGGACAGACGGTTACGGAGACCGAACGGTTTATCACCTGTCCTTCCAACTGTTCGTGCATCACCCGACAGGGAGGCGCCGACCGGTGGCCGGGCGGTGCCCGTATGTGCTCCAACTCGCCTTGTGGAAGGGAGTCGGACGGGACCTACCAGTACTGCATCCAGCCTGCAACACAGGCCACCTCACAACAGACTGCAGCTCCAACAGAACGGTTGATCACCTGCCCATCGGGTTGCTCGTGCATTTCCCGGCAGGGGGCGGTTGACCGGTGGCAGGGTGCGGTAAGAATGTGTTCCAACTCCCCGTGCGGGAGGGATGCAGACGGCACAACCCTGTACTGTATCCAGCCGACCGACCAGAAGACTGCAGGTATCCAGCAGCAGTACTCCGGTCAGTCCGGGACCGTCACTGCAGTGAACCCTGCATTCGAAGGCAACCAGCTCGTATTTGTCGTGTCCCGGGAACGCCAGGTCATGCTCCTTGGATTCATTCCCGTCAGGATGGCCGTGAACACGCGGCTGAACGGAACGGATCTTGCGGTCATCCGCGAGGATCAGCCGTGGTGGGGAGTTCTTGTCTCCGGCGATGCCACGCCTGCTCCAGCCGCAGCGACACTGACACAGACACCTGCGCCGCCCTCTCCGGTTTCATACTGATACGCACCCTCACGAACCGTTAAGAAAGGTATCCCGGGCACAGAAAAATCGCCACAACAGACTGAACCTGGTATTAATAACGGATTTGAAAACCCGCTAAATTGCACGGATTTCCGCTGATTACTGATCGCTAAGGGGGGACCAGGCACCGTACATCACCCGGTATTCCGGTACATTCCCTTGGGCACGGATATCTCGAACCGTGTCCCTTTCCCGGGGGTCCCGGTCTCCTTGATCGTCATACTCGTGATGGAGAGGACTTCCCGGACCAAAAAGAGGCCGAGACCGGTCCCTTTCCCGTATCCCCGGTCGAAGATCATATTCTTCTCCTCAGTAGAAATTCCCACACCATTGTCTTCCATAAAAAGCGTGAGATGGTCGGGTTTTGCCTCATACCTGAGGGTAACTTCGGTCGCGTTGACGCCATGAGTGAGTACATTCTGCGAGAGATTGAAGAGCACCTTTTCAAACAGCGGGTCAGCAAAAATCTCAAGATTGTTTAGTTCAAGGTTTTGCTTCATGCTCAGGAAATCGAGATGCGAGATGGCGTAGAGGAAGACCTGCCGCACGTTCTGCCACCGGGGTGGGTTCATGCCCATCTCCTGGTAATTCTTTGCAAAATCCAGCGTATCGACCATCTTTTTTAAGAAAATTTCCTGTTTATCGAGATAGGACTTTGCTTTCGGATCGGCGATGACGGTTTTAACCAGTTCCTGGTATGCCGAGAGGGAGAAGGCTGCCGTCTGGATATCCTGGAACGTGACTGCATTTAGGAGATTTAACTTGTTCCGTGCCTGCTGCAGGGCGACATGGGTCCGCTTGCGTTCTGATATGTCGCGGCAGAGCGTCAGGATCACATTCCCGGTGCCGGTAGGGAATACAGTAGCATTGATTTCAACGGGCTGGATCGACCCGTCCGGTTTTATATAATCGATCTCAAGGCCGCGGACATGGCCGGTCTTCATACATTTTTCTACTTCGCGGGCATTGCGTTCCAGGTCATAAGGTGCGGTCCACTCGGTGACCGGGCGACCTTTCAGGTCATCAATAGAGAATCTGCCGGTGAGCCGGATATAGACATCGTTGGCGTCTATGACGACGCCACGGTTGTCCAGGACAAGGTACCCGGTGTCGGTTATATCGACAAGGCTCCGGTACCGTTCCTCGCTGACGAGAAGCGCTTCCTCGGCCATCTTCTGCTCGATAACAGCCCCAATCTGCGTGGAGATCGTCTCAAGGGCAATACGGCCGCTCAACGAGGTCTCATCAAGGGTATGGGAAGCAACATTTAAACAGGCAATCACCTGCCCGCCAAAGGTTATCGGAATGATCCCGATAGCCAGCAATCCCTCTTGTTCCTGGACGGGACTATGAATAATTCCGGTCTTACTGTAAGGAACATAAACAGGTTTTCCTTTCATCACCAGCCGGGCATTATCAGAATCCGCAGAATAATGGGAGATCTGTTTTAAAAATTCCGCCCCCAGATTGCTTGAGACTGCCAGATCGAGAGAACCACTCGTTTCATCGACCAGATAAATCCCGCCGGCATCCATTTTTGCTATCTCTATCGCTGCGGAAAGACAGATGCCCAGCGTTTCATCTAACCCGCGAATATTCTGCAGTGCAATACCCAGATTCAGTTGGGCTTTCAGGATTTGTTCCTGGTTTTTCCATTCTGTGATATCCTCGGAAATTCCGAGCAGGAAACGGGGTTCACCATCGCTGCTGATGATGGGAATTTTTCTGGTATGCAGGATGCGCTCACCATGAATCCGGGTCCCGATCTTCTCTTCAGGGATATCGATCGGTGTCTTTCCCTCAAGAACCTGCCGGTCTTTTTCCATGAAGAAATCTGCATGCTCTTTTTGGAAGACATCAAAGTCATTCTTCCCTATCATTTCCTCCCGGGAATATCCAAGGAGCTCTTCACCTGCCTTATTGAACCGGATAAACCGGAGATCCTTAGCGTCCTTGACAAAAAGCATGAGCGGGATATTCTCAATAATACTGGTGAGGAATGCCTCGCTCTCCCGCAACTCCTTTTCTTTTTTGTCAGTCTCATCAAACTGCTGGCGCAGTTCTTCTTCTACAGCCGTTTGGGCAGCATAGGCCTCCTGAAGTTCCTGGTTCTTCTTCTCGAGTTCCTCTATCCGCTGCTGGAGCTCGGGGTAGTAACTCTTACGGATGGAAGTCTCGCCAAGACCGATGATCCGGTTCCGCTGGGCTTCCCAGTCAGGGATTTCGTCAGAGTGCTCTTTCATAGATTCGTTCAATATCCTCAACAGTCAGTTTTTTCGGGTTGGTCGCAAGGCACGGGTCACGTATCGCTTTTCCCGCAAGCTCGGGGAGATCCTTTTTTGTCACTCCAAGATCGGAGAGCCGGTCCGTCACACCCAACGATTCACGGAGAGTGCGGAGAGCCTGGACAAGATCCTCTTTTGCCCCCTTCGTTTTTCCCTGAGCCTGAGGGGACTGCAGGATGGTGCCGATAGCAGCATACCGGTCGGGGCATGCATCAAAATTGAACTCTGCCACGTGCTCCAGCAGGAGGGCGTTGCATTCCCCGTGGGGAAGATCGGAGTACCCGCCAAGACTGTGCGCCATCGCGTGGACGGCACCTAAGCTGGCATTCGAAAAGGCAAGGCCGGCAAGGAGGCTGCCGAGCATGGTCTGGTACCGTTCCTCAACGGACGCCGGGTTCTGGTATGCCATGAGGAGGTGTTCTTTCATCAGCCGGATGGATTCCAGGGCCAGGGTATCTGTCACGGGTGAACTGGCGTTTGAGACATAAGCTTCTACGCTATGGGTGATCGCATCCAGCCCGGTATGGGCAGTGAGCTCTGTTGAGAGCGAGGTCAGGGGTACCGGGTCGACAAGCGCGATGTCCGGCACGATCACCTTGCTGATGATGGCGATCTTCACCCGGCGTTCCGTATCAGTGATGATGGCAAACTGCGAGACATCGGCACCGGTGCCTGCCGTGGTGGGGATACAGATCATCGGGGGCGGGGGTATTGCCACGTTGTCCACCCCTTCGAACGCGAGGATATTTTTCTTATTCGAGACCACAATCGCAATCCCCTTGGCGCAGTCTATGGGGCTGCCGCCTCCGACCGCGACGATCGCATCGCAGCCGGCCTCCTCGTACAGGCTTGCGCCTTTCGTCACCTCGAAGTCGCGGGGATTGGGGGTCACACCGGAGAAGATGGTGTGCCCGATACCTTCTGCATCGAGGCTCCCCGTCACATCCTTTACCCACCCGGCGCCGATGACATGGGGGCCGGTGACGATAAAAACGTGTCGTGCGCCAAAATTCTTTGCATACCTCCCGGCGAGCAGCCGGGCATCCGCCCCGATGATGAACTCCGGGGCAACAAACTTCCGTAATTCAGCCAATGCACTGGTCATACCGAATCCTCTCCCAGAATGTTTTCGATTGCACTATGATGTGAATAACCGTTATTTATATTTCAAGGTTTATCCTTGCATGGCAGGATCTGACCGGGTATCAGGAGAACGGGGTTTTACAAACCTGTACGAACCTTTCGGGACCAGCATCTCGAATCGGGCACCGGTCCCGGGTATGCCGGTTTCCCGTATCGTGATACCGGTGATGGCAAGGATCTCCTGCACCAAAAAGAGACCCAGACCTGAATTCTTCCCGTAACCCCGTCTGAAGATCTTCTCCTTCTCCGCAACCGGGATACCATTTCCGTTATCTTCCACAATCACCAGCAGACTGTCAGGTTCGCGCTCGCAGCGGACGGTGATCTCCGTCACCCGGCCACCGTGCCGGATCGCATTGTCAACGAGGTTGAAAAAGACCCGCTCCAGCATCGGGTCAGCATAGATCTCGATTCCCCCGCAGGTTCTGGAGAACCTGACCGGGACCCGGCTTCCGATATGCCCGATGACCCCCTCAATCAGGACCCATAATGGTGCCCTCACACCCAGTTCCTGATATGTCCGTGTGAATTCGATCTGGCGGGCGATGGTATCTGCTGCGGCGAGGATCTTAGTAAGGTAATCGGTGATGACCGGGTCGCCTTTTTTCATGGCAGCGATCTGGGCAAAACCCTGCAGGATCGTAAGCTGGTTTGCGACATCATGTCGTGTAATGCTGTTTAAGAGGTTGAGTTTGTGGTTGGCCTCGCGGATTGCCTGTTCCATGAGCCTGCGTTCCGTGATATCATGGATTGCCCCTTCCGTGCCTTTGATCTGCCCGTTCTTGTCGTACAGGAAATGGGCGTTGAGCGAGCCCCAGAGCGTGGACCCGTCCCTCCGCTTGATCTCGAAAATATAATCAACGAGCTTGCCGGTGCGGGTCATCTCGTTCAGCATTGCCTGACGGTCATCAGGGTTTTTGTAAAACGACGTCATCGGCATGCCAAGGATCTCGTCGGGTGATTCGTACCCGATCAGCCGGGCTGCCGAAGGGCTTGCCATGACGAGCCTGCCTTCGCGATCCGACTGTACAACCGCATCCTGGATGTTCTCAATCACGCTGCGATAATGCTGCTCGCTCTCCCGCAAGGCCGCTTCAACCTGTTTGCGATCGGTAATATCCGTGACAATGCCTTCAAGAGCCACGGGTTTCCCGTTTTCATCCCTGACCAGCACATTTCTCTGGTTAAACCAGTGCATTATTCCTGAACGGTCGATAATCTGGTACTCATACTCCGGGGGAACACGACCCTCCAGCATTTCGCTCCACTGCTGGGTGAAGTACTCCTTCCAGTCGGGATGGATCGAGTTCCGGGCAACGCCGGGATCCGCATACAATTCTTCGGGAGTGTACCCGATCATTGCCACAGAGGCCGTGCTGACATATTCATACTGTCCGGAGGGTATAGCCATGCGGTAAACCATATCCCGGGCATTGTCCGTGATACGGCGGTATTTTGCCTCGCTCTCCCGGAGGGCATCTTCTGCCCGTTTCCGGTCAGTAATATCGTTTGAAAGTCCGAGAACGCCTATTATCTGGTTCTTATTATTGATGACCGGGACGAGGCGGACATCAATATCCACTGAACCTGTCGGGAACTCCTCGTGGATTTCCCGGTGGAGCATCTGACGCTCAACAGTCACCTTCCGGATGGCCTCCAGATGTCTCTGGGCTATTGTTGGCGGAAAAATTGAGGAGAGCGGTTTTCCGATCAGGTCATCCGGTGCAGCATGGAACTGCCGGGATGCCGCCTGATTGACATACCTCACATAACCGTTGGTATCAATAAAATAGATCATTTCCGGAGAAGTATCGGCAAGGAGGCGATACTTTTCCTCGCTCTCCCGGAGGGCATCTTCTGCCAGTTTCCGGTCAGTAATATCCCGGATCGAGGTCTGGATGAAGGTTTTTCCCCCGAGTTCAAAGGACGACAAGAAGACTTCTGCAGGGAAAGTGCTGCCATCTTTTCTCTGGTGCACCCATTCGAACCGTTCCTCGCCTTTCTCAGATACAGCTTTGAGATGGGCTTGCGCCGCTGACCATGAGTCCTGCCCATCCGGTTGTACGTTCGGTGAAGCATCTGCAGGATGCAGTGCTGCCATCTCTTCAAGGGAGCGGTAGCCAAACAGTTCGAATGCTCTTGAATTACAGTCAATCAACCGTATACCTTCGGAGAGCATCAGTGCATCATGGGATCTTTCAAAAACCACCCGGAACTTCTCCTCGCTCTCCCGGGTCTTCTTCTCATTTTCTGCCAGCACATCAAGCTGTTCGCGGAGCTTTTCTTCACTTGCTGAGATCTGCTCGTACGCGGCGCGGAGCTCATCTTCTGCTTTCTTCCGGTCCGTGATATCAATGCCGACACCCGTGAAATACGTCTTCCCGCCAACCTCGAGCCGTTGTGCCGTGAAGAAGAAAGGTATCTTCTTTCCGTTCTTTGTCTGGAGACAGGCCTCGGCAGTTGCCTGACCATCACGGAAAGCCCGCTCCACCCCTCCCGATATGGCACGGATCGCTTCCTCGTCTCCCTTATACCAGTCAAGGAAATGCATCCTGGCAAGTTCCTCTGCCGAATAGCCCGTGAGGGACTCATGAGCTTTGTTCCACCGAACGAGCCGTCCCTCCGGGTCATAGAGATAGAGCAGGCCGGGGACGCTGTCGATCACGGCGTCCGTGAAGGTCTTTTCCCGCAGGAGGGCTTCTTTTACTTTTTTCTGGTCGGTGATGTCCTCGATCGTGCCTTCATAATACTGAACGTTTCCGTCAGCGCCCCGGACAGCAATGGCATTGATGTTAATCCAGAGCGTATGACCCTGCCGGTTGAAGAAACGGGCCTGGAAATCCCTTACCTTCCCTTCCGTCTTCAGAGTGTTCATGAACAGATCCCGATCGTCGGGATTGACATAGAGCTGGGTACGGATGTCCTGGATAGCCTCCATCATCTCCTGCGGCGTTCCGTAACCGGCGATACGGGCAAACGTGGTGTTGATAGCTAAAAATTTTCCCTCGATCGTTGTCCGGAAGATCCCGGTCACAGAATTGTCAAAGAGGTCCCGGTATTTTGTCTCATTCTCCTTAGCCCGCTGCTCGCTCTCTGCCAGCATGTCGAGCTGTCCACGGAGCTCCTCCTCGCTGGCGGTGATGTGTTCGTACGCGAGGCGGAGTTCATCATCTGATTTCTGTCGTTCGGAGATATCACGGATAGCTTCAATTGCACCGACAATTTCTCCTTTGCTGTTATACAGCGGGCTGGCTTTCCCGAAAAGCGCAACTTCCCTGCCCTGCAGGCGGGGAAGGGTAGTATCGGCTAAAAGGACATCCTTTTTCCGGACAATGTGGGAGTATTTCTGTTTAATAACTTCATCCGGTTCGAAGATCAGGTCGATAAGGATAGGGCGGCGCTCACCGTAGAAGGGGAGGGCATACTCGTAATTTCCTTTTCCGAGCATCATTTCTGCCGATATCCCGGTCATCTCCTCGATCGCGCGGTTCCATGCGATTATGACACCCTCCCGGTTTATCGCAAGGGTGGCATCCGGGAGGAAGTTGATGATATCTGCCAGGCGTTTCTCGGATTCTATCAGGGAGCGTTCAGCCTGGCGGCGTGCCACAACCTGGCGTATCTTGTGTGCGAGTTCGGCGAACTGTGACCTGACATCACCCCCTTTCTGGAGGTAAAAATCAACACCGTTGTTGATCGCTTCGATCACGACCTCCTCCCGCCCACGGCCCGTAAAGAGGATGAACGGGATGTTGCCGAACCGCTCGCGGACGGTCTTTAAAAATGCGATACCGTCCATTTCCGGCATCTGGTAATCAGAGATGATCGCGTCACAGGATAGGATATGCGGAGATGCGAGCGCCTCCCTGGCGGACAATGCGATCTCGATATGGAATTCCGGCGACTGCTCTAAAAAGAGCTTCGCCAGTTCGAGAAGATCGCGCTCGTCATCTACGTAGAGTATGGAAAACATCGGCTGTATCCTAACCTATAGTATCCTGATCCGCTGGTTATTCTATATAAAATAGCGGAATAAAACTGAAATGTTCGGGATCATGGACGAGAATAATTAAACCCGGAACCACGCACGAAAGGATAATGATAAGAAAAACGCAGAGCCTGCAGAAAATTACGATCTCTGCAACCCGGTCCCGACAACGCGGAATTTACCCGCCGGCACCTGGATCTCGAACCGTACCCCCTTCCCGGGGATGCCGGTCTCACGAATGGTCATACCAGTGATGCCGAGAATCTCTTTTACTAAAAAGAGACCGAGACCGGTGTTCTTCCCGAACCCGCGATCGAACAACAGTCCCTTGTCCTTTTCCAAAATACCCGTACCATTATCCTCAACAACAAGTGTAAGGGTCGCCCCATCCTGCAGTGAGGTGACCCTGACAGTAGTCATCCCCTCCCCACCATACCGGAGCGAATTATCAAAAAGATTGTAGAAGACTTTCTCAAGAAGCGGATCCCCAAACAGTGCAATATCCGGAAGATCGATCTCGAGCCGTACCGCGTTGAAAGGTAGCGCAGCTGCCGGGATCCTGATTAAAGCTGCCAGATCCTGCCACGTGGGGGGCTTCACACCCATTTCGTCAAAGAAGGTAGTGAAGTCGATCTGGTTGCTGATGATATCAGCGATCTGCTGTTCCCGGGTGATCAGGTCCCGCATGCGTTCGGGATCATTGACTGATGCCCGGGATAGTTCGAGCCAGCCGTTGAGCGCCATCAGCTGGTTGCGAATATCGTGGCGGGTGATGCTCGTCATGAGGGTGATCTGACGATTGGCTTTCCGCAGGGCGTTCTCCACCCGCTTGAGATGAGTGACATCGTGGAGGAAACCCTCAACGCCATTCATCTTCCCGTGCGCATCGTACAAGAGACGGCTGCTCGCAATTGCGTAATGCAGCCCCCCATTCCGGTCCCGGAGGGTAAGCGGATACCCGCTGACTTTGTGCTCCCGGGAAAGATGGGCAAGGAACTCGTCCCGCTCTTTGGGATCGGCATAAAAGTCCGTGGCAGAATATTTCCCGATGATCTCATCAGGAGAATCAAATCCAACCAGTCGTGCGCCATAAGGGCTGATCATCGTGATGATACCTTCCCGGTTGACGCGGTAGAAGACATCCTGCATGTTCTCGATAATGTGGCGGTAGTTCTCCTCGCTCAAGCGGAGCTCATCTTCTGCCCTCTTGCGATCGGTAATATCCCGGAGTATTGAGATGATGCCTCTTACCGAACCGTTGCTGTTGTGAAGGGCTGCACTATGCATCTCCACGATGAACCGGGAGCCATCCTTGCGATGAACATGGTAAATCTGGGAAACGAAGCTGTTATCGGACAGGACTTTTGCAAGCCGTTCCCCTGCCAGACGGCGATCGACATCTGTCATCCAGTCAAGGACATGCGTCCCTATTGCCTCTTCCGGTAGAGAAAGCCCGAACATTTCAAGAGCCTTCGGGGAAACGTACGTGAGAATTCCCTTTGTGTCAACCATGGCAATTCCATCCGGCGATGCCATAAACAGGCTCCGGTGGAGCTCTTCGCTCTCAGCAAGTGCAGTTTCCTTCCTTAAGTCTTCGGTGACATTATGGAGCGTCCCGATGGCGGCCGGCCGGCCCGCATAGGTCCCGGCACCGACACGGATTTTCACACGGACACGGGTTGTCCCGTTCCGGTGCAGGAGCGAGAATTCATATGTCTCAGGTGGTGAATTCCCCCCCAGCCGTATATTATGCCGCGAGAGTACCATCTCCCGGTCTTCCGGTGCCACAAGGGGGGCAAAGGGCTGGCCGATCAGTTCCCCTGCCTCATAGCCGATCAGAGTGGAAAAGGCCTGGTTGACAAAAAGCAGGAGACCGTCCTGTGCAATGAAGACCCCGTCCTCGGTATGCTCCACGAGGGTCCGGTATTTCTCCTCGCTCTCCCGCAGCAGATCCTGGCCTGCTTTGAGCGCATCGAACTGGCCTTTGAGCCCTTCTTGCGATGCGGTGAGATGCTCGCAGGCAGCCTTGAGTTCCTCTTCTGCCCGTTTTGCTGCGGTGATATCGAGCTCGATCCCATCCCAGATAATTCCGTGGCCTGACAGCGGACGGGGTGCCGAGCGCAGCAGCACCCACCGCTCTGTGCCTGAAGGTGTGCGGATCCGGGCCTCGAAGCTTAAGGGAGACATGGATGCAAGAGCCCGGTCTTCTGCCTCTTTGAGCGGGAGACGATCTTCTTTTACGATCTGGTCATAGAGCAACGACGAATCCCGTATTACTTCACCTGCAGTCACTCCATGGATCCGTTCAACCCCGGCACTGACATGGACAAAACGACGCTTCCCGTCCGGTTCAATGATGATCTGGTAGACCATCCCGCTCGGAAGATTGTCAGAGAGCGAGCGGAGCTGCTCCTCGCGCTCCCGGATCGCTTCCTCTGCCCGCTTCTTCTCGGTGATGTCCCGGACGATGCCGAGGATGGCGGGCTGACCGAGGAAATCAATGAGGTCAACGTAGAACTCCCCCTCGCGCACCTCACCGTTCTTCCGGAGGATTCTTGCCTCGAATGATGAGGATACCTGCCCGCCGGCAAACCTTTTGGCAGCCGCTTTTTTCAGCATCTCGCGGTCATCCGGGTGGAGGAAATCCCAGAGATCCCGTTCCATGAGTTTATCATGCGAAAAACCGCTGAGTTCTTCGGCCTGTCGGTTGATGAAGAGGAAATGGTTGCCCCGGTAGATATAGATGGAATCATGGCTGTGTTCGACCAGCAGCCGGTACTTTTCTTCGGATTCCTTCAGCGCTTCTTTTGCTTTCCGCTCTTCGGTAATATCATGGGAGTGGATCGCAACAGCGGCCACTTCTCCCTCCGGCCCGGTAACCGGGTAGAGATGGTTCTCATACGATCGCCCGGTCCGGTCGTCCAGATACACCAGAGGTTTTCTGGTTGCGATCGTTTCTTCAATTTTCATCCTCCGCAGGTCGGCAAGATTCGGGGAGATGAGCGTACACGCATCCATACCAATGAGGCTCTGCACGGGCAGGCCGTACCGTACTTCAGCCGCATGATTGGCGGCAAGGATCACGCCCCGTGTATTGATAAGGAAGGAGACATCCGGGGGTGCATTGAGGAGGGCATTGATCGTCTGCTGCGCCTTCTTCTGTGCTGTGATGTCCATGGACTGGGTGTAAATGAGATCCTGGTTGTGTACCTGCACGCGGGTCAGCGAGATAAGCGTCGTATAGGTCCGGCCGTTCCGGGCCCGGATATTGAGCTCAGCGTTCCTGACCGTCCCCTCCTTCCCCATCCGCTCCATTATCGTTAAATACCGTACCGGGTCGACAACAAGACCTATCTCTTCTAAGGTCCTGCCGATGACCTCGCTGCGGGAGAGTTTCAGGTCGTGCAGGAACTGGTCATTGATATCGAGGATTTTTCCGGTCGCGGGATCCGTGATCATCTGGTGAATGGGACTTGCATGGAAGATCGAGCTGAGCCGTTTCTCGGAGTCGATACGTTCATCCACCGCCTGCTTCCGTTCGACTGCCATCCTGATCTTGTGGGAAAGCTCCGCAAACTGGCTTTTGGGATCCCCGCCTTTCTGGAGGTAAAAATCCACACCATTGTTGATGGCCTCGATCACCACCTCTTCGCGCCCGCGCCCGGTAAACAGGATGAATGGTAAGGTTTTGGACTTTTCGCGGACAGCTTTTAAGAATGCAATACCATCCATTCCCGGCATCTGGTAATCCGAGACAATGACATCACAGGTGGCAATAAGCGGGGAGTCGAGCGCTGCCTGTGCCGAGGTCTGGGTTTTTACGGAAAATTCCGGTGATCGTTCTAAAAACAGCCGGGCCAGGTCGAGGAGATCCTCTTCATCATCCACATAAAGGACAGTGTACATCGCACGTTGTTCTCGAACCATGTCTGCAATACATGATATATAAATCCGCTGAAAACTGGCAAATGAAAGCATTATCCACAGGAACTTGAATAGTATTGATACCAGCCTTTCCGCGATATGCGCAAAGAGTACGGACAGGTACGGTTTTAAACGGAGTGGTTATTTATGAAGTTCAAAGGGAGTATTACCGAGAAAAATCTGCTCGCTGCATTTGCCGGTGAGTCACAGGCACGGAACCGCTACACCTTCTTTGCAAGTGCAGCAAAAAAAGAAGGGTACGAACAGATTGCGAGCCTCTTTCTCCAGACTGCCGAGGAGGAGAAAGAGCATGCAAAGCTCTTCTTCAAACAGCTCAAAGGCGGGGACGTGGAAATTACCGCAGCGTACCCTGCGGGCATGATCGGAACTACAAAAGAAAATCTTGCCGCCGCCGCAGCGGGCGAGAATATGGAATGGGGCACGCTCTACCCGGGATTTGCCGCAACTGCGGAGAAGGAGGGGTTCAAAGAGATCGCTCACCTCTTCAAAATGGTAGCAAAAGTGGAGGCTCACCATGAGGCCCGGTACACTAAGCTCCATGCAAACATGGTGAAAGGAGTCGTCTTTAAAGCTGATACTCCCGCGAAATGGTACTGCCGGAACTGCGGGTTTGTCGAGAGTGGAAAAACCGCACCTGTGAAATGCCCGGTCTGCGATCACCCGCAGGCATATTTCGAGATTGCGGCCGATAATTACTGACTTTTTTTTCGCAATTTTTTTAAAGTTTTCATGCATGTTCCCTGAACATTCCGTTCGGAGTTCAGGATTCGAACCGTGAATTGTCCTGTTTAGATTGACTGAAATTGTTATTCGATCCAGCCCATCCGCACCCACCGCTCGTACTCATCGGTGCGGAAATCTTTGTTCTCGATCACGAGCTCTTTGAAAAAATCCCGGTTCCCGGTGATCTCTTCTTCCTGTTTCGGATCGGAAAAACCATTCCTGATCGCTTCAACGAGTTTCTTGCCGAGCGCCCGTGCGGAAGCTTCCACAGCATCAATCGTTTCAGCATTCCCTCCCGTTGCGACACTGATCCCGCCCACCGCGATCACACCCAGATAATTCAGCACATGGTTCTGGTACATGACGACTTCATCACCACCGGATGTGTGGGTACTCGCAACCGAGCAGCCGTATTTCTCTGCAAGTACCTGGTAGTGGATCGCGTCTGCGAGCCGGTCGAAAAATATTTTCATCTGGCCGGAAACGTTATCGATGTAGACCGGGGATGCGAACACGATACCATCCGCTTCCTTCATCCGCTCAACGATGATCGGGACATCGTCTTCGTACACACAGATACCATTGAACGAGCAGCCCTCGCAGGCAGTGCATGGCGTGATCCGGAAATCGCAGAGGTCGATCATCTCCGTCTCCGCACCGGCTTCTGCGGCTCCTTCAAGTACGAAGGTTGTAAGTTTTCGCGTTGTGCTCCGGATGGTCCGGGGACTTCCGTGGATGGCGAGGATCTTCATTGTTGTATGCTCCTGCTGAGGGGATTGGATGGCGGGGGTTAATATGCCAGTGGAGGGCAAAAGTCGGAGAGCCGCAGGGATTTCAGGGGAAGGACACATGTTTTTCTCCAATTTCTCCGTCGGAGAACCGGTTTTTCGGCAACATTCGCTCCCGGATGGCAAAAGACCCGCAAAAACCTACTGAAGTTTGAGCCATTTTTCCGGCCCATTCAAAGCCTGCTAAATTGCACGGTTTTTTTCGGATAAAAACGCCTATTTTCCGAAAATAACGGTTTAAACAAGAAATTTTGTCGGGTGTTGGCACCGCTTCCACTGGAGGGGGTTCCCGACACTTTCCACCATAAAGGCCTCCGTCGGAGAACAAACCATGAAGTGGCTGAAGTCTTATAGGGGGTTCTTAAACCCGCACTAAGGAAACGTGCTGTATAATATTTACGGAAAATATCCCCTCACAGGAGCTGTCCTGGCAGTGTGAGCTAAAACAACATGTGTAAAAATCCACGGACGGATTAAAAGAATTTAGAGGATTTCTTACGGGCAATCAGCGAGATAACAGGTTTTGGGATGTATTGTTTTACCGGCAACTGCTGATTACACTATTTTTGCCGGTATGCTGATCGATAATAACCCGATGACAATCAGTGAAAAACCGGCAGCAACAAACGTGCCGATCACCGGCAGGATGGGATTTGAAATAAAGAACATCTCCCGGAGCGGATAGATCATAAATGTGAGAGCAAAGAGGAGCATTCCGATGAGGATGTTCGGGTACTCCTTTAATGAATGGTTCAGCCCGGTAATGATCAGGGACCCGCAGGCAAAGAAGTAGAGCAGCGTGACCAGTGCGGGTGCACTGATGCCCTGTGTTGCCAGCACGCCAAGGGGGATGATGAGCGAGATGACAAGAATCCCCAGGAGAATATGCGGTGCGATCTGCTTTCGGGGGAATCCTTTCTGGAATGCCATGGACAGTACGAGAATCGAGGCGATCATCCCCATGTCGATCAGGCTCGGGAAGACCTCGTTTCTTAAGCCCATGAGGATATTTACGTACCAGACAATATTTGAAATTCCCCAGAGCCCCAATGCACCCGCAGCATAGAGCAGGTATTCCTGTTCACCGTCACGATGCCAGAAGTACAGGAGAACAAGAGCCGCAGCAATTGCAGCGATGATCTGGAGGTAATTGCTGATCGCAAGAAAGACCTTGTCGGGAAGGAGCAGGATCATCAGGGCGAGAACGACTGCAACCCCAACGATGGCCCGGAAAAAGCCGGTGATCAACTTCAGGATCAGACTGTCCCGGCACTCGGCCGGGAATTCAGGAGAATTCATCGTACAGGGTTTTTCCGGTAATCCGCAAAAAAGATTGTGAAATCCCGCTGAAGTTTTGTCGCGAACAAAAGGGAGCATCAGGAAATCGTGGCATCATCTCTCTCAAGCAGCGAGAAAAAACCGGATTCCCGTTATCGTACCCGGACTCCTGTCATCTCGCGTGAGTGTTCGTGTAATGATCCGGTCCCCACCATTCGATCTCAGCGACCGAGTGATCATAGACAACGAGCCGGCGCCAGACCCGCTCGTGCCGGGTGCGCAGCCAGAGCTCGCGGAGGATGAACGGCGGGAACGGGAGCGAGCGCAGGTCAGCAATCTCGTCCGGGAACTGCTGGTCGTAAAATCCGTCCGGGTCGATATGATACCGGGTCAGCCGCACCTTCACTACGCGGAACGATGCAGGTTTGAAGATCTGGAGATCATACGGCAGGTCATTAAGGGGATTTTTCATCCAGCGATATCCCATCCGCTCCGCAAATGATTGGGCCTCCACAATCGCGGCATACGGTTTCCTCCCGCGGGTCATGGAAGGGAGGCTCCGATTCGAATAGTTTTCTGAACAGACATGCAGCATCCGGAATCATCCGGGAGCGGTTGAATGCCTTGTGGTCGGTCACTCCTTTACGATTCCCGAGAGTTTCCCGCGGAACTGGCTCATGTAGAGATCGAAGTAGAACCCTCTCTTCTTCATCAGATCCGTGTGCGAGCCACGCTCGATGATCGCTCCCTTATCGATGACCAGGATCTGGTCCGCGTGCCGGATTGTTGAGAGCCGGTGGGCAATGATGAACGACGTCTTGTCTTTCTGGAGGGCAAGCAGCCCCTCCTGGATCAGTTTCTCTGTGCGGGTGTCCACGTTGCTCGTCGCTTCGTCAAGGATCAGCATCCGCGGGTTGGCCACGATCGCCCGGGCGATGGTCAGCATCTGGCGCTGGCCCTGCGAGAGGTTCATTCCCCCGTCTACAAGAACGGTGTCGTAGCCATTCGGCTGCTGCACGATGAACCCATGGGCGTTTGCCTGTTTTGCTGCATTGATACACTCTTCTTCAGTAGCATCCTCCCTTGCGTACTTCAGGTTCGCCATGATCGTATCAGAGAAGAGGAACGGTTCCTGCTGCACCTGCGCGATCTGGACCCGGAGCGTGTCCTGCCGGACTTCCCGCACGTCATTGTTATCGATACGGATGACTCCGTTCTCGATATCATAGTACCGGGTCAGGATATTGATGATCGTGCTCTTGCCGGCGCCGGTTGGTCCGCAAAGCCCGAATACCTGCCCGGGGAGGGCATGGAACGTATTATCGGTAAGAATCCGTCGCCCCGGTATATACGAGAAGTCCACGTGGTCAAAGACGACATCCCCGGAAACCGCCGGCATCGCAGGAGCGTTCATCCGGTCATCCACGCGGGGCTTCTGGTCCAGAACCTCAAAGACGCGTGATGCGCCCACGACAGCATTCAGGATCTGGGCATACGAAGAGAAGATGGTCGTAAAGGCGCCCAGAAGGCTGAACGAGAACCCGATGAACGCGATCAGGGTGCCGATCTCTGCCATCCCGTTCATCACCATAATGCCCCCGAAAATGAGGAGGGTGACGATCACAATGGTGGTAAAGATGTTCGATACCTGCTGGCTGATGAGTGCGGAGAACTGGGCTTTCTCCCCGATATCGGCTACCTTCCGGCTCATGGCAGAGAACCGCTTCGATGCCGCGTCCTGCTGGCGGCATGCGATAACCGTCTTTGCGCCGGAGATCCATTCCTCGGCAAACCCGTTTAAGTCCCCGGTCCTGCCCTGCAGCAGCACAAACGCCGGGCCGGACGTTTTTGTAATCAGCCACGAGACCCCGACCAGTACGAGGACAATAATATAGGACAGGATTGTTAAGGACGGGCTGACGAGCAGCATGACAACACTGGTGATGATGATCGTCATCACGGCCTGGCCGGTCTGGAGCGCTCCGATACTGATGAACTGCTCAATCACCTGGGTATCATTGGTCACCCTGCTCATCAGTTCACCGATGGGACGCCGGTCAAAGAAGTCCAGGGACATCGTCTGGATATGGGCAAAGAGATCGATGCGGAGCTGATAGAGGGCTTCCTGAGATATACCCGAGAGCAGCTTCTGGGAGATTGCTCCCGAGATCCAGATGACCAGACCTCCTGCTACCAGCCAGATGATCACCTGGTATAAGGGTTCAACCGGCCCGGGGCCGGCTGAGATGATGTTGGTCGCAGTCCCCATCAGGAGCGAGAAGACCGCTTCAAGCAGGGCAAATACTGCCATGAGGATAATGACAACCGCAAGCTTCAGCCGGTGGGGGGCCATGTACCCCATAAACCGTTTCACCGTGGGGATCATCGGAGGCAGGTCTTCTTCGTCCAGCGGAACCGGTATGGCCCTCATGCTGTTTCACCCCCGACGATCCCTTTTCCGAGCTGGGAATCGTAGATCTCTTTATACTCCGGGCTTGTCCGGAGCAGATCCTCGTGACACCCGGACGCAATGATCCGGCCGTTTTCCAGAAGGATGATCCGATCGGCCGAGATCACCGTGCTGATCCGTTGCGCTACCAGCAGTTTTGTGGCCCCGGCAAACCTCCGGTTGATCGCGTCCTGAATCCGGGCTTCAGTTGCCACATCGCAGGCACTCGTGCTGTCATCGAGGATCAGGATCTTCGGGTCTGCTGCAAGCGTCCGGGCGATCGCAAGGCGCTGCCGCTGGCCACCGGAGAAGTTTGCCCCGTGCCGGGCAACAGCATCATCGTACTGCCGGGGAATATTCCGGATAAACCCGTCAGCATCCGCGTCCGTTGCTGCGGAGACAATGTTCTCCTCTGACGGGTTTTCTGTGGCAAACAGGAGGTTATCGCGGATCGTGCCGGAGAAGAGGTTCGGCTGCTGGAGGCAGATCCCGACAATTCCCCGCAGGGTATGCTGTGGGATCTCCCGCACATCAGTCCCGTCAATGGTGATCCTGCCCGAAGTAACATCATAGAACCGCGGGACCAGGTGGACGAGCGTTGATTTCCCGGAACCCGTGGGGCCTAAGAAACCGATCGTCTCTCCCGGTTCCGCGGAGAACGTGATGTCCTGCAATACCATTGGGCCGGGTTTTCCCTCAGGGCCGGTATACCCGAAGCTGACATGATCGAAGACAAGCCGGCCCTTCACGGACGCCGGATCAACTGCAACCGGGTGTTTACTGTCCTGTACGTCTGCGGGTGTATCGAGGAGCTCATAGATCCGGTTTAACGAGGGGCGTGCCGCAGAGATTGCCGGCAGCACCGTCCCGAGGATCATGAACGGCATGATCAGGAGGAACAGGTACTGGACCGATGCAATCACCTCTCCTGTGGAAAAACCGGTTCCCTCGAGTACGGATATTCCTCCGGTGTAGAAGATGGCAGCCAGCGCAAGGTTGACAGTCAGGAGCATCGTTGGTATCAGGAACGCGATATAGGACTGGGCACGCAGGGACGCTGCCCGTACCTGGCCTGCAACGGAGGAAAAACGCTCGTTCTCGTACTTCTGGCGCACGAACGCCTTGACCACGCGGACACCTCCCATGTTCTCCTGCAGGGTGCCGCTCATCGCATCGAACTTCTCCTGACGCACGGCAAAAACCGGCAGTACAAACCAGAGATAGGCGCCAAGCAGGGCAGAGAACACGATAAGCAGGGTGATCATGAGCCATAACAGGGAGGGGGACCGTACAGCGATCAGCAGGATAGTGATGATGAGCATGACGGGCACGAGCGGGAGGTTCAGGATGCCCTGCTGGATGGCAATTTTGACGTTCTGGATATCATTTGTCAGCCGTACGAGGAGATCGGAAGGACGCATGCGGTCGATGTTCCCGAACGAGAGGACCTGGATCCGGTCGTACGCCTGCGTCCTGAGGTAATGGGCAGTCCTTTCAGAGAACTTGACTGCGATCATGGTGTTGACGATCTGGCATGCTGCGGCAGCAAGGGTAAGGATCAGCATGTAACCGCCGTAGTGGATGACCATGGAGAGATTGTTGCCGCTGATACCCTTGTCGATCAGCGTCTGCGAAAGTGCAGGGATTGCCAGTGTGCCAATCGCACCGCCAATCGTCAGTACGATAGAGAGCAGCAGCCAGTTCCGGTTTGGCTTCCACATCATCAGGAGCCGGTTTAATCCTTCTCTCATCTAACCACCCGTCCGTGATCGTTTGTACCTGATTGATCGCGCCTAAGGGTTTAATCGTTCCGAATTTTTTTCTCACTTACCGGCACCATAAATCCTGACACAAAGACCACCGCTCCGGTAACATCCGACCATATTGACACCCGGATAGGTATGAAAAAACGCTTTGAAGATGGATTTTAAAGTTCCCCCAGCACAATGGCCCTTCTAATAACAGAACAGCATGACCGGCTCTTCTGAGGCTGGAACGGGTTTGCTGAGATGAATGGCAATCTCGTTCGGGTACGGGTATGCTAAATAAGAAAGTGCGGAACGAAAAAATGATTCCCGGTTTTAAAAAAATTCCACCGCATTCGGAATATCAATTTCCCTTACCGGGGGACTGGCAGATAAAAAAGAATTATTTCTTATGGGATGATTTTTCATCCTTGTGGATTAATCTGCACTTGTTGACGCACTCCCAGTTCTCGGGGAGGTATTTCCCGTCAGCGCCGGGTTTCATCACCGCGTTGTGTTTTGCCCCACACACAAGGCATTCCATAAGTCCTGTTGATTCGTCAACGAGTTTCATCGCATGCTCTTTCTTTGTCATGCCTTCAGTGTCGTTCCGCTTTGGTGATAAAGCCATGGAATGCGGAATCGGATCGGGGGGTTTACACGCTCAGGAATGATCGATACACAAATTTTTATAAAAAAACTATTAGCTGTATGAATGGTTACTTCATGTCATACATCCTATAATAGTATGGTAAAACGTTCACAGATTCCTGGTACAGGGAATAAAAAGCATAATCCGGCATCACATCCGCGGCATGCACAACATCTTTGCAGCCCTTGTATACAAAACGGCATCCGGACAACTAAAACAATCCTGTGCATACCGGGGAATCTGTAATCGGTTAATCCTAACACGAGGTTGAATTATGGAATCTATATCATTTGAAGCCCCGCAAGTCTTTGTGCCTGATCCCATCCATATTCACATCCTTCAGGCAGTCGGCGATAAACAAGGATGTCATATCACCCATGTGGTTGAGCAGCTCCTCCCCAATCATGGTGAGAGCAGTATCAGGTCAAACGTCCGTATCTTACTCTCCAAGCGATATCTCGACGGGGGGAAATCCAGTAAGGAGATAGTACTCCGCCTTACCTCGAACGGTCGTCTTCTGCTCCAGAAAGCAGCACTCGGCTGATCATCTTTTTTGTGATTACCCATCAGGGATAAGTCCCGCAGCGCCCTGTCCTGATCACGGCAGCGTCACAAAGATCTGACGCCAGGGTTTCCTGCCAATGGCCCGGGTCTGGTGTCCTTTTCCGGTAACGTCCTCTGCAAGAAGGACATCTCCTCTGCCAAACCGGCGTTTCTCACCGCTGCCTGCTTCGATCTCGGCCTGCCCGTCCACGGTCACTACGTACTCCCGGCATACCACCGTATGCCAGGGATACACGTAGCCGGGCGGGATCTCCCTGAAAAAAACCGCTTTTGCACCGATAGGTTCGGAAAACAGTCCCAGGGGTCCCTTGGGATCGAACGATATCTCGATATCTTCAAAATGCGAGTGGTTGTCCCGTCCGGTGTAGAGTCGTGTGATCTTCATGGGACTTTTCCCTGATGCAATCGTGTACCTGAAAAGGGAAAAACCAATGCTTTTTTTCAGGAAGTCCGGATAGGGGTACCCGGCATGGCAACCACGTACACCCGCTCCCGCATATCCTCCGGGAAATAGTGGGCATCAAACCACATCGCGTCGAACTGCCCGTAATTCGCATACGTGACACCATCTACCCGGTCATCGTGGCAGTCCACGGAATCAGCAAAGATGATGACATCGTCCCAGACCGTTTCTGTTCCCCGGGTGTCATACCCGACAACAACCACCCAGTGCCCGCCCCAATCCATCCATTCTACCATGGTTGGGATACCATTTTTCAGGTTATTGCGCAGCATCTCGCGGGTTCCACCGGTTCCCCAGGTAGCATTCATACCCTGCCGATTGAACCATGCCGCAACCTGTTCCGGGTTGATTCCTGTTTTTTCCGTAACATTGCTGAACATTTCCCGGGAAATCCGTTCCTCATCTGCATCGGTATTATTCACGGGATTTTTGTACCAGGACATCACCGTCATCGCGGCTGCCGCTCCGCAGCTATAATTGGTCATCTGCTGGCGGTAACTTTTCAGCGGTATAACCGTGAGGTGATCGTTCGATTTCAGCGTGTCGAAATCGATACCGGTATAATATTGGGGCGGTGGCAGGGAGGCATCAGGCACATACTTCACATCATCAGCAGGCAGGCTGCGGGTCGCAGATACCATGGCCGGGCTCGAAAGGAAGATGGCAACTGCCAGTAGGGCAAAGAGACAAAAAATGCTGGCACTGGCAAGAAGGTGAAGCGGACGCATAGTACGGGTTCCTCACGTTGAGAAACATTAGGCTCCAGGAATAATCAAAGCGGCGGATCGGTGCTGTCCTGCGAGGACACGAAGCGCCGGTTACGATTATCCCAGGGGATAGCCGCTCAGCACCAGCCAGGCAAACCCGAGCAGGAGCAGGACAATGATGGCGATCATGAGCTTCAGGTACGGTATGCCGTGTCCCGTTCGTTTTTCTGCATTGCGTTTCGAGCCTGCGATGTACCCGCCACCCGTAGGAGTTGCCCCACCCCCTTTTCCGTACGATATTCCGACTGTGGGGCGGGGCTTGCTGTTCCACAGGGCGATATTCACGCAATCATGGTTGGGTGGCAGCCGGCACTCTGCACAGTATTTCCCGCCGCAGTACTGGCAGGAGAACGGGAGCACAACTTCATTCCCGCAGTGATCGCACCGGGTCATCACAGTTCACTCTGCTTTTTTTGCATTAAGTATTCTTCCGTTTGGGAAAAGGGGTGTGGCTGCATCAGAGAACGACAGAACTGCCCGGGTCTTCACTGATACCTCTTAAAAGAAGTATGTGGCAGGCAGGATCAGAGATGAAGAAACGGGATCATACCCGCCCGGGCAAATGCGATCGCTGCGAACCCGAATTGCACGAGCACGAAAATGCCGGTCGAGAACACGCTCCGCATCGCCCGCGAGCGGTGAGCCGTGATGTGGAGGTCTCCTTCGGCACGGGCCTCAAATATGTGAAGGGACAGGGTACAGAGCAGGTATGTTGCATAGATCGCTATGATCAGCCCGCAGGCAAACGACCCCCAGTTGAACGCGGCAATAATGAGTGCCCACAGGCCGATTGCAAGGTTTGCGTACCCGACCTCGAGCTGGAATTCGGGGTGATCCTGCCTCCAGCCCATCCGTATCTGGTCTGATTTGTAGTAGATCGAATGCCGGACGTAACTGATAATTCCCACAACCCCGACAAGAATTGCTGCCGTTATCCTGACTGCGATGTCAATGTTGAGAAAAAGGAAAAAAATGCCCACAAAAATCCCGATCATGGATGCGGCCATCGTCGCTCCCATAAGAAGCGAGGCCTCATGCGCCGTAGGTGTACCTGATGCCATACGATCTCCCGGTGCCTGGTGTATGCGATATAGGGGAACATACACATTCATCCCATAAAATCCTGCGCCAGCATCACCATATCCCTTAAGCCATTGCATGCCGGAATGAGTAAGGTATGGGGCGTTACCTGCGGGGCGATGTCATCCTTGCACCGGTTGCTTTTGAAGAGCGGGGCGGGGTAAAGACACGCCCGGCTATTGTGATCTCTGCAACCGAAAACGGGGATGTACAGATCTGCCCGGTCAGCAGCCGGCCACCAACCGATGCACCATGCGTACCAATATCACTTGACGATTTTTCCGAAGGGGGTCTTGACCTTTTTGCGGACAGCTATGTACTCACAACCCGCATCCGCACCATAAGGAGCGGAGACGTGGTAGGCAAGCGGGGGAGGCTCACACAGGAATCTATTGCCGTGGTTATTTCTCATATCCCCGGGCAGAAAACAAAGAGCGCAGATACGAAAAAGAGATCCCGGTAATTACCGGATTCCCCGGGAAATTTACCGGCAGATTATCAAGAGGATACAGGCTTTTTCTGAGCAGGTATCACTCTGTTAAGATCCAGCCTCTTTTCCTGCCACAGGATCATCTGAAACGATTCGGAACATCCCGTTCGGGACAGCAATCTCGAACCGTGCGCCTTTGCCGTGTACTCCGGTCTCATGAATGGATATGCCCGTTATCGCAAGAACCTCGCGGGCTAAAAAGAGACCGAAACCGGTATGTTTCCCAAAGCCCTTGTCAAAGATCTTCGCCTTGAGATCCAAAGGAACCCCGGCACCGTTGTCCTCAATAACAATGACAATGCCATTTTCCACCTCCTTGCACCAGACCGAGATGCAGGTCACATGCTCGCCGTGCCGGATCGCATTGTCAAACAGGTTTACAAAGACATTCTCCAGCATCGGATCAGAAAAGATCTCAAGTCTCTGGCAGTCATTTGTAAACTGGATCGTTTTTGGAGCCGCCCGGTCAACAAGTCTGCGCAGATCCTGCCACAGGGGATCCTTGAGCCCGAGGTCCTGGTACATTCGGGTGAAATCCAGCTGGCGGGTGATATGGCCCCCGGCGGTCTCTGCTTTTTTTAAGAAATCCGTTACCATGGGATCCGTGTTCTGCATCCCGGCGAGCTGGATATACCCCAGCAGCGCATGGACATGGTTGTTCACATCGTGCCGGGTAACACTGTTGAGGAGGCTCAGCTTGGCATTTGCCCGTCTCAGGGAATCCTCCACCCGTTCGCGTTCCGAAATATCCCGCAGTGCGATGATGTTGGCCGGCTCCCCATGGTAAGTGATGCCGGTACCGACAGATTCTATTAAGATGACGGTCCGGTCCTTCTTTACCGCCCTGTATTTCTGGATATGGCCCCCCTTTCCTGCAATAACATTCTGCATATCCCGCATCACCATAGTCCGGCATTCCGGAGCAACCAGGGATAGCGTATTCTGCCCTATGAGCTCCTCTGCGCCTGAAAAACCAAACATACTTACGATACTGGGATTAGCGTAGAGAACGGTTCCGGAAAGGTTTTGAATCATCACCCCATCGAATGCGTGTTCCGTAAGGACGCGGTAACGCTCTTCGCTTTCGATCAGTGCTTTTTCGGTATTCTGCCGGACGGTGATGTCCCGTATAGCCGCCACATGGACATTCCTTCCCTTCCAGGTAAAAAAACGCCCGTGAATCTCGACGGGAAATACCTCTCCGCTCTTCCTGCGGTGAAAGCGCAGGGGTATCACTACGCTGCCCGCAGGTGTGCTGGCGGTAACCTGCTCGGTCTGCTCTGGCTCAGCCGAAAGGTCCGCATCGCGCAACTGCAGAAGTTCTTCCCGGGTATAACCGTACATCTCCGCAGCCCCGGTATTTGCTTCAAGAATGTTGCCGGTAGTATTGTCAATCAGGAAGATTGCCTCACCACCCAGCTCAAAGAGGGCCTGGTACCGTTCGTGGCTCTCGCGGAGGGCATTTTCGGCCGCTTTTTTTTCGGTGATATCAATCCCGACAGACAATACACCAGCAGGTTTTCCCTTCTCGTCAAGGATGGCACGGTTTGTCCATTTCATCCAGATACGTGAACCGTCTTTTTTTATATTCTCGTTCTCGTTGTTACGGAACGTTTCGGGATCTGCACTGATATCCCTGATATGCTGGACGAGATCCCTTCCCGTTGATTCTACCATAGGGACAATCGTCCCGATAACCTGCTTACCAATCAGCTCGTCTTTTGAATAGCCAAAGAACCGTTCTGCGAATTCATTGATAAATGTAATAGCCCCGTGATTGTCACGGGTGAGAATGACGGAGTTGACGTTTTCCACGAGATCGCGGTATTTCATCTCGCTCTCACGGATCTTCTTCTCGTTTTCTGCCAGCACATCAAGCTGTCCGCGGAGCTCCTCCTCGCTTGCGGTGATCTGCTCGTATGCGGCGCGTAGTTCATCTTCTGCTCTCTTCCGCCCTGATATATCACGGATAGCCTCAATAGTACCGGTGATCTGACCTTTGCTGTTATACAGCGGGCTTGCCTTGGCAAGGATCGTGATCGGGCTTCCTTTCGGGCGAGGAAGGTCTGTTTCTGCAGTCAGGGATGTTCCTTCGCGCAGGATATTGGTGTAACACTTTGAGATCACATCATCCGGTGAAAAGACCAGGTCAATGAGGATCGGGCATCGTTTACCGTAAAAAGGGATTGCGTATTCGAAGTCGCCCTTCCCCAGCATCGCCGCAGCGGGATAACCGGTCATCTCCTCGATGGCACGGTTCCACGCTATGATGAATCCCTCGCGATTGATCGCAAATGTGGCATCCGGAAGGAAATCGATGATATCTACAAAGCGCTTCTCGGACTCGATCTGCGAGTGTTCAGCCCGCCTCCTTGCCACAGCCTGACGGATCTTATGCGACAATTCAGCAAACTGTGACTTGACATCCCCCCCTTTCTGGAGATAAAAGTCTGCACCGTTATTGATGGCTTCGATTACAACTTCCTCACGACCACGGCCGGTGAAGAGGATAAACGGGATATCGCCAAACCGCTCGCGAACGGCTTTTAAAAAAGCAATACCGTCCATTCGCGGCATCTGGTAATCAGAGACCACGATGTCAAATGTCTGGTCTTTCATTACACGGAGGGCGTCTTCTGCAGAGAGGGCAGTACTTACAGAGAACTCTTCGTCTTTTTCGAGAGAGATCTGAGTAATATCTAAGAGTGCTTCCTCGTCATCGACATAAAGGATGGAGATTTTGTGCAGGGGACCGGACATGAAAATACATACCTGATGGCAGTATCTGACTCTTCACACTTTTTTTCGTAAAGTGTATTAAGCACTCTGAAACCGTATGGGGTTGAAAACACAACCACCGGGAAATATACAATACAGAACGATATGGCAGTATTAAAAAACCTTGTACATACAGAGGTTCGAACAAAACAGTTTTTGGCGAGGGGGATTATTCTGGTTTGAGATAAAAACGCCATTTACAGAACAGTTCTTGGGGATGGGGATCGGGCGGGGCAAACACGCATTCCACGCAGATGCGCGAATCGATCACCTGCGCAAAGCTCATGAACTCTGCACGGTGCATCTCGCGGCAGACATACTCCCCCATTCCCCGTTTGAGCCGTGCCTCCTGCGTAGGGCATGACGGTACGGTTATGATCACTTCATCCTCTTTTTCCTCTATGGAATAATCAACAATGATTGCCCATGGGAATAACCGGAGTGCTTTGACAAACCCGGAAAGTCCCTTTTCGGTAATATTGAACCGCTGCACGAGATCCTTTGCTGCCATCCCGCCGGCTTTGCCCCACACCTGCTCGTTTACCTTCTCTGCAACGGGCTGGCCATAGTGCTCGGCAACATAGATGAACCAGAACGCGTCCACAACCCGGTAGTGCCAGAGCAGGAATTTTCGGTACTCACGTTGCTCTTCATCAGTCATACGGTCAAAGATTGCGGGATTTGTCATGGTCTGCCAGTGACAAGGGTTGCCCGGCAAGGTAAAAGAGTGTGTGGTAACCGGAAAAAACATACTATAACGGGATAGCATTACGCTTATTATCCCCCGCGTTAAGGTTGTTGGGATGGATGTCTCGGGCAGCATCAGGGATATTGAAGAACAGGTAGGGCGGTTGTCACGGGTACAGAAAATCCTGCTCGGCACGGATGGTTCTGTCACGCAACTGTTAGAGGCGATAACGGGACATGCCGTTACGGTAAAGACACTCGTGCAGGAGATCATACCTGCAGATGCACAGATCGCAGGGCGCGTCGAAGTCAGTGAGGGCGAACCGGTAAATCACCGGGTCGTCGAACTCCGGGACACGGTTACCAACGATCTGCTGATCTATGCCATATCCGAGACTCCGGTTGAACGGCTTTCCCCTTCCTTTAAAAAGGACCTGATGATGGCTGATATCCCGATCGGAAAGATCATAAAACAACATCATATTGAAGCACGGCGCGAGATCCTCTCTGCCCGCGTGACAGCCGCTACCCCTGAAGCGGGCAGTATTTTTTCCCTCTGCCCAAAAGAACCCGTGCTCAGCCGGCAGTACCAGATCATCCACCAGAACAGGCCCCTGATTTTTATTGAGGAGCAGTTCCCGTACAACCAGTTTCTTGACGAGCGGCGGATCGTGGTAAACACCCCGTCCCGGATCCATGTCAGCCTGATCGACATGCATGGCGGTTCGGGAAGGGTGGATGGCGGGATCGGGATTACTCTTAATGACCCGGGAATTCTCCTTGAGGTGCAGCAGAGCCCCGATATCAAAGTGACCGGCTGCGATGCTGCAACACAAGAGCGGGTGAGCGGGATCGCTTCGCAGGTACTCCGGCAGATCCACGCAGGAGCCGGGGCTTCCATAAGGGTTCGATCGCTCTATCCCGCCCATACCGGGCTCGGGAGCGGTTCGCAGCTGGCGCTTGCCACTGCACGGGCGATCTGCGAACTCTATGGCAAAAATGTACCGGTTACCGAGCTTGCACAACTGGCAGGCCGCGGGGGCACATCCGGCATCGGGACGGCGGCCTTTGAACACGGGGGCTTTATCATCGATGGCGGACACCGCTTCGGCCCCGGGGGGGATAAAACAGATTTCCGGCCGTCATCGGCATCGCGGGGTGTCCATCCACCCCCGGTCATCGCCCGCCATGACTTTCCTGCCGAATGGAAGATCCTGCTAGCCACACCGGACATACCCGCAGGAGCAAGCGGTGCGATGGAGGCCGGCATATTCCGGAGCCACTGTCCCGTGCCCCTCGGAGAGGTGCAGGCCCTCTGCCACGAGGTACTGATGCGGATGCTGCCCGGGATCGTCGAGCACGATCTCGACCTCTTCGGTTCATCGATCAACGCGGTCCAGTCCCTCGGGTTTAAGAAAGTCGAACTGGGCCTTCAACCGCAGGAAGTCACCGGGCTCCTCAACGTGATGCGGAGTGCCGGGGCTGCGGGTGCGGGCATGAGTTCGTTCGGGCCGACCGTGTATGCTGTCGGGGATACCGGCATGAACGCGATCGAACAGGCTGCACAATCGTTCATGAAAGAGTCGGGCGGGGGCACCACCCTCATCACATCGGCCCGGAACACGGGTGCGATGATCCGGGTTGCATAAATAAAAAGAATGAAGAGAGCGGAAAGATCCTTCTTCAAATCTTTTTTTCCATCCAGACGAGATCAAAGAGCTCGCCGAACTTTTCACCAACCGCATGCAACCGCCCGGCATGCGCAAAGCCGTTGCGCTCATGGAACCGTATGCTCCCCTCATTTTTTGATGAAATGTTTGCAAGGAGCGTAGTTATTCCCGCGGTATGGGCATCCTGCGTCAGCCGGTCCAGCATCTGCCGGCCAAGGCCCTGCCCGGTATATTCCGGGTGGATGAAATACGTAATCATGCCGGTGTGCCGGAATGCAGGGAAAGGGAAAAAGGATTTGAGTATGCCAAAGCCGATGATCTCGTTTTCGCATTCCATGACACAGAACGAGATGGCCCCTTCCCGGAGGAGAGGAAAAATCTGCGGGGGTACCGGTCCGTCCGGGTATGCGGCAAACCCGGTTGTTGCATAGTGATTGAAAATATCCAGGATTTCGTTCCGGTCGTTATCCTTTGCTTCACGCAGGGTCACCGTGCCGGTCATTATCGGGTTCATGGATCTCTCCCTCATGGGTGTTATCCCGCAGGAATAATCACTCTTGCGTTCGGCAAAAATATTTTGAAACGGTAACGCAGCGGGTTGTAATCCCCATCTCCTTAATCCCGCATTTTTATCAAGAAAAGGCATGAGGGCGGGAAAGGCAAAGCAGGCAGAAGAAACGTTTCGCTACAGACAATAAAAACAAAATCCGGCTCAAAAAATCCTGAATTTTCCGCAGCAGTTATTTCCCAATCTTGACCAGCATCTCTTCAAGCGATGGGTACCGGGACTCTATCTTCTCGACCTTGCCCCCCGCTTCACCGATAAGCCCGGTGCATTCGTTGAGCTCAGCCATACTCTCCGCGTCACACACAAAAAGGCCCTCTTCCTGGCGGTAGGTTTTGGAATGCCCGAGGAGTGCTCCTGCATCCCCGATTGAGAAGAAGATCGTGTAGGTGAGAGAGCCAAACTGCTCGCGCAGCTCCTTCATGGTGCCAAACGCCACCACCTTCCCGCGTTTCAGGATCATCACCTTGTCGCAGATCGCTTCCACCTGGTAGAGGTTGTGCGCCGAGAGCACGATCGTCTTACCCTCCTTTTTGAGCGTGCGCAGGTAATCGGCAATGAACCGCGAGGTCATCGGGTCAAGGCCGCTGGTGGCTTCATCATAGACTAAGAAGTTGGGTTCATGGATGAGCGACCGGGCGATCGCCGCTTTGCGCTTCATCCCTTTTGAGAACTCCCCGAGTTTTTTGCCTTCCGGTTCCAGCGAAAGTGCGGCGAAGAGCTGGTTGGACCGGACCCGGATTTCTTTCGGGGAGAGCCCGTAGATCTCCCCGAAGAACGCGAGATAGTTCTCCACGGTCATCGTCTCGTAGAGCCGGGATTCCTCGGGGAGGTAGCCAAGTTTTTCCTTAAGGGCAAACGGGTCTTTCGCCACATCGATATCATTGATGAAAAGTTCCCCGGATGTGGGGGTGATCAGTCCCGATATGATCTTGAGCAGAGTGGTCTTGCCTGCCCCGTTGTGCCCGATGATCCCGAAGATCTCACCGTCTTCAAACTCGAAGCTGACACCATCCAGTGCCATAAAACCATCAAAATTCTTGGTGAGATTGCGGGCGGTTATCATGCGTGGCTGCCTTTTTTAATCAGATGTGGGTGGAATCAAAGATATAGATTGGGATGAGGGCACCTGATCAGATTAATAAAAACCAGAACAGAAGTGTTCACTATGAACCGGTGTGTTGCCCTCATCATAGGTATCCTGCTCATTGCAGCAACGGGGTGCATTGCACCGGAAAGAGATGCAGGGAACTCCGTCCCACCGGTTGTTACGCAACTTTCCCCGGCACCCATACCAGTGCAAAGCACGATTTCCGCAGTCACGCCACCCACGGTTGTCCCCCTGGTTACCGCTACCACCACAATACACCGGTCACCCGCGGTCCCGGTGGAAAAAACACCGGTATACATCTCTGATGCTGCCCTGAAAGCCCGGATTCAGGATGCAAAGAACCAGCTTGACCAGTTAAAAAACAGTGACAGGGCAGACACGAGAGTCATCTCGTTAAATCAGGGCATATGTGAGATTAAGATATCAAAGGAACTCGGGTACCTGATCGATGTCAACAGCGGAGAGATGTCCTTTGTCAAGGGAGACTACGCCAGCATTGCCTTGGATCTCTTCCGCCAGAACATGACCATCGGGCACACGTATATCATTCTCCACACCCACGCCAAGGATTGGTACATGTGCCGGGGTAGCGGTACTATCAGCTTGGATACCTTCTCCCTTGCGGATCTCGCTGCTGCATCCACCCTGACCGACCAGGGATATCATGTGCAGAAGGTGATCGCGGTGAGTGACAAGGATTATGAAGTTTATCCAAAGATCCGGGATGACTGGAAGACAAAAGAGGAAGTATACCGGGGTGTCGACCGTATAGAGCAACGCATGGAGGTAAAATTCTCCACTTATGACCCGTACCTGAATATGACATTCTACGATGTCGACAATATGATGCCCCTGCTGACCAGGGAACTCAACTACACTTACTCGGTAAACAACGTTGTGCTGACATAACCGGTCCTGAGTGGGACTGATGTTTAAGGTCCCCCGGACTTCAAAACCGATAGAACCATAGGCTTTTTCATGGGTATTTCACCTCCCCTTAAAAAGCAAAAAACGGAGTTCCCGTGCCAGCACCGAGTACTATTTGAACGATACCAAATACTACTCTGTACTACACTTCCGCAGGGGTAACGTCAGATCAATACATTGCGGGAGATCCTTCAGGAGCCAGACATTTCATGGGCAGGCTAACCGACATCTCGACCATCGCGCGATGGGAAGTAAAAAAATCCCTCACCATGATGAGCCGGGATGTTCTCCCCTTCGCTGTCATTCTTTTCGTGTTGCTGGTGGCAGTCACCGGTTTTGCCGCACAGACGGGCATGCACCTCCAGGACGGTATGTATGAAGTGGGCGTGGATGATCCGCGGATTGCTGAGCTGATCGCAAGCGATGCCCGGTTTACCGTGTACCAGACAGACTCTTTCAGTCTTGTGAATAACCGGAATGCATTTGACCTTGTCATTATCCACGGCCAGGTATATGCGGGCCCGACCGAGCGGGCAAAATCTGCACAGAAGACGCTTGAACGCGATTATGCCAAATACGTCAACACGGTCTATAACCGGGAAACGGATCTGTTCGCTGCGTACCCGCTCTGGATCGATGTTCAGACCGTCAAGAGCGAACTCACCTTCATATCCACGCAGTCTGGTCAGTACGTCCAGGCAGCCCCCGGTCGTGCAGCACCGGTACCTGAAGGCGAGATCAGCAACGTCCCGACACCCTCGCCCGCACTGGATTTTACCAAAGAGGAACTCCGGCAGGAACTGGTCAAGACCAGCGCAAAGAACACCCAGATCTCGCGCTACACTGAAGCTCTCTCATCAGAGAGCACGATGGGCAGGTTCAAGACACCCTCACAATTATCCCCCCCGCTGCCATTTGACTCCATTATACTCGTCTTCGTCTTCATCTTCCCGCTCTACTTCACGTCCCAGTTCTTCATGATGAGCATCATGAACGAGCGCATTGAGCGCAAAGGCGAAGTCCTGCTCTCAACACCCGTGGCATCTTCATCGATCATCATCGGAAAGATGCTTCCCTATTTCATCGGCATGGTTGCGATCTGCACCACGCTCACCCTTTACGTGCGGGCACCCCTGATCATTATTCTCCCCCTGATACCGGTCATCATCTTCTTCCTTGCAAACGCGCTCCTGATCGGCATGCTCTCGCGCAGTTTCAAGGAGCTCTCGTTTATCTCGATCTTCTTCTCAACAGTCGCCACCTCGTACCTGTTCTTTCCCAGCATCTTTGCAAACGTGCACGTCATATCCCTCATCTCCCCGCTGACGCTGATCGTGCTTTCCATCCAGGGCGCTTCATGGACAGTTACGGATTATCTCTATTCCACCTCGCTCTTCTGGCTGACCGGGGCTGTGCTCTTCTACATCGGGATGAAGAACTTCAAAGAAGAGCGGCTCTTTTCAGAAAAACCGCTCCTGTCAAAGGTTCGCGAGTTCCTTTCCGAGATCATCTCCAAAAAGCACCCGTTTCTCTCGCTTTTCCTGCTGACCGGGTTCTCCATACCGTTTGTGTTCATGGTACAGCTGATGAGCCTCACCCTCTTTTTCAACCTGCCCATGCCCTATTCGCTGGTCCTCCTCCTCATCTTTGCTGCACTTATTGAGGAATGTGCAAAAGCAGTCGGTATCTATACCCTGTTTGCCCAGGATCCCTCATTCCTTACGTGGAAGAACCTGATCGCTGCCTGCGCTGCAACCGCGATCGGTTTTCTGGTTGCAGAAAAACTGCTCCTCTTTATCACGCTTGCCCAGATCACCGAATCGGTCTTTGGCAGTATTCTTTTCCTGTCGTTAGGAGTGCTCTGGATGCCGCTGCTCCTGCATTTTGTGGGAGTGCTGATCGTTGCATGTTCGCTGAAATTCTGGGGCAGGAACGGGCTGGTTATCGGGCTTGTCCTCGCCACTACGGTCCACTGCCTGTATAACCTCTACTTTATCCTGGGGTGGATCGGATGAAGGCACGTCACCTGTCAATTATCGCAAAGAAAGAGTTCCGGGGATTGTTCAACGAGCGCACGATCCTGCTCGCAGTCCTGCTCCAGCTCTTCATCGCACTGTTCTCCTCGTTCCTCATGGTCGGGCTCACCTCCATGTATGACCCTTCCTCACTCTCGAAGTATTCGCGGTATAAGTACAACATCGCCTATGCCGGCAATGATTCGGCAGTGCTCGGATATCTTGAGAGCAGCCCGGATTTCCAGGTCTACCCGATGGATCTCTCTACGGGAGTCACCGCACTGAAAGAACGAAAGCTTTCAGCAGTGATCTATATGCCCGACACCCCCCCATCCGCAGAGGATCCGGTCAAGATCACGCTCTATACATTGACCAATGATCTCCAGAGTGCAATTGTCGATGTGAAACTCAAGGATATTTTCTTAAAATACGAAAAGGATCTTCGACAGGTACGGGCGTTCCGGCTCAGTGAACAGCCGATCCCGCTCCAGGTTCCGAAAAACAGCGGGGGCGGTGACTTCTATGAGTTTGTATATGGACTCTTAATTCCCCTGCTGGTCTTTATGCCGGCGATCATTGCATCCGCGCTTGTCATCGATCTCATTACCGAGGAGTACCAACACGAGACCTTAGAGACACTGATCTCGACACCGATCACGTTCTCAGAGATGGTCTGGGGCAAAGTGCTTGCCTGCGAGCTGCTGGTGCCGATCCAGGCAGGGGCATGGTTGCTGCTCCTCATGGTAAATGGCATTGCCATTGAAAATGCCGGGTTAATCCTGATACACGTTGTGATCACTTCACTTATCCTTATCCTGCTGGGTACTCTTACGGCCCTGCACTACAGAGAGCGGACAGCAGCACAATTCATCTTCTCTACAGCACTGGTGGTCGTGATCCTCTTTGTACTGGCACTACCGTCAAACCCGCTCAACCTCCTCACCCGGCTTGCTGTTGGCACTGCCGGTCCCGAACAATGGCTGGTGCTCGCAGCAACAGGCTGTATTATTGTCATTCTGGGGTTCCTGACCCAGAAGTATGCTGAAAAGGTCGGGAAATCACACCACACGGGATAAGGATAAAAAAAGATGGTGATTCGTTAATTAGAGCCACCAATTAAGATTTTGTTTCGGTTTTTTTAAGAAGCCATCTCCAAGAGAAAACTTATCAGACGTTCTTGGGGGCTTTGGTTCCACCTCCGCCCCCGCCACTGTGGCATCCCCCGGATTGCGATAACGACGTATTACCTGTAACCCACCTCGTCCAATCACCATGCGCCCCGTCCCCCACGGGGGACTGGTGGCGCAAGAGGGGGGTATGGTATTATCAAAATAGGCTTACTACAGACAACAAAATGTTAACTATTTGTTGATTTGATATCTGACATTAAAGGTTGGTGGCACCAAATGATGAATCACTAAAAAAAATATTTACATGGATGATGTGAGCATCGGCTTGTCGATCGCTTTATACGTTTTTCCTGCACTGGTCACAAAGACCTCGACCCGGTCACTGCCCCTGCTGCCCTGTATGATCAGCTCGTCTCCGCGCCGGGGTTTCCGCTGCATGTCATTCAGGTATTGTTCGATGACCTGCCCGTCAGATCGGGTGACCCGCATCATAATATTCTGGACAAAGATCTCTCCTTTACCCCCATTATACAGCAGGTGAAGGGAAAAGTCGGGACGCTCTTTGGTGAGCTGGAGATCCACAAACTGCTCGGGAGGCAGCGTATCAACCGCAACAGGGGTTGACACAACGGTTGCTACTGAAGTGGTAACCAGGGTAGGCAGAGGAGTGGGTGTAGCCACCGGTGTGATCTCTGCCTGTGTCGGGCTCGTGCAGCCGGCAGAGAGCGCACAGAGTGCAAGCACGAGTGCGGCCAGCAGGAACAGGGTGCATTTCATAGGAATTGCTTTAAATTTGAATATATTTCTGATTTGTGCTCGGGAATGCTGCTGATACAAATCTGCCCGCCCATGCATAGTTTTTTCTCATCGCATGGTTCCGGCAGGTAAACCTGCATAAAATGACAGGAAAGAACAGTTAAATTAAAAAGGACACCCGGATTAACGTTATGTATCAGGAGTAACAGGGAATGTTCTGTCCTAAATGTGGAAAAGAGACCGATGCATCGGGAAAATTCTGCCAGTGGTGCGGTTTTGATATCGCATCTATTCCGGTAAAGCCCGTCATCGTTCCTGAAGAGGAAGAGGGGCCGGAAGTCGGTGTGTATGCAGGTCTTGGCAGGCGGTTTATCGCGTTTATTGTTGATGCAATCCTCATCCTCCTTATTGGAATTGTCACGATCACGTTCTTCTCATTGACAAACGGGATAAAATATGCATATTATCTCTCGGCCCAGGGTGCGCCGATATCCGAACTTACTGAGGCAGGTACGGCGGATGCGGCACTCGCCCCCATTGTAGCGGCGTTCGGGATGCTCATCATCATTGTCCCGTGGCTCTACTTCGCCGGGTTCGAATCTTCCCGCAGCCAGGCAACACCCGGTAAAGTGCTGATGCGGATCATGGTGACCGATATGGAAGGCAACAAACCTACATTTGCCCGGGTCACGCTCCGCCACTTTGGGAAATTTATCTCCGCCTTAATCATCTTCATCGGGTTTTTGATGATCGGGCTCACCAAAAAAAGGCAGGGGCTGCACGACAAGATTGGCAGCTGCCTCGTGCTTCTCGAGGACTAACCATTCCCCTTAGTATCCCGTCAATAATCTTTTTTTTAAAAAATTTCTTTGAATTTAATTCTTTCAGGATAACGGCCCGGTATCAAATCGTCAATAAAAAAGAGTTATTTGTACCGGCATTTCAGGCCGAGAAGCACGAGAATCAGGACAAACGTGATCAGGTTTGCCGCTATAATGGGCAGCGACTCCGTCCAGAACCCGTAGCACGTCCAGAGAAGGATTCCGGCCGCAAAGAGAATGAGCATGGCAAGTGAGAGATCCCTTGTCTCCTTGAGTTTCCATGCCCTGACCACCTGCGGGATAAACGAGATCGTGGTGAGGGCGCCCGCGATGTAGCCTACAAGAACGATGGAATCCATGGCATCTCTCCACTAGTATTTTTCATACGACCATTTATACCGGTTGTGTTTTTGGTCCGGCCGGGGATACAGGGTTTTTATGTGAAGGATCGGTATCAGACCTGCGTCGGCTCCGGAGAAAACTGGTCGGCAGCGACCAGCCACTTCCTGCCCTCTTTAACAAGAAAGAGCATGTCCCTGCCCTGCAGGATCTGCTTCTGTCCACCAGTCACAAACGTAATGGTGAAGAAGTACGTGACAACGGCACTTTTCCCGCCGGCATAGATCTGAACTTTGTGATCTGTCTCTTTCCACTCATGGATGACTGCCGCCGCACAGAAGTCCCGCCACCCGCCAACGTAAGCATCCTGCCCTTCGAGCCGCCCGGGTGTTGCCGGTACGATGGCCACGGCATCGGGATGAATATACTGTCGGAATGCCGGTTCGTTCCATGATGCTGTCCAGCAGCGGTTCATGGCTCTGGTGGTATCTACAATGTTCCGGGTCTGTGCTGTGTTGTCCATTGTCACTCCAGTATAACAACGTACGATATTGGGTAAAATAAGGGGAAGGGCGTCCAGTGTGAAAGTGCTGCCGGAAGAAAGATGGGTCAGAACTTCACACGGGGGACATCCCGCTCCCGCATGTTGTCTGCCATTGTCCAGAAATATGCTTCCCCGTGGGCGACCCGGAACATGGCAAGTTCTGCACCTTTCGGGGCAGCTGCCATCAGGTTCTTCACCCAGGGCCGGTCCCGGAAGAGCCGCCGCTCCAGCACCTCATTTTTAAGGAATTCAACCTTACCAGAAACCCGCATCATAGTCCCCCCACCAAATCCGGGAGCATAGAAGCAGAGCTCCACGTTCGGGTTTTTCTTCAGTTGCTGGCAGACACTCTTCGGTGTCCCGGTGTGGTAATAAAATCCGGTCTGGTCACAAAACCACATTGCAAATGCCCGGACCCGCGGCTGGTCGCCTTCTACTGTCGCGATATAAGTGACCGGATTCTCGGATGCAAACTTTACACAGTCAGAAAAATCCATTCCCTCACCTCATGAGAGTATACATGGGCAGGATGAAAAAGATTCGGGGAGATTGTCAGGAGTTTTTGGGGAATGTGTTAAGGATCAGGTTCCGTACTTCTGCCAGCCATGCTTTCCGCTGCTCCTCCGTGCTGGTGACAATAACGCCATACATCTTCCGGTAAAAGAGCGGTACCCCGCAGAACGAGACAATGCAGTCCTTCCAGATCCGCCCGAGCGGGTCGCCGAAAACCTCCTGCTCCCGCAGGGCGGGAGTATTGGAGGTGTTGAAGACGATAAACGCCTTTGCGGTGAGAAGACCTATCGGGATTCCTTCCCCGGAATCCGTTTCTGCAAAGCGGTATGCAACACCCGGCCGGAGGACCCGGTCAATCCAGCCTTTCATGATGGCCGGGGGCATCCCCCACCAGTTGGGGTGTACGATTACGATCCCATCCGCTGATGCGATCTCCCGGCAATGCGCTGCAATCTCAGCGGGGAGAGGGGCATCGCGGGAAATCTCCCTGTTCGGGAGCACGGGATCAAACTTTTCCGCATAGAGATCATGCACGGTAACCGAATGACCAGCCTCGCGAAGGGCTGTTGTTGCGGTGTCCGCGATCGCATGGTTGAAACTCCCTTTTCCGGGATGGGCGAGTATGATGGAGATCTTCATGGTTTTCCTTATTTCCGTGCGGTGGCTTTAAAGAAGGTGTAGCAGAAGACACCGTTCGGTCCGGCGGTGCGGTAGAGCGCTGCTATCCCCCGGTCCCACGCATCCCGGCTCATCAGTCCCTGCCGGTGTACTTCATCGGCCACTCCTTCAACCATGGCCGTGAAGGTCAGTTTCGTGAATCCCTCAACAAGCCCGGGGCGGGAGGCATCGACATAGACCATCCGGGGCGAGATACGGACATCTGTATATCCTGCACCGGACACCAGCGGATAGAGCTGCCTGCCGATCAGAGCATTGCCGCCCACCTGCTGCTGGAGTTTTACAAGGCAGTCGATAGCCCGGCGGGCATCCGGATCCTCCGGGTGGAAGAAGGTGGAGCCGTGATCTCCTTCGATCACGGTAATAGTTCCCCCCTCTTTCAGGAGCGGGCGGAGCTGTTCCAGCGCCCGCTGCGGTTCGGCGAGATGTTCCAGCACGAAACAAACAAAGATGTGATCGAAACTCTCCGGTTCGAACGGGAGCCGGAAAATATCCCCCAGCCGGAACATCACGTTGGTGATCCCTTCCTGCCGGATCTTTTCCTCCGCCCGCCGTATCGAGTCCTCCGAAATATCGACCGAGGTAATAAGGGCACCGGGGCTGTTCCGTGCCAGGATCACCGTCTGGGCACCAATCCCGCAACCGGCTTCGAGCACCCGGGTACCTGCGGGATAGCGGGTGTCACCGTGCAGGAGCCCCGTGAGGGTCTGTGCCTGGTCCGCGAGTCGCTCCGACTCGCGGGGTGAATAGCCATGAACATACTTGTGATGTGCCATATGAATTCTCACGAGGGCTGCTGCAGACGGCAGGGACTCCCCTGAATAATGTACATTTTTGTTTGTCGTTGTACAAAAATGTACTGCAATCTGGCTACTTCACGATGAACATTACCGCCCCGAAGGAACGCCCCCGGGGCGGTTCTTCATCCCGTTTTCTTACTGATTCGACATTCAGTTTCGATATGATTGATATTACAAAACGCTCAGTTACATTTCAGCAACTGAGATCTTAGCCGATCTTGTGACACGACCCGCTTTTTGCATGAATATCGAATGTATTATACCGGAATATAAACTTTTTAGAATGGAATTCGCGGAATTAAATTCAGCTATTCGTGGCTGTGTCAACCATAGAATTTTAATAAATGCATTGTAATTGCAGTTCTGTTGGCATTTCTCCGTGCTGATGGAGAACGATCGAAAATTAAAAGAAGGCCTGTTTTGAGTGTGACGTTAAAAATTAAAAATCCCGATATGCAGTCTTACGCTGTTCCACTTCCAGAACATGGATGATCAAAACATCATCATGGATTGAAATAAACGCTCTTACTCCCCTGCGAATTCTGATGGAGTATACCGGGTGCTTGGGATTTGATCCCTTTATTTTTTTAATGAACCGATAAGGCTCCTCTCTGATATCATGAATTTTCTGGATAACCTGCCGAGCGATTTCTAGCGGAAGTTTACTCAGATCACGGTCTGCCCGTTGGGTATACTTGATCTGGTACGGGCTCATTTAACACCGTACTTCTTCAAGATCTCTTTTTCCGGAATTAATTTTCCCTGCCTGACTTCCTGGAGAGATTCTTCCAGGCCCTGTATAGCTTCTTCACTGAGAGGTTCATCATCGACTGCGAGAGTAACCAAACGCTCAATAACATCGTTGTATGATTCTTTTGGATGGCGTTTCAGGGAGCTCAGTTGTGTTTTGAGATCCTCCCGTATGTAGATTGAACTTGCTGCTTGCATAGTAACACTACTATGCACCTATAGGTATTATGCTTACTGATCGTCCAGCTCACAATTTGCGCGCTTAGTCAAAAATGTTAAAAAAAATTGATGTTACCCCCACTTATTTCTGATAGGGTTTCTTTCATTTTTGTCACCCATTCACGTTACATGGAGTTGCACTTCAGTGCCCTCTAATCAATCTTCATATCGTTGTTCTGGGGGCATTTCTCCGCACGAATGGGGTAAACTCTGGAGCAAATGAGAAAGGATCCCCGTATTGGAGCACTCAGGCAGAACGGGATTATCTGTTATCTGTAAACGACCATTCACAATATAAGCCCAATCTGGGCCAAAAAGAGATTGAAACATTAACGAGAAGTAACAAGGCCGGGGCCGAGATTCGAACCCGGGTCGGAGGATCCACAATCCTCTAGGATGACCAACTACCCCACCCCGGCAATTTGCCCTTTTATATTTGCACTTCGCTTTGATTAATCTATCCCTATTGAATCTTCGGGGTTATACCTTTAAACGGACACCGGTACAGACCCGGTTCCCGATACCGTGTTCATCAATACGCTGCCGAGAACAAGGTGACTATTAATAGGGTCGGACATCCATTACATATCAGGTGGCTCTGAACGGTATTCCTTGAAAGTGTGGCGTGAGAGCGCACACGCGGTAATACGGTAAGCGGGACTTTTTTTCTCCCGGATAAAGAGCTAAACGACAAAGAAAGGTGAGGGTATATGGCGGGAAACCCGAAGATAAGGACGCCGATTGTCTGCGTTATGGGGCACGTGGATCATGGCAAGACCTCGCTCCTCGACCGGATACGTGGTTCCTCGGTTGTGAGCTCAGAGGTAGGCGCGATCACCCAGCACATCGGTGCAACCATTGTTCCCATCGATGCGATCCGCGCTTTGAGCGGGACGATGGGAAAAGTACCGATAAACATTCCCGGTCTGCTTTTTATCGATACACCCGGACATCACGCATTCACTACGCTCCGCGCCCGTGGTGGTGCACTTGCGGATATGGCAATCCTTGTCGTTGATATCAACCAGGGATTCCAGCCGCAGACGATCGAGGCACTCCAGATCCTGCGCACCTGCAAGACACCCTTTGTGATCGCTGCAACCAAGATCGATCGCATCCATGGCTGGAGAGTCTTTGAAAACGAGTCGTTCCTTGCATCGTTTGCCAAGCAGAATGACCGGGTCATAGGGGATGTGGAGAACAAGACCTACGAAGTGGTTGGTAAGCTCTCGGAACTGGGTTTTTCCGCGGATCGTTTTGATCGGGTCTCGGATTTCCAGCGCAACCTCGCTATAGTGCCCGTCAGCGCTCACACCGGTGAGGGAATCTGTGACCTGCTGATGGTCATGATAGGGCTTGCCCAGCGTTACATGGGAGATGCACTCACTCTCGTGGTCGAAGGTCCGGGTGCCGGTACCGTTCTTGAGGTAAAAGAAGAGCGGGGACTGGGAACGACCCTGGATGTGATCCTGTATGACGGGACCCTTTCGATTGGCGATGAAATTGCTGTCGCCACCCAGGGAGATGTGATCTTTACCAAGGTCCGGTCTCTTCTAAAACCCCGACCCATGAAAGAGATCCTTGTTGAGGACCGGTTCGAACGTGAGAAGACCGTGGTCGCAGCAGCAGGAGTGAAGGTCACCGCACCCGATCTGGAAGGGGTGATTGCAGGTTCTCCGTTCTTTGTAGTCCGGGGCAACCGCGATGAGATCGAAGCAAAGATCAAAAAGGAGATGACCGAGATCCACGTCAACCTTGCTGAAGAGGGCATCGTCATCAAGGCTGACACCATCGGGGCACTCGAAGCGCTCTGCAAGGAACTTGAAGGAAAGGAGATTGGTGTGATGCGGGCGGAAGTCGGCCCCGTAAGCCGGCATGACCTGATAGATACAGAGACAATAAAGAACCCGGTATTCCGCGTCTTACTCTCGTTCAACACCCCCCTGCTTCCCGATGCCGCAGAGATTCTCAAAAACCCGCTGTATACGCAGGTGAAAGTCTTCGAAGGCCGGGTCATCTACCAGCTCATCGACCAGTACGTTGCATGGCGCGATGAACAGAAACGTCTCCTGGACAAGCAGCGGTTCGAACATGTAGTGATGCCGGCAAAGATCCGCCTCATGCCCGACTGCGTCTTCCGGCAGAGCAATCCGGCAGTTGTGGGCGTACGGGTTCTTGGAGGGAAGCTGCGCAATGATGTTAACCTGGTCAAGCTTGATGGAAAGAAAGTCGGCCATCTCAAATCCATGCAACTCCGGCAGGAGAACATAAGGGAAGCGGATGCCGGACTTGAAGTGGCGATCTCGATTGAGGGCGCAACGATCGGGAGACAGTTAAACGTGGGAGATGACCTCTTTGTGGATGTTCCCGAGCGCCACGTAAAAGTGCTGGAAAAGGAGATGCTCAAGTCATTGAACACGAGTACACGGGAGATCCTGGAAGAGTTCACATCGATGCGAAGGAAAACCGAACCCTTCTGGGGTAAATGAAAAGGCATTACCCGAAATGACACGAGGGTTTAATAGCGCACCAGTATAATAAAATGGGTACTTCTCATGTGTAGGCGATCGAGCCGGCAGTTCGAGACGTGAAAAAATCCAGAAACCTGGTTTTTTCTGGAAAAAAAACCAATAAGGAGAGATTTGAATGGTGGACTTAAAAGTCGTAGTATCAGACCCCAAGACCGGTCGCGCCTACAATGTCGACGCCAGCGGTGGCGCGGCAGGGTCGATCGTTGGCAAGCGAATTGGCGATGAATTAGATGGAGCCCCGATCGGACTTGCGGGATACAAGATCAAGATCACCGGTGCCTCGGACAGGACCGGCATCCCTGCAAAGAAGGGTATCCCCGGCGCAGGCCGCAGGAACCTGCTCCTTGCAGGCGGAATCGGATTTCACCCCAGCATGGATGGAGAACGCCGGAGAAAGACGGTCCGGTCCAGTGAGATCACCCAGGATTTCGTTCAGATAAATGCAAGCGTAACTGCCTATGGAGAGAAAACTCTCGATGAACTCTTCCCGAAAATTGAAGGGGAGAAGGCTGAAAAAGCTGCAGCAAAAGCCCGCGGCAAAAGATAAGATACCAATTCTTTTTTACGATTTTATCAAACGTTTAAAAAACAGATTATACTTGGGATTTGACACTCACTTCCCCATAAGCAGAGGTATTCCTGGCAAACATGAGTGCCTTGCCGTTCTTGTAGATTTCAACGATAATCTCGTGGCGGGTGGAAGCATCTTCCTTGTGGAATGTTGCTGATACAGTCCCTGTAGTAGCATTGAGCGGGAATACCTGTTCACCGGAATCTCTCACGGTCAACATCTCCCCGTTTATCCCATAGGTCCCGGCAAACCCCCCAATGTAGCTCACCCTGACAAAAGCCCCGGTATCCGGGACAGTGGCTGTGGGGGTCTCTTTGATCGCTTCTGCCCTTATACTGGCTCCTGAAAGGGTCGTAGACGGCGCAGACGTGCCAGAAGCTCCCGGTGTTGCCTGCGCGGGAGTGCTTTGCCCGGGTGTGGCTGGCCCCCCGGTATTCCCGCTGCTCAAAAAAAACACGAGCGCCATGATAACAACTGCGATGATCCCTGCAACTGCTGCAATGGTCACCCATGGCTTATCCCACGGATCGTTTTTTCGTCTCATAAGTCAAAACCCCGACATTATTACGGATAGATCTTGAATAAATGGGCGAAATACTTTGTGCTCTGCTGATTTGGGATTTGATACAGACCAATAATCTATAAAAAGGAAGGATTCAGCCTTTCTTCACACTCTGCATAAGCGCATCAGACAGGTCTTCAAAGAGGACCCCATATTTTTTTGCAAGAAGGATTAGGGCCGCCGGAGGCAGAAGGTGACTGTCAAACTCATCCCTGATCGTCCGGTTCATCTCTGCAACGATATCCGTTTCCTGCATTGTTGTGGCTTTAGCTATCCTTCCGATAAGTTCCTGGGCCGGATCATTGCGTTCAAAGATGGCTGAAGTCGGTTTGAAGCCAATAGGGATGGTAATTGCAGTAAGATCGAAACGGGGGGTAAATATACCATTTTCGAGACTCAAAAGACCGTCTTCTTCTGCACGCCGCAGGAACTGGTTTGCCTGGTCGGTACTCATCCATTTCCGGTCGAGCGCGAAATAATAGACCAGCTCATTTTTTCGCATGCCGGCCTTACGGGTGTGCTTGAACGGTGCAGCGACCGTAATCCGGAGTGTCACTTGGCAGTACCCAAGAGAATATTCTTCATATCGAGCGCATCTAATCCTTCACCGCTGCCTTCCTTTGCGATATCGATGTCGGTGCGGGACACCTGATCGGTCAGGCGAAGGAAGAAGACATCGTTTGCAATGGGAACTTTCCCCCCGCCGCGCAGGGCAAGGGCAAGTACAGAGCATTTTAAATCAACAGCTTCTGTGATTACACCCGGGCGTAAAACTTCAGGAGTAATCTCGCCAAACGTTGCCCGGTCAAGTGCGATTTCTACCCGGGTTTTTACCCTGACAAGCTCTTTTCCGGTCGTCTTGGTTGACTCATGATTATCCAGATCGGCAATATACCTGAGCGTTTCATTAAAAGGCATCCCCATCGCAAATGAGAGATCCACCCGCTGGGGGAAACGATAACAGATCCTTCGCATAGCTAGAGTATGCACGTCAGAAAGAAAAAAGATTGCTGGTCTGTTATTGATTATGCGAGCAACACTGCGTTGATAACGCCGTCCTGGCCAGGGCGGCTCATAATGCGGGCGTGTCCGATCTCGGTTTTGATAACAGCGCCCTTGGTGAGCAGGTTCCGGCGGACGTAGTTCGGGTTTGCACCGTTTTCCTCGACCTTTTCAATCTTCACTTTCTTGGTTTCGCCGTTTGCGGGGTTGGTCACATTCGCAAAAGATGCCTTAAGTGCCCGGACCTTGTCGTTTCCGCCATACGTGCGGATGATCTTCCTGCGGTCTTCCCCGATATGGGTGTCTGCCGGTGCAAGACCGATTTCCGCTCTCCGCTTCATTGCTGCCGGACGGCGCCTGCCACCGGTTACCTTACGTACTGATTCTCCCTGCCACTGCATGGTGTCACTCTCTATAAAATCTTCCCGGAATGGTATTCCTAAAAGATGGTGCTCTATATATTCCCTTCAGAATTATTTATAGTATTTCCCGATGGCCGCATTTTCCGCTGTCAGCATTTTTAAAAATTTTGCATGAGTAACTTTTCCGGAATGCCCTGCAATAAGAATTGGTTATAATCCCGGAAATTTATGCCAGAATGCTGTCGAGTAATGCGGCAACCCCATCCCCGGTTTTTAAGTTTGTCCGGAACACGGGCATAGAAGGATTGTACCTCCTGATATCTGATTGCATCCGGTCAAGGTTTGCCCCAACGAGCGGTGCAAGATCTACTTTATTGATTACCCCGATTGTGCAGTCCCGGAACATCATCGGGTGCTTGTTCACCACATCATCCCCTTCCGTTGAACTCACCACAACGATCCGCTTCTCAGCACCAAGCCGGAAATCAGTAGGGCAGACCATGTTACCTACATTTTCGATGAAAAGCACATCGATATCGTCCAGGGGCAGATGATCGATCGCGTGTTCGACCAGGTGGGCATCGAGATGACATTCTTTGCCGGTATTCGCATTGAACGCAGGGATTCCCAGTGCGACAATCCGTTTAAAATCATCGTCTCCGTATACGTCACCGGCAATTGCACCTGCCCTCAAACCTTTTTTGTTGAGCAGCGGGACCAAGCGTTCGATGAGCGCGGTCTTACCCGAACCGATCGCCCCAAGGAGGTCAAACGCCCGGACTCCGTGTGCCTTCAGGTGCTGTGCGTTCTGGCTGGCCAGAGTGTTGTTGACGTCGTATACATCCTTCTCAATCCTGACGTCGATATGATGCATGTAACAAATTGGGAGCGTACACTGTTTATACCTTGACCCACAAACCCTCATGTAATGGTAGAAGGGGAGTGCATTCTTTATCCCTGCTACTTCAATGCAGGGTATACACGCGGTGAGGGGAGGAGGGTTCCGCGCAGTCTGGCAGCCAAGGGGCCGGTTCTTGCGGATATTGAACGCTCCCTGCGGAAAATGGGAGTGAAATTCCGGATAGAAGAGCAACACCATCCCGCACACTGGGAGCGCCATGAAGGTCGTATTGTTGCCGAGTGGCCCGATAAAAAAGAAGTACTCATAAAAAAAGTGGCCCAGAAGATGGATAAGGGGCGGTAAACGCATGTACGATCTGCATACCCACACCATTCTCTCTGACGGGGAGATGCTCCCGATTGAATTAATCCGGCGGATGGCGGTGATCGGTTACACTACCGTCGCGATCACGGATCACGCTGACACTTCCAATACCGAAGAGATACTTGCAACCCTGGCAAGGGTACGGGACTCTGCACAGATCTATGGGGTCCGGTTACTCTGCGGGGTTGAGCTCACCCACGTTCCACCCACCCAGATTGCAGGTCTTGCAAAATCTGCAAAGGAGCTGGGGGCAGACATTGTTATCGTTCACGGTGAAACACCGGTTGAACCGGTAGCCCCCGGGACAAACCATGCCGCCTGCGGGTGCAGGTACGTAAACGTGCTTGCTCATCCGGGACTCATTACCATTAAGGATGCACGGCTCGCTGCAAAGAACGGGATCGCCATTGAACTCACCTCACGGGGCGGGCACAACCGGACGAACGGGCACGTGGCACAGATCGCACGGCAGGCAGGCTGCCAGCTCGTGGTTGACTCTGACGCGCATGCTCCGCACGATATTCTGACCGGACAGGAAAAATTTATTGTGGCAAAAGGAGCCGGACTGACCGATGCGGAGAGCAGAGAGGTTATATCTTTAAATATCGACCAAATCCTTGGTTCCTAAAAATTCTATTTATACTTTCACGGAACGTTTAAATACCGTGCTGTTGAATATATATAGATTACTAAATTATTTCAGTAATATTGCGTTTGTGAGGTTGTTTGCATGAAGGTTGTTGGTCGAGCGTTGAGCACCGTTGGCAGTCGGATGCTCATTATCCAGTGCGATGCCGGCCAGCTGCCCGCATTATACAGTGAAGTGACTGACAAGCGGATGAAACCGGTTGGGAAAATCCTGGATCTTTTTGGCAATGTGAAAGCACCATATGCTGCGGTCCTCTGCCGTGAGAAATGCGCAATTCTGCCCAACGAGAAACTCTTCGCAAAATGAGATCGCAATACCACAAAACATCGGTTTGTGCCATTAAGAAAAAGTAGTAATGGGGAATGTGGATGACAGAAGTTGAGAAATTAAAAACTCTCCAGAGTGAGAGGGAAGCGCTCAAGTCGCGGACAAAGCAGAAAGAGACAGAGAAGAAAGCAGAGAACCATACCGAGACGGTCTGTCCTGAGTGCGGCGGGCGACAGCTCGTTCACGATTACGAGCGGGCGGAGCTGGTCTGCCAGAGCTGCGGACTTGTACTCGATGATGATTTTATCGACCGGGGTCCCGAGTGGCGTGCGTTTGACCATGACCAGCGCATGAAGCGCTCACGGGTTGGCGCTCCGATGACCTTTACCATCCACGACAAAGGTCTCTCGACCATGATCGACTGGCGCAACCGCGACAGCTATGGCCGGGCAATCTCGTCCAAGAACCGGGCACAGCTCTACCGGCTCCGCAAGTGGCAGCGCCGTATCCGTGTGAGCAATGCAACCGAACGCAACCTTGCATTTGCACTGTCCGAACTTGACCGGATGGCATCGGCTCTCGGCCTCCCACGAAATGTCCGTGAGACCGCAGCAGTCGTGTACCGTGACGCGGTGGACAAGAACCTGATCCGTGGGCGGAGCATTGAGGGAGTGGCAGCAGCAGCCCTCTACGCGGCCTGCCGGCAGTGTAATGTGCCAAGAACCCTTGATGAGATCGCCGAAGTGTCGCGTGTGTCGAGAAAAGAGATTGGAAGGACATACCGTTTCATCTCCCGTGAACTCGGATTAAAGCTCCTCCCGACTTCTCCCATCGATTACGTGCCGCGCTTCTGCTCGGGACTTACCCTCAAAGGAGAAGTCCAGAGCCGCGCAGTAGAGATTCTCAGGCAGGCCGGGGAACGCGAGTTGACCAGCGGCAGGGGCCCGACCGGTGTTGCAGCAGCCGCAATTTATATCTCCTCGATTCTCGGGGGAGAACGACGCACCCAGCGCGAAGTGGCAGAAGTGGCAGGTGTCACTGAGGTCACCATACGGAACCGGTATAAGGAACTTGCAGAGAAACTCGATATCGAGATCATTCTCTGATACGCCATCATTTTTTCACGACATCTTGTCATACGATGCGATAGCGGGTGTTCGAGGGATAGCAACAACTATATCCCCTGCGCTGAAAAATTGTATGCCACAAAAAGCGGGCTCGTAGATCAGGGGTAGATCGCTACGTTCGCAACGTAGAGGCCGCGGGTTCAAATCCCGCCGGGTCCATATTCCGGGTTCTTTTCATCTGTTTTTTCTCGCGATCCGGCAGTGCAGGTTGTGTCAATAAAAAACGCGTGAATGTCCTTATTGTTATTTTTTTATAACGTTTGCAGAGCCGGATGGGGCACCATGCCAAAACGGATTTATCACACTTCCTGACAACGTACTTATTTACTTCACTAAAGCGGATCAACCAGAAGACAGGGAGAGACAAATGTCACGCGTAAGCGGATCATATACCACATCAATAGTAATTTTCTTTGCAATTCTGATAATCATACTACCGGTCAGCGCCTATAATGTCACCCTCTATGGTACAAATTCCGGGTTCGATACGGTGCTTCACAATGATTCGGTTGTGGTTCTGCAGTCGATTCCGGGATCCGCAGGAACCGATCTTGACAGCAACATAACCCGTTTCATCCAGCCTTCCGCAGATGTGATCATTCTTGGCGGAGAAGATACCTTTAGCCTGTCAACTGCGGCGAAGATCGAGGCGGCAGTAGCAGAGGGTAAAATCCTTGTTGTCACGTATCCCTGTAACCGTCTTTTTAATGCAAGCCTGCCGGCTTACAATAACGGAACTGTCCCGGGCGGGCAATTTCTTGAAGTATCCGATCCAACTGCTGCTGCTTCCAAAGAAATTTTTGCGGGGCTGCCGACCCGGTTTTCATTGCAGGGTGCAGCACCCGAAAACGGGCAGGTGGTTACCCGGAACGGTTCTGTTACGGTACTGAATTATGATACCGGGATGCCTGCCCTTCTTTACGGCACGTACGGGAAGGGGTACGTGATCGAGTGGACAACAAGACCCGTCCCGTCATACATGAACGGCGGGACAGCCGATACCATCCTTGACCGGCTGATAACCCGGTTACTGCCTGTACCCGCTCCTATTCCGACAACACTGGTCACTCCCCAACAAACCACGGTAATGACCGCCCTGCCGGAAACCTCCATTACGACTCCCCCTCCTGTTCCATCAGAAACACCCATACCAACAACAGGAAACGTGACGGCGTACTCATCTCCCCCCGGGGCCAGTATCCTCATTGACGGGATATATTACGGGACAACCCCGGCAAACCTGACCGGAATCCAGCAGGGGACTCACATCATCCGGCTTACCCAGAGCGGGTACTATGATTACGAGGGGAGTATCTATGTAATCCCGGGTCAGACATCCCATGCATTCGGGACTCTTCCCCCCCTGAACCAGGTCCAGGCAGCCGCGACACCGGTGTCGATCATAGTACCGGTGGTAACGGCTGAGCCTACGCAGGCCAAGGGATTGTTCGAAAACTCGAGCATTGTTGTTGCCATAATCGGGGTAATTACCGCAATGATCGCGGCGGGAGCCACAATATTTTCCCATGTAATGAAGGCTAAAAAAGAGTGACAACCAGAAGATCACAAAATAGATAATTCGTTCTTTTTTCTGGGAGGAGGCCCGTTTCTTATGCAAAAAAGGCCGGTTTTTACCAAAACAACAGTAACAACTATATGGGATAGGCGGAAAAATAGTATGCCGCAAATAGCATTGCAGGGCTCGTAGATCAGGGGTAGATCGTCACGTTTGCAACGTGAAGGCCACGGGTTCAAATCCCGTCGAGTCCACTCGTTTTCTCTCAATTTTTTCTGAACGCCACTGTAACGCGATCGGGATTTATTTTACGGTTCATTTCACGACAGAGGTCGTGCCGGGTTCGAAGGGCAGAGCCCTCGCGATTTGACGGGTTCAAATCCCGTCGAGTCCATCTTTTTCTCTCATTTTTTTCTGAAAGTCCGTTGCACGGGGACCTGCTTTCATTTGATGACCCGGATCGTGTCGGATAAAAATGGTGCTACCCTCGCGATAATTTCAGGTGCGATGGCACTATCATCATTGAAAGTTATGTACAAAAGACTCAGGAGTGGTTGGATCATAAAATTCTGAAAAAAAACATGACAGAATTAATCAATCCAGTCAAGCAGGTGGCGGGACGTGTCCTGCTCGCTCTTCTGGATCAGTTTCGCTTTGACTTTTTTTACCGCTTCGGTTGCAGGAGACGGCTGCTGCTCGAACTGGCCGTAATCCATGTAGTCCCGGGTAATCCGGTCCTCAACCTCGACGGTAATCTCTTGTATCGGGGAAGAATACTCTTCTGGAATTCCCGGCGGGGGTGGTTCTTCCTGCCGGAGATTCTGCTCATGCACCACAACCCGCGGGGTTTCCTGAACGATCAGGGGGGCCATCACCGGGATCACCACGGGAGGGACAGCCTTAAAAACCAGTGTATTTGCCGTAATCGGACCGGACGTTTCCTGCGGGGAACCTGACCGGTGGAGTAAGAAATCCACAAAATCTTCAACTTCCCTGCGCTGATCGGGGGATAACCGGTCCAGCTTACTTTCCAGCGATTCCATGCGGTTCCTTGTCCTTATGTAGAGAGATGTCTCGTGTTGATCGTAATTAATGCGCCGGTGATTTGGGTAAAAATTATTCCCACCGGTGCTGGTATCCGCGTTTTGCAAGCGGCCGGCCATCAGCGGTAACCGTTTTTTCTGCCACTACGGTTCCGATCACCGTCGAAGGCACACCAGCAACAGGGAATTTGTCGGGGGAGAGCGTGAAGATCAATTCATAATCCCCGCCGCCATGGAGCGCGAGTTCGCGTGCCTGCTCAAAGGGTATACCGGCAGCAAGGGGCAGTTTTGCCGTATCGATTGCAAATCCGCACCCGTTCACGCTTGCCAAATCATAGAGAGAGAGAGCGATCCCATCGCTGTCGTCCATCATTGCACTGACACCGGCCCGGCCGAGACGCTGGCCTTCCTCAACCCGGGGCTGCGGCTCAAAGAGCGCCTTTTCAAACTGGAGATACCCGTCAAGCCATGCCTGCGCCTGCCCGGGCGTACCGGTGATACAGACCAGATCGCCCGGCCGGGCACCCTTCCGCCGCACAATAGAGTCTTTGTCGACAAGTCCCATACCGGTCGTTACTATTGTAAGCTCCCCGTGCCGGTCGATATCGCCACCAATGATTGCCGCACCGTATTTTTTGCAGCAGTCCTGTGCACCCTGCATCACACCCGACAGGGACTTCCAGTCATCAAGCCCTACGGCGATAAGGAGATATTTCGGGGCTGCACCCATGCTGGCGATATCCGAGAGGGTGACTGCAGCACTCATCCAGCCGGCCTGCCAGTCGGTCATTCCTTCGACAAAATCGGTAGTCCGGTGGAGCATATCGGTAGTCACTACCATGATCTGTTCACCACAGGGCAGCTCAGCACAATCATCAAGGCAGTTCTCCCGCCCGACTACACCCATCACCACGTTCAGGAGCTCGCGGTCATCCACTCTTTTTTACCTCCTTACCCCGTTCGCTCTTATACTCCTTGAAGATGTGCTCAATCATTTCCGTCTTTTTCTCCCGCTCATGCCGGATCTGTACTCCCTGCCACTGGAGCAGTGCCATATCCAGCGCATCCTTACCACAGAGTCCCTGCTTTCCCCGCACCTGGACGCCCGCCTCCTTATCGGTCAGCAGGGGCACACCGGCTTCACGAAATGCAGGAAGGAGCAGCGGATCGCTCCCGGCAAGAACTGCGACCCCGACAACCACGGCTTTCACCCGCATTTCGGCAAGATCCTTCACAACGCTCCTGCCCCAGCCGTCGATCCGGGTGACAAAGACAATATCTCCCTCCTCGATTCCCACATCATCCGCAAGTTTTCGAAGACTGTCTTTTGTCAGCGCGTCCATCACCTTCACCGGAAGCACCTCGCCATCCATGGAAAGTTCCGCGAACTGTTTGATCCGTGCCAGCCGTTTGGCAAGGTTCCGGTTATGGCGTTCCTCTTTTCGTAAATGTTTTTTTAAGCTGGAGATAACTGCATCCTTTTTTATTACCTCGGTATCCTTTGCCAGCTCGGCATCCCGGGAGGTATGGACCTTCCGGATACGTGCCTGCAGGCGATGGATCTCGTAATCTTTTCCCTTGCACTCTTCCTGCAGTTCTGCAACAAACGTGCGGAGTCGCTTAACCATCCCGTCCAGCATCCGCACCCGTTCATCATGTTTTTCTTCAACACGGACAGGAGGCGCTTCCCGTTGGAGGGCAGGGGGAGGGACATCATTCATCTCGCCGAGCACATGTTCCAGCGACTGCCCGCGGATCACCCGTGCCCGGACTTCATCGAGATCGTGGCCCGGGGGAATCCGCTTTATCAGGTTCTGGAACTTGTGCCGGTACTGGCGGTATGCATCGAGAGCTGCTGAGAGCGCGTCCCGCTCGTGATCATTTCCATAGGAGAATGGTGCGGTAAGCTCCAGCTTGGTCTCGACACTCACGTCCTGTTTCGGGGTATAGGCAATCGCGCTGAACGCCCGGCGGATCTTCTCGACAGAAAAGGGCATATCCTGCACATCGGATGCAATGATGAGGGGTTTTCCCACTTTGTAGAGTGACTCGATCACATCCCCCATATTCATCTGCCGGGAGCTCTGGAGATGCAACAGGTTCCCATCGAGATCCAATGCGGCAAAAGCAGTAGTAGTCCCCGGGTCGATCCCGACAATCAGGTACCGCGGCTTTCCCGAGAGCGGGCGATAACGGATCCGTTCGAGCCGCTTGCCATTGATCCGCACCTGCACATCGGAGCCCCGGTAGGTTGAAACGGGGACCTGGTCCCGGGTAGTAAAGACCCGGAATACCACCCGGCTGCACCCGCCGAATGCCCGGGTCTCTTTCTTGTCATACCTCAGCCCGGCTGCGACAAGCGCCTGCTCGATCTCCCGCCCCTTGAGTTGGACCGCACCGTGAATCTTTCGCACGTACCGGTTCTGGCTCCACCCGCCCTTTCCCGGTGAGCGGTGCCGGCTCACGATGATCTCGCTCTCGTTCTCAAACGCGATCACTTCGGCACCCGCACCAAGCGAGGCAACCTGTGCGGTTGTCCGGGCTTCCGCAAAGGGATCGAACCGGTTGAAACTGATATTGTACCGGGCTGCAACCTTACCAAGCGTCTCTTTGCGCTCACCCCCGGTTACCTGAACGAGCCGGGTCTGCGGGGGCAGACCCTGCAAAAAGAAGTAGAGTTCGCGCTGGTCCGCAGCAATTTCCTGCAGGCTGTCAACGGCAAGGATATCGGGTTGTTCCTCCCTCAGCATACGGAAAAGCCGGTACAGCGAAACTTCGGATTCGCTGACGATCGTCGGGCCTTGCATCCGGACCAGGGCATAGACCGGCCTGCGGGTACGCGATCTCACCGATCCCTTGATGATATCGATGCCAAAAACGTTCAGCCGGTCACGCATTGAATCGCATCCTCACGGTCATACGTGAGTTGGTATTTCCGTTTAAAATACGTGAGGATGTTATCAATATCCCGGTTAAGGATGGTTTCTGCATTCGGGTGAGTGGTCTCTATCCACTGGGGCCAGTCGATGAACACGCACCTGCCGTCTTCCATAAGTATGTTATATTCCGAGAGATCGGCATGGATGACCCCGGCATGGTAGGCATTATGGACATTTGCCAGGATCTCATCCAGCACAGCGGCAGGAGCTTCCAGCCGACAGCGGCTGAGGTTCGCTCCCCGGATAAGCGCCATCACGACGGTATGCCGGTTCTGTGCGATGGGGAGCGGAACGCTGACCTTCGGGTGAAGAGCTACCAATGCCTTATACTCCCGTTCGGCAGAGAGCTTCGATGCGATGAGCCAGGGACAATGCCCCTCGGCCATGTACTCCCGGTTGACCCGTGCTGAATTGAAGGATCGGCTCCCAATCCGGTGGAACTTGATGGCAACCGGCCCGAGACCCAGAGCCTCATAGACAACTGATTCCTTGCCTTCCCCAAGCGGGGCCCCCAGAGCCGATATAATCCCTTTCCGGGTGAGACTTGCAAGTGCAAGCGTGTCATATCCCCCAAAAACAAGGGCATACCCATCGTAGGGTACCGGGTTGAACCGGACCATGCCCCACTCGATCAGGCGGGCTAACCGGTAATTCACTTCGGATTCTGCGAATCCGGTACTGGTTATGAGTTGTTCCAGGGGAACCCAGGAATAGCGTGACATCTGGCGCTCAAGCACCGAAAGAATGGTCTTTTCGTATTTATGCAGGGTGCGGATGTGTTCCGCAGAGACAGCCATAATCGTTAAAGTGGTGATGTCCCGGACTATAAAATCACTCCTTATTAACTATCTGGAACGATTCATGACAACCTTAAACATCTTTTATTCTCCAGAATAAAACAGGTCAGATGTATGCAGTGCAGCAAGTGTCCCCGTGATGCAATGGTTTTCCAGCCCTATTCGGGGCTGCATCTCTGCGATCAGCACATTATTGCCGATGTTGAAGCAAAGGCAAAAAAGGTGATACGTGCACAGGGCTGGCTCAAATCCGGCGATCACATCGCAGTTCCCCTCTCCATCGATAAGAGCAGCAGCGCGCTCCTGTATTTTTTAAAAAAACTTACCGCAGAGCGCCGCGATATAAGGATCAGCGCTATTATGATCGATGACGGAACGAGTGATCCCACCGACACATTACACCTTAAGCGGATTGCAGAGCGGCTGGATACAGAATGTATTACGGGGTCGTGGGGGGGAAAATCAGGTGAGGGGGTTGATACTGTCACGCAGAGAACGGGAGAACCTTCTGCTTCCTGCGATGGTAACTCCCATCACTTCCTTCTGCTCGAAAAGGTTGCTCAACAACACGGGATCACAAAAATTGCACGGGGTTTCTCTGTCGATGATGTAGCGGGTGCGGTGCTGGAGAGCATCATCCGGGGGGAGGTGGAGAAGCTGAGCGGAAAACCATGTCCGGAAACAATTCCCCGGATCTGTCCGTTCATATCAGTCACTGCAGCAGAAATATCCCTGTATACCGGAATCTGCGGGTTTGGCGATGAACCGGCACTCAGCCCGGAACAGGGAGACGAACTGCACAAGGATACGGTCACTATGCTGGAAAGCTTTACAAATAATCATCCTGCAACAAAATACGCACTCCTGAATCTGGGAGAAAACCTGGCAGTATCCCTCCTGGGAATCGCAGGTCTCATCCATGCGTGTGAATGGTTCGCGGAATACCAGCAAAGGTGTTGCAATAACGGTTCAATACAGAGTGAGGTGAAAGATGGCACAGCCTAAACGAGGGCGGATATGGCGGGTGATCAGGAATTCGCCGGGTATCCAGATATCCATTTATTTTTTTGCGTTTGCCATGCTCATCGCCCTCTATACGTACATCTTCCACACGGTATATCCGGTGCTTGAGAACAAACCGCTCTCATGGCCTCAGGCGCTGCTGTTTGTGGTCGAATCGATGACAACGGTGGGATTCGGCTGGCTGCTCCCGTTTTCCAATGATCTTACGATGTTCCTGACAATCCAGATTATGTTGTCAGGGGTGATCATGATCTTCGTCGTTATCCCGCTTCTTCTCGCCCCGTATCTTACCGCCCTCCTTGCACCCGCCCCCCCACGAAAAACCCCGCATGTGCTGTCAGGGCATACCGTTGTGATGGGATATGATGAGCTCACCCGTTCGGTTATTGACAGCCTCACGATCTCAGAACACGATATCGTGATCATTGAACAGGACAAGGCAATCGCTCTTGAGATTGCCACGCATTACCGGAAACGTGCCTACGTTGTCTGGGGGGATTATACCGATCCCTCAACATGGGCGGCTGCACACATCGATAAGGCAAAGTATATCGTAATCTGCAAAGATGAACGGCAGACCGCTAGTATTGTCCTCGGCATTCGTGAACGGGTGAAAGGAAAGATCATTTCCGTTGTGGACAAGCTCTCCTTTGAACGATATCTCCGGTATGCAGGAGCGGATTACGTACTGTCCCCCAAACACGCAACCGGGAGGATCCTAGCACGCCATGCCGTCCTCAACCCGAGCGGGGATGCAGAGCCGGAAATTCCCGGGCTGGACAGGATCAACATCAATCTCGAGCACACAGCAGAACAGGAACTCAGGCTCATCAACATTCCGGTGGTTTCCGGGTGCAGGGCGGCATTCCGCCCCCTGTCAGCACTTCAGCTCTTTGAACGATTCGGCATAATTGTTCCGTTCCTCTGGAAAGCCGGGAAATTCGTTCCTGAACCCACTCACGATATCATTGTCGACAACACGACCTCCCTCTTCCTTTTTGGCCGGGCAGAATCCATTGTCACTGCGATCCGGGAAGAGTTCAATGCCGATGGATGTTCAGACGCTTTTGCGGTGATCGCAGGATATGGGGATGTCGGTGCCGGTGCGTACCAGGAACTCCATGCATCCGGCGTCACCTGCATAGTAGTGGATTCAAAACAACATGCCGTAGAACAGGTTATCGGCAATGCTGAGGATGAGAGTGTATTAAAAAAGGCCCGCATTGAAGAAGCACGGTTCTGTATTGTTGCCTTAAACGATGACGATGTGAATATTTTTACCACGCTCATGACCCGGAACCTCAACCCGGACATACGGATCCTTGCCCGTGCCAATGAACCGGCAACGGTTGAAAAGCTCTACCGGGCGGGTGCGGATTACGTGGCCCTCCTGCCCATGATCGGGGGACAGACAATCGCGAGGATCATCCTTGCTGATTCTGCCACCATTCTTCTCGAACTGCCAAACAGCGATCTGGTGATCCTCAAACATGCCAATAAATCGTACTCGAAACCCCTGAAATGGTTCACCAGAAAAACAGGAGTCAGGATCATCGGTATCGAGAGCCAGAGCCGTTCAATCATCGCCCCGGAGGCAGAAGAGATCATTTTAGAAGGGGATGCTCTCATTGCAGTGGGAGATACCGAACAGTTGAAAAAGTTCATTCATCTAGTATAACCGGAAGAATAATAACCGGAAGAATACGCATGGCAACAGATCTTGGGTGCAGGTTGGGACAGATCGAACAGATGATCCGGTACGCTTACTGGAACAGCGGATGCACGGGTATTGTCATCGGCGTGAGCGGGGGTGTAGACTCTGCGGTAGCAGCAACGTTCTGCTGCCGGGCGATCGGCCCTGAAAAGGTACTTGGGCTTTCACTTCCCTCTGCAATCAGTAATCCTGAAGACTGCAAAGATGCTGCAACACTCTGTGGACGGCTTGGTATGGAACACAGGGTAGTCAGTATTGAACCGATGCTTGAAGGATTCCGGGCCATGACGGGATATACCGGATCCCGGTACCTGACCGGGAACCTTATGGCGCGGATACGGATGGCTGTAGTCTATTATTATGCCAATCTCGATCACCGGCTGGTCTGCGGGACATCCAACCGGAGCGAGTATATGCTCGGCTACTGCACCAAATACGGGGATAATGCAGCTGACCTCCAGCCGATCCTTCACCTGTATAAGGACGAAGTCTATGAAGCAGCACGGGAACTGGACATCCCGGATCCTATCCTGAAAAAAGCCCCGTCTGCCGGGTTATGGGAAGGCCAGAGTGACGAACGGGAGATCGGGCTTTCCTATGCCGAGATCGATGCAGCGTTACGGGCTCTTGAGCAACACCAGTGGAAGGCAGCAACGCCCACTGAAGAAAAAGTCCTTGCATTGGTGAAAAAAAGCGAGCACAAGCGGCTCTCAGCACCTAACCTTTTAGCAGATCTGCAAAAATGCCGGGATATTGTTCCGGGAAATTGAGAAACCTGAGCCCGGCCTCATCCCCGATAAGATTGTAAAGGGGCCCCCTGCAGAACCGGCTTACTGTGGATCTCCAGGGGGTGCCGGGATACCGGAGCTCGGGTATCTTCGGATAATAGGGATTTTTCTTCAGGCTGCCATTACTCATTGCATAATACGCAGCCCCGTGGAGAGTCTCGTATTCACCATACTCGCTCTCGAATGCGGTAGAAACAATATTAGCCATTGCAAGAGTCTTGTCAGCAGAAGGATTGATGGAGATATGCCCATACTCCGGGGGGATAATGACGATGTCGCCCTCATGTGCAGAGATCATTACCACATCATCCAGCCTCCGCGACTGGAGCAGGTACTTCGCTTCGCCTTCCAATACCTCATAGACTTCCGGATAGCCTGACCCTACCGGATTTTTCGGGTGATAATGTCCTTTGGTCTTCACCCATTCGCCGCTGAGTGTACAGGGAGGAATCACCGTAAGATCATAGCGCAGCTCATGACTGCGCAGCCATTGACGATCCGCATCTGACTTTGCCAGATCACGGTACATAAAATAGAGGGGGGCGTTTGCCTCGCACGAAGGATCGGCAAGGACAGACCGCATCTCCTCAATTGTCCGGACTGAAGGCAAAGGGAGAGCCCCATCCCATCCAAGCATCACTTCTTCTTTCTCATTACAAGTAAATAATACCCCGCGCCAATGCCGATGATTACGATGAGAAGAAATGCCGGAAGCATCGTGACCAGCTCACTTGAAGCAGGTTTTGGTTCAACCGCAACCGGTATTTTAAACGTATCTGACACCTGGCTGTTATCGAGTGAATCCCGATACCGTATCTCTGCATCGAGCAGATAGGTCTTGATCTCTGCTTCATCACCGGTGTGTATCTGATACCGGGCTGTGGCCTTTTCGCCGGGTTTTAAATCCCCGAGATAGGTGGTATCATCTGAGCTGGTAAATGGGTCAACTGCGGAGATCCTTGCCTGTGAATGATAGGCCGTCGTATCCCCGTTATTCCTGTACTCGACAGTAATTACATTGTCGGAGTCCGGACTTACTTGGGCAGGGGCTGAGGCTATAGAAAACGTCAGTTTCCCCCCAATGGGAATACCCACCGTATCTGTCGCGGAGGTAACGATATCACCGTCCCGGTTTTCATAGGTGACCGCAATATCTACGGGATAGGTCTGTTTTGCTGCATCTCCTGATACTGCCACCTTGTACCGGCAGGTAACGGTTCCATTGCGCGGGAAGTCCCCGATAAAAACACTGCTATCGGTTGGGATGATCGGGCTTAAGCCGTTACGAAGTATCTTCACCGTCGCTTTCTTCCCGTCTTCAAACCCGATATTCTGTATCGTTAAGTTGAGATAACCGCCGCTGCCGACATTCAGGTTTTCCGGGACTGCTTCGATCACCTCAATTTTTACCTGAGGCTTGATCTTTACCGTTAAGGGAAATGTGTCATTTACGACACGGTAATCGTTTTGAAGGATGTCAGCCACATCATTGTCAGAGGAAGCAAGGTAGGTGTACCGGATCGTAAGAGGGATCTCGTATTCCCCCATAGAGGCGTTGGAGAGGATCTTTGCCAAAATGGAGACGGTATAAAGCCCCTGCGTCTTGATATCCCCGATATTCTGGGAATCTGATTTGATTATGATGGGGGCATTGCCTGGCGCGAGTCCAACAGTTACCATCTTTGCGGTTGTCGGCAGATCATCGCGAGCGATCGTCCCTTTGGTGAGAAATTTTAAATCGTTCACGCCGCGGTTCTGTACAATGACCTTTATGGTAACATCCTCTCCCGGGGTGAACTCATTGACACCCGAGATTTCTGCTGACAGGTGAGGAGTTGCCCCGAGATAGGTGTCGACTGCCAGCACCGGCATACTGCAGCCGAGAAACAGCACCAGAATAAATATAATACATCCTCGATATTCCATCAGTGATCCCTTGTTGTTATTATTATAACAACATTTATTATTGCACAATATAAAGTCATGTTCCAATGAAACAACCCTTACCCGGCTCTGCCCGGGTTATTGATTGTCTCAAATCACTCGGTTTGACAAAATATGAAGCTCTGGTATATATTGCTCTTTTAAAAGTGGTAAGCGCGACTGCCAGTGAGATCCATGAAATATCCACCGTCCCGCGCGCATCTGTATATCCGGTACTCGATCAACTCCAGGAAAAAAAACTTGTTTCAGTAGCCCGTTCGACCCCCAAACGGTTTGCTGCTCTCTCGCCGGATGAGGGTGTTTCAATCATGATGAGCAGGATCGAACACGATGCTGCCGATGCCCGCGAGATCCTGTCAGCGATCCACCGTGAACGGATCGGCCACGAACAGAGCAGTGAGGAGCTGATATGGAATGTCTACGGTATCGAAAACATCCAGAGGAAACTCACGGATATCCTGACCGCTGCAAGCCAGAATATACGGATCATCGCCCACCCCCAGATCATTTCACCGGAAATAAAAGAGATTCTTGAGGATAAAGCAGAGCGTGCAGACGTCGAGATTGTCACCCACCAGTGGGATTGCGGCAACACGGGAAAAATGCGAGTCTATGTCAAAAAGCATCCGGAGATGCCCCGCGAACTTGACCGTGTAAAGGATATGATGGCGGGAGGGATCTGCATTGTCGATAACCGGCGCGTACTGGTCATTTTAGGAACCGGGAAGGAAGATGCGGTAGCACTTTTCTCAGAAGCAGAAGGGTTTATCCGGTTCTTCTCACGGTACTATAACCTGATCGTGGACTGGGCGAGAAAGCCGGAATGAGAACCCGTTTTTCTTTTAATAATTTCTGATCTCGTCCATCTGCCGGATATCCATCAGACCCTTCATCGCCTGAATCTGAACCCAGCGTCCCCCTTCCCGGATCGCTGCCATAGGATTAGTGCCGCCAATTGCTGCGATGGCAACATATTGCGGGCTCACGGGCACACCGAGGAGTGACAGGTTGGGCATGCCCACTTCAAGGATTCCTGAGTAACTGCTGCTCGATAATTCATCGAGTACATTAACAACCAGAGGCTCTGCTTCCATGTGGAACTCCCGGATATTTGCAAGAATGTTACCACTCCCCCGCTGCATAACATTGGTTACCGAGGTGGTCTTCTGGGATATGAGTACCTGCAGGGGATCGATGGTGGTATGTTCGTACAGGATGATATGCGTGAATCGGATCGGGGTCCGGTTCTCAATCTCGACTACTCCGCCTCCAATCGGGTTGATCGGGATACCGCGCCTTACTAAAAGACCATCAAACGTGATGCTGCACATCGTGCAGATGCCGGTACAGCCTTTGGGAATCACAAAATCTGCAACTTTTTCTCCTGAAGAAAAGAACTTGACCATTCCGCTGACACAGATACCGGTTTTGTTAGCGTCTTTGAGAACAGATATCGCAAAATCAAGATCTTCGTTTTTTATCAATGAGAGATTGTATACAACGTTTCCTTCTCCCGTCGTCGGATCGAATGTTACCTGAATGGCAAAATCTTCGATATTATGGTTGACAAATTTCAACGGGAGGTTCATTATACTAATCTCGGACATAACAATAGAAAAATTGTTCTATATGAGTAAGGCAATTTATGTATGATGGAACACGATATGCGGGAAAAAGCCAAGAATGCGATGCGACTCATTCTTGAAGCGGCACGGTACGAGGTCGAAGAGGTTGATGACCCTCTTGACCTTTCAGCAGTGCGTGATGGCACCTGCCTGCTGGTGCTCTGTTCGAACGAGAGCGATCTGATCGGACAGTTCGATAAGACCAATTATAGTCTCATGATCGATGACCATGAGATGACCTGCAAGAAACTGCTGTTCTCTCTCGATAAAGAGATCACAACCGAGAACTGCATCCAGTGGGGGGTTGACGAATTTGTGCGGTATACCGGAGAAGCAGTCCTTGCCGATATTCTCGATCGCGAACTGTCACTGGATCTCACGCCGGCAAAAGCCAGAAAAGCTGCTGTAACCGCAGCTGCATCGGCCGCAGCAAAGGCAGAAGAACCTTCGGGTATCACGCTCCCCCACCTCCCCATAAAGATCACCGAGCAGGCTGCGATCCGAACCGCCGGGGTGCAGGGTGCGGCAAAACTGAGATTTATTCCCTATTTCCTGTTCCACTATACGAGCAGCGGAGAGCAGGTCTACAAAGACCGCAGAATCCCGTTTGATGCAGACGGCTGGGGTGCGATCAACGCGATCAACGGGATAAAAATCGAACTCGACGGTAAGATGGTTGAGGAGACCGATATTCCCGGAGGGTCTGAGGTCTGTGATCCGCATATCCGCAAAGATGAAGCCTCCGAACGAATTGTCAATGAATTGATTGAACGGCTCACCCAGAAGGTCCGGATCAAGCAGGAGAAAGGCGATGCGATATTCTATGAAGAGAAGATCCTGAAACCTGACAGGAAAAATATCGCCATTGATTCCAGGCAGATCTATATTCCGGTCTGGCAGATACGGGGCAAGAAGATTGTCGAAGTGAACGCATTCACCGGCGAATTGCTCTCTGAACCTATGGATGAGGGCTGCGAAGTCTTCTGAAACAAGGGGTTGATACGGGCCGTAATAGCGAAGAACCCGTTTCCCTTAAAAACCAGATTTTTCTCTTTATGATAAAGGAAATCCCATGATCGTTGTTCTTGGGGGTGGCCCTGCGGGAAGGATCGCATCAATCCGGCTCGCATCTGCAGGAAAAGAGGTTCGGCTTATCGAACGCGGAGGTATCGGGGGCCAGTGTCTCCATTTTGGGTGTATGCCCGTCTGTGCCCTGAATGATGTGGCCCGCACGATCCATTCTTTCCATGCTTTCCAGCATCTCGGCATAATGGATGCATCCCCTGTGATCAATTTTCCCCGGATGATTGACGAGATGCACGCGATCCAGGCAAAGATTGCATCTGTACTCGATAATGAGACAAAATCTGTTGGCGTGGACATCGTCTACGGGAAGACCGGCCGGCTTGAGGGAAAGACCGTCTTTCTGGATGACGAGAAGATCGAAGCGGATACGGTGATTGTCGCTACCGGGTCACGACCCCATATTCCGGAAATTCCGGGAATAGATCTACCGGAAGTCTACACCCCGCATACCCTGTTTACGTTAAAGGAGATCCCGGAGAACCTCTCAATCATCGGCGGGGGGGTGATGGCTGCTGAATTTGCCTATATTTTCAGTACATTCGGCAGTAAGGTAACTCTCCTGTGCAGGAGCACACTTTTGAAAGATATGGATAATCACCTCCGTGCATTGGCAGTTAAAGATCTTTCATCGGTGGACATACAGGAAAATACCCGGGTCCAGTCAATAAACGGGAACTCGCACGAAAAAACACTCACACTGGAAAAAGAGGGGAAGATCACCCGGCATCAGGCAGATGCCGTGCTTATTGCCGCAGGACTCGTACCGCGTTCTGAAATGCTCAATGGTGTCAAAAAAGGACCGGCTGGTGAAGTTATCGTTGATGAGCACATGCACACCAGTATTCCGGAGGTATATGCCTGCGGGGATGTGATCGGCCCACCCTACCTGACACCGGTTGCCCGTCATCAGGGTATCGTGGCTGCGGATAACATTCTGGGGATTTCCCGCGCCATGGATTCCCGGTTCATCCCGCAATCGATCAACCTCTCGCAGGAGCTGGCATTTTGCAGATCGGGTACCGAGAACACAGCATCGCTGGCAATCCCGGGGCCGGCCGGACCGGGTACATTCTGGTCGGTCCCTGCGAGGGATACGGGTCTTGCGAAGATATTTCTCAATTGGGAAGATGGCGCGATCGAGGGCGTATGTACCGCAGGCCCGGGCGGGGGACTTATTGCGGGATATATGGCATTTCTCATGAGCCGCCATTTTTCCGTTCATGACTTCGAGGAGTTCATCGAGGTCCACCCTTCGACGGACGGGGTGTATGGGCTTGCAAAATATGCTTCAGGAATGCTCAAAAAGCGAAAAAATACCTGATTGATTGTTTGTTGGCCGTTTTTATTGCCGTGCGTAAAAATAATCTTAAAAAAAACAGACTGCTATCATTTTCCGACGCAAATGCTGATGGTATTATTACCCCCGGAATCGCATAATTACGATACATAAACATCCTTACTGACCGTGGTGCTTTTAAGATGACCAATATCCTCGAAAACGTTCCGTTTGAAATAACAAGGCTCGATAAAATATCCTCGCTTCAGGAGAAAGGAATCACGATCTTTCCCCCCACGTTCGACCGTAAGGATACCATTTCTGATATCAAAATCCGGTACGCCGACATAACTCATGACAAGAGTGCAGAGAGTGTCACGACCGCAGGGAGGATCTATATTGTCAGGAACCATGGCAAGACCATCTTTGCCGACCTTGGTGACGAAGCAGGCAAGATCCAGCTCTACATACGGAAAAACGATCTCGGGGAAGAGCAGTTCGAACTCTTCAACCAGTACATCGAGCGCGGGGATATCATCGGGGTTACCGGCCATGTCTTCAGGACCAAACTCGGCGAGATCACCATCTGGGTGGACTCTTTTACCATTTTGTGCAAAGCGGTCTGCTCGCTTCCCGAGAAGTTCCATGGGCTCACGGACGTGGAGAAGCGTTACCGCCAGCGGTACGTAGATCTCATTACGAACGAAGAGAGCAGGCAGACATTCCGGGACCGGAGCAGGATTGTCGCCCTGATCCGCAGGTTCCTCGATGACAACGGATTTTTAGAATTTGAAACCCCCATTCTCCAGCCGGTATACGGGGGGGCAAATGCCCGCCCGTTCACCACCTACCACCACTTCCTCGACCAGAAACTCTTCCTGCGGATTGCGCCCGAGCTCTACCTCAAGCGTCTCGTGGTGGGTGGATTCGAGAAGGTCTTTGAGATCGCCCGTAACTTCCGGAACGAGGGTGTTGATACCAACCACAACCCGGAGTTCACCATGGTGGAGATCTACTGGGTGTACCATGACTTCAACGACATGATGGGCTTTACCGAAGATATCGTCTCTTCGATCGTCAACACGGTACACGGGAAGTTCGAGATCCCCTATGGCGAGATCTCCCTGAATTTTGCCAAGCCGTGGAAGAAACTCTCCATGACGGATGCCGTGAAGGAGTACGGGGGCATCGATGTCTTTGCTCACAGCGTAGCAGAACTCCGCTCTCTGGCACTCCAGCACAAACTGCCGGAATCAGAAAAGCCACAGTCCCAGCGGGAATTCCTTGTCTACTTCTTTGAAGGGCTTGTTGAAGAGAAACTCATGCAGCCCACGTTTGTGTACGATTTCCCGGTAGAGAACTCCCCATTGGCAAAACGGCACCGGACCAAAGAAGGATTCACCGAGCGGTTCGAGCTCTTCATCCATGGGATGGAAGTGGCAAACGGGTTCTCGGAACTCAACGATCCTGTCGACCAGAAGGCACGGTTCGAGGCACAGGATGAGAAGCGGAGAATGGGCGATGTTGAGGCCCAGATGATCGACTACGATTTCATCAATGCTCTCGGGTACGGTATGCCGCCGACGGGTGGCGTTGGGATCGGTATCGACCGGCTTGTCATGCTGCTGACAAATAATAATTCCATCAAGGAAGTCATCCTGTTCCCTTCGATGAAGACGATTCAGCCGGGCGAGGAAGCAGAAAAAGAGGAAGAACCTAAAGCAGGGAACTAGAGATCCCGGCTCATCCCCTTATTACCCTCTTTTCCGACGTGCCTTCCGGATAGTATAAGAGACACCGTACGCATACTATTTTTATGGACTGCCGATTTCCAACCGTTTGTGTTCTCCTGATACTCGTTCTTTTCGCTGCATTCGGCGGGTGTACCACAGCCCCGGCACCGCAGAGCGCGACTGCTCCTGTGAGTGTAACATCTGTCACCCCGGAAAAGACCGTTCCGGCAGGGACGGATACGACCAGCCACGCAGCCGGAACAACGCCCGCACTGAGTATTGCCGCGCAGTTGACGGCGGTGAAAACGGATAATATAATCTGGCGCGAGGCTTTTCGGATGTTCTCAAACATGAAATCCACTGAATATGTGCATCCTCCCTATACCGTTGACGAACCGGCGGGGATATACAAGTTCGACTGCCTCGGGTTTATCGATCACGTGCTGATGAATGCCGATCCGGCCGGCTACAAAGTGATTGGCAAAGGGGTCAACCCGTCTATCGAATCGTACGCCGGTTATTTCAACAAGCTCGATACGAAGACGCCGGACGCGGGCGGATGGACAAGGGTGGCACATCCCGTTGACCTGAAACCAGGAGACGTCTGCCTCTGGCTTACTCCAAGCACGCTCGACACCGGCCACATGTGGATCATCGCCGGGGAGCCGAAGGTGAACCCGAAGCGGAACGATGAGGTGCTCGTCCGGATTTTTGATGCTTCCATTGCCCACAGCGATGATTCACGGACCGGCTCGGCATACAAGAACGGCCTTGGTAGTGGAATTCTCGGGATGATGGTAGATGGGGAGAGCAACCCGGTCGGACTCTACTGGGATGGCGGGGTGAGCACCGTTGCAGGGGAGAAAGGCACCACGATCGTGTGCGGCCGATTGAACCGGTAAGAGAAGAGTGCTTGAATAATAAAACGAAAAAAAATTCACTACTCATTTTTTCACATTTACCGTCATGTAAGATGACACGAAGGGGGGATTAGTATTGGCAAGGTGGAGGCTGCCAATGGGTACGGATGCGATGGCAGACTGGCAGCTGCAATTGTGGTCTTCACTTATCGGACTTGAAATGGGGAATTTTAATCAGAGTGTCTATGTTGTGCTTGTGCTCATGAGCCTCCTGATAACAGTGATCATACAGATCGTATCGGAACCGGTTCTATCGGCCAAAGGTCTGCCGGCATCACTACTGCTGAGGATGTATTGATAGGGGGATAATCCTTAACCGGTTCATATAGATCTATGAATGAAAAATTCATGGCATATATTCTGAAGAATTCATCTACCAGGCAAAAATATATTCGGAACAATGGATAAATGATAAAACCAAGGTACAACCCATGCTTCTTGCGAATGCCGTATTAGGTCTGTTCCAGTTAGTAGTCTCTGTTGTTTTCGCGGCTGTGGCACTCTATATCGGTTTTTCTATCATGAGCAGGATTACTCCTGGGATTGATGAAGAGAAAGAACTGGCGAAAGGGAACATCGCTGTTGCCATCCTCGTTGCTGCGGTTTTTGTTGCTATCGCCATTATTGTTGAATCCGGCGTCACAGGTCTGTCAGTCGGAATTAACAAGGCAATGGATGTCGGGATCTTCACGAGTGACGGTCTGGTTGTCGTGGGATTTACCATCATCCAGTTCATTCTTGGCATTGTCCTTGCCGTAGCAGCAATCTATCTTGCTCTCTATATCCTTGACCGGCTTACACAAGGTATTGAGATATTCAGGGAGCTTAAGAAAGGCAATATTGCTGTTGCGCTGATGATGGCCGGGGTGATCATTGCCGTTGCCGTGATTATTCAGTCGGGAGTACTGGGCATTACTGCAACCCTGATATAACCCCGTTACTTCTATTTTTGATCGGGATTTTTCTGTTCGTTCCCTGTTTCCCCACCCTTTCCACCAGCCATAGAGCAGCCTTCGGGTACGTAAAACCGCTTCCCACCGCTTAAGGCTTTTCCGCAGAAGTCCCGGCAGGTGGCCGGCCGGGTATTATAGATTGCACAGCCCCACTTCTGTATCCCACTGCCGTCAGGCTCCTCTTTTATCAGGTGCCGGCAGGGGGAATCGGCAAGGAAATAGCCGCCTTCTTCCCTGAGCCCCCGCTCGCGGAGGAAATGCAGCTGGTGGGGTTTGCACTGCCAGACAAGAACAACAGGAAGCCAGCGACAACATTCGCCGCAACGGTTGCATATACCGGCTGCCGGGATTGGTTGGGAGGGTTTCATAGCAGTATCTCATTGTACCGGACTGATACAAAAAGAGTGGCGATTGGATACAGGAAACGGTAGCACCGTCTCTTATAAAGTTACAATATTCGTTAACAGGTTGCCTGCATATGATCGGAGGGCCGGGTCCTCGTTCTCATCCGCGATAAACTCCCGGAGCCCCCGGAGTGCTCCTGTACTTCGGATTGCAGTAAGCGATACTGCTGCCTGTTCACGGGTAGCAGTCCGTTCACTCCGGTCCCGCAGGCGCCCGATCAGCTCATCCACAGGGCGACCACTCTTCAGCTGGCCCAGAACGGTTGTCGCAGACAGCCGGATCTCCGGGTCCATGTCGGTTAACAGATCCATTAAAGGACGGACCGCACGCGGATCATCGCTCTTCCCCAAGGCAATAACTGCGCGAATCCGCCCTGCCGCATCCGTTCCGGACATGGCAGCGTACATCAGATCATATACAGCCCCTTTGTAAGAGCGGGAATTGAACCACTCGCCGTCATGTTTCTCAAGACTTAAATACATAGATTCCTCCTGATTATCCCAAAGTTTAAAACGTTACCAGTTCCCTGCCGGATTCTAAAAAAAAAGCAGGTTTTAACTGAGAGAGAAAAGCATCCGCTTACCATGAGCGGCCCATATCCGCGTCATCCTGACCGTTTCAAGAGGAGGGGACTGGTACATTAGAGTAATATACTGCAATTCAATTATTAATATTTTATTCATGCGGGCAGAATCTACTCCATTTCGTCCTTCAGTTAAAGAGAATGGGCTCGATTCGGAACTTAACCGGTGTCAACAAACAAAAATAAAACAAAGACATTTGAAATAACGAGCATGTCGGCGGGGATTATGGGTGATTCCTGCTTACTTGTGGTACGGCTCGCCCCGGAGAATGCGGAATGCCCGGTATACCTGTTCAACGAGAAGAAGCCGGGCCATGGGATGGGTGAAGGTCATCTTAGAGAGAGATAGACGAAAATTGCTCCTGGCAAGGATAGCTGGGGAGAGCCCAAGATCCCCGCCAATGATAAAGGCCAGGTGATTCTGCCCGGATAGTTCCCGTTCGCGGAACGAGGCAGCCAGTTCCTCACTCGACCAGTTCTGCCCCCTCACATCAAGGGCGATGACAAAGGAATCTTCAGGGAGAGCTGTAACGATCCGCTCTCCTTCCTTTATCTTTGCTGCAGATTCAGTAGATGATGATGCAGAAAGGGGACGTTTCTCTTCTGCCAGTTCGATAACCTGCAGTTTCACGTACGGACGAAGGCGCTTTTCGTACTCGGCAATGCCTTCCTGCAGGTATTTCTCCTTGATTTTTCCAACCGCAATGATACGGATCTGCATGGTTTACCCTGCAATGAAGTTAAACATTTGAGCATACTGCATGCTAAAAGAATAAGAAGGAAATGGGTGGAAGTAACTTACCTATGGATTACTTTTGGAGTCTTTTGTATCGATTTTCTGGTGCGATAACACATCAATGAGTACTTCTTTCATCATATTTTTCATGAGTTCCCGACCCTCATCTGATGACATGTAGTCCTTGAACAGCTCTTTAAACTGTCCCATATCGTGGTGATTATCGACGAAGGCTAATAAAGCTTGTGTAATACAGTCAGAGACCGTAGAGAACTTCTTTTCCTCATACACGAGTTTATTGACCTTTTCGTAGATATTGGGGGGCATTTTATAGGATATTGCAACACGTTCCCCGCGGGTCGCCGGTATCTTTTCTGCCATTCCCTAAAAACTAGGGCTAAATACTATAAATAGCCTGTTAATCGCCCGCAATAATTCATAAGTATTACGAATTTCATAATCGTATCCTTTATAGCATACTTATAGAATACTTTTTATAGCGCGGCGGGTAATAGGAGATCATTCCGAGGTAGACTTATGAACGAAATCATCCTGTTGCTCCTGGCAATCGTGGGCATCTTCTCAGTTGCCTGCAGTGTCGCGCTCATTGCTCTTGGTAAGATGATTGATCAATACCCAATCGGTGATGAAACGTCCCGCGAACGGAGTCTCTCAAGTCCGGCCGAATCCACAAAACTTGCTGTAATTGTATTCTGGAGTCTTTTCATTCCCGGTGCCTGGGCGGTTCTCCAGGAAGGCATCATTACCCGTATCGTAGGAATTACCCTGTTTTTTTCGATCTGCTTGTTCATGTTCACCGCACTGGCTTTCTCATTTGCTGTGCTCAGTACCATGAAAAGCCGGAAAAAAGAGATGGGAATCCCTGTTATCCAAACAATTCCTTCACCTGCAGTACCGGGAACTGTTCAAATGACGCAGTGCGTTCCGGATATCGTAACAACAAAGCGATATAAAACACCGCTATCAAATTTTATGATCAGTGCGTTGCTGAAAAAAGAATAATCTACCCGAAAATCTTTTTTGACTGCTCCAATGCATCAACTGCAGGGAGCTTTTTTCCGGTCAGGAATTCGATGCACGCTCCGCCGCCAGTTGAGATATGGGTGAAATCCTTTTCGATACCGAGTTTTTCAATAACCACCGCAGTGTGCCCGCCGCCGACAACAGAGAACTCGACCTGAGAAGCGGCCCTGAGAAGTTCATAGGTGCCAGTCGCAAAGTCTGCATCTTCAAAGACACCGGCAGGTCCGTTGAATACCACCGTTCCTGATTTCTTTAATACCTGGACAAACGATGCAAGAGAATCCATGCCAAGGTCCAGAACAGGCGCATCATCAGGTATCCGGTCGATTGCATACTCAACCCGGTGATTGTCCTGCCTCACCGCAACAGATTCAGGCATCACAACCCGATCCCTGAACCGGGAAAGGATCTCTTTTGCCTTTTCGATCTCCGGCTGGTACTTAAGTTGGGCAATCAGCTGGGTGGAGGGTTTGCCGATATTGTACCCGGCTGCTATCAAAAAGACATTTGCAACAACGCCAATGACGATGACCGTATCAGCGATACCATTCTCCAGCACATGCCGGGCTACGTCGATAGAATCATCTACCTTGGTGCCGCCAAGTACCATGCAGACCGGGCGCGGTGCACCGGAGAATACTTTTGAAAGGGTGGAGACTTCCTTTTCCATGAGAAGTCCCCCCGCTGAACGCATGACCATGGGGAGGCCAACAACCGTAGGTTGCGAACGGTGGGCAGTACCAAATGCATCATTGACAAAGACATCTGCCATTGCAGAGAGCTTCTTCACCAGGTGCGTCTTTTTGGCTTCTTCGGGTTTTAAAGTCAGGTTCTCCTCTGCATTGAACCTGACATTTTCCAGCATCAGCACCTCACCGGTCTTCATTGCGTGCACGGCTTCCCGGGCATGGCGCCCGAAGATGCTGTCGACATAGGTAACCGGTTTTCCCAGCAGATGCTCCAGCTTCTCCGCATGGGCTTCTAAGGGAGTGAAATCTTTTTTACCGGGTCGGCTCTGGTGGGTGACGATCACGACACGGCTGTCGGAAAGGGCACGGATCGTAGGAAGGTGTTCCCGGAAACGTTTGTCATCAAGAATAAGATTGGAGGTGGGATCGATAGGGGAGTTGAGATCGAGCCGGAGGAGCACGGTCTTACCTTCGCATCCCAGTTCCCTGATGGTTCCAATCGGCATCATAACCTCAAAAAAATTATGCGGTGTTCCGGGATTTGATCTTTTTCATCCGGAAGAGCTCTTCCCGCTCCATCTCATCAAGACGCATCTTGATGAAGTCCCGTGCTTCGGTGAGTTCGGGAATGACTTTGAACTCCAGTGCATTGACACGGCGCTTGGTCTTTTCGATCTCATCGAGCAGGCGCTTCATCGTGGTCTCGATCTCCGCGCTCTCGATGATCGATTCTACGAGTTCCTCAAATGCAGATGCAGTCTCGTCAATGACGGTAGAGGTGCCCAGCACCCCGTAACCGCGATCAACCAGGCTCTTTTTGACCTTGGATGAGTCGATCTGCGGAACGACCACGCCCATGATGTTCTTGCTTTTTAAGGTGATCTCGGGTACTTCCTTGACCGAGAAGGCGGCTGATTTCACACCGATTGCACCTTCAACCGTGTTGGCCACCGCCATCATTTCGACCGCTGTTGCATACTTCCTGAGGAGGTCGCCCCGGGTGTCCTTTGCATTTGCCAGGATCTTGAAAAATTCAAGGATCAGTCCATCGCGCTTCATTTTGAGGATCTTGTAGCCACGCTCCGAGAGCTGGATCTTCCGTTTCAGGTTGATCAGTTCGGAACGGGTCGGCTTGATATCGCGCAGGGCCATGGACTTCTTACTCCTTCTTTGCACCAGTGCGGAACTTCGGGTGGTACTTGTTGATCAGTTCACGGTCGATACGGGTCAGCTGCTCAACGGGTAACGATGAGAGCAGTTCCCAGCCGAGGTTTAAGGTATCCTCGATGGTACGGTCCTCATCGTATCCCTGGCGGACAAAACGGCTTTCGAAGAGATCGGCGAACTCTAAGAGCAGCCGGTCACGTTCGGAAAGGGCATCCTTACCGACGATGGCGACGAGGCCACGGAGATCGTTGCCTTCTGCGTACCCGGCGTACATCTGGTCGGAGACCTTCTTGTGATCTTCACGGGTTTTTCCTTTCCCGATACCGAGGTTCATCAGACGGGAGAGCGATGGCAGCACGTTGATGGGTGGGTAGATACCCTTGCGGTGGAGATCACGGTTGACCACGATCTGGCCTTCGGTGATATAACCGGTAAGATCAGCAATCGGGTGGGTGATATCATCACCGGGCATGGTTAAGATCGGGATCTGGGTAACTGAGCCCTTCTGACCCTTGATCATACCGGCACGCTCGTAGAGGTTGGCGAGATCCGTGTACATGTATCCCGGATAGCCACGGCGACCGGGCACTTCTTCACGGGCTGCACCAATCTGACGGAGCGCTTCACAATAGTTGGTCATATCCGTGAGGATGACGAGCACGTGCATACCGAGCTCGAAAGCAAGGTATTCAGCAGTGGTCAGGGCCAGCCGCGGGGTGATGATACGCTCGACAGCCGGGTCATCTGCAAGATTCAGGAACACGACCGCACGTTCCAGCGCACCGGTGCGCTCGAAGTCCTGCATGAAGTAGTTCGCTTCTTCCTTCGTGATACCCATCGCAGCGAATACTACTGCAAAGTTCTCGGTTGAGCCGGGCACCTTTGCCTGCCGTGCGATCTGCAGCGCAACATTGTTGTGCGGGAGACCTGCACCCGAGAAAATCGGGAGTTTCTGGCCACGGACAAGGGTGTTGGTCCCGTCGATCGTGGAGATACCGGTCTGGATGAAATCGGCCGGCATGCCCCGGGCGTACGGGTTGATTGCAGCACCGTTGATGTCGAGGCGCTTTTCCGGGACAATGTCAGGGCCGCCATCGATAGGCTTACCGCCACCGGACAGGATGCGTCCGAGCATCTCCCTGCCCACGGGCATCTTGATGGTCTCGCCCGTGAACCGGACACCGCTGTCCCTGCCGATACCGGCAGTGGTCTCGAAGATCTGGACAACGACGAGTTCGTCGCTCGTGTCGAGCACCTGGCCGCGCTTGGTTGTGCCATCGGCAAGAATTATATTAACGAGTTCGCCGTAGGCAATCGGCTCGGTCTTTTCAACAAAGACAAGCGGCCCGGCAATCTTGCTTATCGTTCTGTATTCCTTCATGCTGCCGACCTCAGTGTGTTGAACTCATCGTCCATCTGTTTCATAATCTTCGCCAGTTCGGGTTTGTACTCCTTGATGAACTTGATCTGGGCCAGCTCATTCTTGGCTTTGACCGCATTGATCTGGGCAGGGCTGACACCGACAAGCTGGGCTGCGTACGAGAGTTCTGCGTATGTCTTGATAGCCTTCATCATGTCATACTGTTTCTTCATATCACAGAAGGTGTCGACCGAGTCGTATGCGTTCTGCTGGAGGAAGATCTCACGAATCATACGGGCAACCTCAATAGTCACCTGCTCAGATTCGGGCAGGGCGTCGGAACCGACGAGCTGCACGATCTCCTGGAGTTCTGCTTCTTTCTGGAGGATTTCCATGGCCCATGAACGGATAGTATTCCACTCAGGGGAGACTTCCTTGTCATAGTAGTCATGGAGGGCTTCGAGATACAGGGAGTACGAGTTCAGCCAGTTGATAGCCGGGAAGTGCCTGCGCTGGGAGAGCTTTGCGTCCAGCGCCCAGAAAACCTTGACGATACGCAGGGTGTTCTGGGTGACCGGTTCCGAGAAGTCTCCCCCTGGCGGGGATACTGCACCGATAACCGAGACGGAACCACGGGCCCCGTTGAGGGTCTTGACAAGTCCTGCACGCTCGTAGAATTCCGAGAGCCGGGCCGCAAGGTATGCCGGGTATCCTTCTTCACCGGGCATCTCTTCGAGACGCGAGGAGATCTCACGCATTGCTTCTGCCCAACGAGAGGTCGAGTCTGCCATCAGGGAGACGTCATAGCCCATATCACGGAAATATTCCGCGATGGTGATACCGGTATAAACCGACGCTTCACGGGCTGCCACGGGCATGTTGGACGTGTTTGCGATGAGCACGGTCCTTTCCATAAGGGGCTTACCGCTCTTCGGGTCTTCGAGGTGCGGGAATTCCGTAAGAACTTCCGTCATCTCGTTGCCGCGTTCTCCGCAGCCGATATAGACCACGATCTCTGCATCCGACCACTTTGCCAGCTGCTGCTGGGTAACGGTTTTGCCGCTCCCGAACGGACCGGGAATTGCGGCGGTACCGCCTTTTGCGATCGGGAAGAGACCATCGAGGATACGCTGACCGGTGATCAGCGGGATCGTCGGGTTCATCTTCTCTTTCACGGGGCGGGGGACACGGACCGGCCAGCGCTGGATCATCGGGTACTCGCGACCGTCTTCGAGAACACAGATGATCTCGTCGATCGTGTAGTCTCCGCTCTTGATCGTCTTGACTGTCCCCGGCTTTGCATTCGGGGGGAGCATGACCTTGTGGACGATGTTGGTCTCCTGGACTTCTCCGAGAATTGCACCCGGCTCGACCTTGTCGCCGGCCTTGACGAGCGGCTTGAAAATCCATTTCTTGTCGTGGGAAAGACCGGGCGCAGTGACACCACGCTCGATGAAGTTGCCCATCTTGTCCACAAGTACGGAGAGGGGGCGCTGGATACCATCATAGATACTGGTCAGCAGACCCGGACCGAGTTCAACTGCAAGCGAAAGACCGGTATTCGAGACCGGTTCGCCGGGCCTGATGCCGGAGGTATCTTCGTAAACCTGGATGATGACACTGTCACCCTGGATCTTGATGACCTCTCCCATCAGCTCTTCTTTGCCGACCTTCACCACATCGTACATGTGGGCGTCAAGGTTGACTGCCGTCACGACAGGGCCGGCGATTCTTTTCAGAACCCCTTGTTTCTGTTCTTTAGATTGTTTGGTTGTTACTTCCACAGATCAACACCCACCGATCTCTTGATTCTCTCTCTCATGGTCAGACCCCCTTCTTCCTCGGCACCGATCGCAATCACGGTCGGTTTTACGGAATTTTCCAGAGTCGCGCGAAGCCTGCGGGGTACTTTTTCCATGTCGCTGCTGTTGAGTACGAGAATAGCAACCTCGCCATCCTGCAGCACCCTGGTGATGTATTCATTGAGTTGTTCATCGTTCTCGGCAGCATAGGTCTTGCGGATACCCGCAAGCCTGAAGCCGAGAATGAACTCACTGTTGCCGATAACTGCGATCTCCATTTACATCACCAGGTATTCCGCGATCTTCTCAGAAGGCAGCTTTGACTCTTTTCCTCTGGCGAGCGCCCGGAGATTGAACACCTCGTACTTCTTCTTCTCGAGATAGACGAGAATCGGATGAATGGAGATGGGATGGCGCTTGGACATCCGCTCCATCTGTTCCAGCTGCACACGGGTGAGCCGCACTTCAACATCACGGATCGTTTTTTCAGTCCTCATCTCATCAAGAAGTGCAATTAATGCCTTCTGGCGAATTTTCCCTTTGAGTAAATCGATAAATTCATTCTGGTCCTTTAAGGAATTCAGGGTGGCAAAATCAACAACTGATAACGATCCTCCCTGAATATACATGGACCGGGCATCTTCCTCAAAGGTATCCGCACGCAACCGGAAAAGGGTCTTGACATTCTTGATATCAATTTCGAGCCGGATGAAATCAAGGAACAGGTTTCCCCCTTTGATTCCACTCTCCGCTTCGGCAATGATCTCTGCGTAGAACTGTTTGTAGAGCTCATTTTCCAATCGTGAAAAGGACCCACTTTCCTTTGACAGGGGATATTCACGTGTGAATACCTGCGGATACATCCGGTATCCCTTGAGCATTTCTACAATCTTGTCTAAACTGTCCTCTGCCAAAAGGCGATCCAGAATAACCCTGTCAAGACTTCCTGCGGGAATAAGGATCTCTTTAATCTTACCGGTTTTCGCACCCTGCATTTTACCCCGGAGGATGGTGAGTACATTCTGGATATCCCAGCGACGGAGATATGCCTGGGTAAACTGTTTTAAGGTTCCTGGCGTGATCTCCTGAATCTTCTGGTACTCCTTTGCAAGGTTCCAGGAGAGTGCAACTTCAATAAGGTCGATTCCCTTAAAAGTCGTACCCAGCTCATCAATCTCCTGCTTGTAATCGGTCTCACCTATGAAACGGGTGATCTCGGGGAGGTTCATGTTGAGCATCCGCATATACTCCTCCCTCGGGAGCAGGGTTGTTTTTCTCACCCGCATCCTGGTACAAACATAGATGTACGGTGCTGCAACAAGCCTCAGGCCAGCCATACGTGTACCTCCTTATCCAAACAGGATATCAGATGCATCTTTCAACCCGGATTCCCACACCTTTGCAAGGAATGTGCGATAACTGTAATCAATCTGCAACGCTGCTCCTTCACCTTCGATAATGACTCCGCCATCGATGTTGACCGGGTCACCCAGCTTAAATCCTGCAAAATCGGGATTCCCGGCAATAATCGCTTTTGTTACTGCCATATCCCGGGTATTACAGTAGACCTTTCCCTTTGAGATCTCTTTTTTGGCCTCGGTGAGGAGTTTTTTGATGGCTTCTCGATGGAAGCTCTCAGGGAGTCCGGCAATCTCCTTTCTGGTTGCTTCGTAGACCTCGTCTAAAAGCGCCTTTTGCGAATTCAGGATCTCGCGTTTGCCAAGAAGGTTTGCTGCAGAGACATCCTGGCTAATGATATGGACGGCCTTTTTTTCAGACTCGGCCTCTGCGGCAAGTTTGATCTCTTCGACCCTCTTGTTTGCATCTGCCAGGATCTTGTCAACATCCTTTTTTGACTCCGCCTGGATCCTTACTGCTTCGCTCCTGCCTTTTTCCCTGATCTCTTCTACAACGGCTTCCAGTCCCATTGTCTGCTCCGGGTTATACGAACAAGAGCAGGAGAGCGACGACCAGACCGAAGATAACGATGGTTTCGGGAATAACGGTGAAGAGCAGTGCAAGACCAAACATATCCTTATTTTCGGCGGTTGCACCGACTGCGGCGGAACCAATTGCCATCTCTGCAACACCGGCACCGATACCAGTCAGACCGACTGCGATACCTGCACCAAGTGCCTTCATTCCAATCTGCGATGCCTTGATCTGTTCAACGGTCATTCCAACATCTACTGCTGCTACTAATTCTGCTGCCATAATTTAGTCCTCCGTAAATCTTCTTTTCATTCCGAACGGAATGTACTTAACGCCTCCACCTTTGTAGAATTTGGTGAAGAATTCAACATAATGCAACCTGATCGAGTGGAGTCCTCCACCCAGGATACCTAAGACTGTGTTAAGGGCATGTCCTAAAAGGAACACGACAAGTCCGGCTATGATGATGAAAATACTGAAAATGGTAAAATTTTCCAACTGGGGTTGAATGAACATCCCAATGGATATAAAATTGACGACCATCGCGATGGCTACTGAAGAGAAGCCAACCGCAACGATACGGGTATAGGATAATACGTGCGAGATAATCGACGGAAGTTCAATAACTTCAAGTACTGATTCGCGGGCTATGAACAGCACACCCAGAAGGATGAGTACTGCACCAAAAACTCCGCCGAAATTTACAATTGATACAACCCCGGGAAGCCCGGTCAGGTTGGGCATAAGCGGCAGGGGGGCAATCGACCAGATTACGACAAGGAGGCCCCACATAACCGCGAGCCAGCCGACGTTGGCCAGCATGGTCTTGTTCCGGTGCTCGCCATGGTCCTGGCGTGCATGGTTGATAATGCCAAGGATACGCCCGACCGTGATATGCAAAACACCGATCCAGATGGCAAGGACCATCAGATCCGGAATCATCGGACCATGAGCACCATGCTCTACCATAAGGTGGCGGGAAGGCATGATCGGATTCAGGCCCGGAATTGCAAAACCAAGGAACTCGCTGAAGAGCAGGCCAAAGATGATAGTTGAAATGCTCGCGTTCCTGAGCACAGTGAGCAACTGCCGGCCTTCTCCTTCTTTGAAAATTTTCCTGAGTCCCAGTGCCATCGCAAGGAGAATCAACCCATACCCCACATCCCCAAGAATCAATCCGAAAAACAGGGGGAATACAATCGATACCATCAGGGTCGGATCGAGCTCGGTATACTTTGGACGGCTGTAAACGTCCATCAGCACCTGAGTTGGTTTTGAAAACGACGGATTGTTGTACTCAACAGGCACACTGTCATGTTCAAAGTCAATCGGTAAGACGGTGACATAGATCTTTCCGCCGGTTATTTTGACAAGGGCATTGGTTATCGCATCAACGCTATCAGAGGGAACCCAGCCTTCTGCAACGAAGGTCTGTTTTGTGGTTGCAAACCGCAGCGGGGCTTCAGTCTGCTCCACTTCAGCTTTTAAAAATTCCTCGCACGCTACGAGAAAACCGCTGTGCTTCTGTCGGACATCATCCAGTTTCTGGTGGATTTCCGCAATCTCGGTTTTCATGGTGGAGATTCCAGCGGTGTAATAATCGATACGTGCCTTCGGAGAACCAGTCTCCTCCGGGACAGGTACTGATTGGAATGCAGCCTCCTGCAATGCCCGTTCAACCTCGCTGCGTTCTCCAACTGGAGCGACAATCACAATGAAATTCTTGTCTTTGCCCGGGGAATACGAAATTTCGCAGGGCACTGTAAGGGTGACCTCGTGGGCCACATAGCCTGCAAACACGGTAAAACCCGTATACCCGCGATACAGGTCCAGATCCACCGGTAAGGTAAGAAACGGTGTGATCTCGGCAATTTTCTGCTCGTTCTCCTTTACCCGGGCATCCAGCTGTGAACGCCGAACCGTCAGATCCTCTACTTCTTTTTCAAGAACCGGAAGGTCACGTTCAATTCTGGATTGCAATTCTGCCCGGGTGCTGGGCTTTGCAACATCAATGTCATCTCCCTGGATGGAGGTGGCATTTTCTATTGCCCGTATCTTAACGAGATCAACAGATGCTTCGCTTGCTCCTGAAAGAGGCGTGCCGATCTTAAAGCCCTCATAACCCTCTGCACCTGTTTCAACGTACTCCTCGATATGAAACAGATGATGGCGATAGAGTTCCGCAACAACCGGGGCCATCTGGTCCCGGGAAGCGGCGATGAGCAGCCGGCTCATCCGTTTAGGCGCTAACATGCAGCTGCTCCTTAAACCGCACAACCAGCAGCTGCACTGCTTTTGAAAGGTTCTTCCCGCCTTTCTCTTTCAATGCCGCTGCGCGCTGATTGCCATTTTTTATGATTTCAGCGTGCTTAAGGGCCGCCTGGTGCCGTGCTTCTTCCAGTTTCAGCTTTTTGTATTGTTCAGAATTACTCTGCGCTTTTGCGACCAGATTATCAGATTCCAGCTCAGCCTGGGAATGCTTATGCTTCTTCTCTTCCTGGGCCTTGCTGATCATCGATTGGTACTCTTCTTCAGCTTTCTTGATGTCTTGTAGGACCTCAGTCTTCATCCAACCCTCCTCTCACGGCAGTACAATAATTGGTGAAAAAAGGAATATATGTATTGTTATTTACGATTAGGATTGTATCGACCGTAAAAAACTACAAAAAACAGGGATAATCAGGAAAATTGGGCTTTTATCTGGCAATTTACTCTTTGGAGAGATATCCCTGCTGGAACCGGAGAGATCTCAATTCCCTGCTCTGTACCTTTGAGGGTTATCCCAGCGAGTTCGTCATTCGAACAGATCAGGTGCTGTTCCGGGTGTGTACCACGCTGAATTGAACAATTGGTAGAGATCTCCGGCGCAACGGATACAACATATGAGATCCGTTTTGATCCCGGGTGGCCTTTTGGAAGTACAAGAAGTGGCATATGATACGCTCTTACGAGTTCGATGAGCATCATTGCCGGTTCAACAGCCCCACCTTCGGGTGCGGAAACCACCACAAGATCCCCGGGTGTTACTCCCTGGATATATTCATCGATCTGGGTTTCAATACACAGGGCAAACGCGGTCCTGGTTTTTGCAACCAGTAAAAAAGAGTCCCTTCCAGAAATGAGCAGGAGCTCATCATCAAGAGGGAAATTCATATTTCAGTCACGTCTTCTGACTGGCAGCTCGGACAGATGGGGTTTTTCCCGATCCCCTTGAATCGCTCACTGCATTCATTGCAGCGGTAATTTTTCGGTTTTATCCGATCCGGGGGAATATCGATATCCATAGGCCCGCCAACACTACACATATACCGGTCACCTCACTACGTCATCTTCTCTGCATTATTTAATTCTATCTGAAGGGGAGATCTTTTTCATTATTTGCATTTTTTGTCATAAAACGAGTACAACATTGAAGATCACCAGGGTGATTATGACAAGGACACAGGAATGTTTTATGCCTGATTCAAGCGACACCTCTCCCATCTGCCCGGCAATAATGCCTGAGAAGAGTGCCTGAATTAGACATGCATGATACAGAATCCGGTTGATAGTCTGCGTCGGAATCGATCCAATACCCGATAATGCCCCGGATGAGGGAATGCCCGTAGTCGTGATATTCGCAAGCACCGGGAGGAACTGTGTGCATAATACTGCTACGACAAAGAGGAATACAAAGAACGAAAGGTACACAATCGCGGTGTAGATAAACATCTCGATAAGGCGCTCTTTTTTCAGCACTTCACTCATCTTTGCATCGCTTGCGGCAATCGATAGCACGACAGAGATCTGCCCGCTCATCTCGCTTGCTTTGGTAATGAGGGTCACGGTACGTGCAATTGAGGGAGTGCTGACCCGTTCCTCAAACCGCATCAGGGCTTCAGAAAAATTTGCCCCCCAATCCATATCCCGCTTTATTTTCCGTATTTCATAGCTCAGGAGCCCCAGGTTGGTATTTACCATGATGCTGATAGCCTGGGCGATTGTAAGTCCTACCTGGTTGATGCCAGCCATTCGTTCAAGGAAGTCAGGGATAAGAGACTGGATTCCCAGCACTTTACGGGAATATATCTCGTAAAATACCGCATAAGGGATAAGAACCATGAGGAGGGCGATAACAATGTGATCGTCAACGACAGAGATGTAAAGTTCCAGATTTTTATAATGGGGAATACTCAACAGCACGACCCCGATGTATATGAGAGCAAGGGGTACCGTCACATAGAGGGTATGATTCACATTATTCACAAAATTCTCAAACGGGTGCTTGAGAGAGAAGATCAGGTCTCTGAGCTGATCGTATTTTTTCATTTGTGAATGCAGCTGCTCATCGGTCTCCTTTTTAACAATGGTGATTTCCGAAAAGGTGTGAAGCCACTTTGCTTTTACGTACCGCTCAGTCTGTTCCGTCTTTATAGACATGAGGTCCAGAAGAAGAATGAATATTACTGACCCGATGGGGATAATCGCATAGGTTAATACTGCCAGCTGGAGAACCGCACTCCCGCCCATCATCCCCATAACCACCATGATAATTATCAAAAAGAGCGGTCCTGCAACAAAAAGGGTCACATAAGATTCTGCAACCATGGACAGGACATTGAGAAACTGTTTTTGCTCTAATTTTGCTTCTTCCTGGTACGTCTTTACCCGCATGGCGAGGAACTCTGACATGTCCCCTCCGCTTTCAATAATTGAGAGGAGATCCTCAAGAAAATTTTTTAGTTTTTCTGAGGGGGTGGTCTCAGACAGATGCTGGATAGCGGTAACAACATCATACCCAAAAAAATCTGCATCTCTTACGATCTGGCGAAATTCTAACGCAACTTCACCATAAATATTTGCCCGATCAGACAGCGATCGAAAGATTGTCATGAGCTGGGCACCCCCGCGTCTCATCGCATACATGTAAGCCACTGCATTGTGCAGGGTCAGATTGATCTTTATCGAGCGGTTTCTCTTCTCGATAACAGGCATGCGAATCATGAGACTATAGGCAAGGTATGCACCGATAGAAAGCGCAACAATGATCACGAGCGCCGTAATATATTCTGATGGATAAATGGTATTGAAAAAGACCGGTAACTGGATATTAAAGACATTATAGATGCCGATTCTCCCGCTCGGCATCTGCAGGCTCAAAAAGGGGCTGATTAAGTACCCCAGGAGGGCAAAACAAAAGCCAGCCACGAGTGTGATCTTCACCGATCGCCAGAGATACTGTTCGAGGGTTATCCCCATTCTGGCGGATATCAGATCTGAACGTAGGCTCTCATACCGTTGGGGGTCGCGTTCTACCCATTTCCGGAGGTAGTTCCTGACAATCATTGAATTACCGCTCGAAGATCAGAGACATGGGCCAGCACTTCTTTCGCATCGATATGATATGCATGGAAAAGGGATGCAACCGAGATGTAATCCTTTATACCCTGTTTTCTCATCTCTTCGAGAAGATTTTTCCGGATTGCAATCTCAGCCTCAAGCTGTTCACGGGTCCACCCTCGTTTTTCTGCGATTTCTGAATAGATCTGGGAGCGCCCGGTGAAATTTATCTTGTCATGTATGGGATCATACACAAAGACGTTATTGACACGCAAATTGCCGGTTGATGGGTCCATGCCGGCAATCTCGACAACTTCCTGAACGCGGCGGACGCGCTCTGTTCCATGGTAGATTAATCCCTGCACGCTGATGATATTGAGAGCCTGAACCATGTTCCTTGGGACATTCAGCGGTTCACTTTCCAGACGGTGAATTGCTGCATCGATACTGCCTGCATGCATGGTGGAAAAGGTGGTATGCCCGGTATTCATAGCCTGGAAAAGGGTCTGGGCTTCAGCACCCCGCACTTCTCCAACAAGGATGTACTCGGGGCGTTGTCGCATTGCAGCCCTTAACAGATCAAACATTGTGATGGCATTGCTCCCTTCAGAAAGGGCTTCACGGGTGACACTGGCAATCCAGTTATCATGATAAAGGGTGATCTCACGTGTGTCTTCAATACTGACTACTTTGGCAACCGGAGGGATGAAAAGAGAGACGGCATTTAACGATGTGGTCTTTCCCGATGCAGTTCCTCCGATAAAAACGAGGCTTTTATTGTTCTCAATCGCCATCCAGAAGTAGGCAAGTGCTTCTGCACTGAATGTACCAATCTCAATGAGTTCTACAGGAGAGAACGGCTCCTCCCTGAATTTACGAATCGTGAAGGAGGTTCCCCGCGTAGTCACTTCAGAGCCAAACGTCAACTGGAGACGCGAGCCATCGGGGAGTGTTGCATCAATAATAGGAGATCCGGTTGAGATGTGTTTGCCCGATCGCTGGGCGAGGGTGATCGCGAGCGAGTTGAGAGCATCAGATTCAAACATAATGTTTGTTTTGATATTCCTATAGTGCCGGTGATAGAGGAAGAGCGGAATTTTATTGCCATCACAGGAAATATCCTCCAGTTGGGAATCTTTCATCAGGGGATCGATGCGCGACCAGCCTAAAAAATTCCGAATTAAAAAATACTGGATCTTATGGCGGGAGGATCGTTCAATTTTTACGCCATAGTCATCGATGAGTTCATTCATCTTTTCTAATAAGAGGTGCTGCCGATTTTTTCTGATATCCTTTGACGACAGGATCAGGACACACCTCAGGTCCTCATACAGTCGCTCAAGCAGTTCATATTCAAAATCGGACAGAGAGGGTTCGAACAGGAGGTACTCCCGCTGGTTGGTTTTTTTATTCAGGGCAATAATGATAAGCGAACGTCCGTTTTCGATCCAATACTGGTCGATCTGCTCATACATATCATCAACATTCGCTTCTACAAGCGTACCGTCCCGTTCAAAATCATATTCGTCGATAACTGATCTTTTAGTACCCTTCAGGAGGTGAAAATAGTGGAGGTAGCCTGAATCAGGTTTTCTGGGTTCCGGTGCAAGGATCTTCTCTGCATACCCACCAGTCGCTTTTTTCTCTGGAACCGTGGGCTCTTGTGCTGCCGTTCCCACATTAGTTTTTTTAAACGATTTTAAGAATTCAGAAATATGCATAATGCATAACTCCCCCCCCATAAAGGTACAGTCAGTCCCGAATTATAATTCGGGAGATCATTCTATATAATTATGTGTCATTATGAGAAATTCAGGGATTATTATCTCTTTTCCCCCACACCTCGGATTATTGTGCCAGAAGAACAGATATATTTATAATACTCACCATAAGAGTTTCTGTGAAGAATAGATCTTTCCATCAATATGGGGTTTTAGATGCAGGAGTATGCAAGTAAAAAGATGCCAACCGGGATCTCATCGCTTGATCCGATTCTTGATGGGGGGGTTCCACCGGGTTCTGTCATTCTTCTCCTGGGTGATCTTGGAGCGGGTAGCTACGATTTTGTTTACAGTTCGATGGCAAATTTATTGGATGTTAAAAAAAGTGGTTCATTACAGGACAAACTCGTTCCAAAAGAGCTCCGGTATATAACGTTCACCCGGCTGAAAGATGATGTCCGGCAGGAAATCATCCAATCACTACACTTCGATAATATAAGTCAGCTTGTAGATTTGATCCAGTTTGATGATCTTTCCGAACTTTATTTTGACAAAAGTATGGTTCCCGATGAATGGTACAGCCGCAGTGATATCATAACAAGATTACAAAAGCGCTCGGGGCATGAAAACGTCCTTGTCCATCTCTCAGAAGCAATTAATGCCGCACAACCGGAAAGTCTGATCGTTCTGGATTCCATCACTGAAATTGCTACCCAGTCAATTACCCGTAACAGCTGGTCCGATCTGACGGGTTTTTTACGGGGGTTGCAGCGGATGTCAAAACAACGAGGCATTACAAGCTACCTGCTGCTCAGCCAGGGTATTCTTGACTCTGTGAAAGAGAGAGAACTTGCAGACATTGCAGATGCGGTGATGCTCTTCAAATGGGAGGAGAGCACCGGTGCCCGCAGGCAGCGGGTGATGTATTTTGAAAAGTTCAGGGGAGTAATGCCCCACCTGGAGGAGCGCGATCTGGTAAAATTTGCGGTCCGTATTTCGACAACAAGTGGTTTTGAAGTGAGCAATATCCGGATGGTTATATGACTGCCGAACGGGTTAAGGTGGGAATCCTTGGTCTTGACGACATGCTGGGTGGGGGGTTGATCCAAGGCAGCATCTGTGCGATTATCGGCACGTACGGAACGGGAAAGACTACCTTTTCTCTTCAGTTCGTCTGGGACGGACTTACAAGGGGAGAGCGTGTCATCTACATCAGCCTTGAGGAACGCGAGGAGAGAATCCTCACCTACATGAAACAGAAAGGATGGGACATCGCACCATTTTTGAACAAAGCCCTGTATGTTATCAAGCTCGATCCTACGGATTTCAATGTTGCCAACAACCGGATCAAAAACGAACTGCCAAAACTGATCGAAGAAGTGAAGGCCAGCAGGGTGGTGATCGATCCGATCTCCCTGTTTGAAGATCTCTTCGATACAGACTCTGAACGAAGGCAGGAGATGTACAGGTTTATTGAGGGGCTCCGTGACCGGAACTGCACGATCATGATGACATCAGAAACACACCGGGATAACGTGTTTTCCAGCCGTCACGGGCTTATTGAGTACCTTTCTGATACCGTGATTCTGCTCCGGTATGTCCGCCCCTCTGATCTCACCGATGTTCACCTGGCACTCGAGGTGGTCAAGATGCGTATGTCTGCCCATTCCCGTGAGATTAAGCCATACGAGATCGAGCAGGATCAGGTCATGGTCTATTCAGAAGCAAATGTGTTCTAGAGATCAGTGAGTGGAATGATCAAATTCTTTTTGACCGTCCGGAAGGGCTGCAGAAAAATGTGGCCGTGCGTTGTTCAAAATTTTTTTATCAGAACTTGAATTTATTTTTCAATCAAACCTTGATGAAAAAATGTTAACCGGACTTTGATTGAAAAAAAATAGCCGGACCTTGCTCAAAATTTTCCAGTCGGATCTTGATTTAAAATTTTTAGGCAGACTTTGATTTTAAAAAATAAATCAAACCATGTTTGAAAATTTGTAACCAGACTTTGATTTTATTTTTTTAACCAGACCTTACTTAAAAAATTTCAATCAGAGTTTGATTTTGATTTTTGAACCAGACTCTGCTCAGAAATTTTCGATCGAACCTTGATGAAAATTTTTAATCCGGACTTCGATTGGAAATCGCTACCGGTTCCCGATTACATTTTTTTTAGTTCTGGAGATCGCACGGGGATTTGACGCTCTTGGGGGTTCCGGCGCTTTCGCGCCTCCACCCCCGCCGCGTGGGCATCCCCCATGTAGCGATCACGCTCCACGGGGTTGAAGAAAAAATGAAAATCGTAGGGGGTCAAGGGGTGCTCCCCTTGGGGTGCTTCCCCCTCTGGGGGAGTGAGGGGGTCACACTCGCTGCTACCGAAGAGAATAACCAAACGATCGAGAAATGGGTTTTATCGATCCCTAAAAAAAAAAGGTTAGGACCGGGGGAATCCCCCCGGCCCCGTTTGTTCTTAGTGCATTACTTTGGGTTGTTTCCGCCCGATTCCATGTGGTCCAGTACCCGGTCCCACACTACCAGCATTCCCGGGATGATCACGTAGGCGAGCAGCCCCGTCCCGAGGAATGCTCCCATGATGATGAGTTCGTTGTCCATCTTCATCATCCCAGTGCGGTTATGGTGTCTGCCCAGGTCTCGACCCGGCTCCGGATGGCTTCGTCCGTGTACGAGGTGAGGGTCACCTGGTCGCGGCTGAAGTTGACGGAGTAGATCTCGCCGTTTGCATCGTGGCACCGCAGGGTTGTTGCGTACTTCTCGTTGTCGGAGTCCCGGAAGTTTGTTCCCCCGAAGGTTGTCTTCAACTGGACATCGTCCTTGATCTGGTTTGCGGCGCTCGTGAAGGCCGCGATGGTGGATGCCCGGATGGTAATGACCGCGATGGTATTTGCCTCCGCGTCCTGGTACACGATCCGTGCGGTGTAGCCCTGCTTGCTCTTCTCTACGGGTGCGTGGCTTACTCCCGATGCGTTGTAGGAAACGCACTGGAAGGGGTTGTTCGTGATGACCCCCTGAACAATGTTGTCAAAGGCCGTCACGTCGGCTATCGGTTCGACGATCTTCCGAACCGCGCTCTTGGTTGTGCTGCTGATGCTAAAGTCTGCCATAATTTATCACTCCTTTTTGTTTTTTTCCTTGTCCTGGTTCCTCCCTGGCCGGGCCGGTGGTGCGAGCCGACCTCCGCGTTTCGCGACCTGGATCCTCTGGATCCGTGGTGCGAGCAGACGAGGGCTCTGAGCGGTCCGTGCCATACTGGTCTCTCCTGGATTTGGCGGGACCCACGGTGGGCCTCACCGTGTCCCGATTGTGTTCGGACTTCTGTACTCTGGTGTCTTGCGGGGCGCCCGTTTGACATACCAATATGGGTTTTACAAGGGTATAGCCGCGTGAACGGGGGTGGTATCCGGGGCGAATGCAAGCCCGGCTGGCGCAACCGGGCAGGGAGAGTTGCGCGCTCGTCAATTCGCAGGCCCGGTGGTTGCTATTTGCGTATCGGAGAGTGATGCTCGCGGGATTTTCATAATTTTCTGCATCGTCACGACGTTGCCAATGCCCCAGTCAAAGACCCGGTACCGGAGCAGCCCGTGTTCCCGCGAGAGGACCATGAACTGGATGTTGTCGGCCTCCGTCCGGTAATACGGTTCCATCTCCCGGATGACCTCTTCGTACTGCTCCCGGACATTGCGGGCGTTTGCTACGAGCTCTATGGGCCGCGTCACCCGGACAAGGATCGATCCCGCGTTGCTCCAGCCGATGAGATCGAACGGGGATTTCGGATCAGGGATTACCCCGACGATATACCCCTCCTCTTCCAGCATGCCAGCGATCTCGCAGCTCCCGCGGGGAACATGCTGGCCGTTTCTCTTGCCCTTGGCAGCCACCCCGCCGGCGTTCTTCTTGTGCCGGTGCCCCTTCCGGCGCTTCTTTCCCTTTACCGAGCTGCGTCGCGGGGATTCTTTTGGCCCGGTCTTGTCCGGCTCTGTTCCGCTCCGGCCGGCATTGTCAGTACCGACCGGGTTTTCCTCCTGTTCGATCGCCCCCGCGGGTGCTGCGGTTACGGCCGCATCCGTCTTCTCCGCGATTGGGGTGTTCTCCTGCGGTTCCTGGTTCTTTTCGGGTAATCCGTTTTCTTCTGCGAATCCGTTCATTTTTTTCACATCTGCCGGGGGATTTGTTCAACAACGTTTTCTTCGGGCGCTGGGGCTCGTTCAATTCAATTCCAAAGACGCCGGTCCGGTTATAGCCGGGGCTATGATCCTGAAATTTGCTGCCTTTTTCGAATCGGCAGGTAACCTACAGGATTAAACCCACGATTGAGAACCCGGAACACCGGACCGACGTTTACTGACTATTTTTAAAGAAGGTGAAGAGCGAGAAGAGGGGGGCGTGGCCGCTCGTTTTCCGGTAGCGTTTCCCCATGTCCAGTACGTTTCCGTTTGCTGCTACAGGGACCAGCTTTGCATCGGATGCCGCTGAGGAGGCGGACGTAAACCATTCGATCACTGCTTCGCACTTTTGTTTCAGTGTTGCAAAGATCTGTTTCGCCAGGTTTCCCAGGTGTCCGACGTATTTGCTGGTCATTGTATTGATCCAGATGTTAGCAAATTCGGGTTAAAAAGGTAATTGGTTGCTATGGGATTTTTCGCAGTTATGCGGCTGTTTTGCGGGAATCGGGGCTCGGATTGGGGCTTGATTCGTATAACCATTTGGTTAGCTTTATTGAGGGAGTGGGGGCGCGGCAATGGGATTGCCGAAATCCAGTTTTGCGGGGCCGGATTTGGGAGAGGGGGTGGGAGGTGCGGCAAAATGGTGGTGGCAGTTTAAGATTTCCGGATCTTGGATTTCTCTGTATCACACAGTATATGTGTATGTACAATAGAGGGACCAGAAACGAGCTTTTTACCACACTATATCTAAGGGATGTTGTTGCAGTTTCTCAATACCCGCCTCACCGCAAGTCACAACCCTTAACGCACATCAACGAGAATAGAATTGTATCGAAGGAACATCCACCATGGCCCGGCAAAGCACGAAGAAACAGAAGACCAGCAACGGGGCAAACCTCGGGTTCGAGGCAACGCTCTGGGCTGCTGCCGACAAACTCCGTGGCCACATGGATGCAGCGGAATACAAGCACGTAGTCCTCGGACTCATTTTCCTGAAGTATATATCCGATGCCTTTGAGGAGCGACACGTATCCCTTGAGACCGAGCTGAGCGATCCCAAGAGCGAATGGTACGTTGCCGAACCGCAGGCCCGGTACCATACCCTGGAGGACCGGGACGAATACCTGTCGGCCAATGTCTTCTGGGTACCCAAGGAAGCCCGCTGGTCAACCCTCCAGGCAAACGCAAAGCAGCCCACGATCGGGAAACTGATCGATGACGCGATGGTGGCAGTCGAGCGTGACAACCCTTCCCTCAAGGGTGTGCTGCCAAAGGATTATGCCCGCCCGGCACTGGACAAGACCCAGCTGGGTGAGCTGATCGATCTTATCGGCACTCTCGGGCTCGGTGAGAAAGAGCACCGGTCGAAGGACATCCTCGGGCGTGTGTACGAGTACTTCCTCTCGCAGTTTGCAAGCGCTGAAGGAAAGAAGGGCGGGCAGTTCTATACCCCCCGGTCGGTAGTAAAGACCCTTGTCGAGATGATCGAGCCGTACAAGGGCCGGGTGTACGACCCGTGCTGCGGCTCGGGCGGGATGTTTGTCCAGAGCGAGAAATTTGTCGAGGCGCACGGGGGAAGTGTTGCGGATATCGCAGTCTACGGGCAGGAGTCTAACCCCACGACCTGGAAACTGGCCGAAATGAACTTGGCCATCCGGGGGATCGAGGGCAATCTCGGCCCCGAACACGCGGACAGCTTCCACCGCGACCTGCACCCGGACTTGAAAGCTGATTTCATTCTCGCCAACCCGCCGTTCAATATGAGTGACTGGGGCGGCGAGCGGCTCAGGGATGATGCCCGCTGGAAGTATGGCCTCCCCCCGGCCGGCAACGCGAACTTTGCCTGGGTGCAGCACTTCATCTACCATCTCGCCCCGACCGGCATTGCGGGTTTCGTGCTCGCGAACGGGTCCATGTCCTCCAACCAGTCCGGCGAGGGCGAAATACGGAAGAATATCATCGAGGCTGATCTCGTGGACTGCATGATCGCCATGCCGGGCCAGCTCTTCTACTCCACCCAGATCCCGGTCTGCCTCTGGTTCGTGACACGGGACAAGAAGAACCACAGGTTCCGCAACCGTCGCGGTCAGACGCTCTTCATCGATGCCCGGAAGATGGGGACACTGATCGACCGGGTGCACCGCGATCTCACCGATGAGGATGTTGCCCGGATTGCATCCACGTATCACGCATGGCGGGGCGAGAAGGAAGCCGGGACCTATGCGGATGTGCCGGGGTTCTGCAAGAGTGCATCAACCGATGAGATCCGGAAGAATGGGTTCGTGCTGACACCCGGGCGGTATGTGGGCGCCGAGGATGTCGTGGATGATGGCGAGCCGTTTGAGGATAAGATGGGGCGGCTGGCAGCGAAGCTGGGGGAGCAGTTCCGGAAGTCGGAGCGGTTGGAAGGGGAGATTGCCGGGAATCTGAAGGGATTGGGGTACCGGTTATGAGTAAGAACAATCCTGGCGGGATTTTTATCTTGCATAATCTCACATTGTGGGTACACTGTCCCCACAATCCGGAGTGGAGTCCCGCATATGAGTAAGAACAGAGAACAAGTCCCCGCGAAGAGTAAGCGTACCCCGGTAAAAATACCGGAGGAGAACGATCTTCCGGCATCGTTCCCCGTTCTTCTCGGAGACATCCAGAATCTGATTGAGACCGCCCGTACCCGTGTAGCAATTGGTGTCAATGTTACGCTCCTGCTGCGGAACTGGAGCATCGGATCACGAATCCGCAGAGATATCCTTGGGAAAGAGCGGGCTCCGTATGGGAAAAAAATAGTCGCGACATTGTCGCAACAATTGGCCCGGGAATATGGGCAGGGATTTGAACGGACGGAACTCTTCCGGATGATACAGTTCGCCACCGTATATCCCGATGAACAGATTGTCCAGACTTTGTCGCAACAATTGAGCTGGTCCCATTTTGTCGAATTGATCAAGGTCGATGATCCTCTTGCCCGTGAATATTATGCCGCCCTGTGCCGGATTGAGCGATGGAATGTCCGGACACTCCGGGACAAAATCAACGGGATGCTCTTTGAGCGGACGGCCATCTCAAAAAAGCCGGAAGAACTTATCCGGGAGGAGCTGGCGAAACTTACGGAAGCTGATCGTATAACTCCCGATCTGGTCTTCCGCGACCCGTATTTCCTTAACTTTCTCAAACTTGAGGACACATTCTCGGAGCGGGATCTTGAATCCGCGATCCTGCGTGATCTGGAGCGGTTCATTCTCGAACTTGGCACTGATTTTTCTTTCGTAGCCCGGCAGAAACGCATCACGGTCGATACGGTGGATTATTACATTGACCTGCTCTTCTATCACCGCAGGCTGCACCGCCTCGTTGCAATCGATCTGAAACTGGAACGATTCCAAGCTGCCTATAAGGGGCAGATGGAACTGTATCTCCGGTGGCTGGACAAGTACGACCGTCCTTCCGGAGAGGAGTCCCCTATCGGTCTGATTCTCTGTGCCGGGAAATCGACAGAGCACGTAGAACTCCTCGAACTGGAGCAGAGCGGTATCCGCGTTGCTGAGTACCTCACGGAACTTCCCCCCCGGGATCTTCTGGAACGGAGACTGAAGGCAGCAGTGGAGGCGGCGAGGGAGAGGTTTGCGGGGAAAGAGGAGAGGGAATCGTGACGAGCTGCCTGCCGGTGCATTCGTCCCACAAGCTGTGGGACAATTGGGGCGCCCTGTGTGTGGCATCATTTCCTGACAATCCTGGCCTGACGCAAGGGTATGTGGGCGCCGAGGATGTCGTGGATGATGGCGAGCCGTTCGAGGAGAAGATGGGGCGGCTGGCGGCGAAACTGGGGGAGCAATTCCGGGAGTCGGAGCGGCTGGAAGGGGAGATTGCCGGGAATCTGAAGGGATTGGGTTATCAGATATGACCGAAGAGCGGGATATTGAAGAAGATCTGAAACCGAACTTCGGAGATTACGCTCATGCAGGAGTGAGGGCTGGGCTATCTACTGCCCCATTTGTTGGGGGACCTTTGGCGGAATTTTTCGCGATGGTTATCGCACCCCCCCTTGAAAAAAGGCGAGATGCGTGGTTGATCGAAATTTTCACACGCTTGAAAAAATTAGAAGAAGAAATTGATGGATTTAAAATTGAAAACCTTACAACAAATGAAAATTTCATCAGTACATTATTTTATGCAACACAAATTGCGATGAGGACCCATCAACAAGAGAAACTCGAAGCACTGAGAAATGCAGTAATAAATTCCATCTCCATACCCACAATCGATGAGAATCTTCAATTGATTTTTCTGAATCTTATTGACCGGTATACTCCGTGGCATTTGGTTATTTTACAATTTTTAGATAATCCCCATCAATATGGTGAAAGTCATGGAATCAAGTATCCAAATCCGACGTCCTTCGATAACTTGAGGACTGTAATAGAACTCACGTTTCCAGAATTGAATAAAAAACAAGAATTTTACGATCAAATTGTAAAAGAAATGATTTCGGATGGCTTATTGCAACAACCAAAGAAGCCGAATCCGTACGACTCCGGTGAAATGAAGGTAACAGAAATAAATTTGGGTGGCTTTCTGCCACCGGGAAACATATTATGGCAAGGAATGTTCGCATCACGTACAACAGAAATGGGAAAGCAATTTCTAGAGTTTATTAGTGATCCGATTGGGAGTCAAATGAAAAAAAGATGATACCATTTTCAATAGAATCAATTGTTGAAAAATTGTAAGAATATAGAGTAGATAGATATGCCCTCTGAATGGAAAACAATGCAATTACAAGATTTTGTTACACTACAAAGAGGGCATGATCTTACCGAATCCGATAGAATGCCTGGAAATATTCCCGTATACGGCTCCTTTGGAATGAGTGGATATCATAATGCTGCAAAAGCGAAAGGTCCAGGAGTTACTGTTGGAAGAAGTGGTGGATCCTTTGGTGTTGTAAATTATTGTCCTGTCGATTTCTGGCCACATAATACGGCACTCTATGTGATTGATTTTCATGGAAACGATGAAAAATTCGCATATTACTATTTGAAAAACCTTGATTTTACCCGATACAACTCCGGCAGTGCGCAAGCATCCCTCAATCGAAATTATATCCATCCTATGGAAGTGAAAATTCCTTCTCTCCCCACCCAGCACGCTATCGCCCGCATCCTCGGCTCGCTCGATGACAAGATCGAGCTCAACCGCCAGATGAACGAGACGCTCGAAGCGATGGCACGGGCGATCTTCCAGTCATGGTTCGTAGACTTCGATCCGGTGCGGGCGAAGGCCGATGGGCGCGACACCGGGCTGCCGGCTGATATTGCGGCGCTGTTTCCGGATGGGTTTGAGGAGATTGATGGGCGGGAGGTGCCGAGGGGGTGGGGGGTTGGAACGGTCGGAGAATCGACAACGATTGTTGGTGGAAGTACACCAAGTACAATCAACTCTGAATATTGGGAAGATGGTACCCACAACTTTGCAACTCCAAAGGACTTAGCTTCATTATCCACTCCAATATTACTAGACACAGAAAAGAAAATCACGGATCAAGGTGTGAATCAGATTAGCTCTCGAATTTTACCACTCGGGACTCTTCTTCTGTCCTCTCGTGCTCCGATTGGGTATACTGCAATAGCAACAGTTCCTGTATCGATCAACCAAGGCTTTATCGCAATAATTTGCGACAAAAAGTTACCGAATTTTTACCTCTTAATGTGGGTAAACGAAAATATGCAGTCAATAATTGATAGGGCAAACGGTACGACGTTTCTTGAAATATCAAAATCGAATTTCAAACCGATGGAGATACTCATTCCATCAAAGGAAATACTCAATAGATTCGCCGCATTAGTCAAACCGCTATATTCACAAATTGAAAATAACGAGCAACAGTCCCGCACACTCGCCCAAACCAGAGATGCGTTGCTGCCGAAACTGATGAGCGGAGAGGTTCAGGTACCGATTCCATAATTTCATAAATTCTTACGATATGACAGAAAATGGTTTCACTCACCTTGCATTTTCTGACGAATCCCACTGGAATACGGGAAGATATCGTGGGATCTCAATCGTAACGATGCTCGCGCAAAACTATCCCCCTCTCAATGATGAACTTCAAACAATAATTGACGATGCTGGGACTGATGAATTCGGTTTCAAAAAGTTAGACAATTCCAAATATCGAAGACTGGCGGAACAATTATGCGAATTCACTTTTAGAAAAGTCCGAACGAATGATATCAGAATCGACATCCTTACGTGGGACACCCAGGATGATAGGCATGATATCAGATTCCGTGATGATATCCGGAATTTCCAAATTATGTATTATCATGTTTTTAAAAATGTCTTCAAACGACGATGGCCCGACGAAGCGGTGTGGCAGTTATGTCCCGACGAACAGGAACAAATGGACTGGGCTGATTTAAACGAACATCTTGACGGGGCCAGTGTTGAAGGGCAAATTATTCGGAAGCCATCGGGATTCAGTCAGTACTCCGTGGAGTTTAAACGCAATTTTAAAATCTCGAATATTTGTCCAAAACAATCTCATCTCGAACCATTCATCCAGTTAGCTGATTTATTTGGTGGGTTAGGAGTGTATTCGAGAGAACACTATGACTCCATCGCCCGATGGCTGAAACTTAACGATACCCAGAAAAAACTATTCCCAATCGATGAGGACGAGAAAGAAAATATAAAATTCAGCAGATCTCACCAACAAAGATGTCCCTTGGTTGTTTCATTCGATTCAAAATGTAAAGATAACAATCTAACGGTCAGTCTCAAAACAAATAACGGGTTTAAAACTCTCGATCCCAATAAGCCCCTAAATTTCTGGTGGTACACCCCTCAGCATGAGAGAGATAAAGCACCAACAACAAAACAGCAGACTTTTTAGAATGAGTGGAGAGGGAGATTTGAACTCCGCACTGTCGCCCAGTGTGGGTAAGACTGTGATCTTGTTTTACTGATTACAACAAAGGTGGAAAGGCATTCCTGCCTCCACACGGGCGACTCCGCCAATGAATGCAATCGTTGCTGTCATGTTCATCGATACCGCTACCTTGATGCTGAGCATCAGTGCCGTTAGTTTGTTCAGGTTCATCTTTACCATTACTCCGAAACAGAATATCAATGCCATAACCAGGTAAAGTTCGATCGTCAGTCCTATCTCCACATTTTTTATAGAAATAATATTTTGCGAATACTAAGTATTTATCACTTTCACTCACCCCACCACCTCCCTTTCACGCCTTCCCAGTCAGAAAACATCCGCAGAAAGTATTGAAGATCAGCCCTCGTACATAATAATAGGAAACGGAATCTGCGATGGAAATCTCAATCGAATATATTGTCGAGGATCTTAACGATCTGAACCTCGTGATATTACAGTTGCTGCATGCCGGTAACAATGCTCCTCTCAAAGGAGAGGTGGCGTTCCAGAAAGAGATGTTCCTTATCGCAGATTATATCGAAAAGATCGGTGAGCTGGCGAAATTCATTCCCCACACCTTCGGCCCCTACAGCGAGGCAGCTGAAAATGGGATGAGGAATCTGAAATCCCGGGGGCTTGTGGAGGAAAAGTATCACGAATATTATTTAACTCCCCATGGGGTTGCAGCACTCAGTAAGGCCAAATCTGCGTTTACTGCGGAACAGATCGAAGTGATTCAGGATTACAAGGAGTTCCTCAATGACCTGTCGCGTGATGAAATACTCCTTTTCGTTTATGTTTCATACCCGGATTTCATAGAGAAATCGGCTGTTTATGAACGGGTGATACGAAAGCGGATTCCCACCGCAATCTCACTCTATAAGAAAGAAAAAGCCAGCCTGGAGAAAGCCGCTTTTTTGGCCGGGATTCCGGTGGAGAAATTCCTTGACCGCGCACGAGATCCGTTGAACTGAACCTCAAAAATTATCAAACAATCTCGATTGTCCTTCCGGAATTTTTTTCTCAGCACTTATTCTCTTGGCATCTGCTTTCCAGCCATACTCCCAGGTTTTGTAGTCTTCCAGGCCTTTCAGTTTCATCAGGTAATGACCTGCATTGCTGTCGGTACACAAGAAGATACAATAGACGATGGCGGCCTCTTCGGTTGTATTAACCTCTATAACTATCGGTGGCTTTTCGTAGAGCCTTGTCAGTTTTTCTGCATAGAGATCGATGAGGGCTTTCCGGGTGTTGTCATATTTTTTCATCAGGATGTCGTATTTTGGTCGCCAATCTGATTCTTCCATCCCTAAGGCCTGGCTGACAATATGAGGATTGATATCGATATTCATCTGGAGGCCGTACGTCATCAGGGTGATGATCATCTCCGGCTTCCTAACTCTTACCTGCCCTTTCTTGGTTGTGAACTGGCCCTGAAATTTTCCTATCTTCTCCACCAGTTCCCACGGCAAGTCCGAAGAGCTGTACGGATCCAGGATCCAGATGCTGGGGTAGGTCGGCGATAATTGGGTTCGGGCAGCATCAATGGCATCTTCGATGGGTAATGTGGTGATGATAGATGTTGTTCTGGAATATTTTCTGAGTAATCGCTCCAGATTTACCTTCTGTGCTGTGCAGATAGCCGGCTTCTGATGAAAGGTATTGAGGAATAATTTCTGTCCGTTTGAGTAATGTTCAAGACATTCTGCGGCAAGAATCGCCGAACCGTTCCACGTCGGCTCGCCGAGTTTATATTTCGCACTTTCTTCGCAGTAACACAATCCTGTTGAGGCGAAAAGATCGAAAATATCCAATGTGGGAGGATGGTTCCTGACATTCTCAACCCAGATGTTCAGGTAGGATTTGATGAAGGCATGTTTTTTCCGGGTATGCCACTTGACGCGATCATAAATGAGCCCTTCATTATCGCGATAGAAATCCTCCATTATTGTCCAATTATCTTTAATAAGGCATAAATTTGATGAGAATACCAATAAGCAATAAGCTCGAAACAGACTGGTAGAACATGGCCCTAAACTCCGGCATCGAATGGACCGAAACCACATGGAATCCGGTAACCGGCTGTACCAAGATAAGCCCCGGCTGTAAGAACTGCTACGCTGAACGGATGGCGTACCGGCTTCAGGCAATGGGGCAGCCGAACTACCGCGACGGGTTCAAGGTGACCCTGCAGGAGCGGATGCTCCCCCTTCCGCTTGAGTGGAGAAAGCCCCGGATGATCTTTGTCAACTCGATGAGCGATCTCTACCATAAGGATGTCCCGACACCCTTTATCAAAAAAACATTCGATGTCATGAGAAAGGCATCGTGGCATACATTCCAGATACTCACCAAACGATCCGATCGGTTCAGGGAAATTGAGGAGACAATCAAAATCCCTAAGAATGTCTGGCTGGGTGTCAGCGTGGAGTCCGAGGATTATCTCTATAGGATAGATGATCTTCGGGCAACACACGCACCCGTCAAATTTCTCTCGCTTGAACCGTTAATTGGCCCGCTGCCGGGTCTGAACCTTGACGGTATTGATTGGGTAATTGTTGGGGGGGAGTCGGGACCCGGTGCCCGGCCGATGCAGGAAGAATGGGTGACGGATATCAGGGACATCTGCCTTGCCTCGAATGTTCCGTTCTTCTTCAAACAGTGGGGTGGCGTTATCAAGAAACGGGCCGGCAGGGTTCTTGAAGGCAGGACATGGGATCAGATGCCGGGTCTGAATGCCGGTATGGTATAGCCATTCTCATCAAACCTGTAAATTTTACTTTCATTTACAGAACCTTTTTGTTCTCACGCACCAACCAATCTGTAAATACCTGAAAATTTTACAAAAATTTACAGATATTAGTAGTTCATGAGGAGTTCAGGTGCGGGATGAAAAAACCTCAGAGGCCGCCGGATTTCGGCAGGGTATGGTCGGATTATCTTGAGAAGTATAATGATCTGGCCAGCAGAGTGAACCAGAAAAATAAGGAATCAGAGGAAATACGCAAGCTGATCCGGAAATACAACGAGCAGGAGTACATCCACTGGGACGATCTACGGCGGAAGAACATACCCTTTGATCACATCACGTTCTGGTTCGTGATACGCACTATCCGCAGCACGAAGTACCGGGAAATCCGCATTGGCGACGAGAACTTCCCCTTCTATACCCCGGAAAACTTCCAGAAACAGCTCCACCTCCTCGATAAGGCATCTCCCGCATCGTTCGACTGGCTCTTCGGGGAATTCCCGAGTGAGGCGAATAAAAATCAGTATCTCCGCAATTCCTTAATGGAAGAGGCCATCGCGTCAAGCCAGCTCGAAGGAGCGGCAACAACCCGGCCGGAGGCAAAGAAGATCCTTAGGGAAGGCAGGAAGCCTAAGAACACCTCCGAACGGATGATCGTCAACAACTACCGGACGATACTCCGCCTCAAGGAGCTGCGGGACAAGCCGCTGTCCCGTGAACTCATCATTGAGATACACGAGGAGATAACACGGGATACGCTGGAAAGCGCGAGCGACGAATCCGGCTTCCGGTCCTGCGATGTTGTTGTAGGGGATAGAGTCGATCCGACAAAGATCTACCACTATGCTCCCGGGTGTGAAAAAATCCCGGCAATGATCGATGATCTCATCGCGTTTGCGAATGAAGACGACGAGTTCATTCACCCGATTGTCAAGGCGATCATCCTTCACTTCCTCATCGGGTACATCCACCCGTTCAGTGATGGCAACGGCAGGACAGCCCGGGCAATCTTTTACTGGTTTGCCCTCAAGCACCACTACGACCTGCTGGAATATATCTCGATCTCAAGGATCTTTGCCCATGCCCCGGTCCAGTACACACGGGCGTACCAGCTCACCGAGACTGACAGCAACGACATGACATATTTCATCGATTTCAATATCCATATCATCAGCCGGGCGCTGGATGACCTGAAGAAATATATCATCAACAAAAAGGAGGAAGAAGCAGAATCTCTTCAGCTGGTCGAGCAGATCCCCGATCTCTCATTCCGTCAGGCTGAGATCCTCCGGGATTTCATCCGGCATCCGACCCGGCCTTACACGATCAGTGAGATTGCCGGCAAATACAAGATATCTCTGCCTACGGCTCGTACGGATCTCCTCCTGCTTGAAGGGAAAGGGAAACTGAAGAAATACCTGGACGGTAAACGGCAGATTTTCATGTACAAAGGAGGGACGCGGCAATGACCCCCGCCGCCCGCATAGCCGAATCCCATGTAGAAGAACACGCCCTTGCATGGCTCCGGGAGCTCGGCTACACCACCCTTTTCGGCCCGGACATCGCTCCCGGTGAACCCAAAGCCGAACGCGACCACTGGCACGACGCGATCCTGAAACACCGGCTCGCAGCAGCAATCGCCCGGCTCAACCCGGGTATCCCGGCAGATGCTCAGGAAGCCGCATTGAAAAAGATCCTGCATCCGGACTCCCCCTCACTGGTGAACAACAACCGGGTATTCCACCGTATGCTTGTTGATGGTGTTGAAGTCGAGTACCACCGGCCCGATGGCACGATCAAAGGCGACCAAGTACGGCTGGCCGATTTCGATCACCCGGAAAAGAACGACTGGCTCGCCGTCAACCAGTTCACCGTCATCGAGAACCACCACAACCGGAGACCCGATATTCTCCTGTTCCTCAATGGTCTGCCGATCGTTATCATCGAGCTGAAGAACCCGACCGATGAAAAGGCAACGATCGAGACCGCGTACCGGCAGATCCAGACCTACAAGCAGCAGATCCCGGGGCTCTTCGCCCACAATGAGATGATCGTCATCTCGGATGGCCTTGAAGCCAGGATTGGTACCCTGACCTCCATCCGCGAACGGTTCATGCCGTGGCGGACCATCGAGGGCGAACAGCTTGCCCCGCCAACCCTGCTCCGGCTCGAAGTGCTGATCCGGGGGGCGTTCGACAAGCGGCGGCTCCTCGATCTGATCAGGAATTACATTGTCTTTGAGATCGATGATGAGGGCGGCATTGCCAAGAAGATGGCAGGCTATCACCAGTATCATGCCGTGAAAAAAGCGGTCGAAAGCACGGAGCGGGCCTCCCGGCCCAGCGGGGACCGGCGGGGCGGGGTTGTCTGGCACACGCAGGGGTCGGGAAAGAGTCTGACGATGGTCTTTTTTACCGGCGAGATTGTGCTCAATCCAGCGATGGAGAACCCGACAATCGTCGTCATCACGGACCGGAACGACCTCGATGACCAGCTCTTCGGTACCTTCTCGCGCTGCCACGAGATTCTCCGGCAGAAGCCGGTACAGGCAACCGACCGGGAACACCTCAAGAAACTGCTCGCGGTTGGGTCCGGGGGGATCGTCTTTACCACCATCCAGAAATTCTTCCCGGAGAAGAAAGGCGGAAAGTATCCCGAATTGAGCGGACGCAAGAACATCATCGTCATCACAGACGAAGCCCACCGGAGCCAGTACGATTTCATCGACGGGTTCGCCCGCCATATCCGGGACGCACTCCCCGGAGCGACCTTCATCGGGTTCACCGGCACTCCCATCGAGAAGGAAGACAAGAACACCCGCCACGTCTTCGGGGATTATATCAGCATCTACGATATCCAGCGGGCAGTCGAGGACAAGGCCACCGTCCCGATCTACTACGAGAGCCGGCTTGCGAAGATCTATCTCGATGAGAAGGAACGCCCGAAGATCGATCCCCAGTTCGAGGAGATCACCGAAGGTGAAGAGATCGAGAAGAAAGAGGATCTCAAATCGAAGTGGGCGGCACTCGAAGCCGTTGTCGGGACAGAGAAACGGATCTCACTCATTGCACAGGACATCGTTGACCACTACGAGAAGCGGCAGGAGGCCATTGAGGGCAAAGCAATGATCGTCTGCATGAGCCGGCGGATCTGTGTTGACCTCTATTCAGAACTCACCCGGCTCCGCCCGGGATGGCATGCCGATGAGGATGACAAGGGGATGCTCAAGGTCATCATGACCGGCTCGGCAACCGATGAACTGGAATGGCAGCAGCATATCCGGAATAAGCCCCGCCGGGAAAAACTCGCCAAACGGTTCCAGAAGACAAAGCACGACGATGACCCGATGAAGATCGCCATTGTCCGCGACATGTGGCTCACCGGTTTCGATGTCCCGCCGCTCCACACCATGTACATCGACAAGCCGATGCAGGGGCATACCCTCATGCAGGCAATCGCCCGGGTCAACCGGGTCTTCAAGGACAAACCGGGCGGTCTGGTGGTCGATTACATCGGGCTTGGCGATGAATTGAGGAAAGCGATCGCCAACTATACCGAAAGCGGGGGCACCGGCAAAACCGCAATCGATCAGGAAGAAGCAGTCGCCGTCATGCAGGAGAAGTACGAGATCTGCTGCGGCATCTTCCACGGGTTCGACTGGTCGGACTGGGAAGACCCGCAGCGCCGGCTCGCGCTCCTGCCGGTTGCCCAGAGCGTCATCCTTGGCAAAAAAGAGGGGAAGAAGCGGTTTATTGCGGCAGTCACCGAACTCTCAAAAGCCTTCTCACTCGCAGTCCCTCACGATGAGGCAATAACGATCCGGGACGATGTGGCATTTTTCCAGGCGGTCCGAACAGCGCTGGTAAAATTTGATACTGATGGCGACAAGGCAGATCGGACATGGGACATGGAACACGCTATCCGCCAGATTGTCAGCGGAGCGATCGTTTCCGATCAGGTTATCGATATTTTTTCTGCTGCGGGTCTCAGGAAACCGGATATCTCGATCCTGTCAGAGGAATTCCTTGCGGAAGTCAGGGGGCTCCCGCAGAAGAACGTAGCAGTTGAGCTCCTGAGAAAACTCCTGAATGACGAGATCCGGACCCGGCAGAAAAAGCGCCTCGTCCAGTCCCGCTCCTTTGAACGGATGCTCGAAGAGACCATCCACCGGTACAAGAACCGGGCTATCGAAACAGTGGAGGTCATTGAGGATCTTATCAAGCTCGCCAAGGAACTGCGTGAGGCAGATAAGCGGGGAGAAGATCTAGGGCTTAATGAAGCGGAACTGGCCTTCTATGAAGCCCTTGAGGTCAATGACAGCGCTGTCATGGTTCTCGGTGATGAAACGCTCAGGAAGATTGCTCACGAACTGGTGGATCAGATCCGGAAAAATGCCACCATTGACTGGACCGTAAAGGAAGGGGTCAAGGCAAAGATGCGGGTGATGGTGAAACGTATCCTGACCAAATACAAATATCCGCCAGACATGCAGCCAAAAGCAGTTGCAACCATCCTGGAGCAGGCCGAGATCCTGTGTGCTGAGATCAGTGGATGATCAACCTCATTTTTTAATTTCAATCAAACTTTGATTTTTATTTTTCAATCAAACCCTGCCCAAAAAATTCCAACCAGACTTTGATTTGTAATTTTCAACCACACCTTACCTGAAAAAAATAAATCAGACCATGCTCAAAAATTTTCAATCAACCCCCCAGCCCCTGCCTGGAATCCGTTTGCAGATCAACCAGACTTTGTTTGAAAATAAAAAAACGCGATCCGTTTCTGATTCTTAAAACCGAAAGGGAGAAAAACCGGTCCGCACCTCCGACGTGAACCCGCTCCGGCATCACACCCAGACAGTACCTCCGGCCACTCAGCCGGATCAACCAGACCCTGCTCAAAAATTTTCAATCGGGTACGCGATCGCGGTTGAAAATCATTTCCGGATCAACCAGACCTTGCCTGAAAAATTTCAATCAGACTTTGATTTTATTTTTTTAACCAGACTTTGCTTGAAAAAAAATAATCAGACCATGCTCAAAAATTTTCAACCAGACTTTGATTTTTATTTTTCAACCACACTCTGCCTAAAATTTTCAAACCAGACTTTGCTCAAAAAATTTCAACCACACTTTGATTTTTATTTTTCAATCGGATCCCGATTAAAAAGAGCAAACGGTGTCCGATACCAAAAAACAAAGTTCAGAACGGTCGAAGTCAAATGAGGGCTTTTAGGAGCAGCAATCCTGGATATGATACTGCACAAAATACCGAACCGGAAAAACGTTATTGGATTTACAGGGTAATTCCAAAGATATTCAGCAGTACGAGGATGCATACCCCAGGCACTCCCCCAATTGCAGATATGAGCACGGTTGCAAAGTCGTACCCGAGATCCGGTTTTCCCATCCATTGCATGACATGCAGGAAATTGAGAAGAAACAAAAGGATGATTCCCAGAATGGCATTGACCACAAGGACCATGAATTTTTTTGCCAGGTAATAGACAATCGCAACAATTGCTACCACGAGAAGGATTGTAATGATTACTGCGCTCATAATTACCCCTGTTTTCCTTTATTTACCAATAGATTCCTGTTAACAATACCTTATCGGTTTATTGCTCCAGAATCCAATAAAATATCGCCAAAATTGTCATCGACCTAAATCGTTAAAGAGTTCTTGAAAACGGGCTGTTTTCAATCATAGCAGGATTTTGGGCTTATAGATCAGGTTTCCGACAACCAGTCCGATTGCGAGGGTGATTGCAACCACGAACATGTGCATGAATTCCGCAAACCCCAGTGCTGTGCTGCCGGCTGACAGGGCCACCAGTCCACGGAAGCCGATGCTTCCACTGACCATGAAGACAAAAGCGGGAAGAATAACATTGGAAGTGGGACGGTTGGTTCTATCAGACCAGACATTGGCAAAGACCATTGCCATGGCGGTACCCAGAAAGTTCCCCAGGTCACTCCCTTGGATATGTACACCCAGTACGATGCCGATACAAGCTGTAGCGCAGCAAAGCAGCGCCCACACAAGATCGCGGGGGGGCGTCTGGAAGGCTATGCAGAGACCCGCAGCGAGGAGCATAGCAAATATCCAGACCCAGCCTGAGCCGATGGATCCCACTGTTGCTGCCTGAGCCGGCAAGAGGAGCCCGATAAGGGTGACACCCATCCATGCACCTGCGAAGAGGAGGGCCAGGCAGATGAGGCCATTGACCAGGTTGGCAAGGCCGGAGACGATATGCTTTGTTGTCAGTTCGATGACCCCCACACTGATAGAAAAACCGGGGATGAGGTAAATGATCGCGGAGAGGGTCACCAGGTACACCTGAGTCCCCGGCACAAGAAAACCTGCCATAGCCGAGAGCACACCGGTGACAAACGCACACATGAGTGGCGTCCAGTCCGCGAGCTTTCCTGAGGACTGCTTCGCCAGTGTGACCAGGAAAAAAACAAGAACGCTCAAAACGGCCGAGAGGACGAGATCTCCCCAGCTTCCCTGCAGGAAACCTGCAAATCCAGCCCCGCAGAGGGCATAACCGAAAGCCACCAGGTAATTTCCATAGGGAGGGGGCATTGCATCGATCTCGTCCAGGATCTCTGTTGCACGGGCAATGCTGATGCGGTCTTCTTCGACAGCGTTTACCAGCTCTCCGACTTTTGCGAGTTTCGCCAGGTCAAACCCTGTACCCTTCATTGAGACCCGGTGCTGTCTCTGCCAGAGTTCATCATCCTTTTTCATAAAGGTAAACGAGAGACTGGTTGGCGTTGATGTGAATACTCCTTTGTATCCCAGCGCCTCTGTCGTGCGGGTGAGGTACGACTCAAGCCGTCGTGCCTGAGGACCATATCCATGGGCCAAGATCCCCAGCCTGATCACGAACCTGCAGGCAGACTCAAACCTTGCTTCCTCATCGGCATCCCTATCGGGCATCCAAATCTCCTTAACCGGGTATCGGCCTTTTTCATATACCTGTCCAGGTAGGTGTTCACAGGGTGTTCTTGTAGATTGTTCCGGCTTTCATTACCACCCGGATATTGCTGCTGTCGGTGATAGCAGAAATATCTTCAACAGGGTCTTTTCCTAGAATGAGAATATCAGCAGAGGCCAGCTCGGATATCTCGCCCAGGTTTCCGGACTGGTTCAGTACCTCGGCATTGATCTTTGTTGCCGAAATGATCGTATCGATGGGCTTCTCGATGCCGGACCGCAACTTGAATTCATTGCTCTGCTCTTCCCAGAGCGGTCCCAGCAGGTCAGTGCCAAACCCAATTTTTACCCCATGTTTCCGGGCAATTTTTACCGCTTCAAGCGCCTGAACCCGCACGGAGGCTATCTTCTTGATACTCACCTCAGGGAACTGGTATTCTGCGCCTCTCCGGGCGAGCGCGTCATACGTGATAACAGTTGGTATGAGATAGGCTCCCTTCTCTTTCATCATGGCCGCCGTCTCTTCATCAAGCAGATTGCCATGCTCGATAGTCCTGACCCCGTGTTTCAGGCAAATCTGGATGGCCTTTGCCGAGTATACATGGGCGGCAACGTAGGTACTCTTGGCCCGCGCTTCCTCCGCGATGGCTGCCAGTTCCTCATCGCTGTATTGCGTGTCAGTGACGCTATCTCCCGGGGATGCAACCCCCCCGGCGGCCATAATTTTAATGAAGGATGCACCTTTGCGAAGCTCGGACCGGCAGGTACGTCGCACTTCGGTAATCCCATCAGCGATCTGGCCAATGCTGGTTGCCGATGACTGCATGGGCGCCCCGTACTCCCCGTCATAGGTCTTGGCCCTGAAATCACCATGTCCGCCGGTCTGGCTGAGGGCCCGCCCGCAAAAGAACAACCGCGATCCCTTTATAACCCCGCTCTCTACGGCCATTGCCAGCCCAAAGTCGGCACCGCCCACATCCCGCAGGGTTGTGTAACCTCTCTGCAATGCTTCCCAGAGGTTTTTTGCCGCACAACATGTGATGTATGTGATAGGCAACTGCGGCATTGCCAGATCTACCGTGGCAGAGGTCACATGCACATGTGCATCGATCAGGCCCGGAAGGACAAATTTCCCTTCCGCATCGATGACACAATCATCGCGTGTCGCAGCAACAGGAGAGTCTGTCAATGCGGTGATTCTATCACCAGTAACAATGATGGTCTTCTTCTCGTAGCGGGACGTGTGGACATTCAGGACCTGCCCGTTTTTAATAATCGTTCTCATGTTCTTTTTCCCTTTGTTTCTGGTTTTTTTTTAAATCTGCCGATGCTGCCTGCCACCTGATTGCCGGCTCAACATATCGTGTGGCGCTCAACTCTCCTTGATCTGGTTCCTACAAAAAGCCTTTGAAGAGATATCAGCCAGATGATTCCCGGCAAAAAACCGTTACCCTCATGCCCGGGGCAAAGAAGCAACACGGTTTTTTAATTGTTTACTGTATATTCCCGGGTCACTCCATCCGACCCTGCACACAACGCAGCGGGAATTCAAGAAGATTCAAATGGTTATGGGATGAGAGTTGAATTGCCTGCCGGTAAGGCGGAGCTGGAATGCCTGCGTGTGATGCCATGAAGTTTCTTTCCCGCATTGATGAAAAACCGCCCTTACCTGCTATGACAACGGCAGCCCTCCAGTGGTTCATTGTCCTGATGCCGTCAGCGCTGATTTACGGGATGATTGTTGCACCCATGCTGTACCATGACCCGGTGCAGCAGATGCAGGTCCTCCAGGTGATCTTCGTTGTCACGGGGGTGTGCCAGATCCTCCAAATATTTATCGGGCACCGCCTTCCCATTGGAACAGGACCAACCGGTATCCTTATCATTGGTGTGGGAGCCGGCCTTGCCTTCTCAACGAATGCGATCTTCACGTCAATGATCATCTGCGGAATTGCCATCTGTATACTTGCAGCGGTCAAAGCCCACCATCTTCTCAAACGGCTCTTCACCTTCAATATCATCCTTGCCGTTCTCCTGATGTCTTGTTTCGCGGTCTCACCGATGATCCTGACCCTAATTATTCCTGAGTCGTCTGCGGCAACGGCAACGAATTACCTCATCTTTGCTATCATCTTCACCCTCCTCATTCTCGGGCTCTCCTGTGTCCTGAAAGGAATGGCAAAACAGGTCCTCCTGCCAGGTGCAATCGTGCTGGGTGTTGGCCTGTACATGGTATTTTTCCCATTCACACCAGCGGCGATCAGCAGTGCTCCGTTCGGGCTCTTCACAACGGTCGCCCCAACTGCATTCGAATTCTCCCTCCCGTTGATCTTTGCATTCCTGTTCTGCTACTTCACGCTCCTTGTCGTGGATTTCAGTGCCGTTGAATCCATGGAACTGTTCCTGAAACCCCCGGGAATGAACCCCCGCTTCCGGCGCGGCATGGCCATAACCGGCCTCTCCAGCATCCTTGCCGGGTTTGGCGGAGCAATAGGCTGCGCAAACTCGAACTTTTCCATGAACGTGATACTGGCAAACCGGCAGGCTTCCCGGTACCCTCTTGGCATTGCCGGTATCCTCTTTATTGTCATCGGGTGTTCCCCGCTGATCGTCTCCACCCTGATGGCTATCCCCCCGCTGGTTATTGGCTGTCTCTTCATCTACCTGCTCGGGGGGATGTTTGCAGCAACACTCAATCTCGCCAAAGAGCGCAGCGGGGGGATCGGGTATAATTCCGGGATCGTCATCGGGATCTCCCTTATCTTTGCAATCCTGATTGCATTCCTTCCGGTCACCACAAAAACCCTGATGAGTACCCGGATTGAGCCGGTACTCGCCAATGCATTCATTGTCGGTATTTTTTCTGCACTCATCATGGAACATATCTTCTTCCGCGGCCAGGCAGAACGGGAAGAGGAACGGGAGGAAGCGGATGATGCCTGCGAAGAGGCACAAGCCCGGGGCTGATGGTTGAGGGCAATACCAAAAAGAGACCGGGGACTTTTCCCTCGGGAAAATCCTGTTATTTAATGCGCGGATAAATCTCCGGCCCGGGTCCCATGGGGGGGAGTTTTGGGACAGGGGAGATAGAAACAGACCAGTTTCCGGGGTTATTCCGGCCAAGAACGCTCAGGTAAAATGTTCCACTCTCGGGGACGGTGACAAACACAAACGGGTGTGGCGAAAGTGCACCAAATCCCGGTTGGATGTACGAGTTGTTTGCATCCATAAGGGGTGTGCCGTTGACGTAATAGAGGAAATAATACGGTGAGGCCAGACCAATCTCATTCCTGTTGAAGAAATATTCACCTTTTTCCAGGGAGAATACAGGAGTTATCTGGGTTCCGGAACCGGAAAGATTCACGGGCGCTTTCAGGGGATTGGTTGTCACGAGCGGGGTTGCCTCAGCAGTCCACCTGCCACTGCCGGAGATGTTAAGCTGATATATCTCTTTCACGGGAGCCTGGAACGCTACTGATCCTGCAAACGGGCCGTTTGTTGAGATCTCGGTTGCCGCCCCATACTTCTGCGACAGATCAGAGAACCCGAATACCAGTTTTTCTGCACTGTCTGCACGGAACGATACAACGATCACGCCATAGTCCAGGGAGAGCGTGGTATTCGGGTAGCTGTCAGATAGTTTGGTGAGATCCGATCCCACCGGGGGTGTAGGGGTGGTCGGAACTGCCGGGTCCTTCCCTGTGCACCCGCTCGCGATAATGCAGACAATGAGGAGAATTGCTGTATAGATAACTGCTCTCATAAACTAGCAAAAAGGAGCCATATGGCAAAAAAGATGTCGTAATCGACTGCCCGTACAGGTAAGGTCCTGTCAGGTAGTATCCCTTTAATGAGACGGGGCATCCCCCCTTTATAAAAATCAATAAGTCCGTGAACACCTACTTGCCAATGATACGCTGCTTATTTATCTTTACCGAAGGTAGAATCAGAGATCCTATTGCACGGGATTCGTGGCTTAAACCAATAATCTCGTTATGCAGCGAAAATACGTTTCCTGACAGCATGGCACTCCGGATCGGTTCCTGGAACTCCCCTCCCTCCATCCAGAATGCATTGGAGAGTTCAACAGAGAATTCGCCGCTCATCGGATTTGCCGTGTGAGCACCTACCACGCCATGTACATACACCACACGTTCATCAGTTACCCTGCTGCGTTTCCCGTCAACAATAAAATTATGGTGGCCGATTCCCGGAGATCCACCATACCCTCCCCGAACCGCACTTGCCGTACTGGTCTTTTCGTACCGGTAGGCGGTTTTGAGATCATAAGCGAAAGCTTCCAGAACGCCATCCCGTATGAAATCTATCCTGTGCGTCGGCATGCCTTCTGCATCCCAGCTGACGCTACCATCAGCTCCCGGCAGGAGTGGATCATCATACATTGAGAGCAAGGGATCGGCAACGGACTCTCCCAGCGACTGTGCAAACCGCGATCTGCCCGCATGTACATTCCGCCCGTTCAGCGCAGGAATAAACACGCTGCCGAGAAGTTCAGCATAGGCAAGCGGGGAGAGCAGGATCTCGTAATCTCCAGTGGGAACATCCTTTCCTCCAGCAGATTCGTGGGCATAAAATGTTGCCCGTTCCCCAACATGGAACGGATCAACCTTGCTGATGAAACTCGAGTGATCGAATTCATAACCCGTTGATTGCCCGCGGATGGCTTCCAACGAAAGGGATACTCCCGTGTGACTGTCCGTGTAATGCAAGCCGTTGCTGTTTGCGAGGATGACAGTTGTCGTGGAGAGTCCGGCTGATCCGGCCGTAACATCAGCTTTATGTTCCTCTGCACCTGAAAGCATCTGTTCGAGCAGGATAAGAGCGGAAGCGGGTTCAACCTTCATTGATGGATCGTATGTGAGCGGGGTTTGGGAAACATCCTGCGCCCCGGGCAATCCACCCCAGGGAAGCGGGGTTGCAAGATGGCCGCTTGCGATAGCCGCATCCAGGCATTCCTTCCAGTGAACCGGATCATTCGTACTCGATGATCCGATTCTACCCTGATGGATGGTTCTGATGCCAAGACCGCAGTCAACGGAGGCGGAAGCGAGGTTGATCTTTTTTTGTTTCAGGTCAGCAGATACGCTCCTGCCCTGCACATAAAAGACTTCGACTTCGTCGACGCTCTTCTTCCCTTCACGTAAAACCTGGTCAATCCATTCCACTACCGCCCACCACCGCATCGCACAGGAGAATTGTTGGAGCCCCGTCACTCACCGGCACACTCTGCCCGCCTTTCCCGCAATACCCCGGGCTCATCACGCGGTTGTTCCCGCAGAGAGCAATATTATGCAGGGTTGTTAAGATCTCTCCTGAAAGCGAGACATCTCGCACCATATCGGTACATTCACCGTTTACCACGAGATAGCCGTATTCTGCATTGAACTGGAAAACGCCCCGACCCGGATCCACCTGACCACCACGGGAGCCTTTCAGGAAAATGCCATTTTTGCATTCCTCAAAGATCTCGTGGTCAGTGGAATCCCCGGATTCGATAAAGGTGTTGCTCATCCGGACAAGGGGGGGTTCACCGGGCATTGCACGGGCATGTCCTGGTATGCCATTTCCTACCGCTGCCAATGATTCCCGGTTATGGAGGAACGCATTAATGATCCCGTTCTTAATGATCTCGGTCCTGCACACAGCCACACCTTCCGCATCAACAGGATCAAATCCAAATTCGGGAATACTTGGATCATCTACAATCGTGAGCATCTCGTTTCCAATCTTCAGCCCGGTTTTTCCTTTCAGGACCGAGTTCCCTTCCTGGATCAGGTCGCCTTCACTCGCGTGGCCAACCGCTTCATGGGCAAATACACCGGCCAGTTCCGGATCAAGAATAGCTTTCATCTTTCCCCCACGGGCGGCTTTGGCATCGAGCAGTGCAACAGCAATATCGGCTGCCTTTTTCCCGAGATCCTGATGGTGCCGGAGGTTGAAGCCATGGATAGAATGTTCCCGTTCATATCCCATCTGGGTGTTGCCGTTCCGTGAGGCAACAGCCAGCACATTGAATCCTGAACGGCACATCTCGTAGGCATATTCATTTCCGGAACTGTCTGAAAACTCCACCTGTTCAACCCGTTCGATATAGTTGGCCCTGCGGTTTACGACAGAGGGGTGAATTGCGCCTTTCTCTATCTCTGAAAGGATTGCGGATTTTTCCTCGATACTGACCGAACGGGGATCCTCTTTCATGGCAGGAACCGTGAGCACGCCACGGGGAACATTACCGAGGCTGACCTGTTCCTGCGTTATCGCAGAGAGCTTGCAGGCTTCCTGCAACAGTTCATCGAATTTCCTGCCCGTTTGAGGTTGGTAATTATCGATCTGGAGAATCCCCCAGCCGGTGTTGCTGATGACCCGCAGTACCGCCTTATTAAAAAACGTGGTTCCTGCGGACTCGAAGACACCGTTATCTATGTCGATGTGGGTAATTTGCCCTGTTACATGACGCAGATCAAAATAAGTGATACCGGGCATGTTCGTTCATGCCACCGGATGATTGACAGTCGTTGCCTCTGCAATCAGTGTTGTTGAACGTATTGCCATATTTTTGAGCTTGTTAAGGAATCCTTCGAAATTCTCCGGCACAAGGGCAATCTTGAGGACATCATCAATTGTATCCACAGGTATAACCGTGACCATTGATTTGTACCGTTCCTCAATCAATACATCATTGATATTTGTGCGGGGAATAAGTACGGTTTTGATACCCGCCTTTGCCGCTGCTTCGATCTTGAAGGTAACCCCCCCCACCGGAAGGACATCCCCGCGAACGGAGAGCGAACCCGTCATTGCAACATCCTGGCGAACGGGAATGCCCTCAATTGCACTGATGACAGCAGTTGCTACACTGATGGATGCAGAATCTCCCTCAACACCCCCATACGTCCCGATAAACTGGATGTGCAGGTCAATATTTTTCACATCTTTTCCGGTAAATTTCTTGAGGATCGCACTGACGTTCTTTATCGATTCCTGAGCGATCTCCTTAAGCATACCAGTTGCGATTACGGTACCGCTTGCACCCTGGGCCGGGGTGACTTCTGCCATGATGGGAAGCACTGAACCGGAATCGGTTCCCATGACAGCAAGCCCGTTTACGCGCCCGATTCGGGTTCCTTCTATAACGGTAAGCTCATATTCACGGCTTCTCCGGATATATTCGTCGGATACCTGATCTTCAATTGACCGGGCAGTCACTTTTGCCGTTATAACGTGGTGAGCGGTGGTGATCGCTGCACCCTCCTGCCGGGCAATATCTCCGGCAACACGGATGAGACCACCCATGTCACGGAGCTTGAGAGTGAGATGTCCTTTGCGGTTGGAGCGCCTGCGGGATTCCCGGATTACTTCGTCAATCGCACTCTGGTCAAAGTGCGGAATCTTCCCGTCATTTTTGACCTCCTGTGCAACGAACCGGACATATTTCTCCCGGTTTTCTTCGGTGTCCTCCATGCTCTCCGACATGTACACTTCGTACCCATATCCCCGGATACGGGAGCGGAGTGCCGGGTGCATTCCCTGGATTGCATCAAGGTTGCCTGCCGCAACCATCACGAATTTACAGGGTACCGGTTCCGTCCTGACCATCGCACCGCTCGACCGCTCACTCTGCCCTGTGATGGGAAACTCTCCTTCCTGAAGTGCCGTGAGCAGGTTCTGCTGGGAGTGCGGGTCTAACGTGTTAATCTCATCGATGAAGAGGACCCCCCCATTCGAACGGTGAATTGCACCTGCCTCCACCCGGTCGTGTGACGGGGTTTCAAGACCGCCACTCTGGAAGGGATCATGACGAACATCGCCTAACAGGGCACCGGCATGCGTGCCTGTGCCATCTATAAAAGGTGCGATGCTTTTGGTGTCATTCGAGACAAGGAGTTTAGGCACCATCGTCTCCTCCCTCGGCATACTTGTGCGGAATGCTATAAAGATAAAGGCAACAGCAATGAGCCCCATCAGGATCTGGCCGGTAATGATCGCATATCCCCCAATCGCGATGATGGCAAGGAAAAGGAGCATATTCCGGAACTGGATCTTTTTCTTGGCTTCTGCTTTATGGGCAGCCACAATCTGTTTTCCCCGACCCGCGGCAACCGTCCTTATCACCGGGTTATTGTTGTCATCGGAATTCGGATAGACCATAATGTCGATGAGCTCTTCCTTGGGTAACAGCTCAGCCATTGCCTTGGCCAGCATCGATTTACCGGTACCGGGGCTGCCAATCATCATGACATGCCGGCGCTGGATAGCCGCCTTTTTGATAACTTCAACCGCGTGCTCCTGTCCGATCACCTGATCGATCAGTTTAGCGGGCACTTCTATCTTTGATGATGTCGCTCCCGCACTTTCCGTAGATACCGCTTCGGGCGATGCGGGTTTTATTTCATTCTGCTGCGGGGGGATTTGTTCAGATATCTCCATTGCGCGATTGACCTCTTTTTGACTTAAGATTTTCATATAATTTGTCCCATGATAGTTTAAGTACTTTCAGCTGATCACACCGGTGACGGCGCAGATTATCTTTGGACATCCCGCTGATGATTATTAGCAAAAAAACAATATCAGATGGTGTTTATTATCACGAATAGACCATAAGTAGAATAAGAAATTCTGTTTGCCTACAACCAGGAAACGATATCATGAAAGTGATCTGCACTGAAAAATCCCAGATACTTGCAACACGCCTTGCCCGGGCGCAAAAGACTTCGGTTGTCGAGGTTAAATATTCCCGTTTTCCTGACGGCGAGCTGTATCTTATTGCCGGAGAACTGGACACTGAAACTGTTATTGTCAGCAGTGTTGTGGACAATGATGCCCTTGTCCAGCTGCTCCTGTTAATCGATGCCTGTGAAGGTTCGGATATCAGGCTTGTTATTCCTTATATGGGGTATGCACGACAGGACAAGCAGTTCAGGCAAGGAGAGCCACTCAGCGCACGCGCGGTTGCCCGGGCGATCAGCAGGGGCGTTTCCGAATGCATTACGGTCAATATCCATGAGCCCGACGTTCTCAGGTATTTTGGAGCGCCTGCCCGAAATATCTCTCTTGCAACAGATATTGGTGCATATATCAAAACGCTCGAACTGAAAAATCCGCTCATCCTCGCTCCTGACGATGGGGCCCTGGCATTTGCCGGACAGGTGGCATCGGCGGGAGGATGGGAGTATGATCACCTCGAGAAGACTCGGCTGAGTGGCGAACAGGTGACAATGGCACCAAAGGCATTATCTGCTGCATCACGCCCTGTGGTGATCGTGGATGATATCATCTCAACCGGGGGAACGATTGCTACTGCTTCCGGTATGCTTTACGCGCAGGGAGCAACGGACGTATACGCCGCATGTGTGCACGGGGTGCTTACCGGGGGCGCATATGTCCGCCTTGTCGAAGCGGGAGTCCGGGATGTCATTTGCAGCGATACGATCGAGCGCGGATGCAGCACGGTATCTGCCGCAGGCCAGATCGCTCTTGCACTGCAGACACGCACAAAACGGTAATTATGAACAGACGATGGACTATATTATCCCCATTTTCCTCTTTTGGATAAGCCTATGAAATCCATTCTGGATTCAAGTGTTTTTTTCTCAGAATGCCCGGTAGAAGGTGAGATATTCACCACACCGTCAGTATGTGACGAATTGAGGGATATCCGTTCAAAGGGAAAGTTTGAGAAGTTGTGCGCTGAAGGACTCCGGGTAATGTCACCGGGGCCGGAGAGCATGGAAAAAGTGACAGCTGCTGCAAAAAAAACACGAGATTCCGGTGTAATTTCAGATACGGATTGCGAGTTGCTGGCTCTCGCACTTGAGGCAGACGCAGTGCTTTATACAGATGATTTTGCCATCCAGAATGTTGCCAGCATTCTGGGAGTGCAAATACACCCCATCCTCCAGCGGAAAGCAAAGCGAGTTCACTGGAAATACCGGTGTACGGGGTGCGGCAGGTACTTTGATCACGATGGCGAATGCCTTATCTGCGGCTCAGCGATTAAAAGAAAACTTAAATAGATTCCGGAGAATCTCTCTGGTATGTCTTCCCTTGACGATCTGATTGGCAGAGCAAAGATGCTCCTTGCTGAAGGACATAGTCCGGGTCAGATTGCTGATGAACTCTCATTGTCCATGGAAACAGTGACATGGCTTCTCACCCAGGCAAAAGGAACAACCGCCCCAAAAGATGTACATATCGACTGGTCAGCAGTCTCCAGCCAGGCACCCCTTCTTGAAGAGACAGCAATGATGCTCCTCAACCGGTATTACCAGGATCAGGGCTCAGAGGGCTTCTCATCTCCGGCTGCTGAAGTGGTCGTGGGTATCGCACTCTCCGGTATCCCGCTTGCAACCCTTATCGCGGTCCAGGAAGCTGCACAGCTCTCGATCTACCACCCGGCAAAGCAGAACCAGAGTGAAAAACCAATGGGATCAATCAGCGGGAACTTTGCTCCTGTCAGCGGAAAGCGGTGTATCATCGTCGATGATGTGATCACTTCAGGAAAAACCATGCATGAAGTGGTGAAATACTTAAAAAAGCACAATGCGGTGCCGGTTGCCATCTGGGTAATCTTTGACAAGCGCGGCATCAAGGATATCGAGGGTGTACCTGTCTATTCACTCTTCAAAATATCCCGCATTGACTGATCCTTCTCTTTTTTCAGAATCCCACTCAACACATATATATAGAAGTTCAATTCCACCTTTTACATCATCGGAGTATCCATTATGCTATCTGGACAGCCAATTATCATTCTAAAAGAAAATGTAGAGCGTAATCGTGGCAAAGAAGCCCAGCGCTCGAATATTACCGCAGCAAAAGCAATAGCCGGTGCTGTTAGGACAACCCTTGGCCCACGGGGAATGGACAAGATGCTTGTCAGTTCCACCGGGGATATCGTGATTACCAATGATGGCGCGACAATATTAGGAGAGATCGCAGTACAACACCCCGGAGCAAAGATGGTCATCGAAGTCGCAAGGACCCAGGATGATGAGGTCGGCGACGGAACCACCACCGCAGTGATCCTTGTCGGTGCACTGATGGAACAGGCAGAAACCATGCTCGAACAGGGTATCCACCCGACCGTGATTGCAGAGGGATACCGCCTCGGTATGAACAAATCACTCGAGATCCTTAACAGCCTCTCCCATAAAGTCGACCCGACTGACCGGAAGACCCTGCTGAAGATAGCAGACACCGCCATCACCGGCAAATCGATCGAGTGCGTGAAAGAAAAGCTCGATGCCATCATCGTTGATGCCGTAATGGCAGTAGCCGAGAAGGCCGGCACGAAATATATCGTCGATGAAGATGACGTGATGATCAAGAAGCAGAAAGGCCAGTCAATGGACGATGCTGAACTGATCCGTGGCGTTGTTATAGACAAGACACGCGCTCATGATGGCATGCCCCGTAAGATCACCAAGGCAAAGGTCGCAATGATCGCCACCCCCTTAGAGATCACCAAGACCCAGGTCAAGGCAAAGATCAAGATCTCGAGTGCAGACCAGATTGCTGCATTCAGCGAGCAGGAACGCGAGACGCTCAAGAAACTTGCAGATGCGGTTGTCGACAGCGGTGCAAACGTTCTCCTCTGCCAGAAGGGCATTGCAGACGCGGTCCAGTTCTACCTTGCAAAGAGTGGTATCCTGGCAATCGAAGATATCCCTGAAGCGGACATGAAATACGCTGCACGGGCAATGCATGCAACCATCCTCAACAAAGCCGAATCCCTGACATCAAAAGATCTCGGTATTGCAGAGCTTGTTGAAGAAGACAATGACGTCAACCTTACCAGGATCTCCGGTTGCAAGAATCCCAAGACAATCACGATCCTGCTCAGAGGTACCAGCGATTACCTGCTTGACGAGCTTGAGCGTGCAGTGGTTGACGGGACCCGCGTGGTTATGGACGCAATGGAAGATGGCACGTACGTAGTCGGTGGCGGTGCAGTCGAGACTGAACTGCTCATGAAGGTAAGGGACTATGCAGCAACCATGGGCGGCAGGGTCCAGATTGCCATCGAAGCCTATGCAGGGGCATTTGAATCAATTCCCCGAACGCTTGCCGAAAACTCGGGTTTTAACCCGATTGATAAATTAGTAGAGCTCAAGAACGTTCATTCCAAGGGCAAAAAGAATGCCGGGCTCAATGTCTATAACGGCACTATTGTGGATATGCTCGCAGAAGGGGTTATTGAGCCGCTCAGGTCAAAGCGCCAGTCAATCCAGAGTGCATCCGAGACTGCCGTCATGCTCATCCGTGTGGATGATATGATGATCACCCAGTCAAGGCCAGGCGGCATGCCGCCGGGCATGATGTAATTTTCCAATTTTTTCCCCAATAATTTTTCCTGTACTGCTTTCCTTCCTCAAGCACCTTGACGGTCGTTTTTGCATAAAATCCGATACCCTGACGGTGCTGCAACGAAGGGGCAGAACATATGCAGGCTTCAGATAAGTATTAGAACAATTGATGGAAAAAATAAGAGAGCCGTGTGCCGAGGTAGTCTAGCCCGGGAAGGCGGTAGCCTCGAAAGCTACTGGCGCCCTGCGCCTCGGGAGTTCAAATCTCCCCCTCGGCGTATGAACCGGAGGATATTTAATCTCCTTTCTTTTCCTTTGCCATTTCTTCATAAAAAATCGGTTAATAAAAGTATTTCCTGTTTCCCGCATCCGAATTCCTATGACAGACAAAAAAAGATTTTAATAAAATATCCAGGTAAATTTACTCAGAAAGAGCATCTATTCGTAGAGAACTAAAAATATCGATTATTTAGGGCCTATTTGCCTAAAAAACCAAAACCGTTCAATATTTGAACTTATAGTAATTTGAAAATGATTAAATACATGATGTTCCCATTATGATGTATACGGGATCCTTCCAAGTATAAATAAGGGCCCAAAAAATGAGTGAAGGAATTGCTGCAACAGGCAATCAGGAGAAAACCCATGATCCGGATCAGGAAGAACAAACCGCAGATATCGCCCGACACGAAATCCTTCCGCATTATCCGCAGGTTAAACCTCAACCGGACATATACCCCGTTAAAGATAGGGGCAATTGTAGGATACATCCTGTTAGGGATGCTGTCAGCATCCACATCCATGTTCGGTATTCTTGTAGGTGCGGTTCTCCGTATAGTCGGGTTATAATTCTCCGCATACATCTCCCTTTTTTTAGTGTTTCAATCGGTTGTTACCAATATGCCAGTATTCCCAGGGCTCCATGAATCCCAGCAAGGCATAGTGCAATCACCGCACACCGCGGGTGCCATTTGAATGGGATTGTACGTATCCCTTTGAAGTTCAGTACGGCTATCGTTGCCGTGAACAGGAATGCCAGCAGGGTCAGTACACCAAGGTACATGATAAGCGGTTTTCCAAAAATAAGGAAATAACTGATATCCTGAAACATAATCACACCACAATAACCGTGCCTTTTGGAATCGAATGGATCATATCATTAAAATCAAAGGACCCCGGCTGATCGAAAATCCAGCTCCAGCTCTGGCCCGGGGAGAGGAGGGGTGAAATTTTAATATTTTCCAGTGCGATCCTGTGTGTCGGATTATACAGGGCTGCATCTGCAGTGGAATCATCATTTACCCATCGGACGGTTGATCCAGATTTCACGGTTATTCTTGTCGGGTCAAATCCCTTTTTGTTGATATGGATGGTATTATCGGATACAACATTCTGGATGGTCGGAGACACGGACCCGGTTGTCAAAATTGCCTGGGGAGTGACAAACGTCGCTTGCGGAACAGTCACTGCAGGAGTAGGTACAGGAGTTGTTACAGGTTGTGCAGGTGCGGGCTGGGTACAACCACTGACCAGCATCAGGAGCACTGCAACAGTGAAAATTATCATACTTTTTTTCATAATGAGATCTCTTAAACCTCCCGTAATAAAAATCATGCACTGTGCTATGCCCGCAGACAGAAGGGATTAAAAACGGGATAGATACTTCGGCATATTCAGGTTTCCTGCCGGGGCGCTGACAGAGAGACTGGCAGGACCGATATTGTTATCTCCCGAAAAAAATCCCTGAATTCTTCCACATGATAGTAATCGGAGAGGGCCATCTCACGAAAAGGTATTTCCGGGAGAGCCCGGGCAAATTTCCAACCTTCCACAGGAGGCAGGGGAAGCAGGGAACTTAGCACTCCGTGTTCCATTCCCTGGATCTCCCGCAACGCAACCGCCACCCGGTCGGCGGCCCCTTCTTTTCCTGCACGGTGGATTCTGATCACAAAATCATTGTACCGGACCTGTACTTTGCCCCCGAGCCGGTGCTGGAGCAGATGAGTCAATACACGGTTGAACCGGCTGCCGTTTAAGGAATAAATGGTTACCACAACACCCCTCTCACCCTTACGCTCCCGTATATAAAGCCCGGTTTTTCCGACGCCATCAGGAATGCGGGTGAGAGCTATGCCGAGAATCTCTTGATCCCCATCCATGAGGGGAAGCACGGACCCGCCCCGGGCACATATTGCCTGAACCTGCCGGCAGACCAGCGGGGAGTACCCGGCGTCACTACCCGTCCAGAATATACCTGATGCTGCGGAACTGGAAGGCACCACAACGACAAGGTTGTGCCCCTCATCACACTTGACCATGGACCAACTCTGCCCACCGAGCGAAATTTCCCCATCGTGCTGGCTGTTGACGAACCGGGCATCAAGCTTGCCCACGACTTCTCCATCAGGAGTAACAGCCCTATACTCACCTCCACCGCAGATTACCGAATACAGATCCTTCCAGTTCGACCTGCCGAACTCCCGTTCCGCAGTACTCCCCAGCATCACCATCTCACCATCGGGGGTCAGGTATCCTTCCGCAATGAGATGCGTGATAATATCATCGAGCATTATCGGAGCAATGGCGGCAAAAACAGGGTGCGAGAGGACTGATCCCCGCAACTGCCGCCGGCTGGCACGGGCATGCCGGGACAGGTACAGAAAGAGCTGCTGGATCAGGACGTTATACGGTTTTATTAACGGGGTTAAGGGTTCAACTTCCTTATTCATCGCGCATTCAATGATCGCAATGCTGCAGAGGAGTTCGCAGGGATCTTTAAGCAACCACGCCACATAGGCTGCTTTTCCCCTTCTGCCGCTCCGCCCCAGCCGCTGGAGGAACGATGAGACCGAGTTCGGGGGACCGACCTGCACCACCACATCAAGATCCCCGATATCAATACCAAGCTCCAGCGTGCTCGTGCAGATGATACAGGCACCATCCTGTGAGGAGAAGGCTTCTTCGGATGCCTTCCGCGTAGCCAGCGACAGAGATGAATGGTGGATGTGGAGGTTCCGGATCCTCCCCGAAGCCGATCGCATCAGTTTTTCTGCAACACTCCGGCTGTTGACAAACACCAGTGCTTTTTTTCCCTTTACAAGCCTGACAAGTGCATCGATCCGTTTGTCCTCATCATCCTCCACAATGAACTGGAATTGCTTTTCTTTCGGTGGGGCTGGGATGGCAACCAGTTCGCTCTCCTGCCGGTTATCGGACATCCAGCACAGCACCTCCTCAGGATTACCGGTAGTTGCCGAGAGACCTATGCGCTGGACGTGATGTTTTGTGATCCGGTCAAGCTCGTTGAGCAGCACCTTGAGCTGCACACCGCGCTCTGATTCCACAAATGCATGGAGTTCATCGATAATGACGGTCCTCACGCGCTGGAGATCGGCAGACAGGGTTTTTTCCTGTAAGAGCACCTCAAGGGATTCAGGTGTGATCATCAGGAAATGGGGAGGTTCCCCATCCTTCCAGCCGCGATCCCCTTTTGAAACATCCCCATGCCACTTCATCACAGAGAGCGATGTGGGAATGCAGAATTCCCTGAAACGGTCCTCCTGGTCATTGATCAGCGCTTTAAGGGGTGAAATGTAGAGGCACACTACTCCCATCCTGCCGTGCTTTAAGATGTCATCCATCACCGGTATAAGCGCTGCTTCCGACTTGCCCCCTGCCGTTGGTGCGATGATCAGTGCATCTTTTCCTGCTGAAACGGCGGTATACGCACGCTCCTGTACCTCGCGGAGCTCTGTCCAGTCCAGACGCTGGGCGAGCACCTGCTGGAGGGATTCGTGGAGGGTGGCAAATACCAAGGACATAGTTCGGTACAGCGTTTTGCCTTGTGCAATATGGTCTTTCCGGCCATGTAGATCTACGAGTGATCAGAATCGTACAAAATGTCAGGTAATAATGCATAAAGGGTAAAGTGTTAATTTGGCCCCTAATTTCTAATTAAAATCTTGCGATAATATAACTCGGAAGAATTATTTTGACGCTCGTAGGGGCTACGGCAATACCTCCGCTCCAGCCACTGTAGCGGCCCCTAAACAGCGATAATTGCGCTAACGGATTTCACACACAACAAGAAAAAGGAATACCGGCAAGCAGCAGGTGGCGGTAGCTGCGATTGGATAATTTCCCAATCAGGGGAATTTTTTTCCCTCGGATCAGGAGAAACTTTTTTTGTCCAGCGCGACGACTGATAATCATGGAACTCGCGCAGAACAAATGCACCACCTACCGGGCGGGATCACCCCCGTTAACGAGAAAGGAGACTATGGAGCTCCTGTCACAGGTACCCGGCTGGTCACTTGACAGTGGCCACCTGACGCGGACGTTCGAGCTGGCGAGCGCTGGTGCATGCATAACGTTTTTTACCGAGGTCATGGATCTTGCAGTCCAGGAAGGTCATTTCCCCGATATCACCATGAAAGAGTCGCGGTATTTTGAGGTCCGGTTCTATACTTACCCTGCCGGGGGGCTGACCTTAAACGATTTCATTATGGCAGCAAAGATTAACGCGAAGGATAAAACGCAGTAAACCATTTTTACAGCAAAAGTAAGTTATCATTCCCATTGGCAGTGCCCGGAATACATCGCGTAAATATTCTTCAATGTTGCTACGGGACACATCTTTGTCCCTTTGCATGGGTTTAAAAAAAGGATTATCTGATTCTGAATTTGCTGACGATCTTTTCCCGAATCGCTTCTTTGGGGTATGCCCCGATGATCCGGTCAACCAGCTGTCCATTGGCAAACAGCATGATGGCCGGGATGGCATCGATGTTAAACTCGCGTGCAAGCTTCTGGTTGTTATCGGTATTGACCTTGCCGAACGCGACTTTGTCGGAAAATTCCATGGAGAGTTCTTCCATGATTGGCGCGATTCTCCTGCATGGTCCGCACCATTCCGCCCAGAAGTCGATCACGGCATACTGGTTGGTGCGGATGAATTCCACAAAATGGGTCTCTTCGACATCGGTAACCACGGGCACTTTTGCTGGATGTTTCATTTTTTCGGTCAGCTCCTGTATGCGCTTCTCCCGTATCTTTATGATCTCGTCATCCATAAGGATGTGTGGGAAAATGAGAAATTAAAGCTGATCGATGCCATCAAGGGATAGCCGAAGGTTAAGTATATCAGCGCATCCTGACTATATTATAATCCTGATTATAGGAAGCGAGGTAGGGTAGTCAGGATATCCCGACGGGCTCATAACCCGTAGACCGATGGTTCAAATCCATCCCTCGCTACTGATCTTTTCTGAAATTTCTTTTAAAAGGGGAAGTTATTTTCTCATCCCAACGACGAACAGCGCGCCGACGATACCGAGAACCGCAATCGCACCCAGTGAGGATTTTGTGGGAGAGGGGAGTTTCGTTGCCTGCGTTGCGGTAGCGGGCATGCAGGTGGTGCTCATAGATGCAAGACTCTCACGTGCACTGGAAAAGGCCGGGTATGGGAGGGTGTAATCGGGGTCGAACCCGAGAGATTTTTCAAGGTCTTCCCGCGCACCCGTGCAGTTCCCGGAAGCGGTGAGGAGCGCGCCTTTCACGTGCCAGTAATGGGCATTTTCGGGATCGAGGAGGAGTGCCCGGTCGATTGCAGTGAGTCCTTCGGGATTCCTGCCCATACCTTGAAGTGCCAGTGCTTTTACACCATAGGTTGTTGGGTAGTTGGCGTTGAGCGAGATTCCGGTTTCCGCATCGACAAGAGCAGCTGAGTAGTTGCCGAGCGCAAGATACCCGTACCCGCGGTTGGCATACCGGACCGGTTTTGGATCCAGCTGGATACCTTTTGACACGACCTCAACTGATTTTGCATATTGCCCCATCTTCCGGTAGGCGTAACCCTGGAGACAAAGGAGGTCTGCATTGTCCGGATACCACGTGACACCTCTCGTAGTGAGGAGGAGCGCGCTGGTCCAGTTCCGCTCGGCTACTGCCACTTTTGCATCGCTGATATATGCAGCAGCATCCTGCGGTGGCACTTCAGGAGTGCCTGTTCCCGTGGATAATGTTGCAGTGAGGCTGTTTCCCGCTTCCGCCGGAATGATAAGACAGAGCAGGAGACAGAGAAGACAGAGTGTTTTTTTCATCAGAAGTTCCGTGAAAATAGTTGTTGCCTGTCGGTATTTGTGCCCTTTGTTTTTTAGTTTCGTGATGCAGGACGGATGCATTCCTGATCTTTTTTCTCAGAAGTTCCCTGTAACGGACTCCGGATCGCACCACTTCGCACCCGGAACTGGTGCACAATTATTTTCCTGCGGATCATGTTTTTTTTCAGGAAATTTCCGGACGGCCGGTCATTTTCCCCTAACGTTCACTTGAAAAATAAAAACCAAGGTGTGGTTACATTTTTTTAATCAAGGTCCGGTTTATTTTTTTCAAGCAAAGTCTGGTTGATCCGGAAATGATTTTCAATCGCGATCGCGTACGCGATTGAATTTTTTTGAGCAAAGTCTGGTTGATCCGGCTGAGCAGCCTGAAGTTCTGTCTGGGTGAGATGCCGGAGCGGGTTCACGTCGGAAGGGCGGACCGGTTTTTCTCCCTTTCGGTTTTAAGAATCAGAAACGGATCGCGTTTTTTTATTTTCAAGCAGAGTCTGGTTGATCTGCTAATGGATTCCAGGCAGGGGCTGGGGGGTTGATTGAAAATTTTTGAGCAGGGTCTGATTTATTTTTTTTAAGCAAGGTGTGGTTGAAAAAATAAAATCAAAGTGTGATTGAAATTTTTTGAGCAGAGTCTGATTATTTTTTTTCAATCAAAGTCTGGTTAAAAAAATAAAATCAAAGTGCGATTGAAATTTTTTGGGCAGGGGCTGGTTGAAAACCAATTTGATGAGCAAAGTAGTGCAGGAAGTGGTGCAGGTAACTAAAGCAATCCACAACTCTTATCCATCATCACCCCAATTTCTTCAGAAATGGCTACCCTTGATCCCTCCATCGCAGGCATTTTCCTATTCGGCCTGATTGCCGGCATCTGTCCCTGCAACAGCGTGTTATGCCTGGGACTGATAGGGTACCTGACGAGCGGGAACACCCGGTTATCTCCCCTCAATATCCTCAAACTGACGATCTCGTTCTGTCTCGGCACGATCCTCATACTCCTGCCCCTGGGAGTAATCGCGGGCTATATCGGCAAATACCTCCTGTTCCTGAACAGCACTATTGCATGGGCGATCGGGGGGGTGCTGCTCATCCTGATGGGGCTCCAGCTCCTTCATGTGTACAAGCCACCCATCCGAAGCATCTTCAACTTCTTCAAAGTACCCACATCCTACACGGTCACCGGTGCATTCCTGCTGGGGCTTTCGTTCGGGGCAATAACGGTCGGACGGGGAGCCCCGATGCTGCTCGTCGTTCTGACCTATATCGCACTCTACCAGACAGCAGTGCAGGGGTTTTTCACCATCCTGATCTATGCAGTGGGGCTTTCCATTCCCCTCATTGTTATCAGCTCGCTGGGCGGGGCGCTCGGAAAAAAGATCAAGGATACCGCACGGGTGAGCGGGGATGCATTTGACAGGATCATTGGTGTGCTGATCCTCCTCATCGGGATATATTTCCTGTACCTTGCATTCCAGTAACCACCAAGTCCTGAAAAGACGGGGTGCCCAGAAACCAAAAACCTTATTTTCTCATGAGATTGCCGGGAAAAACAGGTGAGAACCGGATCAATACGGTTCTTCTTTTACGTTTTGAGAGGAGTGTTTCAGATCTCGGTTTCAAACGTGCCGAGCTTGGACTGGTAGGTTCCATCCACGAAATCGACCTGCCGGGCCTTGACATGTTCGCCATCAATCTGGACCGGGTAACACCCCGTAAGACAACCGGTGCAGAGATCTCCCTGGCCAATGCCGATCGCCTCTACCAGCGCATCCAGCGAGACATGGTGAAGGGACGTTGCGGTGATGCTGTGCCGGACCTCTTCTTCAATCCGGTTGCTCGCTATCAGCTCTTCCCGGGTAGGCATGTCTACACCGAGATAGCAAGGTGCCTTGATAGCGGGGGATCCGATGCGCATGTGGATCTCCCGCGCTCCGGATTCGCGCATCATCTCAATAATCCGTTTCGAGGTAGTACCCCGCACGATACTGTCGTCAATCAGGACAATAGACTTGTTCAGTAAATGCGCCGGTATCGGATTGAGCTTGATCCTGACTGCTTTCTCCCGCTCCTTCTGGGAGGGCATGATGAACGTGCGTCCCATGTACCGGTTCTTCATCAAGGACTCCACGAATGGGATCTTTGACGCTTCTGCATACCCGATTGCATAAGCAGTCCCTGAGTCAGGAACTGAACAGACAGAATCAGCTTTTACCGGGTCTTCTTCAAAGAGCTTCTGCCCGATCTGCCGCCTCACGGTATACACAAGTACACCATCAATGATCGAATCTGCCCGGGCAAAATAAATGTATTCAAAAATACAGTGCGCCCTTTTGCCGGCGATAGCAATCTGGGTGCATTTTACACCATCTGTATCAATCCGGATCAGTTCGCCGGGTTTCACATCCCGGATAAACTTTGCACTCAGGGCATCGATTGCCACGCTCTCGGAAGCAACCATGTAACCGTTCTCGGTCTTACCTATACAAAAAGGCTTGATGCCCAGGGGATCCCTGAAAGCATAGATAATCCCATCGATCATCACCACAATCGAGTATGAACCCCGGAGTTTGTGCATGCAGAGATTGACTGCATCCTCCACACATCCCGTGTTACTTATCTCATTGATCAAGATCTTTGCAATGATCTCGGTATCGGTAGTTGTGATAAAGAGCTGGCCCGTCTGCTCGAACTCTGCCCGGAGTTCTGTAGTATTGACAAGGTTCCCGTTGTGGGCGATTGAAATGAAATGATCCTTGAACTGGAAGTTGAGTGGCTGGATATTTTCAGGAAGATTTGCACCCGTCGTCGGGTACCGGACATGGCCGATTCCGGCCGAACCTTTCAGGTCTGATAAAACAGTAGGGGTAAAAACGTCGGCGACAAGGCCCTGCCCCTTGAATTTCTGGAGGTTCAGGCCATCAAACGTGGAAATCCCGGCACTTTCCTGCCCGCGGTGCTGGAGCGCATACAGGGCATAATAGAGCTGGATGGCTGCACCGCCAGCATCAACGATGCCAACGATACCACACATAGTACAACTCTAATGCGTTGGGATTTTTGGTCTCTTGGTGTGCCACTTGTAGCTGAGAATCTTAGTGCTTCTGCCAAAACCGCAGGCAGAGCATTCTTTCTTCTGGGCATGGAATGAAACTTTCCCACATCGCCGGCAGGTGACATGGGTCTTCTTGTTCATCTTTCCCATTGATGGAGTGCCTTTTGTCATGTTAACTCACCTTATTGTTCCAATGATGGGGATATATAGATCACATTGTCGCCACGGACGATGAGCGTGCCTACTTTCTGGACTTGTCCGTTCTCTGTCTCTTCGGCTTTGTCGAGCACGAGATTCATATGAACATCATATCCCTGGAGTACTCCACGGATTTCTCTCCCGCCTTTGAGAGACACGATAACGGGCTGACGATTCAGCACCAGATCTAAAATATCCAACGGCCTTTTGGTCATAACAATACCTTGTTACCATCGCTCTGGAGTAATATAAATGTGCGAGCAGGTTACTTAAACATACCGTAGATCGGTATCACTGATCGCGTTTTTCCACCCTGCCCTGAGGGAAAGGACGCACTGCAGACCCGATTACAAATCCCGTATGTTATTCATGCAAATTATTTTTAACGGGAGGGTTGAATGTACGAGCGGAACAATGAAAAAGATTGTCGTAAAGAAACGTCACTCCATCCGGAAAAGCCAGGGACAGGAGCTTCTTTCCCGCCTTGCGGAACAGGTTGGAGCTTCATCCGATCTCTTCCGGGCAGATATGATCGAGGTGCTCGAAACCAATGCGGACGTGTCCCTGTTCATGGTCAACAAAAAGCCACTCCTGATGGATAATGGCGAATGGACATTTCCCACGCTCAAGGGAGCGGTGCAGTGCCCGTTTCCGGAGCGCAGGGTGACTGTCGACGCAGGTGCAATTCCCTATGTGGTGAATGGTGCAGATATTATGCGGCCGGGCATTGTCGCGGTCACTGACGACGTAAAAGCAAACGCCCCGGTCCAGATCGTGGATGAGCGGCACGGTAAGCCGCTTGCCATCGGAATTGCCCTGTTCGATGCGCCCGCTATGCGTGCCAGTACAGCAGGAAAAATGGTAAAAAAGTTCCATCACGTCGGAGATGAGATCTGGAACCTTGAGATCTGACTGATCAACGGGCAACGATAGAGTGCGGGAATTGACCGTTTTTCTCTTTTTTTTCGGGCAAACCCGTGATTATCGGTTGCAAAATAGATACTATTAAATAATTTTCATCATACAGTTTTTTTATGGTTAAGATCATAGACACGCTCCTTGGCAAGAGTTCCGGAAGTTCGGACGACGATTATATGGAACTCGATCTGGCTTCCTACGAAGAACATGGTGCCGGTTCCCCGGCACTGCTGGTAAAAATTGCGACAATTACTGACCTTAAAGATACCCCGCGAATCAAGGACGAGGTCTACAGTGGTAATATCGTCATCGTTGACATCTCCCGGCTCAAGATGGACAAGATCTCCTACGAGCGGGTATTAAAGGACTTAAAAGAAGTGGCAAAGGATGTCAATGGCGATATCATTGGTCTCGGGGACCAGCGCTATGTCGTACTCACACCGATGTCCGTGAAGATCTCACGTGACAAGATCGGCGGGGCATAACGTTGCGGACAGTCGTTCCGGGTCCATGCCCAACGTGTAATAAAGAGATAGAATACCTGTATACCACAGAAAATATTCCCTTTTTTTCTGATATTCTTATCATTTCTGCGATCTGTCCTTCCTGCGGCTATCGCTATGTCGATACCCAGATGCTCAAGAACAGTGAACCGGTGCGATACGTGTACCGGGCTGCCACGCCAGAGGATCTCGCAGTCAGGGTGGTAAGAAGCATGAGTGCCGCGATCGAGATACCGGAACTTGGGGTGCGGATTGATCCCGGCCCCACCTGCCAGGGTTTCGTGTCCAATATAGAAGGTGTGCTGGACCGCATTGTGCAGGCTGTAGGATCAGCAATAATTGATGGGGATGAGGAGGAACGGGAAAACGCCCGGATACTTCTTGAAAAGATTGCCCGGGTGAAGTGCGGGGAACTGCCGGTTACCATCATTCTCGAAGATCCCACCGGCAACAGTGCGATCGTCTCTGACCGTGCCGAGAAGAGCTCTTACACGGTTGAACCTGAACCTTACAGTTGAACCAGTTGCCTGTTTTTTCAGAATCAAAAAATCACTAAAAACGAAAAAATTGTAAATTGTTTATCAGAGAGAATATCAAGCCTAATGATTCATATCTTTTAAAATTCCTTCGTAGGTTTCTACGAGATTTTGTGTGGAAGAAAGAATCCGCCCGCTGATGGCGATGCTTGTCATAGGGTCGAGTTCTATTGCTTTGTTATACGCTTTCACCGCTTCCCGGTAGGGCTGACTGGATTGGAATGCATCATACTGGACAGATCCTTCCGAAGACCCGGGTTTTCCTGAACTGGCGGTCAGATTCTTATACATATCCCGGATCTCTGTCATATCGGTAATTGCCATGAGAAGGTAGGCATCCCCTTTTTTCACCCAGATTTTGGCATTTTTTGGATCGCCTGACAGCGCTTTTTCATAGCAGGCAACCGCATCCTGATACTTCCCATCCTGGACCAGGAGATCCCCTTTATAGATCATCGGGGTTGTTTCATTCGGGTACATGACGACCATCTGGTCAAGATAAGCCCGCGCTTCCTCCTCCCTCCCGATACTGCCCAGCACATAGAGTCTTTTCATCTGGATTTCCGTATTATCTGGCTGGAGTGCTCTTGCTGTATCATACATCTCGAGTGAATATTCCGGGTATTTTGAATCCGCCATAGTATCGGCAGCAGAGGCCAGACCATAGGCGGCGATTGAATGGGTGGAAATATTCTTTGAGGTCATTGTTCCAAAATAGATGAGCGGGATAACCGAACAGACAAGAGAGATAATGATGATAATTGTTGCCGTTCTGAGTCGTTTTCTTGTGGCAGCAGTATCGGATACAATCCTTTGCTGATAAACCAACCCATCCGATCTGTCAATTACAATAGTATCTGCCAGAAGATCATGAAGACCCTGTTTCTTTTTTGTAAATCCAATGACGGCAAATCCGAGGCCCAGGGTGATCAGGGAGACGTACTTGCCGAGTTCCCGTATCAAAGCGCGTGAAAAAGAAAGTCGCCGCCCATTACCATATACTACAATAATCCCAAAGAGTATTTTTCCCAACGATGCCTGGTAGCGTGAGCTGATACAGATTGGCGAATAGAGAAGCAGGAAGAACGCACCCGTAATGAGCAGGGTACCAAGAACAGGATACGGGAATTTCCCTTGTTCAAGAACGACATTTACGAAAAATGCAACGATACCGGCAATGAACAGATCCGGAATAGCCGCACCCAGTCTTTTCCAGAATCCGATATAGCCAACCTTATGAACCGGCGAATCCTGAGAGTGTTGAGATCCCTCCTTTTTATCCGATTTTGCCAGCTGGTTCATCAGCCGGGGGAAATGTTCCCTGCAGAATGGGCAGTCGGGCTCTTCTTTTGGGATAGGAAATTTGCAGCGGGGGCAGCGGGACATTTGATATGGAGAATCTGAACAGGAGAATAAAATGGTATGCAATTATCAGGTAAGTAAAAAGGATTGTTTTCGTATCTGTGAGAGTTAGACAATCTCCCGATCGCCCAGCCACGCACCAGGCTCTTTAACGACTGTCCCAACGACCTGTGCACCATTCACCATCTTCCGGATACAGGCAACACTCGTATCCGGCACTACGTAAGCAAATCCCATACCCATGTTGAAAGTGCGGTACATCTCAGCCGCCGTGATGTCCCCTGCTTCCTGTATCCATGAGAATATCTGTGGGGGTGTGATCGGGGTATCAAACCGGAACCCGTAATCGCTGAGCCGTTTGAAGTTAAGCAGTCCTCCGCCGGTAACATGGCACATGCCATGCACAGTACAGGCTGCTGCAACATTCAGGCTCTCGTGGTATATACGGGTGGGAATGAGCAGTTCCTCCCCGAATGTCTTACCGCTCTCCATCTTCTTATCATAACCGGCATACTTCTCCACCACACTACGGGCGAGTGAGAGGCCGTTGCTGTGGACACCCGTTGATGGTACACCGATGATCACATCACCCGGCCGGATTTTTTCTCCGGATATTATTTTGTCTTTCTTCTGCATCCCAAGACAAGTACCGGCAAGATCAAGTCCGTTTACCAGACCACGGAGCGAGGCAGTTTCCCCGCCGACAATGTCGATATTAGCCAGCTTTGCGCCCTCATTGAGCCCGATACCAATCTGGGCCATCTTCTCAATCGAGAGTTTGTCTGTCGCGATATAGTCCACGAATGCGATGGGTTCTACGTTCATGACGTAGAGATCATTGACATTCATCGCCACGCAATCGATTCCGACAGTGCTCCAGTTCTCCATCTGGTCCGCTACAAGCATCTTCGTGCCGACACCATCCGTGGTCAGGGCGAGGGCGTGTTCACCGAAATCGATCAGACCGGCAAAATGTCCCACACCGCCCATCATGGTGCAGCTGCCTTTTCTCCGGTACGTGAGATTTTTGATTAAGGACTTGATGGCGGTTGCCTCAAGGTCGATATCCACTCCCGCATCCTTATACGCATTATTACTCATCCGATTCCTCCGAGAGGCAGAACTCATCGTGGAGTACCCGCACCGCACGCGGACCATCGTTCTGGCTCACGACAAACGAGATGTTTGCTTCTGATGAACCCTGCGAGATCATCATAACGTTGACACCCGCTGCACCGAGAGACGTAAAGATCCTGCCGCCGGTTCCGGGTGCACCTGCCATACCGGCACCGACAACAGCCACAGCACATACATCATGGTTATGGGAGACTTCGCGCACAATGCCCTGCTTCACCAGAATGGCGAGAGCATTCACTGCTGTAGCAAGATGGGATTCGTCAACAATCAATGAGATATTCGCTTCTGATGACCCCTGCGAGATCATCATAACGTTCACCTCATGATCCGCTAAGATGGTGAAGATCGCTTTTGCTATCCCAGGACGGCCAATCATCTGGGCGCCGTTGATGTTGATGGCCCCGACTCTATCGATATAGGTAAGCGCCTTGACTACACGGTTATCCCGCCGGCCGTTTCTGACAATAACGGTGCCGGGATGCGAAGGGTTGAATGTGTTCTTGACCCGCACGAGGATATTCTTGCGCATCGCTGGTTCGATCGAACGCGGGTGCATCACTTTCGCACCGAAATAGGAGAGCTCCATTACTTCAAGGTATGAAAGGGAATGCATCACCCGTGCATCATTGATCACGCGGGGATCACAGGTCATGATACCATCAACATCAGTCCAGATCCAGATCTCGTCTGCATCGATACCTGCACCGATGATGGAGGCAGAATAGTCCGAACCGCTACGCCCAAGCGTGGTGAGAATCCCTTCGCGGGAGCAGCCCATGAATCCCATGATCACCGGGATCTGCTTACCGAGCATCGGCCCGATCTTAGTTTTTATCCGGTCGTCGCTCTCGTGTAGGGCTGTGGATTCGCCATGCTGGGAAGTTGTGAGGATCCCCGCTTCGCAGCCATCAATTGCTATTGAGGGGATACCGCGCTCGCGGATTGCGGCAGCGAGAATTGGCGCAAGCAGTCGCTCGCCGAAGGATATGATGTGGTCTTTTGAACGGGGGGTGAGTTCCCGCAGGTTATAGATAGCAAAGAGAATACTCTGGAGGCTGATAAGCTGATCCTCGATCGCTGCCCCCACTTCAGCGATATGAGCGGGTGCAGCACCTTCAAGGGTGGTCATATGCCGCTTGCTCAGTGCCTGGATTAACGGGGCGATTGCAGTATCATCCTTTGCAGTCGGGAGTTTTCCCGCGATCTCGATGAGCTGGTCAGTCACGCCGCGCTGCGCAGATACGACAACTGCCAGTTCATCGCCGGCTTTGTGGTGCTGCTCAAGGATATCCACTACGCGTTTGATGCACTGGGCATCGGCAACGGATGTCCCGCCAAATTTCATTAAAAATCTCATTGCTCTCTCACGCTTTTCCTGTGCTATTTATGTAACTATACGACGCACAGAATAATAAGATGCTTGCAGATGACGTGGTGGACTGCCATGTGCTGGTGATCGGGAGCGGCGGAGCGGGCGTTCGGGCTGCCATTGAAGCTTCGCAGCACGGCGATACAGTGCTGGTATCAAAGACCATCGTGGGCAAAGGCGGGTGCACCACGATGGCAGAAGGCGGGTACAACGCGGTCATGCGGGAGGCTGATTCGTGCGGGGTCCATATCGAAGATACGCTCAAAGGCGGGGCTTATCTCAATGATCCTGAGCTCGTGCGGATTCTCGCGCATGAAGCCCCGTTGAGGATGGGCGATCTCGTGAAATGGGGTGCGGTATTTGATGTCACAGAGAATGACGAGATCGCGCAACGCCCGTTCGGAGGCCAGCGGTTCCCGCGCACCTGCTATGCAGGGGACCGGACCGGCCACGAGATGATGACCACGCTTGTCGAACGGCTTGACGGTATCAAGGTCACCCTCATGCAGGAATATACGGTGATTGACCTGCTCCGTGATGGAGATGCGGTGTGCGGGGCTATAGCACTGGATGAGAAGGGCCGGTTTGTCCTGCTCACGGCCGACAGCACCATCCTTGCCACGGGAGGCGGTACCAAGGTTTATGACATTTCCACCAACTCATCGAGCGGTACCGGGGACGGGTATGCGATCGGGTACCGGGCCGGAGCTGAATTGATCGATATGGAGATGATCCAGTTCCACCCGACCGGGGCTGTATATCCATACGATACCCGCGGCAGGCTCGTGACGGAAGCGGTGCGCGGCGAAGGCGGTGTACTCAAAAACAGCAAGGGAGAGCGGTTCATGCAGCATTACGATCCCGAACGCATGGAACTCTCCACCCGCGATGTCGTTGCACGCGCGATTGCCATGGAAATCCAGAGCGGAAGAGGGACAGAGAACGGCGGTGTGTATCTCGATGTCACCCATCTCCCCCGGGAGCAGATCGAATCCCGGCTCCCGGTGATGCTCGAACAGTTCCTCAAATTCGGGGTGGACATACGGGTCCAGCCCATGGAAGTTGCACCTACTGCCCATCATATCATGGGCGGCCTGCGGATAACGCCCAAATGCCAGACCACGCTTACCGGGCTCTATGCCTGCGGGGAGGTTGCCGGAGGGGTGCATGGCGCCAACCGGCTTGGAGGCAATGCGCTTGCTGAGACCCAGGTCTTTGGCCGCAGGGCGGGGCACGCTGCCGGTACCGCAGGGAAACGGGAAAAGACGATTGACCTGATGCAGGTCGAACAACAGCAGGACCGCCTGGATGCGTTCCTTTCGGGAACCGAGAACCCAGCGAAAGTGCGGGTGCTGCTCCAGCAGGCAATGTGGAAGGGAGCAGGCATATTCCGGACTGCTGCTGAACTGCGGGATACGCTGAGGACCATTACCCAGCTCTCGACGGCAAATCTCCGTGCTGCATCTGCGCAGAACCTTGCCGAGTGCTGCATCCTGCAGAACATGTGCCTGACCGCCTCGCTCATCTGCCGTAGTGCACTCATACGGGAGGAGTCCCGGGGCGCCCATGTACGTAAGGATGTACAACAGAAATATGAAGCCGCAAACTCCCCGTTCGGCCACACATTCATCTCGCAGTCCCGCGAAGGAGTCGAGCGAAAGGAGGCAGGGGCATGAAGAATCTGACCGTCCGGATCCGCAGGTTCGACCCGGCAAAGGACGAGACGGGTCACATGAAGAGTTACACGGTGAATGTCAATGAAGGTGCCCGCGTCCTGCACGTACTCCACGCGATTCACGATACTCTCGATCCCTCCCTGTCGTTCCGTTACTCCTGTGCCTCGGGCCAGTGCGGGAGCTGTGCCGTCCGGGTCAATGGTGAACCGGTACTCGCCTGCATGGAGGAGGCAAAAGACGGCATTACAATTGAGCCCATCAACCTGCCGGTGAAAAAGGATCTCGTCGTCGATCTCCTCCCCACCCTGGAGGCGATCGCATTCCTGCAGCCCATCGAGCACGCGGTGCTTCCGAAAAAATCCGAGATCGATGCAATGAAGCCACTAAAGGACTGCATCGAATGCCTCTGCTGTGTCTCGGTCTGTCCTGCCGTGGATGTAACAAAGTTTCTCGGCCCTACTGCAATGCGACAGGAGATGCGTCTTGCTCTCGATCCGCGTGACAGCGGCGACCGTATTTCAGATGCGGTAAGGGACGGACTGTTCACCTGCACTACCTGCCAGGCCTGCTGGAAGGTCTGCCCGAAAGATATCGAGATTCCGGGTAAGGCAATCGAGAAACTCCGGGCCCAGGCCAATAAGCGGGGCTTTACGCTGCCCCGGCACCTTGAGGTCGCGGAACTTATCAGGGAGACCGGCAGGAGTGTTCCCCGGACCTCAGACACATTCCTTGAGAATGTTGGAGAGGTCATCGAGCCGTACGGGCAGGTGAAGGCAACGGTCGGATTCTTTGTCGGGTGCATGTACAACCTCCGGCAGGCGCAGTCAGCGCTCGATGCGATGGAAGTGCTCCGGCGCAATGGGATACGCGTCATCATCCCCCGGGATCAGGTCTGCTGCAGCTCGCCCCTTATCCGGACCGGGCAGCTGGCCTATGTCGAAGAGCTCCAGAGGCGGAATATCGAGGCGTTCAGGTCGCGGGGTATCGATACCGTCCTGACCATGTGCGCCGGCTGCGGTACTACGTTAAAGAACGATTACAAGACCCCCTTCAAGGTTATCGACATAAACGAACTGCTTACGAAGTATGGCATCGAATCTCCGGCACGTCTCCCAATCAAAGCCACCTACCATGATCCCTGCCACCTGATGCGGGGACAGGGGATCCGCGATCAGCCGAGAGAACTGATCCGGCAGGTTGTGGACCTCGTAGAGATGCCATCCATATGCTGCGGTTCAGGAGGAGGTGTACGCTCCGGAAACCCTGAGGAGGCAGCAACACTCGGCAGGCGTCGGGGCGAAGAGATCAAAAAGACCGGGGCGGAGATCGTCATCACCTCATGTCCGTTCTGCGAGTTCCATATCGCCGGTCATACCGATAAACCGGTGAAGAATATCGCTACGGTGCTGCTCGAGGGGTATAAGGAGAAGGACCGGAAGATGGGGAAAGAAACGGAGAACTGAGCGACCGAACCCAATATTCCATTTTTCGATTATAAAATCGGTAAGAGTATTACAGATTCAATATATCACTAAATGATGCAATGCCGAAGATTGGGTAAAACGGTTTTACTTATTGTCATTTTTTTTCTGGTTATTTCCCAATCTGCCATAGCCTATAATGTTTCAAGAATCTCTGTCGAACCACCCGGGGCTTTGGTACCGGGTACACCGGTGGTTGTTTCCATAAAAATTGATTTGCCAACACAACCGTTATTTCCTCTATCTCATGAACTCCGGTACACAACGGAACTTGAAAAGCCGAAATGGGATCCTGATATTCTTGCCGGGGGTATTGAATACCCTGCTATTATCCAAGGAGGAAAGTTCAATTCTCTATCGGGGTTTGAACTTTCAAATCCAAGAGTATTCGGAGTCCAATTACAACTCGAAGGAACCGCGCCAAACGTTCTCCAAACATCAAATATCACACTTATCAGGATCGAGGAATTAGATGAAAACGGTAGAGCAATTGACAGATCTACGACAGAATCCAGAGTAACAATTCTATATTTAAAAGAAATTTCATGCTGCATAGAGCCGATGGATGAAACGCTTCAAAGGTTCAAATCTCATATCGATGAAAACACTGCAAGGGGTGTAAATACATCTGCTGCAGAACGAAAATTTACAGAAGCGCAAAACAGCATGGATGCGGCATCAAGTCTGCCTGAGCAAAAATACACTGAAGCACTGACATTATTAGGTGACGCACAGAATTCGATCACTGAAGGCGAACGCCTTCTCGACAAAGCATGGGCAGAGAACGAGATCACCGCTGCACAAATTCCCATAAACAATGCTGACGCTGTAATCGCATGGTACAAAACGAATGACCTGCGGCTCCCAGCGATTCTAGCTAAACGCGAACTGGCAGTAGCTTACATTACCGAGGCTAATGAGGCAATTGCTACCGGAAATTATTCACAAGCGCGTGAAAAAGCTCATGGCGCATACGAACTTGGAAACGAGTCATACAACATCGCTTTATCCGGACAACAACGTCAATACCTTGGGAGATTTTGTAACTTCAATCCAGAAATATTTGGATTCCTCATTATTGGCATAATTGTAATCTTACTTGCTTCAACAGGTGTGTACTTTTATTGTCGAAAACACAGGTAAGAAGCCGCAGTTTTTAAAAAAATGATCCGAGAATAATTCAGTTCTTACCCGCTATCATCAGATACTCAAACGCTTCAAGCGCGGCCTTTGCCCCATCCCCAGACGCGATAACGATCTGCTTGCTCTTCACCGACGTTACATCCCCAGCGGCATAAATGCCGGGGATGCTGGTGTGGCCATTGATATCAACGATGATCTCTTTCTTCTCATTGAGTTTTACCAGGTTCTCTACCATATCCGTGTTGGGCAGCCAGCCTATCTCAATAAATGCACCATCGAGGTTGATCTGTTGTTCCTTACCCTGCTCATCCTTGATCGTGATGCCCGAGAGAAACTTTTCCCCGTGCAGGGCTGACACATGCGAGCCCGTATATACCGTGATGTTCTTCCGCTCTTTGAGCTTCTCGACATAGAGTGCATCTGCCCGTATAGTGCTACGCACGATAAGGCTGACTGACTGGGCGATATCACTCATCTCGATAGCGGTCTGCAGCGCAGAATTCCCCCCGCCGACAATGGCCACCTGCTTTCCTTTGTAAAGCGGGCCGTCGCAGGTAGAGCAGATCGAGAGACCGCGCCCGAGATATTGTTCCTCATTTGCCACCCCCAGTTTTTTCGGCCGGTTGCCCTGGGTGAGGATTACCGACTTTGCCTTCAACGTGTTTCCCGAGATTGTGCTGAGATTAAAAAGACCGTCGTCCTGTGAAACCGAAGTCACTTTATCGAGTTCGAGCCGTATATTGAGCGTCCTTACCTGCTCTTCAAATTTTTTCATCAGCTCTTCCCCGGAGATCATCCGGTAACCCATGTAGTTCTCGATCGCCCACGATTCCAGCGCCTGTCCACCGATATTTTCGCTGATGATGATCGTGTTTAGCATTTTTCTGGCACAGTAGACCCCGGCCGTGAGTCCGGCCGGGCCAGCGCCGACAATCACGACATCGTAACTGTCACTGGTCGGAGGTTCTCCGAAAAGTTCATTGAGGCGCTCTGAGTCAAAACCGACAATCACCTCATCATCGATCAAAATTACCGGTACGCCGCGCTGGCCGGAGAGATCGATCATCTTCTTGGCAGCTTCATTATCCGCACCAACATCAATGCTCTCGTACGGGACACCGTGTTTATCAAGGAAGGCCTTGGCCATCCGGCAATATGGGCAGTTTTGGGTGGAGTAGACGGTGACTTTTGTCATCATTTCCAGAAACGCACTGCCGTCATATAAATATATGGACGGGGAGCTCTCTGCCTTATACCAGCCAATAGGAATATTCTTTTTTAATGAGCCCCCATAAAACATTGATCAGATACCATGAGCACCATCTGTAGCAGAAGGGGACTGCGTATACCGGCCCTTTTTTTCCTGTTCCTTCTGTTGCTGGGGGGTGTTGCATCTGGACAGCTGGACACAACAACAGAACCTTCGTTGTACCTTAATTTTAACGAGGGCAGTGGTGTTTATGTTCTCGATGGTTCCGGGCATGGGAATAGCGGGACGCTTCACAGTACATTGCGTATCGAGAACGGGGGGTGTGGGGGAGCTCTCTTGTTTAACGGGATCAACAGTTACGTTGTTATTCCGTATTCTTCCCACAATCATCCTGAAAAGGCAATCACCGTCTCCACATGGTTCTATACCGACTCTTTCCGCCCGCAGACATTTATCTCATCTTACAATGAAGGGGGTTACCAGCTGGGCATTGGCGACGGCGGGGACTTGTGGTGGACAGTAAATATCGAAGGATATGGGGATACAGAAATCCCTGTGCAGCACGAAAGCATATCATTGAACCAGTGGCACCATGTCACAGGAACCTATGATGGGCAGAGCCTGAAGATATATCTTGATGGTGTGCTGAGAAACCAACAGAACGCATCGGGGTTGATCCATTACGAGTACCCTAATTACGTGATACTCGGTGCAAATGCCGGGACCGGGGATCGGCCGAATGCGGGATGCTCGGATTACCTCCAGGGGGGGCTTGATGAGGTGAGAATATATCCGCGGGCACTGACGTATGGCCAGGTCATGGACGATCGGTTCCGCTGCTCGCAGGAACTGGTGGCACCCCCAATCACGGGCAAAGCACAAGAACCGGCAGCGATCTGTTATCCGGCATCAGGCACTCTGCAGATGAAAGAGGGAGAATCGATCGTTCGGATCCTTTCCTTTTCAAATAAAACTGACAATGGGATCTGGAGTGTGGGTCTGCCGGCAGATTCAAAACTCATCGTGGGCGCCCGGGATCTCTATGCAAAAGCAGATCCGGATGCGTGGTATCTCGAGATTAGCGATGAAAACGGCAGGATTACCCGTACGATCGCTTTTCCCAACACCAACAATGCCCCCGCAGAGGGATTAGTTCCTTCAGGAAATGCCACGGTTACTATTCGTTATTTCGATGGAAAAGAGCGATTTCCTACCCGTGTTGCCGTCAGGTTCGATAGCATCGCACTTCCACCCAAACCCCCGGTATTTATTCCGCAGAACGTGTTTGTCAACCCGATCATTATCATCTACTCCGCATCATGGGCAACCCTGATTGCACTTATTCTTGTTGTTGTGTGGCTTCACCGGCGCAAAAAAGAGGGGAGAAAAGAGAAAGAAAATGAAATTGGGAAAAACGAGTGAATAATTATAGAGTGATTTCCCGGAACTGTTTTCCAAAAACACCGCAGATCGGACACTTGTCGGGGGCTTTACCTGTCTCAATATTTCCACAGACCGGGCAGAGGAAAATTTTTTCTCGTCCAAGATCATTTCCCGCTTTTACTGCATCGAGTGCTTTCTTGTATAGGGTTGCATGCACCTGCTCGGCTTTCATCGCATGGGTGAACGCAAGCACTGCATCGGATCTTCCCTCTGCCTCAGCCACTTTGATAAACCCAGGATACATGGTGGTAAACTCATGCGTCTCGCCGGCAATGCTGGCTTCAAGGTTCTTTGCTGTGGGTTCAATTGCAGCAAGCACTTTTAAAAGCTTTTTTGCATGAATGGCCTCTGCTTCCGAAGCGGCTTTGTATAGCGTTGCAATGTTTTTAAAACCCTCATCTGCGGCCTTTTCTGAAAAAGCCTGGTATTTGCGGTTTGCCTGGGACTCTCCGGCAAACGCCTCTTTTGCATTCTCAATAGTTGACATAAGGATACGGTATGGTGGGAATTTGACTTAAAGATTCTTCATGGGGCAGAAAATGCGTTTTTTCCCACTGCAAAAAGAAAGGTTTTTACTGTGCGAAAAAGTACCCCTGACACACCACAGGATTACGGGCCTCTGCCATCTCCTGGATACCGGGTTTTTACTATGAGGAAGATGAAAGATGTTCCTGAACGGGACAGGCCACGTGAGAAGATTGCCAAGAAAGGGGTAGCATCACTCTCAGAGCAGGAACTGATCGAATCAATCCTTGGCAGGGGCACACAGGGTAAGGATGTCCGTGAGATTGCTAAGGAGATCTGCGGGCTCTTAAAGGACCATCGGGGCTCAATCCAATATAATGATCTTCTCAAGGTTATAGGAATCGGCCCTTCCAAGGCTTCGCAGCTCATGGCATGCTTTGAGCTGGGAAAGCGCTACTGTGCACCCTCTGATAGCTGTATCAAAGTGACGAAACCGCAGGACATCCTCCCGCTACCGCTTATTACGGAAATACGGGACAAACGGCAGGAGCATTTTATCTGCATTACCCTCAATGGCGCCGGAGAGGTGCTTTCCGGCAGGATCATAACAGTAGGGTTGCTCAACCACAGCCTTGTCCATCCCCGTGAAGTCTATGCGGATGCGATAACTGACCGGGCTGCATCGGTGATCTGCGTTCACAATCATCCATCAGGTTCCCTTGAACCCAGTCCGCAGGATATCGCAATTACCACACAGCTCAGGGAGGCTGGACTGCTGCTGGGCATCCAGCTGATCGACCATATCATTGTGACAAAGACCGGTTATCGGAGCATGAAAGAACGGGGACTGCTCTAGTGGAATAGGGAAGTCATTACGGGACATTCCAGCAACAACGGATTTTTATGGTGTGATTTGGGTTTTTAGTGGGTGGAGATTACGCCGAAAGCAATTTTCCGAGAGCAAACCCCTTCTGATAGGCAGCATCCAGCAGGTCAGGGTGTTCTTTCACATCGCGGATCGTATCCATGTCGCTGATTAAAAGCTCATCCGCGTACTGGCAGTCGATGATGTCAAAGAATGCCTGAACGGTCAGTTTGGCACCGATAAAAACCTCCGGGATCTTCATGCCCGATATACAGATGAAGAGCCCCTGGCGCCCTGCTCTTTTTTCCTTTGCAATGAATGACTTTTTCCGCATGTACTTGGCCATGAAAAAAACCTGGAACCGGTCCATCAGCGATTTTAATTTTCCGGGAATTCCCATGGTCATAACCGGTGTGGCAATAATGAGGCTGTCCATATCCCTGAACTTCGGGTACAGCTGCTGCATGTCATCGTCTATGATACAGGTCTCATGGTCTTTGCAGAACATCATCTCCATGCATGCCTGGAAATCGAGACTGGCTACTTCAATTTTTTCAACCGTGCAGCCGGCAGCCTCAGCGCCCTTGAGCGCACGGTCAAGCAGTTGTGCGGTGTTGCCGTCAGACAGGGGACTCCCCAGAAGGCCGATGACCTTTTTTCCCATACAACAGTAGACGTGAAAAATCAGCATATACCTTTGCATAGGATCCTGCACTTCTGAAAATCCGTAGAGAGATGGGGTAAAGCAACTGGCACGAACACAACCCATATATATCTTTGGCGTAGATGAGAGGTTTGGTGAATCGTTTGACCGAAAATAAGACGTACAACGCAGGACAGAAAGTCGGACCCGGCAAATATGTATGCATCGACTGTGGCAAGGAACTCACACTCGACAAGAGCGAACAGGACCTCAGGAAATGTCCCGCCTGCGCCTGCGAAGAGTACCAGTGCTTCCCGATGACCCATATCCGTCCTGACGTAAAGACACCGGCAGATGCAAAGAATCCGCCAAAACGCGGTAAGAGCAACATCTGATTTCACATTTTTCTTCTCGGGCACAGTACGGCATGCATGAATTCTGGGAGCCCCGGCAAAAAAACAGGTATTCGGGAATCCCGCTCCCTGGCTTATCTGAAGAAATCATGAGGAATTCTCCATGGTGAACGTCTCAAAAGAGGGGCAGATCTTTAAGTGTGAGATCTGCGGCAATGTTGTTGAGGTCAAAGAGGCCGGCGGTGGCGAACTGGTCTGCTGCGGCGAACCCATGCAGCTGGAGGAGTGATTTATTATGGCAGCGAAAAAGGCGACCGTAAAAAAAGTGCCGGCAAAAAAGCCGGTAGCTAAGAAAGGATCGGAAAAAGAACTCAAAACCCTTGAGAAGAAGATCGGAAAAGTGCCGAAATTTTTCAGGGAGCTGACCACCAAGGAACCCGAGATGTTCAACCTCGTTATGAGATTCGAGCAGTACATCTGGGATGATGGAAAGATCTCGGGTAAGACCAAAAAACTGATCGCAATTGCGATTGCAGCTGCCATGCGGGACCAGCATGCTGTCCGGGCTCAGCTGGCAGGAGCAAAGAATCTTGGGGTTACTAAAGGAGAAGTAGAAGAGGCGCTCCGTGTGACATTCCTGCTTTCCGGTATGCCCGCATATGTCTACGGCAAAGCCCAGCTTGATGAGGTAATGCCGTAATCCACTTCTGCGGTGAAACATCATGGAAGAAGATACCTGTATCGCGTTTCCCGTTCTCGGTGAACCGGCGCCGGATTTCGAGGCAGAGACCACCCAGGGGCCTGTCAAGCTCTCATCCCTGAAAGGGAAATGGGTGGTTCTCTTTTCACATCCGGCGGACTTCACTCCGGTGTGCACCACGGAATTTTTGGCTTTTACGCAGATTTATGACGAGTTGCAGTCACTGAATGTCCAGCTGATCGGCCTGTCCGTTGACAGCATATCAGCACATCTAGCATGGGTGCATGCGATCAAGGAGAAGATGGGAGTAACCATCCCGTTCCCAATCATTGCTGACCTCACCATGAAGGTTGCAAAAAAGTACGGCATGATCCACCCGGGACAGTCATCGACTGCTGCGGTCCGTTGCGTCTTTTTCATCGATGACAAGGGAATCATGCGGGCGATGATCTACTACCCGCTCCAGAACGGGCGGTTCATGCCCGAGATCATACGACTGATCAAGGCACTCCAGACCACGGACAAGTTTAAAGTCTCCACACCTGCGAACTGGCAGCCGGGCGACAAAGTGGTTGTGCCTCCGCCAAAGACAACGGCAGAGATGGACAAGCGTATGAGCGAAGGATACGAGTGCAAAGACTGGTATCTTTGCTTCAAGAAAGTGTGAGCGGGCCGGGACTCGTTACAGAAAGATAACCTTTTTCCTGATTTTCTCCCACGATACAAAAGGATTCCTGCTCGTATATGACCTACCCTAGGGGGGATCCCTGCTTTTAATATTTTTTTTACCCCATCCAAGTGACTGGAGAGGGGGGCATAACTCCGGGATGTTTTTGGCAGAACGATCCAGCCCGGAAACAATGCGAACAGATAACCAACCTGTGCTCCCTTACACACATCTCGGTAATCTTTTGTTCATGTTCCCTATCCAATCCTTTTTTATGACGCATGACAAAGATCACGGTTATGCCGATCAAAGTCCTCGCCTTTGCCGGAAGTCCACGGAGACATGGTAATTCCGAGACACTGCTGGACTGGGTGCTGGGCGGGATGATCGCTGACCCGGATGTTGTCATCGAGAAAGTCGCCCTGACCGATGCCAACATCAATCCCTGCCGGGGGTGCAATGCCTGCGAGAAACTCAATGCCTGCGTGCAGCGCGATGGCATGGATATGTATCATGACAAGATCATCGCTGCTGACATCATCCTGCTCTCCTCTCCGATCTACTGCATGGGTATTGCCTCGCAGCCAAAAGCCCTGATCGACCGGGCGCAGGTTTTCCGTTCAAGAAAATATGTACTTAAGCTCCCCATTGTTCCCCCGGAACGCAAGGGTAAGAGGCTTGGGGGATTTCTCGCTTCTGCCGGGCAAAACTGGGACTATGTCTTTGACGCTGCAATCCCGTCAGTGAAATGTTTCTTCCATGTCATTGACATCAAGGATGCTGACATCTCCTACCTGATGATCAATGGAGTCGATGAAAAAGGGGCGATCGAGAAACACCCTGCCGCCCGGACTGATGCCGAGAAACTCGGGAAGACCATGCTTGCCGAGATCAAAAAACGGCTTGCGGCGTGAAGTTATGACCGTCAGCGTCCTCGGCATATCCGGAAGTCCGCACCGACGTGGAAATACGGAAACGCTGCTCGATAGTTTTCTCGATGGGGCACGTGCTGCCGGTGCCTTGGTTGAGAAAGTGGTGCTCAAGGATCTGGATTACGCCCCATGCCGGGGCTGTAATGCATGTCATAAAACCGGCGACTGCGTTGTGAAAGATGATGCAATCCTTCTCTTTGAAAAAATACTGGCATCGGACTGTATCGCCGTGGCATCTCCCATTTATACGATGGGAATCACTGCCGAACTCAAAGGGCTGATTGACCGGGGACAGTATCTCTGGGCCCGGAAATTCATCTTAAAAACACTCTATTTCCCCGATGAACATATAAAACGGCATAAAGGTCTCTTCATCTCCACGGCCGGGCAGAACTGGGACCATGTCTTTGACGGGGCATTTCCTGCGATAACAGCCATATTCAACGGTACCGGGTTCGAATACTACGATAATATCATCGCCAATAATATGGATGAATTCAAGGGGATCAAGAACCACCCGACTGCACTTAAGGAAGCGTTTGAGAAAGGGCAGAAAGTAGTTGGGGTTATTGAAAAATTAAAAACGGAATGAGTAAGCGTTCCATCTATATTTTAAAAAAAATTGCGGATCAGAGAAGATAGAATGATCCTATGAGTGTCCCGAACGAGGCAATTATTAACAGGGCAAAGATCGGGATATTCCATGCCATGACTTTCCGTCCGTCAAGAACGCTGATGGGAAGCATATTGAACGCTGCTATCATCGCGTTGATCTGGATGCCGAAGATACCGATATAGGTAAGCAGGCCACCGATCGCATGGCCTCCGAAGAGTGCTAGTGCGGCAAAGGGGATGCAGAGCAGGAGGTTAACAACCGGTCCGGATGCTGAAATAATACCGTTCTCCCGCTTGGTTAAACCCTGCCCGCTCCCTGAATTGCTGTAAATGACCGTTGCGCCCGGGGCAGCAAAGACAAAACCGACTAGGGCTGCAAGGAGCACCGCGAACAGCAGCATGGTATTGTCTTTCCGGAATTCCGCCCAGTACCCGAATTTTATTGCGGTAAACTTGTGGGCCATCTCATGAAAGATAAAACCGATACCGGCTGTCAGGAGGGCGATGCCTAAAAAAACCAGTGCAGCAACAGGATCTATTGACCTGACAGGGCCAGTTATACCATAGGGTGCGATCTTGATAATCGCAAACGAGAGGGATATCGCTATCCACGCAATAAAAAGATCAAACTCTTCCCTGCGGGAAATACGTTCGAGCATGAAATCACCGGATCAGATAGGGTGCTCTTCCGATATCTGCTTTGGTGTTAATGCGAGGATAAACACGTTTATGTAAAGAATCAGAAATGTATATCATATGTCCCTGGAGACCGTACGGGCAGAGATCACCAAGACTGACAAAGAGATTATCCGGCTCATTGCACACCGACAGGATCTTGCAATAAAGATTGCCAGAATCAAGATCCATGCGGGAATTCCTGTTCACGATGAGCACCGGGCTTCCGAAGTCCTGAACACGGTTTTTGATCAGGCGGTTGAAGCTAAAATCGATCCTGTCGCCGTCCAGAAAATATTCGAGCAGCTCATTGCGATGAGCGAGGAGCGCCAGCACGAATGTTCCGGGGACGGGAATCTTCCCTGATTCTGCTTTTTTAAAAACAGTTAAAAAAATTCCGGGAGATTTACCCCATCCACCCGAGAAGGATGACAGCCCCAAGCGCAACCAGTATCACACCGATAATCATCCTGATCGTCCTCTTGTACTTCGCTCTCATGCTGTCAGCCCGTTCAGGGGATATGCCATACGCAACGAGAAGGGTAATCAGGATAAGGGGGAGGACATAGACAAGGTTGTACAGTACAAGCCATGGTAACCCGGCCATCACCGTCATCTCCCTTCCCATGAGACCGAGGATGCTGATATAGATGCCCCCGGTACAGGAAAAGCCGAGGATGCCGGCAAGGATCCCCAGGATAAATGCTGCAGGAAGCGACGCGATGCGGATATAGTTCCCGAGCATGCCTTTTTGCGATTCCGGTATGGACAGGATAAAGGTCTCCTTGTTCCGGAGCACATCGGCGATCGTTATAATCCCCAGAAGAAGAGCAACGGCCCCCCCGATAATGGCAAACACCCGTGAGAACCCGGAGAAGGAGATCACCGAGAAAAGCCCGATTCCCACCAGAAGATGAAACAGGAACATCGCGGTGATGTAGGCACCACCGACAAGCAGGATGCGCCTCCTGCTCCCGGCAGCAGCCATCGGGATCAACAGGAAGACCAGGACGGACAAGCCGCAGGGATTGGCACTGTCAACGATAGCTGCAAAGACAACCAGCGGCAGACTGAGCGGGGATTCCTGCGTGCAGCTGGGATCCTCTTCCGGTATTACGGGTTGGGCAGTAATGTTACAGGACGCGAGCCGCTGTTTCTCGATAAGGATCTCAGATTCAAACCGGTTTGTGATCTCGACATCACCGGACAATGAGGTGTTTCCAATAAAGATTGCGGGGACTCCGGGACGGGCAATACCGTACTTGCCGCTCATTTCCGTGAACTTCTGAAGGTTTTCAAAATGGTTATAGATCTCAAGCCGGGTGAGGTTGAGTTCAGGATATTTTGTCTGAAGAGCCGCGAGAAGGGGTTTAACCTTTTCACAGTGGCTGCAACCGTCACCGTAAAAATAGAATGCGGTTACAGGATCAGATGTATGGACTGTTGAGGGAGGGGGGGTTGCTGTCTTAAGGGGATTGAAAGAAGGGGCAGCAAGAAAAAACCCGGCGCTGACGATGATGGCTGCCAGCACGATCAGGAAAAACTTTTGTGTTTTTTCCATAACAAGAGTCTCATAACCTATTGTTCAGGACGATAAAAGAATATGCGGTTCTGCTATTTTTAAGAAAATGATCCTTTTATCTTATCAGCAGGGTGGGTTGAATTCTGGCATCTGAATGGTTGATGGGGGATCGCTTGGATTCCTGCCCGTCAATTACCGGTTTTTTTTAATTCAGCGATAATGGCAGCTTCCAGTTTTGCGGGTATATCCCGTTCGCCGATGAGAACAATGTTGCCGATAATCACTTCAGGAACACCGGCATTTTTCACACCAAGGTTCTTGTTCAATGACTGGGAAAGAGCCCAGTTGGTCTGGTTATGCCAGGTTTCGAGGATCTGGAAATCCACTTCCGGGTATTTTTTCTTCAGTGACTCGATAAACGGCATCACGTTATGGCAGTGCGGGCATTCTTCACCATAGAGAAAATACACTGTCACTTTATCCTGCACGGGACTTCCAAAACCCGGTATAGGAGTATTTCCGGCATTCTGGGACAGGATAAAAAATGCTGCACATACAAGAGCCACAACGATGAAGAACCCGACGGCGATTTTTATTGTTTTATCCATCCTTAAAAACCCTGATATTGAATGGTAGATTGCCAATTAATAAAATACCTCTACGAAAATCTCATAAAAATCATTTTAATGAGATCATTGTCCCCACACCGTCTCTGGTGAAGAGTTCGAGGATGAGATTGTGCTCGATATTACCATTGATGATGTGGGCATATTTCACGCCATTTTCTACTGCCTTGATCACCGAGCCCACTTTTGGGATCATGCCTTCACCAATCGCCCCGGACTTCTGCATGGCAGTTGCTTCATTGATGGTCAGTTTCCGGTATACCATTGTCCGTTTTGCATCCATGACACCGTCAACATCCGTCATATTCACGAGTTTGTAGGCCTTGAGGGCAATGGCAATATCGCCCGCTGCCGTGTCAGCGTTGATATTCAGGCTCGCACCCAACCGGTCAATCGCTATCGGGGCTACAACCGGGATGTAGCTGGTATCGAGCAGTGTATTCAGGAGTGCCGGGTCAATCCATTCGATCTCGCCAACATGCCCGAGATCCACTTCTTTCTGGACACCTTCAACTTCGATCTTCTGGAGATCCATCTTCCTTGCGATAATCTGGTTGCCGTCGCTACCAGAGAGCCCGACACCCCGGGCACCGCATTTCGCAATCAGCGAGACGATCCCTTTGTTGATCTTGCCTACGAGCACCATCTGGGCAATCTCAAGGGTTTCCGGGTCGGTCACCCGGAGACCCCCGACAAAGACGGATTCCTTTCCCATCGCCTTCATCTTCTCGGATATCTCCGGGCCACCGCCATGTACGAGGACCACGCGGATCCCCACGTAGTGCAGGAGCACGGCATCGCGGATTGCGTTCTCCAGCACTACCGGGTCCACCATTGCGTGGCCGCCGAGCTTGATCACGATGGTCTTGCCGTGGAACTGCTGGATGTACGGCAGGGCTTCCATGAGCACGTCTTCGCGTTTCATCATGTGGTGTACCTCCCATTGATCTCGACATACTTCTCTGTCAGGTCACAACCCCAGGCAGTCGCTTCTGCCTTTCCTGCGGCAAGATCGAGGATAAAGATCACCTTTTTTCCGTGCATGGCCATCTTCGCATTCTTGAGATCGGCGATGATTTCACCGGATTTAACGAGAGGGTACTTCACATTGCCATCGCTGATCCAGAGTGAGACGGCGTTGGGATCGAACTTCACACCCGCCCGGCCTGCTGCCGCAACCACACGGCCCCAGTTGGGATCCTCGCCGTATACCGCAGTCTTGACAAGCGGGGATTCGATCACGGTGCGGGCAACCTTTGCTGCATCATCCTCTTTCGGTGCACCCGTGACGGTCACTTCAAGCAGCTTCGACGCCCCTTCGCCATCAGCGGCAATCTGCATAGCAAGGGAGCGGCAGCACTCCTCGAGTGCAGCGGAGAACTCCTTTGCATGCACTTTGCCGGCAGCTCCTGTTGCCGTGCAGAGCGCAATGTCGTTGGTGCTCATGTCACCATCGACAACTACGCGGTTGAATGTCCTCTTTGTTGCCATTTTCAGGGCTTCGGAAAGCGGTTTTGCGCCGATCTCGGCATCGGTGTAAATGAATGCGAGCATCGTACCCATGTTGGGGGCGATCATGCCGCTTCCTTTCGTTATACCGCCGATACAGAACGACTCTTTCTCCACCAGTGCATGCTTGGGGTAGAGATCGGTTGTCATGATTGCCTGTGCAGCAAGGGTTTCTGCCTCGAATGTGCGATCAAGTTTCGGGGCAATCAATTTGCACTGGCGCTCAATGAGCGGGAGATCGAGATAGCGCCCGATGACCCCTGTGCTGGCAATCCCGATCTGTTTCGCGTCGACCCCGAGTGCAGTGCCAGCAAACTCGGTCATTGCAACTGCATCCTCATACCCGCGCTTCCCGGTATAAGCATTGGCACAGCCACTGTTTGCGATAACCGCTTCCATTGTGCCTTTCTTTATCTGCTTGCGCATGAGTTCTATCGGTGCTGCTTTGACAAGGTTTTCGGTAAAAACCCCGGCGGCAGTGCCACTTGCACGGATAAGGGCCAGACCGAACTTTCCTTCTTTCATGCCATACGCAGTGACTCCCTTGACTGCACAGATACTCCGTAATGTCATTTAGGCACCCGTACCATTTGATTCCGGATAGGATGCACCGACTGCATTAATAATATCTGCCCGGGTAAGAATACCGGTCAGTTTTTTCCCCTGCATCACCGGCAGGCGGGTAACACCTTCCCTGAGCATTAAGGATGCTGCAGCTTCAACATCCATATCCTCAGTAGCGGTGATCACATGGTGAGTCATCACCTTCTTTGCCGGCATATCCCCGATATTGCGCAGGGCATGTTTGGTCTTTTCCCAGTTCACATACTCGCGTATAGGAATCTCGATGATCTCAAAAGGCGACGGCAGCCAGAGATCATCAGAGATCCGTTCGGATTCAAGGAGCGAGATGAGATCCGACTCGGTAAGCATACCGACAAGTTCCCCGCCTTCCATCACCGGCAGGCCACCGATATGATGCTTCCGGAACAGACCAACCGCATCACGGAGGGGGGTTTCGGCAGTGCATACCACCGGGTTTTTCGTCATTGCGTCTTTTACCAGCATTTTAGTCACCTAGGGGAGCATCCCTGCGCTGACGAGCCCGTCCTGTTCGGAAAGCCCGCACATCAGGTTCATGTTCTGGATCGCCTGCCCGCTTGCGCCTTTTACCAGATTATCGATTGCAGAGACTGCAACGACACGCATTCCTTCGCTCTCCACCATCAGGTCGCAGAAGTTGCTGCCCCGGACTGCAGCAAGCGAGGGTTTCTGGTACCGGACAAAATATTCATCTTTATAGAAATCCTGGTAGAGTTTCTCTACTTCTTTCTGTCCAAGGGGTTCTTTGAGCAGGATATGGGCGGTGGTAAGGATACCGCGGTTCACCGGTACAAGATGGGGAGTAAAGTAGACGTTTGCTTTTGAACCCAGACCGGAGAGTTCCTGTTTCATCTCGGCAAGATGGCGGTGGCTCGTCCATTTGTAGGGTCCGACATTGTCCCCGACGTTCGGATAGTGGGTGGTGGCAGACGGATTGTCGCCCGCACCGCTCACGCCGGTCTTGGAGTCAAAGATGACCGTATGGGCATATTTTGCAAGGGGGGCTGCTGCAAGGGTCGCTCCCGTGGGGAAACAGCCGGGATTTGCGACAAACTTTGCATTGATGCACTCCTTGCGGTGAAGCTCCGGAATACCGTAGGGGGCAGGGAAATAATCGGAATGTGCAACGCCATACACCTTCTCGTAGATGTCTTTTGGCAGCCGGTAATCTGCGCTGAGATCGACGACTTTGATTCCCCGTTCCAGCAGTTTGCCGGTATGGGTCATCGCCGCCGTATGGGGAACTGCAAGAAATGCCACATCGGCATCGATGGAATCCATGTCGGGATTTTCGAATTTGAGGCTGGTAAACCCTTTCAGGTGAGGATGGACCTGATCAAGGGGGGTTCCTGCCAGTTTGCGTGACGTGACACACGTGACTTTTGCCGTTGAGTGCTGAACGAGCAGGCGAACCAGTTCACCACCGGCATAGCCGGAGGCCCCGATAATCGCAATTTTCATAACAAGAGTATCCGATTGTCAAAATTTAATGCTTTTTAAAGCGGGGAGCGGGCTAAACGGGAAATTTGACCGAATTAAAAAAAAGGAATTACACCTTATCCAGTTTGCGGGAATACACACTATACAGCCGCTGACCGAGCAGTTCTATCCGCTGGCGGTCTTCAAGTCCTTCGAGCAGATCTGCGGGAAGTGCTCCGATCCCTTTTGCTGCACCGAGATATGCGCCACAGATACACGCGATGGTATCGGTATTTCCCCCGGTGTTGGCCGCAACCGTGAGCAGATCCGGCGGGTGAGAATACCTGCTGATCAAGAAAAACGCTATTGGCAATGTCTGGAATACCGATACATCATTACCGATTTTGAGTAGAGCTGTCTCGGTTTCCATTCCCTCTTTCTCTAATACAAGTGCATTCCTGATCTTTCCCCCAAGCAATTCGTCTTCCGCCTGTGCCTTATGCAGAGCTTTTCCAACAGGATCGGGGCTGTCGTGGAGAGCATGATAGATGAGGGTGACAAAGGTTGAGACTGCTGCATGGGTTGCCGGGTGGGAATGAGTGACATTACACGCCCGGACTGATCGTTCACATCCTTCATTCATATCAGGAAATGCCAAGGCGAACGGGATCGCAATCGGGAGGCAGCCGGAGGTGGTGGATTTCACCCCTTTCTGGGGAACATTCTCTTTTACCGATTGTTCACACACCGTGGAAACAGACCCGTCGGGAAAGCGGAGGTTTCCTCTCGCATAGAGTTCACGCAGAGCGGTCACATACCGCTCCTCATTGAATTTTCCGTCAGCAAGAAGGGTTGCAACCAGGATCATCATCTGGGTATCATCAGTATATTGTCCAGGATTCAGGCCTTCGTTGGGATGGCCTTTGTAGGGGCGGCGGTACCCATACTTCATCTTGTTCAGGTTAGGAGCACCGCTCTCGTTGGGCATACCCAGCGCATCGCCAATCGCTGCACCCAGCAGGCACCCCTTGAATTTGTCGAGCATCGATCCTATATTGAAAAACCCGGACAGATAACCCTTTTTATATCCAACCCACGGACTGCGGATTCCCCTGCGCGCTGAACCAGAACCATAAAAACAATATCTTCGTTTTCTCTTTTTCACACCGGAAACCAATCTCCGTGGGCAGATTTGTCGAACGGGTCTTCGACAAATTATATATAGGATGTTTTGCATGATTAATAATGTTAAATTGGTGGGCACATGACAGAGGATTTTAATGTCAAACTCGTCGAGGATGTGAAATCATACACACCCGACCCACAGTACAGAAAAAATGCATGGATGGGAGACTACGAGAAAGTATACAAAGACTTTCTTGCCGACCCGGATGGATTCTGGGAAAATATGGCAAAGGAGCTTGACTGGATCAAACCATGGGATGCCGTCAAAGAATGGAATTACCCCTATGTCAAGTGGTTTACCAATGCCAAGCTGAACATCACGGCAAACTGCCTTGATCGCCACGTGAATGATAACCGCCGCAACAAGGTGGCCCTTATCTGGCGGGGCGAAGAGGGCCGGGAACGTATCTTTACCTACCAGAAGCTCCTCTCACAGGTCTCACGCTTTGCAAATGCGTTGAAGAAGATTGGCGTGAAGAAGGGGGACTGTGTCTGTATTTACATGCCGCTGGTCCCCGAGCAGCTCATCGCCATGCTTGCCTGCGCCCGCATCGGCGCGATCCACAATGTCGTATTCGGAGGATTTGGCGCCGGTGCCCTGAACATGCGGATCCAGGATGCCGAAGCAAAAGTGGTCATCACCGCAGATATCTCGATCCGCCGCGGCAAGGCAATCCAGCTCAAGGCAATCGTCGACGAAGCGATCATGAATGCTCCCACCGTGGAACATGTTATCGTTCTGCGGAGGCGGGATCCTCCGGTGGATCTCCACGAGCGCGAGCTGGATTTCAACGAGATGATGGAGGGGGTGTCCGATGTTTGTCCGCCGGAAGTCATGGATGCCGAAGATCCGTTCTTCATCCTCTATACCAGCGGATCTACCGGAAAACCGAAGGGTATCATGCATACCTGCGGCGGGTACATGGTAGGCACCTATTACACCAGTAAATATGTCTTCGATCTGAAGGACAATGATATTTTCTGGTGTACTGCAGATCCCGGTTGGATCACGGGTCACAGTTACATAGTGTACGGCCCTCTTGCCGTCGGTGCAACCGTCTTTATTTCCGAACTGACCCCCGATTACCCGGATGCGGGCAGCTTCTGGAATCTTATAGAGGAGCAGAAGATCACGATCTTCTATACTGCCCCGACAGCAATCCGGATGTTCATGAAGATGGGAGAGGTCTGGCCTAATAAGTACAATTTGAACTCCCTTCGAATCATAGGCTCTGTCGGAGAACCGCTGAATCCTGAAGCATTCGAGTGGTATTACCATGTCATTGGTAAGGACAAGATCCCGATCCTTGACACCTGGTGGCAAACCGAGACCGGCATGCATATGATTACAACGATGATCGGGGAGCCCATGCGCCCCGGCTTTGCCGGAAAACCTATCCCGGGTATCGAGGCAGATGTCGTGGACAAGGACGGTAATTCTGTCAAGCCCGGTACCGGCGGGCTTCTCGTGGTTAAATCACCCTGGCCAGCCATGCTGCGGACGGTATACAAGGATGATGAGCGGTACCGGAAATACTGGGAAACGATAAAAGGTGTCTATGCAGTAGGTGACCTTGCGGTCAAGGGCAAGGACGGGTATATCATGATCCTCGGGCGGGCGGATGATATCATCATCGTGGCCGGTCACAACATCGGCACCGCAGAAGTTGAGAGCGCACTGGTTTCCCACCACGCTGTTGCCGAAGCGGCAGTCATTGGAAAGCCGGATGTGGTGAAAGGGAACACAATCAAGGCGTTCGTCATCCTCCGCGTGGGGAACCAGCCGAGTGATAATCTCAAGCAGGATCTCCTCCATCACGTACGGACGACCATCGGACCTATCGCAATGCCTCACGAGATCGATTTCGTGGACAAACTGCCCAAGACCCGGAGTGGCAAGATCATGCGCCGCGTCTTAAAAGCAAAAGAGATGGGTATAGACCCCGGCGATATCTCAACGCTGGAGGAATAATCTAACCTTTTTGTGAGGGAAAATGAGCGAGACAGTACAGGAAAAACTATTCGGCATGGAACCCGAAAAAGGGCGATGGGTGCTTGTTATCCTCGGTATGGTCATCAACCTGTGTTTAGGCTCGATCTATTCGTGGAGTGTCTTTGTCAAGCCGCTTACCGATTATTTTACCGGCACACTTGGCCAGCAGGTAACAGCCAATGATATCCTTTTGCCGTTTTCGGTTTTTCTGGCATTCTTTGCCATCGCCATGCCGCTCACCGGGAAATATATAGAACAGTACGGGCCACGGAACGTGACGATCGTTGGCGGGATTTTGACCGGCCTCGGCTGGCTGCTGGCATCGTTTGCAAACTCAGTCCCGATGCTCTATGTGATGTATGGTATCATCGGGGGTGTCGGTGTCGGTATTGCCTATGGGGTACCGGTCGCAGTATCCGCCCGCTGGTTCCCGGATCGCCGCGGACTCGCGGTAGGTCTTACGGTCCTTGGGTTCGGGTTCTCTGCACTCATCACGGCCAACCTTGCAGGATATTTCATCGGTTCCTATGGAGTAATGAACACATTTCGGATCTTCGGGGTTGTGATGATCATCTTAACGATATTGTTAGCCATGCCCCTGAAATTCCCGAAAACCGGGTGGAAACCTGCGGGGTGGACACCCCCTGCACCCGTAGCGGGTCAGCATGTCACCTGTGAGTTCCGGCGCGAACAAATGCTCAAGACATCGTCATTCTATGCGCTCTGGGCCTGCTACTTCATCGGCTGCCTGGCCGGGCTGATGGCCATCTCGATTGCAAAACCGGTGGGTACCGATGTGGGTATCGAGACCGGGCTTGCCACGATGCTGGTCGGGTTCTTTGCGGTCTTCAATGGCGGCGGACGCCCCGTCTTTGGTTCGCTGACGGATAAGTTCACACCAAGGAATGCGGCGATGGTCTCGTTTGTCCTCATTGCACTGGCATCCCTGCTGATGTGGCAGGTCCAGTCCGTGCTGGTGTACATCATTGCCTTTGCCGTGCTCTGGGGGTGTCTCGGGGGCTGGCTGGCAATCGCGCCAACAGCTGCCGGCAGCTTTTTCGGTACTAGCGATTACCCCCGGTGTTATGGAGTAATCTTCCTTGCGTATGGAGCTGGTGCAATAGCCGGACCACAACTCGCCGGGTTCATCAAAACAGCAACGGGATCATATCTAGGGGTGTTTCCCTATGTGCTTGTCTTGGCAATCATCGGTCTTGTCATCGCATTTACGATGCTGAAACCGCCGCAGGCACCCCAGAAAAGCTAATCTTTTTTTCCGCGCTCTGGCTGGTATATGCGTTTTTTCTGGGCCATGCGATACCCGGAAACCACAAGCACCGTGTCACCAAATTCGGCATCAAGCGATGAATCCCCCGAGTCAACGTAGAGGACCGGGGTTTCTCTTAGTTTGTGCGGCGTTGCAACTACGATAAGATTTCCGATCCCCACCGTTCTCACAATGCGGGTGCTGATCTGCTGGTTGCCCCGCCCGAGGATGAAGCCCTGTGCACCTATCGGGCTGAGGAGAATTTTTGCCTCCTGCCCATGCTCAAGCAACGCCCAGAGTGCCTTTTCGGTCAGATCCATTGCAACCATCTTCCCGTTTTTCACGGCATCAACGCCCAGCAGGGTCTTATTCACCCCAATCTCCCGGGCAATGGATTCGGTGGTTGTTCCTGCACCAAGGATATAGAGCACGTCAGGGATCATGATCTCGCGGATGAAACGGGCAATCTCCTTCTTTGCACGCTCCTCATCCCCTTCTTCAAATACCTGCTTGGAGAACTGGACCTTTCCCGCCAGAACCGGTGTACAGGCAATCCCGTGCAACCGGGTTTTCAGTTCACCTGCCCGGTACGCATCTTCATCGACATCCATCACTTCTGAATCCCGGAGTGCAGATTTATCAAATCCCGTTACGAGTTCTGCTGCGGTTGCCGGATCAATAGCAAAGACCGCAGAGTACATCTTCACCCCTGCCGGGATCCCGAGGATCGGCACATCCCTGCCCACCACATCAAAGATGTCCCGGGCGGTCCCGTCACCGCCGCAAAAAAGGATCAGGTCAACTGCAGATTTCCGGAAAATCTGTGCAGCCTTCCGGGTATCATCGGCACTGCTATCGCCATTGTAATGATAGAGCACCTGATAATTCTGCATACCGGCCTCTTTGAGTGCAGCCTCTCCCATAGCTCCCGAGCAGGTAACAAAACTCAGCCCGGCCTGCCGTGAGAGCAGCGCCAGCGTGATACGCGCCCGGTTCTGTGCCTGCGGAAAGGCCCCACGAAGCCGGGCTTCATCTGCCTTACCATCGGTTCCCTTCAGCCCCACTGCGCCGCCCATACCGGCTACCGGGTTGATCAGAAAACCGATTCTTTGCATGAAAAAAGGTGTTGTATCGTAAAACTTATTGTATCTTCGGTATCCGGGCAAGGGATTCCTTGATCAGCGCGTCCGGGTATTCATAGTCCACCAGTTGCCCGGAATAGTAGGCATCGTATGCGGTCATATCGAAATTGCCATGACCCGAACAGTTGAACAGGATTGTCTTTGCTTCACCACTCTTTTTGCATCTGAGCGCTTCATCGATTGCGGATTTCACCGCATGGGATGTTTCAGGAGCTACGATGATTCCTTCCGTCCGGGCAAAGGTCTGGGCTGCATCAAAGACCTCGCTCTGGTGATAAGCTACGGCCCGCATCACACCATCGTGCACAAGCCGGGAGACAATCGGCGAATCCCCGTGGTAGCGGAGACCTCCGGCATGCATAGAGGGGGGAACAAAGTCATGACCGAGCGTGAACATCTTGAGGAGCGGGGTATAGCCGGCCTCATCAGCAAGATCATAGGTGAATAATCCTTTTGTCAGGGTCGGACAGGATGCCGGTTCGGCTCCGATGATATCCACATCCTTGTGCTTCCCGGTCAGTTTGTCACCGGCAAACGGGAACGCGATACCGGCGAAGTTGGAGCCGCCACCAACGCATCCGATCACCACGTCCGGGTAGTCATCGACCATTGCCAGCTGTTCGCGGCATTCGAGCCCGATAATCGTCTGGTGGAGGCAGACGTGGTTCAGCACCGAGCCCAACGCGTAGTTGGTGTTGCTGTGGGATGCTGCATCCTCCACGGCTTCAGAGATGGCCATTCCCAGGCTTCCCGGGGTTTCGGGATCCTTTTCCAGCATCGCACGGCCGGCATTCGTTTTGGTGCTCGGGCTGGGTATGCATTCTGCTCCCCAGACGTGCATCATCGATTTACGGTAGGGTTTCTGGGTATAGCTCGACCTGACCATGTAGACCGTGCACTCCAGATTATAGAGCATCGTGGCAAAGGACATGGCAGAACCCCATTGCCCTGCACCGGTCTCAGTTGCGATCCTCTCGATTCCTGCCTTCATGTTGTAATATGCCTGCGGGATAGACGTGTTCGTTTTATGGCTGCCAGCGGGACTGACACCTTCCCACTTATAGTAGATCTTTGCCGGGGTCTTGAGGAACTTTTCAAGCCGGTGGGCACGGTACAGGGGGCTTGGCCTCCAGAGGCGAAGCACATCCCGAACTTCTTCGGGAATATCGATATGACGATCGGTTGTTACTTCCTGCCGTATCAGATCCATCGGGAAAATTGCTGACAGATCCGCAGGACCTATCGGTTTGTGGGTTGCCGGATGGAGAGGCGGATCGAGCGGGGATTTCAAGTCCGCCTGAACATTATACCACTGTTTTGGAATCTGCTCCTCATCGAGAAGGATTTTTGTCTGCATATGTAGTCATTGAATTGTGCAAATATATACATTGCTGTACAAATATGAAAAATTATGAGTGTATGTGTCCATTAAAAAAGACCTGCAACAAATGTAATACAATCGTATTATGCAACATATTTCGATAAAAAAAAGTACCCGGATGCCTGAATCGTGAGAGAATGATCAGACATTTCATTTGTTCCTGCCAAGATGCTGCATTGTAGTTCCAGGAGTACCGGGAACGCAGGGTACACTTCCAGCCCATCCGTTTCACAAACGCTATTGATAAAAAAATTGAAGATTTCTCTGAGCCGGATTGAAGTGAGTAGCGATTGATGAGAGCAACAAACTTTTGATTCCGTCAGCCATATCATTAAGATATCCAGAATGGTATCTGTAATGAAGTTGTTATTCCTGCAACAACAGTTGTGTTCAACATAAATCGGAGAACATCAGATGAAACAATCAATAATTAATCTACTCATCAGACCCGGTGCATTCTTCCAGAATGCAATGAATGAGAAAGAGAGCCTGAAATTCCCGGTGCTCGTTGTCCTCGCCGGGGGTATTGTCGGTGCCATGTACGGGTACCTTCTTGGAGGTTTGACCGGACAGCTGCTGAACGGGATCCTGCCCGGCATGGGCACGATCATCGTACTTTCAACGGTCATCGGTGCCCTTATCGGCACGTTCATATTCTGGGTGATATGGGCTGGCGTGATGTATGCGCTCTCCTTTGTCTTCAAAGGAGAAGGAACGTTTCGACGAACGCTAGAATTCATCGGTTACGGCTACCTGCCCCAGGTCTTTGGAACACTCATCACCTTCGTCATAGCACTGGACTACATTCCCCGGATTCATGTCCCCCAGCTCTCTGCTGCAGCAGCCCAGAATCCCGATCTTATGACAGAAGCAGTCAAAGCACTGATGCATGATCCCGCAATGATGGAACTCAGCCAGATCGCGATGATCATCTCGATCGTCTTTCTTCTCTGGAGTGCCAACATCTGGATCTTCGGTATGCAACAAGCCCGGAAGCTCTCACCCCGCGATGCGGCACTCTGTGTCGGTATCCCCGTTGTCGTGTATATTCTCTACATGGTCTATTCAATAACGGTGATGTAAATGAATACCGTTCGATTAGTCCCCCTTATCAGTCTGGTTCTGCTGGCATGCGCCATGGTTGGCGTAGTTGCTGCAGATTTCACCACGCCCGAATCGATTGTTGCTGCAGACAAAGTCTACGTATCCGGTGTAACCTATAATCCAGCGGTTTTTTTTCCCGGGGACAAAGGTACCCTTACCGTTGATGTAACAAACGGCAATAACGGCACGGGGGTTAATATAAATCATGCCACATTATCCAGTGACTCCATAAAATCAACAGGCAATCCCTATGATTCCTCATCCAGTCTTGGCCCCGGACAAAAACAATCGTTTGTTTTTTCCGTTATCGCTGATGGTGTGGACGGGACATACTACCCGACGTTTTCCTTTAGCTTCCGCGATGCAGACAGCCTTTTTTACCGGGCAGTGGTCAAGATTGATGAAACGCCACTTGTGCTGACCATCCTTGATAAGCCGGATACATTCTCGCAGGGCAAGAAAAAGACCATCTATGCACAGGTTGCAAATCCACGGGAGAACACCGTGAAGAATGTAATCCTCGATGTTTCAGGGACCGGCATTACCACATCACCGTCCCGGGTGTTTGTAGGGAGTGTTGCATCCGGTGCAACAGTTCCGGTAAACTTTACCGTGACCGCCGAACAGCCAACAACCCTCAATCTCCTCCTGAACTACGACAACGGGGATAATCCCCACTCAGTGAATATGGAGATCCCGATCGCCTTTGGTGTTGATAAGAAACAGGCAAATCCCGTTATCAGCAATGTGCAGGTAAAAAGCGATGCCGGTACCTACCACATCACCGGTGATGTCAACAATGCCGGCCTTGAAACTGCAAATACCGTGATGGTCGCAGCTCTCTCGCCTGCAGTGCCGCAGGACCCGTACAAAACCTACGTGGTCGGCGCCCTCAAACCCGATGATTTCGGCAGCTTCGAAGTGACATTCGCAGCAACAGATGCCGCAACCATTCCCCTCCAGTTATCCTACAAGGATGCGGATGGGAACGTGTACAACTCTGTCCAGGATGTAAAAATATCAGCATATAATGCAACAACTCAGAAAAGCACGGGTCTTCCCATGATCCCGATAGTCGCAGTAATTGTCATCCTTGCACTATTCATCGGCGGATGGGTCGTATACCTGAAGAAATACAAGCAGTGAAACAACCATGAACGAACAACCGGTCATGGTGTTTCGGGACGTAACAAAAGTATACCCGTTACCCGCAGGTGACGTCACTGCGCTGGACGGAGTCTCTTTCCAGGTGGAGAGGGGGGAGTTCATCTCCGTCATGGGACCCTCGGGTTCAGGCAAGTCCACTCTCCTGAACCTGATGGGATGCCTCGACACCCCCACTACGGGCGACATCTACATCAGCGGTACCCGCATCGGGGATATGTCGGATACCGAGCTGACCAACCTTCGACGGGATCGCATTGGCTTCATCTTCCAGTATTTCAATCTCTTTCCCCTTCTCAATATCATCGAGAATGTCACGTTTCCGATGATGCTGAAATCCCAGAAAGCGGTAAACCCGGAACGGGGAAAAGAAGTGCTCAGGTCTGTGCAACTGGAGGAGAACCTCTTCACCCATACCCCCACCGAACTGTCCGGGGGACAGCAGCAGCGGGTTGCCGTTGCACGGGCACTCATCAATGACCCCGATATCCTCCTCTGCGATGAACCAACAGGAAACCTTGATTCAAAGACGGGGGCTGGTATCATGGACCTGATGACTGACCTGAATAAAAAAGGCACCACTATCATCATGGTGACGCATGATCCGCACATAGCCGAATACTCGCGGAGGACAATCAGAATCGCTGACGGGAGGATAGTGACATGATTTTCTGGGAGATTGCAAAACGCAATATCAGGATCCACCTGCTCCGCTCATCCCTTGCAATGCTCGGGATTGTCATCGGCGTTGTCGCCATTGCATCCATGGGTATTTTAGGAAACAGCATGGTCCTCTCAGTGTCCGACAGCCTGAGAACGGTTGGGGACAGTGTCATTGTCACGCCTCATTCGGGGGGAAATGCCCGCGGGTTTGGCGGGGGCGGGGGTGGTTCCACAGCCCTCACGATCTCCGAGCAGGATTTCCAGCAGATAAAACGGGTGTCCGCACCGAATGTGGCGATACCGGTTCTCCAGACCTCGGATCGCATGAAACTCGGTGTGGGCAGTGATGATATAGTCGCAGCAGTTTACGGACTAAACCCTGATGATGTCCCGGACTTCCTGAAACTTCAGGAGGGGGGGTACAGCAGGGGAAATTCCGGGTGTCTTGTGGGATCAACCTTTGCCAAAGACAACAATGTCAAAGTCGGCTCCCGGATTGCCATAGGAACTGACGGGAGCAAAGGCACCCTGAGGGTGACCGGTATCATCGAGGAACGGGGCATGGCATTTGATGTAAGCACAGATTCTGCCATTGTAGTCACCAAGGACTGGTTCGATACTACCTATAACCGGAACGATTACGATAAGATCGTCGTGAAAGTCAAGAATCTTGACGAAATTGCCAGCGTAAAAACCGCCATCGAGAAACAGATGAACAGGAGGGATACAACCGTCGATGTGATGGATACCCGTAAAACCATGGAGACCATCTTCCAGGCATTCGGCCAGATCACCACATTCGTCTCTGCAATCGGGGGCATATCGATGCTTGTCGCCGGTGTATCCATCCTCAATATCATGATGATGTCGGTTACTGAACGGATCAAAGAGATCGGCATCATGCGCAGTATCGGGGCACAGAGAAAAGAAGTTATGGCAATGTTCCTCTATGAGGCAGTCATTTTAGGAGTTATCGGCAGTGTCATCGGGGGCGTACTGAGCCTTTTGGGAGGGTACGCGATCAGCAGCCTGATGCTGCAGACCACAAAATACCTGTTCGTTCCCTCAAGCCTGATCCACATTGCCTATGGAATGACATTTGGCATTATCATCTGCCTGATCTGCGGTATCTACCCCGCATGGCGTGCTGCTAATCTCAATCCGATCGATGCTCTCAGGCATGAGTGAGCAGAAAATTCATTTTTTTAACAGAACCTTTTAACCGGTTGCGTACATACTGGATCGTATGAGCGCGGCACCCATACCCCTGAATTCTGATCCCGACTGGAACGGGATCTGGAGAGCACGACAGGTTCTGCACGAGTCATCAAAGCATCATGATGATCCCTCGCATAACTGGAACAAGCGGGAGAATGCCGAGCGGTACGCTTCCACATCCCGCCGTGAATACGACGAGCGGGTGGAGACCACCATCCATGGTCTGGCTGTTACAAAAGAGTCCCGGGTACTGGATATCGGTGCAGGGCCGGGCACGCTCGCGATTCCGCTTGCGCCACGGGTAAAGGAGATTACCGCGATAGAGCCGGGGGAAGGGATGGCAGAAATCCTCAGCGAGCGGATGAGAACGGAGGGAATAACAAATATTTCCATCATCAAAAAACGCTGGGAGGATATCATTCCCGCACGCGATCTCTCCGGACAGTACGATGTGGTGATCGCGTCGCTCTCCCTTACCATGGAAGATATCCGGCTGGCTCTCAGGAAGATGGATACGGTATCGCGGGATTCTGTGTACCTGTTCTGGTTTGTGGATCTGCCATTCTGGGAGCGGATGTATGCCGATCTCTGGGAACCTCTTCACGGATTGCTCTACCATTCTGGGCCAAAAGCAGACTGCCTCTTTGGTGTCCTCTACCAGATGGGGATCTATGCAAACGTGGAGATGCTGCCGCTGAAAAAAGAGTACCGGTTTACGACAATGGATGAGATGACCGCCTTTTTCCGGCGCCGGTTCAATGTCACGAAGCCGGAACAGGAACGGGTACTGGATAACTATCTCAAACCATTGATCCGGACAGAAGGATCGGAGATTGTCATATCAGGAGATTCCACGTTTGCAAAGATCTGGTGGAGAAAAGACGTGAAAAACGGGGACGGGGTTTAAAGGGGATTATTTCCCGCCAACCCTGCGAATCCGTCCCATCGCTTCCTTGAGCCTCTCCATCGAGGTTGCATACGAGAGCCGGATCCACCCGGGGGCATAGAAGGCACTGCCCGGGGTTGCGGCCACATGCCCCTGTTCGAGCCAGCGGGTGGCAATCTCCATATCGTCGCCACCAACTTTGACAAACGCATAGAAGGCACCGTCTGCCGGCGCCGTCTCGTAGCCCATCAGGTTCAGTTCGGAGATTACGTATTTTCTCCGTTTGTCAAACTCAGTGCGCATCGCTTCTACGCACTGCTGGTCTCCTTTAAGTGCTGCCACGCCGCCCCACATCGCAAACGTGGTTGCCTGGCTGATCGAGTGCTGCTGCACCTTGGACATCTCGCGGATGATCTCAACCGGTGCCACCGCATAGCCGAGCCTCCAGCCGGTCATGGCATACGATTTCGAGAACCCGTTTATTGTGATAGTCCGGTGCGCCATATCGCCGAGTGCCGCAAGGGAGATGTGCTCTTTCCCGTACACCAACTTCTCGTAGATCTCATCCGACATCGCGTAGATATCGTGATCCTCGCAGAGATCGGCAACCAGCTGCAGGGATTTCTTATCAAACACCGCACCCGATGGATTTGAGGGTGAGTTGACCACGATCATCTTGGTCTTTGCGTTCACCCGCTCCAGCAGGGAGTCATCGAGCTGAAAGGTCTTCTGACTGACCGCGTGCTTGACGATCTTTCCCCCCGCGATCTGCACGCAGGGTTCGTACGACACCCATGCGGGCGTGAGCAGGATCGTCTCGTCACCGGGGTTCATGACGGCTTCCATCGCTTCGTAGATCGCATCCTTGGCACCGCAGGCAACAATCACCTGTGACGGGGTGCAGGGGAAACGGTTTTCCTTGGTGATCTTCTCGCTGATGGCAGACAGGAGCTCGGGTATGCCGTTGCTCGGCGCGTAGTGCGTCTCGTTCCGGTTCAGCGCATCGATACACGCATCCTTGATATGCTTCGGCGTATCGAAGTCCGGCTCTCCGATCGACATGCTGATGACGTCGATCCCCTCCCGGGTCATCTTCTTGGCCTTATCGGCAATCGCAATCGTTGCGGAGGGAGCTACCGCGGCAATCTTTTCCGAGAGCGATCTCATTTCAATCGCTTGACAAGCTTGACGGCAGATTCCACGGCACGTTTTGCGTAATCGATCCGCTCGTTCGCCTCAAGCCGGGTCATACCGGGCCCGGAGATGCCGAGGGTTACCGGCTTTCCAAACTCTAAGGAGAGGTCGATGATCTTCCGGGCTGCATGCTGCACTACGATTTCGTCGTGCTGCGTGTTGCCCTCGATCACACACCCGATGGTGATGACTGCATCGACTTTTCCTGCCTGGAGCATCTTCTTGATCGCAAGCGGCATGTCGTACGCGCCCGGGACATAGATACAGTCCGTTACTTCGGCGCCGAGGAATGCGGCATGTTCCCTGCCTTCGATCTCCATCATGTACGTGATGTCACGATTGAATTCCGCGACAACAAATCCCAGTTTTATTGGTTGTGTTTCACACATAGCTGATCATCTCTTTTTTATTGAACTTCATAAACCCGTACGCTTCTGCAATGCACTAGCGGCGGGCCGGGCCGGCATCCTCAAATCCCTGCCGCTGGCCGGTACCGGCTTCATTCTCCAGATCCCGGGGGCGAAGGATGAGTTTGACAGCGTTGACCGCATGTTCGCGGGTACGCTGCTCGGCAAGCCAGGCAAGCTCCCTGCCATCCTTTGCCTCGTCCTCGTGCACGAACACCTCGATGATATGGGTGTTGGTCATGAGCTGGCAGGTGATAAGTCCCTGCGATGCCTCGTGGGCACAGAGCCGGTCTTTCTCTTTTCCGCCCGGCATGCCGAGTGCGATTACGATATCGCAGCGGCGCTCCTCGATCAGTTTCTTGCAGGCAACGGGGAGATCTTTTATTCCCGGCACCGTTGACCGCTCGATCGCCACGCTCGCGTGCTTCTTGAGCTCGTCGATGGCGATCGCTCCCATGTTGACGCGTGAGAAGGTGGTATCGGCAACGCCCACCTTCATCCCAGCACCTCGCAGGCAGCAGCAACTCCATCGCCCTGCACTTTGAACCCTGACTTCTTCAGAGCGTGTTGTGTTGCGGCAAGTGTCGCGAGGATTTCGGGTGCACTGACAGCACCCATGCTGCCGATGCGGAAGATCTTACCTTTCAAGTGATCCTGTCCGCCGGCGATAACGATGCCCATCTTCTTGATGGTCGCACGCATCTCGTCATCCTTGACACCAGCGGGATACTCAACCGCGGTGACCGTTGAGGAATACCCGTGCTTTGCATCGATCTTCGGGAAGAGGGAGAGACCCCATGCCTTTGCTGCGGCCTGCACTGCCCCCGACATCCTGTGATGGCGGGTAATCCGGGCTGCCAGACCTTCCTCTTCGATGATGAGGCAGGCTTCACGGAGCGCTAAGAAAAGCGGGACTGCCGGGGTATACGGCGTCTCCATCGGGGTTCCGGCGGCACTCTTTTTGTACGCGGCAAGGTCGAGGTAATAGGGCGGGTTCTTCGTAAGACGCTCCCATGCCCGGCTGCTCACCGAGACCATCGCAAGACCCGCAGGTGCGGCAAAACATTTCTGCGAGCCGGTGATGGCGATATCAACGCCCCACTTGTCAGCCTCAACAGTGTCGCCACCGATGGAGGTGATGCCGTCCATGATGAACAGGGCGTCGTGCTTCTTTGCAAGCTTCCCGACTTCCTGCGCAGGGTTTTTGATACCTGCGGACGTCTCGTTGTGCACGAGCGTGACCACCTGGGCACCCTGCTCCAGCCGGGCTTCCAGCGCTGCAAGGTCAAGGGGGGTTCCCCATTCGGACTTGATCTCGTGCGCTTTTCCGTAGCGCTGGCTGATCTTCAGCATCCGCTCGCCGAACTTCCCGTTAACGAGACACGCGATCTCCTTGTCCTTTCCCACGTTGGCAATCGCGGCTTCCATGCCGGCAGTGCCGGACCCGCTGATTACCATGAGGTCGTTTGTCGTTCCAAAGGCGGTTTTAAGGACCCGCACACAGTCGGCATACGCGGCACCGAACTCGGCGCTGCGGTGGTTCATTGCCTGACGAATCATAGCATACCTGACCCGTTCCGGCATCGGGACCGGGCCCGGCAACATCAGGAGAAGTTCTTTTTCCATGGAGATCTGCTCATAGTATATCTATATAAGCACAATATATGTTTGGATGGCAAGTATGGCAGACGTGGCGATCATCTCGGGATCTGCATCGGACGCAGGCATTACGGACAAGGTCAAAAAGGTCCTTGACGAGAACAAGGTGTCATATGACGCCCAGATCATCTCCGCTCACCGGGATCCCGATAAGCTGGATGCGTATATCAAAACCAGCAATGCAAAAATTTTCATCGCGATTGCCGGCCTTTCCGCTGCGCTTCCCGGAGTCATTGCATCCAGGTCCGACAAACCGGTCATAGGTGTCCCGGTGAGCGGGACGCTGAACGGGATGGATGCCCTGCTCTCGATCGCCCAGATGCCAAAGGGTGTCCCGGTCGCATGCGTTGGGGTGGACAATGGCGATAACGCGGCGTGGCTGGCTATCCGGATACTGAAACTGACGAAAATGTGATTTTCACAATCCTTTTTCGATTTTTTAGCTTTGCAGAAATTCTTAATAATTTAGGCATTGAACATTAGTTTTTTAGTCAATTATTTACTTCGAAGGCCAAAGATTTTCTAGGGAGTCAAATAAGTTCAATATTTATAGATTCAATAAAATACTGACTTCTTAGTTAATTCAGTTGTTTGTTCATATCTGGTAATTTTTTTCCGAGAGCAGGGTGTCATGACCGAAAACAAAAACTCATCCTTACGCGCTATAGCAATAATTGGCTGTATTTTGGTCATTATAATTGCAGCCGGATCTGTTTTTCTTCTCTCTTCTGAAAAGGATCTTCCGTTGAATTCAACTTCGGACACTCTATGCCATATTGATTGGTTCGGGAATCTGGAAGACTCATGCGTACCTCTGTTCCGGATCAATGGGATCGATACCTTCCAATATGTTAATTTTTCCGGGCCGCAGTGGAAGGAGAACACACCTTCCCCGGAAGACAGCAAAATTCTTGCAATGACCGCCCTTGAACCTTTCGGAGGCATGCCACCCGATGCGGCAGTGGAATCTATTGTTGACTCGCTATGGTCTATTGGAGGTACGTCTGGACATCGTTCAGGACTGGGAAACCGCCGTCTCTCTTACCGTCAGAGTCCGTACGGAATGCCCATCTACGGAAATGCAGGGGATATGTGGATAGATCTGAATTCCGGGAGAAACCTGAGCGTACTCTCGAAAAAATGGTATTCTCTTGAAGAAGACGGACTGGTCCATGTCATTCCAGCGTCAGAAGCGTTACGCAGGTTCAAGGAAAACAGCGAGAGAACAAGCCCGGACAGCCAATATAATCTTACAATCCATGATATGAAACCGGGATATTCTGCCCCAAGCCAGAATACTTCAGTGTATCTTGAACCTGTCTGGGTGATCAATGCGACGAATGAAATTCTTGGGACACCTCAGCTTCTGATCATTCCTGCGGGAACTATCCCTGATCAAAAAGAATTGTATGGAAAGAACTTCTTTGGAATTATTCGGAACTTTTCCCAGCTGAATGGAAAGGTCCCGCAGCCGGATATCACTAGCGAAATGCACAAATATCTTATTGGTACTACCGGCCCCATAGGTGAGGAAGGTACCCAAGAGTCCATTCGTGCTTTTCTCAATAATCATCTTGTCAACCAGACATACCAGGGAAGGACGGTCAGACTTTACCGGTGCGGAAATGAATATCTCGGAGATTATTCTGTCGCATCTGCCGGCAATTGTTCTTTCGAGGTGGATTCCTATTCCGGGATGGTGATCAAGGCTTTCGTGGATAATTCCTGTTCGGATATCCGGATCGGGAACCTGCCGGCAGCAATAAAGAACGATCCGGATTCTGCGAGGAAACTTATCGCTGATTTCGCCCGGAAGCAGTATCGCCAGTATGATGCTCAGGATGTATCTGTGTTTCCCATGGGTTGGGATGGTGTCTACTACTTAAAAGGAAAATCTGTCTTATTTATCATCGCTTTCGATCCGGTCAGCGGAAATCTCCAGGGCTATCAGGTATTTAACCATCATTCGGACCTTTCATGTTGAGCCGCCCGTCCATTAAAATTTTTTCTGGGAATTTGGCAAAAGGGATTATCTCCTCTGTTTCTTACTCTTCTTCCCCGCCTTCCTTCCGTGCGGGCACGCCCACAAACACAACCCGCAAACGGCAACACCCTGCTCTTTTTCGAGTTTCTTGAAATAACGGTCACAGGCTGCCGCATCGAACCGGGCCTCCCGGGGCTCATCAGGGTGAAACGGTCTTCCGGTAAAGGCATGCTGCGGGCAGATATCCACACATGCAGTGCATTTACCGCACTGCTGCTCCATCGGGGACCCGGTCGGGAGGAGCGGTGCATTGGTAAGAACGGTGACCCACCGGACCCGGGGACCGTGTTCTGGCGTTATCAGCAGGCAGCTCTTGCCGATCCAGCCCAGTCCTGCAAGGTGTGCTGCGAGTTTCTGGGAGAATATGCCGCTGATGTGCTCATCGTCCGTCCGTTTTGAGGCTGGAACGGGGAACGCATCGAATCCGGCCCGCTGCAATGTGTTTGCCACCCGGAGCGCTATCTGGTCAAGGGCCAGGTTGACTACATCGTAACTGCTGTGACGGTACAGGATCGCGGCGGCAAGGTCCTCTTCCGGCAGGAGATTGACCAAGCTGTCCTGCAGAACCATGCCGATGGTAACCGCTCTCGGGTACTTTGCAACCCGTTCCCCTCCCTGCGCCAGAATAAAATCATGCGCAGATGAGAGATCCGCAACGCCGAAATTATCCACGCCGAGGGTGTGGGCAAGCGACCGGATTTGTTCGTCAATATCATCTGACATCGTTATGTACCTGAGGTCTATAGGATAATTTCAGGATAGTGGTCGGTCTTAAGGATTCTCCATCACAAAGAACGTGTACCCGTAGTACCGCTTATACTTCCGGTACATGTCCGCTTCGTGCTCCAAGGCATCGAGGAGCGCAGCATTGCCGGGATCCAGCCCGTGTGTCTTTCGGAATTCTGCAATCCGGGCAAGCATCGGGACATGGTAGTTCTCCCACCACCCGGATTCCGGCAGCCGGTACGTTGCAACAAGGCGGAGCCCGGCCCGCTTGATCCGCTCCTTCATCTCCTCTTCAGGCACGGGGACGTATCCCTCACTCTCCCACCATTTCATGAGCTCTTCCGGGGGATTGGGCTCGAACCAGTTGGCATCTGATACGACCATGTAGCCGCCTTTTTTCAAGAGCGGTTTCCAGAGGTTGAGGCCCTTCTCAAAGCCGACAATGAAGATAGCTCCCTCCGACCAGATGAGGTCGAACTGTCCCGGATCAAAGGGGAGGGAATCCATCGAAGCGCAAACGGTTTTGATTCGTCCCGCCGTGCCATCCTCCTTTGCTTTTTTGCTGACCGCATCGAGAAATGGCTGGTGGTTGTCAACCGCAGTGATGGAACTGGAAGTCAGTGCGGCAAGGTCCCGGGTCTGGGTTCCGCTCCCGCACCCGATATCAAGGACCCGTGCCCCCGGGGGGAGGGGGGGAAGATATGAAAATGCTTTCCTTGTTGCACCCGAACACCCCGGGCCCTGCCGGGGGAGGGATTCGAATACCTTGTAAAAAAACGGTGGTAATGACATGATACTCTCAAAATTGGACTGAGGGTTTTGAGTGCTTTGTGGTCGGCAGGATATAACCAGACAATAATCCTCATCTCCCGGCAGATCCAACCATTTCTTCCATGAGCGGGGAGAAAGAGAAGCGGGTCCTTCTGGTAGTCGCCTCACTTGCATCCTTCCTTGTCCCGTATACCGTCTCTTCCCTGAATGTTGCACTGCCAGCCATCAGCGCGTCGTTTGATATCGATGCCGTCACGCTGGGATGGGTTACCTCGGCATACATGCTCACGGCCGCAATCTGTATCGTCCCGTTTGGCAAACTTGCCGATTTGTATGGGCGGAAGCGGTTTTTCATCATAGGAAATGTCCTTTTCGCATTAGGATCACTCCTTGCTGCCGTCTCGTGGTCGGGTTCCGTCATCATCACGGCCCGGGTCATCCAGGCACTCGGGGGTGCAATGGTGTTCTCGACGTCGATTGCCATCGTCACTTCAGTCTTCCCGCCCGGGGAACGGGGGCGGGCGATCGGGATCATCACGGCAACGGTGTATGCAGGACTCTCCCTTGGGCCATTCATCGGGGGAGTTCTTACGCAAAATATTGGCTGGCCCGGCATCTTTCTCGTCAATATTCCCCTTGCACTCCTCGTGATCGTGCTCACCTTACTGTATATCCCCGGGGAATGGGCAGAGACGGGAGAACGGCGCTTCGATCTGACCGGGGCAGCCCTGTACAGCGTGATGCTGTTTGGCTGCATCTATGGTCTCACCCTGCTGCCATCCCTGTCGGGAATCTCCTGGATGGTGCTCGGTATTGTGGTCCTTGCCCTGTTTCTCTGGTGGGAGCAGCGCGTGCCGTCACCGATGGTCGAGATCGCACTGTTCAAAAAGAGCCCGGTCTTTCTCTTCTCCAATCTCGCAGCCCTGATCAACTACGCCGTGGTTTTTGCCGTCGGTTTTCTCCTCAGCCTGTACCTGCAGTTCAACCGCGGCATCGACCCCCAGACCACGGGTCTGATCCTCATCGCCCAGCCGGTTGTCCAGATGATTATCTCCCCGGCTGCCGGCCACCTCTCGGACAGGATCGAACCCCGGATCCTTGCCACTGCCGGCATGGCATGCACCTCGGTCGGCCTTGGCATTCTGATGTTCCTTTCCCCCACAACACCGCTTGTGGTCATTATTGCAGGGCTTGTCATTCTCGGTTTCGGCTATGGTCTCTTCTCCTCGCCGAACACCAACGCCATCATGAGTTCCGTGGAGGTGCGGTACCTCGGTCTTGCTTCTGCCATGGTTTCCACGATGAGGTCTATAGGCCAGATGCTCAGCCTCGCCATCGCGATGCTCGTATTTTCTGCGGTCATCGGGACTGTCCGGATCTCTCCGGAAGTGTATCCCGAACTGCAGCAGAGTGTCAATATCGCATTTACGGTCTTTTTCATACTCAGCCTGATCGGTATCGCCGCATCGTATGCACGGGGGAAAGTACGTGACCGGCCTGATGATACTGAAATTATATCTGCATAGCTGTCCCATCGTTGAACTATGCCCGAGCTGCGCGAGCCCGTCGTCTCCCTTGAAAGGGTGAAGATCCATGCCTTCCACCTCACATCACTGGACCTTGTGGTGAAACTCCGGGTCCAGAATCCCAATTCCATCAGCGCAACGCTCCGGGAGCTCCCATTCACCATTTTTTTCCAGACCGGGGGGCGCATGGAGGAGATCGCTTCGGGGAACACGGGCAGGCTGGAGATCGATGCCAACAGCAGCACAGAGATCGATGTCCCGGTTACGACCGACAACCTCGTGCTCATTGAGGCGATTGCAGCACTGGCTGAAAAAGGCGGTGTGCGGCTGGAGATCAAGGGAAACGCGGTGATCGATCACATCTTAGCCGGCTGGACCCTGCCGTTCACAAAGACCGTGGATATTACGGAACATGAGATCGTTGATGCGGTTTTGGAGAAGATCACCGGGAGACCGGGTGCATAACACCAAATCCCCCGTTATATTCCTTCGATACGTTGCATACAACTAATATCAGGCTCTTCGACGCGATCTCTGACCGGTTTCTATCCTGATACCGGTTCCCACTTTCACGCTCCATGGACCCCTTCTTTATCAGAAGGGGATACAAAACGTCGTGCTATGACAAAGAAGATCGAGACCGTCTGCGGGTACTCCTGCAGCGGGTGCGACCATCATGAAACAGAGTGCCCCGGGTGTGAGGCAACCAAAGGTAAACCGTTCTGGACGGCCTATGCCAGCATTGAGTGCTGCCCGGTCTATGACTGCTGTGTGAATGAGCGGAAACTCCCGCACTGCGGGAAGTGCCCGGACCTGATATGCGAGCGGTTCACCCGGTTCAAGGATCCGAACATGAGCGACGAGGAAACAAAGACTGCGCTGATCCGGATGGAGCAGGAACTCCGGGCGAGGAAATAGCCCGGCGATACCGGGCATGCTTATAGGCAGGGCAATCGAACGTTCATATCATGCCAGTCCTGCACGACCCGGTTGTCACCCTGGAGGATGTCAGGGTCCGGAAGTTCTCGCTCTCATCCCTCGACCTTGAGGTGATGATCCGCGTGGAGAATCCCAACCCCCTCGGCATCACCCTGCGGCAACTGCCGTTTACGGTCCGGTGCAGTTCGGGTCATCAGGATACGGAGATCGCTGCCGGCAATACCGGGCGGATAAAGATCCCTGCCCGGGGCAGCACCGTGCTCCGTATCCCGGTCACCTCGCGGAACGCCGCTTTGCTAGGGGCACTCGCGACCTTTGTTACCCGGGGCGGGATACAGGTAACAATCCAGGGAACGGCAACCATTGACGCCCTCCTGTTCGGCTGGTCGATCCCGTTTTCAAAAACCCTGCCGGTCACCATGGCGCAGGTTGCGGATGCCATGGCAGGGAAGGACACGAAGGAATAAGCTGACTATTCACGCTCTTCTAGTCCTCATGGGGAGGTAGAGGGTTCCCCCAATAAATTCAGATAAATAAGTAGGATTTGTTTAACTTTTATCAATCAAGGTCTACTTGAAAAATTTTAATCATGGTCCGGTAAAATTTTTTCAATCAAAGTCTGATTGATCCGGCTACGATTTTCAATCACGATCATGATCGCGATGAAAATTTTGAAATCAAGGTTTGGTTGAAAAAATAAAATCAAAGTCTGCCTGAAATTTTTCAATCAAGGTGCGGTTGTAAAAAGTTAAGCTGATCTGCACCAGTCCGGGGAGCCAGTCTACGACGGAGAGGGAATACGCAGAGCCTTTTCTTAATCAAGGTTCGCTTGAAAATTTCAAATCAAAGTCTGCTGAAAATTTTTCAACCAGAGTTTGATTGAAAAATGAAAATCAAGGTTTGATTGATCGGTGAAAGGATTTCAATCGGGATCGTGATCGCGATGAAAATTTTGAAATCATAGTTCGATTGAAAAAAGGGGTTTGTTGCACTTGCAAAATGAGGGAGCGGTGACTGGCCCCACCGCCCATTTACATTGAATGACCCGGGTTGCGGATGCTGTGCCGGGAAGGACACGGTGAAATAAGCGGACCATTCCCGATTCTCCGGTTCACATGGGGGGTGGGTACCCTGTCTCGTGCAAGAGAGGGGGTACCCTGTCTTGGACAAGAGGGGGGGTAGGGTACGCTGGTATCCCCCCCTCTTATTTTGGAGAGGGGGAGGGGGTCCCCCCTGTCATGCTGAGGAGGGGCACCCCCCACCCTGAATTCTGACCGCCCGTAAAAAACCCTCTCCGTCGTGACTCCACGCGAAGCCGTGGCAGGGTACGTGCACCCGGAGGGGGGGTAGGACCCTGTCTTTCGTACGACAGGGGGGGAGGGGGACCCCCCCACGTTTTTTGGAGAGGGGGTGGGTATACCCCCCCTCACTTTTTAGACAGGGTACCACCCCCCTCCCCGGGACGGACCGGCAAAAGGTTCTTCCGACGGGACTCCACACGAAGCGAGGGGGGGGCGGATGCCGGCATGGGGGGGTGGGAGCCTGTCTTGGCCCGGACAGGGGGGTGGGGGTCCCCCTCTCGGGTTTTGGAGAGGGGGGTCCTCCCCATCATTCAGACCATAATGCTGTACTTTCAAGCAGGAAATTGAGTGAAGGTTTATCAGAAGGTTAATTTTTCGAATTAAACACAATGTTTTAATTTAGCAGAAATCGAATTTGGAGAGATGCAAGTCTTTCAACTTGTCGTGGGAATATGAATGCGATAAATGATATTCCTTCGAATGATGGCGACATACCTCCCCTAAAAGATACAATTGATTTTGACGGTGAAGAAGAACCTTACAAAACCAACCATTTCAATAACAGATTACAGGAATGGGAGCTCACCAATCTCGTCCCTGCGAGAATTATAATTTATTTTAGCATTTTTTTCGCCGTGTTTGTTCTGGGAGGAGCATTCATAACTTATCTAAATTTTACTAATTCAAATTTAGATAGTTGTAGATATTTTCTAAGTGCTTTGGTGCAATGTCAAGCTGCGATTATTTCTATAGTAATTTCATTAACTTTGATTGCGGTTCAGCTAACTGCACAGAAATATTCTTTCAAAACGGTTGACATTTTTAAAAAGGATCCAGATCTTTGGATTTTACTTACAATTTATATAATTTCAATTACCTACGAGTTCTTGATTTTAAAAGAAATTGATGGATCACCATATATTACAGAAAAGTTGGGATATTTTGTATCCTTCGCATACTTATTGGGGATTTTCACACTTTTGGCTTTAATACCATATATTCTGAATACGATAAACTTGCTAAAAAGTGATATCCTCATTTCAAGACTCATTGACTCAATATCCGAAAAGAATTTCCCAAAATGTAGAGTGTATTCAGATTATAACCCAGATGATCCACTTCAACCAATTTTTGATGTCATCCATATATCGGTTAAACAATATGACATCTCAATTCTTGATTTCGCGCTCAAACGGTTGTTAATACGCATGTCTGTAATTTTACAAAATGACACTACAATCAGATCAAGCGACACCGTCTCGGATTATTTCTGTGAGAATCTGAAAAGGGCAGGTTTACTCGCTCTCGATAAAGGGGATAAAGACATTTTCTCAATAATAATCGATACATTGGAAGAATTTGGAAAGCTAAAATCCAATAGTTTGATCGGATCCAATACCATTTCAGCGATAAATGCATTAGAAAATCTCGGTTTATACTCATCAGAAAAAAATTATGAAGATGTTACGCACTTGATCGTTGATTCCATTTATAGACTAGGTAATCATGGAGCAGAAAAGAAAATAAGACATATAACATCTTCTGCAATTTCAGCTTTGGATCAGATCGATAGTAGTATAATTATAAAATCAGTTAATTTTCCAAGAAGTGAAGAAATTCGAGAGAAAATTGTGAATGATATCTCAAATATTGGGGATGAAATTGTCAGGAAATCGGATCCAAAAATAATTAGCGAGGAAAGGTATGCAATCTGTGATCCAGTTGGTGCTCTCAATTCAATTGGACAACTGAGACTTCAATACAAGAAATATAATGAGATATCAGAAATCATTCAATCAATTGGAATTATTGGTTATTATACAGCAGCCAAATGTACAGATGAAACGATTTTTGAGAGATCATTACGTGAAGTAGTTGAATCATTAGATCGGTTGGGGAATTTATCAGCAGATTATGAATTGAGTTCTCCAACAAGTGAAACAATAAAAAGACTTGGTGAATTAGCTGAGATTTCTATTGAGAATAATCTGTGTCAAACAACAACAGAAACATTCAGAGCTCTGAATCATATTTATGCCACAATGAAAAACAATAAGAAATTAGAATATTCACTCCATCAATTCATTAAATCATTAATTCAACTGGTTTTTTATATCAGATTGAAAAAGATTGATAGTCCATTATCAAAAGAATGTGAATTAAAAATAATTAATCGTCTTAAAAGCATCAAAAAAGAAAAAAATTCCGTTTTTCAAGATTTGATCGTCAAATATAGGGCTGATCGCTTTGATCTTTATGCAAGAGATTGTGAAAGTGAGATATTTGAAAAAATAATTAATGAAATAGACTAGGATTCTTGAATCACTTTTTTTCTTGTTGCTTCCCTTTGCACTTCTTATCAGTCCCGATCAGCTCATTCACCATCTTGACCGCACAGAGATCCCCGCACACCGGGCAGGTCTCTGTCTCCCCGTCCCGCTCATGGATATTCCGGGTATGCTCCCCATAGAGCGCCAGCCAGAACTGCTCATGCCGGGCCTCGGCCATCTGCACCTCGCGTTCCATCCGCCAGCCCTTATGTGACCAAAATCCCGTTCACTTTCTCTCGCACAGCACATAAATCGCCGTATGGGTTCCCCCGAACTTCGCTGCGACTTCCACCGTCTTCAGTTCAAGGATGCGAAAGTGCGGAGATACCAGGTCCCGGATCTCATCTTCGGACGAAAAATAAAGAATGGTCCCCATGGGTGTCTTCCGGGTTTTGCCCACTCCCCCGAACTGGGGGTCATCCTCGCTGAAACAGACCGAGAGATAAACTGCATGGGGGCGGGTAAGCCGGTGTACGTTTTTGATATAGACCGCCCGCTCTTCCGGCAGGAGGTGGTGAAGGAGCTCGTAATCGTAAGCAAAATCAAACGTGCCCTCCACGGGGCGAAGGTCGCCAAGGAGATCCGCGACAACAAACGTGCATCGGACGCCGTTCTTTACCGCATTCCTGCGTGCGATCTCTATCGCGGCCGGGGAACTGTCGACGCCGGTCACATCAAACCCGAGCCCGGTAAGCCAGACCGCGTAATTGCCGGCACCGCACCCGAGATCAACCGCCCTGCACGGCCGGACCTTCCCGCTCTTCACGAGATCGGTGAGAGCGTCCGGGGGTGTCTTGATGTTCCACGGGATCTTCTCCAGCGGTACCTTTTTGTAGATTTCATCGATCTCGGCGATCTGCATATTCTGACCCGGAGAGAGATCGGATCTCTGCAAGAATAAGGTATTGCACATAACCGTCCGAACTCCAGAGGGTCTTCCAGATAATGCCTGACTGGGTAAAAAGACGCCTGATGAGAACGGGGGGGATATTCCTAATCTGGCAGTCTGGAGAAAGCGCCAGCCGGAACGGCTTGTCCTGGTCGAGCTCGTGCCGGGCCTCGGCCGAATGCATCAGGGGATGCTATCTTTTAGTAATTCCTCAAGATGGGGCAGGTCTTCCTGAACAGTGTTCCATAAACGTTCAAGATTCACGGAAAAATAACCGTGGATGAGCCGGTCACGCATCCCCGCAATATCACGCCACGGGATATCAGGGTACTCTTCCCTTACCGATGCCGGTACCTGCTTAGCCGCTTCCCCGATGATCTCAAGGGCATGGATGATAGCAAACTGTTTCTCCCGGTTGTTCCGGAACTCTTCGAATGTCACACCCTGCGAAAATTCGCGGGCGGCATGGATCGCATCCCGCATATCTGACAGGTATTCCCCTGCACTCCGTTTCTCTTTCGGGCTGGTCATACCGGCACAACTTCTGCGAGCACATAGGGTTTGATCGCCGGTTTGAGCCCGTTCTTTTCAACAAGGTCCACCTTAACGCCGAGGAGGTCCACAAGATCATTCTGGAGATGGATAAAATCAAGGAGGGTTCCCGGGCGGTCGAATTCCACAAGGATGTCCACATCGCTTGTCTTTTTCTGCTCGCCCCGGACATAGGAGCCGAATATCCCCAGGTAGGTAATACCATACCGCTCCCGGAGATCCGGCAGGTGTGACCGGAGATCCTGCCGTATCTCGTCAAACGACCGCTTATTCTGGGACGGATTGATCCTGGACAAGGTGATGCATCTCTTAGTATAGATGATAGAATCGTCCGAGGTTATATTTTTTGAGGAAAATGGAATCCGGGGTTGTGAATAAAAACGAAACGGGTTGGAGATTTACTTCCCCTTCTTCCCTTTCCCCTTAGGTGCAGTCCCGAACAGCTCGTTCACCATCTTGACCGCACACAGATCCCCGCACATCGAACAGGTCTCGGTCTCCCCGTCCCGCTCGTGGATCTTCCGGGCATGCTCCCCATAGAGCGCCAGCCGGAACTGCTCGTCCCAGTCCAGCTCATGCCGGGCCTCCGCCATCTGGACCTCGCGCTCCATCCGCCAGCCCTCGTGCTTCCGGACGGTGTCCCCGACGTGCGCAGCAATCTTTGCCACCCGGGTTCCTTCGATAATGTCCGCGACATCCGGCAGCGCAAGATGCTCGCTGGGCGAGACCATGCAGAGGAAGTCGGCACCGTTGAGGCAGGCTGTCGCCCCGCCAATGGCTGCGACCACGTGGTCGTAACCCGGCGCGATATCGGTGACGAGCGGTCCGAGCAGGTAGAGCGGGGCATGGTCGGTGATCTCCTTGATCATCCGCACATTGTAGCCCACCTGGTCGAGCGGCATATGTCCCGGTCCCTCGATCATCCGCTGGACACCCTTTGCCTGTGCCCGTTTTGCCAGCGTGCCGAGCGTGATATACTCGACTGACTTGGCGAGTTTCTCGGCATCCTGTAAGCAGCCGGGGCGCATCCCGTCCCCGAGGCTGACGGTCACATCGTATTCCGCGAGGATCTCCAGCAGGTAATCGTATTCAGCGTAGAGCGGGTTCTCCTCGTCCCGCTGCATCATCATTGCGCAGTGGAATGAGCCGCCCCGGCTCACCACGCCCATCAGGCGGGGATCGCCCCGGAGCGCCGCGAGTGCCTGCCGGTTCACGCCGCAGTGGAGCGTTAAGAAGTCCACACCCTGCTGGCAGTGCTCGCGGATGACCTTAAAGAGCAGGTCGGCATCCACATCCATCGCATTGCCTGCCCGGCGCACCGCTTCATAGACCGGCACGGTCCCGACCGTTGTATCCAGCGCGAGCATCTTCTTCCGGATCGCAACAAGATCGCCGCCGGTCGAGAGGTCCATGATGGCATCGGCACCGTTATCGAGCGCTGCCTGTGCCTTTAGCTCCTCCATCGCAACATCGCACCTGCTTCCCGATGTGCCGACGTTTATATTGATCTTGACTGTGCACCCTTCGCCGATCGCGCACCGCTGGTGCTTCCGGCTGGGGTTTGCGGGGATGACGACCCTGCCCGCCGCAACCAGTCGTGCCATGCGTGCGGGATCCATGCCCTCAGTCCGGGCTGCCGCTGCCACATCTTCCGGAACACCGCAAGAACACCTGCGGACCAGCAAATCCATAAGACACATCTGTGCGGAGTCCTTATTATTGTGCATGCAGGTCGAGTGGCTTACAAACGGTGATGTCTGGGCAAACTCCTATATCGTGGGAAATATTCTCGTGGATGCCGGGGTCATGCCCATGGCGGTAGCACCGCACAAGGAGCGGATCGAGACCATCGTCCTCACCCACTGCCACTTCGATCATACCGCCCGCATAAAAGAGATCGCGCATATGTGCAAGGCCAAGGTCGCTATCCATAAGAGCGATGCCCGGGGCCTGCTTGACGAGTCGCTGAACCTCTCGATGCACTTTGGCGCCCGCTCGCCCGGGATTATGCCTGACATCATGCTGAAAGAAGGAGATGTTATTGGCGATTTTACGGTCATCCATACACCCGGCCACACCCCGGGAAGCATCTGCCTGTACTGCGAAAAAGAAAAGCTCCTCATCAGCGGCGATACGGTATTTACCGATGGCGCTTTCGGGCGCTACGATTTCCCGGGCGGGAGCCGGGCAGAGCTCCAGCGGTCGCTAGAACGGCTGGCACCGCTCGATGTGGAGGGGCTCTTCCCGGGTCACGGGTCGCCGGTAGAAGATGGCGGGAGACGGCACATCGCCGCTGCGCTCAGCCTGATCAAGAGTGGTTATGGATAAGGGAATTTACTGTCTCATCTTCAAAAATGCCCGCTGTGCGGTCCGGATAGGTGCGCTCGGTGAGATCCACTTCCGGCCCGGGTGGCACTGCTACGTTGGTTCAGCGCTGGGCAGCGGGGGCCTGAAACGTCTTGAGCGTCATATCCGTCTTGCCGCACAGCGCGATAAACATCCGAAATGGCATGTGGACTATCTTCACACGTCAACCTGCTTCTCTCTTGTATATGCAGTCTCTGCAGTCACGGGCGATCGCCTCGAATGCCGGCTTGCACAGGAGCTGGACGGGGGCGGGGTTCCGAAATTCGGGTGCAGCGACTGCGCCTGTTCTTCTCACCTTTTTTACCGGCAGCGTGATCCACGGGATGAGATCGGGTCTGCGTTCCGGCATCTCGGACTGGTACCAACCACCAAAACAATCATGAACCCGGACGTGGAGGATAACATATGAAGGTGCTGGGGATTTCAGGGAGCATGCGCAAGGATGGCAACACCGCAGATCTGGTCAACGTCATTCTCGAACGCTGTCATAGTGCGGGGATCAAGACGGAGTTTGTCTCGCTTGCAGGAAAGAAGATCCACCCGTGTCTGGGCTGTGAGAAATGCAAGGAAAAGAAGTGGTGCGTGATCGAGAACGATGACTGGGATATTATCGTTAACAAGATACTTGACTGCGATGTCCTCGTGATCGGATCCCCCACGTATTACTACGATGTCTGCGGTCATCTGAAAAACTTCATCGACCGGACATATTCCCTGTATCATGACCGGAAACTTGCCGGAAGAAAGGGAGTCGCGGTTGCAGTACAGGCGCAGAAAGGTGCAAACCGGACGATCCAGACGCTGGAAGGATTCTTAAGCTCCCATGAATTTTCGTCACTGGGATCGGTCAAGGGCAACGGGTATCATGAGGGCGAAGTGCTCGCCGATAAAGAAGCCGTGGAGAAAGCACAGAAGATCGGGGATAAGATCGTTCGCCTGGTCAAAAAGGATCATCGCTGACGAGATCAGCCCCCGCACTTTTTTCCCGTCATTTCCGTAATATCAATCCTGATCACACAGACACCATCGAGTTCTTTTTCTGAGAACGGGTGTGATTCTGCACCATAGTGATGCAGGATGCAGTTCAGCCCCTCCCGTTTCTCTTCAGGGTCAGTAACGAAATGTGCTCTTCCCCGGCAGATGACACTCCGGTAGTGCATGCCCCAGTTGCAGGGTTTTTTCTCGCGCACAACTTCAATGCATTCGTCAACTTCAATACAGCACTCCGGGTTCTCCGTTAACAGGGCGATCTTCCGTCCTTCACGGGCGGAATGCATATAGATAGCACCGTCCTGGTAACCGAACGACAGCGGCACGATGTAGGGGCTGCCGTTATCATCGCACCCGAGCCTGCACACGGCTGCGTTCCTGAGAATGGATTCCATCTCGGAGCGATCGGTTATCTCACGGTCGTGTCTTCGCATGGTGAATCCGTCTTTGGAAATCAGAAAATGCCCCCGTCCCGCTCACACTAGAGGAGCTCATACAGGGTTGTACGGCGCCGGAGCGGTCTGCCCACATCTTCTGCCACACGCTGCATCTCTTTGGGATCGAGATAATCGGTATTGACCGCTCCTGCCCCCTTGGAGATGCTCTCTTCAAACATGGTCCCGCCGAGATCATTGGCGCCGGCAATAAGCCCCAGCTGCGCCATCTTGATCCCCTCTTTCACCCACGAGACCTGGATATTGGCAAAGTTATCAAGGAATAAGCGTGCAACGGCCACCATCAGGAGATCCTCTCTCCCGGTCGCTCCCGCCCGGGCGATGCCGGCGCGGTAAATCGGCGTGTTCATGTGGATGAACGACAGCGGTACAAACTCGGTAAACCCGTGGGTGGCATCCTGTATCTCCCGCAGGATCGTAAGGTGGCGCACCCGGTCTGCGTCAGTCTCGCAGTGGCCATACATGATAGTGGCAGTTGAGCGGATACCAAGCCCGTGTGCCTCTTTGATGATGCGCACCCATTCGGCGGTTGGGATCTTCTCGCGGCAGATCGTATCCCGCACGGAATCCACCAGGATCTCGGCTGCCGTCCCGCACAGCGATCCCAGCCCTGCTCCCTTCATCGCAACCAGTACCTCTTTTGTGCTCATCCCGCTCTTTTTTGCCGCATAGGCAACTTCCATCGGGTTGCTTGCGTGGAGATGGATTCCCGGTGCCGCTTCATGGATCCACCGGTAGACATCGATGTAGGACTGTGCAGTGAAGTCCGGGTGAAGGCCGCTTACCGTGCAGATCTCAGAAACGCCCCGGGTCTTTGCCAGTGCCGCTTTCTTCTGGATCTCCGCCTTGTCATGGAAGTAGATCCCCTCCTCGCCGGGTTTTTTCGAATACCCGCAGAACCCACAGGCATTGACGCAGAGGTTGGTCACGTTGATGTTCTGGTTCAGGACCCAGGATACGGCCTTACCCGCACGCTGCTCCCGCATATCATCGGCCGCAGCAGCAATCTGCCAGACCTGCCGGTCGCGGACAGAGAACAGCTTCAGGCATTCATCTTCACTCAGCCTATGGCCGTTTTTCACATCATTGAGCAGGGTCTGCAGGTAGGGGTCCATGATTCGCTCCACGCAATTACCGGTCCGTAACGCCCGGTCAGTTGTGATTGTACGGTATTCCCATGCCACATGATTATTATTCCCTCGCGCCAACCATGAATACAGGAGCGATATGCAGCAGGTAGACGTTCAACTGACCAGAAAAGTGGCTGACGGGTATATTATTCCCCTCGGCCCGGCGAACCTCGTCGCAATCAAGACGGATGTGGGAATGATCGGATGCGGTGCATTCGATGTCGCAGCGCTTGACTCGTTCAGTTACCCGGCAGCAAAAATCAGACCATCGATCGGTCCGTCGATTGTCGATACGGAAGATCTCTTAAAAGGGATCGTCAAGGAAGCAAACCGCTCTGCCATGGGGCGCGGGATCAAGAATGGCATGACCGGCCGTGCTGCGCTGGAACTGCTCTGATTGCCGTATCAGAGATAAAAAATCACTTTCTCGTACCGGTTTTTCCCACCGGGTTTATCGTATTTTTCACACGAGTTCATAGAGCGTTGTCCGCTGGCGGAGCTTCCTCCCGATATCGGCAACGATCCGCTCCATATCCTTTGGATCGAGATAGTCAGAACCCGATGCCCCGGCATTGCCGGTCACATCATCGGTGAACATGGTGCCTGCGAGATCATTGGCACCGGACAAGAGGGCGAGCTGGGTCATCTTGAGTCCGACCTTTCCCCATGCCACCTGGATATTGTTGAAATTATCAAGGAAGAGCCGGGATACCGCGATCATAAGGAGATCTTCGCGCCCGGTCGGCCCGGCCCGGGCAATCCCCTGCTGGTAGAGAGGGGTGTTGGTGTGGACGAACGGCAGGGTAACAAGCTCGGTAAACACGTGCGTCTCGTCCTGTATGCCCCGCAGGATGGCAAGATGCTCGATCTGGTCCCGGGATGTTTCGTACGACCCGTACATGATCGTTGCCGTTGAGCGCAGGCCAATTCCGTGCGCCTCTTTGATGATCCGGATCCAGTCAGCTGTGGGGACTTTGCGGGGGCAGATCACTTCCCGCACGGAATCAACGAGAATCTCAGCCGCAGTTCCCTGGATGGTGCCGAGTCCCTCTTCTTTAAGCCGGGCAAGAACTTCCGGCGTAGTGCAACTTCCCCGGTGTGCCGCATGGGCAACCTCGTCCGGGCTGAACGCGTGGACGTGGACACCGGGAGCCGCCTCGTGCACCCAGTGGATCAGGTTAGCGAAGGTATCCAGCGTGAAACCGGGGTGAACACCCGATAACAGGCAGATCTCGGTCACCTTCCGTTCGTACGCGAGCTTCGCCTGTGCCTGGATCCCTGCCTTGTCATGGCAGTATGCCCCCTCGTCGGTTGCTTTCCGGCCAAAACCGCAGAACCCGCAGAGGTTCTTGCAGATGTTGGTCACATGCAGGTTCTGGTTCCGCACGTAGGTTACAGTGTCCCCGACTCGGCGTTCCCGCATCTCATCAGCGGCCGCAGTGATCGCAAGGACATCAGAACCCCGGGCATTCAGGAGGAGTTCTGCTTCCGTCACGGTGAGGCGGTGACCATCCAGCACATCAGATAGCAGGGGTGATATGTCTGGTATTGTCTCTCACCTCACCGCTGTTTCTTCCCGCTCTTTTTCGGTTTTGCAGGCGTTTCTTCCTTCCTGCGGAGGTAGAGTTCATGGAGCACCATGAGGACGATGACAACAATAATAACCTCCCCGATATGGAGCGGGAGGAGCCCGACATAGGGTACGGTGAAGAGGGCTTTGCCGACAACCCACTCCTGTTTCACGGGCTCAACAGTCCCCGTTCCGGGAATCGTGATGTATCCCTGGTCGCTGAAGTTGTTATTATCGCCCTTGGTGATGTATCCGCCATGCGTTGCCGTAGTATCGGTATCCCTTACATAGCCGGAGTCCGGGATAAGGGATGCTGCGGGCAGAATATAATTGCCCTGCGGGGTCTGCATGACGAGATCCTTTGCTCCGGGCGTGAAATTGGCTTCTGGGGTGCCTGCACCGGTCGAGAGAATCCGGTACCCGTTCGCCGTTTCCCCGCTGATCGTGAGCGGAAGATACCCGGTTGGGGTAACCTTCCCGCGGTAGATATTGAGATACGAGGGGACGGGCTGCCCGTTGTCCGTCCATGTCATTGCCCGGTGGATGATCGGGTGCTGCGCCTTTGAGAGCGGGAGGAGACCTATCGATGCCCACATGTCGGTGGCACCGTTCGGGCGGTAAATGATCACGTCCCCGTAATCGTTAAATTTTTTGTACCCGGACGTTTTCCCGTCGTCCCAGGTCTGGAGATCGCCAAACCGGTCTTTCTGGATGACGACGACAAGATCCCCGACATTCATGTTGGGGACCATGCTCTCGGATTCAATCGTGACTACTGCCGGCCAGGTACCGCAGATCAAAAAGAGGGCAAGGGCGATTCCGCCAACCACCGCTACAACCCAGAGCAGATCGCGGGCAAGGGAGACCGCCCAGTGATCAGATGTCCGGAACTGGTGAATGGCCGTGCGGATATCCCGTGGTTTGTCCGTGTCTGTCATCTCTTGCTACACTGTATGAGATTTTTTGTTAATATACCGCACCTTTCATACCGCAGGAAAGAGGGGGAGTGCCTTCATGAGGTAATATACACCGAACAGCACCAGAAAAATCCCACACGCCCCCATAATCCTGCGGTATGAGGTGTCCGACAGGATTGCTCTCCCCCTTGACACACCGGTGGATACCAGCGTCAACCACCCGAGATCCGCACACCAGTGTCCTACCATAAAGACTGCTGCCAGGACAATCCCGCCCGAAAGTGTGGCGATTACCATCGCACTACCGATCGTAAGCCACCAGATCCAGAAATAGGGATTTGCTGCACTGGTGATCAGTCCGGCTGCATAGGGATTGCCAGCAGTCCCGGTTACCGGGCCATTCAGTGATGCGCCCCGGCTTCCTGCGAATGTAAGTATCCCAAATCCGATAAGGGCAATCCCGCCGATCACCGCGATGGCAGTTGTATACGGGAGGGCGATCGCGGCAAACCCAAGGACAATCAGGAGAAATATGATACTCTCGGCGATCATATGGCCCACAGTCACTTTCGGGCCGATCTTCCAGTCACCGGCAATCGAGGCATTGATCGTGGCCACCAGGGTAGGCCCGGGAGCAAGAGCTCCCGTAAGACCGATTACCAGTCCGAGAAAAAATGTCGGGAATACTTCATACATGGGTGCTATCCGATCAATCAGCTCTGATCACGTGTACGGGTGGGGGCAATAAATCCCCATTGATACGGGGAAATACCGGGCACGATGTGCAACAACGGTATCCTATATTTTCTCAGTGAACGATATAGTATTCATGCTCGATGTCCAGCAGATCACACTCGCTTTTTTAGATGCGCGGCTGCAGGTACATCCCGATGTAGTGCGGTATATCCTGGAGCAGGGTGAACCCGACCTGATCGAACGCATTATCGCAGGTGTACCCGATAATGCGATCGTTGTCTCGGCGCAGCACATTCCCGGTATGACCGTAACCCGTGACGGGACCCGGTTTCTCACCGATCCCTGCGTGGAAGTGGTCAGCGGCTCTGCCGGGACCTCCGGGCCCATAAACGGCACCGGGGATTACCTCCATTATTTCCGTGACCGTTATGCCCGGCTGGGGGGAATGATCCGGAGCCGGTGCAGCACCATGCCCATCGAAGCGCTGACACGTTCCAACCGGTACCGGCAGGAAGAATGTACCATCATCGGTATGGTAACAGAAGTCAAGACCACCACAAACGGGCACCGGATCGCTGAACTCGAGGATACCTCGGCAAACATATCCGTACTCTTCAGGAAGGATCGCCCGGTCTTTTCCGATGCCGAGCGGATTATCCACGACGAAGTAATAGGGGTGAAGGGCAAGCTCTCCAGCGACGGGAAACTCTTCTTTGCCGAGCTCCTCTACCGCCCGGACATCCGCATTGACAACACCCCGTTCCGGAGCGAAGAGCCGGGAAAAGCAGTCTTCATCTCCGATGTCCACGTGGGCAGCGACACCTTCCTGCAGGAGAGCTGGGACCGTTTTTCCGACTGGCTCTCGGATTCGGATTTCTCCTACCTGTTAATTGCCGGCGACCTCGTGGACGGGATCGGTATCTACCCGGGCCAGGAGAGCGAGCTGACGATAAAAAACATCTACGAGCAGTACGAGGCGTTCGGCGCCATGATGCGCAAGCTTCCCTCGCGGATGAAGATCATCATATCGCCGGGCAACCACGACGTTGTCCGTGGCGCAGAGCCGCAGCCGGTGTTACCGGATGCATTCATTAAAAAATTCCCGGAAAACTGTATCCTCGTAGAAAACCCGGCACTGGTCAACCTGCAGGGTGTGCGGGTCCTGATGTATCACGGGAGATCGATCGATGATATGATAGGGCTTATTCCCGGGGCGTCCTACGAGCAGAGCGGGCTCATGATGCAGGAAATGCTCCAGCGTCGCCACCTTGCACCGGCCTACGGGCGCAGGACCCCGATTGCGGCAGGAAAGATCGACCGGATGATCATCGATCCATTGCCCGAGATCCTGCATACCGGCCATGTCCATATCAAGGGAATTACAACTTACCGGGGCGTGCTTGGTATCAATGCCGGTACCTGGCAGTCCCAGACCAAGTTCCAGAAGCAGATGAACGTGAACCCGACTCCGGCACTGGCCGTTGTCGTCGATCTCCAGACACTGATTCCGGAGACATTTACCTTCGCGTGAAAAATACTTTTTTGTTGAGCGTCTGGTATTGTAACCGCTCAAAAATCCGGACGCTTACCGGGATTCCCCAGCTTACATCTCCTGCCGGAATAGGAACGGGGGCTTGACCATAAGCATACATTAGAGTGGTATTGTAAAAAGGTCAGGATGCCGGGATGTTGCACCGGGACTGTGGCTGAACGATAATTCGGGGGAGCTTTGCACCGATAACGCAGGGTTACTGCCGTGCTGCCAGATACCGGGCTTCCTCTTCCCGGGCCTTTCCTTCCCATGCGCTGACAGTTGCATTATACGCAGCAAACTTCGGGTTGAAGACAAGACCTGTCACACCCTCGTTGAGCCCGGCAACCGTATTGCCGCCCGTAAATGTCCCGTCCAGGTATTCACCAATACCGGTATACACCACCCGGTCCACCCGCTTTACTGCAGATGCAATGACAACTCCGGGGCCCAGGTGGGTCTGATCGGAATCCACTCCAATGACGAACCGGCCCGGCGCTTTCTTCGCTTCAGTGATTGTGCCGAGACCGGAGTAGCCGGCTACGGTATAGATCACATCAGCTCCGTTGCGGTACATCCCGCCAGCAAGATCCTCTGCCCGGTCCGGATCGGAAAAACCACCGAAAGAATTGTTCCGGACATATTCCTGATCTATGGTCATTGATGGATCGACTGCGTGCACCCCGGCAATGTATCCCTGCCGGAACCCCTCGAGCAGATCCGACTGCGTCCCAAGAATAATCCCGACCCGGTGGGTTTTTGTGGCCGATGCTGCAAGGACACCTGCAAGGTAACTCTCCCCGAACGAGGTAATCTCGTACGCTTGTGTATTTTGCGATCCGATACCAGTCTGGTCAATGGCAAGGAACCGGATTTCCGGGTGTTCTGCAGCAAGCCGTTTCGTATCATCCGCATAGATATAGCCGACCGTTATGATGAGGCCGGGATTTTCCGGTCCGCGGAGATTGTCAAGCAGCCCGGAGAATTTTGTATAATTGAGCGATGTAAACTCCTTCTTGGAGAACACCATGGCTTCCTGTGCGGTAAACAGGCCACGGTAGGCACTGTCGGTATAGGAAAGGTCACCTTTCTCCGAACCGTATACAATATACACGACAGGGTGCATGGGCTCATGCGGGATCACGTACACTGCCACGGATATTGCAAAAATGGCTATTGTCGCAACTACGGCTCCAATGAGGAGATACTTCCGGTTCATGGTTTCAAAAACACCCTTACCGGCTGATCGATGATGAGGGCAATAAGCCCGGGAGTCTTCCTTTCTATAGATATCACCTTGGTCGAGGGTACTGAATCAAATTATTGGCAATAAGTGGTACCGGTATTGTTCGTAGGAAAAGATGGGGAAACGGGTATGATAAGGATGTTTATCCGGTTTTAACAACATCTTGATCGGACAAAAAAATCAGACGGACTATCCGCGGGGATACTCGTCAGACCGCGGACAAAATCACAATCCTCAAGTATTTTGATTCGCAATATCCGTGAATGGAGAGCGGAGCCGGAAAACCCGGGGTGGAGCGATGAATATCAGTTCCCGGTTTGAGAGACGCGATCTCCTCTGGATTGCTGCAATCCTTGGAACGGCTGCCGGGGCACTTCTCGCAAACCTTACGGGACTCCTTTTTGGGATCTCAAATGTCATCCCCCATCTCCTGTACATTCCGGTTGTGATCGCTGCATACCGGTACCCGCGCCGGGGGGTCATTATCGCCGGGTGCATCGGAGCGATCTACCTCCTCCTCGTAATCTTCATTGCCGGAACTTCGCCAACCGTTCTTGCCGAAGCACTGGTGCGCACCGCAGTCATTCTCGCGATCGGGTGGCTGATCGCAACCCTCACTCTTCGGCTCCGTGAACAGGAACTGCTCTACAAGGCCCTCTTTGACCATTCGGAAGGGGGCAGCATCCTGATTGCAGATATTGACGGCAACCGGACGATCGAGGAGATCAACTGGAAAGCTGCTACCCTTCTCCGCAGGAACGCTGCTGACCTGAAAGGTACTTCAGTAACGTCTATCTGGAGCGGCGAGGAAAAACAGGAGTTTTTCAACCGGCTCTCCCGCGAGGGGGCAGTATACGCGATTGAGACGGAATTCTCTCTTCCGGATGATACCTCATTTATCGTCCTCGTTTCTGCGGCCACACTACCTGACAAACGGGCCGTCCTTACCTTCTTCGATATAACCAACCGGGTCCATGCCGAGCATGCGTTGAAGATGGCAAACGACAAACTCAGCATCCTCTCACGCTTCTCGGCAGACCATCTCCACCGGTCGGTCGACCAGATCCTCGACACGGTAGATGAGGCAGATACTCACTGCAATGATTCCGGCATACGCACATATATCGAACGTATCCGGACGCTGGCATGGAACGTAGCCCGCCAGCTCTTCCTGACGGAGTCTTACAAGGATCTCGGGTCGCTTCCAACGGTCTGGCTGAGTGTGCAGCGGACGCTTGAAACCGCCCGCCTTCCCTCGGATGACGACACGATCTCGATCCGGTGCTGGACTGGACGCCTCGAGGTCTATGCAGATCCGCTCTTTGCCGATGTCCTGACCCATCTTTTGGAAAATTCACTGCGGCATAGCGGAGGCCGGGTAAAGAGCATCGTTGTCACGTATCATGAGACCCCCAAGGGGCTGGACCTCTGTTTCAGGGACGATGGTGCCGGGATCCCAAAAGAGAAGAAACAGCAGATATTCGACTATGATGCCGGGGGGGGCGCGGGGATCGGACTCTTCATCTGCCGCCAGATTGTTGAGGTGACCGGTATGACCATACAGGAGACCGGTGTCGAGGGGGAAGGGGCACGGTTCGTGATCCATATTCCGCCAGGTGCGTACCGGATCGAGGGCACCAGCGATGATGCCCCCTTACTGCCTGTACCGTCTCTTCCGGCACGGCACTTCGCGAAACACAGCACCGGTGCAATTGTGAGAGAACTGGTTGCTTCGGAGTTTTCCCTGGCAGAGGCACTCTGGATCGATTACCACAACACGAAGGGCGATATAAAAACAGACCGGATATTTGCGGCGTTTGATAACGGGCATGTGGTCTCGATCGCCCGGTGCAAACGACACATGGACGGGTTTGAAGTGGACGGCGTGTTCACCCCGGCCAGCCAGCGGGGTCACGGGTACGCGAATGCCGCTGTCTGGGGACTTGTTGAGGCATGCGGGCAGGATACCCTCTACATGCATTCGGTGTGGAATCTCACGAAGTTCTATGGCAATTACGGATTCGTCTCTATCGACGAGAAAGAGCTCCCGCCTACCATCCGGGAACGGTTTGCATGGGCACAGGGGGAGATGGAAGGAGCGAACGTCCGCCCGATGAGACGAGATCCAATTCCAGCCTGAACGCGGGGGCAACGAGGAGAGGGGGGGCCAGGTAGATTCTATTCAGCAATCCCAAAAATTATTCTGCTCTGTAGAAACAGGCATGAACAGGAGTTCGCTCCCAATCCATGAAAATCGTTTTATGATTCTCCCCCGCCTCAGGGCCTCTCCGAGGCACGGTGGGGCAATGAGGTTTTAGTATTTTTTGTCATTGAACCGCCGCGGGGCGCCCTTCGGGGCGGCGGCGTTTATCGTATCCGGGGGTATGGAGGTTTCAACCGCCATTATAGTTCCTGAAGGGGATAATTTTCATGGAAAATCATTTAGAAAACTCTGACGCTCTCGGGGGTTTCGCCCCCGCCACTGGGGCACCCCCCATTGCGATGACAACGTATTTCCTGTAACCTTCTCGGACTATCGCACTGCGCCCTTCCCCTTCACCCTGATGCGAAATCTTCGTCAGACCTCATTCGCTCTTTTTTTCGCAGATGTCGCGAAGGATTCCAAGAAGACCGGAAAAATCCACAATAAAAAAATCCTGTTCCTTTAACAATAGTCCACCAGTCATATCCGGCTGGATGCCGACAAGGGTCACCCGGGCCCGGGAATCCTGTTCAATGAATTCCATTACCACCGACAGGGGGAGTGCGTGGGTCGACAGTGAGCTGGCCTCTATAGTACCGGGCCCGATACAGGCAATGGTCCCGGGCCGGGCCCCCATATCTGCAGCATCAAAGAGGAGGACATGATCCGGGTGAAATCTGCGCAGAGGGGCAGTGATACTCTCCGGTACGGTCCCTGCCAGAAATACCCTGACACCGGGCAGGTGCAGCGGTTCGACCTCCCGTGCGGCAAGCATCCCGAGCCGATCAACAGGCGAGAGCTCATCACCGATACCCACGATGGCGATACGGCAGGCCCCCTCCAGCCGCTTCCGGAGACAGTCCGCCAGTATCGGGTCCGGGATAAGATTCATGTCACTACCGTTTCCCGATCAGTACCCGATTCCGAGAGTTCATTTTTCAGATGGATTGCTCCCGTAGGGCAGTGGCGTTCGCAGAGACCGCATCGGATGCACCTGAACAGGTTCAGTCGGGGTTTTTTCTTACGCTGAACCTTTTTTCCCTTGAACTCGATCTCTTTCGGGCTGTCCGCCATGGAAATGCACTGGACCGAACAGACAAGAGAGCACTTTGAGCACCCGATGCAGGTATCATCATTGATGACAACCCGCCCCCGGAACGCAGCCGGTATCGGTACTTTTTCACGGGGATAAAGAATTGTAAAGGGTCGTGCGAGGAGATTTTTCACCATCTCATAAAGGACGCTCATATGCCCACCTGCCAGAAATTCATGACGAGCACAAGAGCGACTTGCACGAGGGCGGCACCGGCAATATATTTCCAGCCGATGGCGTTGAGCTGATCGATACGGATCCGGCCGGTGGCTACCTTGATTGACGAGAGGACCAGGAGAATGGCAAGGGTCTTTACCAGGAACAGGAAAAACCCGGCTGCCCATCCAAGCCATACCGGCAGGATGACCCAGGGGGTCATCGGGCCACCGAGATAGAGGGCCGCGATGAGGGCACTGCCGGTCACAAGCGATGCATACTTTGCGAGATGCATGAGAGCAAGTCTCCTGCCGGTCAGTTCCGTCCAGGGGCCTGCAACAATCTCGGTCTCGGCCTCCGGGATATCAAAGGGGGTTCTCTCCAGTTTGGCCTGGAGACAGACCAGCGCAACCACAAATCCTATAGGCTGGAGGAGGAGGAACCAGGCATTCTCCTGCTGCCAGTGTGCGATCTCCGATACCGACCACGTCCCTGCCATCAGGGCGGGGGCGAGCATGACGAGGAAGAACGGGACCTCGTAGATGAAGAGCTGGGTCACCGCCCGGATCCCCCCGATGGCCGAGAAGACGTTCCGGCTCAGCCAGCCCAGCAGGAAGAGGACAATGGTCGGGATGAGGAGGAGATAGAGCACGAGGATGAGGTCTCCCTGGAACCGGATAATGCTGTTTCCTCCAACGGGTATGCAGAGAAAAGCAGTCATGACCGCTGCAAGGGCGATTAACGGGGCCGCATCAAAGATCCTCCGGTCAACGCCATCGGGATCTATGACTTCCTTACCCAGCATCTTGACCACATCCGCACAGGGTTGGAAGAACGGTGGCCCGACGCGGTTCTGCATCCGGGCCGTGACCCTCCGGTCCAGGAACTCAATGAACAGGGAGTATATCAGGAGAAAGACGAACCCCGGGAAGACAAGAATGTATAGGATCGTGAGGAGGGGATCGGTCATCGGCGCTCCTGCATGCTGGCGCGGAGATGACTTTGTTTCCTCAGCTCGTCGAAAGTTACAATGCCGGTTGTCCTTTTCTTGGAGTTCACTACGGTAATTCTTGACGTGCACGAGAGGCAGGGATCGATTGCGGCAACAATCACGGGTATGTCGGCAAGATTCTGGTTGACAAGACACAGGGCAACAGAGGTCCAGTTGGCAAGCGTCGGCGTGCGAATATCAACGCGTTCAACCTTGTCCGTGCCGTTGGTCCGGATGAAATGCGCCAGTTCTCCCCGCGGTGCTTCGTAGCGGGAGAGGATCTCCCCCATCGGAGCGGTTTTGGGCGCATTGACCCGGACCGGGCCTTCCGGGAGGTTCTCAAGACAATACCGGACAATCCTGATACTCTCCTGAAGTTCCCCGATGCGGACACGCGTCCGGCCATACACGTCGCCGCTGGTATCGGTCACAACGTTCCAGGGCACCTCGGTATAGGCAAGGTAGGGATCGTCCCTGCGGATATCATAGTCCACCCCGCTTGCACGTGCCGTGGGTCCGACGGCACCATAGGCAAGAGCTTCGTCCCTTGAGAGCTTCCCGACACCTTTGAAGCGGATCAGCAGGGTCTCCTGGTCATTGACCATCTTTGCATACTCGCGTATCCGTTCCTCGAGATGGGGCAGGCGTGCCAAGGCTGCATTCACTTCAGAAGGGGTCAGGTCACGGCGTATGCCACCAACTTCATTCATGCCATAATGAACCCGGTTCCCGCTCATCTCTTCAAGGGTGTCCTGGACCGCCTCGCGGTCACGCCAGGTCCACATGAACAGCGTGTTGAACCCCACCTCGTGCGCTGCAACCCCCAGCCACAGGAGATGGCTGTGCATCCGCTCCAGCTCGGCGATGATGGTGCGGATGAACCGGGCCCGTGGCGGTATCTCCAGCTCCATGATCTCCTCGATCCCCTTGACAAAGACCGTTGAGTGGGAGTGGGAGCAGATCCCACAGACCCGTTCCAGCAGGGGGAGGACCCTGATGAAATCACGCTGCTCAGCTGCCTTTTCTATACCCCGGTGGTTATACGACAGGTCCAGCTCGAGACGGACAATCCTCTCACCATCTGCAACAATCCGGAAATTCACGGGTTCTTTCAAGGCGGGATGGTGGGGTCCTATCGGAACAATGACATTCGCCATCTATATCCTCTCCCCGGGTATTCCGCCGTAGAAGGTGCCGGGATCCTTTTTCCAGTCTTTCCGCAGGGGATACTCTTCCAAAGGCCAGTCCTCATTCAGCATAATTCTCTTTAAATCGGGATGACCCAGAAAAACGATGCCCAGCAGGTCATGGATCTGCCGTTCATAGATCCCTGCCGGCGGGAGGAGATCAGACATCGTGGGAACCTCCGGCTTGTCCCGCGGAAGTTCGATCGCAATTGAGATGACGGAGCGGTGAGGGCCGGTGAGATGGTATACCAGTTCGAGGGTTTTGCCGTTGTCGACTGCGCTTATCGTTATCAGGCGATCACATTCCAGCAGTTCCCGGGCATTGGTGATCGCTGTACGGACCGTTTCCGGGGTTGCTGTTATCCTGATGCGGTTATGGCGGACCTGCTCTGCGGTTCCCCATTCCTTCATCGTCTCCGCTACAAAGTCCCGTGTCAGGAGAGGTTTCATCGTGTCACCCCGGGTGCACCACCTGTGTGCGGGATTCCGGCGGAGGTTTTCTGCCGCCATTCCTTCCCGCCATGGACCGCATCCGCGCTCATCAGATTCAGGCAGGCAACAACGCCGTTGATAATCTCATCCGGTCGCGGGGGGCAGCCGGCCACGTAGATATCGACGGGTATGACCTGTTCCACCGTATCCATGACGTGATACAGGCCGTGGAATGCCCCCGCCGACGCTCCGCAGGCACCCATGGCGATCACGTACTTGGGTTCGGGGATCTGCTCCCAGACCCGGCGGAGCCGGGATGCCTGCTTCAGCGTCACGTGCCCCGTGACAATAAGGATATCCGCGTGCCGGGGCGAACCCTTTACGAGGATGCCGAACCGCTCGATATCAAACCGTGGCATCAGGCAGGCGATGATCTCAATATCGCAGGCATTACACGCTCCGCTGTTAAAAAGGGTGATCCAGGGCGATCTCTGCCGTGCCCAGTTCACGAGGCGCTGGCTGAGCGAACTCACCGGAACTGCCATTGTGTAGAATCACCTCCATCGGAATATAAGAAAGCATTGATCGGTACTATCGCACCGGAATCCTGCCGGTGCCCGGCAGGACCTGCCATCTTGGCCGGCACGACCGCGGTTTTCCGGCAGGACCGCCAGTTCATTGTTCCCACCTCAGGGCCGTGACTGCGACTGCGACAAGGGCAAGAAAACCAAGGGTTCCCCAGAGCGGCGCATCCGAAGGAGCGATCGAAATGACCAGTGCCGCGACATGCACGACGACAAAGAAGAGGGCGACATAGTAGAACTGGTAGCCAGGCTGGTAGGTCTGCGCTTCCATCGCCTCGCCGCCAACATAGGGCATAATCTTGTTGACCGTGGGCCTGAATGCAGGTGCTATTGTGCGGGACCAGGTATAGAGCAGGTACCCTGTGGCGAGTGCCAGCATGAAAATACTGACCGGAGATACCAGAAGATCCAGCGGGGTCATTTATGGTATCCTCCAGGTGAAGAGCTGGCCGGCTGCACGGGAGATCCAGTCAAACGACTCGGGAAAGAGGCCGAAATAAACCGTGACAACGGCCAGAATTACAACGGCTGATAGCGTGCATGCGGGAATTTTGACCGAATTCACCGGCAATCTGTCCGAAGGGTCTGCCGCCTTATCACGGAACAGGAGAGTTGACAGGACGGGGACATAATAGCCAAGCGAGATGGCATTGTTGAGCGCGAGAATCAGGGCAAGGATGACCCCGCTCATCATGGATGTAACCATCCCTGCCTGTTCAAGGAGCATCTTGCCGAGGAAACCGCAGGTGAATGGCACACCGATCAACCCGAAGATGAACAGCGTAAACGATATGCCAAGGAGCGGGTATTGTGCTCCCAGTCCCTTCATCTTTACCGTCTGGTACGAACCGGCACTGGCGGCAAAGGTATCAGCCGCGAGGAAGGCCCCGGATTTCATCAGGCTGTAAGCGATGGCATAATACAGTCCTGCGGTGAATGCCAGGGGCAGGTTATACGCCATCCCAATGCCAAAACCCAGCAGGATATACCCCATCTGGGCAACGCTCGAGTATGCAAGCACGTACCGGAGATCCGTCTGGTTGAGGGCAAGGAGGTTTCCCGTTGTCATGGTAATGACCGCAAGGAATGTCACGACAATTCCCAGTGTCCTGATAACGGACCCCCCTGCGGGAAGTGCGGAGAGGGAAAGGAACAGTGCGATAAGCACCCCGAATTTGGTTGCCCCGACGAGAATGGCGGTAACACCCACGGGTGCCCGGGCATAGGCATCCGGAAGCCAGGTGTGCATCGGGACTATCGCAAGTTTTACTCCGTACCCGAGCAGGATCAGGATGCCCGCGAGCAGGATGAGCGCCGGGTTCGCTCCTGCGAGTGCCCCCGGGAGCTCCGCCAGGGCCATCGTATGCCCGGCCATATACAGGATTGCGACGCCAAGGAGGGCAGTAATGGTCCCTGTCACACCCTGCAGGAGATAGTTCATTGCCGCGGGAAGCGCTGCCGGATCCTCCCGGTACCGGTAGGCACAGAGGGCATATACCGGGACTGCGGATAACTCGACCATCACAAAAATGTAAAAGAGGTCCCGGGAAAAACCGACAGCCACTGCACCGGCAAGGGCAAACAGGAGGAGCGGATAAAACAGCTGAACCGGCCCTTCCGGATCGATACTCTCCTGAGAAGCCCATGCCGCGGCAGCCCCGATGCCGGTGATAAGAAGTCCGGCGGTCAGGCCGACGAATGAGATATTTTCCGGGGATGGTTGCGTGATAATCGCGGAGAGCATGAAACAGAACGCCACAAGGAGCCACAGGGCGGCAAGCATTCCTCCCCGGCTCCGGAATTGCCGGGGAAGGAACTTTACGATGAAGTAGAGTGCCACCCCGCCGGTGGCAATAAACAGGGGGGCCATAACGGCCATGCCGGCAGGTATCACAGCTGCACCCCCATCAGGATAACGACCATGAAGGCGACCAGAACACCGGTAAAGACGGCCATATTCCAGTTCGCATCATGGCCTTCCATACCCGTGGCATACCTCCCGGCAGTGAACAACAGGTGTGCTCCTGCGATCGCATAATCATAGGTCTTCCGGAACAAAACCTGAAGCCCCCGGGCACCGGTGCATATCCCGTGAGCTGCAGCCAGGTATACCACATCGAAATCCACGAGCCGCGTTTCGTGGGGCTCAAGGAGTTTTCTCCCGGCGGTAAAGAAGAATATGCCCGCAGCACCAAGGACGATGATGGCGCTGATGACATGCACCGGGGCATATGCATCGTAAACGGGAGTATAAGGTAACAGGGAATAGAGGACTGACGGAAAGATCCCGAGTATGATACACAGTGCAGCAGCCCCGAGCATCCCTGCCTGCATGAGAAGCGGAGGATCTGAAGCCTCCGTCTCACCCGGTCTTAAGAACGCAAAATATCCCAGTTTGAGGAAGGAGACGAATGTCCCAAAGGATGCGATCTCCAAAAGCACCCACAACCAGATGCCCGTATGTTCAGCTGCAGCGAGCACCATCCCCTTGGAAACAAACCCGTTGAAGAGCGGGACGCCGGAGATTGCGAATGCCGCAACCCAGTAAGCAAACGCCGTCACCGGCATCTTCTTCTGCAACCCGCCGATACGGCTCAGCAGGTTCTCACCGGTCTTCCAGATAATAACCCCGACGGCCATGAAGAGGAGCGTCTTGTAAAGGATGTTGTTGACGAGATGGGCCATCCCACCGTTCAGCCCGAGTTGCCCGATCTCATTTGCTGCCCCCAGCCATCCCAGTATACCTATACCGGCGACCATGAAGCCGACCTGGGAAATAATGTGGTAGGAGAGAAGCCGGCGCATATCATTCTGGAAGACCGCAAAGATGATGCCATACAGGGCCATGAGCACTCCCATCCAGGCAATATATTCCGTTCCCGGCTGGGCCCGGGCAAGGAGATAGACGGCCGTTTTTGTCGTGTAGATGCTGAGGAATACACTAGCGACAAAATGTGCCCGGGGATAGGTGTCCGGAAGCCAGGTATGCAGCGGCAGGAAGGCGATATTCACCCCGATACCCAGTACGATAAGGACTGATGCCCACAGCTGGTACGTAGCATTTGGGATTCCTGCAAGGGGACCGATAATGGGGGAACCTGCCCCCACAAAGAGCAGGGCGATCCCGACAGCGAGAAGGGTACCCCCAAGGCCATGGTAGAGAAGGTACCGGTATCCCGCGCTGATCGCTTCCCCGCCCTCCTGCCAGATGAGAAATGTGGAGGTGACGGCCATGATCTCCCAGAAGATCAGAAGGCTGATCCAGTCCCCGGCAAAGACCACGCCAAGGGAGGCGCCGGCATAGAGGAGGGCATAGAGGTGGAGGCGGGGGGTTGCAACGGCTGCCGCATAGAGAATGGCAAGGAAGGTAATGACCGCAAAGATGACCCCCGTCAGGTACGAGAGGCTGTCGATCCTCAGCAGGGTCAGGGTATACCCCATAAAAGGAAGATTCCACTGCATTACGCCCGTAGCAACCGGGCCGGCAAAATACCCGCCGGGAAGGAGGAGGACATCAATAAGCGCAACCACGCCGAGAGCAATAAGCCCGGCCTGCCGTGCACGCCCGGTCAGTAGTAGAACTAACGGTGCGCCGATAAAGAAGATCAGGAATGGCGGTATCGCCGTTCCAGGGGTCACCGGAGCAGAAACAAGAAGGGCCGTATCCGTTATACTTGCTGCAACCTTCGCACAGAGAGCGAACGGACTGAACGGCAGAGTGGTCCAGAGACCCAGCAGAAGGGCTCCTGCTGCCGTGACCAGGATGGGGACCCGAAGTGCCCATCGAACCTCTGGCACAGGATATACACAGGGCCGGAAGAATGCCCGTATGATGATCGGGAGGAAATAGGCAAGGTTTAAGACACTCGCTCCCACCAGCACCAGAAGCATCCACCACTCGCCCACACTTCCGGCACCGATACCCGCGGAGAGGTAATATTTGGCGATAAAGCCTGCCATGGGTGGCAGCCCGACCAGACTCAGTACTGCAAGAGTGAATGCAGCAAACTCCCACGGCATCTTTCTGCCAATCCCGTCGAGCTCAGAGATCTTTGTCCTGCCGGTTTCCACTGCCACAGCACCGGCAACAAAAAACATGGTCAGCTTGCCGAATGCATGGGCGGTAAATGCATAGGTTGCACCAATAATTGCTGCAGCCCTTCCGAAATCAGAAACACCGGACAGTCCCGATGGCAGAAGGACTGCTGCACCCAGTATCATGTAGCTGAGCTGGCTGACGGTGGAGTACGCGAGCCGCAGCTTGAAGTCGTCCTGGAGCAATGCAAGGAGCGACCCGACAATGATCGTGATGACTGCAGCAGCGATTACGATGCCCCGGAGCCCGAGGTCTGCCATCAGATCCGGCCCGTAGAGGTAACACATCAGGCGCAGGAGACCGAAGACGCCGGCATTTACCACGGCAACCGCGTGGAGCAGCCCGCTAACCGGGGTCGGGGCAATCATGGCACTCGGCAGCCACCCGTGGAGTGGCACCAGCGCCGCCTTTACACCGAAGCCTGCCAGGAGGAGGAGGAACGCGATGCGGGCAAAATCGGGAGCGATTGTGGCAATGCCGGGGTTTCCGCCTGCAACAAAGTCGAGCGTGTTTCCCATGGCAAGAAGGATCATCATGCCGGCAAGGATTGCCACACCGCCGCTCTGGGTATAGATCAGGTATTTTCTCCCGGCCGCAAGCGATTCCTTTGTCTCCGCGTGCACCACCAGAGGATATGCAGCAATGGCAAGGATCTCGTAAAACACGAAGAGTGAGAAGAGGTTCGAAGACAGGGCGACTCCCATGACTGCCCCAATGGTTATGGCAAAACAGGTATAATACCGGGTCTGGGCGTGTTCTTTCAATCCCCGCATGTACCCAATATTATAGACGGTCGTTACGATCCAGAGCAGGGAAGCGACAGATGCAAACAGGAGGCCGAAGGCATCTGCAGCGAACTGCAGGGTCAGTCCGGGAAGTACCGGAAACGGCAGCGTGGATACGGGTTGTGCAAAAAACACTGAGGGGAGGCACAGTAAACAGATGATGAATGTCAGTACTGCGGAGAGGAGGGATCCGGCTTCACGGGCATCCGGCCGGTTACGCAGGAGCAGGACCGAGCAGGCACCAAAGAACGGCATGCCGACAAGAAGAATCAGCATCCACGGAAAAACGTCCATCACGGTTCACATCCCTTCAGTATCCGGGCAAGCGCAGCACAGTCGAAAGTCTTTGAGACTCTTTTTACCAGTATGACAAGGGCTAGCGCAACCCCGGCGATGACCGCCTCGATGGCAATAAGGGTGAACACCACAGCCTGCGAAACCCCCACATCGTTCGAGAGATACCCTGAGAGAATAAAGAGCAGGCTGACCGCTTTTCCAAGAAATTCGAGCCCTATCACCATTTTAATCAGGTGGTTGCGGGCTATCAGGCCTGCAAGCCCTGTGGCGAACAGTGCCCCTGCAACGATTATCAGAAATGGGGGGGCCGTGAGAATCATGGCCGCATCCCCCGCGATCTGTCGGGGCCAAGGAGCAACAGTATGGAAAAGACCCCTGCAAGGATGATAAAACCCAGGACCACCACCTCAAAGGTGCGTCCTTTCCAGAGTGCTGTCCCGGCTGATGTTGCCTGGGGGACGGTTGCTGACCATGAAGGCATATCTCCCGCCAGCGCAGCAATGAAGACCAGAAGAAACAGGATACTCAGGATCGCGGCAAAGAAGCTTTTCCGGTTCATACTGGCACCTCTTCTTCCCCACCGGCAAGAATGAGGGCAACGAGGAAGAGCACCGCAACAAGACCCGCCCCTACCGTCAGCTCCAGGGCACCGGCATACGGGGAGGCGAGCAGGAAGAAGATGGCTGACAGGCAGACGCTGCTGACGGCATAGGCGGCAATGGAACGAATAAGATTCGTATGGAGTATGGCAATGACTGCCATTCCTACGCTGGCCAGACCGAGTGCGGTAAGAATAACGACATCCGGATCAGTCATCGTATGTCACACACCACCGATTTAATCTCGTTATCATAGGATCGGGGGGCCGGTAGCCAGACAGTGGGCGATTGAAAATGGGGAAGGAGACAAAAAAGAGGTGATCTCCCCTCGCTATGGTACGGACGGAATAAAGTCTTGTCATGGAAATCTTCCGGGTTTACCTGCGATTTCTGATGTTTATTTTGCAGAATATCCGGTATTATACGGTTCTTTCAGATAATTCCGACTTTTAACGAATCATTTCCCATCAGGATATAATCAGTTCATCTTACCACAAAGGAGGACATAAACCTTTGGTAACCGGTCTGTGGTATCCCGAAATCATTTGAGATCACGACAATATTTTCGATAGTGCTGTAATGGAAGGGAAATTTTTTCCTTTTTTTATTTTTACAGTCGTTAAAGTTCGCATGAAGAGTTATACCTCACATCCCAGATCGAAACCGCGAAGGACGAATTGTTCTTAAAAAAAGCGATTGACTTATGCGGGTCATGTCCCTGATGCAGGAATCTGGCAGGAAAATGTATAGAATTATTCCGGCGATTTCAGGATCGCAGCCAGCACGTCCAGCTGTGAAACATGCACCAGTGCAAACACTTCATCGCCCGGGACAAGCACCGTGCTCCCTCGCGGGATGAGCAGGTTGCCCTCACGGATGACCGCGGTCAATACGCATTCCTGGGGCAGGTTGAGATCCCGTACTGCCTTGCCGGCCGCAACCGATCGCGGATCGACCTTGTTTTCAACCAGTGAATACTGCCCTCGCCGGAGTTTCAGGAGCGTCATCACGTCCCCGAGCGACATCTCCTCTGCGATCAGGTGGGCCATCAGATCTGCCTGATTCAGCGGCACATCGACACCCATCGCAGGAGTAAACAGCCACGCATTCTTGGGTATATTCACCCGCGCAATCGTACGTTTGACATTGAACTCGAAGCGGGCAAGGCTGGTGATCACAAGATTCGTCTCATCCGTCCGGGTCACTGCCGCAACCACATCCGCATCACGGATACCGGCAGCCTCAAGCATATCCGGATCCGTGCCATTGCCAAAGACAACAACACCTGCGGGCAGCTCCTGTGCAGCCCTCTCGAATTCTTCCCGCGTGCCTTCGATAACTTTCACCGTGTGCCCGTCTGCGAGCAGTATCCGGGCGAGGTAGGTACCGACCTTGCCACCCCCGACAATCATCACGTGCATTGTCATATTATTACCTCTTTTGACATTATGCCAGCCCCATCAGTGCTTTCAGGCGGTCAACGGAAGTCGATGATACGGCGACATGTATCATGTCGCCATGCTGAAAAACCGTGCTGATGGTTGGTACAAATGTCCTGCCACCACGGCTGATTGCAACCACCTGTATCTCACCAGGCACGGTAAGATCATTCACCATCCTGCCGGCAAGCGGTGGCGGAATCTCTGACTCGACGATACCAACCCCCCCGCTTCCCAGTGAGTGAACTATATCCAGCGTTGAGAAGGTGAGGAGCTCGGCAAAGCGTTGCATCCCGAGGCTGACCGTAGAGACCGTCTGGACTCCCAGTCGCCGGTAGATTTCCGATTTCCGGGGATCGTGCATGCGGGCAACAACCTTGGGAACCTTGAACACCTCTTTTGCCAGCCGGGCAACCACCAGATTGATGCTGTCATTCGGCGTAAGGGCAGCAAGGCAGTCAGCCCGTTCTATCCCGGCCCGGATAAGAATATCCCGGTCGAGGGCATCACCCGTAAATGCCTGGCCCCTGAATGCAGGTTCGAGGCGTTCGAACGCTGAAGGGTCGTTGTCAATCACCGTTACGCTATGATTGGACATATTCAGGTACAGGGCAAGGCCTGCACCCATCCGTCCGCAGCCAATAATCATAATCTTCACATCATCACCCACATGCATTTTTTCTGGTTGTTCTGCGATCCTTCCACCGGACGATCCCTTTCCGGAGTTCTTCTGCTATCAGCAGTACCGGTGCCCATGCCAGCAGGAACAGCCAGTATTCTGGGGGGAACGCTGCAGTGCCAAAGATCTGCTGCAAGACCGGGACATATACGATCAGGGAGATCACAATGAGTTCTGTTGCAATACCAACCCATATGAACCGGTTGGAGAAGAACCCGATCTCAAAGATTGAACTGTGTTCGGTCCTCTGGGCAAGGACATTGCCGATCTGCGTGGTCACGACCGCAGCGAGCGCCATTGCCGTGGCAGAAAGGTAGAGCGTCCCGCTGGAAGGGAGATCCAAGAACGTTCCCCAGTACCCGCTGGTCCAGTACGTAAAGAAAAAGGCCGACATCGCAGCAAGGCTCTGGATCGGGCCGAGCCACAGGTACGCCCGGGTAAGCAGTGAACGAGTAATCACATGCTCTTTCAAATCACGGGGAGGTTTGTCCATCACTCCCGGTTCAGGGTGCTCGGCACCCAGAGCAAGAGCCGGCACCAGGTCCGTGCCAAGATCAATGGAGAGTATCTGCATAACATTGAGGGCAAGCGGGATTCGTCCTCGTGAGAAGGCAAAGAGGATGAAGGGCACTGCCTCGGGAGTGTTGCTGGTGAAAATATACGTGGTAAATTTTTTGATGTTTGCATAGACGGCACGGCCTTCTTCAACGGCATTGACAATGGAAGCAAAGTTGTCATCGGTCAGCACCATATCGGCCGCTTCCTTTGCCACATCGGTGCCGGCAATGCCCATGGCGACGCCGATATCTGCTTTTTTTAGAGCGGGTGCGTCATTAACACCGTCACCGGTAACGGCAACAACATGTCCCATTGCCTGCAGGATACTGACCACCCGGAGTTTGTGCTCAGGAGCCGCACGGGCAAAGATGACCTCCCCCATGAATGCCTCCCGTAACTCATTGTCTGTCATTATGTCAAGATCTGCACCGGTGATTATCCGGGGTCTGTCGACCGTGATGATCCCGATACGTCGTGCAATACTCTCCGCAGTCAGACCGTAATCCCCGGTGATCATGATCACCCGGATACTGGCACGATGACATTTTCCGATTGCTTCTGCCACTTCCGGGCGGGGAGGATCCATCATTGCGACAAGCCCAAGAAATACCAGATCGCGTTCGACAGTTTCAGGGGTGTACGTGGTCACACACTCTGGAAGAATACGCATGGCAACCGCAAGCACCCTTAGTCCGCTACGGGCATACTCATCATTGATACCCATAATCTCATCCCGGAGCTTGTCATTCATCGCACTCTCCTGATTATCAGCCTGAAACGATGTGCAGAGCGTGAGCACCTCTTTGGGAGCTCCTTTGAGATAGATGATCCGCCCCGTTCCGGACTGGTGTATGGTGCTCATCAGTTTTCTGCGGGAATCAAAGGCGAGTTCACGCACCCGCGGGGTTTTTATAAGTTCGGCCTCAGGATCTGTCCCTGCCTTGCAGGCTACCACTTTTAGAGCGGCCTCAGTTGGATCACCGATAATCTTCCACTGGGGGGATTCACTGTCGGGGGGTAGCAGCCGTGCATTGTTGCAGAGACCCGCTGCAGTGATCAAGGTTTTTACATCGCCGGTAACAGTGGGCGGGACCGGCTGGTCATTCTCCTGTATCGATCCTTCCGGTGCATAACCGACTCCGGTTACCGTGAGATTCCGGTGTGCGACCCAGAGATTCCGAACCGTCATTTCGTTCTGAGTGAGCGTTCCGGTCTTGTCCGTGCAGATAACCGAAGTACATCCCAGTGTTTCAACCGCTGAAAGCCGCTTTATCAGGGCATGTCTCTGTGCCATTCGCTGCGATCCCCGTGCCAGTGCAAGGGTTACCGTTGGCAGCAGCCCTTCCGGGACGAAGGCAACAATCATGCCCAGTCCAAAGATAAAACTCTCGGCAAGGGTAACACCGGTTAATGTCACCATCAGTGCGAAGAACAGCATGCCGATACCGATTGCAATGAACGTGACTACCCGGGTTACATGGTTCAGCTCTTTCTGCAACGGACTCTGTTCTTCTTCCAGGCTCTGGGTCATAAGGGCAATCTTGCCAAATTCGCTTTCCATGCCGGTGGCAAACACGATTGCTTTACCGGTACCGGAGACCACGTTGGTGCCGGCAAAAACCAGGTTGGGGAGTTCGACGCGGGCAAGCCCGGGCTGTAAGATGATCTCAGAGGTCTTGTGTACCGGGCGGGATTCACCGGTAAGGGTTGACTGGTCGACTTTCAGATCAGCGTCCTGCACCAGACGGGCATCGGCAGATATGTGGTCGCCTTCAGAGAGCAGCAGCAGATCACCTGGTACAAGACCTTCGGCAAGGATAACCTGCTCCTGACCTTCCCTAACCACCCTGACATTGTGCGGCAGGAGCTTAAGCAATGCCTCGGTTGCTTTCTCGGCACGGTATTCCTGCCAGAATGAGAAAAGGCCATTGATTACGTTGACCATCCAGACTGCAACACCCAGCTGGGGCATCTGGGCGATAAAAGCGACAATCCCTCCTGCCCAGAGCAGCAGGGCCATTAAGTGAATGAAATTTGCAAAAAATTTTACATACAGGGATTTTCCCTGGATTTTCTGTAATGCATTGGGTCCGAACCGTTTCTGGTTTTCACTGGCTTCAAGGGTAGTAAGACCCTCGGGGCGTGTGGCAAGAACCCTGAAGACATCGGCAACAGGCAGAGTATGGATAATACGAATGAGGTTGGTAAGATTGGGGATGTCAGTCTCTCCTGTCATATCCTCTTCCCTGCTGCCGGATGAATCCGGCACCGGTCTTGACGTACTTACATTTCCTGTAGCAAGACTCCACGTTCTTGTATTTATAACCTGAACCGTGATCCCTGTGACTCCGGAGTCTCTCTGATATTGCAGAATACTCAAAACCGGATTCACCGGGGATCTGGCAGATCTGCAATCCGGCTGCTCCTTTTATTATGATAAATTCAAACCGGACGCCTTGCCCATACGTCCAGGCCCCCTTTATGGAAATATTGGTGATACTAAAAGTTTCAAAAACGCTTTTTTCTAATAATCCCGCGAAGTCATTGAAATTTCACTTCAATTAATGATCAATTGGACTGCATGGGCAAAGGATTTTTATGATATATATATATAATAACGGAATGAGCGATGACGGTCGGAAAAATTCATGAGGGACCATGCATCAGCAAGCAATTACCAGCCGAACAACGTAAGAATTGATATTAAACATATCACAACAATGCTTGATATAATCGGTAATTCGACAGCAATAACCTTGGAAATGTTCAAGATGCGGGGCGTGGTTACCTTCAATGGGTTTGATTCCGACGCATCTGATGAGGGTTCATGCTTCAAAAGATGAAAAGGGTACAGATCATTGGTCCAAAAGAGAAGTTCTCCCGCGTAGTGGACTTACTGTATCATGAAGGCACCCTTCATTTCGAAGATGCCTGCGATTGCATCTCCTGCGACGAGATATCCTTAAAAAAAATTAACGCTGAAAACGCAGCAGAAGTTCCCAAGGCTCTTGAAAAAATCAGCGTGATCTTTTCCACCCTCCCCATAGTTGAAGAAGATTCAGAGCGGCAATCCCTAGTCCATAACGAGTTGGTGGAGGAAACTCTGGATCAGACTCTAGCCCGGTCAAAGCGGATTATCAATGAACTTGAGTTGACCACAAAGGAGCTGGCGACCAGAAAAAGCGAACTGTCGTTCACCATCACGTCATTGAAGAGGTATGAAAAAGTTATTCAGACCCTCGAACCGGTGGAACAAAAGCTGCCAATTCACGAGGGATTCGAAGTCGTCGTCCTTCTGATTCAAAAACAGCATAATGATGTTATTAACCTCATCGAGTCCGAGATTGAGAGGATCACAAGAAACCATTTTGAGATGGCCAGCATCGTTACGGATGAAGAGACCATCGCAGCAGTCGTAGCGTATGATAATAACTATTCACAAGAGGTCCATTCCTTTATTTTTTCGGCAAATGTGAACGAGATACGGCTTCCGCAGGAATTCATGGGAAAACCGTTCAAAGACATGCTTGCATTGGTCCACCAGAATCTGCACGAGGCTATCGAGGAACTGGCTCTGCTCGATACGCATCTGCTGGATCTTTCAACTAAGTGGTATCAGGAACTATCTTCCCTCAAAAAAATCCTTGAGGATGTGAATGAAGAACTCCAGATCTATTCCAACGCCGGGCAATCTGAACATTGCTTTGTAATTCTCGGCTGGATTCCCCAAAAATTTTTTAAAAGGACGCAAAACGACCTGCAAACGGAATTTCAGAACCGTGTGGTAATGGTTGATCTTGAGGTAACTGCCAAGGATCTGGAACATGCACCCACATTCTATGATAATCCCTGGTTTGTCAGGCCGTTTGAATTTTTTATGAAGCTTGTATCTCCTCCAGATTCCCGTGAGGTTGATCCGAGCCCTATCCTTGCGATTTTTTTCCCGTTTTTCTTTGGGATCATGGTAGGGGATATTGGGTATGGTCTGGTGATCCTTGTCTTTGCCCTGCTGATGAAAAAGAAGTTTGAATCCATAGAATGGCTCACTCAGCTGATGAATATCCTGATCATCTCCTCAATCCCTGCGATCTTATTTGGATTCTTTTTCGGGGAGTTCTTCGGGAATTTCGGGGAGATGATGGGGTGGCTTCACCCGGTGCAATTCCTCGGCATCACGTGGAACCGGGCTGAGGCGATCATCCCTATGCTCATCCTCGCCGTCTCGATTGGCGTAGTCCACATCTTCCTTGGCCTTGCACTTGGCATGCGCAATGCTGTTATTCTCAAGAACAGGAAACACCTTGCAGAACGTTCGGGAATGCTCCTGATGATCACCGGGCTCATCCTCTTACTGGTAACATTTGCCGGTGTGTTGCCGGAAAACACGGCCTATCCCGCAGCAGTCCTCATGATCATTGGTCTCCCCCTCATCATTTTCGGCGCAGGGGCGTTTGGCACCATTGAGGTGATGAGCACGGTGGGGAACATCCTCTCCTATGCCCGGTTGATGGCAATCGGCATGGCATCGGTCATCCTTGCGATGGTCGCAAACAGGCTTGGGGGTTCAATGGAGGTCCTCGTTGTCGGGATCATCATTGCAGCTCTGTTACATACCCTGAACATTATCCTTGCCATGTTCAGCCCAAGCCTGCACGCAATACGACTTCATCTCGTGGAATTTTATTCAAAATTTTATAAGGGGGAAGGAATGATGTACAAACCTTTTAAAAATGGAAAAAAATGATGAATGAGTGACAATACGTGAGGGAAAATCGCTTCTTTTCTGTTACCCTGGCTCTGTTGAAACCCTATTTTTTTTATTGTTCGTTTATTGTCTTACGGCTGTCAGGAGTGTGGCCCCTCTCTCCCCCAGTGGGGGAAGCAGCCCAAGAGGAGCGTCGCCATGACACCCGTTTGGGGGTTTTCATCAACCTTATGGGGGCTTTCGCATAGAACGTCGGGATTATACCGCTGCCGGTTCCTTCTTCTTTGGCCCTGCCACGGTAAACTTCTCAAGACCGCCCCGGGCAGTCATTGCCGGGCGGTACTGATTGTCCATGATAAGGCATTTCGTGGGGCAGACATCCACACACACAGCACAAACCACACAGCGCATCTGGTCGATCTGCCACGTCTTCTCCTTGACCTCGACACAGATTGCCTGGGTCGGGCACTTGCGCTGGCAGGACCGGCAGGTAATGCACCCGTCCGGATTGATCTTCACGTGCCCGCGGGTAGCATCGGTCTTCTTGGCCGGTTTTGCCGGATACATCAGGGTGGCCGGGCGGGAGAACACGCTTTTTAATACGGTTTTTGTCATCTCGAAAAATGTCATCGTCGCATCACCTCTCCGCACACCCGATACAGGGATCGATGGTCAGGACAATCACCGGCACATCCGCAAGTTCGCATCCTTTTAAGAGCGTAACAAGCGGGGGAATGTTGGTGAACGTGGGGGTCCGAACGCGGTGCCGGACAAGGTTCTTCTTGCCGTTGCCCTTGATGTAGTGGATGACTTCTCCCCGTGGCTGCTCAGCCCTTGAGAGATATTCGCCATCCGGTGCACCGGTCACTTTTATGTCAACCGGCCCGTCAGGGATCTTCTTTGCGCACTGCTCGATGATATCTATTGAGGTGAACATTTCCTTTGCCCGCACGGCACAGCGGGCATAACAGTCCCCATCGTGTTCCACTACAGGTTTGAAGTTGATCTTTCCGAAAGCCGCGTAACCGGTCTCGCGGATATCGATCGCAAGACCGCTGCCCCGTGCCGTGGGGCCTACCGCACCAAAGTAATAGGCATCCTCCTTCTTGAGAACCCCAATTCCTTTCAGCCGGTGCTGGATCGAACTGTCGTGCAGGAACACATTCGTGAGATCCTGGAGTTCGTGCTCGATCCCCCTGAGCCCCTTGACCATCTCATCGAGTTTTTCAGGAGATATATCCCGCCGGACGCCGCCCACCTTGCAGACACCCTGAATGACCCTGCCACCTGTGGTTGCTTCGAGGTCGTCAAGGATATGCTCACGGAGCCTCCATGCATTCATGAATACGCTTTCAAAACCCATACTGTCTGCAAAGCAGCCAAGCCAGAGCAGGTGCGAGTGCAGTCTTGAGTATTCCGACCAGATCGTCCTGAGATATTGGGCCCGCTCTGGAACTTCAAGCCCCATTATCTGCTCAATACCCTGCACATAGGTCTGGCTGTGGATGAAACTGCAGATACCACAGATCCGCTCCGCAATGAAGACGTACTCGGTGTATTCCCGTTTCTCCACGAGTTTTTCAAGACCCCGGTGGACATATCCGATGGTCGGGATGACATCTACGACTTTTTCATCCTCCAGTACAAGGTCGAGGTGGAGGGGTTCAGGAAGCACCGGGTGCTGGGGGCCGAACGGGACGGTTATTTGTTTTGACATGCGTCGTCCTCCTTTACAATGGTCACGCTGAAAGGATGTTTGATTGCTGTCTTGTAGAACGTGCCTTTGAAATCGATATTGATCCCTTTCACATGGATACCATACAGGTCATGGATCTCGTTCTCGTATACAAACGCACCAAAGTATATTCCGCTGATGCTGGGAATTTCATCTGCCTGTTTTACGGTAATGCGGTAGTTTGTGAGCTTGTAATCTTTGTCATAAACATAGAGAATCTCGAAGTTGTCTTCGATCTTCGTGCACCCGATCTGAACCAGACGGTTGCCGTCTTTCTTTGCCTGCTCGGCCTTCGTAACTACGTCCCCGACACTGATCGGGAGAATTGTCTGTGGTTCCATCATTGTGCACCTCCTTCCGCGTGCCTGTGGTGTTCTTTATGACCGTGATCGGTTACCATGGGAGAGCTCACCTTTTTGATCCGTTTTTCCTCTAAAATGCCCCACGCGGTGACAATCCCGTCGATAATGGACTCTGGGCGTGCTGCGCACCCGGGCACGTAGACGTCAACCGGTATGAGTTTATCGATGCCTCCGGCAACATTGTAGCATTCCCGGAACACTCCTCCCGAACAAGCACAGATACCGACTGCAACAACCGCTTTCGGATCCGGGATCTGGTTGTAGATGTTCTGGATGACCTCGCGGTTCTGTTCATTGATCGAACCGGTCACAACAAAGATATCCGCATGTTTCGGGTTACCCGTGTTGATGATGCCGAACCGCTCGACATCATACATTGGGGTGAGGCAGGCAAGAATCTCTATATCGCAGCCATTGCAGCTCGAGGCATCGTAATGAATGATCCACGGGGATTTTGCAAGGTAGGTCATGGAATACCTCCCGACAGGAAGTAGAGTGCAGCAAGGTTGACCACGCCCACGACGGCAGCAATCAGCCACGAGCTCTTCACCAAAAACTGCCACCGGACACGGGCATTTGTATTGTCGATGAGTATCTCTAACAGGTAGACGATGATGACGGCAGCTACACCAATCAGCGGGTTGAACCCGAAGAAGAGGTATACAAACCCGAGCAAAAAGACTGTCTCGTACCAGTGGCTGACCTCGATGAGACCGAGTGACGGGCCGGAAAATTCTGTGGTTACACCCTTTACAATCTCCTGATGAGCGTGATGCGATGTCGAGATATCGAATGGTGATTTGCGCAGCTTGATCGTCAGCACATAGAGGAAACCGAGGAAGATACCGGGAATGAGAAGGACAACTGGTGTCGTGCTCGATGCAATATCGTTGACATTGAAGCTGTTCGTTGCGACAAACATACCCACCGCAGTCAGGATCACCATCGGTTCATAGGCCATGATCTGGAGCAGTTCCCGCTCCGCCCCTACATAACTGTAGGGAGAATTTGCGGCAAACGCACCCAGTACAAGGAAGAGCTGCGACAGCGTAAGGGCAAAGATGACGAGCAGCAGATCCCCGCCGGCAAAGAAGAGTGCCCCGGTGAAAACCATGAAGATGATGTAGCAGATGGCATAGAAAATCTGCGTCTCGTTCACTACGGCCTGCTCTTTTTCAAAGAGCTTGCCCACATCGTAGAATGGCTGCAGGATTGAAGGGCCGACCCTGCCCTGCATGTGTGCAGTGATCTTCCGGTCAATACCTGCAACCAGCCCTCCGACAACAGGTGCCACGAGAATAAAGAAAGCAGCCCAGACAATATTGATCACAGGAACACCCCCCGCAACGCGGTTGCAATAAACATGATGCCGATGATGGCTGAACAGATCCAGATCCCTGCGGTTCTGAGTTTTGTTTCACCGAAATACTCGTGGAGATAATAGTTGGAGAGCACTGTCTTTTTCTGCATGCCCAGAGACCCGGAGAATCGCATATCGTGGGTGGTAGTTCTGCCACCCATGTAGGGGGGCACATGCTTGTGCTTTCTCTGGGGTATCAGGATGCTCAACGGGAGGCCAACGAGGAGGAGGAGCATCAGGATCATGATGGTGATATTGCCGAGCGACAGCTGGGCTACGTGACCATAATTTGCCATGAGATAGGGTTCGAGAAGTTTTGTCGACAGCAGCGGGAAGACCAGCGTGGTGATGATCGAGAGCCCGGCAAGTGATACCAGAGCTGCCCACTCGCTGTGATCAACTTCCCCTTCAATGTTCTTACTGTCAGAAGTAACGGCAATAATCTTGCCCATCCATTTGGTCCAGAAGAAGACCGTCATGGCGCTGCCAAAGGCAAGAATGATGACAAACAGGAAACCGTAGGGTACATCGATGAACGCCCGTATTGCCGCCCACTTGGAGATCAGCATACCAAACGGTGCAAGGAACATACCGGCGATACCAATCACCATCATTGCAGCAATTCTGGGCATGCGCACGATGAGCCCATTCATGTCATCGATCTCGCGGCTCTTGATCCGGTGTTCGACAGATCCGACCGAGAGGAAGAGCAGAGATTTGGAGATAGCGTGGAACACAATCAGGAGGATTGCAGCCCAGATCGCCTCGTAGGTTCCGATCCCGGCGCAGGCAACAATGAGACCGAGGTTTGCTATAGTTGAATAGGCAAGTACCCGTTTTGCATTGCTCTGTGATATCGCAATACCGGACGCGATAAGGAAGGTGAGCGCTCCTACCATGGCTATCAGATATCCCGTGAAGGTGGACTGGAAGATGGGGGCAAGCCTGACGAGAATATAGACACCGGCTTTGACCATGGTGCTGGAGTGGAGGAGTGCCGAAACCGGAGTCGGTGCCACCATCGCTCCTACAAGCCAGGAGGAGAACGGCAGCTGGGCTGCCTTGGTGAGACCGGCAAACCCGATAAGAGCTGCCGGAATGAGGGCTATGACTTTGCCGGATGCGAGCAGCGTGTCAAGTCCCATGATACCGTTGCCGAACATGGCAAGGTAGATGATAGCGCCGGCAAATGCAACCCCGCCAAGCAGGTTCATCCACAGGGCAGAAAAGGCATTATTGGTGGCTTCCTCGGTCTTTGTATACCCGATCAGGAGGAAGGAACACAGCGTAGTGACTTCCCAGAAGAAATAGACCCAGAGGATATTGTTGGAGAAGACCAGCCCGAACATGGCTGCGATGAAGATAAACATGATCGCAAAGAACCATGGTCGCCGGTCCGGCATCTCCGGGTGGTGTTCGTGGAAGAACTTCATGTACCCCAGCGAATACACGCAGATGAGACTGCCGATGATGCCGATGATCAGTGCAAGGATATTGGAGAATTCATCGATGAACAGGTTCGACTGGACGTGGATGGTGTGGGCGTATACCAGTTCGAAGTAGAGCATCACTACGGACTGGACAAGGATGAGCCCCACGACAAGCCACTTTTTGTGCACGATACCGAGATACAGGATGAATACGGCAATCAGCATCTCAAGGATGAACATGAGAATACCGGTCGGCTCTCCTGGAATGATCGAGACCAGCAGGGCCCCCTTATTATAGGTCGATATCAACAGGTAGACACTGACAATCCCAATCGCCAGTGCGGACAGTTTCACAATCCAGTCGCGTTCGATGTCTTTTTTTGCCAGAAACAAAAAGAACGCGGCAATGAGCGGAAACAGGATGAGAAATATTAACAGCTGCGCAAGTTGCACCAGATACCCTCCTTCAAAGAATATGCGAATTTATCATTATTAATCATAGTGAATTGTGCGTGGCCGGCAGAATGTGAAAAAACCTGCAACAAAATCGATAATTCATGAAAAAACACCGGAAAATGAGGGAAAAGCGGAAAATCAGATAAAAAATAGTAAAAAAATCAGAAAAACAAGAGCACCGTCTGCCTTCAGGTGTAATACCAGGATGTGGTGCAGGGCCGGAATAATGATAAAAGTTTAATGTCTCAAAAAAGCACTAATGATCTCTTAGGATGGGTTGTGGAAAAAATCGGGGATATCCCGGGAACCGTTGCGCCCTCCTTTGGTTCCGGTCTGGCAGAATAGTGCCGATGCCAATTTATCATACCTGGTGTGTTACCCGGATCCTCTTCCAGCGGTACGGTCTCGTGCGGTCAATACGCTAGTAGTCCCGTTAGGTTGCAGGACTCCTGCCGGCACAGCAGGGAGGTCATGGAATGATCGACTTTGTATTACTCATCGTAATTGCGATATGTATCATCGCACTGGGACTCGCAGCAATCCTGACGCGTAACCTCCTCTCACAGGATCAGGGAACGCCCAAGATGCGCGAGGTTGCCGATGCGATCCGGGTGGGTGCAGAAGCATTCATCAAGCGCCAGTATTCGACTATCGCCGTGCTTGCCATTGTATCTGCAGTGGTGATCTTTGCTATTTATTATCTCACCGGACAACAGGCGATTGCCCTCGCTACGGCAGCTGCTTTTATCGTCGGTGCAACCTGCAGCGCAGTTGCCGGCGTCGTTGCCATGTGGATTGCCGTAAGGACCAACATCCGCACGGCAGCAGCAGCCCAGACCAGTGATGGGAAGGCACTTGACTTCTCGTTCCGCGGCGGGGCCATCTCCGGCCTGATCATCACCTCGATGTCACTCCTTGGTGTCTCGCTCACCTACATTGCACTCGGTGCAGACCCGACCCATACCCCGTTCGTCATCATCGGGTTCGCCTTCGGTGCCTCGTTCGTGGCACTCTTTGCCCAGCTCGGTGGCGGCATCTACACGAAAGCCGCTGACGTCGGTGCAGACATTGTCGGCAAAATCGAGGCCGGTATCCCCGAAGACGATGTCCGGAACCCGGCCACTATTGCAGATCTCGTCGGCGACAATGTCGGTGACTGTGCAGGCCGTGGCGCTGACCTCTTCGAGTCCACTGCAGCCGAGAACATCGGTGCAATGATCCTCGGTGTCGCGCTCTTCCCCATCTTCGGCGTGAACGGTATCCTCTTCCCGATTGTCATGTGTTCGCTCGGTCTCCTCGCGAGTATGATCGGTATCCTTTCCGTCAAGGGAGTCGATGGTGCCGACCCGATGGACGCCATGAACCGCGGGTACTACATCACTGCAATCATCTCTGCGTTCTTCCTCTTTGGCGGAGTCTATTACCTCCTCGGTGCAACACCCGGCTGGATGTACTTCGTCCTTGCAGGTCTCATTGGTATTGCCCTTTCCGTAGCCTTCCTCAGGGTCACCCTCTACTATACCGACCACCACTACCGGCCGGTGCAGGATATAGCTGACGCTTCTGAGACCGGCGCGGGGACCAACCTCATCATGGGATTCTCGGTCGGTCTCGAGACCACCGCGGTTCCGGCTGTCCTTATCGGTGTGTCCCTCCTCGCTTCGTACTGGTGCGGGACCATGACCGGTATCCCTCAGGGCGGCCTCTACGGCACTGCCGTTGCAACCATCGGTATGCTGATGGTCTGTGCCTATGTCCTTACCATGGACACCTTCGGCCCTATTGCCGACAATGCCGGCGGGATCGTCGAGATGAGCCAGGCCCCTGACGAAGTCAGGCACCGCATGGACAAGCTCGATGCAGCCGGCAACACCACAAAGGCACTTACCAAAGGGTATGCCATCGGCAGCGCGTCCCTCGCGGTATTCCTGCTTTTCAACGCCTACATGGCTGACATTGCCAAGCTCACCGGCAAGGCATTCGATGTTGTCAACCTGGCAAACGTAAACGTCTTTGTCGGGGCACTCATCGGCGCAATGCTCGTCTTCCTCTTTGCAAGCCTCGCCATCCGCGCAGTCTCCAAGACCGCACAGTCCGTGATCGATGCAGTCCGCATCCAGTTCAAGGACCCCGCAATTATGGCAGGCACCAAGAAGCCAGACTATGCAGCAGTTATCGATATCACCACCCAGGGTGCGCTGAAGAACATGGTCCTTCCTGGCGCCCTTGTGATCGTGTTCCCCATCATCATCGGTGTCACCATGAAGTACGAAGCCCTCGCCGGCTTCCTCATGGTAGCAACCATCACCGGTATCCTGATGGCACTCATCCTCAACAACAGTGGTGGTGCATGGGACAATGCCAAGAAATACATCGAGACCGGTGTCCATGGCGGCAAGAAGAGCGAGGCCCACAAGGCAGCCGT